>Ga0209022_1000075_pt1 | contig 126310 bp, 90 predicted proteins | sample PinacodermPK_FD_187300 | JGI IMG/M metagenome (GOLD analysis project Ga0209022, IMG submission 187300) | Host-associated microbial community of the marine sponge Aplysina aerophoba from Gulf of Piran - sponge pinacoderm, lysed by proteinase... | ecosystem: Host-associated > Porifera > Sponge >... | reverse complement strand
GTCAGGCGAGACGCCGGCGATGCGCGCCCGGAGCCGAAGCAGCGGCGGGCGGATGCGGTGGGGCTATTGGCGGAGCGGGCGCTGGCGGCCGGGTTCGGAAGCAGCGAACTCGGCGACGAGCTGAAGACTCGATCCCACGACGATGGGCCCCGTGGCGAGGCGCCCCTTTCGCAAGACAACGCGCTCCTTGCCCAGGACGAGGCGCCCCAATCCCGTGACGATGCGCCCCCTTCCCAGGACGAGGCGCCCCAATCCGAGGACGAGCCGCAGACTCGGTCCCGCGAGAACTGGCAGGCGCAATCCCGCACCGAACCGCGCGCCTCCCGCGGCATCGAATCGGGCACCCGCGCGGAGCGCTACCAGGTGATGGTCCATTGCGACGCGGCGACGCTCGCGGCGGAGGGCGAGCCCGGACGCTCGGATCTGGACGGGATCCGCGTTTCCGCGGAAACGTCGCGGCGCATGGCGTGCGATGCCGCGGTGGTGGCGATGGTCCACGCGAAGGATGGCTCGTTGCTGAAGGATAGCTCGCTGCTGAACGTCGGACGCAGGACGCGCACCATTCCTCCGCACATCCGGCGTGCACTGGAGGAGCGCGACCGGGGATGCCGCTTCCCCGGGTGCGGGTGCAGGTTCACGGAGGCGCATCACGTGAAGCACTGGGCCGACGGGGGTGAGACGAGCGTACGGAACACGCTGTTGCTCTGCCGGCGGCACCATCGCGCCGTTCACGAGCGACAGGTGAAGGTGTCGGTGAACCGCGATGGGACGGTGCTCTTCTTCACGCCCAGCGGGAAGATGCTGGCGGACGCGCCGCGCAAGCCGACATCGGCGACCGCGCTGGGCAAGCCGAGATCGGCGCCGGCGCCGGGTGCCCCGCCGATGAGCAAGACTGTCGCCCTCTCAAACGGGGCCGCGCTTTACCGGGATTCCGATATCCCGTGGGAGATCGAGGCCAGGGCGCGCGAAGCTGTGGAGGAGCACCTGGGATGATGGCGCCGTCAGCTCGCCGCTTGCCGCCTTCGGTGAAGCTCCATGACTGCTTACAGAAACTCCCGTCTCTTACAGAAACTCCCGCCTGCAACAGCCACGATAGTCGGCCAAGTGCAGTGGGGCGAAACCGATTCGGTCACGGCTCATACCCGAACTCCACCACATGCGCCCGCCACGTCTCCGGGTCGCCCGGTGCGCCGTGCGCCTCCGAGACCACCTCGAGCCGGATGGGCGTCACCTCGATCAGCAGCACGCTCGCCTCCCGGTCCGGGTAGAACGGCGTCCACGACTCCTTCCAGTGGCGCGCCTTCGCCTCGGGGTCGTCGACCAGACGCGCCCGCCCGATCAGCGTGACGTACGCCGGCACGCTCTCGGCGAGATAGTGGAGCGCCACCCGGGGCCGTGCGCGCAGTTGGTCCACCTTGCGGCTGTCCGGATTGGTGGCCAGCCACACCACCCAGTCGTCGTCGGGCGGGAGGGGGTCCATGGCGCGCACCGCCGGAAAGCCCTCGTCATCCAGAGTGGCCATCGATACGAACGCCGCTTCCTCCGCCACCTCGCGCGCGATCCCGAGCAGCTCGGCGCGGGACGGCGTCTGGGCGCCGGCCGTGCTAGCGAACCCCAGCAGGGCGATCCACGCGAGAGTCGCGCTCGATTTACACATTTTACGCATTTTACACATTCTACGTGTCTTACGCGTCTTGGTATTCCGTGCCTCGTTCCGCACCCGCCCTCCTCCCGATGCCTGCCGAGTCAGGGCAGGGTTTGGTCAAGGCAGGTTTCACCTGGAGCGGATGCCCCGGGGCGCGCGTCGTATAATGCACGCGGGCGCCTCATGAATCACGCGGGCGCGCGTACTAGACATTAAAGAGCACCCGCAGAATATCGCCGTCCTGCACGACGTAGTCCCTGCCTTCCACGCGCAGCCGTCCCGCCGATTTCACCGCCTGCTCGGATCCGTATTCCTCCAGGACATCGCAGGGGATGACCTCCGCCCGGATGAAGCCGCGCTCCATGTCCGAGTGGATCTTCCCGGCGGCCCGTCGGGCATCGGTGCCCGCGCGGATGGTCCAGGCGCGCACCTCCGGGCCGGCCACGGTGAAGAAGGAGATCAGGTCCTGCAGCTGGTAGGCCGCGCGGATGAAGCGGTCGAGGGCGGGCTCGGCCAGCCCCATGTCGCTCAGGAACTCCTGCTGATCCGCAGGCTCCAGCATCGCGATCTCGGCCTCGAGGCTTGCCGAAAGGGTCATGCCCCCGGCGCCCATGCGGGCCAGCGCTTCCTGGAGTTCGCCCGGCAGTGCGTCATCGAAATCGCCCGGCGGCGCGGCATCGAGATCGCTCAGCAGCGCGTCATCGAGTTCGTCCGGCAGCGCCTCCTCCGCATCGGCTTCCTCGCGATTGAGCACGGCCAGCAGCGGCGCGTCGGTGACCAGCGAATAGCCGCGCAGGAGCGAACGATCCAGTTCCGATTCCGGGACAACGCGCAGCGGCTGTTCCGACTCGAGGGCCTCGCGCATGCGTTCGAAGGCTGCGACCTCGAGCCCGCGCTTCGCCTCCTTGCGCGCCCGCTCCAGCCAGCGTTCGACGAACACCAGGTCGGCGAGGACGCACTCGGCGTGGAACGCCTCGAGTTCGGCTGCGGGATCGGGGGCGTGCTCGAGCGCCGGGTTGTCGAAGCCGCGCAGGACCAGGCAGAGGGCCTCCTGGTCGCGCACCTGCTGCAGCGCCGCGGTCGAGAGGCCGCGCTGTTCGGAGCCGTGCTCCCCGGGGATGTCGCAGAAGACGATGCTGGCGAAGGTGGTCTTGTTCGGCCGGTAGAGGGTCGAGAGCCACTCCACCCGGCGATCCGGGACGTCCACGACGGCGCGGCGCACCTCGCCCCCGTAACCGACCGGGACATCCTGACCGGTCATCGCATTGAACACGGTCGTCTTCCCCGAACCCGGGAATCCCACCAGGCCGACCTTCACGCTTACTCTCCCCCGGTCTCGCGGATGATTCGATGCTCCTCGTCCGGGCCCTTCCCGGATCTCTCCGACCGCTCCGATCTGTGACGAATGGAAGCGCTGCCTCGGATGATCATGATAATCGGAAGTACAAGTCTCGCGGGATGCGGAACCCGGCGATGCCGGCGGCCGAGACGCCATTTTCGTCCCCGCCAGCCTTGTATCGTCCCCGCCAGCCTTGCGCGGCTGACGCAAGCATGATTGCTTGCAGGATTCCGTTGCTGCATCGGTGCAGGATCAGATGTTTACCGGGGATCGGCGCACCCTGCCGGTTCCGGGGCATGACATGTCCGGCCGATGCCGGGCGAAACTGGACGGGCACGAGCGAGGACAGCGCATGGAACCGACGGTCTCGGTCAACTACCTGGCCATCCTCGTCTGTGTCGTCGTCGCGATGCCGCTTGGATTCCTCTGGTTCGGGCCGCTGTTCGGCAAGGCTTGGGCCCGTCACATGGGAATGGAGGGCGAAGACGCCCAGGGAGGGATGGCCAGGGCCATGGTCATCTACGCTCTGGGCTCCTTCCTTCTCGTGTTCGTGCTTGCCCACTACGTGGCGCTGGTTCGGCCTTCCGCGTGGGGCGCGGGTCCCGATCAGGCGCCCTGGGTCTACGCCTGGAACGGCGCTTTCTGGCCCTGGCTGGGCTTCTTCCTTCCGCTTCAGATGGGGCGGGTTGCGTGGGAGGGGAAGAAGTGGGGGCTGGTCGCCATCAACTCCGGGTTCGACCTGGTCCGCCTCATGATCTTCGCGATCATCCTCACGCACTGGCACTGATCCCTCACGTACTGGAGCGGCAGAAGTAGCGAGGTTGATGCCGGAGGGACGCAGCGGCTGAAGCCAGTGGGACACGGCGGTTGAAGCCAAGGGGACGCGACGGGTTGATGCCAGGGGGGTGCGGCGGTTGAAGCCGGAGGGAAGAGGCGGTTGATGCCGGCGGAACGCGGCGGCAATCCCCGGTCGCGGCGCAAGCTGTTACCATTTCTCCCGGCGGTACCGATTACCGAGGAGTACACATGGCCAGGATTACGATTTTCGATACGACCCTGAGAGACGGCGAGCAGTCGCCGGGCTGTACCATGACCCCCGCCGAGAAGCTTCGCATGGCGCACCAGCTCGAGGAGCTGGGCGTTGATGTGATCGAGGCGGGATTTCCGATTGCCTCCGACACCGACTTCGACGCCGTTCGCACGATCGCGAGCGAGATCCGCGAGCCGGTGATCGCGGCGCTGGCGCGGGCGACCGCGGGCGACATCGACCGTGCCGGAAACGCCATCGAGGGGGCGCGCCGGTCCCGGATCCACACCTTCATCGCCACCTCCGACATCCATCTGGAGGCCAAGCTCGGCATCGGCCGCGAGGAGTGCCTGGAGCGCGCGGCCGCGGCGGTCGAGCGCGCGTGCGGCTTCACCGACGACGTCGAGTTCAGCGCCGAGGACGCCACCCGCACCGATCTCGACTTCCTCTGCGCGGTCATCACGGCGGCGGTCGAGGCGGGGGCCACCACGGTGAACATCCCGGACACCGTCGGCTACACGTTCCCGGCCGAGTTCCGCGACACCCTGCGCGAACTGGTGCAGGCGGTGCCGCGACTGGGCGACGAGGTCGTCCTCTCGGTGCACTGCCACGACGATCTGGGGCTTGCGGTGGCCAACAGCCTGGCCGGGCTCGACGCCGGGGCGCGGCAGGTCGAGTGCACCATCAACGGCATCGGCGAGCGCGCCGGCAACGCTTCCCTTGAGGAGGTCGTGATGGCGCTCAAGGTGCGCGCCGACATCAGCGAGCACTTCACCGAGGTGAACGCCGAGAAGCTCTATCCCGCCAGCCGCCTCCTGAGCGAGACCATCGGCGTGATGCCGCAGCCCAACAAGGCCATCGTCGGCGACAACGCCTTCGCCCACGCCGCCGGCATCCACCAGCACGGCATGCTGAGCGACCGCGCCACCTACGAGATCATGACCCCGGAGACGGTGGGCGCGCCGCCCACCCAGCTGGTGCTCGGCAAGCACTCCGGCCGGCACGCGCTGCGCCACCGCTACGAGAAGCTCGGGCACGACCTCACCGACGAGGAGATGGCCGCGGCTTCCCGCTATTGCACGGACCTGGCCGAGCGCCGCATCGACGTGACCGACGAAGCCCTGCTCTCCATCCTGCGCAGGATCAAGGGGGGAGAGCGCGATCCCGCGGAGTCCCGCGCAAAAGGCAGGTCGGCGGACAGGGTTTACAGGTAGCCCGGCATGTACAGGTAGCCCGGCGTGTTCAGGTAGCCCGGAGAAACAGGTAGCCCGGAGAAGCAGGTTAACCCGGCCAGGTCGACGGGCCTTTTCCAACCCCACATTTACAGATCGCGCGCACGGGCGCGCACAGACGAGGATACCGGCAGATGAGCGAAGCGACGATGGGGAGCAATGGAGCCTCCACCGAACTTCTTCAGGGCAGGTCCGTGGCCGTCATCGGCTACGGCAGCCAGGGCCACGCGCACGCGTTGAACCTGCGGGATTCGGGAGCCGACGTCGTGGTGGGTCTCTATGACGGAAGCTCCTCCGCGGAGAAGGCGCGCGCCGACGGGCTGAGGGTGGCTTCGGTCGCCGAGGCCGCCGACGGGGCGAACGTGGTCTCCGTCCTCATCCCGGACACGGTGCAGCGCGACGTCTACGAAGCCGACATCGAACCGTTTCTCGAGACGGGCGACACCCTCGTCTTCGCGCACGGCTTCAACGTGCACTACAACGAGATCGTCCCGCCCGACCACACCGACGTCATCCTGATCGCGCCCAAGTCCCCCGGGAACCGGGTGCGCGAGGAGTTCGTCGCCGGGCGCGGGGTGCCGGCGCTCTACGCGGTGCATCAGGATTCCACCGGCAACGCCACCGAGTTCGCCAAGGCGTACGCGGCCGGGCTCGGGTGCACGCGCGCGGGCATCCTCGAAACGACCTTCGCGGCCGAGACCGAAACCGACCTGTTCGGCGAGCAGGCGGTGCTGTGCGGGGGCTTCACCGCGCTGGTGCAGGCCGGTTTCGAGACGCTGGTGGAGGCCGGCTACGACCCCGCGCTGGCGTATTTCGAGTGCCTGCACGAGCTGAAGCTGATCGTGGATCTGGCGTACAAGCACGGGATACAGGGGATGCGCCGCGAGGTGAGCGACACCGCCGAGTACGGCGACTACGTGAGCGGCCCGCGGGTCGTGGGCGAGGCCTCGCGCGCGGCGATGAAGGAGATTCTCGCGGAGGTGCAGTCCGGCGCCTTCGCCCGCCAGTGGATCGACGAGGCGCGTGGCGGGCAGGCGTGTTTCGACCGCATGCGGGTGGACGGGGCCGAGCATCCGATCGAGGTGGTGGGCAAGAAGCTGCGCGCCCACATGGCCTGGCTCTAGTCCGGGGGCGGCCCGGATGACGAGCCCCCGACGACTTCCGCTCCGCAGCCAGGCGCTCGTCGCCGGGCGGGACCGGGCGGCGGCGCGCTCCATGCTGCGCGCGGTCGGGATGGAGGACGACGACTTCTCCAGGCCGCTGATCGCGATCGCGAACACCTGGACCGACACCACCCCCTGCAACGCCCACCTGCGCGACCTCGCCGACTTCGTGCGGCAGGGGATCCGCGACGCGGGGGGCATGCCGCTCGAGGTCAACACCATCGCCATCTCGGACGGCATCACCATGGGCACGGCGGGCATGAAGGCCTCGCTGGTGAGCCGCGAGCTGGTCGCCGACTCCATCGAGCTGGTGGGGGACGCCTACGGGTTCGACGGGGTGGTGGCCATCTCCGGGTGCGACAAGACCATCCCGGGGACGGTCATGGCGCTCGCCCGCCTGGATCTGCCGAGCCTGATGCTCTACGGCGGCTCCATCCAGCCGGGCCGCTACCGGGGGCGCGACGTCACCATCCAGGACGTGTTCGAGGGGATCGGGGCGTGCGCGGCCGGCCGCATCAGCGAGGAGGATCTGGACGAACTGGAGCGCGCGGCGTGCCCGGGGGCGGGCTCGTGCGGGGGGCAGTTCACCGCCAACACCATGGCGACCGTCTTCGAGGCGATGGGCATCTCGCCGATGGGGAGCGGCTCGGTGCCGGCCACCGATCCGGCCAAGGCGGGAGTCGCGCGCGACTGCGGCCGCCTGGCGGTCGACCTGGTGCGGCGCGGGGTGACGGCCCGGCAGATCCTCACGCGCGCGTCCATGACGAACGGGGTCACGCTGGCGGTGGCCACCGGCGGGTCGACCAACGCGGTGCTGCACCTGCTCGCGGTCGCGCGCGAGGCGGGGGTGGAGCTCGACCTGGAGGACTTCGACCGCATCAGCGCGCGCACGCCCGTGATCGCGGACATGAAGCCGTGGGGGCGGTTCGTGGCCACCGACATGCACGCGGCAGGCGGGGTGCGGCTGCTGGCGGCCCGGCTGCTGGGGGCGGGGCTGCTCGACGGCGGCGCGGCCACGGTCACCGGGCGCACGGTGGCGGAGGAGGCGGAGCTGGCGGCCGAGGCGGCCGGACAGGAGGTGGTTTCGACCGTGGGGGACCCGGTGAAGCCGCACGGCGGCCTGCTCATCCTGAAGGGCAACCTGGCGCCCGACGGGTGCGTGCTGAAGGTGGCCGGCCCGGAGCGCGGCCATCACAGCGGCCCGGCGCGGGTGTTCGACTGCGAGGAAGACGCGTTCGAGGCGGTGCAGGCGGGCGCCATCTCCCCGGGCGACGTGCTGGTCATCCGGGGGGAGGGGCCGCGCGGCGGGCCGGGCATGCGGGAGATGCTGGCGGTCACGGCGGCGCTCACCGGGGCGGGGCTGGGGCCCTCGGTGGGGCTGCTCACCGACGGCCGCTTCTCGGGCGCCACCCACGGGCTGATGGCCGGCCACGTCGCGCCCGAGGCGGTGGACGGCGGACCCATCGCGGCGGTGCGGGACGGCGACACGATCACCTTCGACGTGGCCGCGCGCACCCTTTCGGTCGACCTGAGCGACGAGGAGATCCGGGAGCGGGCGAGCGCCTGGCGCCCTTCCGCGCAGTCCGTCAACGGTCCCGCCACCGGCGTGATGCGCAAGTACGCGCGCCTGGTCGCATCCGCGTCGGAGGGCGCGGTCACCAACCGGGCATGAACGCCCGGCCCGCCGGCGAGCCGGCATGATGAGCCCACCAGTCCACGAGCGCCAATGAACGCCCGGCCCACCACCCTGTTCGAGAAGGTCTGGGAGCAGCACGTCGTGCGCCGCGAGGAGGGGCGCCCCGACCTCATCTACATCGACCTGCACCTGGTGCACGAGGTAACGTCGCCGCAGGCGTTCGCGGGGCTCAACGCGGCCGGGCGCGCGGTTCGCCGTCCGGAGCGCACCCTGGCCACCGTCGACCACAACGTGCCCACCACCCACCGCTCCCTCCCGGTCGCCGACCCGGTGGCGACCCGCCAGATCGAGGCGCTCCGCGAGAACGCCGCCGAGCACGGCATCACCCTCTACGACATGGGGCACGACCGGCAGGGCATCGTGCACGTCATCGGCCCCGAGCTGGGCGCCACCCGGCCCGGCATGACCATCGTGTGCGGGGACAGCCACACCTCCACGCACGGGGCCTTCGGGGCGATCGCGTTCGGGATCGGCACCTCGCAGGTCGAACACGTGCTCGCCACCCAGTGCCTGCTCATGGAGCGCCCGCGCAGCATGGAGGTCCGGTACCGCGGGCGCCTCGGGCCGGGGCTCACCGCGAAGGACCTGATCCTCCACACCATCGGCCGCATCGGGGTGGCGGGGGGGGCGGGGCACGTGCTGGAGTACCGCGGCGAGGCGATCCGCGCGCTCTCCATGGAGGGCCGCATGACGGTGTGCAACATGTCCATCGAGGCGGGTGCGCGCGCCGGCATGATCGCGCCCGACCAGACGACCTTTTCGTACCTGCGCGGGCGCCCGCGCGCGCCCGCGGGCAAGGCCTTCGACGAGGCGGTGGCGCGCTGGTCGACCCTGCGCACCGACCGGGGCGCGCGCTTCGACCGGGTGGTGGAGGTCGACCTGGCCGACCTGGAGCCGCAGGTCACCTGGGGGACCAATCCCGGCATGGTGGTCCCCGTGTCCGGGCGCGTCCCCGACCCCGCCGACCTCGCCGACCCGGACAGCCGGGCCACCGCCGAGCGGGCGCTCTCCTACATGGGGCTCGAGCCGGGCACGCCCATGCAGGAGGTCGAACTGGACCGCGTCTTCATCGGCTCGTGCACCAACTCCCGCATCGAGGACCTGCGCGAGGCGGCAGGGGTCGCGCGCGGCCGCCGGGTGAACCCGCGCGTGAACGCCCTGGTCGTTCCCGGCTCCACGGCCGTCAAGGCGGCCGCCGAGGCCGAGGGGCTCGACCGCATCTTCCGCGACGCCGGCTTCGAGTGGCGCGAGTCGGGATGCTCCATGTGCCTCGGGATGAACGACGACATCGCCGGGCCCGGCGAACGCTGCGCCTCCACCTCCAACCGGAACTTCGAGGGCCGGCAGGGCAGGGGAGCGCGCACCCACCTGGTGAGCCCGGCGATGGCGGCCGCGGCCGCCGTGGCGGGCCGTTTCACCGACGTGAGGAGCCGGATGTGAGCGCCACCACCCACGGCATCGAGCCGCTGCGCCGCGTCGCGGGCATCGTGGCGCCCCTCGACCGCGCCGACGTGGACACCGACCAGATCATCCCCAAGCAGTTCCTGAAGCGGGTGGAGCGTGCGGGCTACGGGCAGTTCCTCTTCAACGACTGGCGCTTCCACCCCGACGGCTCGCCCCGCACCGACTTCGTGCTCAACCAGCCCGGCTACGCCGGCGCCGCCATCCTCGCGGCGGGCCGCAACTTCGGCTGCGGCTCCTCGCGCGAGCACGCCGCCTGGTCGATCGCGGACTACGGCGTCCGGGTCGTGATCGCGCCGAGCTTCGCGGACATCTTCGAGTCCAACTGCTACCAGAACGGCATCCTGCCGCTGGCCCTGCCGGAAGAGGAGGTCGCGGGCGTGCTGGCCCGCGCCGTCGAGCATCCGGGCTACGCCCTGACCGTCGACGTGGAAGCGTGCACCGTGGGCGACGCCGCCGGATGGCGCCTCGGATTCGAAATCGACGACTTCCGGCGCCGGTGCCTGCTCGAGGGCCTCGACGACATCGGCCTCACGCTGCAGCTGGAGGCCGAGATCACCCGCTTCGAAGAGCGGGCGGCGGTCCGTCCGGCCGGGGGAAACCGGTAATCGGCTTCGAGACCCGTTGAGCGTTCCCGCGCCGCTCTCGCAGCGGACCATCCTGCTCTTCTGGGCTCCTCTGGCCGCCACATGGCTGATGATGGCGGTGGAGGGGCCCTTCCTCGCCGCGGTCATCGCCCGGCTGCCCGACGCCAAGATCAACCTCGCGGCCTACGGCGTGGCCTTCGCCATCGCAATGCTGGTGGAGTCCCCGGTCGTGATGCTGATGACCACCTCCACGGCCCTCGCGGAGGACGCGCACAGCTTCCGCAAGCTGCGGCGCTTCGCCTTCCTCCTGAACGCCGGCACCACCGGGGTGCTCCTGCTGGTGCTTCTGCCTCCGGTGTTCGACTTCATCGCACTCGATGTACTCGCGCTCCCCGGGGAGGTGGCGCTGCTCGTCGAGGGGGCGCTCCGGCTGCTTGTGCCCTGGCCGGCGGCGATCGGCTACCGGCGCTTCTACCAGGGGCTGCTGATCCGCGACGGGCGTACGCGCCTGGTGGCCGCGGGGACGGTGACGCGCATCTCCGCCATCGCCCTGACGGCGGTGGTGCTGGCCCGGCTGGGCATCCCGGGCACCCTGGTTGCGGCCGGGGCGATGACCGCCGGCGTGTGCACCGAGGCCGCGGCGAGCCGCTGGATGGCGCGCGGCTCCGTGGCGCGCATCCTCGCCCGCACCTCCGGGCCCCATCCCGGAGTGCTCAACTACGGGATCATCTCCCGCTTCTACTACCCGCTCGCGCTCACCTCGCTGCTCGGGTTCGCGGCCCAGCCGCTGCTCACCTTCTTCATGGGCCGGGCTCCGGATCCGGTCGAGTCGCTGGCGGTCTTTCCGGTTGTCGGCTCACTCACCTTCATCTTCCGCGCGGTGTGCCTGGCCTACCAGGAAGTCACCATCGCCCTGCTGGGCGATCGGCAGGAGCAACTTCCTTCGCTGCGCAGGTTTGCCCTGTCGCTGGGTCTCGTCACCACCGGCTGCCTCGCCGTCTTCGGGCTCACCCCCTTCTCCAGCGTGTGGTTCGAGACCATTTCCGGGCTCACCCCCGACCTGGCCGCCTTCGCCATCCTGCCCACCATCCTCTTCATCCCGCTGCCGTTCCTGTCGGCGTTCCTCTCGCTCGAGCGCGGGATCCTGATCAAGGCCCGCCTGACCCGGCCGGTGACGCTCGCGACCGCCACCGAGGTCGTGTGTATCGCTGTGGGCTTCCCGCTGATGGTGCAGGCCTTCGGCTGGGCGGGCGTCACCGCCGCGGCCGGAGCGTCGCTGGCCGGCCGGGTCGCCGCGGTGAGCATTCTGATTCCGTCGGCTGTCCGAGTAGTGCGTCGGGCTTCCCGGTGACGATACCTCCGGAAAGGGTGGCGCGCGCCCGGAAACCGCCCGCGCTCTCTGGCGAACAGGGGACGTTTCTGCGAAATTAGAGGACTCCGCCGCCACCAATCCGGTAAGGGAACGTCATGAAATCCTGTCCTGCCCTGTCCGCGTGTATCCTGGCCTTCCTGGCCGCCGGCCCGCTGCTCGCCCAGAACTCGCAGTCGGAGCCCGGGAACGGAGCGTCGGGAGGGCCCTTGCCGATCGTCGCCACGGCGACCGAGGTGGCGGAAAGCCCCAGCGTCGACGGCGATCTCAACGAGTCCGCGTGGCAGCAGGCTGCGGTCATGACCGGGTTCACGCAGCGCGAGCCCATGGACGGGCAGCCCGCGAGCGAGCGCACGGAGGTCCGGGTCGTGTTCGACGAGGAAGCGCTCTACGTGGGCGTGTGGGCGTTCGACAGCCAGCCCGAAAACATCACCTACGGCGAGCGCATCCGCGACTACGAGGTACGCCAGAGCGACAACGTCGTCTTCGTGCTGGATACCTACAACGACGACCAGAACGGTTTCGTCTTCGGCACCACCCCGACCGGCATCGAGTACGACGGGCAGGTCGCCAACGAGGGCCGCGGCGGCGGGCGCTTCCAGGGCGGCGGCTTCAACACCCGGCAACGCTTCCAGTCGGGATCCGGCGGCGGCTTCAACAAGAACTGGGACGGCAGCTGGACCGTCGCGACCACGACCGACGACCAGGGCTGGTATGCTGAATTCCGCATCCCCTTCAACACGCTGCGGTACGGCAACGACGTCGAGAACTGGGGGTTCAACGTGGCCCGGCGCATCCGGCGCCTGAACGAGGAGTCGTTCTGGACCCCGGTGCCAAGGGAGTTCAGTCTCTATCGCCTCAACTACGCCGGGGATCTCGAGGGACTGCGGCCTCCCTTCCAGCGCCTGGCCACCGTGACCCCGTACCTGCTGGGATCGACGGCACGGGACTACACCAGCGCCACCGAGACCGGCTTCGGCCAGGACGGCAACGTAGGCGGCGAGGTCAAGTTCCAGGTCACGCAGGGGCTTACGCTCGACGTCACCTACAACACCGACTTCGCCCAGGTCGAGGTAGACGATCAGCAGCTCAACCTCACCCGTTTCGCCCTCAACTTCCCCGAGAAGAGGCCCTTCTTCCTTGAGAACGCCGGCTTCTTCAGCGTGGGCGGCGGCGGCGCCGACCTGTTCTTCAGCCGCGCCATCGGCATCCACCAGGGTCAGCCGGTGCCGATCAAGGGGGGCGCGCGCCTCTCGGGCCGGGCCGCCGGCCTGAACGTCGGGTTGCTGCATATCGAAGCCGACGGCGTGAGCGATCTGGGAGCTGACGCTCACGGGTACTCGGTCGCCCGCCTCGCGAAGGAACTGCCCAATCGCTCCCGCCTCGGGGGCCTGTTCATCAACAAGAGCGGACCTGCCGGCGACTTCAACCGTACCCAGGCGGTCGATGCCGCCGTGGGCGTGGGAGAGGCGATCACCTTCGGCAGCTTCGTTGCGAGGACCGACGGCCCGGAAACCGCCAGCGACGAGTACGCCTGGGACTTTTCCGGAAACCTCAACATGCGGAGCTTTTCGCTGACGGGTCAGGTCCGCGAGATCGGAGAGGGGTTCAACCCGGAAGTGGGCTTCTTGCCGCGCAGGGGATACCGCTACTACCAGTACCACGTGATGTACAAGATCCGGCCGACATGGCTTCGCGAGATCCGGCCGCACGTGTCCTACTTCACCTACAACAGCCGCAAGAGCGGGGTCGAGACGGGCTTTCAGGAATCGGCCCGGCTGCACGTCGACTCCCACTGGGAGTGGCCCTCGGGGGCGCAGATCCACACCGGCGCCAACCTCGTCACTGAAGGGATTTACGATCCCTTCACGATCCGCGGGACGGACGTGACGATCCCCGTGGGGACGTACCGCGGCTGGGAATCGCAGCTGGTGTTCAACAGCAATGCGGCCGCCCGCCTGTCGGCCACGTCGCGGATCTCCTTCGGCAGCTTTCTCACCGGCAGCCGCACGGGCGGAAGCGGCTCCGTCACCTTCCGGCCGAATGCGTCGTTCAGCACGTCCGGGCGCGTCACCTACTTTGACGTGAGCCTGCCGGAAGGAGAGTTCGAGACAGTTCTGCTGGGGATGAACTTCGGCTACTTCTTCACCCCGCGCATCTACCTGCAGTCGCTGGTGCAGTACTCGAACCAGGTCGACAGCTGGTCCGCCAACCTGCGCTTCGGCTGGCTGAACACCGCGGGAACGGGGCTGTTCATCGTCTACAACGACGTGCAGGGCTTCGACTATCCCGCCGGGCTCAACCACGACGGCGCCGGGCGCTTCGTCGAGAGCGGCACGCTGGCCCGTTCCCTGATCGTCAAGTTCACGCGGCAGTTCAACGTTCTCGGAGGATAGGGATGAGGGTCAGCCGGTCCGCCGCCGCGTCCCTTGCGGGATGCACGCTGCTGCTGGTTCTCGTTCTGACGGGCGCCCTCGACCACCTCGCGCTTCACTTCTCCCTGAGCAAGTCGGAGCCCGCGGCTGAAGCGGCGGTATCCCCGCCCGAGGAGTTGCGCCTGTGGTTCACGCAGGCGCCCCAGGACAAATCCACGTCCATACGCCTGCTGGCCGGCGATACGCTGGTCGAGACCGGTCCGGCGATCCCCGACTCCGAGGACGACAAGGTCTACAGCGTGGCGGTCGAGCGGACACTTGAACAAGGCGCTTACAATATCGCCTGGCGGGCCATGGCCGCCGACGGCCATGTCGTGCGGGGCGAGATTCCCTTTACGGTCCAGGTTCCATAGACGCCGGTCTCCCCCTGTTGCCGATTGCCGACGCTCTCGTCGGCTGGCTGTTCTTTGCCGGGCTCATTACGGCCTGGGGGGCGGCCTCCAGCCGCTGGCTCATCGCGCCCCGGGTTCTGGGGCGCCGCCGTCATTCCGTCATCGCCGCCGCCCGCAGCGTCGGGCTGATCGGCTCGACCGCGCTCCTGGCCGGGGTCGGGCTCCTCTTCTGGCGACAGCTCCGCGACTTTCGCGATCCGCTCGTGCCCTGGGGGGAAGAGGCTTCGGTGCTCCTCGCGACGGACTGGGGCCTGAGCTGGCGGCTGATCACGGTCGGGGCGGTCGTGACGGTTGCGGCCTTCGCCTTCGCGGCGGCGGACGGCAGGGGGTCGGAGCTTCAGCGCGCAGCCTGGATCGTGGCGAGCGTGCTCGCGGGAGCGATGTGCGCCTTTCCGGCATTCACGGGACACGCGGTCGCCACGGAGGGCCTGCGCTGGCTCTCGATTCCCGCGGACTTCCTCCACGTCCTCGCCGCGGGGAGCTGGATCGGAGGACTGTTCTTCGTGCTCATCGCCGAACTCAGGGAGCGGCGGCGCAGCGGTCGGGGCAACGCCCTGCTTGCCGAAGTCCTGCCCCTCTTCTCCCAGGTCGCGCTCGTCGCGGGGGCCCTGCTGGTCGGGACGGGGGCCCTGGCGTCCTGGCTTCACGTGGCGTCGCTGGACGCTCTGTTCTCGACGCGATACGGGCGCATCCTGCTGACCAAGATCGGGCTGGTCCTGGTCGTCCTGATCCTGGGGGCCGTGAACTGGAGAGTCCTGACGCCGAGACTGTGGGGCGTCGGCGGAGCTCGCCCGCTGCGCCGCAACGCGATCCGGGAGCTGACCGTCGCCCACCTGGTCATTCTGGTGGCGGCTTTGCTGGTACGGACGCCGCCGCTCGAGGGCTGATCGCTCCAGGGCGTCAAGACGAATTCGGGAGGTCGTGGAGCTGGTGGAATCCAACAGAACTCTCTCGTCCCTGGACGACGCCCGCCGCAAGGCCGTCGACATCCTGAGCGAGCAGTTTGCCCACGACCGGCTCTCGCTGGAGGAGTTCGAGGAGCTCGTGAGCCGGGTTCAGGAGGCCGGCGCCCTGTCCGGGATCCAGGCCGTGGTGGACCGCCTCCAGCTGGCTCCGGCCCGCGAAGGTCGGCCGTCGGGACAGGCATACGGCGAGCAGGCCTCGCAGCGCGACACGGATTCGGCGGTTGCCGTGCTGGGCGAAACCAAGCGAACGGGCCACTGGGTTCCGGCGAGAAAGACGAAGGTCGTCGCCACCCTGGGATCGGTGGCACTCGATCTGCGCGACGCGGGCCTCGGTCCCGGTGAATTCGACTTCGACGTCAAGGCGATTCTCGGCTCGGTCGAGATCATCGCGCCGGAGGGCCTCCAGGTGGAATGTGGCGGTTCTGCCATTCTGGGCAGCGTCGACCCGGGGCGTCCGACTCCGGCGGCTCCGGGCGTCGACCGGCCGATCGTGCGGCTGAACTGCATGGCCGTGCTAGGCGAAGTGGAAGTGGACTTCCGGCTTCCGGGGGAGACCAAACGACAGGCGAAACGGCGCCGCAAGCTGGAAGACCGTCAGCGAAAACGCCTCGCTGCGGGTCGGTCAAGGATGAAGAGAGGATTCTCCGGGAAGCTGAACCGCTTCTTCGACCGGCAGTAGCCACCCCGACACCACTGAGGCCGAGTCATGAGCGAAACCAACCGCGGCGGATTCAACGAGTTGACCCTCAACGTCCTCCGAATCGTAGCGGCGCTCCTGTTCATGCAGCACGGAGTCCAGAAGCTGTTCGGAGCGATTGGCGGGAACCAGGTGGAGACGCTGATGAGCCAGCCCGGTCTCGCCGGCATCCTGGAGTTGGGCGGAGGCCTGCTCCTGGCGGCGGGGCTCTTTACCCGCCCGGTGGCGTTCATTCTCGCGGGCGAGATGGCCGTGGCCTACTTCATCGCCCACCTGCCGCAGGGGTTCTGGCCGATCATGAACCGGGGCGAGTTGGCGATGTTCTACTGCTTCACCTGGCTCTTTTTCTTCGCCAACGGCCCCGGCAGGTACTCGCTGGACGCCTGGCGCGCCGGCCGGGCGCAATCGTCGGCTTAGCCGCCTCTCGAGGCATCCCATCCCCGGAAAGAGGAAGCACCCCATGTTCCCGCGAATCACTGCCGCCACCCTGGCAATCCTGACCGCTGCACCGCTGCTCGCCCAGGATTCGCAGGAGGAAGCGGGCAACGGGGGCGGCGGCGACGTTCTTCCGGTGGTTGCCGCTGCCACCGAGGTGACCGAGGGCCCCATCATCGACGGCCGCCTGGACGAGGCCGCGTGGCAACAGGCCGCCGTCATGACCGGCTTCATCCAGCGCGAGCCCATGGACGGGCAGCCCGCCAGCGAGCGCACCGAGGTGCGGGTCGTGTTCGATGCCGAAGCCCTCTACGTCGGCGTGTGGGCGTTCGACAGCCAGCCGGGCGACATCACCTACGGCGAGCGCATCCGTGACTACGAGGTGACCGAGAGCGACGCCATCGTCTTCGTTCTGGACACCTACAACGACGACCAGAACGGCTTTGTCTTCGGCACCACTCCGACCGGCATCGAATACGATGGCCAGGTCGCCAACGAAGGGCGGGGCGGCGGCCGCTTCGGCGGTGGCGGATTCAACAGCCGCCAGCGTTTCCAGTCCGGCTCGGGAGGTGGCTTCAACAAGAACTGGGACGGCAGCTGGACGGTGGCGACCACGACCGACGACCGGGGCTGGTACGCCGAGTTCCGCATCCCCTTCAACACGCTGCGCTACGGCAACGACGCGGCGACCTGGGGCTTCAACGTGGCCCGGCGCATCCGGCGCCTGAACGAAGAGTCGTTCTGGACCCCGGTTCCCCGGGAATTCAACCTCTACCGCCTCAACTACGCCGGGGATCTCGAAGGGCTGCGGCCTCCGTTCCGGCGCCTGGGCACCATGACCCCCTACGTGCTCGGCTCGACGGCCCGCGACTACACCAGCGCCACCGAGACCGGCTTCGGCCAGGACGGCAACGTCGGCGGCGACGTCAAGTTCCAGGTCACGCAGGGACTCACGCTCGACGTGACCTACAACACCGACTTCGCCCAGGTAGAGGTCGACGACCAGCAGCTCAACCTCACCCGCTTCCGCCTCAACTTCCCGGAGAAGCGTCCGTTCTTCCTCGAGAACGCCGGGTTCTTCACCGTCGGAGGAGGAGGCGCGGACCTGTTCTTCAGCCGCGCCATCGGCATCGCCGACGGTCAGCCGGTACCGATCAAGGGTGGCGCGCGACTCTCGGGCCGGGCCGCTGGGCTGAACGTCGGTCTGCTGCACATCGAGACCGACGGGGCCGAGGGCCTGCAGGACTCGCAGGGGTACTCGGTGGCGCGCGTGGCCAGGGAGCTGCCCAATCGTTCGCGGGTAGGCGGCCTGTTCATCAACAAGGGCGGGGCGGAGGGCGACTTCAACCGCACCTATGCGGTGGACGGCGCGCTGGGCATCGGGGAGGCGCTTACCTTCAGCAGCTTCGCGTCGAGAACCGACGGGCCGGGAACCGAAGGCAACGAGTTTGTGTGGGATCTCTCGACGGGCTGGACCAGCCGGGACCTGGAGATCAACGCCAACGTTCGCGAGATCGGGGAGGGATTCAACCCGGAGGTGGGCTTCCTGCCGCGCCGGGGATATCGCTACTACCAGGCCTTCGTGATGTACAAGATCCGCCCTTCGTGGCTCCGCGAAGTCCGGCCGCACGTCATGTACAACACCTATCACAGCCGCAAGACCGGAGTGGACCGGGGCTTCCAGGAATCGGCCTTTCTGCACATCGACACGCACTGGGAATGGCCCTCGGGCGCGCAGATCAATTCGGGCATCAACATGATCGTCGAGGGGCTCTACGAGCCGTTCCAGATTCGCGGTACCGATGTGGTCGTGCCCGAGGGGACGTACCGGGGCTGGGAGACCAACCTGGTCTTCAACACCAACGCGTCCGCCCGGCTGTCGCTGTCGTCGAGCGTCAACATCGGCAGCTTCCTGAGCGGAAGCCGCTGGGGCGGCGACGGCTCCGTCACCTTCCGGCCGAACGCGTCGTTCAGCACCTCGGCGCGCGTCAACTACTTCGACGTGAGCCTGCCCGAGGGGAACTTCGAGACGGTGCTGCTGGGGCTGAACTTCGGTTACTTCTTCACGCCGCGCGTCTATCTGCAGTCGCTGGTGCAGTACTCGAACCAGGTGGACAGCTGGTCCGCCAACCTGCGCTTCGGCTGGCTGAACACGGCGGGAACCGGCCTGTTCATCGTGTACAACGACGTGCAGGGCTTCGACTATCCGGCCGGGCTCAACCACGGCGGCGGAAGGTTCGTCGAGAGCGGGACGCTGGCGCGTTCCTTCATCGTCAAGTTCACCCGGCAGTTCAACGTGCTGGGAGGGTAGGGGCGAGGCCGGACGGGGGACGGTCCGGCCGGATCCCCGAGGACCGGGTGATCAGCCTCCGGCCTGAATCTCCATCGCGATGGCCTGCACCTCGTCGAGCACCCGGAGCAGGTTTCCGCTCCAGAGCATGCCGATTTCCTCCTCGGAATAGCCGCGGCGCACCAGCTCGAGGGTGACGTTGAAGGTCTCGGAAGCGTCGTCCCACCCCTCCACGCCGCCGCCCCCGTCGAAGTCGGAGCTGATGCCCACGTGCTCCAGGCCAATCAGGTCGACCATGTAGTCGATGTGGTCGACGAAGTCGGCGACGTCGACGTCGGGGGCCGTGCCGGACTCGTCGACGCGCTCGGTGGCCTGGCGTCGCGCCTCGGTCATGGTCTCGGCGTACGCGACCTGCTCCATCCGGGACCGGTCGGCCAGCTCGTCGTCATCCAGGACCTCGACCCCCATTTCGGCGGCGATCTCGCGTCCCTGCGCCCCGATGGCCTGTTGCCGTGCCTCAGCTTTCTCGGCGTTGACGAAGCGGCGAAGCGCCACGGTCTGCACCACGCCCCCGTTCCCGGCTACCGCGAGAAGCTGCTCGTCGTCCAGGTTGCGGCTTACGTCGCTGAGTGCCCGGGCCGATGAATGGGAGGCCATCACCGGGGCGCGGGTCAGCTCCAGCGTCTGCATGATCGAGGGCTTGGAGGGATGCGAGATGTCGATCATGATCCCCAGCCGGTTCATCTCCGCGATCGCCTCGCGTCCGAGGTCGCTCAGGCCGTCGTGCAGGAAGTTGCCGTCCTGTTCGCCGGAGTGCGCGTCCGAGAACTGGCTCGGGCCGGTGTGGGCGAGGGACATGTAGCGGGCTCCCAGCTCGTGGAACTGCTCGATGCGTGAGAGGTCGAGGCCGAGCGAATACGCGTTCTCGACGCCGATCATGGCCACCAGCTTGCCGGCGCCTGCAATGCGGCGCACGTCGTCGGAAGTCAGCGCCAGCTCGATGCGGTCCGGGGCGTACTCCTCCACCAGGCGATGGATGGCGGTGAACTTGTCCATCGCGTTGTCGTAGGCGGCCGCGTAGCCCTCGTCGTCGAGCGGGCCCTGCCCGGTGAAGACCACGAACCATGGCCCGTCCAGCCCCCCCGCCTCCAACTTCGGGAGGGTGACCTGCGTCGGCAGGTCCATCGTGTAGTTGCGCTCGGCGGTGAAGTTGGAGGTGTTGATGTCGTCGTGGGTGTCGAGCGTGATGACGCGGTCGTGGATCTCGCGGGCTCGGGCGATCATCTCTTCCTCGGATTCGGCGGAGGCTTCGGGAGCGGCATCGTCCCCGGCTCCGGCGCACGCGACGGTGGCGAGGGTGGCCATAAGGGCGAGTCGGCGGGAGAGGGGTCGAAGGGTCGTCATCGTAGAGCTCCCTGGCGTCCGGAGGGGCGCGGCCGTGTCATGCTTGGAGCCCCACGGGGGTTGTGGATGGCATGGGGTCCGCCGGTTGGCCACATGGGTTCAAGATAGGGCGGCGCGGGCGCACCGCGAGAGAGTCAGACTCGCCTGACGGGGTTGTCAGGGCAGACGCGTGATCTCGTCCGCCTCGAACCGCGGCAGCTCCCGCCGCGATGACCCACGCTCCAGTACGATCCCCTGCGCGACCCGGACGAACCGGCCCACAACGCGTCCGGCGATGCCGGCGTCTCCCAGGCGCCGCAGGAGACGGTCCGTTCCGGCCTCCGAGCAGGCGACAAGGAGCGCTCCGGAGCCGATGGCGCCCAGGATGTCGAGGCCGTAGTGACTCATCAGTCGGCTTGATTCGTCGAAACGCGGGATCTTCGCCTCCTCGACGATCGCCCCGAGCCCCGACGCCTCGGTCATCTCCCGGATGGCCGTCGCTACGCCTCCCTCGGTTACATCGTGCATCGCGTGGACACCCGGCGTGCGGGCGGCGATACGGGCTTCGGGTACGACGCTGATCCCGGGATCTTTCAAGAAGCGGGCCGATGGCTCCCGGAACTCGGAGCCGAAGCTCCGGCTCACATCCTCCGCGTATTCGGTCGCGATGATGGCGGTGGCCTCGATGGCGATGCCCTTGGTGATCACGAGCAGGTCGCCTTCGCGCGCCCCGCCGCTCGGCTTCACGCGCTCCGGGAAGGCGACGCCGACCATGGCCCCGGCCACCACTTCGTGACGCGCGGCGGCGGTGACTTCGGTATGGCCTCCGGCGGGGATCGCGCCGACTTCGCGGCAGCCGGACCGGATGCCGTCCGCGATTTGCACGATGCGCGCCGCATCGGTCCCGGGGGGTACGAGAATCGAGGACAGGAACCAGCGGGGCTCTCCCCCGGTCGCGGCCACGTCGTTCGCGTTCACCACGACGGCGTGCCAGCCGGGATCGGCGCTCGGAAAGGTGATGGGATCGGCCGCCAGGACGATTCGTGGCTCGCTTCCGGCCGCGGCAACCGCGGCATCCTCGCCGGACGCGGGTCCCGGATCGAGCCCGGCGCCCCCGCCGAGTCGGCGCAGCACCTCGCGGAGCACGCGGGGCGGGATCTTTCCTTCGGGCAGTTGCTCCGAGGGACGTGTCCCGGTGTCGCTCATGCTCCGCGGCGCCGGAGATATATGGTCCATGGGCTCCAACATGCTTCACCGGGAGGGCATCGCCAAGAACTGGAGTGCCCGTCGGCCCGTTTGCACGCCCGTCCATCCGGGCGTGCGCCCGTGGCAATCTCCCGGGATTAGTTCCCCTCGTCCGCCAAAGCCCACACCACGCGAAACCCTACATCCTCCGACTCGAAGCCGGAGTACAGGTACCTGACGCGGTGCGCGGCGCGAAGGGCGAACGGCGGGGAAAGAAACGAGCCGCCCCGCAATCTGCGCGAGTCATCATTCAGGGGCGTTCGCCCCGGATCGAACCAGATGGGCGCGACCCACTCCGCTACGTTCCCCGCCAGGTCGTGGATTCCTTCCGTCGTGGCGCCCTCGGGCCGGGCCATGACCTCGACCGCACCTCTCGGGTCGCAGGAGCGGAAATGTACCCGTTCGCACGTCGGCTCCGAGTCGCCCCACGGGTACTTGCGTCTCTCCGAGCCTCTCGCCGCGAATTCCCACTGCACCTCGGTCGGCAGGCTTCCCCCTACGGAGACGGCGTAGGCCATGGCTTCCCGCCAGGTGACATTGACGACCGGATGGCGCTCCTCCCCGTTGGAGAACGCGTGCCCGGCGTCGAATCGGCGATACTCCTCGTTGGTCACCTCGTGTTCCTGCATCCAGAAGCTCTGGACCGTGCGTCGGCGCGGATACTCGTCCCGTTTCGAATATGGACTGCCCGGGGCGACGACTGTGTCCCAGTCATCGCTGCCGCTGATGAATGTGCCGGCCTCGATCAAAATCCCCCGGTTCACCGGGTCGACGACGCCCGGCGGCGGAGGCTGAGGGGTTGCGGCCTGGCCCAAACCGTCATCGAAGCGTCCCGTCCATTGCACCACGGCATAGCTGCAGATGAGGACCACACCAGCCAGCACGACCATGCCCCGCGTAATCGGCGCCCTGGATGCGAACCGCATGGTGGGTCCCACTCCTGAATTCGTTGTGGATGTACCGTTGATCTGCCGGAGAACATCAGTGACGCGACCGAGCGGAGGCAAGATGACACCTGCCGAGTTCGCGTTCCCCCCCACCGATTCCGAGCCGCGCATCGCCGACGGTGGTCGGATGTGTCACCGAGGGAACGCGCGGTGCAACTCCTACCCGATCGGAAACGCGATCCCCGCCTGGCCCGTGATCGCCCGATGCTTCTCGCCCTCCGCGTCGTCGACCACCTGACGCAGGCCCGGATTGTAGAGCGCGTCCAGCCTGAAGGAGACACCTCCCTGCGACGTCAGGGCGATGCCGACCCCGCCCGTCAATCCCAGGTCCAAACTGCGAACGGACGCACCGACATCCTCGCAGTCCTGTGAAATCTCCGATCCTCCCGCGCTGACTTCGATCGAGCAGCCGACGTTGATCGCGAGGGCGGGACCCAACAGGAAATACGGGCGAGCCCCGCCTTCGACCGGAATACCGATCCGAAGGAGCGCCGGAATCTCCACGTAGTCGAAATACGTGCCCCCGCTCACCGGCATCTCCTCGCCGAATTGCGCTCCCTTCCGCGCATGGAAAATGCCTGTCCTGAAGCCCGCATTGTCCGTGAATGGAAGATCGAGGGATATTCCACCTCCCACCCTCGTGGCCGGATCCGCCTCATTATCGGTCTCCGACAGAGTCGTTCGGGCCACGGTAAAGTAGAGACCCACCTCCTGCGCGAGAACCGGGAGGGGGGCGATGGAGAGAAGCAGGACGGCGAATGGAAGAATGCGGTGCATGAATTGCCTCCGTATCGGTGGGAATGAATATGCCATGACCGAAATGTCATGACTCTGTCAAAGACAGGTGATCTCGCTCAGCCCGTGGGGCCTCTATTTACTCGCCCAAACGGGGGCGCTCCGATTGGAGAACCGGCATTATGAAAGCGAGTCGTCCCGATATCATCAGAACGGCGCCAGCACGCGCAGTTGCCACTGCCACTCGGGTTCGTGTGGATAGTCGATGCCCGCGCGCCAGCGCCCGGGGACCGGGGTTCCCTCCAGGTACCAGGGCGCGAGTGGCCTTGCCACGTCGAGGCGCAGGAACCCGTTGAAGACCGACACGCCAAAACCCGCGGACTGCAGGCTCGTTCCGTCCACCCTCGCCCGGTCGTGGAAGACCGAGAGGGCGACCAGGCTGACCCTGCGCTGCAACTCGATCCGGCTCCTCCAGACCTGTCTCCCGCTCATCACGGTCTGGGGATAGCCACGCAGCCAGTCACCGGAACTCCCGAGTCTCCAGATCTCCTCCGGGGCGGGGTCTCCCTCGACGCGGGCGCCACCCGCTTCCATCGCCATCGACAGAGCGGCCGGCAGGGGGATGACCAGCATGCCCGTAACGGACAGGCGGACGTTGGGAAAGTCGCCGACCAGTCCCCGGAGCGAGACGTCGGCGCCCCCGTTCACCCTGCGTCCGGTGAGGCCGCCCCACCAGGGCCTCCAGTACACGTCGACTCCGTGCCGTCTTCTTGCGGCGCCGTCCAACGTCGTGTTCGTCTCGGAGAACAGGCTGAGCGACGTCCAGGAACGCTCGCGCCTCGCAGGGAGCAGCTGGATGGCGGCTCCCCGGACGACGTAGTAGTCGGAGGGATCGGCCACGTGAGCCCAGCGTGGCGGACGGTGTGCGGTCGCGGTTCCTCCCGTTCCCCGCAGCGTGTGGTAGAGCGAGAGCCGCACGCGCGGACCGGTCCGGCCATACTCCGTGGCCAGGTCGATACTGGGTTCGGCCCGCCCCGTTCCCGTCCGCACCGTCAGCGCGCCCCGGCCCCACGGGAAATCGCGGACCAGGCGGCTCCCCACCGACAGGCCTTCGATCGGGTTGTAGCGAATGAGCCTTGGGGACAGTATCGGTGGTTCGAAATGCCATGGGCTGACGCCCTGATTCGTCTCCGGGCCTCCCAGGTTGTCGGTACGGGGGGCGATGCCGATGGAATCCAGGACTTCGCCGGCCTCGTCGATCATGCCCCCGTAGAGTCCGCTTTCCCGCTCCTCCCAGATCGATGGGGGCAGAAGATCGCTCACAGCGAGCGCGCGCCACTCGCGCGGCATGATCACGACAGTGCCGGAATCGGGTTCCGACCCGTCCTTGACCACAACCGTGTCTCCCTCCTCGCGCCAGGACCGGACCAGCTCCTCGGTCGCGGGCACCGGATCCAGCGGATTCCCGGCACCCGTCGAGACTTCTTCCATCTCGAAGTCCCAGTCGTGAAAGGCCTGCATCGTGACTCGATTGGATGCCTCTGCGTCCCATTCGTCTCCGCTGGTGATGTAGTGTGCAAAGCTCGCTCGCCGCGGAAGCCAGTAGCGGAGGTTCCACATGGAGTAGTCGACGACTGCTACGGGAACGCCGATTTCCATCCGGAGCCCCATCAGCGTGTTGAGGCCGTAGTTCAATATCCGGCCCGACAATCCGGGACGCGGCGGCGATGGCGCCTCGATGTCGCCCAGTGCCTTGCCCTGATATACATTGTCAACGTCCAGCAGGGACCCACTCCCCTTGCGAACGCTCAGCTCCGAATCGATGGGCTTTGCCGGACGATAGATGGTCCGCACCACCCCGAAGGTCTCGGGCTCGATCCACATCACGGCAAAGACCAGCCCGAGGTGCTGGGCGCGCGGGTGTGCGGTGACGCTCACCGCCTGCACGGACCTGCCCGCGAAGTCAACCGAGATCGTGTCTCCGGAGTGGAACTGGTAGAACCGCTCCGCGTCTTCGTCGAGCGGGGTCACGGAAGGCACAAACCAGGATTCCTCGGCCTTGGCCCCCAAGCCGGAGACGACGAAGAGGCTGAACGGATCACGGAGCGGATCCGCCGCAAAACGCGCCGCAACGCCTTCGGGCCGGCCGGGCTTGAAGCGCTGCCCGCCGATTTCCATGCGGGATCCCAGCACACGCAGAACAGTGGGCTGGCTCCTCGACCAGCGGACGCGGATGGCCGATTCCTGCCGCAAGACGGGCCGGTCACGGACCAGCATCGAGAATTCGATGGAGTTGCGCTCCCTGACCATGGCCGTGTAGGACTCGATGTCCGACAGCGCGGAATCGCGAGCGGCGCGCGCACCCTGGAGCAGGTGCCGGGCGGTTTCGTCGAGGTAGGCCTCCGAGGCGGATGTCTCTCCCGGGGTCTGGGCATCCGTTGGCTCATCTGCCGCCGCGACCGCGACCTCCGCTCCCGCCTGGCTGCCGACGATCGCATCCAGCGGCGATTTTTCCCGTCGCGCCCGGGGCACGATGATGATCTGGGAGCCCAGCTCCACGTAGCCCAGGTCGGTGCGGGCGAGCAGCTCGTCCAGGGTGCGCGCAATGTTTGCTGTTGCGCAGTCGCAGTCGACGAAGCGGTCCGAGGGGAGGAGGCTTGGGCTGAAGGCGATCTGAACCCGGGAACGCTCAGCGAGCTGGACCAGGGCTTCGGCGAGCGGTACCTGCCGGACGGACAATCGGGCGGCGTTGGCCAGCAGGCTGCCGGGCTCGGCGTCGACGCCGATTTCGCCGGTCATCCGCGCCACGTCCTGGCTGTCCTGCGCCGCGAGCCCCGGCGAAGAGACTCCCGCGAGCCACGCCGCGAGCAGAATCGGCGCGAGCAGCAGCCGTCCCAGCGGGACCCCACTCGGCATCAGCCTGCCACCCCCGGCCCGCACAGCGGCGTATCCCCGGCTTCGTCCGCCGCGCGCGACTCCACCGAGACCTTCCAGCGCACCGCGGTTCCGAACATCCCGGTGCCGTCCCCGAAGACCGAAGGAATCACGGTCTCTCCGTTGATGTTGAGCCGGCCCTCCCGGATCCAATTGGCCCAGTTGCGGTCCAGGGCCGCGATGGTGACCTCGGCGCGCGCGCCCCCGGGAAGCCCCGCGTCCAGTGTACGATGCAGCTCCACGTTGTCGACATCGGACAGCAGCTCGAGCAGAAAGTCCGTGGGGAAGACCATGTCGGTCACCTCGCGTCCCCGGCCGAGCACGGTAACCGGCAGGTACAGAGGGTCGGACGACGACCAGAGGCTCGGGCTCAGTCCGGTGACCTCGGCCTCGCCGACGTGCGCCCATGCGCCGTCCACGGGGGACCACGCGAAGCGATAGGCGGTGCCCGGCTCCACCCGGCAGCGGCCGTCCTCGACCGAGAGGCCCCGGGGCACGAACGCGTCGGGCATGCGGCTGGTTCCCTCCAGCACGGCGCCGTCCGGGGTCGTCACGGCCAGGGTGAGCAGTTCGCCGGGCGCGAATACGGCGGACGCCGCTGTGGCGGTATGGCAGGAACCGATGGGCCTCAGCTGGCCGTCCACCGTGTACGATTCCCTGCGCAGCACCGTGCACGTTCCCAGCGGATCCTCTTCCTCCACCAGGGAGAGGGAGCGTCCCGACGCGCCGGTGATGCGCACGGAAGCGCCCGGCACCTCCCTCAGCACCTGCTGCCATGCCTCGCTGACCAGCGCCACGGCCCGGGTGCCGATCCGCGTCGGCTCCGCTGGGTCGACGGTGAGCACGACCGTGGCCGAGGTGACCAGCATCTTCTGGCCGGACCCTGTCGGGACATCGGTCACGTCGCAGCCGGCGGCACCTGCCGTCATCCCCAGCAGCGTAAGCACGCGACGCATCCCGGCACCCATCAGAACGACACCTCCACGCCGAGGGTGGGCAGGATCGGGAGCATGTGGTTGTCGGTTCTCGAAAGGTTCCCGTAGCTGTAGTGGCGCTGGTGCCAGAGCACGTTGTCGCGGTTGTAGAGGTTGATCACGCTGAGGTAGGGCGACAGGGTGCCCCATCCTCTGTTCAGCGTCTTGCGCAAGCTGATGTCCAGCCGGTGGTATGCGGGCAGCCGGGCCCCGTTTCTGGGTCCGGGCAGCGCGGTCCTGACGCTCGCATCGTCGTAGCGCAGGTCGGTCAGCCGCTGCGTGTACTTGCGGAATCTCGCCAGCTGGGCCGTGTAGGGCGTGCCCGTGCCCAGGTTCCAGCGCAGGCCGGCCTCCACGCCCCAGGGCAGATCGCGCTGGATGGCCACGTCGATTACCAGGCGCCGGTCGAAGATCGGCGGGAATTCGATGACCGGCGGGGGCACCAGGCCCGCCTCGGTGTCCTCGAAGGACCGCGTGGCTTTCAGGAGGGATACGGACACCCATCCTCGCGTCCTGCCCGCGTCCTTGCGCACCATGGCGTCGATGCCGATGGAGCGTCCGTCGCCCGACAGCAGATCGTCCGCCGGAACCGTCGGATCGTCGGCCCAGTTCTGCGCGACCACGCCATCGAAGGTGCGGAAGTATCCCTCCGCGGACGCGAACCACTCGCGGTCGCTGCCGAAGAAGCCCTCCACGCCCGCCTGGACCTGGTCCGAGATCACGGCCGGCACGTGTTCATCCGACAGGACCCACGCGTCCATGCCGATCGGCAGCCGCTCGTCGCGAAGCGAATGCAGGAACTGCGTGTGGCGTCCGCCCGCCACGCGCACCGCCCAGCGGCCGTCGCCCAGGAAGCGCTTGACGGCGAGGCGCGGCGACGGAACGGCCTCCGCCGGGCCGCCCCGTGGTCGCCAGCCGTCCCATCGCAGCCCGGCCTCGAGCAGCCACGGCCGGCTCGGGGTCCAGGTCAACTGCGTGTACGCGCTCGACTCCCAGCCGCTGCTCTCGCTGTTCTGGAAGTTCGGGGGAACGCCCTCGGACACGTTGCGGCTTTGCCGGTGGGTCGCCGCGAGTCCCGACTTCCATCGCGTGCGCGACGTGGGGCGGAGTTCCAGATCGGCCCCGGCCGAGGACTGGCTGATCTCCGTCTCCACCCGCGTGTCCTCGTATGCCGTGAAGTTGAACCGGGCTCCGAAGCGGGAATACGAGCCGTGCACCTCGAGCGTCCCTCCCCCGGGCATGAGATGGGTCCAGGATGCGCCGACGGCATCGTTGCCCCACGGCCACCGGACGTCCCAGCCCGCGCTCTCATCGTCCCCGAGATCGTCTACGACCGACTCGAGGCTCGTGAACAGGAACTCGAGCTCCCGAAGATTGATCCTGTCCCGCCCCGAGTACGCGTTGATGCGCACCCGGTCGCCCCCCTTCGTCCAGCCCTCGAAGACGGCCTGGAGGTCCGCGAGGGTGTAGGGGAATGCGGAGTCGGTCAGCCTGGTCACCAGGTCCCAGTAGCTCCGGCGCGCCGAGATCTTCCAGCGAACGGCGGCGAGCCCCAGGCCGTCCCGGATCCCCGGCGCGAGACCGCCCCGCACCGCGACGCGCGACGAGATCAGGCCGAGGCCGGCGTCCACGCCCAGGGTGCCGTCCCCGACGTCGGATTCCACGAGCAGCACCGACGACGTCCTTCCTCCGTACTCCGCGGGAAGGCCCCCGGTCCGGAGCTCGGCCCGCTCGACCATGTCCGGGTTGAAGACCGAGAAGATCCCGAGCAGGTGGTAGGGATGGAACAGCGGCACGCGGTCCATCAGGATGAGGTTCTGATCGCCCGAACCACCGCGCACGTTCAGGACGGCGGTGAAGTCCGACACCCGCGTCACGCCGGGAAGCACGCTCACGGCGCGGACCGGATCCGGCTCCGCGAGCCCCGGAAGGTTCCTGAGGTCCTCCCCGCCCAACTCGTGCACCGTGAGTCCCGCGGATTCCTCGAAGCGCGCCCGCTGGCGGCTGCGCCGGGCCTCGACGACCACGGCATCCAGTTCGATCGCCTCTTCGGCCAGGTCGATGTCGAGCCGGGAATCCGTGTCCGGCGCCAGGTCGATCTCCTGGTCGTGGAGGCCGTAGCCGATGCGCCCGATGGTCAGGCGGTAGCGGCCGGCCACGAGGTCGCGGAAGGCGAAGAAGCCGAGCGCGTCGGTGCCGGTCACGCTCTCGACGGTGGAGTCCGCCAGCAGCCTGAGGCGGACCGTCGCGCTGGCCACCGGCACCGCGACCTCCGAGCGCACCCGGCCGCTGAGGGTCGCATCCCGGGGCAAGGCTTCCCGCGGCGTCCGGGGCACGATGATGATCTGGGATCCGAGCTCGACGTAGCCCAGCTCCGTGCCGGCCAGCAGCTGATCCAGAGTGCCGGCAACGTTTCTCGTCGCGCAGGCGCAGTCGACGATGCGGTCCGACGGGAGGAGGCTGGGGCTGAAGGCGATCTGCACCCGGGAACGCTGCGCGAGCCGGACCAGGGCTTGGGCCAGCGGCATCCGGTCGATGGAGAGGCGGGCGACGCTTGCGAGCAGGGTGCCGGGCTCGGGGTCGACTCCGATCTCGCCCCTGAGTGCCGTCAGCTCGGTGTCCTGGGCGGGGACGGTTGCGGGAATGAGGAGGAATGCGACGGCCAGGAGGGCGGATGACATCCGGCGGATCCTGCCCTCCGGGGTCATCGACTCTCGTCCGTGTTGCGCAGCTGCATGCGAACCCGTCCGTCGCCGATGCTGCACTGGGCGTCGATGACGTTGCAGATCACGGTCATGACCTCGTCCAGGGATCTGGACGTGAACCACATGGTCAGCGTCCGCTCCAGCAGGACCGGATCCTCGACCGCAACTTGCGCGCCGTACCGCCGCTCGACTTCCCGGATGGCCAGGTCCAGCGGCGTGTCCTGGAAGATGAGGAAGCCCTCCAGCCAGGCGGCGGCTTCCTCGATCGGGGGCGCCGCGGTTACGGGGCCGGGCCGGCCCTCGATGATGCTTGCCGCCTGCCCGGCGCCGACCTGGACTTCCTCGTTCGCGGTTCCGAGCGCGACCGTTCCTTCGACGACGACGAGCCGGAGCTCGTCGAGCTGGGCGACCAGATGGAAGCGTGTACCGAGGACGCGCGCGGTGCCCGCCGCGGTGGTGACCCGGAACGGCTGCGCCGGGTTGCTGGCGATGGAGAAGAACGCCTCGCCCTCGAGGACGACGGCCCGGGCGGATCCGTCCACGTTGCGCACCCGGCTGCCCGGACCGAGGCGGATCACGCTGCCGTCGCCGAGGCGGACCATCGCGGTCTCGCCGGGCGCCGTGATGAATTCCTGCGACGCCAGGCTGCCCGCTCCCGCGCCGCTCGCGGCCGGGTCCCGGGCGTTCCAGATGACCAGGGCCGCCGCCGCGCAGGCCGCGGCGGTGGCCCAGCCGGCAAACAGCCCGAAGCGGGAGCGCGCGGGTCGGCCACGCGCCCGGCGGTCGTTTGCGCGCCGGATGGAAGCCGCTCTCCGGGCTTCCGCCCTGCGGACCACGAACTCGACGGTGGGTGGGGCGCCCGGCTCCACGTCCAGGTCCGCCGCGCGCCCGGCTTCGACCAGCAGGCCGAGGTCGTTCAGCGCCCGGCTGGCGTCCGGAGACTCGCCGAGCGACGCCTCGACCGATCGGTTCTCCTCGTCGGTCGTCTGGCCGCGCAGGTATCGAAGTAGCAGTTCGTCCATCTCTCGTTCCCTTCGGTGATTCCTGCAGTGTCCTACACCGGACAAGCGCACAGCTCGCCGATGGCTACCATTCGCACTGGACGGGGGCTCAGCTCACCCATCGGCCGCCGCCACCACCCGGCGAACCGTCCTGAGCGCGGCGGACATCTGGTTCGCCACGGTTTGCGCCGAAACCTTCATCACTGCGGCCGCTTCCGCGTGGGTGAGTCCCCGCTGGAACACGAGCTCGAACACCTCGCGGCGGCGGTCCGGCAGCGACGCCACCGCGGCCCGGAACCTGTCCGCGAGCAGCGAGGCCTCGAGCATGTCGGCCGGACTCGGGGCGTGTCCGCCCCGTATCGCATCGTCACGCCCCTGCCGGTCCCGCCAGCGCCGCCGCACCGCCCGCCGGCGCTTCCGGTCGATGACGAGGTGGCGGACGATGCGGTACAGGTAGACCCGCGCGGAGCCCCGCGGCCGCCATCCGCGCCGCCGCTCCCATACCTGGATGAAGGCCTCCTGCGCGATGTCCCGCGCCAGGTCGACATCGCCCAGCTGACTCGCCGCGTAGCGCACAAGCTCGGGCCAGCACAGGTCCATCAGCTCGCCCAGGGCCGGCTCCGATCCCTCCCGGATCTCATCCATCAGCGAGGTCAGGGCGTCGTGCTGCGCCGAATCCGGGCTGGACCTGGTGGCTGGCATCTGGTGCGGGGGTGTCGGATGGATCGGTCAGATGGCCTGAAGTAAGTAGCGCATGGCTCGGGTGATTCTACTACACCCGCAAGACGCCTGGGCTAACAGGCAACGTATTGCAATAGGTAGTTGACCAATTTTGCTCAATAACCTATTATACCATCCATGCGATACTTGGCTCCCTACCGGCGCCCTCATGTGGCCCGCCTGACCACCCTCCTGAAGGAGGATGGTCCGATGCGACTCGTCGCGGTCACGGGCCCGCGACAGACCGGCAAGACAACCTTGGTCCTTCAGGCGCTCTCGGATCTCGAGAACGACGGCGTTCCGTGCTGGTATCTGCCCGCTGACGACCCAACGCCGGACGAGCCGCCCTTCGGCGCTCCACCTGCCATCCATGTCCTCATCCCTGGGCAAGTACCCGGGCCGGAGTGGCTCGTCTCAAGCTGGGAACGCGCCCGAATCGCTGCGGAACGTTCGGCCCGCGGCATTGTGATGGTGCTCGACGAAATCCAGCGAATTCCGAACTGGTCCGGGGTCGTCAAAGGGCTATGGGACAGGGATCGGCGTACCGGCTGTCCACTTCGCGTTGTGATCCTTGGCTCCGCTCCCTGGGCGATGTTGACGGGAATCCATGAAAGCCTGGCAGGCCGGTTCGACCCTTTCCCCGTAGCACACTGGTCGCTCGACGAAATGCAGCGCGCGTTCGGAGTGACCCTCGACGAGTACATCTTCTTCGGAGGCTATCCGGGCGCCGCCGTCCACATCCGCAACCCTCGCAGGTGGCGAGGATACATCAGGCAGGCCGTGATGGCCCCCGTCGTCGAACGGGACATCCTCTCGCTGACACGCGTGCAAAAGCCGTCGCTCATGCGGGCGTTGCTGGACCTGGCCTCTGAGTATTCCGGCCAGGTTGTGTCCTACCGCAAGCTGCAAGGGCAACTCGATGACGCGGGCAACACCACGACGCTGGCCCACTACCTGGACCTGCTCGCGGACGCCGGACTGGTCACTGGTCTGGAGAAGCACAGCGCCAAACCGCACCTGGTAAGGCGATCCAGTCCCAAGCTCAACGTATCGAACACCGCTGTCATGACGGTGAAGTACCCCGGTTCCTTCAAGCACGTCAAGTACGATGGCACCTTTTGGGGACGCCTGTGCGAAAGCACGGTCGGTGCGCACCTCCTCAACACGCTTTCCCCTGACGGGATCGTACGCCTGCAATACTGGAGGGACGCGACTTGTGAGGTCGACTTCGTGCTCTCGTCAGGGCGACGGCTGGTGGCGATCGAGGTGAAGAGCGGCCGCCGGCAAGGCAGACTTGCGGGTCTGGCGGCGTTCCAAGGCCGATTCCCGACTGCGAAGCGGCTCGTGGTCGGAACCGGTGGCGTGCCGCTGAACGAGTTCCTGTCCGAGGACGCCGAGTATTGGCTGGAGGAAGCTCACCGTGGCGATTGAGCGAACGGTGTCGCGATGGAGGGATGATCGATGGGAGTCGCTGGGCGAGAACCTGGCCGACTTTCGTTCGGCGCCTGCCTATGTCCTGCTCGGCGAAGCGGGGTCGGGGAAGACCACGGCGTTTGTCGGTGAGAGCGGTGATGGTGACAACTGCTGCTGCGTGACCGCCCGGCGCTTCATTCGTCGGGACCTTGGAAGCCACCCGGAGTGGAAACGGAAGACCCTGTTCATAGATGGGCTGGACGAGCAGCGTACCGGGGGTGGTGATCCATGTGAGCCACTGGACGAGATTCTGCGCCGGATCGAGCGGTTGGGCCAACCACGCTTCAGGCTTTCGTGTCGTGAGGAATCCTGGCTCGGGAGGAACGATCTCCGCGAACTCTCGTCCGTTGCGAGCGCTGGAGACGTCCACCTGCTGCGGCTCGATCCGCTTAGCACGGTCGGCGCCCGCGAGATTCTGGCTTCTCTGAAAATCGGAGAGCCGGGCGACTTCCTATGGAACGCGAGCGACCGCGGGCTGGATGCCTTCCTTGAGAACCCTCTCCTCCTGGAGATGCTCGCCAAGGCGGTGACTCCCGAGTCGGCGGAACCGTGGCCCGACACCCAGCGAGCCACTTTCGAGCGCGCATGCAGGGAATTGGTCCAGGATCTGAACAGGGAGCACCGGGATGCATGGGACGGGACGCCGTATTCCGGCGAAGAGTTGGTCGCCGCAGCAGGTCGCTTGTGCGCCGTCATTCTGCTGTCCGACAAGCTGGGGTGGTCGCGGAGGGGGCCAGGTGATGACGACTACCCGCCGTTGAGCGACGCCGGCGCGCCCCAGGAACTGCTCAAGTTCGCGTTGGACACAAGGCTGTTCGTCGGAAGCGCCGAGACCGGCAGACAGCCGCGCCACCGCCGGATCGCCGAGTTCCTGGCCGCAAGATACCTGGACGCGATGATCCGGGCGGAACTCCCCGCCACGCGGGTACTCGCACTGATGGCGGGCGGCGACGGGTTAGTGGCGCCCGACCTCCAAGGGGTGTCCGCATGGCTGGCGGCGTTGAACGGAGAGGCCCGTGATCTGCTGATCGACACGGACCCGATCGGCGTGGCATTTGGCGGAGATGCTGGGCACTTGGATCAGCAGGAAGCCGAACGCCTCCTGACGCGGGTTGAGGACCGCCTCGAGTACAGGTGGATCATGCCGTCCCGGGCCTCCGTTGACTCGCTGTTGGCGGGACCGGCCAGGACGCTGCTGTGGTGGCGGTTGCGTGATCCAGATCGTTCGGACGGGCGGCAAGCCCTGGTGGGCCTGTTGCTACAAGGGCTGGCGCCTCTTTCTGGTTTCGAAGCGGGATGGAAGCGGTCACCCCGGGTGAGTGCGGCCGAGGCTCAGGATCCGCTGCTGGCCGTCGTTCGGGACGACACTTGGCAGCCTTACGTCAGGCAAATCGCATTGCGCGCTCTCATCCATGTGCTCCAGCCCGAGCCGGAGGGCCCGCGGGTACTGCTTCGCCTGCTTCGAGAGCTGTCAGATGGCCGAGTCCGGCGGGATGACCGGGACGAGCTGCGCGGTGAACTCTTGGCCTTTCTCTACCCGGCGCACATGCGCCCTGAAGTGATCTGGGACTACCTGCCGTCGAGCACCTTGCCGTCCGGCAAGGGGGTCTCATTCTGGGCCGGGGACTTGGTGGAGAAGTCATCCCCGGAGCAGATCAAAGCGCTCCTCGAAGGGCTGTTGAAAGAGCCTGAGGAGTTGCTGCCGGCTCTGAGTCACCGCAGGCTTGAGAGTGTGGTCTTCCGTTTGCTGGCACAAGCTCTGAAGCACTTGGGCGAGCAAACCGAAGTCGCAAAGCTGCTCCGGTGGTTCGGGCTGGTTGTGGCCGACCCCGAGCGAGCCGGGCTGGTGCTGGCCCACTGTCAACATGTCCTCCGGCGATCCAGGCATACTCGGGAGCAGAAGGACATCTACCGTTGGCTCGGCGAGCATCCTGATATCCAGTTGGCGTTGATCCTGGAAGACCTTCGCCGAAACGAATCTCGACTTCAGGACCGCTTCCTCGATCGTGCGATCGGCAACAAGTTCCTGGGCGACCACGTTCCAGCGGACTTCCGTCGATGGTGTTTGCAACAGGCCATCGAACACGCGGAAAAAACGCCCCTTGTTGCGATCGGACTCCTTCGCTGGGCCACGATCACGAACGAGTCGTGGGGCTCAGCCCTGGACGACGAAGAGGTCGCTTACAGGATTCGCAGAGTGCCGTTGTTACGGGAGCGGCGCGAGCGGGTACTGGCAGCCGAGGCTCGGCACGCCGACGAGATGGCACGGCTGCAAGAGGCGCCTCCTTACTCAACCGTGCGAGAGCGACAGGCCAGCTACCTGGCGTCCATTCGCGAGCAACTTGCACCTCTGGAGGCAGGCGAAGGGCCCCCGGAGACGCTCCATGAGCTGGGACGCATCTATGTCAACGGCCTCGAAGCGGGCGGTCCCGACCAAGCACGAGCGGACCTGGATCTCCACCTGGGCTCCGACCACCAGCTCTTGGACGCAGTAGTCACCGGATTCCGTCGAATGGTGGGTCGAAGGGATCTTCCGGCCATGGAAGAAATCATTCGGCTCCGCGAGCGGCGGATGGCCTCATTGTACGAGCTTCCTTTTCTCGCCGGTCTGGCTGAGGACGAACGCGCCGGGGGGGAGGCGTTCGAGAGACTGGACGAAGCCGGGCTCCGCCGCGCATTGGCGTTCTATCTTCTTTCCCGGTTGCGAACCACGCGCCATCCAATCCCGGGACTCTTCAGTTACAAGGAGGACTGTCGACCCCAATGGTACGGCCGGGCGCTTCGCGATCGCCCTCAAGCCGTCGCTGAAGTGTTCGTCGCGGTGAACCGCGTTCGTCTGCGGGCCAAGGAGTTGCCGGATCAACACCTGTACGACATGGCTGTGAAGGATGAATACGCCGCTGTAGCCCGGTCTGCTCTTCCGAGGTTGGTCACGCCATTCCCAAATCACTGCGCTGGGGATGCCCAACTGACCGCGCTGCACCAAGTGTTGCTCGCCGCAATCAGGCACATCCCGGATGAGCTGAACGAACTCGTCTCGGGGAGGCTGGCCCGGCGCGAGATGGATTTGGCCCAACGGGTCTACTGGCTGGCCGCGGGGAGTTTCGTGGCGCCCGACGAGTACCTGCCACGTCTGATCGACTTCCTCTCGGTAAGAGAGGAAGCGAGAGTCCACCATTTGGTCGACTTTCTGGTGCCGGTGACCACACCGCTACCCAACCAGGAGTGGCCAAACGCCCATCTGGCCGGGCTTGTCAGGGCGGTAGGAGCGAAGCTGCATTCACCGTGGGACGATGTCCCCGACTCGACCAATCACATTATGGGTGGCGACAGCACTGCCACTGGAATCAAGGCGGAGTCCCTTGTGAACGGGTGGATCGAGACTCTGGCGCACCGGATGAACGGCGACACGACCGCCGCGCTCGCTGACTTGGCAGACGATCCCGCCTTGACGAAGTGGAGCGGTAAGCTCCGGCGAGCCCGCGACGAGCAGGCCGAGCGACGGCGGGGTGTGACGCGGCGAGCGCCGACCGTGAGCGAGGTGCGCGAAGCGCTACAAGGCGGGCCTCCTGGCAGCTCGGCCGACTTGGCCGCGCTGGTAGCCGAGAGGTTGTGCCACCTGGGCAGGCGAACCCGGGACAGAAGCAGCGACGCCTGGATTCAGTACTGGCACACGGATCGAAAGGACCCCAAGGGCAGGAGGGTCATTTCGCCGATGCCCGAGAACGCCTGCCGGAGGGTGCTGATGTGGGGTCTGGAGCCCCTGCTCGAACTGCATCGCGTTGTGCTCAGCCAGGATGAACAGGTTGCCGAGGGTAGACATCCCGACATCATGGCGCACCACCATCCGTACGCCGTGCCCATCGAGATCAAGCACACCGCCAGCCCGGATCTCTGGACCGCCGCAAGCGATCAGCTGCACGAACGATACTGTCGCGACCCCAGATCCGATGGCTACGGCATATACCTGGTCTTCTGGTTCGGTGCCGACCACCTGAAGAAGCCTCCCCCGAGCGGTCGCCGTCCGGAATCGCCCGGCGAACTCGGGAATCAGTTGGAGGCTGCGTTGGCCCCGCAACACCGACACAAGATCGAGGTGATGGTGATGGATGTAAGCGAGCCAGCGGGACGCAGGACGGGATCGCCCCGGTGAACTGGACCATCAAGGCCATACACGCCGCGTAGGCATCAAGGTCTCGGGCAGGAACGGCAAGGATTCGGCTCGGTCGTCTGGCTGTCATCCGTCACGGCTCTTACCATGTCCGGGTCACGCAATCGAGCTGGAGGCCATCCAGTGCAGAATCGCCACCGCATCCCCGTCCGACCTCAGGTCAGCGCCCTCCGGGACCACGTTCCCGCCGGACCCCGACGCGTGCGTCGATCGTCTCCTATTCGAGGGATTGCCGCCCCGCTGCTCGGCGCCTTTCTCTGCATCGCGTCGGGCGCCTGCATGCAGACAGGCGACGGGCCGCCCACGGACGACGCTCCCTTCGACGTCCTGATCACCAATGCGCGCGTGGTGGACGGCGCCGGCAACGCCTGGTTCCGGGCGGACGTGGGGGTGCGCGGGGACCGCATCGCCGCCGTGGGCCGCCTCTCGGGGCGCGCCGCCACCCGGATCATCGACGCGGCCGACCGTGTCGTCACCCCCGGCTTCGTCGACATGATGGGCCAGGCCAGCCTGGTGCTCATCACCGATCCACCGAGCGCCGAGAGCAAGCTCCGCCAGGGCATCACCACCTATCTCTCCGGGGAAGGAGGCTCGCCCGCGCCCCAGAGCGCCCAAACCCAGCAGAATCCGCCCGTCATCGACGGCGATACGCTGCGCTGGCGCAGATACTCCGAGTACTTCGCGATCCTCGAAAGCTACGGCATCCCCATCAACGTAGTCCACGACGTCGGGCTCACGCAGGTGCGGCGCGTGGTGCTGGGGGTCGAGGATGTCGCCCCGACGCCGGAGCAGCTCGAGGAGATGCGGGAGCTGGTGCGCGAGGGCATGGAGGACGGGGCCGTCGGAGTGTCCACTTCTCTCATCTATCCGCCCGCCATCTACGCGAGCACCGAGGAGCTCGTGGCGCTGGCGTCGGTCGCGGGCGAGTACGGCGGCGTCTACTTCACGCACATGCGCAACGAGAGCCACGCGGTGCTGGAGGCCATCCGCGAGGCCACCACCATCGGCGAGGGCGCGGGCGTGCCCGTGCACATCTACCACCTCAAGGCCGCGGGCCAGCGCAACTGGCCGCTGATGGACGAGGCGCTCGCGCTCATCGACTCGGTGCGCACCGCGGGGATGGATGTGACCGCAGACATATATCCGTATATCCGGAACGGCATCGGGCTGGGGTCGTTCCTGCATCCGCGGCACTACGCGCGCGGCACCCGGGCCTTCCTGGAGACGCTCTCGGACCCCGAGCTGCGCGCGCAGCTGAGGAACGAGGTCGAGACCGATTCGGAGTGGGAGAACTGGTATCAGCATGTGGGGATGGACTGGAACAACGTCCTCATCGTGGCCGCGTCGGACGACGTGAATCCCGATGTCATCAACCGGTCCGTCGCGGAGGCCGCGGAGGTGCTGGGGACGGATCCCTGGAACGCCTTCTTCGACCTGGTACAGGCCGGGGGCGTGAGCGTGAACCCGCTGAGCATGAACGAGGAGCAGAAGTGGGCCGCTTTCCGGGCGCCCTTCGTCATGATCGACACCGACGCCTCGCCCGTGAACCCGGCCTCCACCGCCAGCTCGCACCCGCGCGCCTTCGGAGCGTTCCCGCGCGTGGTCGCCAAGTACGTGCGCGAGGACGGGGTCATCACCCTGGAGGAAGCGGTGCGCCGCATGACCTCGCTGGCGGCCCACCGGCTGGGCCTCTACGACCGCGGCATCGTGGCCCCCGGCATGGCCGCCGACCTGGTCGTCTTCGACCCGGCCGAGCTGCGCGACATGGCCGAGTTCGGTTCGGGGGCGATGCGGTACGCGGAGGGGGTCGACTACCTGTTCGTGAACGGCTCGCTGGTCATCGACGACGGCGAGATGACCGATGCGCGGCCGGGAAGGTTGCTCAGGCGTTGACCACGACCGTCTCCTTCTGACGGACCGCGGGTACGGAACGTATGAGTACAGTCCGTGTTGGTCCCGCCTTGATCCTGTTGCTCGGGACGGCCTTCTCGGTCGTGGCCCCGGCGCTGCGGGCGCAGGAGCCCCCCGACACGCTCTCCGTCCCCGATACCGTGCCCGCGGTGATGGAGCTGGCCGAGATCGTCGTCGTCGGCACGCGGCGCGGCGGCAGGACCGCCGTCGAGTCCTACTCTCCGGTGCATGTCGTCAGCGCGGCGAACATTCGGGCGCAGGGAGCGGCCGACCTGCTCGACATGCTGCGCACGGTCGTCCCGACCTTCAGCGTCAACGCGCAGCCGATCGGCGACGGCGCGACCATCGTGCGGCCCCCGAACGTCCGCAACCTGGCCGCGGACCACACGCTGGTGCTCGTGAACGGCAAACGCCGCCACCGCGGGGCGGTCATCGCCTGGCTGGTACCCAAGGCCTCCGAAGGAGCCCAGGGCCCTGACCTGTCGGTGATCCCCTCGATCGCGCTGCAGCGGGTCGAGGTTCTGCGGGACGGGGCGGCGGCCCAATACGGCTCCGATGCGATCGCCGGCGTCATGAACTTCGTTCTGAGGGACGACCGCGACGGGTATCAGGTCGCGGCCGGCTACGGCCTGACCACGGAGGGCGACGGCAGACAGGCCCATGTCGCGATCAACACCGGACTGCAGCTCTTCGGCGGTGGATTCCTCAACCTGAGCGCCGAACTCGGCCAGGCGGGCGAGACCGTCCGCAGCGTCCAGCGGAACGACGCCGCGGCGCTGGAGGCGGCGGGCAACGTCCACGTCCCCAATCCCGCGCAGATCTGGGGGAGCCCCAACGTGAACGGCGACCTCAAGACCTTCTTCAACGCCGGCATTCCCGTGGGGGATCGCGCTCGCCTCTACGCCTTCGGGAACTTCGCCCGAAAGGAGACCGACGGCGGCTTCTACTACCGAAACCCCGACAACCGCGAAGGCGTGTACACCCGGGGCGCCCATCGGCTGGTGGGCGACCTGACCGGCGACGGAAGCGGCGGATGCCCCGCGATGCTCGACCCCCGGGGCGGGTACTACCTGAACGGCACCTTCCAGGCCGATGCCTTCCGGCGCGACCATCCGGATTGCTTCGTCATCAACCAGTTCTTCCCCGGCGGCTTCACGCCGCGTTTCGGCGGCGACACCCGGGACTACTCTGCGGTGGCCGGGGTGCGCGGCGAGGCCGATTCCGGCTTCACGTGGGACCTGAGCGCGGCGACCGGAACCAGCGATGTGGACTTCTTCATCCGCAACACCGTCAACGCGGCTCTGGGTCCGGCCAACCCCGCCGACTTCGCCTTCGATCCCGGCGCCTACCGCCAGGACGAGACGAACCTCAACGCCGACTTCTCCTACCCGGTCACGGTTGCGGTTCTGGCGTCCGACCTCAACGTCGCCTTCGGCGCCGAGTGGCGACGCGAGACCTTTCGGGTCCGAAGCGGCGAGTCCGACTCCTGGGAACGCACCTTCGAGTGGAACGGGCGGACCGTCGACCTGCAGAGCCAGGGCTTCACGGCGGGCGCGAACGGGTTCCCGGGATTCAGCGAGGACACCGAGGGGCGCTGGTCGCGGAGCAGCGGCGCCACCTATCTGGAGATGGAAGCGGATTTGCGCGAGCGCTGGTCCCTCGGTGCCGCTGTCCGCTTCGAGCACTACGACGATTTCGGAGCCACCACGAACGGAAAACTCTCCAGCCGCGCCGAACTCACCTCGGACCTGGCGCTGCGGGGCAGCCTGAGCACGGGCTTCCGGGGGCCGACCCCGGGGCAGGCGAACGCGATCAACGCGACCTCGAAGAACGCCGGTTCGGGCGACGAGCGGCAGGTGTCGATCGTGGCGACGATCGCGCCGTCGAGCCCCGTCGGCGTCGCGCTCGGAGGCAGTGCCCTCAAGCCGGAACGGTCGCGCAACGCGTCGCTGGGCCTCGTCTGGGACCGCGCGCCGGCCGCGATCACACTCGACTGCTTCAGCATCCGCGTGGAGGACCGGCTGGCCCTCTCGAGGGACATCGAACTCAACCGGCCCGACCTCGGCCCGAGCCGGGTCCGCGAGGATCTCATCTCGACGCTCGAATCCGAGGGGCTGATCTCGGCCCGCAGCTGGAACTACATCAACTACTTCAACAACGACTTCACCACCTCCACGCGGGGATGCGAGGCCGTGGGCAGCTACGTCCTCGAGGTCGGACGCGGCACGACGGTCCTCGATGCCGCCTTCAGTCGAACCCTCACGACCGTGGAGGCGTTTACGCCCGGCGGGCCCCTGGCGGACGAGCAGGAGATCAGGGACTACGAGTTCGGTCTGCCTCGTGACCGTTTCATCGCCTCCATCCGCCACGACGCGGGCGTCCTCAGCGCCCTGGCTCGCTTCAACTATTTCGGCGGCTGGTACGATTCGGAAGAGGATGAGGACTTCGGCGGCTACGGGACGGCCGACCTGTCGGTGAGCTATCGGATCCGCGACGGACTCCGCGCGACCATCGGCGCGGACAACATCCTCGGCACGTATCCGGAACTGAACCCGAATCGCTTCACGGGACTCGGCAACAAGTACAGCCAGTACGCTCCAGCCGGGTTCAACGGCCGCTTCATGTGGCTGCGCATCGCGTTAGAGGGGTTCCGGGGTGGTTGAATCGGGCCAGTCCGGCCCGTCCGCCTGGCCCGCAGGCCCCCCCGGCCGCCTACCCCCCAGGTTGAACAGCTTGCTGTACTTCACCACCAGCTGGCGCTGCTTCGGCCCGGCCAGAATCCCCGTGCGCTCGAGCGGTCCCCTGTGCCTCGCGTCGTTCCAGACGACGAACAGCCCGGTGCCGGCCGTGTCGAGCCACCCGAGCCGGAGGTTGGTGCCGACGTCCCTGGTGTCGTCGTTGTACTGGACGTTGGTCTGCAGGTAGAGGCGGGGCGTGAACGAATACGACCCGTTTAACTGGACGACGGCGGTCGTGAAGCTCCCCTCGTCCAGCCGGACGTCGAAATAGTTCAATCGGACGTTGCCGCTGAACTTGTCGCCGTAGCGGTACGCCACCGTCGCGTTCGGACCGAAGCGGGTTCCGCTGTAGAACCCTCCCAGCGCCCATCCGCCCGACAGCGAGAGCGGGGCGCCCCGATTCGTGTTCGCGCGGAATTCCCAGTCCACGTTGTGGTACGTGCCGGCCGGGATGACGATGTCGTCCCGGATCGCGAACGGCTCCTCGACGCCCTCGTCCGTGAAGTTGAAGCCGGGGAGCTGGAAGAACGCGCCGTTCTCGAAGGCGAAGTGGTTGTCGATGTGGACCAGGTACGACTCGTTGAAGCCCCCCAGCGTCCAGAAGCTGTTCCCGGAGATGTGGGGCCGGAATTCCCGGAACCAGGACACGCTCTCCGTGCGCATATGACGGAGAAAACGCCAGTTCACATGACGGTACCCGCGCCGGTTGACGAAGCCGACCTCCGGGTTGAAGGCGTCGCCGATCTGCCGATACCCGGTCGCGACCTGCCAGTCGCGGGTGACGTAGCGCATGCCGCCGGCAAAGCCGTATTCGCCGTCGTTGAACCCTGAGCCGGGCGCGTCCTCCCCGATGGGGACCGGCGTGGTGGTGATGCCCGCCCACCCGTCGAAGGTCAGCGCCTCGCCGATGCCGAGCCGGCCGTCGATGCCGTAGGTGAGGTTGTAGTCATCCGCATCGGTGGTGTTGAGGCGCGACACGAAGATGGCGCCCAGCTGCGACCGGTTGCCGAGCTCCCGGTACGCCCGCAGCACGCCGAAGTTGTTGTCCGGCGCGATCTGGTTGCGGAGGCCGGTCTCGCCGTCGATGTCGAACGCGTCACTCGTCTGGATGTTGAGCACGCCGACCTGGAAGTCCCCGACCTTGCCCGTCATGCGCGCGCCCGCCTGGATCGGCACCTCCTGTCCGCCCGAAAGCCCGATGCGGCGGCTGAAGAAGAGTTCGGCCGACCGGCTCGCGCCCACGGCGAAGACGCCCGCGTTCTCCACGAAGAAGGCGCGCTTCTCGGGGAAGAAGAGGCTGAAGCGCGTGAGGTTGACCTGCTGGTCGTCCACCTCCGCCTGCGCGAAGTCGGTGTTCACCGTGAGGTCGAGGATCAGGCTCTGGTTGATGCCGATCTTGGCGTCGCCGCCGACCTGGCGGCCGTAGGCCACCTCCGGCGAGACCACCCGGTAGTCCTTGATGCCGTCCGCGAGCGCGTACGGGCTGACCGTCACCGTTCGCCTGGCGGGGGCCTCCACCGAGAGCGTTCCGGCGAGCGAGATCCGGTACAGGTCGAACTGGCGGGGCAGGGGCGCCCACATCGACTGCTCGCTGTTGCGCCGGAGAGCCACGCGCCGATGTAGAGAGCGGCGTCGTCGTAGCCGACCCGGACCTCCGTCGGCTGGGAGACGGCCTGGCCCTCGGAGGGCTCGCGCTGGATGAAGCCGTCGAGGGGCTCGAGGCCCGACCAGAGGGCGTCGTCGAGCCGGCCGTCGATGACGGGGGGCGCCGCGACCGCCGCCGCCCGCGCGTTGGGCGGCTGTCCGTTGGTTGGCGGCCCGTTGGGGGATTGCTGCGCGTGGAGCAGGGCGGGAATGCCGAGGATGCCGGTGAAGGCGATATGGCAAATCGTGCGCGCGAAGCTTCCCATACCTAGTCCGACACGCCGGACGGGGAATCCGCTGACTTGGGGTCCCCATCCACCGGAGCCAGCGCGTCCCGCCTGCGCGGCAGGTCGCTCCCCGAGCGTTCCTGGAAGGCCCGCAGGCCGAATTCAGGCAGGATCGCAAAGAGGTGGTCGAAGATCTTCGACTGGAAGGCCTCGTAGCTGAGCCATTCCGTGTCGTTGGAAAAACAGTAGATCTCGATCGGCGCGCCGTGCGGACCGGGGGCCAGCTGCCGCACCATCAGGGTCATCTCCTGGTGCGTCTTCGGGTGCGCCCGAAGGTATCCCTCCACGTATGCGCGGAACAGCTCCAGGTTCGTCCGTTGCGAAGCCTCCGGAGTGCCGTTGCCATCTCCGCCGGACCCGGAGGGCTCGGAGCGAGCCACTTCATCCAGCCTGTCCCCGATATGGGCTCTCAGCCGCTCGCGCCGGGAAAGCTCACGGATCTCGTCGTCGTCGAGGAATCGCACCGAGTTCACATCGATGAGGATCGCCCGCTTGATGCGACGCCCTCCGGATTCGGACATGCCGCGCCAGTTCTTGAAGGATTCGGCGATCAGCCTCTGAGTCGGAATTGTCGAGATCGTCTTGTCCCAGTTCTGAACCCTGACCGTGTGCAGGTCGATGTCGACCACCGTCCCGTTCGCGTTCACCTGCGGCACCTCCACCCAGTCCCCGATGCGCAGGATGTCGTTGGAGGTGATCTGGATGCTCGCGGCGAACGAGACCAGGGTGTTGCGGAACACGACCATCAGCACCGCCGCGAGAGCACCGATCCCCGACAGGAAGACGAGGGGGGAGCGGCCCAGCAGCGTGGCGACCATCAGCACTCCGGCAATCACGTAGATGACGAGCGTGGCAACCTGCACGTAGCCCTTGATCGGCCTGGCAATCGACTCCGAGTAGGCCCGCATGTAGATGTGGTGGAACGCTCCAACGAAGGCCGAGACGGTTCTGGCAAGCGTCAGCACGATGAACGCCGCCGTGAGTCGGCGGACGGCGGTCCAGAAAAGAATCAGATAACCGGGCGCCAGCCCTGCTTCCGCCTCCGCCCGGGTCATCCCCAGGGCCGGAACGATTCCGTAGTAGACCACCAAAGCAGGTATGATCGGGGCGAGCCGTCCGAGCACGTTCTTGTCGAAGAAGCTCTTGTCGAGAGCGATTTCGGCCTCGCTGGCCACCCGTCCGAGAGCCTTGCTGAGGACCCGCGACTTCATCCAGTCGGCGATGACCGCGAGGACCACCAGGGCGCCCAGACCGATGGCCAATTGCCACCATTCCTGAGGGAAGGATTCTTCCATGCGCGCTACCCGACCTGGCCCGTTGCTCCCACGGGATCCACCCGCACGGTCACGATGTCGGTGTCGTGGTACTTCTGGTGCCGCACCGACGTGGCGAGGTGACGGAGCAGCCTGAGCGAGAAATCCCGCTCCACGGGCACCTCGGCGGCACGCCCACCGACCAGCGCCAGGCGGTCTTCGATGTTGCCCTCCCCGGTCACCGCCAGGAACTCGAGCTCTGCCCCCCCGCCATCCGCCCGCGCCGTCACTCGCAGCCGCCGCTTGCCCGGAGCCCGGTCATCTTCCTTCGCCTGGTCCAGAAGAACGAGCAGCGTCTCTTCGGCTGCCAGGTCCAACCGGTTGGCAGTTTCCTCCGCGAGCTTCGAGCGAGACGCGAACTGCCCCAGGAAGTCCTGGATCTTCGGCAGCGCGCCCACGTTGAGGCCGGTCTCGATGCGCCGGCGCCGGGGCCCGGTCAGCTCCATGAAGACCGACAGCAGAATGGCGGTGAGCCCGCCCGAGGTCATCCCGTTCTCCAGCAGCGATCCGGCCCAGCCGAAGTACTCGCCCGGGATCTGGCCGCTCTGGAATCCGGCCCCGATCCAGAACGACACACCGATGATGGTCGCCTTGCGATAGTCGATGCCCTCCTGTGTGACCATCTCCACGCCCAGCACGAACAGGATCGCGATCAGGACGATGATGTAGGCGCCCACCACTGGGTCCGGGATTGCGAGCAGCACCGCCGTGGCCTTGGGGAAGAAGGCCAGCGCGATGAAGATGAGCCCGATGCACATGCCCACCCGGCGCGCGCCGATCCCCGTGATATCGACGATGGAGACGCTGTTCGAGTAGGTGGTGTTGGGAACCGTGGCGAGCAGACCCGACAGGAGGTTGCCCACGCCATCCGCCGCCACCGCGCCCTGCACGGCGCGGAAGTCGGTGGCCCGCCGCTCGCGCCACGACACCCGCTGGATCGCCATGCCGTCCCCGATGGTCTCGATGGCGCCGACAAGGGTGACGAAGATGAAGGCCGGAAGCATGGCCCAGAAGCCGGCGCTCAGGCTCAGGTCGAAGCCCGGCCATCCCGCGGTCGGCATCCCGAACCAGAGCGCCTCGCCCACGATCTCCATGTTGTAGGTCCCGAACCCGGCCGCGACCAGGCAGCCACCCACGGCCCCGATCACCGATCCCCACAGACGCAGCGCTCCCCGGGCCCGGAGGATGATGACCACGGTAATCACGATTGTGGTAAGGGCAGTGAAGGGCGCGGCCGCGGGCGCGGCTCCCTCCGGCGCCACGAAGAGCAGGTCGAACCCGATGGGCATGACCGTGACCGCGATCAGCATGATCACGGTGCCCGCCACCGTCGGCGTGATGAAGCGCCTGAGCAGCGAGAGGCGCGACGAGATCAGGAACTGGAAGAGCGACGAAGCCACGATCAGGGTGGCCAGCAGAGACGGCCCGCCCAGCTGCAGCGCCGCGACCGACACCGCGATGAACACCCCCGACGTGCCCATCAGCAGGATGTATCCGGCCCCGATCCTGCCCAGGGGTCGCGCCTGAAGCAGCGTCGAGATGCCGCACACGATCAGGGCCGCAAACGCAGCCCAGGCCAGATAGGTCTCGCTCCCGCCTCCGGCACGCACCACGATCGCCACAGTGATGACGATGCCCGCGATGTTCAGCAGGATGTACTGAAAGGCGAGCCCGAAGGAGACGCTCCAGCCCGGGGTCTCGTCGGCCTGGTAGCGGAGGTCCTGCCGTTGCGAGGAGGCGGGCATGGGATGGCGCTCGCGTTTGAAGGAACCTGTCCGCAGTGCGCCATTACCGGCGTTCCACGGACTCTACGCCTCGAAGTATGCTTCGTGGCCGTACGACTGGAGTAGCGCAGCCAGATCGGGAAGCGACAGCCCCAGAATGGTTGCCGCCCGCTGCACCGAGAGGCGTCCCGTGTCCAGAGCGACGGCAATCAGCTTGACAAAGGGCCGACTGAACAAGGAGGGCGCACCGCAGCGCGACCGGTCATTCGCAGTCAGGCGCTCGTCATCCAGGGCATCGATTTCCCTTCTCGAGAGCAAGCCGAGGTTGCGAAGACGCCACTTGTAGGCTGAGGCGGAGACTCGAAGTCTGGCCGCGCCTTCCTTCAACCGGTCGTGCGGATCGGCCGACCGGGATCGGGACTCCCAGTGCTTCTTCACGATGATTCCGGGCATAAGGACGGCCGCCGCGAAATTCTCGGCCAGTTTTTCCGTGCGCGATCCTTTCCCTCGGCGCCGCACTTCAACCGCCTCCGTCCGCTCAGGTGGCATCGCGTCCCAGGTAAGCAGGTGGAACAGTTCGTGGGCCAGATCGAAGTTCCGGCGTCCTTCGGGCTCCCGACGGTTGATGAGAACGCAGCTGAATCCCGGGATGCGCGAGGCAGCTCCCGAAACGCCGTGCGGCGCATCAACATCGAGCACCACAATCCGCAGGCGATCCTCCATGACAGCCCGCAGTCTTTCCGCAGGGCATCGCCCGAGGTCAAAGCGATGTGCTACCGCTTCGCCGGCTGCCATCGCATCTTCGAACGACGACGTACGTCGCAGGTTCAGCGCATGCCCAAGCCACCGCGGCCTTTGACCCTGCTCCCGGGACAGCTCCCGATACGTGGCGATCCATCGGCCGGCTCGGCGTTCAAACTCGTCGACAACCGCGGTTGAAACGCCTGGACTCGTCCGGAAGCTGAACTCGCCTTCGCCCTCCAGCCGGAATGCATCGGTGAAGTAGTCGAGGTCCACACCCAGAACGTCCATCGCCATGATGAACTCATTCGCGGCGAGCGCACGCTCTCCATCCTCGATCCTGGCAACGCTCTGACGGTGTTTCAGGCCGAGGCTGTCCGCCAGCTGCTGCTGGGTCAGGCCGGCTCGGTCACGGGCGGCCTTGAGGCGACGACCGATGCGCGTCCGATGTTGCATATACATGAAGGTACATTAATCTTGCAATAGATGATTTGCAACACTGCATCTCGTGTAGTTCTTCCGATCCAGGAAGAGCGGCACGCCTGCCTCGGGAGTCCGCCCCATGAAACGCCGAGACCAAGCGAACGCGGCCCCCGCGCCGCTGACCGCAGCCCCCGCGACCGTCGCGCTGGCTCTACTCGCACTCACCGCGTCCTGCGGCGACGCCCCGTCCTCCGGAGCGGGGGCGATCGGCCCGGCCAGCACGCTCGATCGCAACCAGGCGCTCCATATTCCCATGCGCGACGGCGTGCGTATCGCTGTCGATGTCTGGCTGCCGGAGGGGATCGAGCCGGGCGCGCGGCTGCCCACGATGATCCGGGCAACACGGTACTGGCGGGCCCGCGGATTCGTCGACGCGCCGATCGAGGGCGACTCCAACTTCGACGAGGCCGAGCGCTGGAACGGGGCAGGGTACGCGCTGGTTCTCATTGACGCGCGCGGGAGCGGGGCGTCGTTCGGCATCCGGCGCTTCGAGCTCGCCGAGGACGAAGTGCGCGACTACGGGGAGGTCGCCGACTGGATCGTAGCGCAGCCGTGGTCGAACGGCCGGGTCGGAGCCTACGGCGTTTCCTACGCGGGCAATACCGCGGAGATGCTGGCGGTCAACCGGAACCCGGCGGTGAAGGCGGTCGCGCCGCTCTTCAACGACTTCGACAACTTCGGCCACCTGGTCTTCCCGGGCGGCGTGCTCACCGTCGGCTTCCTGGAGAGCTGGTCAAACCGCACCCGCATGCAGGACCTGAACGACATCTGCGGGCTTTCAGGCGTGACCGGTGCGGAGTGCGACGAGCTGCGGCGCAACCAAGTGACGGGCGTCAAACCGGTGGACGCGGACGGCGCCCTCATCGCCGCGGCGGTGGCCGAGCACGAAGCCAACACGGTGCCCTTCGGGGCGGCACTCGAATACGAGTTCCGCGACGATCCCTTCGGCCGCTACGACGAAACGAACGTCGGGCACCGCCGGAGCCCCTCAGGCCATCTCCCGCAGATCGAGGAGTCGGGCGCGGCGATGTTCATCGAGGCAGGCTGGCAGGACGCCGGGACGGTGAACGGCACCCTGGGCCGCTACAACACCATCTCGAACTCCCAGCACGTCTTCATCGGACCGTGGGACCACGGGGCCCGCAACGACGCCGACCCGTTCAATCCCGACGATGCCCCGGTGGCGCCCGGCGCGGCGACCCGGTTTGCCCGGCTGGTGGCCTTCTTCGACGAACACCTCAAGGAGAGCGGGTCAGGGCGGACTCCGACCGAGATCAACTACTACACGCTTGGCGCGGACCGCTGGACGCGCACCGAGACCTGGCCACCCGAAGGCTTCGAGGATGAGATCTGGTACTTCGGCGCCGAGGGGACGCTGACGCGGGAGGCGCCGTCCGCGCCCGAGGCCGAGGACGCCTACACCGTCGACTTCACGGCGACCACGGGCACGCGCAACCGCTGGTACACCAACGGCGGCGGCGGCGACGTCGTGTACGGTGATCGCCGGGGCGAGGACGCGAAGCTGCTCACCTACACCAGCGCCCCCATGGAGGTCGACACGGAGATGACGGGGCATCCGGTGGTCACGCTGCACGTCGCTTCGACCGAGGCCGACGGCGCGTTCATCGTCTACCTGGAGGACGTCGCCCCGGACGGAACCGTGCGCTACATCACCGAGGGACAGCTGCGCGCCGTGATGCGTGCGGTCACGGACGACCCGCCCCCATACCGCAAGTACGGCCCCCACCGCTCGGAACTGCGCGGCGATGCGATGCCGCTCGTGCCCGGTGAAGTCGCCGAAGTCAGCTTCGACCTGTGGGCGACCTCCGTGTTGATTCGGGAAGGCCACCGCATCCGCGTCGCCATCGCGGGCGCGGACGCCGACACCTTCCTGCGCTATCCGCGGGATGGGGGCGTGCCGGTGCTTTCGGTTCAGCGGAACGCGGCCCACCCGTCCGCGATCGTCCTGCCGATGAAGCCGATGTGAGGGACTGGAATACAAGTATCATACATCGCTAATACAGGAATGATACAGGAGATTGGCTAGCCCACCCGCACGTCGAAGTGTTCGAGTCCCCTCAGGACGATGCTCGGCCGGTATCGCGGCGGGCGCGTGCCGAATTCGAGCCGGTCGAATCGCTCCAGCAGCACCTCGAGCGCGATCCGTCCCTCAAGGCGGGCGAGGGGCGCGCCGAGGCAGTGATGGATGCCCCGGCCGAACGAGATGTTCGGCTGGCCCGACCGCGTGATGTCCAGCTTCTCCGGATGGGGGAACCGTGCGGGATCGTGATTGGCGGATCCGATCAGGAGGGTGATCATGGTACCCTCCCTGATCGGCAGCCCCCCGAGTTCCATGTCCCGGAGTGCGACGCGCATGTCCAGCTGGACGGGTGCGTCGTAGCGCAGAAGTTCTTCCACCGCTGAAGGGATCAGTTCGGGCCGTTCCCTGAGCAGGGCGAGCTGGTCGGGGTGGCGCAGGAGGGCCCGGACTCCGTTCCCGATGAGGTTGGTGGTGGTCTCGTTGCCGGCCGTGAGGAGAAGGCGAAGCATCACCAGCGTTTCCTCGGCGGTCAGCTTGTCGCCTGCGTCCTCGGCCTCGACCAGGCGCGAGACGAGATCGTCGCGGGGTTTGCGGCGGCGCTGCTCGATGATGCCGGTGAAGTATGCCGCGAACTGCCGGGCGGCACGATACACCTTCCGTTCCTCTTCCGGAGAAAGGAAAGGCTCCAGGGCGCGCGCCAGATCGTCGGACCAGACCTTGAAGCGCCCGAGGTCGCTCTCGGGAACCCCGATCATCCGGGCGATCACGATCGTGGGAAGCGGCACCGCGAAGGCCTTCATGAGGTCGAATTCCCGGGCCGCTCCGACCTGGTCGAGGAGCGTGCGCGCGGTGGCGCGGATGTAGTCCTCCATCGTCGCCACCTGGCGGGGCGTGAATGCCCGGTTGACGAGACTGCGGAGGCGGGTATGGTCGGGCGGGTCCTGTGCGAGCATGCTCGGCGTGAGCTTCTTCCGCGTTGCAAGAGAGCCCTCCGAGGACGTCACCCTGCTGAAGTCGTTGCCGAAGCTCCTGTGGTCCCGGAGGATGCGGTCGATGTCGGCGTAGCGGGACACCACGACCTGGTCGGCGAAGATGCTGCGATGAATCGGGTCGCGCTGGCGGAGCTTGCGGTACAGCGGGTAGGGGTCGGCCACGAAGCCGGGCGAGAGCGGCCGGTAGGCGACTCCGGTTCGCAGCCACTCCCCGGTCAGCCGGATGTAAATGCCGGCCGCCCAGACGGCTCTTGCAATCGCGTTCCTGGGAACCATTCCGTATTTTCCTGTCCCCTTCGCCTGCGGTGTCGCGGGCATGGGTGCAAGTACGCTGCCAGCCGGGTGCAGGTTGCATGCCGGCGCCGTGCTGGCGCGCGAGCAGTCGATTCTCCCGAAGCGGAAAAGCCAGCATGAAAACCCAGCGCAGCTCGACCCCGAAACCCCGCCGCACCCGCCGCGCCACAGTCGTCCTCGCGGCCTTCTGCGCATTGACCAACGTGTTCCCATCCGGGCGCGCGCATGCGCAATCCGCGCTCGAGACCGCCATCTCGCATCTGCAGTATCGCGAGCTCGGGCCCGCGCTCATGGGTGGGCGCATCGCGGACATCGCCGTGGTGGAGTCCAAGCCGCAGATCTTCTACATCGGCACGGGCACGGGCGGGGTCTGGAAGACCGAGAACCACGGGACTTCCTGGACGCCGGTCTTCGACGATCAACCCACGAGCTCCATCGGCGACGTCACGCTCGACCAGTCGAACCCGAACCTGGTCTGGGTCGGCACCGGCGAGCCGCAGAACCGGCAGTCGTCGGGCTGGGGCAACGGCGTCTACAAATCGGTCGACGGCGGCAGGACCTGGCGGCACATGGGGCTCGAGGGAAGCAAACACGTCGGGCGCATCCTCATCCATCCGCGCAATCCGGATGTCGTGTACGTCGCGGCGGTCGGGGATCTCTGGGGGCCCAACGAGGAGAGGGGTGTCTTCCGCACGCAGGACGGGGGCGAGAGCTGGGAGAAGGTGCTTTACATCGACGAGCACACCGGCGCCATCGACATGGCGATGGATCCGCGCGATCCAAACACCATCTTCGCGGGGATGTACCAGCGGCGGCGCACGGGCTGGGGGTTCAACGGGGGCGGCCCGGGGAGCGGGCTCTACCGCACCCTGGACGGGGGCGATAGCTGGACGGAACTGACCGAGGGACTCCCCGATGGAGATAAGGGACGCATCGGGGTGGAGGTCTTCCGCGGCGACGGGAACATCGTGTACGCGCTGATCGAGGCGGAGCCGAGGAGCCCGGGCCAGGGCTTCGGAGGGGGCGGAGGCCCGTCGCGGAGCGGCCTCTTCCGCTCGCTCGACCGCGGCAACACCTGGGAGAAAATGTCGGACACCAATCCGCGGCCGATGTACTACTCGCATGTGCGCATCGACCCCACCAACGTGGACCGCATCTACGTCCTCGGGGGCTCCCTGATGGTGTCGGACGACGGCGGGCGCACCTTCCGCAGCGACGGCGCCGCCCAGGTGCACGTCGATCACCACGCGCTCTGGATCAACCCCGCGGACCCGGATCATCTGATTCTGGGAAGCGACGGCGGCGTGGCCGCGAGCTGGGACGGCACCGGGCACTGGCGCATGTTCGACAACCTGCCGCTGGGCCAGTTCTACGCCATCGGCCACGACATGCGCGATCCGTACTTCGTGTGCGGCGGGCTGCAGGACAACGACGCGTGGTGCGGGCCCTCCAACACGCGCTCGTTCCACGGGATCCGCCACCAGGACTGGTACGAGGTGGCGTACGGCGACGGCTTCTTCGCGATCGTCGACCCGACCGACTCGACCATCGTCTACGCCGAGTCGCAGCACGGGAACATGAACCGGTACGACCTCAACACCGGCGAGAAGATTCCCATGCGGCCCATCACCGGCCCGCGCGAGAACGGCGACACCGCCAAGACCTACCGCTACAACTGGAACTCGCCGCTCCAGCTCTCGCCGCACGATCCGGCGACGGTCTACCTGGGCGCCAACTTCCTCATGCGCTCGCGGGACTACGGCATGTCGTGGGAGGAAGTCGGGGGCGTGGATCTCACGAAGCAGATCGACCGCGAGGAGCTCGAGATCATGGGCGTCGCCGGCTCCGAGCCGCAGATGTCGGTGAACGACGGCATCTCGACCTACGGCAACATCACCAGCTTCGCCGAGTCGACGGTGGCGCCGGGGCTGCTCTACGTGGGCACCGACGACGGCAACCTCCAGGTGAGCCGCGACGACGGCGCGACCTGGACCAACGTGGCCGACCGTATTCCCGGGCTGCCCGAACGCACCTATGTGAGCCGGGTCGAGCCTTCGCACCACGTCGAGGGGCGGGTCTATGCAAGTTTCGACGGGCACCGGAACGCGGACTACGCCGCCTACGTGTACGTGAGCGAGGATTACGGGCAGAACTGGTCCCGAATCACCGACGGGCTGCCCGACGGCTGGTCGGTGAACGTCGTAACCGAGCATCACCGCGCCCCCAACCTGCTCTTCGTGGGCAACGAGACCGGCGTGTTCGTGTCCGTTGACCGGGGAGGGCAGTGGGTCCAGCTCAAGAACAACCTGCCGACCGTGCCGGTCGACGACATCCTCGTGCACCCGCGCGACAACGACCTGCTGGTGGGCACCCACGGCCGCTCGTTCTACATCCTGGCCGACGTGACCCCGCTGGAGCAGCTGTCGGAGTCGATGCTCGCGGAGGCGGGCCGGGTGTTCCCGCAGGCGAGGCCGACCATCATGTGGGCGGAGCGCGGCGACTGGCCCTTCCAGGGGGCGACCTACCAGGCTCCCAATCCCCCGCGCGGGTCGCTGATCCGGTATTACCTGCGCGATGAGTGGGAAGCGCCGATGGCGGATGAGGACGAGGAGGAAGGGGGGAACGGGAACGGCGATGGGCGCGAGAATGGGGATTCCGGGCAGGACGCGGATGGCGACGCGGAGGCCGCCGGGCGCTCGGATGCGGATTCGGGACAGAACGCGGATCAGGACGCCGACGGCGCCGGGCGCTCGGATGAAGATTCGGAAGCCTTCGCGCTGAGGATCACCGACCGCGACGGCAATCATGTCCGCACCCTCGAAGCCCCGAGCGACCCCGGCGTCAACGAGGTCGTATGGGACTGGCGCTTCGACGCGCCCTACGAGGCCGATGGCCAGCAGGGCGGTGGAGGAGGCGGCCCCTTCGGAGGCGGCACGCCCCAGGGCCCTGTCGCGCTCCCCAGCGTGTACACCGTGAGCATGGACGTCGGCGGGGAGACCTTCTCGTCGATGATCGAGATCCAGGCCGACCCGCGGCGTCCCATGACCATGGCCGACCGCATGGCCCGCCAGGACGCGCTGATGAGCCTGCACCGTCTGGCGGTGCCGATTCACGAGGCGACCCAGGCCATAAGCCGCCTGGAGGAGCAACTGGACGCGGCCGAAGAAATCATCGACGGCGCGGACGCGCCCCCCGAGGGCATCGAGGAGGAGCTGGAGGCCATCCGCGAAGCACTGGAGGAGATCGAGGAGGATGTCTCGGAGGCTCGCCAGAATGCAGGCGTGGCCCGGGCCATTCAGCAGTCCTCGGTCCACCCGACCGAGGACCACATGTGGCAGGTTGACCACGCCTGGGAGGTCATGGGCGAGACGGTGCCGGAGCTGAACGCGGTGATCGAGGACCGGGTGCCCGCGCTCAACGCCCAACTCTACGCGGAGGGCGTGCGTCCGGACGCGGGGGAGGCGGTGGAGATGCCGGGGCGGTAGGGACAACCAGAGGTAGGCGCATCAGCTGATCGACACATGGCCGCGGGCGTAATCGACACATGGCCGCGCATGTAACCGACAATTGGACGCGTTGCTAATCGACACATGGCCGCTATGTTGCGGCGAAGGCCGACCCGGCGGGGTTCATCGCGGCGCTTCCGAAGAAAGCCGCCATCGACGAGATTCAGCGTGCGCCCGAGCTGCTTCCCGCCATAAAGCGGTCCGTGGACATGGATCGCCGGCCGGGACGATTCGTTCTCACCGGCTCGGCAAATCTCCTGCTGCTCCCCACGGTCACGGAATCCCTGGCCGGACGCATGGAGGTCGCCCGCCTCATGCCTCTGGCGGAATCGGAAAAGCAGCGTCGACCCGGGCGCTTTCTGGCCGACCTGTTGGAGGGCGCGGTGACGCCGGCGTTGCGCCCCGGGAGACCGGAGAGCGATGCCCTTGACCTCGCGCGGAGGCTGGTCTCGGGCGGATATCCGGAGCCTCTCGGCCGGAGCCCGGCACGTGCTCGCCAGTGGCATCGGCAGTACGTCCGAAGCATCGTGGATCGAGATGTCCTGGATGTGGGAAGGGTGCGGGATGCGAACGCGGTCGCGCGTCTGCTGCGACTTCTGGCCGTGCGCAACGGGGAGCTGCTCAACACGGCCGGGCTGTCGCGGGAACTGGGTCTGGCGGGTCTCTCGTCCGAGGACTGGATCACGGATCGGGCCCGCATGGGCCATCTCCTCGAGTCGTTCGTCGCCCATCAACTGGTGACCCAGGCCGAATGGACCGAGCCCGAACTCCAGTTCTGGCATTTCCGAGACAAGGATGGGCAGGAGGTTGACCTCGTCATGACGCTGGGCGCGCGCACGTGGGGGATCGAGGTCAAGGCGACGAGCGCGCCGGAACGGTCTCCGGGCCGCGGCCTGGCTCGGCTTGCGGCATTGTGCGGCAGCGACTTCGCGGGCGGATTCCTCCTCTACAACGGCCGTGACATCCTGCCGCTCGCCGGCGAACGAATGCTGGCAGTGCCGCTGAGCGAGCTATGGACGCGCTGAACGCGCGAGTGTCAGGAGCTGCTCAAACCACCTTCCACCACGGCGCCGCGAGCACCCCGGGAGTGATCCACTCGACCGAGTCCCCGCCGTGCAACAGCAGGCCGGCGCGCGTGGTCCGGTGGTACTCGGCCCGGAACGCACGCAGACTCGCGGTGTCACGGAGGCGCGGACGCCTGGTGGCCTTGACCTCGATGGGTAGCACCGACCCGTCCACCTCGATCACGAAGTCCACTTCCTCGCCGGTGGTCGTACGCCAGTGCAACACGTCGGCGCGACGGGGCCGGGAGTCCCGCCAAGCCAGCAGGTCCTGAAGTACGAGGTTCTCCAGATGCGCACCCCGGGGTTCGTCCTCCTGAGACAGGTGCATCGCCAGACCCGTATCGCTCCAGTACAGCTTTGGAGCCTTGATCAACCTCTTGGTGCGGTTCACCGAATACGCGGGGATTCGCACGAGCAAGTAGGAGGTCTCCAGCAGGTTGAGCCAGCGGTGGACCGTCGGCTGCGGAAGGCCGATGTCCCGGCCCACCTCCGTCTGATTGAGCAACGCACCGAGGCGCAGGGCCGCCGCGCGCATGAGCCGCCGAAAATCCGGAAGGGCTGCGATCGAGGAAAGAGCCTGCAGATCCCGCTCCAGATAGGTCCGCACGTAACCATCGAACCAGATCGCCCGCTCAGCAGGAGCATCGAGATGGACGGCGGGAACCGGGAAACCGCCACGGCGCGCGAGCGCCCGCCAGTCCTCCGGATCGGTGGGGTGCTCCCTCACTACATCGAGCCAATCCTGGTCAGGAGACTCGATCAGTTTCTCCCAGATGCCGCACCGGCCAAGTCCCGATTGCTCTCGTCGCGCCATCGGCCACAGGGTCAGGTAACTGGCGCGACCCGCCAATGACTCCGACACCCGTCGCATCAGAAGCAGGTTGGCGGACCCGGTGAGCAGGAACCGTCCCGGTCGCCGCTCCCGGTCGATCTCTCGCTTGACGGCGCTCAGGAGGTCCGGCTCGCGCTGCACTTCGTCGAGCGTTACCGGCTGGCTGCCTCTGACCAGCGCATCCGGGTCGTGCCGCGCCAGGTGGAGCACGTCCAGATCGTCGAGCGACAGGTAACGGCGAGTATCGGGAGTCGGTTGCCCGGTCCCGCCGGCCTGCGAGGATCGACCCAAGGCGCGAGCGAGCGTGCTCTTTCCCGTCTGGCGGGCCCCGGCGACGACGACGGCTGGCATGACGCGCATCATGGCGTCGAGGGTGCCGGCAACGGCGCGGGCGAGCGGCAAAGCATTCATAGCGTGAATGATAATCATTCATGACGTGAATGGACATCTGGAGGCCGGGCACTCATCCGGAGGCTCAATTCTTGGTATCTTCCATGCCGTGCGCGTCTCGGAGCCCCGATGAGGGGAAAGGGAGAGAATGTACGACGTCATCGTGATCGGCGTGGGCGGGATGGGCAGCGCCACGGTCTACCAGCTCGCGCGGAGCGGCTGCAGGGTGCTGGGCCTGGAGCAGTTCACCGTCCCGCACGCGTTCGGCTCCTCGCACGGGTCCACGCGCATCATCCGCCTGGCGTACTCCGAGGGCCCCCAGTACGTCCCGCTGCTCCGGGCCGCGTATCGATACTGGAGGGAGCTGGAGGAGGTCACGGGCGAGTCGATCCTCGTGGTGACCGGCGGTCTCGACATCGGGCCGCCCGACAGCCCCAAGGTCGAGAACTCCCGGCGCTCGTGCATCGAGCACGGCATTCCCTTCGAGGAGCTCGACGGCGCGGAGGTCAACCGGCGCTTCCCCGGCTACCGGGTCCCCGAATCGCTGCGGGCCATCTACCAGGCGGACTCCGGCTATGTGCGCTCGGAAGTGGCGATCCGGGCGCATGCCGCCGCGGCGCGGGAGCTGGGCGCGGAGATCGTGACCGGGTCGCCGGTGCGCAGATGGGAAAAGCGCCCCTCCGGCTTCCGGGTGGAGACCGCCAGCGGCACATATGAGGCCCGGCAGCTGGTGTTCACCGCCGGCGCGTGGGCGGGCCGGCTGGTGCCGGAGCTCGCGCCCCTGTGCCAGCCCGAGCGGCAGATCATGCTCTGGACGGAGCCCCTGAACCCGGCGCCGTTCGAGCCGGAGCGGTTCCCGATCTTCGTGCTGCAGGCCCCTCTGGGACGCTACTACGGCTTCCCCCGCGACCGCGGCGAGGGGTTCAAGATCGGCAAGTATCATCTTCGCGTGCAGCCCGTGCCCGACCCGGATCACCTGGACCGGGAATGCTCCCCGGAGGACGAAGCCGCCGTGCGCGAGGGAGTCGCGGCCTACTTCCCGGAGGCGAACGGCCCCACCCGCCGCATCGTGGCGTGCATGTTCACCACCAGCCCCGACGAGCACTTCATCCTGGACCGCCACCCGGCCATGGACGACGTGTTCATCGCCGCCGGCTTCTCCGGCCACGGCTACAAGTTCTGCAGCGTGATCGGCCGCATCATGGCGGACTTCTGCCTGGGGGAGGAAGGGAAGTGGGGGGTGGAAGGGTTCGGGTTGGGGGAGGGGAGGTTCTCGGCGTGATTTCTCCCCCGAGAAGGAAATCCTCGCATACGCTACTTGGACGACGACTCCACACACGCGAGGGTCCGGCAGCCTCGTCCTCGATTTGCCGATTCGGTGAATCTATGGTTCCAAGCGGCAACTCTACAGACGCACCCTGCCGTCAGTCGACACCACAAGCACCGACACGTGACTGATCTCCGACGAGCTTGGGCGAAGAGAGTGGGTAAGCCATCGCACCACGTCGTGGAACTGCGCATCGAGGCATTCTTCCCACGATCACGTGGCCCTCTCTGCCAAGTCCGAGGAACCATCAGTGTTCCCAGTCCGACTACCCGCGAGGCGGAGCGGCAACATCTTGCCCGCCTCCTCATCGCCCGCGCCTCGATTTCAGCACCAATAGAGCATTTGGCAATCCGCATTATGAATATCACCTTTACCCGTTTTGACACGTTGAAACACACCATGGAGATAACGGATATCCGAATGTCTCGAACTATGTGGTGGGAAAAAGAGTACATCGAAAATCCATACATGCGCGCATTGCCCATGAAGGAGATGAACGAACGTTTTCACGACATTATAGCCAACAGCGTGGATATCACTGACGGAGGCAAACTGGGCCTGCGAGGTCGCACTAGTAGGATCGAATGGATGAGATACTGTCAGCATGTTCTCGTGGAAGCAAGAAACCGTGAGTTACCATATCCCCTTTTCCTAGACAAGAGATATTCTCCAAAGGAGGACGACAACTCCTTCATGTCGTCAGTTAGGGGAGATCATTCGACCCGAGCGGCTGGTGCCGTGGTGAGGCGGCTGAGCGGTCGGGTCGAGAATTTCCATGCCATAAAGTACGGTGAGTATCAGTACATGAAGAAGCTGCTAGCAACGGGAGAAATGTTGATCCAGTCTTCGCGTGGTTTCGACAAGGATTCCTATAATGAGGCACGCCGGGACGATGAAAACTCCGTAAGCATATTTGGAGTGGACACGATGGATGGGACAGCCATACCCGCATACGACGTTGCCGGTCGGAGCGATCAAGACCGGATGACTACGTTCTCTTCATCAACGGATCGAGACTACATGTTGTACTGCATGGCCGGCACGTTATCCTCAACCTTGTTTGCACATTTTGGCCAAAGGGATGACTCTTGCGTTATAATACATGACATCGATGAGTTCGTGCAGAGGGTTGATCACGGTACAAGAGAATTATTCCCTCCGGAGAACTTCATTTTTGCCCACGGCTGGGTGACATACTTTGACCCGCTCGGTGCAATTCCAATCACGCCTCCGATACCGGAGGGATCAGAAGTACCCATACCGTTTCTGAAACATTTCCGACACGCGTACCAGGACGAGTACCGATATGTGTGGTTTCCGAGGGCACCCAAGAAGGATGGTTTGTCGTTGGAGAAGGTGTGGATTGGGTGTCTCCACGACATAGCTGAGATCATCCGAATCTAAAGGAGATGTCGACGATGAAGAGCGGTTTGACACAGGAACTGAGGGAGAGATTGAAAGAACGAAGCACTCAGGACCATCCCCTCCCGGCGAACTATTTTGTGAGCGTCGACTGGGAGGACAGGCAGGAGGTGCAAGGCATGCCCACATGCTATTCCACACTTGCGACGGGAGTATCGATGGACGGCAATCGCTACCCCAGCGAGAATGTGCTATTGGATTTCAATGAGCTATCGCACCAAGGATTCGTGATGAGTAGTGACGACGTCATCTATGGGGCGTCTTGTCGCTTTCGAGTGTGTGACAGTAACGAGGCAGTAGGCAGAATAGTAGAGACGGCGAACGAGAGACGCGCTTTCCCGGTAATCTATTGTGAAGTGTGGATTCACTTTTCTAGTGATGAGGAAGAGATCGAGAGTTTGAAATATGGAATGAAACGATTCGCCGGGCTTCTTACACGAATTGAACTGCAGAAGGAAAGAGGGAGTACAGTAGCGAAGGTGTGGGGCGGACATCGCGGGATTGTTGTCAGCAAGGACGCGGAGGACACGAACGTTGCTGCCAATGCGTGGGATTGCCCGGTGCCCCTGAAGCTACCAGCCTGGGGCCGCGCCGGCAGCACGGCGGTTCCGTAGTGGGTGGCCAGTCCTTGGTACCTCGGGTTCAGGTCCGGTTCGTAGCGGCGGGCTCGCGGACCGTGGCCTTCTCGTTGTCCGGGATCACGAGTTAGGGCACCCCGCCCCAGAACTCGAACATCCGGACGTGGGACATCGTCCAGTCCGGCAGCGCGCGGCTACAGGTCACGTCCACGAAGGTGCGTTTCGAGGCGCCGAGAGGGCCGACGAAGATCATGGCGTCGCGGACCTCCCCGGTGGGGCCCCGGTCCACCACCGGGAAGCCCGAGCCCGCATAGTCGACTAGCGCCTTCTCGCCCGTCCGGTAGACCTGCCTCATAACGACATCGAGTCGCTCCTGCTACGCCTTGTAACGCTCGCAGAACCAACTGTACTGATAGCCGTTCGGTTGAACCGCTCGGTACTCCAGCCACAGCAGCTTCAGCGTCACGCCCTTGTGGCGCTGAAGCTCCTGGTGGACCTCGCCCCAGTCCGGCTCCGGCCGCCGGACCCGCGACGGCGGCGGGGGTGGGAACAGCGAGCAGGCACGCCGTCGGGTGAAATTGGCGGTCGAGAACGCGAAGATAGCCGAGGCCGTGCCGGATGCGGTGGAAGCAGCGCCGGAGATCATCGAAGACCATGTGGATGTGATGCACCCGGACGACTACTTCACGCCGGAGATCCTCGAAATCCAAGCCCGGGCGGATTGGATCAGATCGAAGGGGTTAGGGTTTCCTCTTCCTCGCCATCTGCGTGGTAATGTCCACCACTCTCCGCCTGTCTACTTCCACGCTCTTTCCAGCGATGGTAGCGAGGATGGCTGTGCCCCAGCCCAGATGTGCTGCCATTGCAGATGGTGCCTGACCAGTCTTCGCTTGATACTGATTGAACGCTAGGTTCAATAGCTCGGGTGCAAGCGGTTCAGGCTCGGCTGGCTCAGGAACACCACTCCGCCAGCCTCTTGATGATACAATCTGCATGTATCGTCGAAAAGAAGCTGGCCCGAGGAGTTGCAGCTGGCGCGCTCGGTATAAGATAGACTGGATGCTCACACGCCAACGTCGTTTCATGGTAACAAGCCCGTCGAAACGGTCACCTGATTGGATGTATCCCCAGAACTCTCTCCTGAACGTCTGCTTCGGTAACAGAAACGCGCCCGCGAAGTGCTTCGCTTCCCGCTCTTTGGTCTTCGGGGTCTTGCTCTTATCTCCTTGATGCAGGACCATGTGGCCGAGCTCGTGCGCACAGCTCTGTATCGCACGCGAGCTAGAACCGCGCGTCCTGTTCAAAACCACAAGTCCTTGGTCGTCGAAGCAGACGCTTAGCGCGTCCACTTCCCGTGCCTCGGTGTCTATGGAAGACACAACGATCCCGGCGTTCTCTAGGACGCGCGTGATGCTATGAATTGGTCCCTGCCCGAGATACCAATGCTTGCGACACCTCGCCGCCGCCGTTTCGATGTCGTCCTGGGTGCTGGCCACCACCGATGGAACATCCAAAGAGGGCATCGCCACCTGCTGGCGGAGAAAGCGAATCCATTCCACCGAGAGGGTCCCGAACGCAGATAACTGTTGTCGTATCCTTCCCGGGATGGTGGCTAGGCTTCGATATGCGATGTCGTCCTTGCTGAACTCCACGAGCGCGGGGCCGTAGAAGTAGTTCTCGTGCACGTCTAGGACATCGCACAGTGCTTCCAATATTTCCCCAGCCGGTGCTGACAATCCGTGCTCGTAGCGCCATACCGTTGTTGGCGTTACGGCCATACGCTTGGCTAGGGCCAACTGGGTAAGACCCTGAATTCGCCGGGCTGTCCTTAGCCGTACACCCGAGAATTCATCTCTAGTCATGCATCCCCCACCGCAGGGCGATGATCCGTCTTGTGCAAATCGTCTCCTACGGAAGGTGGCGGCAGTTCAACTGCTTCCTCGCGCAGATCGTCGAGAGAGTGAGTTTCCACGTCGTCAGCAACTTGAATCTGCCATTCGTTGGAGACATGGCCACTAGAAGAGACCTGACAAAACGTCACCGAAACCGGTTTGCACCAGTCGTCGACCTCAACCACCAGACGATAATACGCTGTTGGATCGTGAAACAGGTCATCCGATTCCTGGATGGTGAACAGCTCAAGCAGGTTCGCGGAGGCGTACTTGGTTGGTGCGCTTTGCGACGGGTCGCCTCGGTAGAACCGAAGCGGAACTCCACCTATCTTGATGAGGAATTCACGGTTGCTGGTCTTTGCTACCGACAGCCAGTCGCGGTAGCCGGCGTAGAGTGCTGCCTCCGTTAGCGCATGACACGTCCGATCATAGGCTACGCACCCGATGGACCACGGGCTGTCTCCTAGTTCCCACTTCGCACCCATTGCCGCACTGAGCCGAGCCTTCCACAGAATCGTCCCGACCTTGATGAGCCTTCGTTGCGTAAACGCCGGATGGAGTTGCCATGGCTTGGGGTTCTTCATCTTCATCGCCTCCATGGGCGTCTCTCCTGTGATTTTTTCATCAGATGTGATTTTTTCATCAGATGTAATTTTTACACGCTCACCGGGTCGGTGTTCCGCTCGGAGAGGTGTGATGGCATAGAAGGAAGCTGGCGATTGCCGGGAGTGCGGCTTCGGAGTCCCCTTCAGGGATCGCGGTGACGCCCACCCGTCACCGCTCTGCCGACGAACTCCCTCCACGTCAGCCGCCTCGCGACTAGCTGGGTAACGATGTAGCCCATCCTGCCCATCGGGGACAGCTCTCGGATGTTGTGGTAGCCCGCCAATTCCTTGACGTACCTGTGCAGGTGCTTCTTGCTCTACCAGTGGAAGGTGCCCCTGTTCGACCCCTTGATCGTGGACCTGCCCCGCTTTCACGGACAGTTGGTTTCTGTGGTTGATGGTGTGTGATTTTGTTTCTTCTCTGCCCTCTCCAACACGGGAGAGAGGCAACGAGCGACCCGTACGAAGCGAGCAGACGGGAGAAGCCCGGAGAGCTTCGGCCGCCCCGGCGCTGCAGGTTCGCTTCAGGCCGCATGGTTGAGTTCCTCGAAGTTCGCGGGCGACCTGTAGCCCAGCGCAGAGTGGAGCCGGCGGGTGTTGTAGAAGCCCTCGATGAAGCTGAAGACCTCTCGCCGGGCCTCGGCCACTGTCGGAAAACTACGCCGGTCGAGAAGCTCGCACTCGAGCGTCGCGAAGAAGCTCTCGCACATCGCGTTGTCGTACGCGTCGCCCACCGACCCCATCGACTGTACGACGCCTGCCTCCCGGCACCGCTGGCCGAACGCCAGCGACGTGTACTGCGAGCCCCTGTCGGAATGATGGATCACCGGACCCTTCGGCTGGCGGCAGGTAATCGCCATCGTCAGCGCGTCGCCCACCAGTTCGGCCGGCATGCGCGGCGCCATCGCCCAGCCGACGATCCTCCGGCTCCACGCGTCGAGCACCACGGCCAGGTACAGCCAGCCCGCCCAGGTGCGTAGGTACGTGATGTCGGCCACCCACAGCTGGTCGGGGGCTTCGGCCGAGAAGTCCCGGTTCACCAGGTCCGGCGCGGCCCTTGCGCTGGCGTCCCGCTTCGTCGTGCCCGTCTTGAAGCGCCTGCGCGTGACGCCCTCGATGCCCAACTCCCGCATCAGGCGTGCCACACGCTTGCGGCTCACCCTCTCGCCTTCAGCCAAAAGCGCCGCGTGGATCCGTGGGCAGCCGTAGATCCCGCCGCTCTCGATCCAGATCGCCACGATCCTGCCCTTGAGCTCGGCGTCGCGCCGCGCCCGCGCCGAGGGCGGACGGTGCACCCAGTCGTAGTACCCACTGAGGGAGAGACCCAGCACCCGGCACATGACTGCAAGCGGGAAAGTGGCCCGGTACGCCTTCATGAACGCATATCCCCGCCCGGGATCGATTCGCTCTCCCTCGCGAACCAGGCCGCGGCTTTTTTTAGAATGTCCCGCTCCATCCGAAGCCGCTTGACTTCCCGCTTCAGCTCCCGCATCTCCTTGCGCGCTTCCGTCGTCAGCCCGTCGCCGCGGCGGCCCTCGTCCAGGTCCGCCTGCTTGACCCAGTTGCGGATCGTCTGCTCAGACGGCTCGAACTCGCGAGCCAGAGACCCCGCAGTACGGCCGGCCCTCACCAGCTCGACGATACGCTCCTTGTACTCGGGCGGATATCGCCCTCGCCTTCTTCCCGCCATGGCTCACCTCCTTGGTTCGACCCAATGGAAAGGTGTCCGTCATAACGGGGCAACTCCAATCGTTGCCCAGAAGGCTTCGATACCGTTCGTTTGGACATGGCCGGGAGCGTACGCCCGTCGAGCTTTGGCACGACGTCGTCGGCGACCCCACCTTCGGGGACGCCATCCTCAACAACGCCACTGCATTCACCCTCAAGGGCGGTTCCATGAGGCGGCTCCACGACTCAACCAACGAGGCTCCAAGCCCTCACGACCACGCCTGATCCATCCATGTCCAGCACCCCTTCAAGGATCACCGCTCAGCCCGGACGACTTGGCTCGGAATCGGTGGACGGCTTGGCCCGGAACAGTTGGACGGTTTCGCTCGGAATCGGTGGACGAATTCGTCGGAATTGGCACTGCCCGGTCCGTGAGGCACCATCCTTCCAGATCGCGACGATGTAGTGGCTCCGCGCCTCGTCTTCCTCGTGGTCACCGCGCATGTCTCCTCGACGCAGTCGCCCTCGCGCGGGCCGACAGATTCTACCCCAAGCTCGTCCAGCGCTTCGCCAAGATCTGCCTCCTCGACCTCGACGACTAGGGGCTCGCTCGGCTGACAGGCCAGGGCCGCTTCGATCGGCTCGAAGATCTGACGCGATCCTTGACCAGGAAGCGGCCTCGTGGCATGCTCCGCGTCATGTTCAACGTGAGACGAAACGCCTTTGTGAACCTCTCATCGAATGGAGGTTCCGACTCCAACGCAGCTGAATCAGTCCGCACGCGTCTCGCACCGAAACCACTGCTGGAGGAGGCGATTTCGTGGGCGAACTCAGCTCGGTCGACAACGACCTGGACCGAATCTGGATTGATCCGAATTCTGACGGCACGTGCCCATTCGTACCGGGGGACCCGAGCGTGAACCCAATCTCCCGGGCGCTTGAGAAGGCCGAAATGCCAAATTGGGTGAGGTCCGATTCGCGGTTTTGGATCGAGCGCGGTGGGCGAGCAACCGTCTATTCCGTGTCCGACACCGTAGAGCATTGGTTGGAGCGCTGGACCGCGATGGCGCGCGGGTCCACGAGGGACAAGAGCGACGAGAGCCCGCTTGAAGGCATCAGCTTGGTCGTGGATCACGCCATCCGGTTCATCCATGCCGAGTCGATCCCCGACTCGTACCACCGCATCGTCCTGACCTTGTTCGATCGCTTGTTCTGGATCATGCTCTCCTTCATCGAGGGAGAAGCGGATCCGGAAACGCGGGCCACGATGGCGCGACAACTCTCCGAGGTTTTCGATGTAGAGGATAGGGAGGCGCAGGGATCAGGACGGGCGACACGCACTTTCGACACATAACGCTGGGATCAGGAGACCATGGCCAAGGCCGTTTTCACTACGAAGGTCGACCCCGCTTACGACGATCTTCCGGAGCAGCGATACCACTTCCCGCGCACGTACCTCGGCGTCGCCCGCGGCGCCCTCAAGGACTGGATCGTGTACTACGAACCTCGCCGTACCAGCGCAGATCTGTCGAGTTCAGGTGGGCGTCAGTCCTACTTCGCAACCGCGCTGCTTGAGGACATCCAACCCGACCCTCACCTCGCCAACCACTATTACGCATACGTCAAAGATTATCTCGAATTCGACCGGCCGGTGCCATTCCGAGAGGGTGATCACTACTACGAGAGCAAGCTTAGGAAAGGCGATGGATCGACCAACAAAGGGCAGTTCGGGCGAGCTGTTCGCCTTCTCAGGGAAGGGGAGTACAGCCTTATCCTTGCCGCAGGTTTCGAACCGAAGACGGACGACCAGGAGGGTGGCCAGTTGGTTCACGAAGGAGACTCCGGCGATGAGCAGTTGTTGCGAGATCGTCCCTTCGTCCAGCAGGTATCATATCGACCCTTTCGGGATCAAGTGTTTGCGAAGGGCGTCAAGAGGGCATACAATAACACATGCGCGATCAGCGGGCTTCAGATTCTCAACGGCCGCGGAAGGGCAGAGGCGCAGGCGGCTCATATCCGTCCGGTGAAGGATGCTGGCCCGGACAGCGTGCGCAACGGCCTGGCACTAAGTGCAACGGTCCACTGGATGTTTGATCGTGGCCTCATATCCATTAAGGATGACTACACGTTGCTTCTGAACAAGGCGTCTATACCCAACAGGGCGCGAGGGCTCATCAACCCGCAGCGCCGCCTAAGGTTGCCTGCTCAGTCGCGAGACTATCCGCACAGGCGCTTCCTCCGGTATCATCGGAGGCACGTGTTCAAGGGTTAATTCAGTCCTGGGATTGCTCGGGTTCGGACGTCCATCGTTCTGGGAATCCCATCTCCTCGAGGATTCAACCCAGACGTCTGGCTACCTTTGGCTCCGGGAACCCATCTGAACAATGCTCTACGCGGTATCGCTACCGTTCGCTCCTGGCTCTACTCTTAGAACAGCGGAGGTCAACTCCCGATTCACCCTCTCAAGCCTATCGATTCCTCGCCCAATTATTCTTTCGCCGCAAGCCACACAATAATGCTCCCAACTCCGATTACGCTGAACCTTCAAGCGTTTATCACCCTTCCTCAGCCGGTGGCGACGGTTCGCTTGACAGTTATGAGCTCTCTTGGCTTCGTCCACCTCGACCCGTACCAAAATTGACCTAATCCGTGGCATCGAAGATCTTCTCCATCGCGCGCTCCACAATATCCGAGAAGTTGCTTTCTATTTCATCTAACTCTGGACGGGTGAACTCGTGCCGTTCGCCGGAGCCACGACCGACCGCTGCGTTGATTTCACGGTCCATGGCTGACTTGAGTACGACATAGTTTGTCCGCCCCTGGTATCGACGATCGAGTTCATGGCTCTGCGGATTGATATCCCTCTCGCCGAGCACTTGGCCAACTTTGGTATGTACGCGCATGTCGAGAGCGCTCCGCATAGCTTGCCTCTCACGAACCCTTGAGACGGGAACAGGCTCAAGTTGTTCGAACGCCCGTTGGACTTCCTCTGAAGTGTACCCTTCCTCTCGAAGCGCCTTAAGGGCAGCAAGCGCCCGGGGATTCTCTTTGATCAACGGAATCTCCTCGAGTTCCACCACCGTTTGTGCACGCACTTCGACTCCCGTTCCGTCCTTCGGGCCGCTAGGTACTACCTCTAGTTCGTCGCCGGAGGTGAAATCCAGCCCTTCAAGAGGCAAGAGCTGGTCGAAATACTTTTGATCAGCTTCGCTGTATTCTTGGAAATCGGTCCACCGACTAGCCACGTTAGCCCCCGCGTGGAACACGACGATTCCTCTATTCGAGGGATGGTCTGGCGCGTTTTGCCTAATGACGCGCATCACGCGGCCAACGAACTGCACAAAGGGCGATAGATTTGCGAAGATGCTAAAAACAGCTGCTACTGTGAGAAATGGGTGGTCAAACCCTTCACCGAGCTTGCGAACTTGAACGATTACATCCAACTCGTGGTTTTCAAGCCGTTTCATCACACGCTGATTGGCAGCTGCATCTTCGCGGGAATGCACGTAGTCTGCTCGGCGTCCACGAGCGCGATAAGCTTGAACGATTTGTTGGCAATGATGGTAGTTTAGAGCTGAAGCAATTATCTTCAGTCTCCGGTCATCGGCTGCCGATCGTCGCTTCTCTAACTCGCGGATCGATGCGTCAACAATAGTATTGAGTGTCTCGGTCGACGTGACGATGCTTCGACGAAAGCTTGCATCTTGCTCGCCAAGGCGACGTACTTCCTCCAAACTGACCTCGATCTCGTGGTCGTCTTCCCGACGAACGTACCGAAGGGTACGAGGGTTGAGGACGACGGCCTTCAGGCGCTTGACGTAGCCGTCTTGAATTGCCCGGAAGACCGGATATGAGTATAGTATACGACCGGCCATTAGCTGGCCGTCTGCACGGACGGGCGTTGCGCTGAAGTTGACAATATGGGCAGACGGAAAGGCGCTTCGCAGCGTTTCCCAGCTTTGTGCCACGTTGTGGTGTCCTTCGTCAACAAGGACAAGGTCAAAGAAATCATTCGGGAGATCTTGTAGCCATCGGTTGTTCTGCCCCTGGAGCTGCTGGATATTGGTCACGACGACATGGGCCTCTTCAAGGTCGGCTTTGTTGGTGCTCTGTCCTCTAATTGGAGCAAGCTCCGGATAGAGGTGGCCGTCCAAGATCGCACACTTGATGTAAAACATGTCGGACCGAGCTGGGTCGAAGTCGTCGTGAAGCTGGTCCGCGATCTTTAACCCTGGTGCAACGACGAGTGTACGACCACTCTTGAAGGCAAAGGGTGCAAGCGCAATGCAACCGGACTTGCCGCACCCGACCGGCATGATGATGCCTACTTCGCGGTCGTTGCTATGGGACTCCGCTGAGAAGCTTGTCAGAGCTTGGTATGCCTCCAACTGGGGAGTTCGTAGGCGTGCATTGCCAACTACGTTAGGAGTAATGGTCCGGAAAGGACTATCGAGCATGGCTAGCCTCGTGGTCGGTTGGAAGCTGGAATAATGGACGGCAAACAATAGGCAGACCTGAGCCCAAGGGCAACTGGTCCCCACAGGGTTGGGTCCGCCTTAGAACACCTGCGCGGCCGTCGTGAAACCCTCCAGCGGAATCTCCACATGGGCCACTTCCTCGGGGGCGATGAACCTCACGGTGGGCGGCGGCCCGGCGGGCGCCGCGCTGCTGATCAGGATCACCGAGTACTCCCGCCCATCGCCCGCCTTGGGAAACGGATCACCTCCTGGCCGGAGAAGTCCACGGACCGCAGGGGCTGCTCCCCGGGCATCTAGATTACGCCCGCCCAAGGGTAACGCATCGCTTACCGACGATCCTCGCTTCCTGCCGCGACACCGTACCAGATGGCAGCTACTCGATGCCTGCCAATCCTCGATTGTCATCGACAAGCTCTCGAGCAGGCGTCCAATTGCCGACTTGTCGCGGAAACGGCTGTGTTTCCGGCGCCGCTTCGATGAAGGCGTCGGGATCCCTGGCCTGAGCGATCACCGGCCGCATCGCGAGGGCAACTGCGCGTTCCCGTTGCGTCGATCTGAGGCCCGTGCTGACGCACAACAGGACGGCTTGGAACGTGCTGATCCCGGCCATCTTCGCCACTCACGCCACCAGCGCACCGAAGCCGAGGCGATTCAGCACCATTGCCCACCGCATGTGCATCGTGCCGTCCCGCAGAAGTCCAAGCGAGGTCAGGAAGCGCTGCTGCGCCGCTCAGATCGATGCCGTCGCATCGCAGCCCCTGACGCCGCAGCTCCTCGACGATCAGCCCCTGCCCGGCACCGACGACCATGACGGGTTGGCGAATGTCGCCGAGGATCAGTCGGCCCTGCGCGCGAATGGTGGATCCATCCACCTCTCCGGGCTGACCTCCGTCGTCACCTACCCCGGCGCCGATATTCCCTCACCTCACCTCCACCTCATCCACCTCGAACCCGAAGATACCAACCGGCCCCTCCGCCACAAACGCCAGCCCCGCAATGATTTCCGGCGTGGCCGTCGGGAAGTCCTCCAGCCGGATCTCCACCTGGGTCCACTCCTCGGGCGCGACGAACGTCACGGTGGGCGGCGGCCCGGTCGGGGCAGCGCTACTGATCAGCATCACCGAGTACTCCCCCCCATCCCCCCGCGTGCGGAAGCGGATCACCTCGCGGCCGGAAAAGTCCACGGGCTGCATGGGCTGCGCGCCGGGCATCCAGATCACGCCCGCCCAGGGGAAGGCCACCCCTGCGGCGATTTCGCCGGTGACCACCAGGGCGCCGTCCCGCACGGCCATGCTGGCGCTGGAGGAGCCGCCGGCCATCTGGTCGGTCGTCAGGTCCCATGCGCCGAACGTCGCCTCGAGCCCGTTCTCGAAGTCTGCGACGAGCGTCTCTGCAGGGGCGGGAACCGCTGCGGCCTGAAGCGCGGCCACCGCCGGCGCGCCCCCCAACCCCCGCTCCACCAGATACCCGTCCTTCCAGATCGCTACGATGTCGTGACTGCCCGACACGTCCTCCTCGAGGTCGCCGCGCACCAGCACCAGATCGGCGAGATGGCCTTCGACGATCCGGCCGCGGTCCGCGACGCCAAACGCGTCCGCCGCCACCGAAGTCGCCGCTGCCAGCACCTCCGCGCTCCCCATGCCGGCGCGCGACAGCAGCCGCAGCTCCCCGTGCATCGAGATCCCCGCCCCGGTCCCGGGGTTCGGGATGTCCGTACCCGCCACCAGCCGCACCCCCGCCGCACGCAGCCGCCGGACGTTCTCCGTCGCCACCGCCGCCGCCTCCCCCAGGCCGCGCGCAAAGCGATCTGCGAGCGTCTGACGCTGCATCCGCGAGAGCATGGCTTCGCCGGCCTCACGCACCAGCTCGGCTACGGCGGAATCCGCGGCGGACGCCATCACCGAAAGCGTCGGCACCACGAAGATGTCCGCCTCCGCCAAGCGCCGGGCATCCGCTTCGGAGATGACCTCGTCGTGCCACACGTGCACCAGGCCGTCAGCGCCGAAAGACGCCGCTTCGAGCGCCCGGTCGAGGATGCTCACGTGCACCACGGCGGCGAGCCCCTCGGCGTGCGCGGCCTCCACGAGTGCGGCGACGGTCTCCCCGTCGAGCGACGGGATCTCCCGGCCGTAGGCGCTGCCGTCCTCGTAGATGATCTTGATCCAGTCGGAGCCCTCGGCCTTGCGCGCCCGCACCCATCCCGCCGCCTCGTCCGGGCCGGTGAGCGTCTCCACCGGCACCCCGTACTGCGTGCCGTGCCCGCCCGGGGCTGTTGCGGCCATGCCGGCGGAGAACAGGTCCGCCTCGGTGCCGCGCCCCACCTCCTCGCGCGCGCCTCTCTTCGTCGCCACGAAGTCCGGGGGCGTGAACTGGTCCATGACCGTGGTCACGCCAAAACGTAGCGCGTCGTTCAGCGTCGAGCCGAAGGTGTGCACGTGGCCGTCGATCAGCCCCGGCATCAGCGTGTGGCCGCGCCCGTCCCCGCGATTCCGATCAGGAGCCAGGCCAGGCTGCGGCCAACGAGATGACGTGCACTCTTCACCGGGATCTCCTGATCGAAAAGGTGCCCGCGCGGCGAAACCCGAGCGCCGCGACCGCGAGAAAGATCAGCGTCTCGATCACCAGAACCGACACGTGCACCGCAACCGACTGCCCGGCGTCCATGGCGATGACCTTGAGCGCGAGCTGCGCGTGGTGATAGGCGGGAAGCGCCAGGGCGATGTCCTGCATGACATCCGGGAACATGTAGATCGGGAGCCAGAGCCCGGAGAGCATGGACATGGGCAGGAAGACGAGGTTGACCACGGCGACGGCCGCGCGTCCCTTCGCCCACGCGCCGATCGCCAGGCCCAGGGCGCAGAACGGGATCACGCCGGTGAGCAGCACCCCGGCCAGTGCGAACCACTGCCAGCGGTAGAGCGCCACGCCCGCCGCGTGCGCGGCCATCAGGAACAGGCCGAGCACGACGGCCGCCCCGAAGATCAGCGCCGACATCACCTTGGCGAACAGGTAGGCGCCGGCGGGCATGGGCGTGGTCTGCTTCAGGAGCAGGACGCCGGTGTCGCGCTCGTTCGCGAGCCCGGCTCCGAAGCCGAAGAGCGCGGGGCCCAGGACGCCGAAGACGCCGTACGTCGCCAGCACGTAGGTCGGCACGGCCAGCGACGCCCCGCCTGTGCCCATGATCACGCCGAAGAACAGGTAGAAGATGAGCGGGAACGCCAGCGTGGGGATGGCGAACATGGGTTCCCGCAGCACCTCCACGACCTGGAAGCGCGCCTCCAGCAGGTAGATCCGGAAGCGCCGGGCGGATCCGAGGCGGCGCGCGTCGCGAACTTGCATCACCGCGCCCGCGCTCTCGCCCTCGCCCGCGCCCCCGGATTCCGCCCCGCCGGTCATCGCCCACCCTCCTTCCCATCCCGCGTCAGCGCGAGAAATGCCTCTTCAAGGCCAGCCGAGACGACCGTCAGATCCGCCAGCCCCACGTCCCGTCCGAGCAGCTCCCGCACCAACGCCTCGGGCTGCGTCGTCAGGACCTCCAGGTGTTGGCCACGGCTCCTGGCCTCGACCACGCCAGACATGCTCGCCACCTCGTCCGGCCCGATCGGGGTGACGCACCGCACCAGGCGCCCCGCCGTGCGCGACTTGATCTCCGCCGGGGTGCCCTCCGCGATCCGCCGCCCTTTGTGGATGACCACCACGCGGTCGGCCAGCGCGTCCGCCTCGTCCAGATTGTGCGTTGTGAGGACGGTCGTGCGCCCGGACTCCCGCAGGGCCCGGATCTCGCTCCACAGCCGATGCCGCGCATCGACGTCGAGCCCGGTCGTGGGCTCGTCCAGAAACAGGAGCTCGGGATCGCCGGCCAGCGCCAGCGCGAACATCACCCGCTGCTTCTGACCCCCGGAGAGCTTCCCGTACCGGCGCCGGGCGAGATCCTCGAGGCCAGCCATGGAAAGCAGGCGCGCAGTCGGGAGCGGGGCCGGATAGTATGCGCGGAAGAGCTCGAGGTGCTCGCGCACGGTCAGGTTCGCGGAGATCCCCGAGATCTGGAGCATCGCGCCCCGGCGCACCCGCACTTCGGCCGCTCCCGGCTCGAGGCCGAATACGCTCGCGGCGCCCTCCTGCACGCCCAGGCTCCCGAGGAGCAGGCCAGCACCGGTCCGTACCGGTGCGTCACGCGCGAAAGGCTGGCGAGGGTGGGACCATGCGTTGTTCCGACGTGCATGGGGCGGACCTACGAGCCCGTGGTCGGAGCTGTTTCAGGGCCTCGATGTAGGGGACCGTGCGCTCCGCCACTGGACAGCGGGTCGGGGTTGTTCAGTGGATCTGGGATTACGCGGGATCAGCGCAATCGCATATCGTATTCCTCGCAGGCAGCCCGAAGAGATTCCGGGGCAGGCCGTCGCAATTCCCTGCGCCGACACATCTCAGCCAACACCCGACTGTGCTGTCTACAGTCTCCCGGCCTCGTCAACCTGGGATAATCCTGCCGTCTCTCGTCCACGTTCTGGTCTTCCAGGTAGGCAAGCCATGTCTCGATATTCCACGTGGGGATGAAAACGGCAACCCTCTCGGCAGGTGACCTTGGCTCCACGCCCTGCCGAGTACATGCGTCGTCCAGCCTGCGCAACCGCTCCTCGGGGCCCATCGCGTCGCCATCGGTCAGGACGAGCAAGGTCCTGGTGACATGAATCCTGCGGCCCGCATCCAGTTCCGTCACATATGTCTCCTGAACGAACTGGTCAGCTGCTCCCCGGCCACCGGGACTACGCTCTACCCGTAGCTGGTGAGGGTCGGTTACGAGTCTCATTTCCTTCAGAAACCGGCGCGCGAACGCTTCGTGCTGTACGTCCTCGCACACCAGGACATACTGCACTCTTCGTCGGGCCACTACCGTTCCCAGCCTCGGGCCATCAGCTGCGAGAGCCTTAGCGGACTCCTACCAGTCGACTGCTTCAACCCCTCGGCCAGCGATTCCGCCCTCGTAGGCCCGACCCCCGAGCGCCACAGCAGAATGCCTCGGTCACCTCCCAGATAGTCAATGACTTCGGGGTGGTGCGAGCACAGGACAGCCTGAGGAACGGCGCCTCCGCAAGCATCTGCGAGCGCGATCAGCCAAGGCTGGATTTCCCGCAGACCCACGTAGTTAACGGGCTCGTCAATGAAGAGCACGGTCCCCTGGTCGGCGGTGAGGAGCGTAATGGCGTAGAGGACGATCAAGGTCCTCTGGCCATCCGACAATTCGTGGAATCTGTATTCGTGGGTCTCACCAGCCTCACCGAAGACCGCGGACAACACCCGCGTGTCGATGCCCACCCTCTCCAAACGGAATCCACGCAGTCCGTCCAGTACATGCTGCATCGCTTGAATGTACCCTGGATTCAGGTGCTGCCGTTCCTGCAGGAGGTGACGATACCAATCGACGAAGTTCCGTCCATCCCTTGCCAGGATCAGATCCTCGCTGGCCGACTCCGAGACGAGAGTCGGCGAGTTGAGCCCACAAACCAGCACACCGCGCATGAATTCGAGAAAACGCGTGAGGCCAACATTTTCCTCGACAGGTACGACGCGGGCGAGTGCGGATTCTCTCCAGTCGCCCTTGAAGGTGGGCCCTTCCGAGTGGTCGTCACGGTACAATCGCACGTCGCCTCGTGCGAACCGGAACAAATAGCCTTCATTCCTCGACAGGGTCTCCAGGATGATCCGTGCGCGGCGTTCGCGGCGGTCGTGTTCCACCTCCAGACGATACTGGAACGCGTCTCGGTCCAACTCCACTTCCACCTGAAAGGCCTGAACGGCCCGCTCTTGCCATCTGGTAAGGGAGGACGGGGGGAACACATCCCTGTCGGTAACCCGAGCTGTGCCTTCCAAGAGCTTTCGCAAAGCGTACACCACGTCCAGCACTCCCGTCTTGCCCGCCCCGTTCTGCCCGACGAGCAACGTCAGTTCTCCAAGCCGTAACTCGAAGTTGACAAAAGACTTATAGTTGTCGATGCAGATACGCTTGAACATCGGTGGGATGCCTCGTCACCGCGTGGTTGGTTGGTATGCCGAAACCTAGCGCCCGGTGGCTCCGATGGCCACTTGGAGTCCGTCGTGCCAGGCTATCCCTCTTCCGCCGCTCGCCGCAGGTGGTCGAGAGCCTTCGCCTCGTCCCGTGGTACCAGTTCGCCCAACGCGTACAGCTGGCTGAGCTCGTGCATCGCGGCGGGATTGCCCTGCCGGGCCTTCCCGCGACCGTTTTCTTTGCGGGCCATGGCTGCGCGGCTATCTCCGGGACGTGAGAGGGAGGGAGGATCTCAGCGGCCGAATCGCCGCCAGGGCGTCCTCCACGCGTCTCTTCGCCACGGCAAGTTCGTATCGGTCCTGCAGGTTCATCCAGCTCTGCGCGTCGGTCCCGAAATACCGGGCGAGCCGCAGAGCGGTCTCCGCCGTGATGCCGCGCCGGCAGCGGACGATCTCGTTGATTCGCGCCGGTGTCGCTCCGATCGCTCTGGCCAGCGCGTTGGACGACAACGCGAACGGTTCCATGAAGTCGTGCTTCAGCACTTCGCCGGGGTGAACCGGCTCGAGGCGAGTCATGGTGTAGCTCCCTCAGTGGTAGTCAACGTGGAGAGGACCATGGTCGTCGTGAGCCCGATGCGATGGGCCTGGAGGGCCGGAACCGACTAGTCCCGAACGCGAATCCTGGCGAGATCGGCAGCGTAGCACATCGTAGCCTGCACGGACTCGGCCGTGACGGACGGGTAGCTCCGCATGATTTCCTCGGTGTCCAGCCCCGCCGCCAAGTTGTCCAATACGGTGGTGACAAGAACCCTGGTGCCGGTGAAGCAGGCTCGCCCATGGCAAACCGCGGGGTCGACCGTGATGTAGTCTCGCCAATTGAGCATGCGTGCCTCCCGGCCTGGTGCCACTCCCAATGAACTCTATCTGGCCAGTCTCGTAAACCACGTATTTTACACAAAATACGTAATTTGTGTAATCGGGACGCGCCCCCTCACACCCCCACCGTCGCCTGAAACGTCGGCGGCCGCCGCACGTTCGTCGCCTGCTCGAACGCATACGCGAGGCGGATCAGGGTCGCCTCGCTCCAGGCGCGGCCGCACAGCGACATGCCGATCGGGAGCCCGTGGATGAACCCCATGGGCACCGACATGTTGGGATAGGCCGCCATGGCCGGCGGCGTTGAGCATCCGCCCCCGCCTCCGCCCGACGCGTCGAGCGGGTCCTGCATCGCGGGAATCCCCGACGTGATCCCGACCAGCGCGTCCAGCTGGTGCTCGTCCATGGCGCGGTCGATCCCCTCTTCGCGCGAAAGCCGGTGGCTGGCGGCCAGCGCGTCGATGTAGCGCTGGTCGGTCAGCGGCCCCCGCTCCTGGGAGCGCACATGGAGTTCCTGCCCGTAGAGGGCGAGCTCCAGGTCGGCATTCGCCTCGTTGTACTCGATGAGTTCGGCGAGCGACCTGATCGGCGCGTCGGGACCCAGCGAGGCGAGATAGGCGTTCAGGTCCGCCTTGAACTCGTGGTACAGCACCTCCATCTCGTACTCGTTGCCGAAGCGCAGCTCTCCCGGAAGCGTGACGGGATCGACCACCGTCGCGCCTTCCGCCCGCATGACGTCGAGCGCCTCTTCGAACAGCGCGTCGACGCGGCTGTCGAAGCCGGCGTACTCGCGCAGGACGCCGACGCGGGCGCCGCCCAGGCCGGCCGGGTCCAGCGCGCCGGTGTAGTCGGTCAGGAAGTTGCCCGCGCTCGCGGCGGTCAGCGGGTCGCGGGGGTCGACCCCGACCATGGTGCCGAGCATGATCGCGGCGTCGCGCACGGTGCGCGCCATCGGGCCGGTGCTGTCCTGGCTGTGCGCGATGGGGATGACGCCGCCCCGGCTGTGCAGGCCGATCGTGGGCTTGATGCCGACCAGGCAGTTGCGCGACGACGGGCCGACGATGGAGCCGTCCGTCTCGGAGCCGATCGCCGCGACCGCCAGGTTGGCCGCCGCGCCCGACCCGGACCCGGAGCTGGACCCGCCCGGGGTGCGGTCGAGCGCGTAGGGGTTCTTGCAGAAGCCGCCCCGGCCGCCGTCCCAGCCGCGGCCGCTCCAGCCCGACGCCCCGAACTCGAACGACTTCCAGCCCGCCCACTCGCTCATGTTCGCCTTGCCGAGCAGGAGCGCGCCCGCCTCCCGCAGCCGCGCGGCCACGAAGGCGTCCTGCGGTGCGATCGATCCGGCGAGCGCCGTCGACCCGGCGGTCGTCGTCATCCCGTCCGCCGTATCGATGTTGTCCTTCAGGAGAATGGGGATGCCGTGCAGCGGCCCCCGGGGCCCCGAGGCCTGGAATTCGCGGTCGAGCGCGTCGGCGATTTCGAGCGCGTCCGGGTTCACCTCGAGCACCGCGAACAGCCGCGGCCCCTGCCGGTTCAGCGCCTCGATGCGCTCGAGGTACATCTCCGTGATCGAGCTGCAGGTGTACTCACCCGTCCGCATGCCCTCGTGGACCGCGTCGATCGTGATCTCGTCGAGTGCGAAGTCCGGAACGCTGCCCGGAGCGCTCTCGCCCCCCGCGCCACCGCGCCCCGAACCAGCGTCGCCACCCGAACCAGCGTCGCCCCCCGGAGGATTACAGCCGCCAACCGCGACCAGAGCGCCGGCCGCCGCCCCGGTGCCGAGAAACGTGCGTCGATTCATTTCGGACATGGTGCCTCCTTCACATCCCCCATACGGTGATGTTTCTGTTCCCCCGTTCGTGCCTCTCGCGAAAGAGTCGGTCCGCCCAGGTCCTCCCTTCGCGCATGTCGAAGACGACGAGATGCCCGGCCTCGGCCCCCGAGATGTCCATGTACGCCGCCGTCTGCTCGAGCCCCCGTTCCACCGTCCGGGCACGGCTCCCCCGGAGAAGCTTGCACTCCACCACATACTTGTCGTTCCGGCCTTCGCCGCGGGGCCAGAACACCAGCAGGTCCACCCGGCGGCTTCCCAGCGCGTACTCACGCTCGATGCGCCCCGCGCCGTTCACCACCCGGTGCAGGAACGCCTGAAGAACCAGCTGCGGACCCGCCTCCGTGTACTGGGCGCGCTTGATCCAGTGCTCCGAGTTTTCCCTGAAGAAATCCTGGAACGCTCCCAGCAGCCGGTCCATGCCCAGGCTCCCGTCCGGCTTCACGTACGACGCCGTCCCGCCCGGCATTTCGTCCTCCAGCACCCAGGTCAGCACCCGGGGCAGCACCTCCGCGTAGACCGGGTTCGCGATCCGGAGCGGAGGGTCCCCCGCGACCAGCCCGAGGTCGCGGACGTACTCCCGGTCCAGGTCCGAATACCCCGCGTTGCCTCCGCTCAGCAACGGCTCGATGACCCTGCGCACCCTCGGCTCCCGCAGCTTGTCGGTCAGCTGGTCGAGGTGCGTCTCCCGCCGCAGGATCAGCGCCTCGCGCGCCTCGTAGACGTCGGCCTCCGAAATCGGCTGCGAGCGCGGCCGCGCCTCCTCGTGCTTGAAGCACATTTCCCGCCCCAGCGCATTCACGAGCCACGGCTGCCCGCACGTCTGCCCCCAGACGGCGGCCAGGGCCTCCTCCGCGAACTCCTGTCCGGTCGCCTCCGTGTGCTGCGCGTACAGCGCACGGACCTCGGCTTCCGTAAAGTCGCCCATCCGCAGCGACCGCGCCTTGATGTTGAAGGCACTGCCCCCCGTGATCGGCTGGCGCTCCGAGCCTGCGTGGATGCGATAGTCGCGCACGTCCCGCACACCGCACAGCACCACGCACTGCGGAAAGTGCCGCGAGCGGCGCGGATACCCTGCTCGCAGCTGCCGCAGCACCGACACAAGCGAGTCGCCGATCAGCGCGTCGATCTCGTCAATCAGAAGAACGAGCGGCCTGGGATCGGCCCCGGCCCAGCGGGCGAGCAACCTCCGGAGCGCGGTGTCCGGCCGAGTCGTGGTATCCATCGACGACGCCAACCCGGCGGTGTCGGAGTCGCCCAGCGTGTCCAGCGCCTCCGCCCCCATCTCGTCCACGATCGCGCCCATCGCTCGCCCAACGTCCTCGCGCGCCGTCTGCGCCATCTCCACGTTCACGTACGCGCAGCGGTACGCGCCCTCCGTCCCACTGTTCAGCAGGTCGCGCAGAGCAAACAGCAGGGACGTCTTGCCCGTCTGCCGCGGGGCGTGAAGCACGAAGTACTGCTTGCCGCGAACAAGGGCCAGCAACTCGCCCAGATGAAGCCGCTCAAGCGGCGGAACGCAGTAGTGCTCGGCGGGACGGACGGGACCGGCGGTGTTGAAGCGGCGCATGTGGGCAAGCTTGCCGTTTTGCCGCGCGACGAGCAAGGCGGGCGGCCCACGCCGGCATCCCGCCCGCATGGTACGCACGCTGCGCCCTCCACCGAAATTGTCGCTTATTATCATATTTTTGTCGCAGGTGTTTGCCAAACTGCGCTCTCGGCGCGATATTTTACAGAGTCCGTAACGGCGGAAGAGGGCAGCAGTTAGCTCGGGTCTCACGAGCCCGGGCTCGACCAGCGACACTTCAGCAACTCGGAGCCGCATGATCATGAAGGGCAACGGGCGGATCCCGCGGCGCATCGATGCACTCCCGCCGTTCCCGGAGGGATGGTACTTCATCGCGGCCCGCGAGACCCTGCTGAAAGAGCGGCTGATCGAGAAGACCTGGATGGGCGAGGAGATCGTCGCGTGGTGCGACGAGGAGGGCCGCGTCTGCGTGGCCGATGCGTTCTGCCCCCACCTGGGCTCGCACCTGGGACCGGCGGCCGGCGGCACCATCCGGGACGGCTGCCTGGTATGTCCCTTCCACGGGTTCACCTTCGATACCGCCGGCCGGTGCGTCTCCACGCCCAACGCCCCGGCCCCGCGGGCCGCGAAGCTGAAGCTCTACGAGACGACCGAGATCCTGGGCATGGTCTTCGCCTGGTGGGGCGTCGGCGGGCGAGCGCCCCAGTGGCATCTGCCGGAGGAGCCGCCCACGGGGGCGGACTGGAGCGGGCTGCGATTCGCCACCATGCGGTTCCGCGGCCACCCCCAGGAGACCGCCGAGAACTCCGTGGACGTAGAGCACCTGGAGTACACGCACGGCTACCACGATGTGGAACCGACCGCATTCTCGATCGACGGCGCATATCTGAAGAGCTGCTTCGACTTCAAGAACGTCCGGACCATCGCGGGACTGATCGGCGTCGAATCCGAGGTATCGGCCGTCACCCACGTCCATGGTCTGGGATATTCGTTCGTCGAGGTCCACGAGAAGACCATCGGCATGGATTCGAGACTGTGGGTCCTGTCGACCCCCGTCGACGGCGAGCTCGTCGATCTGACCTTGGTCAGCCAGGCGCGGGAGGTGCGGAAGCCGGGGCGGTACATCGTCGGTCTGGGGTTCCTGCCGAGGAAGTTCCGCAACAGGCTGATGAACCGCGTTCTGATTTCCGAGGAGAGGCGGTTCGTCGCGCAGGACGTGGTCATCTGGGAGCGAAAGCGCTACCAGTCTCCTCCGCGTCTGTGCCGGGCCGACGGCCCTATCGGAAAATACCGCCTCTATAGCCGACAGTTCTATCCGGAAGCAGATCTGGAGACAGGGGGGAGTTTACGCCGCCAGTGGACGGGTCGCGCTGCATCCGGGCATCTGCCGGAGGGGAACGGCACATGAGATTGCCCGAAGAACTTCTTCTTCTGCTGCAAGTCGAGGAGTCGGGTAGCTGCCATCGAGGACTGGGCTGAACCGAGGCCTCCAGCCGGGCAGGAATCTCCTCATTTTCCTATCTTTGGTGCGGCGCCGTTGCGAAACCAGAAGCCCCTCCAGACCGAGGCCAATCCGGCACAATGACTTCGAACGGAAGGAATCACGGCGAACCCGGCGGTCCCATCGCCTACATGGCCAGCAACGGCGTGGCCGCCAACCTGCTGATGGTCGGCATCATCGTCGCGGGCGTGGCGTCGTTTTTCGGGCTCGAGCTGGAAGCCTGGCCCACCGTGCCCTTCAATCAGGTCGAGGTCTCCGTCGCCTATCCGGGCGCCACCCCCGAGGAGGTGGAGGAGTCCATCGTCGCCAAGATCGAGGACGAGGTCGAAGGGCTGGGCAACGTGAAGGCGGTGAAGTCCGCGGCGGCCCCGGGCATGGCGTCGGTCAGGGTGGAAATGCGGTCGGGCACGGACATGAACGATGCCGTGGCCAGGGTGGAAGCGGCGGTCGGCCGAATCCAGACGTTCCCGGGAGAGGCCGAGCGGCCCCAGATCAGGGAGATGACCAACGCCGAGAGCATCATGCGCCTGGTCGTCTACGGCGATGTCCCCGAGCGGACGTTGAAGGAGCTTGCCTACCAGATCGAGGATGAACTCGCCGCGCTGCCTGCCGTCTCCCAGGTAGAGACGAGCGGCATCCGCAACTATGAGATCTCGATCGAAGTGCCGCTGCAGCGGCTCAGAGCGCTTGGACTCACGCTCCCGGATATCGCCAACACGATTCGCCGCAGTTCGCTGGATCTGTCCGCCGGCAGCATCGACACCGAGCAGTCCCAGGTGCGGGTGCGCACCCTGGGACAGAGCTACGATCAGCAGGACTTCGAGGAGATCGTCCTGCTCAGCCGCGGGGACGGCACGGTGGTACGACTGGGCGACATCGCCGAGGTGCGCGACGGCTTCCAGGACCTGGACCTGATCGTCCGGCACGATGGTCTGCCGGCCGTCTTCGTCGAGGTATCGAGGGCCGAGGGCGAGAAGGTGATGAATGTGGCGGGCGCCGTTCGGCAGCACGTCGCCGAAGAGGTGGCCCCGTCACTCCCGGACGGCGTGGGCGTCACCATCCTGAACGATTCATCCGATGCCTTCGAGGAGCGCGCCGCCATCCTCATTAAGAATGGTCTTCTCGGGCTGATGCTGGTGCTGTTGGCTTTGGGACTGTTTCTCGAACTCCGGCTTGCCTTCTGGGTAGCCGTCGGCCTCGGGGTGTCCGGCGTCGGCGCCCTGGCCGCCATGATGGCGTTCGACCTCGCCATCCACGCGGTGTCCCTCTTCTCGTTCGTGCTCGCCATCGGAATCGTCGTGGACGATGCGATCGTCGTCTCCGAGTACATCCACCTGGAACGCATGCGGGGAACGCCGGGCGTCGTCGCGGCGATACGCGGGGCCCGGCGAATCAAGGTGCCTCTCATCTTCGCGGTGCTGACCACGATCGCCGCGTTCTCTCCTCTGCTTTTCATTCCCGGAGGGATCGGAGAGACCTGGAAAGCGCTGCCGACCATCGTCATCGCGATGCTGGTGATTTCGGTGATCGAATCGCTGCTGGTGTTGCCCAACCACCTCTCTCACCACCTCCACGGACCGGAGTGGGCGCCCCGAACGCGCCTTGAGCGATTCGTATCCCGGATTCAGGGTCAGGTCGATCTGCAGTTGGGCAGATTCGTGCAGGGCCCCCTGCACCGCGGCGTGAGTTTCGCGACTGATCGACCCGGAGTGACGCTCTCGTCAGCCATCGCCCTCCTCATCCTGTGCTTTGCCATGCTGCCGGCGGGCATCGTTCCATTCATCTTTTCCACGGAGGTCGAAGGCGATTTCGCAACGGCCACCCTGGAGATGCCGGACGGGACGACGGCCCAGCGAACCTACGAGGTGGCGCGCGAGTTGGAGGCGGCCGGCCACCGGGTCATCGAGCGGATCTCCGCAGACAGGCCCACCGATGCGCCGCCCCTGCTGTCCGGGGTAACGGTTATCGTCGGTCAACGGCCGCGAGTAGATGGAGGGGGGCTCAGTCCCAACCTCACCCTGAACCCGGAGCCCAATGTCGCCACCATATCGTTCAAGCTGCTGGACGCGCAGCACCGGCGGATTCCCACGGGAGATGTCGTGCAGGCGTGGCGCGAGGAGCTGGGTGTCCTGCCCTATGTGCGCGCGCTCACCATCAGCGGCACAATCTACGATCTGGGCAACCCCGTCGAGGCCGTGCTGGCTCATCCGGATCCCGACCGCCTCCCGGGGATCGCAACCGCGGTCGTCAATGACCTGCGCGAAGTGGCAGGCATCCACGACATCCGCTCCGATCACACTCCCGGCATCCCTGAGATCCAGCTGGGACTGCTGCCCGAAGCGCGAACTCTCGGTCTCACCCTCGAGGACCTCGCGTGGCAGACGCGGTCCGCGTTCTTCGGCGCGGAAGCGCTCAGGGTGCAGCGCGGCCGCGAAGAGGTTCTGGTGTACGTGCGGCTGCCCGAGGAGCAGCGCAACTCGATCACCGACATCGAAGGGTCGCTGGTTCGGACGGCCGGCGGCGCCGAGGTCCCGGTGAGCCGTGTGGCTTCGCTGAGTTCGGGCATGTCGCCGCCCGCCATCCATCGCCAGGACGGCCAGCGCATCGTCAGGGTCACTGCGGATGTGGATCCGGCGGTGATATCCGGCGGGCGCGCCAACCGCATTCTGGAAGACGACATCCTCGCGGCGATCGTCGCCGAGGACCCGGAACTGACCTACTCCTTCGGAGGTGAACCGCAGCAGCAGCTGGAATCCCTGAACGCGCTGGGACCCGGCTTCGGGATCGCCATGATCCTGATCTTCGCGCTGCTCGCGATTCCGCTGCGCTCGTATACCAAGCCGTTCATCATTATGGCTATCATCCCGTTCGGGTTGATCGGGGTGATTCTGGGCCACTGGGTCCTGGGCGTCGCACTCAGCTCCCAGTCCTTCATCGGGGTCTTCGGCCTCGCCGGCGTGGTGGTGAACGACTCCCTGGTCATGATCGACTTTATCGACCAGGAGCTCGAGGAAGGCCTTCCGGCGCGAGAAGCGATCATCGAGGGCGCCAAGGGGCGTTTCCGCCCGATCATGCTGACGTCGCTGACCACCTTCCTCGGCTTCACGCCCCTCATCCTCGAAGACGCGACTCAGGCCCAGTTCTTCGTGCCCTTCTCCACCTCGATCGGCTGCGGCATCCTCTTCACCACGGTCCTGCTGATGCTCCTCGTGCCGGCGCTTACCTCGCTCCACCAGCGCTGGCTTGCGCGGCGGGCACGGGCGCGTGGCCGCTCGGATGTCCGCCCTGCGATGCCGGAGCCGACTTCGGCGTAACCGTCGATAATGTCATCTTGCTTTTTTCAGCCTATGCGACGGGCTGATCCCGCCTGACGCCGAGCGGGTGAGGCGAGCTGGCTCGGTCGCCAACGGCCTTTGCCGCTCGGTTGCGGCGTTCTCTCTATCACGGCTATTCTTGTGATGGTTGTTCCGGTGCTATACTCCCTGCACTGCGTCTGATGCTTTCGTGGCGTCGACCCAGCGGCAGTCCCGCGTAGTCCATCTCAGATGCGGAGAGACAGAGCCGATGACTGACAGGGCGAAAACGGCGGAGACGGCGGAAAGTTCGACGGGTGAACCCCTGAGCCTGGTCGACGAACTCATCCTGATGCTTCTCGACGAGAAGGGCGGCTACTTCCATCAGGTACCCGGCTGGCAACTGAACTGCGCCGTCGTCGGCGGAGTGCTGGCGGAACTCTCCTTCCGGTCGCGGCTCGACTCGGACCTGACATCCCTGTTCGCCGTGGACCCGGCCGAAACGGGCGATCCCGTCCTGGACCCCTTCCTGCGGGAAATCGTGGACGCACCGGAACAGCACACTGCCCGGTACTGGATCGAACGGCTCGCGTCCCGTGCGGAGTCGGTCATCGATATTACTCTGGCGCGCCTGGTTGAACGGGATATCCTCCAACACCACGAAGGCGAATTCTGGACGCTGTCCCCCACCGTCCTGCATGGGCAACAGTACGGGATGTCTGCGGAAGGCACGCCCGACCGGTTCATCAAGGCGCGGATCGGCAAGGTTCTCTTCACCGACCAGATTCCCGACCCCAGAGACGTCGTCATCGTATGCCTCGTCAATACGTGCGACGTCTTTCGCCTGATTTTTGAACTCGATGAGAAGGCGGAGGAGCGCATCAAGTTCGTCTGCCAGATGGACTTGATCGGCCGGTCCATTGCCGATGCGGTCTCTCGGAATCTCGTCGGCCCAATCCGCAGACATTCCGCTCTTTCCAAGAAGATTCCGACGGTTCCGCTGCGCAAGCTGCTGGCCAACCCGCATATTCGGGACGGCAACCTGAACGCCTTATTCGGGCACCTCGCGGAGGAATACGGCCCGGTGTTCAGTGTCCGCCCTCCCTTCTCGAAGCCCCTGATCTTCCTGGCCGGACTCGAAACGAACCGCTGGGTGCACAAGCAGGGGCGGCAGCACCTGAGAACCAGGGACTACTTCAGCGATTTCGAGAAGGTGTACGGTGCGGCCGGCGTCCTTCCCGCCCTGGACGGCGCCGATCACTTCCGGCTTCGCAAGTTCCTGGCGCCGGCCTATTCCCAGGCGAGGCTGGCAGGGCAGATGGATCAGCTCTACGACAGGGGCCGCGCATACATGGCGAGCTTGACGGTTGGGGATTCCTACCGCGCCACGTCCATGTCCCGGGCGTTCGTCAACGCCCAGCTTTCACCGCTGTTCATCGGCGTCGATACGCAAGATCTCATGGACGACCTGATGACGTACAAGGAACGGGCCCTGAGCGTGCATATCGCCCGACTCCTGCCCAGGTTCACGTTGAATACCCCAGGCATGAAACGCCGGGCGAAGACCCTGGACACCCTGATGGAACGGGTGTTGCAGGTCAACACGCCCGGCCAACGGGCGGACGGCCCGCGGAACCTGGTGGACGATTATCTCAGCCTGCACGCGAGCGACCCGCAGTTTCTCCCGGAGTCCAACCTGCTCTTCTCTTTTTCCGCAGCCTTGATTGCCAGCGTGTACCTCGGCGATACGTTCAGCCTCATGGTCTACGCCATGGCGTCGCAGCCGGACCTGTACGCCAGGATCCAGGCCGAAGCGGATGCCCTGTTCGCCAACGGCGACCCCGGGAAGGAGGACTTCACCCCCGCCAACATCGACGTGACGCACCGCTTCCTCATGGAGTGCCTGCGCATGTACCCGATCGTGACCATGTCGGTTCGCAACGTGATGAATACCTGCGTGGTCGAGAACCACGAGCTGCCCCTGGGGGAACGGATCCACATCGCCATGACCGCCACGCATTACATGAGCGACGTCTTTCCCGAGCCCCACAAGTTCGACATCGACCGCTTCCTGCCGTCGCGCAAGAAGCATGACAGCCTCGGGTTCGCCCCGTACGGGCTGGGCACGCACAGGTGTCTCGGCACGCGGTGGATGGAGATGCACCTGACGGTCAACCTGCTGATGCTGGCGCATCACTTCACGATTGAGGTGTCGCCGGCGAAGTACGCGCGGAAACTCCAATTCAATCCGTTTCCGTCGATGAAGCCCAGCAAGAAGCTGAAGTTCCGCATCACGGAGCAGCGGCGCGAGTTGCCTGCTTGAGGCACCGAATCCGACTGGGCGAACTGTCGAAAGCGCTGAGGGATGCGTACCGCGGATCGGGCGTCGCGCGTCGCGTGCGATACTTCAACGGCTGGGTCGACCGGGCGGTGCCGGAGACCGGAGACGCCGGCGGCTACGACCACGCGGAAACGGTCAGGGAATACTACGAGCTTTGCAACGGCTTCATGGTGTGGGGTTGGGGTGAATCCCTGCATTTCGCGCCCCTTACGCCTCATGAAAGTCTGAAGGAATCCAAGGTCCGGCACCAGCGCGCGATGATCGCCGAGCTGGAGTTGGAACAGGGCATGACGGTGGTCGACGTTGGTTGCGGGATCGGCGGCCCCATGCGCCGCGTCGTCCGCGAGACCGGCACCAGGGTCGTGGGTATCAACATCAATGAGGTCCAGCTGGCGCAAGCGAAGAAGTTGAACGCCGAGGCGGGGCTCGAACACCTGGTGGACTTGATAGGGTGCAGCTTCATGGACATGAGCGCCATCGAGGACGACACCTTCGACCGGGGTTACGCCATAGAGTCAACATGCCATGCGCAGGACAAGCAGCGTGCCTTCGCGGAGATATTCCGCGTGCTGAAACCGGGTGCCCTGTTCTGGGGTCAGGAAATGTGTCTTACGGACCGGTTCGATCCGAACGACGGTCGGCACCGGGCCGTCAAGCAGGATCTCATGCGCGGTATCGCGCTGCACGACATCGCCACGTTCGAGGAAGTGAATCACGCGCTCGAAGCCGCGGGATTTCAAGTCATCGAGGGAAGGGACTGGGACGTACAGGAGGGACCCTCCACGCCCTGGTATCAGCCCATGGAGAGTCGCCACGGGACGTTGGGGAACGCCTTGGTAAGGCTTCCGTGGGGCCGCAAGGCGATCATCGCGGGATCGAAGCTGGCCGAGCTGCTGCGGCTCTTTCCGAATGGCTCGGCGGAAGTCGTCCGGCTCCTCGATCGGACCGCGGAGGCGTATGTGGCGGGCGGCAAGACGGGTATCTTCACGCCGCTGTACTGTTTTCTGGCTCGCAAACCTTCTCAGGCCTGAAACAACAGCCCACCGCGCGCACGTCGGCGACGTCGCGCAGACGCACGACCGTGCCGTCACTGCTGCTGAGAAGGACGATCTCCTCGAAGTCCTGCTGATCGTAGCTCTGCCCCAGGGTGCGCACGCGGACCTGGGGTCGCGGTCTAACCCCCGATGCGCGTGAACGTGAACGTCCCGATGGGCGCGTCCGAGAAGGGGGCCATCCCCCGGAGGCTGTGGATGGGCTGCCTGGGCGAGGACTCGGCGTTGGCGGAGGTGTAGCCGGTCCCGTCGTCGGTGCCCGAGTCGTACGGATAGAGGGTGAACTCGAGCTCCTCCACCCACTGCCCGAACTCGTCCATCAGCGACAGCCCGGACACGCCCACGAACCAGTCCGGGCTCGGGGCGATCATGGTGACCAGGGTGACGAGGGGGTAGTCCAGCCGGACGACCACGCGGCGGACGGTCGTGCGCGCCGGGCTGATGCCGAGGCCGGGTCCGGCGATGATGGAGAGCGCGCTGACCGGGATGTGCGCGCTGATTTCCGACCTGAGCGTGCTGGTTCCGCCCGTCTCGGCCATGCTCTCGATCCCGGGGGTGGCCGTCTCGCCGCTCGCCCAGAAGCGCACGCCGTCGTTGTGCACGGCGCCGATCAGCGGCGAGAAGTGCGCGCCGCGGGGGAAGTTGTCGGGATGGGTGGCGGGGCTCCAGGTGGCCTCGAAGGCGACGCTGTAGACCGCCGAGTCGGGCGGAACCGGAAGCTCGCCCGCGGCCGCTCGGATGTCGGCCGACACTCCCTCGGCCGCCGACGCGGTCAGGGTCTGGGCGCCCACCGCGTCGCCGAGCGTCCAGGTGGTGCGGGCGAGGCCGCCGGCGTCGGTGTCCACCATGGCCGGGTCGGCCGACCCGTGCCCCTCGCCCGCCGCGAAGGTCACGGTGGCGCCCGCGACCGGCGAGCCGCCCCCGTCGTCCACCCGCACCACCACGGCCTCGGCGAGCGTGCTGCCCGCCATCCCCTCCTGCCCGCCCCCGGACACGACCACGACGGCCGCGGGGGCCTGCGCCACCACCACCTGGGCGGTCGCGCTCAGCGCCTCGTACGACGCGGTGACCGTACCCGAGCCGTTCGCGACGGCGCTGACCACTCCGGTGGGGGTCACGGTGAACACGGCCGGGTCGCTGCTCGACCAGGCGACCGTGCCCGCGAAGGCGGCGCCGTTCTGGTCGGTGAGGGTCGCGCTGAACCCGGCCGTTTCGCCCAGCGACGAGAGCGCCACCGACTCGGGGGAGATGGCGAGGGCGGCGGCGCGCGGCGGGTCTTCCGGCGTGACCTCGGGCGGGTCGGTGCCGGAGTCGCCCCCGCAGGCGGCCAGGGCCGCGACCCAGAGGAAGCTTCGGACGATGCGCGGAAGGCCGTCGCTGCGGACCGAGGTGCGGATGACGTTGCTCATGTCTGGAAACTATCTGGAATCGCGGGTCAATCGAGACCCGCCGCGCACGCCGGGGTCAATCGCGGTTCCCGTTACCTGTTTGTGTTGCCATCGGATTGAGTGCGATCGTAAGCGATGACGACTCGACTGGTTCCCGTTGTACTGCCCGCCGCGCTGGCGGTTGGTGCGGTGCTCGGGCACCCGGCGGACGGATGCGCACAGGAGCCGGCCCGGGCGCCGGCTCCCACCCCGGCGCTCCGTTCCCTGGCCGCCGACCGGCCGGACTTCACGGAAGCGGCATCCACCGTGGGCCGCGGGGTTCTTCAGATCGAGTTCGGGTACACGTTCGGCGGAGACTGGTCCGGCGGCAATTCGGTGCAGACGCATACCTTGGGCGAACTGCTGGTGCGCGGCGGTTTTGCCGCGGACTGGCTGGAACTCCGCCTGGCGGCCACCCCGGTGACCCGCGTCGACTCCGACGGGAGCGGAGCCAGCGAAACCGGGATCGAGGACCTCTACCTGGGTGCCAAGCTCGAGCTCATCCGGCAGGCGGGTCGGCGTCCGGCGCTCGCGCTCCTGCCGCAAATGACCCTCCCCACGGGCAGCACGCTGTTCTCCGGTGGACGCGCGCTGCCGGGTGTGAACCTGGTCTACGGCTGGGATGTGGCGGGCGGACTCTCCCTGGGGGGGAGCACGCAGGTCAACCTGGCCGTCGCGGAGGGCGACGACAGCTACGCCGAGTGGGCGCAGTCCGCGGTCGCGGGAGCCGGCCTGGGAGCGCGCGGCGGCGTGTATGGCGAATGGTACGCGTTTCTGCCCGGCGGCGCGGATGCCCCCGGAGAGCACTACTTCAACGCGGGCCTCACCTGGCTCACGACCGACGATGCGCAATGGGATTTCCGGATCGGCGTCGGCCTGAACGATGCCGCCGAGGACCTTTTCGCGGGCGTCGGGGCGGCCATCAGGATGCGCTGAGGGGGCACCGTCCCCACCCGCCCCGAGGTCGGACTACGCTCCGGCCGGCGCCGGATCGACCCGCACCGTCACGATGTCGGCGTCCTGGTACTTGTGGTGATGGACCGATGTGGCGAGGTGGCGCAGGAGCCGCAGCGAGATCTCGTGTTCCCCGGGCTCCTCGGCGGCGCGCCCGCCGAGCACGGCCATGCGATCCTCGATGTTGCCCTCGCCGCCGGCGGCCAGGAACTCCATCTCCACACCGCCCGAATCGGTGCGCGCGGTCAGGCGCAGTCGGCGTTGCCCCGGCGCCTCGCCCTCGCCTTGCTCGATGAGCAGCAGCAGCGTCTCCTCGGCGGCGAGCCCCAGCCGCAGCCCGGTCCCGGCCCCCAGTCGCTTGCGGCTGGCGAAGCTCTCCAGGAACTCCTGGAGCTTCGGCAGCGACTGCACATCGAGCGTCGTCTGCATGCGCACCCGCCTCGGCCCGGTCAGCTCCATGAACGCCGTCAGCACGAGCGCCGTCAGGCCTCCGGACGTCATGCCGTTGCCGAGCAGTTGCTGCAGGAAGGGGTTCAGCGCCGCCGTCGAGATCTCGCCGCTCTGACATCCGACCCCGATCCAGAACGAGACGCCCACGATCGTGGCCTTGCGATAGTCCATGCCGTCCTGGATGACGATCCGTGTCCCGAGCACGAAGAGCACGGCGATGATCACCATGGCGTAGGCGCCGATCACGGGATCGGGGATGATGAGCAGCAGAGCCGTCAGCTTCGGAAGAAAGGCCAGCGCGCAGAAGGCCAGGCCGATGCAGAGGCCGACCCGGCGCGCGGCGATGCCCGTGATCTCGACGATGGAGACGCTGCTCGAATAGGTCGTGTTGGGGACCGTGGCGAAGAGTCCCGAGAGCAGGTTGCCCAGGCCGTCGGCGGCGACCGCTCCCTGGACCGCGCGGTAGTCCGTGGCCTGCGGTTCCCGCCACGAGACCCGCTGGATCGCCACAGCGTCGCCCACGGTCTCGATCGCGCCCACGAGGGTGACGAAGGTATAGGCGGGCAGGATTGCCCAGAAGGCGGCGCCGAAATCGAAGCCCAGGCCCGGCCAGCCGGCCGCCGGCACGCCGACCCATGCGGCCTGCGCGAGGCTGGTGGTATCGATCAGATCGAACCAGGAGGCGGCCGCGCACCCGGCCGCAATGCCGATGATCGGGCCCCAGAGGCGTACTGGTCCGGTGAACTTGAGCATCACCGCCAGGGTCACGCCGAGCGTGGCGAGAACGGTGACGGGTGCAGCGAACGGCGAGGCGCCGGGCGGCGCGTTGTCCTGAAAATCGAAGAGGAAGGGCATCACGTTGACCGCGATCAGCATGATCACGGTTCCGGCGACCGTCGGCGTAATGATCCGGCGCAGAATCGACAGACGCCCCGCGAGCAGGAACTGGAAGATCGACGACGCGATCACAAGCGTCGTGAGCAGGGCAGGGCCCCCCTGGACGAGCGCGGCCACGGATACGGCGATGAAGGCGCCGGAGGTGCCCATGATGAGCACGTAGCCCGACCCCAGGCGTCCCATCCGGACCACCTGGACGATGCTGGTCAGCCCGCTTACCATGAGCGCTCCGAACGCGCCCCAGGCGAGGTAGGCGTCGCTGCTCTGGGCGCTCCGAAGCACGATGGCGACGGTCAGGACGACCCCTCCGAGCGCGAGGACGCTGTACTGGAGCGCGAGCCCGACCGCCAACGGCCAGGGCGGCCTCTCGTCGGGCTCGTAGCGAACCGTCGACGCGGACCCGCCTTCGTGCGATGCCATGCCGTTTCTCCTCCTCCCCTGAAGCCCCTAGCGGCTCGAGCCTCCCTCCGACACCGGTCGCGTATCCGCTCCTTCGCCCTTCACGTACATGTCGAACCAGCCCACCCACCGCGCCCACATGTCGAGGTTGTTTTCGATCGCGCGCGGCGTGTGCGACTCGAAGGGGTACTCGAAGAGCGCGGCCGTCTTCCCCAGCCCGGTGAGCGCCTGGATCATCCGCCTCGACTGGATGGGATAGGTGCCCGAGTTGTTGTCGTCGGCCCCGTGGTAGAGGAGCAGCGGCGTGTTGATCTGGTCCGCCTTGAAGAAGGGGGACATCTCCATGTAGACATGGGGCGCCTCCCAGATGTCGCGCGGCTCCGCCTGGAAGCCCATGGGCGTGAGCGAGCGGTTGTAGGCGCCGTCCCCCGCGATGCCCGCCTTGAAGAAGGGGGTGTGGGCCAGGAAGTTGGCGGTCGCGAAGGCGCCGTAGCTGTGGCCTCCGTGCCCGATTCGGTCCATGTCGATCACGCCGAGGCCATCGACCGCGCGAATCGCGGCGTACATCCCGTCGACCATATTTGAAATATAGTAGTCGTTATAGTTCTCGCCGACGATGGGAATGTCCGGATAGACGAGCGCGTATCCCTGGGTCAGCCAGATGTCCGACCAGCGGAGCCAGGTCAGGCGGGTGTACGCGTTGTGATTGCGCGAGCGGATGGTGGCGTTGGTGAAGGCCTGTTCGCTCCTGTACTCGCGGGGATAGGTCCAGAAGATGGCCGGCACCCTGGCGCCCTCGACATAGTCGATGGGGAGCGAGACCCGCCCCTGGACTTCGAGTCCGTCCCGGCGCGTGAACTCGAAGTCGATGCGGCGCGCGGCGGTGAGCTGGGGGAAGGGGTCCACGTTGCGGGTCAGATTCTCCATCTCCCCGCCCCCCGTCCAGAGATGGCTGTCCGGGAAGGTGTTCCTGCCCTCGCGGCTCACGACCATGCGCTCGAGGTCGGGGTCCAGCGGGACCAGGGGCTGGTCAAAGCTGTCGCGCGAGCCCTCGAAGAGCCGCTCGGTGGATCCGTCGGAGAGGGAGACGCGGTCGACGAAGGGTTGCGGGCGGAAGTCCTCCTTGAGTCCCCCGCCGCGCAGATACGCGCGCTCGCCGTCGGAGGAGACCCATGCATGGTCGAGCCCGTTGGCGGTGCGCGCGGTGAGCAGGTCGCCGGGGAGCGAGACCAGGTCGGCGGGGTCGTGGAAGGGCACGATGATGTTGCGTTGGGCACCATCGTCCAGCGCGAAATGGGCGAGCGCGTTCTCTCCGTCCCGCCGCACGGCGGCGAAGGCGTGGCTGCCGTCCAGCGAGTAGGTCACCTCGCTGATGGGATCGTCGCTCGAGGCCACCTCTACCTCGTCGCCGTCGCCGAAGGGCGCGCGCAGCAGCATGATGCGGTCGGGGCGCGGCGCGTCCGAGTCGTCCTCATCGCCGGGGGCGGCGCGATGCAGATACGCGACACCGCTCCCGTCCGGGCGCCACTGCCAGTCGCGCGGGCCGCTGCCCGTCCCGCCACCCCGGCCCTCCTGCAGCTCGCGCTCCTCGAGGGTCGCCAGCACGTCGCCGCTCTCCGCGTCCAGCACCTCCGTCACGCGCGGGAAGCCGGTGTAGCTGGCGATGAAGGAGAAGGGCCGCTCGATGCGGGTTGCGATCAGGTGGCGTCCGTCGGGGCTGAGCGAGACCGATTCGTACATCCCGGCGTCCCCGATGGGGCGGGGAGGCCGGCCGGGCGCCAGCTCGACGATCTGGCTGCGCGTGTAGTACTCGAACAGGTCGGAGTCGTGGTCGCCCTCGAGCAGGAAGGGCATCGTGCGCGTCGGCGTGGCGGACGCGCGCGTGTGCCGGATGGTGGGCCCGGCGGGGAGGACGGGCGCGGGAGACCGGCTGCCACGATCGGCCGGCTCCGCCAGGGTGATGACCGAGCCCGCGGGCGTCCACTGCAGCATCCGGGACGGCGCCGAGCCCTGCCCGCGCGACGAGGTGGCCAGGGTGGCGATCACGCGCGCGTCGCCCGCCACGGTGACGCTGCCGTCCCCGGCCGACGCGATCCAGACTTCGGTCCGTTCCTCCAGGTGCGCCAGGAAGGCCAGCCGCGCGCCGTCGGGAGACCACATCAGGTCGCTCACGTAGATCCCGTCGGGCAGCTCCACATCCGTGAACGACCGCTCGCTCAGCGAATAGAAGCGGAATCCGTAGAGGCCGTAGATGTCGAGGTGCCAGGGCCGGTCGGTGGCAGCCCGGAGTTCGAGCATGGCCAGACGCAGGGTTTCCTCCCCCACCTCCTCCAGCGTCGACAGCTCGGTCGAGAGCGGAACGACGAAGTGGTCGCCGTCGGGGCTGACGTGGTCCAGGGTGGCGAAGTTCGGATCGGTGGCGAAGAGGTCCTGGATGACCTGGTCGGGGAGGATGTATCCCCGGTCGATGTCGAGGGCGTCGCCGGCATCCTGGGCGATGAGCGGCGATATCAGACAGATGGGCGTCAGAATCAGACCGGCCACCAGTGTCGAAGTCGATGACCGAAAGCGGCTGTGCGCGTTCATGGCTGGCTCCTGGGAACGAGCGCCGGGGAGGCGGGAGGACGGATGCGCGTGAAGGTGGCTCACGCGGCGAGGTCCCCGCAAGCCGTTTCAGGAACCCCGCACCCTCCGTGACATATCTTCTGTGGCGGTGTCGCGACGGCCCTCCAGGGTCGGGGTCGCGCCGGGCGCCGGGATGCGGTGTTCGGTCAGCGTTTCACGCAAGGGGAGAGGTGGCTTGCCGGAGAAATACGATGTGGTGGTGGCCGGGGCCGGCTTTGCCGGTCTCGCCTGTGCGCGCCAGGCGGCCCGGCGCGGCCTCTCCGTCCTGGTTCTGGAACGGCAGTCCGAACCCGGCAAGCGCATCCACACCACCGGCATCCTCGTGCACGAAGCGTGGGTCGAGTGGAGGGTGCCGGCCCGGCTGGTTCGCAGAATCGACCGCGTCAGGGTCTACACGCCCGCCCACGACTACATCGACCTGGAGCGGGACGGCTACTTCTTCATGGCCACCGATACCGCCCGGCTCATGCGCCACCTGGCGCGCGAGGCGCAGCGCGCGGGCGTTGAGATCCGGTTCGGCGAGAGGTATCGGGGCGCGGTTCCGGAGAGATCCTCCCTGCTGCTTCAGGGCTCCGACGTCACCTGTCGCTTCCTCGTGGGCGCCGATGGCGCGCGCTCCGGAGTGGCCGGGAGCTTCGGCCTCGACCGAAACCGCCGTCTCCTGAAGGGGGTCGAATGGGAATTCGAACCTCTGGACGGCGTTGCCGACTGCCTGCACTGCTTCATCGATCCCGAGTACGCCCCCGGCTACATCGGCTGGGTGGTGCCGGGGGTCGCGACGACGCAGGTCGGGCTGGCGCTGCACCGCGACCGGCAGGCCGACCTGCCCGGGTTCGTCGCGAAGCTCGATCCCCTCTTCGCGCTGTCCGGGCGAAGGGTGGTGGAGAAGCGGGGCGGTGTGATCCCCTTTGGCGGTCTGCTTCGCAACTTCTACGGGGAACGAGTGATGCTCATCGGGGACTCCGCCGGCATGGTGTCACCGCTCACAGCCGGGGGCATCCACCACGCCTGGCGGTTCGGCAAGATCGCCGGGGACGCCATCGCGGACCACCTGGCGGGCGGCGCACATCCCGGTCCGGTCGTCCGGCGCGCGTATCCCGGGCTGACGTGGAAGCACGCCGCGCGCTGGGGTTACGATCGCCTGCCGGTGGCGCGTGCCCTGGAAGCAGGCCTCCTCACCCGGAGCCTGTTCCGAAAGGTCGCGGGCAAGGTCTTCTTCGGCCTGCATCGGTAGCCGAGGGCCCCGGGGCGATCGGCCCGTCTCCTCGCCGGCTCTCCGCGTCTCCTCACCGGCTCTCCGCGTCTCCGATCCGTCTCCTCCCCATCTCCGACCCGTACGCGTCGGGTCTTCCGCCCGAACCTCGTCTACTCGGCGACCCGTTTGGCCTGCGCGCGTCCGAGCCCGATCGAGAGCGCGATCCAGATGCCCGCCAGCGGCACCGTCGACGCGGCCACCAGCGCCAGCGTCATGCCGAGGGCGGCGAAGGTGGCGTCGATCCCGGCCCCGGTGGCATCCCCGGCGCGGTACAGGAACACGTCGACCACGGGCTTCGCCTTGTACTTTTCGGAGGGCGTGACGACGCTGAAGAGCGTCTCCCGCGAGGGCCGTGAGATGGCGTAGCGGGTCGCCCGGTGCACCGCCTGGAAGATCAGTATCACCCCATAGAGGGGCCATATCGCCAGCACCGCGAACCCGGCGACGGTCACCAGCGGCAGGATCGCGAGCGTCCATCCCACGCCCAGCTTCCTGATGATGCGCGTCGTGATGAAGATCTGGGTCAGGAGGGTCGCGAACTGGGCCAGGAAGTCGAAGTTGGCGAAGCTCTCCACCCGCTGGCTGAAGGTGTCGGTGGCCTGCTGGATGATGTTGGCCTGGGTGAAGTAGATCATGGTGCTCGAGATGGCCATGAAGACCACCCAGAGCCCGACCCCCAGCAGGTACGGTGAAGCCACCACCGCCTTGGCGCCCTCCCAGAAGGTGCCCCCGATCCTGCTGCTTCCGTCGGCCCCGGCGGCGTCGCGGCGCCCCTTCGGCAGCGCCTCCAGGCGGGACGCTCGCGAGCGCAGGGCCATCCGATCCAGCGAGAGCACCGTCGCGATCGCCACGGCGTAGCATCCGCACGCGATCAGCATGAGCCCGGCGGGCAGGTACGACGACTCGGTCATCCCGCTGATGATGCTCGTGGCCTCGGCCCCGGCCAGCGCCCCGAGGGTGCCGCCGATCCCGATGAAGGCGAACATCCTTTTCCCCTGGTCCACGTCGAAGATATCGACCATGAAGGACCAGAAGAGGCTTGTGGTGAAGAGGTTGATCACCGTCAGCCACACGTAGAAGGTGTAGCCCACGCCGCGCGCGAGGGCGGTTTCGGCATCGGTGCCGATGAGCCCGCCGCCGGCCCGCACATCCTGGATGATCAGCCCTGAGAAGACGAACAGGCAGGCGATCACGAAGAGGAAGGCCACGGGGATGAAGCGGCGCCGGTTCATGCGCGCCACCACCCCGCCGAAGCCCAGCACGGCGATCAGCGAGATCACCGAGGTGACTGCGAAGAGCCAGCGCAGCTCGTCCATTCCGCGGGCGACACCCATGGCTTCGCGCACGGGCCGCAGGAAGAAGTACCCGCAGAGCACGAAGAAAAAGAAGATCGCCGAGAGGACGGCGAGCGGGAGTTCGCCGCGCTCCATGTTGAGGAGGCGTGCCGCGATGCCCTGATCCTGCGTCGTCGAGTCTGCCATGCGCGCGCCGATCCTCCGCGACAGTGCCGCCTCGCACGGTGCCTCGTCGATGAAACGGAGGCGTGCCGGGGGGCGTGGATGGCCATCCCGGAAGGTCCCGGCGGTGATGTGGGTTGGATGTAGGGGGCGGGCCGGATCAAGTCAAGCCGACGGGCCGATGGGCGCATTCAGGGGCGATTGGGACGACTTCATCCGGTTCCCTTTGCGCGCGCGCCCGGCGCGGCTACCATCAGGATTGCGAGCCTTCCATCGCCCATCCGGAGGTCACCTCATGAACTTGCCCCCTTCGCGTTTCCTCGATGTCCGGAGTGCGGGACGGCATGGCCGCGCCGGACGCGCCGCCACCCCCGCACTCGTCATGCTGGCCCTTCCGCTCGCGCTCTCGTGCGCGCCCGCAGCCTCCGCGCAGGCACCGGAGCTGGTGTTCCTGTCCAACATCACCGGGACCTCGGACGGAGCCGGCGCGCTCACCACGATCGAGGAGCAGACCACGGCCACGCTGGATGCGCTGGGGGCGGAACTCGCCGGGCACGGGCTCGGTTACGAGGACGTCGTCGCCGTCAACGTGTTCCTCCGGGACACCCGTCATTTCCAGGGGATGAACGGCGTCTATCGCACCTATTTCGCGGAGAATGCGCCCACGCGCGCCACCGTGGAGGCCGACCTGCCCGACGTGGACGCGCTGATTCAGATCTCGGTGGTGGCCACCCCGGACGACACCGAGGTGATTTCTCCCTCCGGGCTGCAGTCCCCGGCGCTGCCCTACTCGTGGGGGATCCGGGCGGGCGACGTTCTCTTCGTCGCGGGCGCGACGAGCCGCGACCCCGACACCTACCAGCCGGTGCGGGGCGACGTGCAGACGCAGACCCGTCGCGTGTTCGGCAACATCGGGATGATCCTCGAGTCGGCGGGCATGGACTACGGGGATCTCGTCAGCTGTCAGGTTTTTCTCGACGACGTGCGCCTGTGGGGCGACATGAACGAGGCCTACCGCGAGTTCGTCACCGCGGACGATCCGCCGGCCCGGGCAGCGGTGCGCGGCGGGCTCATGAATTCCGACTTCCTGGTCGAAATCCAGTGCGTCGCCGAGAGTTCCGATGCCCGCGCGGTGGTCCGGCCCGCGGGTCAGGGTCCGGGGCGCGCGCCGCTTTCGCCGGCGATCGATACGGGCGAGCGGCTGTGGCTGTCGGGGATGCTGGCGGCGGGGGAGGACATTCCGGCGGAGACACGCAACACGCTGGACAGGTTGAATGCGACATTGGCAGCTGCCGAGTTGGATTTTTCCAACGTGGCCAACGTCTGGGTGTACCTCACGGACGTGCGCGATGCGGAAGCGGTGCTGGAGGTGCTGGGCGAAGTGATGCCCGAGGGGGCTCCGGAGCCGACCGTGGCGGGCCTGCCGCTGGTGGGGCGCCTGGGCGTGGAGATTCAGATGATGGCGGTCCGCTGACGTGGGCATGAAGCCGAAGCCCCTCAGCGTGGCGCTGCTGGGGACCGGACGCATCTCCGAGACCCAGCTGGCCCCGGCCCTTGCCTCGGCCTCGGGGCTTCGACTGTGGAGCGTGCTGAGCCGGGACCGCGGGCGGGCGAGCGACTTCGCGCGACGCCATCGGGCGAGGGCGCCGCGGCCGGGCTGCGACCGCCTGGACGAAATGCTGGCCGATCCGGGGCTCGACGCCGTGCTGATCGCCACGCCGGACGCGCTTCACGCCGAGCAGGCGCTCGCGGCCATCGCGGCGGGGAAGCACGTCTTCGTGGAGAAGCCGATGGTGACCTCCTCGGCCGATGGGCGGCGCGTGGTGGAGGCCGCCGAGGCCGCCGGCGTCACCGTGGGGGTCGCATACCACCTGCGCTGGCACGGGGGCCACCGCGCCATGGAGCGGCTCATCCGGGGCGGGGCGCTCGGGGCGCTCCGGCACATGCGGGTGCAGTGGACCTGGCCGGCCCCCGACGACTCCAACTGGCGCGCCGGGTCGGATGTGGGGCGCTGGTGGAGCCTGGCCGGGGTGGGCACCCACTGCCTCGACATGATCCGCTGGCTCATGGTGCCGGGCTGCGGCGAGGTCGTGGAGGTGCGGGCCGTCACCAGCAACGCGGTGTGGGGCGGGCCGCGTGACGAGACCGCCCTGGTGGCGGTGACCTTCGAGTCGGGAGCCACCGCGGAGTTCTGCTCCTCGGTGCAGTTCGAGTCGCCCTCGCGCGTGGAGGTCTACGGCGACCAGGGATACGTCATCGGCAACCACACCCTGGGGCCGCGGGGCGCCGGCACGGTCTTTACCAAGGCGGGAATGGTGCCCTACGTCGTCCAGAACCCCTACGTGGGCGAGCTGGCGGACTTCGCCGCCGCGGTACGCAACGGGCGCCCCCCGGCGGTGGACGCGCGCGAGGGTTTGCGCAACGTGGAGTTGCTTGAGGAGATGAACTGATGGCAGGGAAGACCGGACCAGCCCGACCGCGCGTGCAGGCGAGGGGCGTAACGCACGCGAACCTGAGGCCCCTCGGCCCTGTGGCCGCCGCCCTGGCCGCTTTCGCCGCGGCCTGCGACGCCCCCGCCCCCGCCCCCATCGACGTGGTGGAGGCCACGATCGCGGGGGTGCAGGAGGCCATCTTCTCCGGCGAGACGACCTGCCGCCTGGTGGTCGAGGCCCACCTCGACCGCATCGAAGCCTACGAGGACCGCATCAACGCAGTCACGGTGGTGAACCCCGCCGCCCGCGACCGCGCCGACGAGCTGGACGCGGCGCTGGCCGTCGGCGAGGAGCCGGGCCCGCTCTTCTGCGTGCCCGTCCTGGTGAAGGACAACTTCGACACCCACGACATGGTGACCACGGCCGGCTCGATCGGGCTCGCCGGGAGCGTGCCGCCCGACGACGCCTTCATGGTGCGCCGCATCCGCGAGGAAGGCGCCATCGTGGTGGCCAAGACCAACATGGCCGAGTGGGCGTTCAGCCCGCGCCAGTCGGTGAGCTCGTCGTTCGACACCACCCGCAACGCCTACGCGCTGGACCGCGTTCCGGCCGGGTCGAGCGGGGGCACCGCCTCGGGGGTCGCGGCCAGCTTCGGCCTGATCGGGCTCGGGAGCGATACCGGCAACTCCATCCGCGGCCCCTCCTCGCGCCTGGCGCTTGTGGGCATCCGCTCGACCATCGGTCTCACCAGCCGGGACGGCGTCGTGCCGCTCGCCTTCGACCGCGACATCGCCGGCCCCATGGGGCGCACCGTGGAGGATGTGGCCCGGCTCTTCAACGTGGTGGCGGGCTACGACCCGGCCGATCCCTACACCGAGGCCGGTCGGGGGCGCAAGGAGGACGACTACACCAGCTTCCTCGACGCGAACGGCCTCGAGGGCGCGCGCATCGGGGTCCTTCGCGCCCTGGTCGACACCGAGGACGCCGATTCGGGGGTGGTGGCCGTCTTCGAGAACGCGCTCGGGGAACTGGCGGGGCTCGGTGCCGAGATCGTCGATCCCTTCGACTTCGACGTGCAGGCGCAGCTGGAGCGCGAGGGCATGTCGTGCCGCCGCTTCCGCCACGACATGTACGTCTACCTGCAGTCGCTGGGAGACGCGGCCCCGTTCACCGACGTGCTGGCGGTGCTCGAAACCGGCGAGTTCGGCGGCGACGCGGAGAGCGGGCTGCGCCGCTCGGAGGGGATGCCGCTGGACGTCCCCCCGGCCGAGTGGGACCCGCCCTGTCCGGAGTACCTCGACAACGAGCAGCGGCAGGGCTACCTGGCCGACCTGACGGGCGCCATGGACGCCGCCGGGGTGGACGCCGTCGTCTATCCCACCTGGCTGAGCCCGCCCGCGCACATCGACCGCGGCAACGAGGAGTACAGCGGCGACAACAGCCAGCGGGTGGCGCCCGCCACCGGGATGCCCGCCATCACGGTGCCCATGGGGTTCACCGAGGGCACGCATCCGGCGGGACTGCAGATCCTGGCGCGCCCCTACGACGAGGGTCTGCTCTTTGGCCTCGCCTACGCGTACGAGCAGGGGACGCGGCATCGGCGCCCGCCGCCGGGATTCCCGGAGCTCGGCCCTCTTTGACCCGGGCTTGCGTATTCTCCTCGCCACCCCACTGCGGTGTGGAGGTGTTGAAGTGAGCGCAGGATGATCCGCCGCGTCCTCGAGCGCACCTTCGGCTACTCCGGGTTCCGGGGGCAGCAGGAGGAGATCATCCGCCACATGGTGGACGGGGGCGACTGCCTGGTGCTCATGCCCACGGGCGGCGGCAAGTCCCTCTGTTACCAGATTCCGGGCATCGTGCGCGAGGGAACCGGTGTCGTGGTCTCGCCGCTGATCGCCCTGATGCGCGACCAGGTGGAGGCGCTTCGCCAGCTGGGCGTTCGCGCCGCCTGCCTCAACTCCTCCATCTCCTACCGGGAGGTGCTGGACACCGAAGCTGCCGTGCGGGCCGCGCGGCTGGATCTGCTCTACGTTGCGCCCGAACGCCTTCTCGGGGAGCGCACGCTGAGCCTTCTGACCCAGGCCCGCCTGTCCCTTTTCGCCATCGACGAGGCGCACTGCGTGTCCCAGTGGGGGCACGATTTTCGCCCCGAATACCTCCAGCTCTCCGCCCTGCGCGAGCACTTTCCCGACGTGCCCCGCATCGCGCTCACCGCCACCGCGGACGAGCTGACCCGGCGCGAGATCGTCGACCGCCTCGGACTCCGGGGCGCCCCCGTCTTCGTGAGCGGCTTCGACCGCCCGAACATCCGCTACAGCGTCGTCCCGAAGAACAATGCGCGCGCCCAGTTCCGTCGCTTTCTGCAACAGAACCACAGGGGCGACGCGGGCATTGTCTACTGCCTGTCGCGCAAGAAGGTGGACGCAACCGCCGAATGGCTCCGCGACGAGGGAGTGAACGCCCTCCCGTACCACGCGGGGCTCGGGGCCGCCGAACGCCGGCGCAACCAGGACCGCTTCCAGCAGGAGGAAGGCGTGGTCATGGTCGCGACCATCGCCTTCGGCATGGGCATCGACAAGTCCAACGTCCGCTTCGTGGCCCATCTCGATCTGCCGAAAAGCATCGAGGCCTACTACCAGGAGACGGGGCGCGCGGGACGCGACGGGCTCCACGCCAGCGCCTGGATGGTGTACGGGCTGCAGGAGGTCGTGACCCTGCGCAACATGGTGGAGGGGTCGGATGCCGGGGAGGCGCGCAAGCGGCTGGAGGTGCGCAAGCTCGATGCGATGCTGGGCTACTGCGAACTCACCACCTGCCGCCGTCAGACTCTGCTGGCCTATTTCGGCGAAACTCTGCCCGAGCCCTGCGGCAACTGCGACAACTGCCTGACGCCCGTCGATACCTGGGATGCGACCGAGGCGTCGCAGAAGGCGATGTCCTGCGTGTATCGAACCGGGCAGCGCTTCGGCGCCGCGTATCTCACGGATGTCCTGCGCGGCAGGGAGACCGACCGCGTCAAGCGCTTCGGGCACGACCGCATTCCGACCTGGGGGGTGGGCGCCGATATGGGTCCCTGGGAGTGGCGCTCGGTGTTCCGCCAGCTGGTCGCCCGCGGCCTGCTGTGGGTCGACATGGAGGGATTCGGCTCGATCCGGCTCACGGACGAGAGCTGGGCCGTGCTGCGGGGCGAGACGCCGGTGCGCATGCGCCGGGACGTGCGCGCGCCGGCCTCCGCGCGAAAGCGCAAACCCCGCGGGGAGCGCCCGCCGCCCGATCCCGAGACGTGGGATGAAGGGCTTTGGGAGGCGCTCCGCGCGCATCGACTGGAACTCGCGCGGGCGCAGGGCGTGCCGCCGTACGTCATTTTCCACGACGCCACCCTGCGCGAGATGGTCGAACTCCGTCCGGGCACGCCGGAGGAGCTGGCTGGCATTACCGGGGTGGGCGAGACCAAACTGGAGCGTTACGGTGAGGACTTCCTGGCGGTGATCGCGAAGGCGGATCGAGGGATGGCATGAAATACGACTATCACAGGCTGCGCGGGGACTTCTTCGGCGGGGTCACCTCCGCCATCGTGGCGCTTCCGGTGGCGCTGGCCTTCGGCGTGGCGTCGGGGCTGGGCGCGGCCGCGGGCCTCTACAGCGCGATCGCGGTGGGGTTCTTCGCGGCGGTGTTCGGCGGCACGCGCTCGCAGATCTCGGGTCCCACGGCGCCCATGACCGTCGCCATGGCGGCGATCCTCACCACGCACTCGGCCACGCTCGCGGAGGCCATGATCGTGGTGATCATGGCGGGGCTGCTGCAGATCGCCATGGGCGTGCTCAGGATCGGACGCTTCGTGGCCTATACGCCGGCGGTGGTGGTGTCCGGCTTCATGTCCGGGATCGGCATCATCATCATGCTGATCCAGAGCATGCCGTTCCTCGGACTGCCCCCGGCTGCCGGCGGGCCGATGGGCGCGTTGCGGGCGATGCCGGAGGCGCTCACCACCGCGAACCCGACCGCGGTTGCGATCGGCGTCATCACGCTCGCGGCCAGCCTGCTGTGGCCGAAGCGCTACGCGAAGCTGATTCCGCCCCCCCTGGTCGCGCTGGTCGTCGGAACCACGGTCGCCGTCCCGTGGCTTGGAGGCATCCCGGTCATCGGCGAGATCCCGACGGGCCTGCCGTCCCTTCAGTTCACCACGCCCTCCCTGGGCTTCCTGGTGAGCGCGGTTCAGCCGGCGCTCATTCTCGCGATCCTGGGCTCGGTGGACAGCCTCCTCACATCGCTGGTGGCCGACTCCATCACCGGAACCCGCCACGAGGCCAACCGGGAGCTGGTCGGGCAGGGCATCGGCAACATCGCCTCCGGGCTCATCGGCGGGCTTCCCGGCGCCGGAGCGACCATGGGCACGGTGGTCAACATCCGGGCCGGGGGCAGCACACCGGTTTCCGGGGCCCTGCGGGCGGCGCTGGTGCTGGGCCTTCTTCTGGGACTCGGGCAGTACGTGGAGCCGATTCCCCACGCCGTCCTCGCCGCCATCCTGATCAAGGTGGGATGGGACATCATCGACTGGCGCATGCTCGCGCGCGTCCACCACCTCCGGCGCGAACACATGATCGTCATGCTGGTCACGCTGGGGCTGACGGTGTTCGTGGATCTGATGACCGGCGTCGCGATCGGGCTCATCGTGGCCGGAATGGCTCATTCGCAGCAGCTGGAGAGCCTCGAGCTGGACAGCGTGGTGTCCGTGCCCCTGCTCGATAAGATGTTCTTCGCCGAACACGAGGATCCGACGGTCATGGACTGGTACTCGGCCCGGGTCGGCCTGGTCGCCCTGAAGGGAAGCTTCACCGTCGCGTCCGCGCACAAGCTGGTCGCGGTGATCGGCGGAGACATCAAGGAGCACGAAGTCACAATCTTCGACTTCACCAACGTGTCCTACCTCGACGACAGCGCCGCCATGCTCATCCTGCAGCTCCTCGATGTCGCCGAGCGCGAGGAGACCGAGGTCATCGTGATGGGTCTCTCGGGCACGCCGGCAGAGACGCTCAGGACGCTGGACATCCTGCACGGTGTGCCCAGGAAGCAGGTCGTGAGGACGCTCGACGACGCGCGCGAAGTCGCGGTTCAACTCCTCAAGAAGCGCGGTTCGGGCAGCCGGCAGCTGATCGGCTGACCGCCGCCGGCCGTCCCGTCCGCCGGATCGCCGGAGCCCCCGGCCACCGGCCTGCAGGCTGGAGAGGCCCCCGACCCTCGGCGGAGCGCACCTGACGGCCGGGAGCCTCGATCCTGTGAGTTCGGGCTAACCCCCCGGCGGCCAGCTCGGGAGCGCGCGCCCCGTCGTCCACGGCACCCCCGCCTCCTCCAGCCGCCCTTCCAGCGCGGGCAGGTCGGTCTCCACCAGCCGCTGCAGCTCAGGGTACATGGTACTGAACGCCTCGCGCGCGACGCGGTACTGCTCCCGGTGGGTGCCGGTGGGGCCGTGGGTGCCGTTCCAGTGCCCGCGCACGACCTGGTTGACCCGACCGGCGATCCCCGGCAGGTCAGGCTCGGCGCGCGATGCCCGCGTGCGTGAACCATCGAGCGCCTCGCGCAGGTCGAGCAGGCGGAGCTCCAGGGCGCGCGTCTCCCCCATGAGGCCGTCCGGCGCGGCCGGCCAGCGCTCGAGCGCCAGCTTGACGGCGCCGATCCGCTGGGCGGCCCCCGCGGCGGCGCGCTGCGAACCGGTAACGGCGCGCAGCAGCTCGCCGGTCTCGCGCTGGAAGGCGAGCACGGCCGCCCGGTCCTGGGCGGCGATGACCGGCGTGGTGATCGGGGCGATCTCGAAGGAGACGGGGCCGGCCAGCTCGGTCACCTCGCCGTCCACCCGCTGCGCCAGGGACACCGTGTAGCTGCCCGGCAGCGCCATCGGCCCGTTCCCGCCGCCGAAGCCGCCCCCGCCGCCCCCGCCGGTGACCGGCGTGAACGCGGGGTAGCGGTAGTTCCACACCGCCCGGTGGACGCCCCGCGACGTCGACCCGTTGACCACGTTCACCACCTCTCCGCCCTCGTCGCGCACGGTCAGGAACACCCGGGGGGCCTCCTCGCGGTCCTCTTCGCGCAGCTCTTCCCAGGAAGGGTAGGGGGTGTCCTCACCCCGGCCCGCCGCACGTCTCTCCGCCGCCCGCCGCTCGGCCTGCCGGGTCCGCATCGTCTCGCCGACCCAATAGGTGAAGGTCACGCCCAGCTCCGGATTGTCGGCCGCATAGAAGTCCGCGCCGTTTGCCCCGCCCGGGTTCCAGGGCACGTACATTTCGCCATCGGCTACCTCGAACAGGTGTCCCGCGGAAGCGAGGATGGGTTCCGATCCCCGCGCCAGCTCGCGCAGCGGCGTGTAGTCGTCGATGACGTAGAAGCTGCGCCCGAAGGTCGCTGCCACCAGGTCGCCCTCCCGTTGCTGGATCTCCAGGTCGCGCACGGGAATCGTGGGCAGCCCGCTGTCGAACTCCATCCACGACTCGCCCCCGTCCACCGACACGAAGGCCCCGAATTCGGCCCCCAGGAAGAGCAGGTCGGGCTCGACGTGGTCCTGCACGATGGAGAAGGACGGGCTGTTGTCCGGCAGGCCGCCGGTAATCGCGGTCCAGCTGCGCCCGCGGTCCTCCGACTTCAGGACATAAGGCCGGAAGTCGCCGCGCTTGAAGTTGTTCACCACGGCGAAGACGGCGTCGGGATCGTGCAGGGAGGCCTCCACGTCGTGCACGAAGCTCGTGTCCGGCACGCCCGGCAGGCTCGCGATCTCGCGCCAGGTCTCGCCCCCGTCCTCGGTGACCTGCACCAGCCCGTCGTCCGTGCCCACATAGATGAGCCCCTCGACCAGCGGGCTCTCCGAGATGGCCACGATGTGCCCGAACACCGACGTCGACCGGTTCTTGCCCACGGCGTCGACGCTCCACACGCGCCCCATCACCTCCAACTGGTTGCGGTCGATGTTGCGCGACAGATCCCCGGAGATCGCGCGCCAGCTCGAGCCCTGGTCGTCGCTCCGGAAGAGGATCTGGGCCCCGAAATAGAGCCGGTGATTGTCGTGCGGCGACATGATCAGCCCCGCGTCCCAGTACCAGCGCAGCGGCGGCCCGCCGGGATCGGCCTGGGGCTGGATGTCCAGCCGCTCCTTGCTTCCCCGGTCGAAGCGCGACAGCACCCCGTGCTGCAGCTGCGAATAGATGATGTCGGGGTTCTCGGGATCGACCACGGGATCGAAGCCGTCGCCCCCCAGCGTCACATACCAGTCCGAGTTGCGGATGCCGCCCCCCAGGGTCTGCGACGGTCCGCCCATGGTATTGTTGTCCTGCGTCCCGCCATAGACGTAATAGAAGGGCTCGTCGTTGGAGGTCGCGACCTTGTAGTACTGGGTCAGGGGAAGATTGGCGAAGTGGCTCCAGTTCTCCCCGAAATCGAAGGTCTCGTACAGTCCGCCGTCATTCCCCAGAATCAGATGCTCGGGATCGTCCGGGTCGAATGCGAGGGCGTGATGGTCGACGTGCACGCTCTGCGTGGGCAGCCGGCTCCAGGTCTCGCCCCCGTCGTCGGACATCTCCAGGAAGGTGTCCAGGGAATAGATGCGGTCGAATCGATGAGGGTCGGCATAGAGTTCGTGATAGTACATGGGCGCGGACGACTGGTAGCGCGACGTGCGGCTCCAGTTCTCGCCCATGTTCTCCGAACGGAAAGTCCCGCCCTCGTTCCCCGACGCCTCGACGATGGCGTAAAGCACGTCCGGGTTGATCGGCGAAATCGCCATCCCGATGCGGCCCTTGTCCCCGGAGGGAAGTCCGCGGTTGATGGCCCGCCACGTCTCGCCCCCGTCCGTGGACTTGTGGATGCCCGAGCCCGGGCCCCCGTCGATCATCGTCCACTGGTGCCGGCGCCGCTGCCACGAGGACGCGTACATCACCTCGGGGTTGCGCGGGTCGAAGTAGACCTCGTTCACCCCCGTGTGTTCGTCGATCTCGAGCACCAGCTCCCAGCTCTCGCCGCCGTCGCGCGTCCGGTAGAGCCCGCGCTCCCCGCCCGCGTTCCAGAGCGGCCCCTGCGCGGCCACGAAGACGGTGCGCGAGTCGTCCGGATGCACCGCGATCATGCCGATGTGCGCGGAGGTCTCAAGTCCCATGTTCGTGAACGAGCGCCCCCCGTCGACCGACTTGTAGACGCCGTCGCCGTATCCCACCGAGCGCTGCCCGTTGTTCTCGCCGCTGCCCACCCAGAGGGTGAGATGGTCGTTGGGATCGAGCGCGATGGCCCCGATGGAGTACGACCCGTAGTCGTCGAAGATGGGCGTCCAGGTGGTGCCTGCATTGGTCGTCTTCCACACGTTCCCCGAAGAGGCCGCGACGTACCAGGTGCTGCGGTCCGTCGGGTCGACGGCGATATCCGCGATGCGGCCCGATGCGACGGCGGGCCCGATGCTGCGCCACCTGAAGGACGACAGCAGGCCGGAGTTGAGCTCGGCCGGGTCGTCGGCGTCCTCGCCGGCCTCCTGGGCGTGGAGCGCACCGGGCCCAACGGAAAGAAGCGGAAGCAGCGCGGCGAGCGCGACGAAGACCGACAGCGCGCGGATGCGGCGGGAGAACGTGCGGCCGGAGCGCGCGAACGGCAGGCCGGGTCGGAGAGGGAGGTCGTACATCGTAGTGATCCTCGGGCGAAGGTGTTTAGGGACGGGAAAGTGTACGGTTTTTGCAGGCCGGGGAGTAGGGGCGACAACATGCTCAATTCGGACGCCCCGCACCCCTCATGGACTCGCACGGCCTCGTCCGCGCCCGCCCTTGCGATTCCGCGCCATGGACGGGGGACTTCCCGACCGCCAGGTTGCCGGAACGGTATCCGTCTTCTGCAAGGGATCGGAATCATGTCGGCCAGCTTGCTTCGCCGCGGTGTCATCGTGCTCGTGCTCGCATGCGCGAGCCCCGCCCTGTCCGTCGCCACCAGCCCGGGGGGAGGCGTCCCGGTCCCGGCGTCACCCCTGGCCGCCCAGACCCCCGAGCAGCGGTACCGCGACTGGACCCGGCTGGAATTCCGGGCTCAGGAATACGCGTACCGCCGCGCGCGCATCCTGGACGGCCTGCGCGCCAGCGGGAGCGGACTCCTGCTCACGCCGTCCTCCGACGGGCTCACCCACGGCGATACCTTCCGGCAGCTGGAGGACTTCTGGTACCTGACCGGCCTCGAAGTCGTGCAGTCGATGCTGGTCCTCGACGCCGACCGGGACCGCTCCATCCTCTTCATGCCCCGGCGGGACCCGCGTTTCGAGAATCCGGGGCGGCCCAACGACTTCCCCGGGCGCCCGCTGCTCGGCGACTATCAGTTGCGCAGCATCGCCGGCATCGACGAGTACCGGGACATCGACGACCTGGACGCCTTCCTGCGGACGCGGCTGGGTGGAGGAGCGGTGCTGCGGGTGAACGCGGGCTCGAGCGGCGAGATCACGCCCCCGACCGTCCCGCTGATCGGAAGCCTGGATGCGACGGCATCGCTCATCCTCCGCCTGAGCACCGACCATCCCGACGCCGAAATCGCCAACGCCTTCGACGTCGTCGCGCGTCTGCGCATGATCAAGACCCCTGCCGAGATCGATCACATGCGCGTCGCCGCCGATGCCACCATGGCGGGCATCCAGTCGGTCGCCTGGCGCATCCGTCCCGGGGTCGACGAGCGCACGCTTCAGGGCGAGTTCGAGAATACCTGCCGAACCTTCGGATCCCAATCGATGCCGTTTACGCCCATCATCAAGTCGGGTCGCAACAGCCTCTGGCCCTGGCGCGTGCTGGCGGCCCACTACGACCGCCGCAACCGCAGCATGGAGGACGGCGATCTGGTCATCCTGGACGTCGGCTGCGAGGTGGACGGCTACATCAGCGACGTCGGGCGCACGTTCCCGGTAAACGGGACCTTCACGGACATCCAGCGGGAGAAGCTGCTGGTAAGCACGCGGGCCGCCGACGCGATCATCGCCGCCGTCCGGCCCGGCGTCACCCTGCGCGAGCTCACCTCAGTGGCCTATGAGGCAATCCCGGACGACGAGGAGCCCCACATGCAGACCGGTTCGTTCTTCGGCCACCACATCGGCCTGTCCGCGGGCGACCCGGCGCTCCTGGACGAGCCCCTCGCGCCCGGCATGGTCTTCACCGTCGAGCCCTGGTACTACAACCACGAGATCGGCGTTGCCGTCTTCGTGGAGGACGTGATCCTGGTGACCGAGGACGGCGCCGAGGTGCTGACCGCCTCGCTGCCGCGCTCGCCCGAGGAGCTGGAGGCGCTGCTTCGGTAGCGTCCGCCCGCGCGGCCCGGCGCAGCACCCCGGATTCCTGGTCTGGTCGGTGCTCGCTGCATCCCCCTGCCCGGCTACGCCTCGTTCCAGGTGAACAGCAGCAGGAAGCCCGCTGCGATCGCGGTCGGAATCCACAGCACCGTGAGCGGAAGGGACGGCAGGAGATCCGACAGACCGGCCCACCCCGCGGCTGCCTTCGTCAGCCATTCCAGGTTCAGGTTCCAGCTCACTTCGGGGAGGCTCGCCAGAACCGCGCCCGAGCCCATGGCCGCCAACGCGCCCGCGATCCTGATCGGAAGCAGCGCGCGGTCGGCGCGCCGCGCTCGCCCGAGGAGCCGCGCCTTCAGCCAGATCAGGTCGGGGTCCGGCACCGCAGGCAACCGGGAGTCCAACTCCTCGGCCAACGCCGCCATCCATCGAGCCACCCGGCGGGATTCCCGGCACGGGACGCACTCCGCCAGGTGCGCGGCAAGCTCGTCATTCCATCTTCCGCCACGCGCGGCTTCGGCCGCCGATCGCTCGTGAGGACAGGACTCCGCCATCATCGCACCTCCCTGGGGCCCCAGCCGTGTTCCTGGAGCATCCCCGCCAACTTCTTGCGCGCCCGGTAGAGCACCACCCGAACGCTCCCTTCCGCCATCCCCAGGGAGGCTGCGATTTCGCGATGACTGGCGCCCTCTACGTATGCCAGCCAGAGAAGTGTCTGCTGCTTCCGCGGCAATCGGGCGAAAAGGCGTTCCATGTCGAGAGTCAGTTCATGCCTGGGGCCTTCGGACTCCGCCGGCGCGCTCCACCCCTCCCGCCGTCTTCGCTCGCGAACGACTTCGCGCCCGTGATCCGAGATGAGGCTCAGCGCGGTCTTGTACAGGTATGACCGCACCTGATGGATGTTTGCGTCGCGCAGTCTCGCGCGCAGGAGACGGCAGTACGCCTCCTGAAGCAGATCGTCCGCCAGAGCGGCATCCTTCACCGCCAGGTACAGGTAGGCTCGAAGCTGCGGTGCCGTTCGCTCATGGATGTCACGGAAGGCGGCTTCGTCCATATCGTGCCATTCGCGGCCCGCGCCCGGCTGCCTCGCCTGTTAGTCCGGCTGCCATTCCTGCGACAGCCTCCGGGAGATGACGGCCGCGAGGATGAGACCGACCCCGAGCGCCATGATGCCCACGCCGGGGATGAGAAGGCCACCTTCCCAGATCACCATTACGAGGATCCCCAGGCCCAGGACGAAGGCGAGGATGCCGGCACCGAGCACGGCCAGGATGGTCCCATGCGGGTTGGACTCGAACTGGCTCAGGAACTCGCGTCCACCCTCCGTCTCGATGAACTCGGCCAGTTCCTGGCCCGACTGGAACTTGGCCAGCAACTGCTGTTGCGTCTCCGCCTGCTTGGCCAGCCGAACCTGTCTCTCTCTGCCCCTGAGCCAGACGATGGCCACGATGGCGCCGAATATCAGAAGAAGGGGCCCTAACTCCTCAACAGCTTCCCAGAACAACGATCACCTCCGTGTCTCGCGCCCAACGGACCGAACTCTTCCGGCGGCCACGCCCGAATGCCCGGAACTCCGTGCCTCACAAGTAGAACGTTCGGCCCACCCACCTGGTTAACACGAGCGCGGAGTACGAACGGAGATGGCGCCCGCGAGATGGCGCCTGCGAGGTCGTGGCCGCGAGGTGGTGGCCGCGGAGGCGGCTGTCGGCTACCCAATCACGGTCGGATACACCAGCTCGATCGTGCCGCGCGCGCTGGCGCGAGCATGGACCGCGTCCTCCCGCGAGTAGAACCCGGACGGAGTCAGATCCTCGGCCCCGTAGAACGCGAGCTCCCGGTCACGCCGCAGGTGCCGGGACCATTCCGCCAGCGATTCGACGTCGCGCTCGATCCTGGCTGGCAGGCGCTCCCGCTCCGCGAGCAATACCTCCGAGACGTCGTGCATCCGGGGCGGGTCGATGCCACGGAAGCGCAGCAGTCCCTTCAGGGCGAGCTCGACGATCTCCTGCGACTCGCGGACCACGTCCGCCCAGCTCTCCCCCTCGAACAGCACCTCCAGGGCCGCAAGCCGGATCTTCGCCCGCCGGAGATAGTCGACGGCCAGCCCCGGGTTTCGCATCAGCCCGACCGGACCCAGTAGGGCTGCCCCTGAGCGAAGCGGCGGACGATGTCCCCGTCGGCGATCCGCCTTCGGACTTCGGCGAGTCGCCGGGACACCTCGAAGCCGCGCTCGAGCAGGATCACGCCATCCGTGGCGACCTCCCCCCACAGACCGGAAGGCACCTCCCCTTCGGGCAGGAGATGGACGAAATGGGGCTGCACCTCGAGGCCTTGCCAGGAGAGCTCGGGGGCATCGTCCCAGCGCCGGTACAGCTGCCGCGCAACCGGCACATCATCCGCCGCGATCAGGAGGATATCGAAATCCGAGGTCGCATCGTGTTCGCCGCGCACCCACGAACCGAAGGCCATGACGCCCACCAGCGATTCACCGAGGATGGATGCGGCGCGCTCGACGATTGCGGCGGCTTCCTCGTCCAGCCAGACGCCGGGCGATGCCAGCTTGCGCGCACAGTATTCATTAAGGGAGACACCCGCCGCACGCGCGCCCTCCCGCAGGGTGCCATGCAGTCCGGGATCGATTCGGAGGACGAAACGACCCGAAGGAGCGCGGGATTCGGGGGCTTCGGGGGATGCGCCGGAGTCGCCGGATGCGAAAGTAGTATCACTCAACATGTCGGAATGATACTACGCGCTCCCGCTCCGATCGAACAAGGCCGCCGAGGATGTGCTCCGGCGGAGAATCTCAGGCTGTCGGCTACGGTCCGGAATCAGCGTCCCACGCCTGTTCCGTCTCGTCGTCAACGGGTGCCCGGATCCGGCGATCCCGGACCGCGCCCGATCGCAGTCGCTTCTGGTGCGGGATGATTCCGGCCGACAGGATCGCCGTGGCGACGGCCACGCCGATCACCTCCAGCATCCCTCCGAACGACGCACCGAGCATTCCCCCGAAGAACCCGCTCGCGGCCTGCGCCGCCCGAACCCATCCCCGCGACTCGCGGGCCTCGGGATGGCTCGGCGGCTTGCCGGACTCGAGCCGGTGACGCGCGACCAGCAGCAGCCAGAGCCAGACGGCCCCCAGGAATGTCGTCACTCCAAGCATAGGCTTTGTCCCGGATGCGTCCTTCGATTTCACCTCGCCAAGATACCCATTACTCCTTTACTATGCCCGTCTGTGACAGCCGGGTTCCCCCTCGCACGCGAGGTTCAGATGCGCTTCTTTTCCGTCGCCCTCACCGTCTTCGTCACCGCTCTCGCGGCATTCGGCTCGCCGCTGGCCGCGCAGCAGCGGCCGCTCACGTTCATGGATGTGCAGGAGCTGAAGCGTGCCGGATCGTGGACCCCGAGCCCGGACGGCGCGCGGATGCTCTACACCGTCACGACCCCGGACTGGGATGCGGCCGAATCCCAGACCGACATCCACCTCGTGTCGCTGAGCGACGGCGTCTCGTCGAGCCGGCAGCTCACCTATACCGACGACAAGAACGAGACCAGCCCGGCCTGGGCGCCGGACGGGTCGTTCTTCGTCTTCTCGTCCAATCGCGACGGCGACGCCAACCAGCTCTACATGATGCGCCACGACGGCGGCGAGGCCCGGAAGATCACAGACGCGGCCGAGGGGGTGTCGGGCTTCGAGTTCAGCCCCGATGGCGGCTGGCTGGTGTACCGCTCCGGCGAGAGCGACCGGGAGCAGCTCTACCGGCTGCCGGCCGACGACCTCGCGGGCGGCGAGCCCGAACAGCTCACCGACGGCGAGGCCGGCGTCGACCAGTGGGACTTCTCCCCGGACGGGAGCCGCATCTACTTCACGCGCCCCGACTCCTTCGACGAGGACGAGGTTGAACGGCGCGAGCGCGGCTTCACGGTCGACATCCGGAACACCGTCACCCCGCTCTCGAGCCTCTGGAGCGTGGATGTAGCGTCGGCCGCCGAGCGGCGCGAGACCAGCGACGCGTCGTACAGCGTCAACGGCTTCGTCCTCTCCGACGACGGCCGCTGGATCGGCATCACGGGCGGCTCGCCCGAGCGCTACGAGCGCAACATCACCGCGCAGCGGCTCTATGCGGACCTCTATCTGAAGGAGGTTGCGACCGGCGAGATCGAGCGCCTCACCGACAACTACGAGATCGGCGAGGGCGGGATGAGCTTCTCCCCCGACGGCCGCTGGATCGCCTTCTCGGCGCCGGACGACATGGAGCGTTACTCCATGACCGAGAACCGCGTCTACATCCGCGAAGTCGAGGATCGCGGGGGCGCGTTCCGGAAGCTGGGCGCGGACTTCGACCAGAGCTCGAGCGTCGGCTTCTGGTCCGAGGACTCGGAGACGATCTACTTCAACGCCGGCGTGACCGTGACGACGCAGCTGCATGCGCTCGATGTGGAGACGGGTGCGGTGCGCCAGCTCACCGAGGAGCGGGCGGCGCTCTCGGTGTCCCGGGACGACAACACCGGCACCCTGCTCATCGGCTACAGCGACCCGATGACCCCGCCCACCGTGTTCACCGTGGCGAACGTGGACGAAGTTGCGGACCGCTCCGAGTGGACGCAGCTCGTGGACGTGAACCCGCACGTGCGCGACATCGCCCTCGGCGAGGAAGTGGAGGTCAACTGGCGCTCGTCGGACGGGAAGATGGTCGGCGGGGTGCTGGTCTACCCGGTCGGCTACGAGGAGGGAACGCGCTATCCGCTCATCGTCGCGATCCACGGGGGGCCGGCATCGGCGGATGTCCTCCGCTTCAACGGCGGCTACAACGCGCAGGTGTATGCGGGCGCCGGCTACGCCGTCCTCAAGCCCAACTACCGCGGCTCGCGCAACTACGGCAACGCGCACCGCACCGACATCGTGGGCGACTACTTCACGATGGGCTATGAAGACATCATCACCGGCGTGGACCATCTGATCGCCGAGGGCATCGTCGACGGCGAGCGCATGGGCGCGCTGGGCTGGAGCGCGGGCGGCCACTGGTCCAACTGGATCCTCACCCAGACCGACCGCTTCAAGGCCATCAGCTCCGGTGCCGGGACCATGAACTGGATCAGCATGTACGCGCAGAGCGACGTGCAGCGGAACCGCCAGTTCTACGTCGGCGACGGCTTCCTGTACGAGGACTTCGACACCTACTTCGACCAGTCACCGCTCAAGTACATCAGGAACGCGGTCACCCCGACCATGATCCACGTGGTGGAGGGCGACCCGCGCGTGCCGAGCCCGCAGTCGGTCGAGCTGCACATGGCGCTGAAGAAGCTGGACGTGCCGACGGAACTCTTCATGTATCCCGGCCGCAGCCACGGCATCCCGGACCCCCGCAATCGCCTCGTCAAGGCCGTAAGCGAGATGGCCTGGATGGACTACTACGTGCGCGGCCTCGGCGAGAAGTTCGAGTGGCGACAGGTGCTGGAGACGCTGGAGGAGGGAGAGGGACCGACGGTGGTGTCGGAACCGCAGCGCTAGCTGCATCCGCGGATTCCAGGACTTCATGACACTCCTGGGAGGAGAATGGCGAGCCGGCTGATCTGGCTGACGGTCCGGATCGCGGCCACGATCGCTCTCGTGGTCGTGACCTTCGGCTACGCCATTACCGGGAACCACACCGACGTTCTGCTGGGGACGGGGTTTGCGGTCGCCGTCGGAGTCGGCGTCGGTCTCCGCGGCGGATCGGGGAATCATCCCTGGAGCGGCATCCTGATCGGCTCGGTGGTCGGAGTCGTCACGGCGTTTCTGAGCGGAGCAATGGATGTCGGCTGGGGCGTCATCCTGCCGCCCCTGCTCCCCCTGGCGGTCGGCTTGATCGCCGGGCTCGGCCGGTCGTCTCTCTCCGGATATCGGGACGTGATCCGGGAGACGTTCATTCTCGCCGTCCTGCTGAGCCTGGGGTTCATCCCCGCGCTGGCCGCAGGCGACTTCGACCTGGTACCATTACTGGCGATATTCCCCCTCCTCGCCATGCCCTGGACCGCGCTGCTGATCGGCCTCCTCAGCCGGCGCCGCGAGGGATGGGTCGACGCCCGTCCTCCCTGGCTGCTGGTCCTCGGCGCGGTTGCCCTTCCCATCCTGCTGGGTCTGCTGTTCGGGTTCGGAGTGATCCGGGAAGACGACGGGTTTTCGGGGGCTATTGCAACCGTGTGGATCGTCCTGACCATCATCCTTTCGATCCTGGTGATTCCCGCGGTCGCGTTTCTTCTGGGGCGCGCCGCCGCCGTCTGGCTCCGCCCACGGCTGGAAGTGTACGGCCAGCTTGCAGCCTACCTGCGGGTCATGTGGGTCCCGATCGGCGGATTCGCGGTCGGCTATCTGACGATCATCTTCCTCTTTGCGGGCTTCTATGGGGCGCTGGAGCGCCTCGGGCCGGGCTCGTTCGCCGGAGCCGGCGCAGGCATCACCGACTGGCTGTCCTTCGCGTTCTTCACCGCGTTGGGGCACGACTTCACGGCCCTCACCCCGGTTTCGCTCAGCGCGCGCGTGCTCGTCGGCGCCCACCTCATCCTCTCGGCGGGCTGGGCGCTCGTGCTGTTCGCGGCGGTAATGTCCTCTATCGGCCCGAAGCTGGACCGCATCGCACGACATCTCGCGGACGACGGCCGCGACTGAGGAGCGGGATCGGATGTGGAGCGCGATCATCCCGTGGACCCCGGTTGCCGGCTTCCTCCTCAGCCTTGCCGCGTTGGGCGTGACTCGCTGATGCGCTGAATCAGGCAGGGCGCCGCCCCGGCGGCCGGCTGCCGTCGCGGCGCGCGAGTCCCTGTTTCAGATCCCTGCCTGGGAACCCCGAATGCCCGCCCGCGCGCCGTTCTGCTGTGGATAACTCGTGGAAAATCGGGCATTTATCGCCATAGGAGGCGATTCTATCAGACAATAGAGGGTGTGGACACTGTGCTCGTCCGTCGGTTGCGGAACTCAAAAACAGCGAGTACGCTGGAGGCAAGCCAGCGGGGATGGGTTTGGAGGCGACCCCGTCAGGCTCGTTTTGCAACCGACCAGGAGGGCGGCATCTCGCATGATTGGAGGGCGAGACAGGAAGGTGTGCAACGCGAACCTGCTGACCCGCCGATCGCTCCTGCGATCCGGGCTCGCCGCGCTGGCCGCCGCTCCCTGGGGGAAGGCGCTCGCCGCTTCCTCCCCGTCGACGCACCGGAGCCGCCGCAACGCGGGTACGCAGGCCGATGACATCGTACTCGGCGTGTCGGCCGCGTTCTCGGGCCCCTCTCGCGGCCTGGGCACGGAGCTGTATCGCGGCGCGATGGCCTACTTCAGCCACGTCAACGACAACGGGGGAGTCAACGGCCGCCGGATCGTCCTCAAGCTCTACGACGACGGCTATCAACCCGAAACCTGCGTCGCGAACACCCTCCGGCTCATGCAGGACGACGGTGTGTTCCTGCTCTTCGGATTCGTGGGCACCCCTACCGTCACCCGGGTGCTGCCTCTGCTGAAGCGATTTCGCGACCAGCGGTTCTACCTCTTCTTCCCCTTCACGGGAGCGGAGCCGCAGCGCGAACCTCCCTACGGCGAGTTCGCCTTCAACCTGCGGGCCTCCTATCGGCAGGAGACCGCCGGGCTGGTCGACAACTTCGTCCGCATCGGACGCCGGCGCGTGGCGGTCTTCTACCAGATCGACGCGTATGGACGCAGCGGCTGGGCGGGGGTGCGAGAGGCGTTGGCCCGGCACGGAGAGACCATCGCGGGGGAGGCCACCTACCGGCGGGGCACGCCGTTCGGCGCGAGCATGAGGCGCCAGGTGGAGATCCTGAAGGCCGGCTCGCCCGACGCCGTGATCTGTATCGGCGCCTACGCGGCGTGCGCGGCCTTCGCCCGCGACGCCGTCGAACTGGGGCTGCACGTGCCGGTGGCCAACCTGTCGTTCGTGGGGAGCGAGAACCTGCAGCGAGTCCTGCGCGAGAGACGCTCCGACCCGGATTCCTACACCCGCTTCCTGGTGAATTCGCAGGTCGTGCCCGCCTTCGACGACGCCACGTTCCCGTCCGTGAACGAGTACCATCGGCTGATGTTCCAGTACGACCCTCGGCTGCCGGACGATCTGGAGAGAATCACCGAGGGTGAATCGTATCAACCCCTCGCCCGCGGCTTCGTCAGCCTGGAGGGGTTTCTCAACGCGAAGCTGATGACGGAAATCCTCCGGCGCCTGGGAGGACGTCCAGACAGGTCCCGGCTGGAAGAGACGGTCTTCAGCGTGCGCAACTTCGCGCTGGGAATCGGCGAATCCGTGTCCTTCGAGCCCACCCGCCGGCAGGGGATGCAGAGAGTCTATTACACGGTTGCCGACGGTGACCACTTCGCGCTCCTCGACGACTGGGAGGCCAGGTTCCAATGGTGAGAAGAGCCGCCGCCGCCGCCCTGTTCCTGGCCCTCGCCCACGCGGGTCCGGCCGCCGCGCAGGGCACCCTGCGGGGAACGGTCACCCTGGCGGCCGAGGGTGGCGTCATCGCGGGAGCACAGGTCAGCCTGGGAGGCCTGGGCATCGGCGCGCTGACCGGTTCCGACGGCACCTATCGGATCGAGCCCATCCCGCCGGGCGTCCATGAAGTGGTGGTGGTGCTGATCGGCTACGAGACCGAACGGCGGCAGGTGACCATCGCGGACGGCCAGCCCACCACGCTGAACGTGGTGCTCACCGAGACGGTGCTCGTGCTCGAGGGCGTGGTCGCGGTCGGGAGCCGCGCGCGCCCCCGCACCATCACGGAGTCTCCGGTGCCCGTCGACGTGATTCCGGCCCCCGAGATCCTGCAGCAGGGCGATACCGACTTCGCCAACCTGCTGCGCAACGTGGTGCCGTCCTTCAACGTGAACATTCAGCCGATCAGCGATGCGGCCACCTTCGTGCGGCCCGCGAACCTCCGCGGCCTCGCCCCGGACCACACGCTGGTCCTCGTCAACGGCAAGCGGCGTCACCGCGCGGCGGTCATCACCTGGTACGGCAACGGCCTCTCCGACGGCTCCCAGGGCCCGGATATCGCCCTCATCCCGGGGCTGGTGCTGCAGCAGGCAGAGGTCCTGCGCGACGGCGCCTCCGCCCAGTACGGCTCCGACGCGATCGCGGGCGTCGTCAACTTCGTCCTCAGGAACGATCGCTCCGGCGGCTCCATCGACTTCAAGACCGGCGGGTACGCCCTGGGAAAGACCAGCGAGCCGTTCGAGGACGGCGCGTTCCCCGGGGATGGCGAGGCGTACACCCTGTCCGGCAATGTGGGCCTGCCGCTCGGAGAGGCGGGCTTCCTGAACCTGACCGGCGAGTACGGCAACGCCAATCCCACCGATCGCAGCACGCAGCGCACCGACGCCCTGGCGTTGCTCGCGTCCGGCAACTCGGGCGTCCGGGCGCCGGCGCAGATCTGGGGCGCGCCGCAGGTCTCCAACGAGCTCAAGCTGTGGGCGAACATGGGGTACCTGTTCAACGACGACATGCAACTCTATTCCCACGGCAATTACGTGAGCAAGCAGGTGGAGGGCGGCTTCTACTACCGCAACCCGGGCACGCGCAACGGGGTGTTCGGAACGAGGAACGCCGACGACCAGCGGATCCTCCTGATCGGCGACATGCTCGATGCGCGGGACGGCGTGCTCGACGGCTCGGCGGGCTGCCCCGAAGTGCGGGTCGACGATGACGGAGTCGTGCTCGACCAGGGCGCGTTCAACCAGGTCATGGCCGATCCCGACTGCTTCACCTTCCGCGAGCTCTTCCCCGGAGGATTCACGCCGCAGTTCGGCTCCTACCTCCTGGACGCATCCGCGGTGGCCGGGCTGAAGGGCGCCGGCGGCGCCCTGAACTGGGACGCGAGCGCATCCTGGGGCAGATCCAACCTCGACTTCTACATGTACAACACGGTGAACGCGTCCCTGGGACCGGACCAGCCCTGTTCCGCAGCGAGCCGGAAGATCTCGTTCGTCGTGCCGGATCAACCCTGCACCCCCTGGTTCAACCCGGGGATCTACGACCAGCAGGAGATCAACTTCAACGTCGACCTGTCCTACGCGCTCAACGAGCGGACCAACCTCGCCGGCGGCGCCGAGTGGCGCAACGAGCGCTTCGAGATCATCCAGGGCAGTACGGAGTCGTGGATCGAGGGTCCGCTGGCGACGCAGGGCTTCACCCCCGGCTCCAACGGGTTCACCGGGTTCGGACCCCTTACCGAGGGCGTCTGGAACCGGAGCAACTTCGCCGCCTATGGCGACATGGAGCTCCGTGAGCCCGAGGGCGCCTGGACGTTCGGCGCGGCGGGGCGCGTCGAGCGGTTTTCGGACTTCGGGACGACGGTCAACGGGAAGGTCGCGGGACGCGTGAGCGCGTCGCAGACCCTGGGGCTGCGCGGCAGCCTCAGCACCGGCTTCCGTGCCCCCTCGCCGGGACAGCAGAACGCCTTCAACATCTCGACGATCTACGATCCCGCGATCATGGACCTGACCAACAACGGCACGATCCCGTCGACGTCACCGCTGGCGGAAAGATTCGGGGGCGAGCCGCTCAAGCCGGAGAAGTCCGTCAACCTGGCCCTGGGGGCCGTGTACGACGATGGTCCCTTCCGTCTTTCGCTGGACTTCTTCCAGATCCGGGTTTCGGACCGCCTGACGACCAGCGCCGACCGGGAGCTCACCCCGGCGGAGATCGAGCAGCTCATCGCCCAGGACATCATTCGGCCCGGCGGGGTACTCGCACGCTTCCGCTTCTTCATCAACGACTTCGCGACCCGGACGGACGGCGTCAACCTGGTGGGTGCGTATGATGTGCGCGGAGGGGGCGGTTCCACCACCACCTTCAGCAGCGCGTGGAACTGGACCCGGACCGCCGTGACGGATTTCAACGAAGAGACCCTCACCGCGCACCGGATCCGGATTCTCGAGGAAGGGCTCCCCGGCGTGCGCGGCAACCTCGCGATGAATCACGTCTTCGCCGGCGGATCCCGCTTTCTGGCGCGCGCCAGCTACTGGGGCGGCTACTTCGACGGCGAGCAGCCCTACTACGAGTCGGATCCCTCCGACACCATCGACTACCCGTCCCGAGTCCTCTTCGATGTGGAGGCGTCCCGGAAGCTCGCCGACCGGTGGACGCTCACGGCCGGCGCCCAGAACGTGCTCAACACCTATCCGGAGGAGTATCCGGGCGCCGCGGCCGGCGTCGGCAACCGCTTCGGCCAGTTCACGCCGTTCGGCTTCAACGGCGGCTTCTACTACACGCGGCTGGGCTACAGCTGGTAGATGATGCTCGCGGCACACGGCACACGGCGGGGCCGGGTGGACTGTGCGAGGGGAGATGGCCGGTGCCGGCGGATCACGGCTCGCTCGCGCGGTCGTCCGGCGCGGGCATCCGGTAGCCTACCCTTCGCTCGTTGAGAATGTAGGTCGGCCGAGCGCCGTCCTCGCCCAGTTTGTGGCGGAGCCTCCTCACAACGGCATGCACCAGCTTCGGGTCGACGGAGCTCCGGTAGCGGGTGTCCCAGGCCTTGCGCAGCAGCGCGCGGTACGTCAGCACGCGCCCCGCGTTGGCCGAAAGCACCCGCAGCAGCTCGTATTCGGTGGCGGTGAGTTCCAGCGGCTGGCCGCCGAGCGTCACCTGGCGCCGATCGTAGTCGATGGCCAGCCCACTCAGCATGAAGGATGCGGGCTCGGCGTGCCTGCGCAGCGCCGCCCGGATCCTCGCCGTCAACTCCGTCGCCGAAAACGGCTTGACGATGTAATCGGCGGCCCCGGCGTCGAGGGCCTTTGCGATCGTCTCGTCCCGCCCATAGGCGGAGATGAAGATGACCGGCATGTCGGCCAGGTCGGGAACCTGTTGCATCAGCTTGATGCCGTCGGTCCCCGGCAACATCAGGTCGAGCAGGACCAGGTGGGGCTTCTCCGCGCGAATGACGCCCGCCAGTTCCGGAGGCTCGCCCGTCTCGAGTACGGTATACCCCGCCGTGGTGAGCGTATCGCGGATGTAGAGCAGCGTCCGTGGGTCGTCGTCCACCACCAGGATGCGCGTCGCGTCCGGACCTGGACGGGAGCGTTCCTGCGAGGAGGAATCCGAAGCCGCGATGTCGCCGCCGACCTCTTCGGCGGTAGGGACGGTGAACGTGAATCGCGCCCCCCGACCCTCTCCTTCGCTCCGAGCCCGGATGCGGCCCCCGTGCGCCTCTACCAGTCCCTTGCAGATGGCGAGGCCCAGGCCCGTCGCCAGACCGCGCTTTCCCTCGCCCGCGCCGGCCCGCTTGGCGAACAAGTGCGCGAGCCGCTCGGGCGCGATGCCTCTGCCATGGTCGGAGACCGTGATCGAGACATGGACGCCATCGAGCCGCGCGTTGACCTCTATGGGCGACGACGTCCGGGAGTATCTCGCCGCGTTGGAGAGGAGGTTGTTGAGGACCTGTACGATGCGCTGCCGGTCGACCATCACCTTCGGCAGGTCCGGAGGCAGGTCGACCCGCACGCTGTGTCGGCCGCCGGCGTTCAGGAAGGTGGTCCGCGCCCGGTCGATCAGCGCCCCGACATCCGAGGGCTCGGGCGAGATGGACAATGTGCCCGTCGCGATGCGTCCCGCATCGAGCAGGTCGCCCATCAGGACGCTCATGTTGTCGGCGTGCTCGTCGATGATGCGGAAGAACTGCAGCATCTCGGCACGAGCGACGCGCCCGGAGCCGGCGAGCACTGTGGCCGCCGAGCCCTTGATGGCGGCAAGTGGCGCGCGCAACTCGTGACTCACGATCCCGAGGAACTCGGTCCGCATCCGCTCGAGCTCCTCAAACGGCGCCAGATCCTGCATGGTGACCACAACGGACTCGACGCGACCGTCGGGCTCATGGATCGGCGTCACGTTTATCAGCGTCTTAACGCTGCGTCCATCGGGGACCGAGAGCTCGATCTCCTCGGCACGCAGCGTCTCGGCGCTGCTCAGCTCGCGCGCCAGCGGGTATTCCTTCAAGGCGAACTCGCGCCCGTCGCCGCGCCGGCACGTAACCGATTCCAGAAGCTCCATCGTTGACCCGTCCGGCATCCGCAGGCCTCGGACGATTCGCTTCGCCTCCCGGTTGATCGACACCAGACTTCCGGTTCTGGCGTCCAGGACCACCACGCCGACCGGTGACGTGTCGACGAGGGTCTCCACCTTCGCCCGCGCCCGCTGTTCGTCCCGGAAGTTGCGGGCATTGGCGATTGCCGTCGCTGCTTGCGACGCCAGCAGGACGAGAACCTCTTCGTCCTCGCGGGTGAACTCGCCTCCCCCGTCCTTTCCACCGAGAAAGAAACTGCCGGCGTAAATGCCCCGATGTCGGATCGGCGTGCCCTGCAGCGTCTTCGATGGAAGCGCGACCGGCGAGAAACCGAGCGAACGGAGCCAGGTCGGCAGGTCTCCGATCCGCACCGCGCACCCGGAAGGTCCCGGAAGTGCTCGAAGACCCGGAGCCCGTCCTCCCACTCCTGAAGCTGCCGCAGCTGCTCCGGCGTCAGGCCGGAGACGAGGTACGGCCCGGGTTCGCCCGCGTCGTCGACGGTCGCAATCAGGCCATAGCGGGCGCCGGTCAGGGCGCGGGCGCTGTCTACGACTTCCTGCAGGACCGTGTCAAGGTCCAGGCTCGCGTTGATGCGCAGGATCGCGCCGCACAGCCTCGAGACGCGCTCCTGCAGCGCCTCGATTCTCAACGCGTCCGGGTGCTTAGTCACCGGCCCGTCCTCCCCGGATCCTCGCCCGGCGTCGCGTCCTCGGGCACAACCAGTGATCGCCAAAACATCGCAAATGCACCCGAACTATCATCCAAACGTCATAAATTGTCGACCGGGATTCAAGGGCACCTCCCCTAGTCTCGGCAGGGTTCGCGGTGGAAGTGTGGATTGAGCGTACAAAGCCGCCTGGGGACTGCGGATGGAGTTTCAGGGTGCATGCATCCACGTTATCATCCAAATATCAGCATACTACCTTGAAATATAACTGATAGATCGCAGTTCAATCGGCTACCTCTTGCGTGGGGGCCGGTTGTTGCCTCGACTCTCTCGGACTCCATGATATCATCATAGTAGCCAATATTATCGCTCGCGGATCACATACCACCTGCTTTCCTGTACCTGGCGAGGTCCTGCTCCCTGATTCGTTCCGGCCTTCGCAGACGGCTACAGGGCTTTCGGCCTTCGCGTCCGCGATTCGCGTTTCTGCGACCGGCTCCCCGGTCTCCGCGCGCGTCGGGGCTTGCCAGTCCCCGGTTCCGGCGGGCCTCGCCGTACCTTCAGTCGGCGGCGGTGCCACTCCGCCTTGTATTCGAGCTGACGCAGCAGTTCGCTGCCCGCGCCTTCCACTTCGATCTCGCGGGCCTCATGCACGACGCCGGTCGTGGCCTTGTGCTGCAGATCCGCCTGGTGGTTCCGGACCTTGCGTGCCTGGTTGCGCATGAGGGCGAGGGTGCGCTTTCGGCCTTCGGACCCGAATTCGCATCGCTCCAGCCGCCGCTCGAGCCTTGCCAGGCGGCGCCTCGCGTTCCTGAGCGTCCTGCTCTCGCGGATCACGTGGAGGGCCTCCCCGTCCACCGACACACTGATTTCGCGGCCGTTCTGACGGACCGCTGCCTTCTCCGTTCTCGGTTCGACGGGGGTGAGCGGCGCGCACTCGAACAGGCACGACAGCATCCACCGGTTTCCCGCATCGAGCCAGGCCCGTCCCGAGAGCAGACCGAGGGTCTTGCGTCCGGACGGACCCGGCAGCCTCCCCTGGGGCAGCTTTCCGCCCTTCCAGCGCACGGACCCGAACCTGGGCAGCCACACCCGGCTGCCGTCGAAGCGGATCCCCTGGTTGCTGAAGTAGATGCCGGGCTCCCGTCCGGTGCTCTTGATCCGGGGAAATCCTCTGCGCCCGCGTCTTCCCGGCCTGCTGAACCAGGTGCGGAAGGTCCGGTCGAGATCGGCGGCGACGCGGTAGCTGGCGCTGGCGGGGAATTCCCGGTGCTTCGGCTGCCGCTTCCAGTCCCGCGCGAAGGCGCGCATCTCGATCAGGGACAGGCGCCGTCCGGTCTCCCCGTACCTGAGCTGGGAGGTGGCGAGCAGGGCGTTGGCGAGTTCGCGCAGGCCGTTCCTGCACCGGAGCAGCGCTTCATCCTGCGCGGGGCTCGGGTAGAGCCTGCAACGCCACCCGACGTAACGCCGGGCGGTCGATCCGGCCACCGTCAAGGCATCTCCTCGCGGGGCGCCTGCGTCGGAACCCGATCATACGCCCCGGACCCGTTGGCGGAGTGGGGCTCCCACACGGAATCGACCCACTCATTGAATCGCCCGACCACCCGCTCCGAGTCCTCGGCCGCCTCCGCGAGGGTACATCCGGCCGTCCGAAGGAAGTTTCTCTCGAGCGAGCGGCGCTGGAGTCCCAGCCGTTTGGCGAGGGGAGTCCATTCCTCAAGTTTGCGCGCGCGCGTGCCCCAGAGGGTGACCGTCCAGCTCAGGAATTCCTTGAGGCTGCACCGGAGCGGAACTTCCTCCCTCCAGCAAAGCCGAAGCGTCGACGTGGCGACGCCGACCTCGCGCGCCAGCTTTCCGACCGACTTCTCGGGGACGAACGGAGTGCCGGCGGGATCGTTGCGCAAGCCGCACGCCCGGCGGATCGTCTCCTTTACGAAAGGCCGCAGGGAAGGCTCCGACACCAGTCCCAGGCCGAGACGCCACATCGGACCCCAGCTCACCCTGGCGAACTCCCCGAGGACTTCACCGAGGCGGTCTTCGGCCTCGGCGGTCCACACGACCTTCAGCCTGCAGGAGCGAAGTGGGTACAGTCGTCGCAGGCAGTCTACGGAGAGGTCAGCCACCACGACGCATGGCGGACTCAGAGGCCTGAAGGCCGACCGCAACCACTCGACTTCGTCATCGGAGCAGGTGGTGGTTCCGTATACCGTCGCGCAAACGATCGCGGGCGGCGCCAGGAGTGCCTCTCTCGAGCGCACTCGCTGAACTGCGACACCGGCGAGCACGCGCTCCAGTCGGTTCCCCAGTTCGCCGTCGCCGCAATACAGCATGCAGACCAGTTGTTTCGACTCCATCCCTGCGATCCCGCCGTGACGAGGCGCGCTGCCAACCGTGGCGCCCCATTCCTTTGCCCCCATGGTGAGTCTTGGTATATACCAGTATGTACGATCAGCGATCTTGTCAATTTAGGGCCGTGACGGATCGTCCTACAGTCGCTTCTGGCATTGCGGATATCGATAACGTCGTATACGACGAGACAGGGGCGATCGGAGTGATATTTGAGACACATTGCTGATAAACGGGCGATATCGCCAACAATCTTATCGTTTTAGTCGCATTCAGAAAACAGTGGCCATCGCCGATAATCCGAGAATCTGTGGGGTCCGCCGGATGCCACAGAGCGGGGTGATAGTGCGTAACCGGTTGCCAATTATGAAGGTTCTGAAATTGGCACCGCCTTTGCCTATCCGAAGGTACGCGACACTCTCCAGCCGCTCCAGGCCGGTTTTCCTTTCCACCACTCAGGAGGTTCCATGAACCGACTCAAACTCTTCGCCGCAGCAACGCTGATGGCCCTGACCTTCACCGCCTGCGACGAGGGCACTCCGCCGCCCGTGGAGCCGCCCCCGCCGCCCACTCCCGTGGGAACCATCTCCGGGACGGCGACGATTAAAGGCACGGCCGCCAGCGGCATCACCGCCACCCTGTCGTCGGGTGCGACCACGACGACCGGGTCGGGTGGCAGCTTCGCCTTCTCGGGCGTGGAAGCCGGGACCT
>Ga0209022_1000071_pt1 | contig 129785 bp, 106 predicted proteins | sample PinacodermPK_FD_187300 | JGI IMG/M metagenome (GOLD analysis project Ga0209022, IMG submission 187300) | Host-associated microbial community of the marine sponge Aplysina aerophoba from Gulf of Piran - sponge pinacoderm, lysed by proteinase... | ecosystem: Host-associated > Porifera > Sponge >... | reverse complement strand
GTCTAAATCATGATCAGTATAACCACAAATAGTGGCATACCTTGGAACTAAACTTATATTTTTAAGATTATTGAGTCCTGAAAAAATACTATTTTTAGAAAACATGGTAATGCCTGTGACAAAAACAAAGTGAATATACTCTTCAGAATCTTTGATTTGTCGGTAGAATTTCCAGAGAAAATTGCTATTTTTTTGGGCTAACTCTGTGTCAGCCAAGACATCCAAAATAGGAGCGTCATACTCATCCACAAGGACCACAGCTTTTTTGCCGGTTTTTTCCTTCAAAGAAAACAAAAGATTGCTTAATGCTAATAAAGCAGATTCATCCAAGACTTCAGATAGATCTAAGCTTGCTATTTTAGCAATCTTTTTGATTTGATCAATGATATTTTCTGAAATCTTTTCTGGGTTATGGTTTTGACCAGTCATACTGAGTCTTACTACAGGATATTTTTGAGACCAATCCCATTTATCTTCGATGTACAGTCCTTTAAATAAGTCCTTCTTTCCTTCAAACAAACACTCAATTGTGCTAACAAGAAGGCTTTTACCAAAACGTCTAGGGCGAGAAAGAAAATAATTTTTACCAGTTTTTATCAACTTATAAATAAGATCTGTTTTGTCTACATAGTAATATTGATCTTCTCTAATATCTTCAAAATCTGCACAACCTATTGGAAACATCATGGTATATATTCCTGACATTTTAAACGTTCAATCACTTAGCCATTACTACCACACTCACTCCCATCGTACCTGAATTTACGCAATTATACTCCTTATTAAATTACGAGGCACTCTGTGTATAGAAGGATTCATCAGAAGATAAACACAAAGCAAGCCTTATATTATAATAGCTTACTCGACTAGAAGATACACTAACCATAGAAAACGTTTTGTGTTTACATGGGCATGATTGTTTGCAGCAAAAAGTAAAACTTCTGCGAATTACTATGTCGTCTGTCATACTTAGGACTTTCAGATCTTAAAAGCTCTGTAGCTAAGGTAGAAGCAAAGAGCTACCCATAGAGGAAAGCCTAAAATGCCCCATGGCAGGCTTTTAGAAGATAGCTGTAATGGATAGTGAGTATCAGCCAGGTCCATGGCATACCATGTGGCTATACCTAGAAGAACAATCTGGCCTTGTAGTGCAAACACCCGCAACATGATAATGATATGCTTTTTTCCTTCCAAGGATTGTGCTTTAGAAGATTTTTTGTTTATGCTCATAAAAAGCCATATGGTTTCAAATGTGTTTTTGCTATCATCATTTTTGATCGCAATCTTTTGGCCAAATCATGTACCATCATAGTTTGTGCTGTAATAACATGTTTGGCGATGGCGTGTGCTTATGTGTAAACGAGCCTCTTAAGGCTTACTTTTTGTTAGGACTAAAACATGACCTTGCTGTTCCCTCAACCTTCGAAGCCTGAAAAGCTAACCAAGCTAAGACAGCCGGAACACCAGCCAGGACAAGCCGCCTCCGATCAACTCAAAGCTCAGAAGGCTTGGCTTACTATACAAGATAAAATATCTCATTATCTTGACAAAGCTATTATCCATGACTTTGTTCGTTCTGCTCGTGTTACTTTTGCTCCAAAGCACATCATCATCGAGGTTTGTGATGCCAATCATTACGAAGAGTTTGTCGATAGAGCACTTCCGGGGCTGAAACGAGCTAAGTCTCATCTAAGCTTTGAAGACATTCATTTTCGTATCACTATCCGTCCGCGTACTACAGGTCCGCGTGCTGCAATTTCTTCTCGTACCGTCGTACTACCTACAGCCTCTCAGGAGTCCTCTGCTAGTCATTCTAGTCAAACAGCCACTTCTAACACTCTAAACTCTTCTTACACCTTTGATAACTTTGTTAAAGGCCCCTCCAATCAGTTTGCTTATGCTACCTGTCAGAGTGTAGCTGAAAGTCCAGGTACCAACTACAATCCTTTGTTTATTTACGGACATTCTGGGCTTGGAAAAACCCACCTCCTTCATGCAGTAGGGGGTAAGATAGCAGCTATACATGATCATCTTCATGTGCTTCATACCACAACCCATAACTTTATGAACGAGCTCATTCATTGCATACGTCATGGTCAGCAGGCTCGTTTCAAAGAAAAGTACACGCGATGTGATGTACTTTTAGTGGATGATATTCAGTTCATATCTGGCAAAAAAGCTACTCAAGAAGAATTCTTCCATGTATTCAATGCTCTTTATGAACGTAAGCAACAAATCATTATCACTTCTGATAAATATCCTAACGAAATCAGTGATATTGAGGATCGATTGCGCAATCGTTTTGAGTGGGGGCTTATTTCTGATATCCAGCCTCCTGACACGGAACATCGCATGGCTATCCTTTATTCAAAAGCTGAAGATATGAAAGTAAACGTTCCTGCTGATGTGATTGCTTATATCGCCTCACGTTGTAGACGTAATGTTAGAGAACTGGAAGGAGCTCTAAGGCGTCTTGTGGCTTTCGCTGGATTCCATGCTCACACCATCAATCTTGATCTTGCTGTATCAGCGTTTCAGCATCTCAACAACCATCAGCAAAACAAAGTCAGTATAGATCTCATACAAAAAACTGTGGCAAAACATTACGACATCAAAGCCTGTGATCTACGTTCTGCAAAACGCCATCGAGTGGTATCACTTCCACGTCAAGTGGCGTTTTACCTATCTAAGGAGCTCACCTCTCATTCCTTACCTGAGATAGGGGCTGCCTTTGGTGGTAAAGACCACACCACCGTGCTTTATGGAGTTAAGAAAATCGCTGCTAGCTGCAAAACAGATGCTAAGCTACGCTTTCATGTGGATCAAATCACATCCACCATCATCTCTTTAAGTCAACAAGTATCTTGCTAAACACCTACCTCTTTGGCGATTATAGCTTCTTATCTTATTGTAAAAAACGTGTTGTGAATAAGTTGGGGATACGTTGTGTATGGATTGATGTGTAACGAACATGTTCCCCTTAGGCTCTATGATATCCCATTCTATCCACATCCTTTAAGAAAGTTTTCCACAAAGTTATCCTATGAAGATTGTGGGCTACACAGAGGTTTCATAGGCTTTTCCACAGAAAAAATCACCTACTAATACTACTACAGATATATTATACTCCTTCTTTATAGCTATAGAGACACCATAAGGAGTGGATAAAGCGTGCGCATCACTGTTTCATCACAAGAGCTATCTTCTATTGTTGTTAAGCTTCAGCCTGTACTCATGGATCGTAAGATGGGGTATGTGGGAGTAAGAGCACATTTAGACCAAAGCCTTGAAGGTATGAACGGAACATTACAGCTCAATGCTTCTGATGCGCATATGGATCTTTATGCACAAGTCAACTGTATGGTACAGGGAGTTGGAGAGTGTTTTATTGCAGCACGTTTATTCACTGAAATAGTTAAACAGCTTCCTACTGGAGAAGTGGGTTTATCTATAGAAGAAAACGCGCTTGTGGTAAGAGTATTTGAAAACACTCAGTTTCAAATGAAACTTCCTTTAATTGATAAATTCAGTTGGCTTGAAGAACCTCACTTAAATGATGTCACCACAGTGAAGCTTGAGACTCAAGCTTTGAGTTATCTTACCTCTCAAGTGATTACAGCGGTGGGACTTGATAGTGCGTATATTTATTCTGAAGTAGGCTACTTTCATCATATAGATGGGCATTTACGTCTTGTGGCCACAGATAGTGTGCGGCTATCTTATAGTCAAATGCCTTGTGACATTGGTGCTTGTGACATTGATGAAAGCTTTCTCAAAGAAGGCATTTGTATTGCTCGAAAGGGCCTTATGGTGATGCAAAAAATGGCTGATCATGATGGAGAAACCATCGATTTTTCTTTATCAGCTCAACAAGATATGTGTTCTATGTCTGTGCCAGGGTTTAAAGTGTTTATCCGTCTTTCTTATGCGGCTTATCCGCATTATATGAGTGTTCTTCTTAATGAAGATACTCCTGGATTATTTAAAGTAAATATATCCCGAGAGTTGTTTCTTGGCACAATGAGACGTATACTCCTTGTGTCACCCCAAATTCCTATTGTTCAGTTGAGCTTCTTTGAAAGCCAATTGACGATTTCATCGCAAAACAAAGAGTCTTGGGGTAAAGAAGTTATGGAGTTGTCCACATCGTTTCCCCAAAAGATAGAAATAGGGCTACATGGAACGGGTATTATTGATGTACTATCTCATCTTGCTGGTACACACGTTATATTAACTGTCTTAGGACGTCATGCTCCATTTGTGATATATGCACTTGAGGAACCTTACGGTTGTCATTCAAGGCATGTTTTTGCTCCTGTGGATGAACAGTACGGAACATCATGAGTGTTATGAGTCTCATAAACACATTTTTACAAAATTTCATATCTATTTCCATATAACCACAATACATGATTCATATGCATTCAAACGATCATCCCCAACAGCCATCTTCTCAGGATCCTCTATCTGCTTCTCCTGTGGATACTGCAGATACTACGGATAATGTGGGTAATGAAGAAGAAGATAATAAAAAAAACAACCATGCAGCACATACAGCTAGCAACGTAGATATTAACAAGAACAGCAGTGATGCGGCTATAGCGGCACAGACTTTAGAGGCTGCAAGCTATACGGCTTCTGATATTCAGGTTTTAGAAGGACTAGAGGCTGTACGTAAACGTCCAGGGATGTATATTGGCACCACATCTGTTGCGGGAGTGCATCATCTTATCTATGAGATTGTGGATAACTCCATTGATGAGGCTATGGGGGGATGGTGTGATCGTATAGAGATTCGTCTGTGTCCTGATGGTTCGGTGAGTGTGAAGGATAACGGCCGAGGTATACCTGTTAAGGATCATCCTACTTTAAAGAGACCTGCTCTTGAGATTGCCATGACCACGCTTCATGCGGGAGGAAAGTTTAATGATAAGGTCTTTTCCTTTTCAGGTGGTTTGCATGGGGTGGGCTGTGCTGTTGTGAATGCTCTTTCTGAGTGGTGTAGAACAGAAGTAAGACGTCATGGTGATATTTACGAACAGAAATATCAACGAGGAGATATTCTTGGTGATGTCAAAAAAATAGGAAAAAGCGCAGCTACAGGTACAACCATCACCTTTAAGCCAGATCCTACTATTTTTGAGGATATGGATTATCTCTTTGATGTTCTTAAGGTGAGATTTCGTGAGTTAGCCTTTCTTAACAAAGGTCTTACCATACAGTTTGTTGATGAACGTTTTACGGCTGTTCAAGAAGAAACCTATGGGTTTGAGGGTGGTTTAATATCTTATGTGGAATTTCTTAGCCAAGGCCGGCAGGTATTTGGCGAAGAAGTCATCTACTTATCTAGTGAAGACAAAGATGGTGAAGGCAAAGTTAAGGGTTATCTTGAATGTGCTATGCAATGGACAGACTCTTATCAAGAACATGTTTTCAGTTATGTAAACAATATCCGTACTATGGATGGTGGAAGTCATGTTACGGGGTTAAAATCCTCTTTAACGCGTATTTTGCAAAACTATGCAGATCGTCTAGGAACTCTTAAAAACCTCAAATCCACTCTTCAGGGTGATGATGTTCGTGAGGGTTTGGTGTGTGTCTTGTTGATCAAAATCAAAGATCCAGAATTTCAAGGACAAACCAAAACAAAACTGGGTAATGCTGATGTACGTCCTTGGGTTGAAGGAGAGATCAGTAAGTATCTCAATACATTCTTTGAAGAAAACCCTAAAACTTTAAAAAGTATTTTACAAAAAATAGCTGATGCGGCTCGTTCTCGTTTGGCTTCAGAGAGAGCTAGGGATCTCACACGTCGTAAAGGTGCATTAGACTTTGTAGGTTTATCGGGAAAGATTTCTGATTGTCAGGAAAAAAATCCTGAATTATGTGAAATTTTTATTGTTGAGGGAGACTCTGCAGGAGGATCTGCTAAACAGGGACGTGATAGGCGTATTCAGGCAGTTCTTCCTTTGCGGGGAAAAATTCTCAATGTGGAGAAAGCTCGACTTCATCGTATGTTGGATTCTAAGGAAATCAAAACCTTAATCAAGGCGTTAGGATGTGGCATAGGAAAAGATGGTTTTGATATTTCTAAAATCCGTTATCACAAAGTCATTTTAATGACAGATGCAGATACTGATGGAGCTCATATTCGAGCCCTTATTTTAACCTTTTTCTTTCGTTATATGCGTGAGGTGATTGAAAGAGGATATTTGTATATAGCAGAACCTCCTCTATATATGTTTCGTAAAGGAAAAACTCAGGTATATCTTAAAGATGATGAAGAGTTGTCTCAATTTCTTATGAAAGAAGGCCTGTCTCAGTATTATCTGAAAGATCATCGCAGAAACCATGTTGATCAAGGCATGATGAAAACCCTAACAGCTAATCATGTTTTCTATGAGCGTTATATGCAACGTCTCTCTCATGGTTCTGAGTCAGCTATATTAACTTACTTACTTGAAAACCCTATAGATAAAGATATTCAAAAAACCTTTTCATCGAAGCAAGCTTGCACCAACCTTCTTACAACAATCATAGCTCACCTTGAATCTACGTTTAAAGGCAGAGCCTATGCTAGTGGTTATGTGGAGAGAATGGAAGACTATCAAGACCATAAAACTGTACCTGTACATAGCTCAGAGAATACAGAGAATACAGATACAAACAATAAAATAGACAGCAAAACAGACAGCGATGAGCAATCAGATGAAAACATCTCTTCTCAAGACTCTGAAGCACCAGCCGTGTATGTTGTCATGATTGAAACACGTCTTCATAATCGCTATAAACTCACACGCATTGAATCGGCATTGTTTCTATCTCAAGACTTTTTACATCTCAGACGGGCTCATGAAAAAATACATAATCTGGTAACATTTCCTTTGTCTTTGTATAAAAAATCCACAGCTGAAGGTGTGGAAAAGCCCGTTCAAGACAAACCAACCTTACAAGCTAAAACCATCAAAGAGTTGGTGAAGAAAATAGAAGATCAGGTTAGAAAAGGAGCTTATGTACAACGTTATAAAGGGCTAGGAGAGATGAATCCTGAGCAATTGGAAAACACAACTATGGCTCCTCATAAAAGACGTTTGATGCAAGTGACTATTGCTGATGCGATTACAGCAGATCAGGTGTTTTCAACGTTAATGGGTGATGAAGTAACCCCTAGGCGCATATTTATTGAAGAAAATGCTCTGCGCGTTGAGCAGATAGATACATAACAGATGAAATAACATTAGTAGCTATTGACATGTTAGTGGGTGAGGCTTTTGGAAGAACAAACAGAAATCATTGAAACCACACATATTGAAGAAGAGATGCATAACTCTTTTTTGAGTTATGCCATGAGTGTTATTGTCTCTCGGGCTTTACCGGATATTCGTGATGGTTTAAAGCCTGTACACCGGCGCATTTTATATGCCATGCATGAATTGAAAATGCTTCATAATCGCCCTTATCTTAAATCAGCTCGGATTGTGGGTGATGTACTTGGAAAATACCATCCTCATGGTGATAACTCTGTATATGATGCTTTGGTGCGTATGGCTCAAGAATTTGCCATGCGTTATCCTGTGGTGGATGGTCAGGGAAACTTTGGTTCCATCGATGGTGATAGTGCAGCAGCCATGCGTTATACCGAGTCACGTATGCAGCAATATGCAGAGTATTTGCTTGCTGATATTGATAAAGGCACAGTGGATTTTGTGCCTAATTATGACAACAAAGAACAAGAGCCTGTCGTGCTACCGACTCGCATTCCTCATCTTTTGGTGAATGGTTCATCAGGTATTGCGGTGGGTATGGCAACCTTTATTTTGCCTCACAATCTCACAGAAGTGGTTTCAGCACTTAAGGCCTTGATGGAGCGTCCTAGTATCACAGTGGATGAGCTTCTTGAGCATATGCCTGGCCCTGACTTTCCTGGTGGTGGAGAGATTCATGGAGTGAGTGGTATTCGTCAGGGTTATCTTACTGGGCGAGGATCCATTCAGGTGAGATCTCGTACTGAGATAGAATCAGCGGATGATCATCCCAAATTCCGTGGTAAGTCACGGATTATCATCACACAAATCCCGTATTTGGTGAATAAAGCGCGTTTGGTGGAAAATATAGCTAAGCTTGTTCATGAAAAGAAGATTGAAGGCATAGCTGATATCCGTGATGAATCATCGAAGCAGGGTATTCGTGTTGTGGTGGAGTGTAAGCAAGGAGAGTCTGCAGAGGTGATACGCAATCATCTTTTTAAGCTCACGCCTTTGCAAACATCTTATGGCATGAACATGGTGGCTTTGTTAAGAGGTGTTCCTAAGCGAGTCAGTCTTAAAGAAATGCTCAGTGAGTTTTACAGCTTTCGTCGAGAGATCGTGCTGAGACGAACATCGTTTTTGCTTGTTAAAGCAGAAGAAAAACTGACTTTGTATTTGGGCTTAAAAGTTGCCATTGAAAACATTGACGAAGTGGTGGCAGGTATTCGTGCTGCTGCTGATAACAGTGCGGCTCAGCAGTTTCTTATGGAGCGTTTTAAGCTTCTTGAGGTGCAGGCTAAGGCTATTCTTGATATGCGTCTAGCGCGCTTGACGGGACTAGAAAGAGAAAAGGTTATAGCAGAAGTCAAAGACTTACAAGATAGCATTAAAGATTTAGAAGATATTTTGGCAACTCCTCAGCGCGTGACGGATATTATCTTAACCGAACTTAATGAAGTGGTGGAGCGCTTTGGTGATGAGCGTCGTACCGAGATCTTTCAAACGCCGGCTGATGAAATCACGTTGCAATCTTTAGTTGAAGATGTGTCTGTTGTTGTCACCTTATCACTAGCTGGTTATATCAAGCGTACTACCACAGAGGATATTCAGACACAAAGACGGGGTGGTCGTGGTCGTAGTGGTATGTTGATGAAAGACGATGATTCTACAGCTCAGGTTTTTGAGTGTACCAATCATCAAGATCTTTTATGTTTTACCAACTTTGGCAGAGTGTATTGTCTTAAGGTTTATGAGATACCGGAAGCTCACCAGCGTTCTCGTGGTAAACATGTAGCTAACTTGCTATCGCTAACGGAAGGTGAAAATGTTGTGGCTGTGATGCCGGTGGCAGATTTCAAAGATGATCTTTATGTTACATGCTTGACAGTGAGAGGCCAGATCAAAAAAACGCCTCTGCGTTTATTTAGCAAAATACGTAATAGTGGCATTATTGGTATCTTGCTTAAAGAGGGTGATGGGCTTCTTGAAGTGGAGTTATCCAAAGAAAGCGATCATATTTTGATTGCTTCTTCTGCTGGAAAAGTGATTCGTTTTAAAGCCAAAGATTTTCGTGCCACAGGGCGTAATTCCAGTGGTGTCATAGCTATGCGTTTAGCTAAAGATGAACAAGCAGTGGCTTTAGAGGTTTTTGATCCTGAATCTGTACGTGGTAAAACTCTTCTTTCGGTGTGTAAGAATGGTTATGGAAAATGCTCTTCTATGGATGATTATCGTCTCACCTCACGTGGTGGTAAAGGTGTGATCACCATTAAGGTCAATAACCGTAATGGTCCTCTTGTGGGTGTGTATCATTTAGCTTCTCATGATGAAGTGGTGTTGATGACTTCACGTGGCACGATGTTAAGAATGGGGCTATCACGCATGTCAACCATGAGCCGAAACACTCAAGGGGTGCGGATGATGAATGTTAGAGAAGAGGAAACCATTCAAACAGTGGCTATTATTCGTCCTGATCAAGATTCTTTACTGACCACATCTTCACCAAGTGCTTCACCATCTGGTGATGATAACGATGGCTCACCTGAAGCAACATAACTCTTTACAGGATGATCTTCCTATTGCTGTGATAGGAGCAGGTATTGCTGGATTATCTGTAGCTTATTATCTCTGTAAAGCTCAGCGGTGTGTGCATATCTATCATCATCAACAGAGTGGTACTATGAGTGCCAGTGAGGCAGCTCAAGGCGTTGCTACTCTTAAGGGCATATCACTAGCTCGTAGTGGTGTATTTCATGGAAAAATGCGTGGTTTTTGGGCTCTTAAAGAGTTACTAAGCGAGTTATCTTCTCACTCTTTATCTTGTAAAGACATATCACCTGCTTCTTCTCTTTGGCATCAAGGCGGTGTGATAGAGCCGTTTCAAACGTTAAAAGATTATCGTCTTCAGGCACAACGTACTTATCAAAGAGCTCCTCAGGGTTTTTTTACCAAAGATTTTCTATCGTATCATCATTCTGATTCTAACAATTCACGGTTATTACGTGAAAAGCTAAGTGAAGGTATGTTTCCGTATGCTTACGTGTATCCTCAGGGTTTTGTGTATTCTCCAAAGCGTTTACTGGAATCTTTAAAGGCTTTCGTACTCACTCATAAAAACAACCGTTTCTTTCATCATCACGCATTGCCTGTTTATAAAGGTTCTTGCTGGCATATTGCTCATCGTTCTTATAGTCATGTGGTGTTATGTGTGGGTGATGCTTTACCTACAACATTGAAACAGTTGAAGCTGAGATTTTCTGTAAAGAGCTCTATGAGTTATGGACGGGTATTTTCGTGGCTTGCACCTGATTGTCGTAACACTTTGCTTGCAGCTCTTAATATCGACAATCCTGTGCAAAGTAATATGTTTGCTTGGAAGCAAGGGGCAAGATCGTGCCGAGGAGAGGTGATAGATTCTTCTTGTGTGAAGTATGCGTTTGGTTCATTTAATACAAAAGTTGCTAGCTCATTATCATCTCAGGGGTGTCCATATTGCTTAACAGCAAAAAGGCCTCTAAGCATAAAGCAGTCCTATTTCACAGGGAATGGGACTGAGAGTGGTGTTAAAGATCAGGTGTGTCAGGAGTGTCAAAAGGCTATCAGGCAGTTTTATCAAGCGAGCCATAAAATGTCTCTTAGAGAAGGTCGTGCAGGATTTTTAAAAGCCCAAGCATTGTGGATGCATTCAGCTAGACGTCTTACTTTGCGTGAGGGCAAGCCTGTTATGGGCGCTCTTTGGCAAAATGAACACAGTCGTGTTGCAAAGAAGTATGCTTCTATGTGGTTGTTTGGAGGTTTGGATAAAACCGGCTATTTTTTTGCTGCTTATTTTGGCAAAATGCTGGTTTCATCGCTTCTAGGCAGGCAACCACTCAAAGAAGTATCTCATCCTGGCTTGCTAGCAAGTGCAGATGTGGTAGAACCGTTGTGAGATTGCCCATAGCCTTGCTTTTGTTTCACCTCTGGCATGTAGTAAACTAAGTCGTAACAAGAAAGCTCTGCGGGTTTTTATGGTGCTCTCAAAATGATATGAGTTATAGATATGAATTATAGGTATAAGTTATCGGTATAAGTTATAAGAGTGCTTTTTTTGAGTTTCTTATCAGCAATAAACAGTAAACCTAGCCCTAAAACTAGCCCTAAAACTAGCTATAAAACTAGCTATAAAACTAGCCAAAAAGAACCCATAACATCAAAAAACCAAAGAACAACGCATAATGACTGTGATCATGTATATAAACAATATAAAAACACTTTGTGCCAGTTACTCACGTAAAGCAACTCACATAAAGCAACTCACATAAAGCAACTCACATAAAGCAACTCACATAAAGCAACTCACATAAAGCAACTCACATAAAGCAACTCACATAAAGAAAACCATGAAACATTTTTCATCACTACAACATATGTCTGTATATTATGTATGCATTTTTATGGCTGTTATGCTTTTTGCAACAACAGGTTGTGTGACATCATCTGTAGAATCGCCTATTGAGGATTCTGCAACACTTCCAGAAAAAATGGATACACAAAAGAAAGAACAAGAGAAAAACAAAAGTAAAGAAAACTCTCTTAAGAACAAAAATCTTGCCAAGGATATGAAAGAAAAAACAGCTTTGTCTCCATCCAACTCTTTAGCAGGAGTAGATGTGGATGTGTCTTCATCTGATTCATCGGGTTTATCTGTATTGGGGCCAGAAGAGTTATCCATATCTCAACCGGTGTTTGATGGCGATTTTGATGATGTGGTGATGGTTGCTCCTACTGTAGAAGAAATGGATCAATTATGGAAAAGTTTGTTGCGTTATGGACGTAACATAGTGGCTACAGGGCGTATATTTACAGCTAACGTTTCTGTGAAACAAGAGCAGATTATTGAGTATCTTATGGATCAGGATCCTGATAGTCGTACGGATAAAGAAAAAGCTATTTTGTTTCTAGCATTGCTAGAACATGCTGTGGTGGAATTTGAGCATCTTTTGCAAAATCGTTCAAAAGATGAGGGGGTAACGGATGAAGAATCCGCTGAGCTGTTATCGGATTTAGCTAAAGAGTATCGTTTAAACTTGGTGTATGAGTTAAAAAATAATCGTATCCTTTTTCATCCAACCATATTTCATGTGACTTTATTGGTGTTGATGTATGTGGGTGCTAAAGACAGCACTATTCTTTCTGTGGTGTCATTTGTGAAGCCTAAATCACGTTTATGGACAGGGCTGGATCGTTTGATTGAAAGTTATGACTCAGCAGGAGAAGACTCTGAGCAGTTTTCATCTCCTGTGTCTGTGCCAGCAGTTTTGCCAGAAGTGAACACTCTTCAAGAAAAGCCACAACAGGAATATTCAGCGGGAGTGTTTGCTGAAGGCGATAAGCTGATTCGTCAAGCTAAAGACCTTTATGTGAAAGAAGAGTATAAAAAGGCGGTGGCTTTGTTAGAGGGCATTCCTCAATCATCGCCTCATTTTGGCAGTGCTCGTTCTTTGGCAGCTCAATATTCAGATGCTGCAGTGAGTGAATTGCGCAAAGAAGCGGCTCAATTGTTTCAAAACCATGTACGTGTGAATTCTTTACAAAGAAAAATAACGTACTTGCGTGATGCAGAAAAGAAGTTACAAGAAGCCATGGCCTCTTATCCTACCTCTCGGTGGTTAAATAGAGTTCAGGGCAATTTGGAGGTGATTCAAGCCAAGCTGGAAACACTTGAAGTAGAGCTTCTCAGTACTCAACAACTCCCTGCTGACTCACAGGATTCTAAGAATGCTGAGAAGAACCAAGATCCTTAGCACATTGAGAACGGATGATTTATAACAGATAATCGTCGGTGATGATGCCTTCCCCAGCCATGAAAACCCACTCCATGCTCTGTGACATGTTAACCAGCAAAGGCTTGGTGGTAGGGGCTCAATTGCTCAATCCTTTACAGCCCATTAAAGGACTCACCTTATGGGATGATCATCAAGATCCTTTATGGGGAGTGGTGTTATATAAAGGCGTGCATTTTGATCATCACCTGCGATTACACAGGAAAGCTACAAAACCTATCCTGTTATATCTTCTTGAAGATATAACAGCTATCACCAAAGATAGGCTGAAGAACATCTCTTATATTCAGCTGACAGATGCGAGAAAGGGTTGGGCTCTTGGGATGTCATATATTTATGATCATCCTCAAAATCAGCTACGCTCTATTGCCGTTACAGGAACGAATGGTAAAAGTTCGACGGTGTTTATGGTCCATCAGTTATGGAAACAGCTGGCAGTGAAGCATATGGCTTTAGGAACGTTAGGGTTACTTGGGGATCTGGAAAGCACGGAACGTTTTCCTCTTTTATCTTTTAACACCCATACAACACCTAATCCAGATCGACTCTTTCCTGTGTTATTCTCTGCTGTACAACAAGGCATCACTTGGTTGGTTATGGAGGTGTCATCTCATAGTCTTGAACAACACCGATTATATGGCATGTGTTTTTGTGCTGTTGTATGGACCAGTTTCTCTCAGGACCATCTGGATGTGCACAAGAGTCTTGATCAGTATTTTGCTGCTAAAGTGCGTCTCCTGCAGCATCCTTATATCACAGCCAAGAGCGCTGTTTTCATAGATCAACAGGTCTTGAGTGTGCCTCGCTTCAAACATCTTATCCGTGAGACATTGCAAGCTCAATCTGTACCGTATAAGAGCGTGGATGTAGCTGCTTTTGGAGGTGCTCGTAGTGGTTTTCCTTATGTGGGTGTGATGCAAAGAAACTTTGTATTAGCTGCTCATGTGGCAGCACAAACACTTGAGATAACAGTTGAGGAGTTGTGGGATCGTTGTGATTTTAAGCAACTCCCACAGGTGCCTGGGCGTATGAATGTGGTACACTCTGTGCCTTATGTGATCATTGATTATGCTCACAGTCCTCGTGCATTGAAACTGGCTTTGTGTGATATCCGTCATCAATTTGGGTTGCCTATTATCTGTGTTTTTGGTTGTGGAGGAGATCGGGATCGTAAGAAACGTCCTTTGATGATGCAAGAAGCCCTAAAAGGAGCTGAGACCATTGTATTAACCAGTGATAATCCTCGTAGCGAAGATCCTTTGAAGATCATTGAAGACATCAAAGTAGCCCTAACCACACAGGATCACAAACGAGTGTATGTTTATGTCCATCGTAGAGAAGCTGTGGAATATGCTCTTAAAATGGCTATCAAAGATTATCAAGGGCAAGTGAGTGTGTTGGTTGCAGGTAAAGGGGTAGAAGATAGACAAATCATAGGCGATGTGAGTGTGCCTTTTTCGGATCGAAACGTTGTGGAAGAGTTTTTTATGAAAGACACGAGTGGATAAAACGCCTTATTTTGATGTTGTGGCTGCTTTAGCACAAGAAGAGGTTTTTATAGGTGCTAGCCGTGTGGCTCAAAGAGCTCAGACTAGCCCTAAAGCTAGCCCTAAAACTAGCCCTAAAACTAGCTCTGTAACGAGCTTTATTGTGGATCCCACCCAAGAGTGGTTATCCACAGACAGCCGTCATTTAGCTGATCATGCTGTGTTTATGCCTTTAGCTGGCAAGAACTATGATGGTCATGATTTTATAGCAGCAGCTGTGCAGCAAGGAGTGCGTGGGTTTTTTTATGAGCCCAAGCGCTATGACATCAAAGCTATGAGAAAAGAGATTGATGAGCAAGGTGAGCAAGGTGAGCCAGTTGAAGTTGTTGCCATAGCTGTGCGTTGCAGCAAAGAGGCGTATTGTGTTCTTAGTAGAGTGTATCGTAGGCAGATCCTTAAACACACCACTGTGATTGCTATTACAGGATCATCTGGTAAAACCACATTAAAAGAATATGTGAAAAAATGGCTGATGGAGTTGATGGGGCAAGGTCATGTGGTAGCTGCAACGGTTAACAATGAAAACAATGAAATCGGTGTGGCTAAAACCTTATTACAAACTCATCCAACCACCAATGATCTTATTGTGGAAATGGGCATGCGTCACAAGGGAGATATTGCTTTTTTGTTAAAGATGGCATGTCCTCAAGTGTGTGTCCTTACCTGTGTTTATCCAAGTCATCTACAAGCTATCAGATCTCTTGACAATCTTTATGCTGGAAAACTGGAAATGTTCCATCATAGCAAGCAAGCTAAATGGGTAGGATGGATGGATGATGAGCGTATCAGGCAGGTGATGTTATCTCATGATCAGAGTTATGGTTTCGGGGTTTGCAAAGAAGCTCAAGTCTGTATTCAACACAGTCATTTAGATGTAGCAGCAAGATCCACAACTGTGGAGATGAACATAGCTTCAAAGCTTGCTTCTTTGTATCACCTAGCTGACAAGCTAGGTGATACAGTAAGTGTTACGGTTACGGTAAAAGGTGTGCATCAAAGCACGTCTTTGCATGTGGCTGCTGCTTGTGCTGTGATACTTGCACTGGGTAGAGGAGAGGCGTTACAAGCACGCTCTGAGTTGAAGCTCTTGCCATTGAATGGTCGGTTTTGTTTGCTATCATCGCCTTTGGGTGTGACTGTTGTGGATGATAGCTATAATGCTCATCTGCAGAGTATGCGTGCTGGGTTACTGAGTTTTCACAAGCTTGCTGCAAGAGCAACAAAAGTGTTGATATTAGCAGATATGCTGGATTTGGGGGCTGCTTCTGGTACGCTACATGGCTTGTTGGGAGAGTGGATTGCAGAAAGGTTTTCTTTTAAAGATACATCTTTGTTGTTGGTAGGGGCGGCTATGAAGGCTGGTTTTGCTCGTGTGTCTGGTTTGGAAAATGCATGTATTCACTATTATCCCAAAGTGGATGATTTGTTAAGCTCAGAGGTGTATAGGGATTATATGACACAGTGGTTGGAGTATGGCGGGCAATGGGTGTATATCAAGGGATCTCGTGGTATGAAGCTTGATAAGGTGGCAGATGATATGGTGGCTTCATTAAATTTAGAATGAATCAAAGATGATTCCTTATGTGTTTTCCATGCTTGCAAGTGAATGGCCCTTGATGAATGTGGCTCGTTATATCACTTTTCGTGCTCCCATGGCTCTTTTAAGTGCCTTGTTGATCAGTTTTATATTTTCTCCGTGGTTTATTCGGCGTCTTAAAAATGGTCAATTGCGGCAGGTGATCAGAGAGGATGGTCCTGATTCTCATTATGTAAAGCGTGGTACACCCACTATGGGAGGAGGACTGATCATCCTTTCTGTGTTGATACCGAGTTTTCTTTGGATGGACCTGAATAGTCCTTTTCTGTGGCTCCCTTTTATAGTGGTTGCTAGTTATGGTGCATTAGGTTTTTTAGATGATTATTTAAAAATACGTGCCAAAAATTCACAAGGTGTCAGACCGTATGGGAAGTTGATCTGGCAGTTTTCTGTGGCAGCCATTGTGGTGGTGATATTTCAGTATTGGTACGGTGATCAGGGTTCTTATGACGTACTGGCAGACAGTGGAGCTCCGCAGTTATCGCTGGTGTATGTGCCTTTTTTAAAACAGGTGGTTATCCCTTTAAGTTGGCTCGCTATTCCGTTTGCGTGTGTGGTGATTGTGGGAAGTTCAAATGCCGTCAATCTCACCGATGGTTTGGATGGTTTAGCTATTGGTCCGGTGATGATTGCTTCTGCTACTTTCGCTCTTCTTGCTTATGTGACGGGGCATATCGAAATATCACGGTATTTACATTACCATCATCTGCCCGGTAGTGGAGAGTTAAGTATTTTTGCTGCAGCCATGGTGGGTGCAGGGTTAGGCTTTCTTTGGTATAATACTTATCCAGCTCAGGTCTTTATGGGTGATGTGGGCTCTTTGCCTTTGGGGGGAGCTTTAGGACTTTTTGCTGTTCTGACACGTCATGAGATTTTATGGGTGATTATCGGTGGGATATTTGTTTTAGAAACACTCAGTGTGATCACACAAGTGATATCGTTTAAGCTAACAGGTAAAAGGCTGTTTAAAATGGCTCCTATTCATCATCATTTTGAGTTAAAAGGTTGGCCTGAGCCCAGGGTGATTGTACGCTTTTGGATAATTGCTATTATTTTAGCTATGGTGGGGTTGTTAAGTCTTAAGCTTCGTTAATGTGTGCTGTATACCTCTTGTTATATGGTTATAAAAAATAGGTGTTTATAGAGAGGGAAGCATTCAACAATGCCTAAAAAAAAGCGTTTTTTTCAGGGATTGTTGATTTATGGTGTGGGTATCAGTGGTCTTGCAGCAGCAAGACTTGCCATGAAACATCATATTGCGTTTCATCTATGGGATGATGCGTTCGTTAAACCACACGATCATATGGATATTCCAGCAGATATCAGATCATATGCCAGTAGTATCCAGCAAAAAAATATATGCTTAAAAGATTTATGGTTTATGCCTTCACCGGGTATACCTGAAACAACGCAAACGTACCAGTTTGCTCAGAAACACTGTTGTGGATGTGTTTCAGAACTTGACTTTGGCTGGTTTTTTCTACCACGTCCGGTGATAGCTGTCACAGGTACCAATGGCAAATCCACCCTGACAGCTATGATCAGTTATCTCAGTGAACACTATGGTTTGAAGTGTCCGATGCTTGGAAATATCGGTGTTGCTATGAGTACGGCAGCTTTATCTGAGCATGACACACCATGGTATGTGGTGGAGCTTTCGAGTTATCAGCTGGCAAGTAGTCAGCATATATCTGCTTTAGCCAGCGTGATGACAGGCCTGGGTAAAGATCACCTCAATCGTCATCAGAGCCTTGCTTGCTACATTCAAACAAAATGGCGGCTGATATCACTGTATAACAACCGTTGTGCCATACCACCGCCTTTTATTACTACCAAAGCGGTGATGGATATAGCACACACCCATAATCTTTCAGCTCCTCTGCATCGTTACTGTGAAGTGACAGCACAAGAGGAGGATCTTTTAGAAACTTTAGCCATAACCACCCTTAAAGAAGCAGCTCAGGCTTATTACCAACGTTGTTATCATCCCTTGGCTAACAGCACAGTAAGGTATGACATCAAGCTTAAAGATGCCATGATGCGTGTAGCAAATATGCCCGTATCAGCAATGAAAACGGTGCTCAAAAGTTTTGAAGGTTTGCCTCATCGTTGCAGTAAGCATACATTTCCTTATAAAGGCCATATCTATACGGCCATCGATGACTCTAAAGCTACCAATGTGGAAGCTGTGGCTTATGGTTTACGTAGGATTTTGGTGACTTATAAGCCATGTTATGTGGCGGTGATTTTGGGAGGTTGTCCTAAAAAAGATCAAGATTTTTCATTACTTACAGAACATCTTAAGCAGATTTGTAAAGTCTTTATTTATGGAAAAGCTTGCCATGACATAGCCAAAAGCTTAACCGCTGTTAGGGACTCTGTTCTTTCTCCATCGCTTAAAGAATTGATGTCCCCCAATGGCGCACTTGCTCAGTGGTGGCGAATGCACCAGCAGGTGGTGTTGGTGTTATCTCCTGGATGTGAGTCTTTTGGAGAATATCAAAACTTTGCAGCTCGAGGCTTGGCTTTTCAGTCTTATATCAAAGATATTCTTGCCTAAAGTGTATGAGTTTTTAAATCACTTTTACTTATAGGTGCTGCTTATTCACTACTTATATCACTGCTTATATAGTTCAGTAACGTGTTTTTGAAGTGTTTGAGGTATTTAAAAGAGCCAGAGTAAAGAATACCTTTGGTTTGTTCCACAGAGACTATGTTGTTGAGTTGTTGCTGCCCAAGAGAGTTTTTTGTTTGAGTGGGTGGTTTTTTTTCAAGAAATGTTGGAGCTTGCGCATCGCCTAAACTCACGGTTATGACCGTTTGGCCATTTTGAGTGGATCTGGTGGTTGTGGGGGTTGGTTGCGTTGGTTTCGCACGACTTTCTTGGTTGGCATTCATAATGAATTGAATCAGCTTGCTTTGAAATTCTTTGACCACAGCTAACTCTTGTTGATCCTGGCTACTGAGTACGGGCTCTTTGAGAGCCAGAGATTTCATCAGTGCTCTTGTTTCTCTGCCAGATGCTTGTTGCTTAGGATCCATTCTTTGTGCCATAAGCCGGGTGACTAATGGAAATACTAAGGCATAGAGGGCTTCAAGTTGCACGCTTGTAAAAAGCAGTTGTGTGGCAGTGTCATGAGCCTTTAAGCCTTCAGGATGGTTGCCTTTGTAAGAAGCGTTTAAAAAAGCTTTTTTATCTTCTAAAGAGGTATTGCTCCAAGTGAGAGCATTTTTTTGTAAAGCTTGAGGTGAGAGATCTAAGGCAGTACTCACTTTTTGTAAGATGCCATACGTTTCCACAAGAGCAAATGAGTGAGGTGAGCGATATAAGATGCCTATGTTTTCAGGTAAGGCTTGATGTAAAGCGGGCATGGTAAAAAGAGATGCTTTGAGGTTATTAAAATGGTTATAGGCTTTAAGCATTTTTACAAAAAATTCTTTATGCAAAGCTACATTGCTTGCACCATAAGTGGTTTGTGTGAGATTTGAGACCAAAGGCAATATAGAGGCTAAAGAAGCAGATAGTGCCATAGACATTCTTTTAACAGGTGTATTGTAAAGAGTCAGCACATCTTGTGTGTTATCTGCGGCATCAGAATGTGGCGGTGCTGCAGGCACTAATTTGGGCTCTTTGGGGCTACCAGCAGCTAGAAAGTCGGTCTCAGAGGGAGCTGCCTCAGACCAAACGCCCTCGTTTGAGTGAGTTTGTTCACCATGACTCATCCACACAGCATCTAAAGCTGTCTCTTGGCCGGTGGTTTTATGATGAACATATGCTCCCACTCCTAAAGCTGCTGCGGTATAAAGTGCAGATCTTTTAAAGACAGTTTTAGGGATGTTTATAAAAGGAGGTTGTAGCATTTTTGGAGAAAAAACCTGCAATGCTGCTCCAAGGGCTAGCGGGCTTGTTGCAGCATGAACAAGGTAATCGGGGAGATAGTCAGGGATAAAATAATTTTCTTCAGAGAGTTCTGTTTCGAGTTCGGGTTCAGCTTGTGCGTATGGTGAGCTCGATACACTTATGATAACGACAGGTATGAGGCATATTCTTGCAAAACGAGAAAGTATAAGTTTGTGCCACAAAAAACTGTCAGTTATGTTTTTATAAAAGGTGGTTATCACAATTCTTACTAACACTATTTTTGCCAGAAGCTGTTTTGCTGGTTGCATCATAGTTTCGTCTCCTTTTTTTTATGTTTTTTGTAGGTTATGAGCAAATGAACCCAGCACTCGGTTCGTCAAATAACCTCACCGTGGCTAGTGGCTCACCCTACTATGCGCACCAAAGAGAGTCAATCAAAGATCCTAGGGTTCAGTTGGAAAAAACCGTGGGTTTGCTTGAGATGTCATTATAAAAAAGCAAAAAAGTTAGATAATCAGCAAAAAATAGCAGATTACTTTAGCTGTAATGGTTGATGGTGGGGGTTGTTTTTGACCAAAGGTGTGTTTTCATAACCCTTGCGTCTTTAACCCAGCATTGTGGGTTAAATCTATGCCTCGATTAAGCCGAGGTATGTACGGTTGTTAGGCCGAAAGCAATTATCTGTTGTGTTTATGGTGTTTTGTAAGTGGCATAAAACTAGCGAAAAAAACTAGCGAAAAAAATAAGTAGAATATATGAGTGCTTATTACCTTCATATTACCCGTGGTCCTAATCAAGGGCAATGTGTACCTTTGTCGCAATTTCCTGTTGTGGTGGGAAGAGAAGTGGCAGAGGGAGTGAGTGTGGAGGATGGAGAGACATCTCGTCAGCATTTTCAAATACTTCGAAAAAATAATGTGTTTTTTGTGGAAGATCTAGGCTCCACCAATGGAACCTACTTAAACGGCAATCGCGTGATGAGTGCCATGTTTAGTTTAAGTGATCGTATCTTAATTGGTACCACAGAGATGGTGCTGTATAAGAAAAATGAACAGAGTTATGCACTCTCAAAGGATCTGCCAGCTTATTCATCACGTTGGGGACAGCATCTGTCTTTTGGAGAGTCTGCTGATGTGTCATCTGGATCTCAGGAATGGGTCTTTTATGAAGAGCAGCTTGATGCTCCTTATCATCCTGAGACAGTGGAGATGTCTGCTTTGGTAGCTTCTTATATCAGCTCTGTAGGTCATGGTGAGGCATTATTTAACTATCTTGGTGATTTTTTGGTTAAAGATAGCCTGTCTGATGCTGGCTCGACTTTGCTCAATGTGCTAGGGCAAAATCTGAGTGGTATGAAGCGTGGTATGTTTTTGTTACCTTCTCAAAAAACCAAGCAATTGATTCCTAAGGCTGTGCATTACTTTGATGAAGACCCTGCACCGTGTTGGTTGCAAGTACGTGGTCTTGGGGAGGTGATGAATCAGAAAAAACCCATCTTTTTGAAAGCTTCTGAGCATCAACATCCTCAGCGAGTGCATCGTTTGATTGCTCCCATATTCTCTCAAGGAGAGGTGATTGCTTTAGTGCATTTAGAGATAGAAGGCCAAGTGGCTTTTGATGTGATTGTGCCACAGTTGAGTTTTTGTCAGGCTTTTTTATCACGGGTTTCTCCGAGTATTGATCGCTTGATTTTACGTGCTGGTATTGATGCTTGGACCTTGAGCTCTGTGGATTCCTTGATGACGGCTCTTGAGGCAAAAGACACCTATACAGCAGGACACTCTGAAAGAGTGTGTCGTTATTCTTTGGCTATTGCCGATGAATTAAACTGTGATCGTCGCACCAAACAATGGCTGATTATATCGTCTTTATGTCATGATGTGGGTAAGATTGGAACGCCTGATCATATTTTGAAAAACTCTTCTATGCTCACCCATGAAGAGTTTGAAGAGATCAAGCATCATCCTAGTATTGGTGATAAAATTATCCGTCACTGGCCGAATTATCATGAGATTATGGGAGGTGTTCGTCATCACCATGAACGTCGTGATGGTACGGGTTATCCCGATGGTTTGGTGGGTGATGATATCCCTTTCTTTGGGCGGGTGGTGGCCATTGCGGATTCTTTTGATGCCATGGTGAGTGGGCGTAGTTATGCTGGCTTTATGGAAGACTATGATGCTGTGGAAAGATTAAGCAAAGAAACGGATATTTTTGATCCTGATATTCTTAAAGCCTTTGGGCGTGCTTTTGATAATGGTCAGATATCTTTAAGTACCGGTACACAAAAACGGGCTCTTAAGCCGGCTTAGGTTTTTTTTACAACCCCTCAAAAATAGTTGTATAGGATTAGCTATCATTGGGTTAACGTAGAGCATGTGGCATCTCCTTTCTGTTGTTCTGCATGATTCTATACTCCTTTCTCACCTTGTATATTTTTTTATGATCATCAATCCTCCTCATAAGCCGTTTATTCCTCCTCAAGAGTTGCAGTCATACTTAGCTAAAGGTCCAGCTTGGCAAGGCAGTACGGTGTTATTGCCTTTAGGTGGTTGTGGAGAGTTTGGCCGGAATATGACAGCTCTTTTGTGTGATGATGACTTTATTCTTGTGGATTGTGGGGTGTTGTTTTCTCGAGAAAGCCATTTGGGATTATCGGGCTTGTTTTATGAGATCACGCCATTGGTTAAGCGTTATGGTCATCCTAAGGGGTATGTGATCACTCATGCTCATCGTGATCATGTGGGTGCTTTGATGTATTTTTTGGAGCGTTGGCCTGCTCCGGTATATGCCACCCCTTGGACCATTGCCTGTATTGAAGGGGACATTCAAAGACAGAACAAACCTGATTTTCGTAAGTTTTTGGTATCTCTATCTTGTGGAGAGCGTTTTTCTGTGGGTTCTGTGTATTTTGAGTATATTTCTGTGAATCACTCTATTCCTGAATCATACAGTGTGTTTATTGAAACCAGGTACCATCGTATTGCCCATAGTGGAGATTTTAAAATCGATCGGCATTCTTCTTTAGAAAAACCTGCGGACTTACAACGTTGGCAAGAGATTGCATCAGATGGCATGATTGATGTTTTTCTTTGTGATAGCACCAATGCTCATCGCCAAGGAGCTAGTCCTTCAGAAGAAAGCACACGCGTGCATCTTGGCGCTGTTTTTGCTCGTAGTGAAGGCCGGATATTTGTTTCCACTTTTTCATCGAATTTATGGCGCTTGATTCATATTATTGAAGCAGCTAGGCAGTGTGGTAAGCGGGTGTATGTGTTGGGTTTTGGTATGAATAAAACCTTGGAAATGGGTAAGGCTTTAGGAGTATATGAACCTCCCAAAGAAGGGGTGAGTTATGGGGAAGCGGTGAGTGGTTATAAAGGAGGTGTTTTTTCTTTATCTGCTGAAGAGCATGAGGCGAGTCGTGATAATGGTGATGTTTTTATTGTGTCTGGCTCACAGATGGAACCACGTTCTGTGCTGTCTCGTATCATCAATCGGACTTATGGCAGTTTGTCTTTGCAGGAAGGTGATACGGTGGTGTTTTCATCCCGCACCATTCCTGGTCATGAGCGCGAGATTGTTCGAGCCCAGGGCATGATTATGTGGCAAGGAGCGAGTGTGGTGGTAGCTGATACAGAAAGTCCTATTCATGTGTCGGGTCATGCTTATAGTACAGATATTGATATTATGCTTTCGTTGATTAAACCGCGTTATTTCATTCCTATTCATGGTGAGTTAATGCATTTGATGGCCAATGCCCAGCATCGCAAGGAACATCCCACATTTATGTGGAAAAATCAAAATGGCTGTTTGCTCTATAAAGATCAGATATTCCCTTACTCTTGTGAAGAATCTTTTAATGAGTGTTATGTGGACAGATATGATCGGGTGATTTCTCATGACAACGTGATAGCTCGTCGCAAGTTAGCTCTAGGGGGGGTTATGGTGGTGTCTGGGATATATATGGTTCATCAAGATGACTTTACCCATGGACCTGTGTTTGAAAACAAAGGTTCTGCACTGGACTGGCAAGACCATGACTACGAGGAAGCTTGTGAGGTTATGTATAAAATTATAGAGAAGTATCTTTCAGGACGTCATAACCAAGACACCTCTTTGGATCAGTTTATTTCGGTACGTTTTGAGAGCTTTCTTTCCCAGAGATGGCAGTGTAAGAGCCAGGTATTATCTCATGTTTGGGTTTTGGACTAGCTATGACAGACTAGCTATAACAGACTAGCTATAATAGATAGCTACTTGAGATGATGATTGTTCAGTAGGGGTGAGGATATCTTTGACAGTAGAGGCTCCACTTCAGGTACTTGCAGCTCAGGCTTTTGAAGCTAAGCCGACTTTGGATATGTTGTCTGATGTGGCTTTGTCTTATAGATTTTATGAATTAGGCATAGGGCCTTTAGTAGCAGGACGGTCTGTTGCGCAACTGCCTCCATCTTCGAAGGTGATCTATATTGGTAGTTGTGGAGAGTTTGCTTGTCATCATGTTTTGGAGTTAGTGACCTGTGAGACGCTGTATTGGTCTCCGCCATCCATACGCACAAACATGGCTGCTTTAGTGGAACCCGCTCCTCCCTTGTCGCTCCCTTGTGTGTCTCGTAATGCGGTGGCTTCTCAGCTTTCTTCGGTGATGTGTTTTACCTCTCCTGCTATCACGTTGTGTGCTGACCTCGTTCCGAGTCAGTTAAGCACAGCTAGCCGAGGTGTTGAAAATCTTGAGTTGTATGCTGTGGGTGATTATTTAGCCCGTTGTCAAGACGTGACTATTGTTCTTGGCATCACAAATGTTGTCGGCAAGGATGGTCGTAGGCAGTGGCGTGAGAATTATGGCAAGGCTGCTATGATAACTGCAGAGTTTTTGTATGAGCAGCGACATCTTTTGCTTTAAGATGTGTTACAAGATGAGTGATAGAGATGACGAAGAAAGATGAAGAAAGACGAAGAGAAATGATAAATAGAGCAGGCAAGCTCTTTGATAACAAAAGATATATGACATATAAGAGTTTATAAGGACGCATAAGTAAACATACGTCAAAGAATATGAATAATGAATATTTCATTGTAGAGAAGACGTTTATAAGCTGGTTGTAAGCTGGGTTTTGTGTTATAGGAACTGTATGGAAGCCTACGGCATTGGCATGACAGATGTGGGGATCGTACGGAAGAGTAATCAGGATTCGATCTTTATTGACAATGAAAATCTTCTTTTTATTGTGGCTGACGGTATGGGGGGGCATGCTGGAGGAGAAGTGGCATCACAGATGGTGGTGAGTCACTTTCAAACTTTGCAGCGCTCATCATTACCTCGGGGACAATCAGACCGTAAGATTCAGGTGTTTTTTGAAAAGCAGGTGAATACGGCTTCTTCTACGATCTTTTTGCGTTCTTTAGAAAAGCCTGATTTACGAGCTATGGGTACGACATGTTCTATGATATGGATCCATGATCGTAAAGCTCATTGTGCTCATGCTGGAGATTCACGGATTTACATGTTGCGCTCGGGGTTTCTCTATCAGATTTCTGAGGATCACTCTTTGATTGCTGAGCAATTAAAAGCCGGACTTATCTCAGAGAGTTCGGCAAAAAATCATGCATTAAGGAATGTGATCACTCGATCTGTGGGGTATCGTAAAGAAGAGCATATTGATACCTTTTCTCAGTCTTTACGCTCAGGAGATAAGTTGTTGCTGTGTAGCGACGGCTTGCATGGTAAAGTTTCTGATTCTGTGATCGCTAAGGTGCTTAATGGAGATGAGTTAGAAAAGCAGCATGAATTGATTGAGTTAGCCAATGCGGCTGGAGGAGAAGATAATATATCGGTGATCATCGTGTCTATTCTTTAGCTCACCTCTAGTTCACCTCTAGCTCATCTTTGAGTTATGCCACAGAATATCTATAATCTATAATCTACCGTAATGAGTGATACAGATACAAATAATACACAATCCACCATGGATACAGGTGAACCAGTTGAGGCGCTATATATGAATGAGAGATGAATGAGAGATGAATGAGAGATGAATGAGAGAGAGAGTGTAATTCTCATTATGTGAAGAGGTGTTATTGTCGAAGTGATGGCTTAGGTGATGTTACTTGAGAGCAAACAAGAGAGATAAAACAATAGACGAAATAGAGAGAATGAGCGAAGAGAGTTAGATCGTTTTTAACGGATCAGAGAGGGATGTCATTGTCTAAACACTATACGGTTATGTTGCTTTCTGAGGAAAGCCACACAACACGTCGTTTACATGTCTCCCATCGTTTGTTGATGGTGGTGATGGCAATGAGTAGCGTGTTGTTAGGTGTGGCTGTGTTTGTGGTGAGTCATTATCTGTCGTTGCGTGGGATGCAGCATGAATATAGAGAAGCTTTGAGTGAGCGTGAGCATATGCGTTCAGAAGCATCTTTGGTGTCATCTCAGCTTGAAGTGGCTAAAAAGCAGCTCAAGAAGGTGGATAGTTACATGGCAAATCTCAGTGAGTTAGTAGCTTTTAAAGTGGACCGTGTTTCTAAGCGTGCTGGCATAGGTCCTTTAACCGCAGAAGAAGAGCGTATTCATCATCGCAATCAGCTAGCTCAGCCACAAAGGGATAATGCTGATCGTGGAGCTTTGGGGATTGTTTTTGATGATTTTGTGTTTCGTCCTTTGATCCAAGAGATTCATACTGTGGATAAATTAGCTTATCAGCAGAGCAATCTTTTAAAACAATTACTCTTAACCCTTCAGCAAAAGCGTCATTTGTTTTCATCAATTCCTCTGGGCAAGCCGGTGAAGGGGTGGGTCACTTCAGGGTATGGGTACCGTATTTCTCCTTTTACGGGGCAACGTACCATGCATTATGGCATTGATATAGCTGCTCGGGTGGGTTCTCCGGTGTATGCCCCAGCTAGTGGCGTGGTGATTTTTTCAGGTAAAAAGCCTGGCTTTGGCTTGTTATTGATGATTGCTCATGATCATGGCATGGTGACAAAATATGGTCATAATTCGGAGTTGTTTGTACAAACAGGAGAGAAGGTGCAACGTGGTGATCCCATTGCTGCTGTGGGCTCTTCAGGGCGTTCCACAGGGCCTCATCTTCACTATGAGGTATGGGTGAATGGACGAGCACGTGATCCCCGTAAGTTTATGATGCAAACTGACCTGGCCTGGAACTTTGCAGCAGCGAGTGCTTCGGATAAATTGTAAGCTTGTAAATGTTTTCTATGGTTTTGGTGTAGGTGTGTTTCATGGCTTTTATGCAGCGATTGTTTGGCACCCAAAACGATAGAATTCTTAAAAAAAAGATATCTCCTTTAGTCAAAAACATAGAGGCTTTAGAGCCTACTATCAGTGCTTTGAGCGATGAGGAGTTGCAAGCTAAAACGCCTTATTTCAAAGAATTGTTGCGTAACGGAAAATCTCTTGATGATCTGTTATGTGAAGTGTTTGCGGTATGTCGTGAAGCGAGCAAACGTGTTCTTTCTCAAAGACATTTCCCTGTACAACTTGCTGGTGGTATTGTCTTGCATTATGGCAATATTGCTGAGATGAAAACCGGTGAAGGTAAAACACTTACAGCAACTTTGCCGTGTTATTTAAGAGGTTTAACCGGCAAAGGTGCTCATGTTGTTACGGTTAATGAGTATTTAGCTCAGCGTGATGCTAAGTGGATGGGAGCCACATATACTTTTCTGGGTTTATCGGTTGGGGTGATTGTTCAGGGTTTGTCTTATGCGGAGCGTAAGAAGGCTTATGCTGCTGATATCACCTATGGTACTAACAACGAGTTTGGCTTTGATTATTTGCGCGATAATATGAAAGTGGATGTGGATCACTTGGTACAAAGGCCTTTTCATTTTGCCATTGTGGATGAAGTGGACTCTATTCTTATCGATGAGGCTCGTACTCCTTTGATTATTTCGGGTGATGCTGAAGGTGAGCAGGACAGTTATCATCTTGCGCGACGGACCATTACAGGATTACGCAAAGACAGTGATTATGTGATCGATGAAAAATCCCGTAGTGTTTCTTTAACAGATGATGGGGTATCACGTATAGAAAAGCGTTTAAAGATAGCCAATATGTTTGATCTTTCCCATGCACATTTATTGCATCATATTCATCAGGCGCTTAAAGCTGAGGTGTTATTTAAAAAGGATGTGCATTATGTGGTTCAGCAAAACCGGGTGATGATCATCGATGAACACACCGGGCGTTTGATGCCTGGTAGGCGTTATGGTGATGGTTTGCATTCAGCCCTTGAGGCTAAAGAAAGTGTGGAGGTCCAAAAAGAGACACAAACTCTAGCGAGTATTACCTTTCAGAATTTCTTTCGCATGTACCCTACTCTTTCTGGCATGACAGGTACGGCTGATACAGAGGCTGTGGAGTTTAAGAAGATTTACAATCTCGATGTGGTCGTTATTCCCACCAATAAGCCCATTATTCGTCAGGATATGGTGGATGTGGTGTATCGTACAGCTTCTGAGAAATTTGAAGCTATTGCTGCTCAGATTGCCAAAGAATCGCATCGTGGTCAGCCGGTTCTGGTAGGAACAACATCGGTGGAAAAATCAGAGCTGTTATCATCTCTTCTTAAAGATAAGGGCACTCCTCATGAGATTCTTAATGCCAAAAACCATTCTCGTGAGGCGGATATTATTGCTCATGCTGGAGAGCGCGGACATGTCACCATTGCTACCAATATGGCAGGTCGAGGAACGGATATTCAGTTAAGCGATGAAACCTTAGCTTTAGGTGGTTTGTTGGTTATCGGTACAGAGCGTCATGAATCACGTCGTATTGATAATCAGCTGAGGGGGCGTTCAGGCCGTCAAGGTGATCCTGGAAAAAGCAGTTTTTATCTGTCTTTAGAAGATGATTTGATGCGTATTTTTGCTTCAGATCGTTTATCAGGAATTATGAAAACCATGGGTCTTACAGGTGGTGCAGCTATTGAATCATCCATGGTGTCACGGGCTATTGAAAAAGCTCAAAAACGTGTGGAAGAACAAAACTTTTCATCAAGAAAGCATCTTCTAGAATACGATGATGTGATGAACACTCAGCGCACGATTATTTATCAAAGACGTGGTGAGGCTCTTAGAGGTGAAATGGACTTTGCTGAGGTGATGTTTGATGCTGTGGATCGTATGGCAGCAGAGTTACTCGAAGATGCTGCCATGGTTAAAGAGCTTCAAGCGATGGATAAAGATACGCACGATTCTTCTTTAGTGCCAAAACAGCTCAAAGATGATCAAGAAGAACGTGACAGCTGGCCTTTAGCTAAAATGAGAGAGAAGGCTCAGGAGCTCTTTCATTACGTTCCTGTGATTTTAGGAAGCAAAGACGATGTATCACGTTCGGCACCATTACCTCAAGATGAGGAGTCTTTTCTTGATATACTCAAACAGGACCTTCATAAAAAATGTGACGATGTACTTGATGTGCTTAAAGAGTTTAAAGAAATCCATTCTCTTTCTCAGTCGGTGTATTTGCAAATAGTGGATGTGAAATGGAAGAGTCATCTCTTGGATATGGATGGTTTGAAAGATGCGGTAAGATTACGTGGTTATGGGCAAAGGGATCCTCTTCAGGAGTATAAAAAAGAAGCTTATCAATTATTTAGCCGATTGATGGATACCATCAATCGTGAGATAAGCCGCTTTTTGTTATCTGTGCCTCCACGCCAAGAAATTGTGCGTGCTAAAGAGGCTGCCTTACAAGAACAGCAGCAACAACAAGGAGAACAAGAACAGCAAGAACAGCAGCAAGATACAGCTGAGGTGAGTCCAACGACTCAAGCGTTACTCAGCGATGCTTTAAACACTCTTCCCAAAAAAGCTCGCAAGATTCTTAATAAGAAAACAGCGGACTTGGATCTTGATAAGCGTGTATCTTATCATGGAGCTGGTGGTGGAGATAACAGTGATGGTAGACGAGCTATGACAGAGGGTCAGAGTTCGTCTCAAAAAAGTCTGGGAACTGTGGTACGTAAGTCTGAAAAAAAGGTGGGTCGTAATGATCCGTGTCCATGTGGTTCAAAAAAGAAGTATAAACATTGTTGTGGCAGGAATGTTTCCTAGCTATAGAACTAGCTATAGAATAAGAGCTAAAGAGCTACTGAGAGGTAAAATTGGCGGAATTTGAACTACCTCAATTGGATGAGAAACAAGAGCTCGAAAAGCTCTTGCAATTGGTGGATGAACGTCTTGAAAAAAAGCCTATGTCAAAGACAAGAGGTTCTTCCAAAAAAATGGCAAGTGGTAAAAGCGCTCGCTCAATATCTTCATCTATGTCAAAGCTAAGTTCTTTTTCAGGAGGTGATTGGACTTCTTCTACCCAAAGAACCTCTGTTAAGAAGACATCAAAATCTTCGCTTTGGATTGTGCTAGTCCTTGTGGGTGTAGTTTTGTTAGCAGCTGGTGCTTTTCATTACTTTGCGGTCTATTACGGCAGATAAGGCGTGTTTGTTAGGCCATGTTTTAAGACTCTCCTGTTTGAAGTTTCCACAGATTATGGTAAGTGCCTTGTGGTTTGTTGCAGAGATCTTGATGGGTTCCTGTTTCGGTAACTTTCCCTTCTACAAGCACATAAATACGATGAGCGGCTCTGATGGTAGAGAGCCGGTGGGCAATGACGAGCGTGATTTTATCGCTTGCTTGTCCGTAAATCACCTCATTAATATCTTTTTCGGTATCATTATCGATGGCAGAGGTGGCTTCATCGAGGACGAGAATGGGTGCTTTTTTGAGCAATGCTCGTGCTAGTGATATCCTTTGTCTTTGTCCTCCTGATATCTTCACCCCTCTTTCGCCAATAACGGTGTTGAGGCCTTCTTGTAAGGTGGCTATCCACGGAGAAAGCTTGCATAAATCCATCACCTCTTGAAGTTGGCTCGTTGTGGCATCAGGATTGCCATAGAGTAGGTTATGGCCGATGGTGTCATCGAACAAGAACGTGTCTTGTGAAACAAAAGCTATGGAATGACGCATGGCTTGGGGTAGACTTGTTCCTGTGAGATGATCATCAAAATAAATACCTCCTGATGCTGGTGGATAAAACTGTAGCAAGAGTTTGGCAAGAGTGGATTTACCACTGCCTGTTGGGCCACAGATGCCAATCACTTCACCTTTTTTTGCTGCAATATTCACATTTATCAAAGTGGGCTTTTCAGATGCTGGGTAAGAAAAGTGAACATCTTTAAAGTGCAAGCTTTGACATGTCAAAGCAGAAGGCGGGGTGCTAGTTATAGTGCTAGTTATAGGGCTGGTTATAGGGCTAGGTGTGGCAAGCTGTGCTGCTTCGAGGTTTTGGGTTTTTTGAGAAAGGAATGTCATCACTCTATGACTTGAAGCCATAGCGCGTTGATATTGATCGATGGTTTCAGCAAGGGTGGTGAAGGGCCAAAGTAGGCGTTGGGTGAGGAAAACCACGATGGAGTAAGCAGGTACACCAATTTTTCCGCTAAGACACAAATATCCTCCTACCATCAATGTGGAAAGAAAACCCAGCAGAATAAACACTCTTACAGTGGGAGTGAAAGCACTGCTGAGTAGAATAGCTTTCTGGTTAGCTTCCACATAGGCATTGGATAATGAGGTGAGTGTTTTGGTTTCATTATCTTCTTGATTAAAACTTTTTATCACCACAATACCTGAAAAGACTCCACTAAGTCGTACCGCTACATCTTCTGAGGCTTTGCGTGCAAAGCTATAGAGGGTGCGTAATTTTTTATGAAATAGAGAAGACCACACAAAGAGTAAAGGGATGGGAATTAAAGAGAGAATGCCCAATAAGGGAGAGACATAAAAAAACACCAATGACACAAAAACCGTTGAACAGATCAGTTGAATGATGGTGTTGATACCACCATCAAGAAATCTTTCCAGTTGATGGATATCTTCATTTAATGTTGTTACGTAGTTTCCGGTGGTTTCTTTTTCAAACCAACTCAATGCATAATGAATGGTTTGGCTGAAAGCTTCGATACGTAAGGCATGTTGAACATTTTGTGCCAGTCGTCGCCAGGTGATTTTTTGTAAATACTCAAAAACAGACTCGAGTCCCCAAATAAGAAATGTAAGAGCGCCAAGGGCGAGGATTTGGGAAAAAAGATCTGAGGTATGAAGGATATCAGCAAGAAAACTGCTTTCTCGATTCACCACAGTATCTACAGCAAGGCCAATAAGAATTTCTGGGGCGATATCAAAGAGCTTGTTCAGAGAAGAAAATACAGCTCCTACAACGCTTCTACGTCGCCAATCTTTACGTTTAAGCCAGAGTTGAAAAAGGGGGTGTTGTTTGAGGGCTGTGAACATAAGTGCCTGTGAATGATTCAAGCTTTGATCAAGAAGTATGTGTGGGTGTTGAATGATTCAAACACATTTTCTACAACATAACATCTTTTAAGCTTTTCTAGGCAGCTTGTTTGCAAGATGAATCAGATGGATACGAAAAAAATCGCCTAGCACGCTGTCTTATGATCTGCTTGGCTAAGCCGAGTTTCACAGAGCCAGGCTAAAAGTAAGAGCTTAAGAGATGTGTTAAGGAGTTTCATATGTTCTGTGTAGATATGGCAACAGCTAAAAGCAAGCATTCACTGATCATATGTGCGCTTTTTTGTGAACTTGTTAGTGGTTGTGGAGATATACCCATAACACGTCGTCAGGGGCCAACAGTTACGGAAAGTGATTTTGTTGATGCTGCAGCTGAGCCTATGAGAGGGGAAACGGTGGTGATGTCACCACGTTCTCGCCCACCGGTGGCTATGGAGGGTGAAGAAGTGGTTAGGATGCCAAGAATACCAAGAGATGCGAGTAGGATACCTCCTTCCACAGAGCCGACTGGGATAAGCTCGAACATGACAGCAGAAAACGTTAATGCTAACATTCCAGCTGGTAGCACAAACCCCATGAGCACCAGAGCCATGAGAGCAAGCCGCGCTCCTGTTTCTGAGGCTTGTGATGATCCTGCAAATCAGGTGATTCAGATTGGCTCTTATGCCTTTGCTATGGCTGAAACATATGTGCAATTGAGTGTGTTTAAGCATATGTTGCATAAGAGATTTGAATTCTATTACATAGATGTCACCGGACGTAGAAATAGATTCATACCTGGCTTTCGCAATTTGATATCAGGCCATTGGTATCGTCATGCTTCCGTTGGTGAGCGAGAAGGTTATTTGGTGTTGAAGTTTGTGAGAACCTCAACAGACGGAGCAGAGCGTCATGAATATATTCATCCTTTGGGTGAGTTGATCAAAAAAGAGGCCGTAAGTGAGGAAGGGGAAAACTATCTTCTTAACTTATCAGCCTATGGAGCATGTCTTGCTACTTATAAAAATGCAGCAGGGGCTTATTTCTCCGGCGGCATGCCTCTTTTACTTCTACCCAAACTGCCTCAAGTAGAGCATTACTTGCGTGCAACGCCTTTAAAATAACACCTAAATAGCTTTTTTTTATGTCCCTTTTAGCCGATCCCTGCCACAAAGAAGCGGCAAGGATTATTGCTTAACTCATTGATATTAAAAACAAAAATAAGTTCTTAGGAAAATATTACTTATTTGCTTCCTTGCTTGTCCGAGAATCATGAGGTCTTTAAATGCAGGATAGATTGGCAAAAGCGTTGCCCAGCATAATTAAGGCAGTGATAACGATTAGACATTAGAGCTGAAGTAAAGATTTTAGATGGTCAGTAATCATGAAAAGGTTGGGGAGTGAGAAGTATGAAAACATTGGTTAACAGGCAATTGTTTACTTTGAGTGCCTATAAAATGCTGGCCTGTGTGTGTTTTGCTAGCGTAATTGTGTGGAGCTGTGGTGAGTCAGCAGATCAGACTTTGGCTCCAAACGAGCCTGACGCTCCCGCTGCACCACCACCTGTTGAAGAAATTCAGGAACAAGAAGAGCCAGAGGAAGTTCTTGAGGATGTGGAAGAAGTTCCTGAAGATAGCAGCGGTACTGTGGTTAGCCAAAAAGGCGTACTTCAAGGTGGAGTCGTCCAGCAAGGTGGTGTAGGTCAAGGCAAAGGCGGCGTACTTCAGGGTAAAGGTGGCGTATTGCAAGGTAAGGGTGGTGTTCTTCAAGGCAAGGGCGGCGTACTTCAAGGCAAAGGCGGTGTAGGTCAAGGCAAAGGTGGCGTACTTCAAGGCAAAGGCGGTGTAGGTCAAGGTAAGGGTGGTGTTCTTCAGGGCGGTGTCATGCAAGGTGCTGTGGTTGTAGGCAAAGGAGAACCAACTAAAGGCGGCGTACTTCAAGGAGGCGTATTGCAAGGTAAGGGCGGTGTTCTTCAAGGCGGTGTTCTTCAAGGCAAAGGCGGTGTAGGTCAAGGTAAGGGTGGTGTTCTTCAAGGCAAAGGCGGTGTAGGTCAAGGTAAGGGTGGCGTTCTTCAGGGCGGTGTAGCGCAGGGTAAGGGCGGTGTTCTTCAGGGCAAAGGTGGCGTAGGTCAAGGTAAGGGTGGCGTTCTTCAGGGCAAAGGTGGTGTAGGTCAAGGTAAGGGTGGTGTACTTCAGGGCAAAGGTGGCGTAGGTCAAGGTAAGGGTGGTGTTCTTCAAGGCGGTGTAGCGCAAGGTAAAGGTAAGGCTGGTGTATTGCAGGGCAAAGGCGCTATGCAACAACAGACAGGAGGCACTGGTGCTCAAGGAGAAACCGTGAGAATGTGGGCTCAAGAAACGAGAGGTGATTTGGCGTGTGAAAATGCGGTTAATCAGGTCATTTATCATGACGGTGGGGAATATGTCATAGATCGTTATGTGACAACGTTGTATAGCAATCAGGTAGATGATCAAGGTAGTATTTTGGATTATGCTGGTTTTGCCACAGTGTTGTTTGGTTCACTGTATCGAGTGACAGCCAGCACCTTAGCTACATTTGTGGTAAAAAGTGGCCGCCTTATAACCCAAGCTCTTGGCTTAGAGGTTAATCAAGGAAATGTCTATATGAAAGGTTCTGATGTGGTCTTGGGCTCAGTGAGTTCAGGGAATTACACATCTGACTTGACTGCAGAAGGCAGCCAACCTGTGGAGCGGAATACGAAGTTTGATTTTTCTCACTATGGTACGTGTTTAGCTTTGTATAAAAATGTTAATGATCTATCCTACTTAGGTGATCAAGCGTTGGTGCTCGTTGTGCAATAAGTTGTGCAATAAGTTGTGCAATAAGCTGTTCAGTGATTTAAACATGTGTGACGTGAATCAATATTTTAATAAAAAAAGCCCAATCTCTTTTGTTGAGGTTGGGTTTTTCTATATCTTATATGATGTTTGCGTAAGCATCTTTTGGATTACTTTTCTGTGAGTATGTACTGTCTTCCTGATTGTACAGAGTGATGAATTCTTTCTAAAATATCCACAACACGACTGTCTAACCAATAACCGTTTTCAGATTTGAGAAGCCACTGATAACGGCCAGGATAAAGATTAAAGAAAGCAGCGTGTAATACGTCATTGTCATGGACACGTAGCCAGTCGTGTTTTTTCACCAGTCCTCTTTCATCCCATAGCTCACTTATAACAGAGATGTTTTTTTCTTGAGGCTTAAGACCATGAGTGATTATCAAAGAGGATAGATTTTCTATGAACCCTGCTCCAATCATGTGAGCAAGTTCAGAAAAGGTGCTTTTGGGGAAGACTAAGAGGAAATGATGATCTGTGGCGTCCATAGGAGGGATGGTGCTTAGAGCACTTTCCCAAAGAGGGTTTGTGGTGCTAACAGTGGGTCTTCGGGCAGCTGTATGAAGAGATAACGAGACACTATTAGCGTCACGTAATTGAGATACTTTGGTGCCAGTTTGTGGTTGCGCGCGGTTGTGTTTGATCTGTCCTTCAATGACATGTAAGGGTCTGGTGGATGGTTGTGGTTGGGTATGAAGGAATTGTGGTTGTGGGACATGAAGGGTTAAATCGGTGGCTGAACCTCCATGTAAATATGTGATGTCATAAGGAGAAGGTTCAGCTACATTGATGATATCGATAGAGGTGGTGTAGCCTGCAAATACGGCACTTAAGGTTCTTAGGGGAGCGCTTACATCATTAAACGCAACACTTAAGAGCACAGATTCTGCTGGGTGATTGAAGAAGCAGAATTTTCCTGAAGAGGAAGTGGCTTTAAGGTCTAAATTAACCTGACCATTGGCATCAAAGTAGATAGGTTGAACGGAGCTTTGAAAAATAGAAACTTTAAAGTTTTTTCGAAAAGTTTTGTTGGTGTTTTGATGACTTTGCCATGACACTTTTCCACAAATATGCCCACGGTTGTTTTCTTCTTTTATACCCACAGCTTCAAGCCATGAGTTAAAATGCTCTGTGGTGATCTGTTCTAGTGAGATCATAGGTGTGTCTTCTTCGTCTATGGCTGTGGGTACAATCACTCTGTGAAGCATGGGCTTATAGGTAATATCTTCTCCTGAAGCTAAGAGAAATTCACTTCCTGGAGGAAGGTTGCTGATTATAAGGCGTCCTTGCTCATCTGTGCTGGTTTGTTGCTGTGTTCCGATCAATGTGACTTTAAGAGAGGAAGTACGTTTTTGGAGTGAAGGTCCTGCATCAAAGTGTACCGATTGTAGAAAACGAATTCTTACTGCTGGGCGTTTATTGTTATAGTTAGGATTTAATACAAATTGCTGGTTTGGCAAAAATGCAGAGAAAAAAGAAGCTGATCTATCTGTTATTGGTTCTTGATCTAAGGCACCACCTGATTCAAAAATATCATCAAGATAAGAACGTGCTGATGAGGGATTGTTTTGTCCGTAAGTGTGATCAATGGATAAACTCAGTAATATCAGAAAGACAGCAAAAAGTTCGCATGAACGTAGCATATGAAAGACTCTCGGCGATGGTAAATGTTGGAGTTGGGTTAGCCTTATGGAAGTTGTGGTGAAAGTGCTTTTTTCTAAGCACCACCATCTTTTCCAAGATAGGCACGCCAGACTATCATGGTCGGCAAGAAAGGTCAAGGTGATGAGTGAGTGTGCTATTTGATATCACGGATATCAATAGATATTTTGGACCGTAAAGAGGTTACTGGCTTCATCACTCATGGAAGAAAGAGTGACCGTAACAAAGACAATTTTATCGCCTTTTTTAAGCCATCCCATGGCTTTGATGAGTTCATTGATACGTGGCAATATTTTATCTACTCCTGGGTTGGATTTGAGCACAAGACTTTCCACTCCTCTGAGGAGTTGCAGCTTACGGGAGATGGTTTCATGGAAAGTGATAGCGATAATGGGCAGTCCTATATCAATACTGGAAAGACGCAGGGCGGTATTTCCGGTTTTGGTTATACAGACAAGGGCCTTAGCGTTAATGTGTAGAGCTGTTTTTGCAGCTTCGATACAGATCACATCCATTTCCATATCTGAAGGATCCACATCTCGCAGTTTGTTATGATGATGATGTAACGTTGAACGATTGGAGGTGACATCTTCAATGACTCGTGAGGCAACTTCGGTGGCAGTGGTTCCATAAGGGCCTATGAGGGTTTTTTCAGGAAGAGTGATGGCATCAGCTCCATCAAAAACCGCATAAGCGATATCACTCACCTCTGCACGGGTAGGTGTGACCTGTTGTCTCATGGAGCCCAACATATGAGAGGCAACAATGGCTAGTTTGGCTTTATAGCGACAGCGGGCAATCAATTCTTTGGTAAGAATAGGCAGCATGTCAGGATTTTCTGTGAGAGCAAGATCTCGTCTTGAGATCATCACCCCATCAACATCCTCTTCAACAGCGCGAAAGCGCTTAATAGCCTGTTTGGAATCGATGCGAAAGATCAGCCATGGAGAGGTTTCATCATCTCGCCTAAGATGCCGGCGTAAAGTTTTAACGGTTTTTGGTGATAGCGAGCCGGGTAACATGAGATAATTCACACCGACCTGTTTAAGCTCTCCGGCACTGATGTGTTGCTCTAAGAGGTTTTCTGTGGTTTCGTCAGAGACATCCACAACAAAGGAAGCTTCAGTATGGATGGTACCTTGGGATACCACTTCAGCTAAGAGGCTTTTTTCTTTAACCTCTAAAGCCTTAACAACACAATCTCCATAGCCAAAATAAAGCTCATCACCACAACGCACACTTGCAAAGTCTTGCATAGAAACCACAACTGATGGGCACAAAGGAGAGTTGTTTTGTGGTTTATTATGTTGACGACTATGTTGACTGTGTTGACGACTATGTTGACTGTGTTGACGGGTTTGGTTTGAGGCGTAGATCATGATGGTTTGACCTGTTGTCACATCTTGGCTCTCAGAGAGCACGTGCCCTTTAGGTGTTTTGCGAAATGAGAGCATAAGTGCAGGCATAGGGCTTTGCAGTGAGGCAAAGTAAGTACGCATTTTATGGAGATAAGATAAGGTCTCTTTTTTGTGTCTTTGAGACGATTCAATGCATAAGCCATGGGGCCATTGGATGAATGGCGGTTTGTTGACCTCAGGCTTATCACCGGCTCCGATAAGACAACAACCTACTTTTGAGTTAAGCAGTTGCCTGGCTGATAGGTTCCAAATAATCCGGGTGGAGGAGCGTTGATGCATAGGCTATGTTTATGAAGATGGTTTGTCTTGGTTGACGTTATTATTAACCTAAATAACCTAGCAGCATGATACCCATAACGATCATGGCGATGTTTTCAGCGATGCTGAGTAGGCCTAAAGGAACTTTTAAGTGCCCACCAGTACAAGCGCAATGGTTGGCTGCATGGCCGCTGGCGGTATTTTGTTCAGGTTTGAGCTTGTTTATGGTGATGGAGATAGCACCAGAAACCCCCATAAAGGTAGCGAGAATACCGCTAGCGAGTTGTTCAGGAAAAGCTAAAAAACTTATTCCTACACTCAGTTCTAGCCACGGATAAACTGTGCCGTAATAAGGGAGCCGAGATGCCACAAGATCATAGCGTAGAAAACTTTTCTTAAATGCACCAACATCTAAGAGTTTTAAAAAAGCGAGGTTACATACAAAATAACCCATTGCAGACATGATGAGTTCTTTTAAAGATTCATTTAAAGGTTCGCTGCTAGAGTCACTAAGATAGAGAACCCGCAAGCAGGCTAGAGCAACAGCACACATTAACACCCAAACCAAAGGTAAGTAAGAGTTTAAGTTAATGTTGGGGCTAGAGCTGGATGGAGATTTCATAGTTTATAGCCAGTTATGAGGGTTTTTGGCAAAAGTCTCGAAACTTTTTGATGTCATTTTTTAACAGATTGATAGCCAGTGCCACCACTTGAATATCATCGAGTAATCCTAGAGGTAAAAAGTCAGGTACAGCATCAAAAGGGTTAAAGAAGTATAAACACACCATCGCCACAACAGCAATGTTTTGAGGAGAAATGTTGCGGTAATAGCCAGTGCTATAGTTTTTAAGAAGGTCGATAAAGGTGAGAAGATCTTTTCCGGTTTCTTTGAGACGCGGTCTTTGTCGAGCTACTTTAATAGATGCTTGTTGAATAAGACGAGCTAAGGAATCTTTGCTCAAAAGAGCTTCTTCAGCAAGGTCTTTAAGCAGGTAAAATGTGTGCATAAAGTTGTTTTTCATGGCTGTGTAGGTTTTTTCTTTTGTCTATTTTTTATATGATGGTTAATGGGTTACGTTGCAAAAAATGTATGGATGATAGGAATAGATATATTATCCTTAGGTTTCATGGAAAATCTAAGCAATCATTCAAAACTCTAACATATTACCGGTTTTGGAGATACTTCATAATGTGTTTTGCAAAGTCTTCCTAGCCACTCTAGGGGATGGTAGATGTGACAATTCTTTTTTGAAAAAAAACGTTTTATTTGCATGCGACAGCTGCCACCAGGGACCAAAAACACCGGTGTGATATGACCTGGTGTTTCAGCAATAAAAGTATTGAGGGTGTTTTGCCAGTGGATAGAAAAAATATCTTTGGATTCTTTGAGATGTTCTTTTTCATGCCCAAAAAATCCTGCCATACCACAACATCCCATGGGTTGGTATTCGAGAGAAATATCCATCTTAGCACATACCTCCTGCCACAATTTTGCACTCCCAGCTAAAGTGGTGCGTTCAAAACAATGCTCCACTAATAGAGCTCGCCATTTTGATGCGGATTGTTTAAGGGATTTTATGGACTCACCACAAGCATCTTTTTTTTGAAACAGTTGATGAAGACATTCTTGAGGGGTGAGGACATGCCAGTTACGAGGGCTATTTTTGGGCAGGTATTTAGCATAATCACCACGATAGGTGAATGTGAAGGCAGGGTCTATGCCCATGAGAGTATGGCTTGCGGCAAGTTTTTCGAGATGTTGGTGACGCGTAAGGGCGATGTGGCTAAAGCGTTTGAGAAAACCTCTGAGATGCCAGGATTTGCCGCTAGCAGAATAAGGAGCAAGATAAGGAGAGAGGTTTACGGCTTCTAAAAAATGAAAACTGTAATGGAGCAGGTCCTTTTCAAGAGCTAAAGACATCATATCGGCAACAATAAGAAGTGATGGCTGTGGGGGGCTATAGGAGTGAAGGATGTGATGTTTTTTGAGATGTTGTGTACCATCACAGAGAGGTGGAGGATCACACAGACGGATGACATGCTTCATAAACCATAGTGAAGGTTTTAAAGAGATGGTGGTGTTGTAGAGGGTGCGTAACAGTGTGTTACGTGCAAGACGTGGCAGAATATCTTCGCTGAAAGCGATGATATAGTCTCGCAGTGGCCGAGGACGTTGCTTGTGGTAGATGTCAAGAAAGCGTGATTTGAGCTCTGGAATATCCACTTTTAAAGGACAGGTACCACTGCATGCTCGACAGGATAAACAGCCGTTGAGGCTGTGATAGAGATGCTCAGAGATATCATCACTTTCGTGTTCGTAAAAAGAAGACTTTTGCTGCAGCCGAGCTTTAAAGGGCTTGGTGAGTTGGAGCCGAATTTTGGCGATATTGCTGTGTTTTTGAGTGGCTCGCCCTGATGATAACTGAGATTGCTGCAACCATGCTCTGATGATGGCAGCTCGTCCTTTTGGCGAATGAACTCTTGAGCCAGTGGCTCGAAAACTCGGACACATGATATCGTGGCTATGTACACTGAAGCAGAGTCCGTTGCCATCACAGCGATAGGCATCAGCAAAGAGCTCTTTGTCTAAATGAGGAATAGAGTGTTCGTGGTCTGCTCGCATGGGGACTTCATCAACTTGCGGGATAGCTTCATCGCTGTAGTTTTGTGGAGGACAGATTTTTCCACAATTGAGTTGATAATGAGGATCAAATAGAGTTTTGATAACTTGCAGAGAATCATAGAGTGTGTCTCCAAAAAACTCTTTGGTGTATTGGCTACGGAGTCCTTTGCCGTGCTCTCCCCATAATAGTCCTTTGTATTTTAAAGAGAGATTTTTGATATCTTCGCTGATGCGAGCTATTTGCTTGGCAAATTGTGGTGCAGCGGTATCGAGTTTGGGACGTACATGCATGCATCCTGCATCAAGATGCCCATACATACCATAAGGTACTTGATGTTTATCCAGGATGGCACCAAAAGCTTTGATAAACTCTGGTAGGTCTTGAGGATGCACAGCAGCGTCTTCTATAAAAGCACAGCTTCGTAGCGAGGAATGTGCAGATGATGAGCTTGCTGCAAATAATCCCACGGCATTTTTGCGGATATTCCATAAAGCTAAGCGTTCTTCTTCACTGGAAGAAAAGTGCCAGGCAATGATTTTGTGTTGTTTGCCGTGGCTTTCTATGGCTTTGATGCAACGGCTTTGAATGTCTTCTATTTCGGTTTGATCTGTGGCATCAAACTCCACGAGTTGTACAGTGAGTGTACTGTCGGTGATCTGGGAGAGCTTTGTTGCAAGAGGCTGGCTGTGCCAGGTGATATCGTTACGAGCAGCAGTGAGTAGTGAGTGGTCTAAGGCTTCAACACAGCTTGCTCCCAAAGCCACACTCCACTGGCCTGCTTGTAAGCAAGCATCCCAGTCTTTAAAAACACAGGCAAGTAAGGTTTTATGGCGAGGTTTTTTCACTATAGCTAATGTGCATTCACTGATGATGCCAAGAGTGCCCTCAGAGCCAGAGATGAGAGCTGGTAGATGTAATGTGTTTTGAGAGAGAATATCTAGGTTGTAGCCGGTAAGAGAGCGGGGCATCTTTTGAAAAACCCGTGCTATCTGGGTGGTATTTTTTTGGATTTCTTCACAGATCCGTTTGATGATCAAACGGATCCTTGGAGAAAGGGTGTTTGGTGAGGTTTTAGTAGCTAGGGTTGTAACATCCCAACTCTCTCCTCCCAGCAATATAAGACGTACTGACTTGAGATGATCGCTGGTACGTCCCCACTTGCTTGAGCCAATTCCAGAGGCGTTTGTGGAAACCATTCCTCCGATAGTGACACGTGAGCTGGTGGAGGTGGTGGGAGCAAACATGTAACCATGCTTTGCCAGCTCCTCATTGAGTCTTCCCAGCACCACTCCACTTTGTACGCGTACGTATTGTTCTTTAAGACAGATCTCAAGGATATGATTCATAAATCTTGAGGTATCAAGGATAATCCCTTCTTGCCAAGCAAGACATTGGCCATTGGTAGATGTACCTCCTCCTTTAGCTGTGATAGCTATGTTTCTATATTCTTTACGTTCGAGTAAGGATAAAACAAGGGAAATATCACGTTCTTGCTTGGGATAAATCACAGCACGGGGAGTGAGTTCATAGATGCTGTTATCGGTGGAATGTACGGCTAAATGACTGATAGAAGTGGTGATGACTCCACAAAAATCGTGATGATTTTTAAGAGTGTTAAGAAAATCTTGGCTGTGTTTTTGCTGCGGAGGGCAAACGGTAGAGCTAGAGATAACATAACCTTTTTTGTTTTTATATGGATAACTCTAGAGAGTGTGTGGCATTTTCTTTTAAAACACGAGATGTGCTACGAAGAAGAACCTCGATGAAAGGCACGGATTTTTTGGTTGATCCAGTTGAGGTAAGGATAAACGGGACGTGCTATACCGATAGGATTGCATGAGGTGGCTTGATTAGGTTGGGGGTGTGGTAGCAAGAGGTTGTATTTGGTGGATGTAGCAGCGGTGAGTACAGCTGCTACATAAGCTGAATCGAAGTATTTTTGATAGAGAGGAGCTCCTGAATCTCCGGTACATACCCATAGAGATGGTTGGGTTCTTGTTTGTAAGAATTCTTCAGCATTGACAGGCATGATGAAGCCGGTGTGTTGATGGTGGTGTGATGAGATGTTGGCTAAATAGGTACTTAAAAAGCGCAGAAATTTCCTCTCGCTGGTAATCAGCCGTTCAAGGTAAGGAGCTGCATTTTTCACAAAGCTATGAGTTATGAAATCTTTCCACTTATCAAAGGGATAAAACATCACGCGGCCCTGTCGTAAGTGATACTTGGTGGCATGGGCCGGATTGGTGCCAGCAAAACCTTGAAGAGTCAGGCTGGTGGGTGCTGTGAGTGGTTTGTCTAGCAAGCGGGTGGTGCTTGGTGGCTTAAGAAATTGTTTTCTTAGGTCTTTTTGAAGGTCCATCTCATCAAAAAAGGCTAAAGCCATGTCAGCTTTCTCTAAGACAACGTGATCCTTGATATCTATAGAAGTGTAGTCTGTTTTGTTAATAGCGTTAAGGCTTGCAAACATGATTTCGTCAGCGTTCACAGGTCCGATGAGGCAGTGTGCTGCAGTGAGTATCACTCCTGTGTGGATGTAGCTGCCTTCACAGATAGCTTGTCTGTTTTCTCGTAAAATAACGGAAACAGCATTTTTTTGCTGAAGGGGTACGGTATCACCGCCCACTAAGTGAAGCTTGCTATGGTGGTGGCTGTTATGATTCTTTCCACAGCCACTGAGGAGTAGACATAAACTCCCTGCAAAGAGTGGGATAGAGATATAGAAGATATGAGAGATATAATAGCTCAAAGACACGTGCATAGTTGGTCCTATGATGTCATATATGTATGCTTGTCTGTTTTTTGCTTGTTTATGTTATTAGGAGGCGTTGTAAGTAGTGTTGTATGTTTTTAACTTCATCTTACACTCCTTACATTACATGTGTTTGGTTCTTTTAGTGTTCATTTAATGTTCATGCTTTCACATCGAGCCCTGTACATGAGTACATGGCTCGATTATGTATACACTGTGGAGAAGGATTTTGCAAGATGAGCAGATAACTTGCCGCTTAAGACAATGCTTAGCTCTTTGGATGAAAGCGAAGATCATTCAAGAGAAAATAGATGAGACATAGAAGATGGCTGTCAAATTATTACTTGTAGGAGATGGTTACAGGGCCAACTGTGGGTGGGATGAGATGGTACGGAATGACAACGTGTTGCCTGGAGCAGCTTAGAGAGGCTGTATCGGTGATGATTTTTTCTGGTAGGTTGATAGCGATGATCTCTCGGCAGAAGGTGGGAAGAGGTACTGTGTAAGGAGGTTGGTGTTTGGCAATATGGCCAAATAGAATACCTAAATGATCACTGTAAGGAGCGGGTGGATGATAACTGGGATGAGCCTCAGAGGTGCTATGGCTAGGTAGTAGACGCATATAGCGCGCAAGACGATTTTGGAGGAGCCTGCCAAATTTTGGAGACGTAACAGTGTTTAAATCAAAAACCGTTCCGGGAAGAAGGTTTTTAAAAGGCAAATTCAGATCGATAAGAGGCTCGTTGAGCTTGTGGCGGAATGTATCTCCATGGGAGCCATTGTTCAGTGTTGCATGGCTTAGGCTCGGCGGGTATTGTCCACCGAGGAAATGAAAAAACAATAAAGGAGAGAACTCACTGGAAGGATTTGTGGTGCGTCTTTCAACACTGAGAGATGGCCTACGATAAACAGCTTTGGCAATATACTTTCGGTAAAGGGTTTTTGTAAGTGTTGGTAGATCTGAAAGGAATGTGTTTTCTTCAAACTCACCATCTAGCTTAGAAGGAAAGACAGCAACCTGGATAAACACATTAATATAGGGTTGATCTTGTTTTAGTTGAAAAAAGTCGTGATACATGCCACGAAAGAGTTCATTGAGTGTTTTGAGCAAATGTGTACCGAGGAAGATATCAAAATGGTTAGTCTTTAGGCCTATATGTGTCTTTGTCTGGGGAGTATGAGGGGGATGTGGTAGCTTTTGGATGCAGGTAGCATCGTTATTTTTGTCCCCTTTAAGACAGCTGATAATCATGATTTTATTGAGTTTATGCCATGCTAGATGTTTGGCAGCTTGTTTCATAAACGTGTTCAGTAGGTCAGGTCCATGATGCTGTGTAGCGGGAGTATTACTTATAGCTAGTGCCATCCTTAGAGGGTAAGGGTTTGCGTAAGGTTCTAGGTTGTCAAAAGAAGTGCTTAGTACTATTTTGCCAGAAAGCTCACTTTGTGCGGATCTTGGGTTCTGGCACCCAGCTATACCTGCAACACCCAAAGACACTATTAAGAAGATGTAAAAAGAGGCACAAAGACCTCGTTTGAAAATAAGTTTGAAAATACGTTTGAAAATACGTTGAGAGATAAGCCGTTCTTTCTTGAAAAGGTGTTTGGTGGTTATACTTCTTTTCTACGAGTCATGTGTTATCTGTTGACAGAGCTATTTGTGTGTTCTTATCAGGCATTCTAACAGCACAAATACATCCATAACAACATGTACTGGTGTGATTGTAAGCATTTTAGGTCTTTTTTAGATATATGAAATGTTTCGTTTTTTATAAACAGGCTAAGTTTTTACCAGCCAATACCGTTAAGCAAGTTACGTGTCTACATTTATCTAGCTTAGGTAGTGAGTCTTTTAGGACATGTTATGAGCTTAATTATAAGACTGATTTGTAACATCATCCATATAGAGAGTAAGGATAATTTCATGATTGAAGATATCGTCTTGTTAACCGAGCCTTTAATGTCTAAAACGCGAAAGAAAGCAGGAGAGTTTCGTAGCTTATCTTTTCTTCTATGGAAACAGACAATCAGAACTCTAGGGCGGCCATTTGTGTTATCGGTACTTATGGTTTTTTTTGCAGTTTCTTGCCGTAAAACTCCTACGTCAACATGTGACACGTCCGATGTGGCTGCTTACTCTGGTGGAACAGCCTCACAAGATGACAAGTTTTATGTGGGTGCTGTTAAATGGACGGAAGGAACAACAGTAAAAGGTTGTGCTGTATATGTGTATAACTACATAAACGAGGACTATGAAAATAAAGATCCTCTTTATGAAGATCGTTATAAAAAATTCACTCTTGCTGGAAAAGTTGATTGTATAAAGCAAGTTCTTGAAAATAAAGAGAATGCTCAATTGTTACTGAATGTGGATTTTAAAAAATCACTAGGAGAAAGTTATGAAGAGCATACAAAGACATTGGAGGTTCCTCTTAGTGAAGATCAGTATCATGAAATCATGAGCAAAAAGATTTTAAGCATATCCTTGAAGGACCGGATGGACGATGTAACGATTGAACTACCAGCTTCTCGATCACCTGAGTCATCATCAACTGGGACAACAGCTGCTGGAGGAGAACCTGAAGGCCAAGAATCAGCAGAAGTATCTACAGAAGCTGAGCCAGACGCTAGTGGGGTAGCGGGGACTGAGGAGACTACAGAAGCAGGCTTTCATTTTGATCACATTATGGAAATAGATGTTGATCTTAACAAAGGCGATGTTGAAAAGGAGCTCTATAACCGGTTTGTGGTCTTGGCGGGATTTGCAGGAGGAAATCCAGATTGGGGTGTGTTTAAGACAATCGACGTGGACATGGCTACGGTGAGTGAGGTCTCCGACTGGGGAGCTTGGGATGCAGATATATTGGCGTATATCAATGCTCAAAAAGGCAGCACCACGCAGACAGGCCCGGATATGTTGCAAATGTCGCGATTACCGGTATGGGCCGCTCTTAGAAGTGCTACAAAAGCTACACTTGTGGGGCTTGCTAAAAGTCAAAGTGATGATATGTTGCTCACTAAAGGTTGTAGTGTCACACTTTCTCCTAATGATGATCCTAGTGGCCATCTTGTTGTATCAGATGAAAGTGGCTGTGGTGATGTAGCCAAAGCTGATGATGCCTTTTTGATGGTGAGTAACCGTGTTGTTGCTGTAAAGCAAGGTCCGTTAGAAGCACCAAATTTACCTGAGTGGGCAAGTCAAGGTCTTGAGGAAACAACTCTCAATTGGGATGATGGCTTGGCTGCTATTTCGGGCACACCTGCTACGGGTAATGGTACAAATACCACCACAGACAATACCGCTGGTGCTGGTAATGAGCAGAGATCCTTTTTAGGAGGAGGTGCAGGACAGATTTTTCAAAGTGTATTAGAAGTTGTGCCTGACATACTTCAATATAAAGTCAACACTAATGCGCTGAATAAGGGTCATAGTATTGAAATGGCAAAACTGCAGAATAAGGACAAAGCAGATGAACGGGATCATACGCCTACAACAACAGAGGTAACGCAAGATAGTGGAGAAACAGAGGCTGAGAGGCAACAAAGGGAGAAAGAGTACCAAAAGCTAGTAGCAGATGCTACTGCTCCAATAAACAGGGAACTAGGATTGTTGGAGGAGAAGTTACGATTAGCCCAACAAAGAAGGTCGAGTGATGGGACAGCATCTGCCGGCACTCCTGCTACAAACACATGTCAGCCATAAGGCAGAGTTGCTGAAAGACGTAGTAAGATAAAACAAGGTGGTTGTGTTTTTTGGGGTAATAACATCACAGTATACAAAATATATAGAAAGCCCATACATAATACATATATAATAAGTAGTACACGTAACATCTCATACGTAATATACGTAAATAGCTTACATGTAGCGTATAAAGAAAGTAGCTTCATAGTAGAAAATCAGCATGGTTTGTAGCCGCGATCCTTGGCTGCTGCCTGGTTATCCTGGTTATAAGGGTTTATTTTGTGTCTGGTAATGTTTTGAACACAATATTACCTATACTACTGATTCTTGTGGTGCCTTTTGTATTGTATGTTGTGGTGCGTAAGCATCAAGGTACAAAGAAGGCTGTGCTTGTCAGCATGATCGCTACGGTGATGGGCTGTGGCTTGATGTATTTTTTGATGGATGGCTTGGGTGATAAAATCATTGCAGCTGCTTTGGGCATTGTTGTTTTAGGAACCATTAGCTATAGATCAGATAATCCGTATTTTTTTAGACTAGAACCAGCTATTAAAGGATTTGCTACAGCTGGTTATTTTGTTTATTTTCGCGTGGTTTCATCACCGGTTATTGAAGATGTTATGAGCCATATGAGTAGCCACGATTTATTCACAGATGCCCCAGAAATAGGCGAAGTATTCCGGCTTGTCTTAGGAATATTAGAAGATGATCCTGTGATTATGAGTGTGATAGAGATATCATTGATTGTAGCTTCGTTGATTTATGGGGCTGGAATGGTTTATGTGGCTAAACACTGGAGTGATGTATCATGGCTGGTGGCAAAGTTTTTACAAACGCCTTTTTATATTATTTGCATGGTCCTAAGTTTGTTCATATGGGGCAATATCACATAGTAAGCCAGGTGCTATGAACGTTTCGGTTCCTTTCATTGTTGACGAAGAGCAATCGGGACAAAGGCTTGATATATGGCTTACAGCACAGTGGCCTGCTTTATCACGATCAGTGATTCAAAAATATATTCTTTCTAAAGATATCTATGTCAATGATAAACCTGCGCAAGCGAGCACTTTACTGAAAGCTGGCGATGAGGTGATATGTAAAAATCCTGACAGCTTTAACTCCTTGCTTGAGCATGCTTTAACGCAAAAGCCATCTCTTTGGCAGCCTGAAAATATGGAGTTAGATATTGTCTTTGAAGATGACTATCTTCTTGTTATCAATAAACCACCAGGTATTATCATTCATCCTGGTGCTGGTAGGCAGCAGGAAAAGACTCTTATTCAAGGTGTTATGGCTTACCTTGGTATAGGTTCTTCTTTGCAGCCAGATGTGCCACCACGTTGTGGGCTTGTGCATCGTCTCGACAAAGACACTTCAGGGGTTATTGTGATAGCAAAGGACGGTCTTACCCATAAAGATCTTACCCAGCAGTTTCATCAGCGTACCACTTATCGTGAGTATGTTGCCTTATTAGATGGCTGTTTAAGTCAGCCAGCCATTCGCTATGAAAGCTATCTTTATCGCTGCCCTACTTCACGTACCCGTTACACATCCATGGAAATAGATGAAGCAAAAAAGACCTATAACGCATCCTTACCAGCTTATTTTCATTATGCTTGCTCTCAATTTGTACAAAAAGTGAGTTTTGCCAAACGCTTTGATTTATGCACCATCAAACTCAGTACTGGCCGTACTCATCAAATTCGCGTTCACGCACAACACCTTAAAACACCGGTATTAGGCGATAAGACCTATAAACGACATAGAAAATGTCGGTACGGTGCTTTTTTAAAAGAAATGGGCCTTTCCAGTGGTTCTTTGTCTACGTCTACAGATACACAGCCATTGCAACTATCAGGACAGCTGCTTCATGCACGTTATCTAGGCTTTAAGCATCCTCATCATAAAACCCATCTCACCTTTAGCTCACCACTACCTGATGAATTTAAAACAGTGCTCAAAACACTCTATCCCTATGCTCATAGTCCTCATAGAGATTAGGGATATCGACTAGGATTGTTCACAAGGGGATTCAGACGTTAAAGGTTTGCCACACTGCCTGCATTCTATGGTGGTGTTTGTGTCTGACAAAGAGGCTTGCGTGTTCTGCCAAGCAGCTATGCCTCCACAACTGCCCTTAATAGCTTTTTTTTGACATATATAACCCACAGCCATCATAGCTATGGATAGCAAAACGATCACACAACATAGAATCACCATCGTTAGCATAGAAAGACACACCGTAGCAGATGAAAAATGTGATATGAAAATTCAGTTAGGATAAGAGCTTGCTTAGGCTCGTTTTAGGCTAGCTATAAAAAATTAAAACTAAGGTTGTGTTTTTTGTAAGTTGTGTTGATTTTTGACTAAGCTTTTCCAAGCACTAGATGTGGTGATTTTAAAATCTTTGTTTGTACCATGAGGCACATCACCTGTCATAAAAAGAGCAGCAATGCCGAGTTTTTCGGCAAGGGCTAATCCTTCTTTTAGCCCTAAAACCAAAAGTGCTGTGGCGTAAGCATCAGCTTCGATGCAACGTTTAGCCATCACAGATACAGAAGCTACCAGATGATCGATGGGATAAGAAGTCCGGGGATCGAGGATATGTGAATAACGCTTGCCATCTTTAATAAAAAAATTCAAATACGTACCTGAGGTTGCTAAAGACATGTTTTTGAGAGGTATCACTCGCTTCACATGACTAGCTTCTTCTGAGGGAGAGTTCTCTGTTACCGCTGTGGGGGTTTGAATGCCCACAGACCATGGTTGTTTGTTCACATTCATACCACGAGCACGAGTTTCACCCCCGATATCCACAAGATAATGTTTTAATCCCTGCTCTTCAAGATATTGAGCTATCTTATCTACCCCATAACCTTTAGCTATAGCAGATATATTTACAGATATTTCAGGATGCATTTTCTGCAAGCTTTGGGTCTGTGGATCAAGTTTGAGGTGTTTTTTAAAGCCTACTTTTGCTGCAGCTTTCTTTAAAGCATCCGGATCTGGTAGTACCATCTTTTTTCTGGAGGTTTTTTCACCAAATCCCCAGACATTGATCAAAGGAGCGATGGTGGGATCAAAAGCAAATCTAGAACGTTCATGGACCTTACTGGCAAGCTCTACTACGGCAAAAAAATCTGCTGAAAGGGTAATGGGTTCTAAAGATCGAGAGTTATTGAATTTGGAAATCTCAGAGTCAGGATCGTAGGTGGAAACCTGAGCGTTAAGACGTTCCAGGAGATCCTCTATGCCCGTCGTTAAGGATGTGAAGTCAGCTTGCGTTGCTGAGCTATCTTCTTCATCCACTGCCCCACTGATGTATTTCACCACATAATGGGTGCCCATGGTTTGGCCCTTAATGACAAGTTGCCTAGGGTTAGTGGAGGCATAGACAAACCAGCCTAATAACCCAACACTCACCACAGCTAAAGCAAAAAGAGATGCTTTTGTTTGTGCAGGTGATTTCTCGGGTTGCCTTAAAGCATGCTCTAGGGCTTTTTTGGGAATGTGTTTGTAATCTTCGGTGACCATGTGAGGGCTTTTTTAAGTTTAAGTTTAAGTTTAAGTTTACTTCTACTGTTATTGTTAATGTGAATTTTAAGATCAGCTTGTTGTGTTTATGCTATTTTTATCTATCTTATCCACCAAAATCATCGAGCATAATGTTTTCTGGCTCCACACCTAAAGAAGTTAACATGGCAATCACTGAGGTGTTCATCATGGGAGGGCCACAGATATAGTATTCACAATCCTCTGGTGCTTCATGGTTTTGTAAGTATTCATCTAAGAGAATCTGATGAATAAAGCCTTTGTAGCCTTGCCAATCATCTTCAGGGAGGGCATCAGATAATCCCACATGATAGGTGAAATTGGCACATTTTTCTGCTAGAGCCTTAAAATCTTCATCATAGAACATCTCTTTTTTAGAGCGAGCTCCATACCAAAAAGATATTTTTCTAGTGGATCTCTTGGTTTTAAGCAGATCAAAGAGATGAGATCGCATGGGGGCCATACCAGCCCCTCCACCCACATAGATCATTTCAGCTTGGGTGTTTTTTGCAAAAAACTCTCCATAAGGTCCCGAAATTGTGACCGTATCACCGGGTTTTAATTGAAAAATATATGATGACATCCATCCCGGTGAAACCTTATTCCATAGAGCCGGTGGAGGTGTGGCGATACGGACATTAAGCATAATAATACCCTTTTCAGCAGGACAGTTGGCCATGGAATACGCACGAATGACGGGCTCTGTGATATGACATTTTAAATCAAAGATCTTGTATTGATCCCATTCACTGCGATACTGATCATCCACAATGATCTTGTTAAAATCAATGGTTGACGGTGGAGCTTCGATTTGAATATAACCACCGGCTTTAAAATGGACATCCTCTCCGGGAGGAAGCTCAAGGACTAGCTCTTTGATGAAAGTAGCCACATTATTATTGCTTTTTACCTTACATTGCCATTTCTTAGTAGCAAAAACCTCAGCAGGAACTTCAATTTCCATATCCTGCTTCACAGCCACTTGACAGGAAAGTCGTTGGCCCTCTTTAGCTTCTTTATTGGAAATATGGCCTTTTTCTGTAGCTAAAATATCACCTCCACCAGAAAACACCTTCACCGTGCATTGGGCACATGTACCACCTCCACCACAAGCAGAACCCACAAATATGCCGTTACCAGCAAGAACTTCCAGTAATTTTCCTGAAGGCTCGGTTTTAATCTCGCGCTCATTGTTGATTTTTATGGTTACATTACCAGCAGGAACAAGATAGTACCTTGCAAGCAAAATCACGGCCACTAAAAGCAATACAATGCATGTAAAAACCACAGGGCCCAGTATGAGTTCCATTAATTAAAGACCTTTCTTACTCTCTTTCTTGTTCTTGCTTGTTGTTATCGGTATACATGTTTTATTTTTAGATATCTATGCCAGAAAAGGCAAGAAAACTCAGAGCCATCAAGCCCACTGTGATAAAGGTGATGCCAAGACCACGTAAAGGAGCAGGAACATCAGAGTATTTCATTTTTTCACGAATACCAGCTAAAGCAGCAATAGCTAATGCCCAACCAATACCTGTTCCCACCCCATACACCATACTTTCGGCAAAGTTGTACTCCCGCTCTTGCATAAATAAACTGCCGCCAAGAATGGCACAATTCACGGTGATGAGTGGCAGAAAAATGCCTAAAGCATTGTAAAGCTTAGGGGTAAAACGATCTAAGGTCATTTCAAGGATCTGTACAGAAGCTGCAATGGTACCAATAAAGGTAATAAGAGACAGAAAAGTGAGATCTATATCCTTAAGCGAAAAAAAAGATAACACAACAGAGCCTTCAGCAAGAAGGTATTTTAAAAAAAGATGGTTCAAAGGAACAGTGATGCCTTGTACTACAATCACCGCAATACCTAAACCTATAGCAGTACTTACTTGTTTGGATACCGCAAGAAATGTACACATGCCAAGAAAAAAAGCTAAAGCGAGGTTTTCCACAAAAACCGCTTTAATCAAAATGGCAAGATAGTGATCCCACATCATCGCAAGAGGTTCCTTTTTGTGTTGTTGTGTTGTTGTGTTGTTTTATTTTATAGATAATATAGATGAGAGTTTAGTTGTCTTCTTCAATTTGTGCAGAATCATAGAGACGGATAGCGCAGATAATAAAACCGATAATAAAAAAGGCACTGGGAGCAAGTAAAAATAAGCCATTTGGTGTGTACCAACCACCATCAGAAACCTTAGATAATATCTCTATACCAAACAGGCTACCTGATCCTAGCAATTCACGGACAACACCCACAATAATCAAAACAAAGCTATAGCCTAACCCATTGCCAATGCCGTCTATAAAAGAAGATAAAGGAGGGTTTTCCATGGCAAAGCCTCCAGCACGTCCAAGCACAATACAGTTGGTGATAATAAGTCCCACAAAAACACTCATGGTTTTAGAAACCTCAAAAGCATAAGCTTTGAGAAACTGATCCACCACAATAACAGCTGAAGCAATAATCACCATCTGGACAATAATACGGATAGATCCAGGTATGTACTTACGGATCAAAGAGACAGCAAGGGATGAAACACCACACACAAACACCACAGCTATACACATAGCCATAACTTGTTTCATCTGAGTGGTTACAGCAAGAGCGGAACAAATCCCTAAAACCTGTAAAGCAATAGGGTTGTTGGCAATAATAGGCCGAAAGAGTAATGTTTTTGCTTTGGTTATCATAACGGCCAACCTTGCTTTTGTTGCTCTTTTAAAAATCGCTGATAGCCACTTTCACCCAGCCAATACACCATCATCATCGTCACTCCATTGGATGTTAAAGTGGCACCAGAAAGGCCATCAAGATGATAGTTTTTCCTTGGATCATTTGCTGGTACCTGCCCTTTTAAAACCCTAATAGCCACATCACCACGATCATTATAAATGCGCTTACCAGGCCACTGAGCCCGCCAGCGAGGATTATCAATTTCTCCACCAAGTCCCGGGGTTTCACCATGGGAATAAAAACTCAATCCTTTAACCACCAAAGATGTGGGATCTAAAGCCAGAAATCCTTTCATAGTGGACCATAATCCCTTGCCTCGTAGCGGTAAAATAATACTGGTGATGGTATCCTTATTCTCATCCTTATCTTTATCTTTATCCTTATCCCCATCATCTGCTTTGTTGGTACTGTTGTCGGGTCTTTCTTGAAAACCCTCAGGAAGTCTTGTAGCACGAAAAAAATACACCTCACTGATCCGAGAACGTCTTTTGATGCGTGCTACATCTTTTTTGGCTGGGATAATTTCCATCCAAGCAGGCTCTTTGGCTGCATCCACAGAATCAAAAGTGGGATCATCAGGAGCTTTGGTGTAGGTGCCTTTGCTGAGATCCACAAAACGTTTTTCAATAGTTGCCTCATAAACCTCTTCTACCTGATCGTTAGCCACTGTTAAACCTGCTGCAACCAACACATTTGAGCGTTTAAAGAGCAACATGTTCTTTTCTTGCTTGTCAGCTAACAACACCACAGCACTACTCACTAACACCGAGCAGAATACAGCAAGAATTGTGGCCACAAGAAAAATAGATTGAGTGGAGTGCTTAGCCATCGCGCGCTAACCTCCTTTTGATGTTAGAGCGGATCACAAAGTAATCGATAAGAGGAGCAAAAGAATTAGCAAATAAGATAGCCAGCATGGTGCCTTCAGGATAAGCAGGGTTGATCACTCGGACAATAGCAACCATAACACCAATCAATAACCCATAATAAATCTTACCGGTACCGGTATAGGCTGCTGAAACAGGATCTGTGGCCATAAAAGCCATGGCAAAAGCAAACCCTCCCATGACAAAATGCCAATAAAAAGGCACGTCAAAATACCCAGAGCTACCAAATACATTGAATAAAGTGATAACGGTAGCACTGGCAAGGACCATGGCTACCATGATCCGCAATGAAGCAATGCCCATGACCACAAGCAAAGAAGCTCCCAGCAAACACCCTAAAGCAGAGGTTTCTCCCATGGATCCTGGGATAAAACCTAAAAAAGAGGACCACCAATCAAAGTTTGCTGTAAGCATAGGCATGCCACCTTCGGCAGCATCAGCCAAAGGAGTAGCTTTGGAATAACCATCCACTGCAACCCACACCGAGTTGCCAGAGCTGTCAGCTGGGTAAGCAAAATACAAAAAGGCTCTGCCTGTTAAAGCAGGATTAAGAAAGTTCTTGCCCGTACCTCCAAAAATCTCCTTACCCACAGCTACACCAAAAATAATCCCTAAAGCCACTTGCCACAGAGGTATATCAGGAGGCAGAGTTAAAGGATAAAGCATGCCGGTAACAAGAAATCCTTCGTTGATTTCATGCTTACGAAAGCTAGCAAATAAAGCCTCAGTGATGCCCCCTGCAAGTTGAGTCACTAGAAAAATAGGTACAAAATACAGCATGCCATGGACAAAGTTATCCCATAGACTATGAGGGTTGTATCCTAAGCCTAAAAACTCCAAAATCAGGGCTCGCCACTGTGAAGGAGAAGCATCCATTCCCATGGCTTGCAAGCCTAAGTTAGCTTGCAAGCCGGTGTTGTACTGAGCCATCAAAATCACCGGCTGGAGAGCGATAATCACAGAAAACATCATGCGCTTTAAATCAATGGCATCACGCACGTGAGCTGTGGTTTGTGTCACCGATGAGGGCGTAAACAAGAAGGTGTCAGCTGCTTCATACAATGGAAACAACTTAGCTAGCTTACCTCCTTTAAGAAAATGAGGCTCTAGGGTATCTAATATGGAGCGAAGCTTGCGAATCATATCAACCGTTTTTCTCTATGTCTGTAAGGTTATCTCTTAAAATAGGGCCATACTCATATTTGCCAGCACACACAAATGTAGCTAAGGCTAGATCCTCTTCATCAAGCTCTAAAGCCCCTAGTTCTTGAGCTCTTTGGGTATCTTTAGCAATCAAAGCTCGGAGCAAATAGGTGGCTAAAATATCCAAAGGCATCACTTTTTCATATAACCCAATAGGGACCATGGCTCGCTTCGATCCTTGAGTAGAAGTGGTCATAGGAAACAGATAGCCTGGTACAAACTTACCCAGATAGGTTCCAAGTAATGAAAACTTATGAAAGCCAGGAGATAACCAGCCTTTGGTTAAAAAGAAATCGCGCTCGTGGCCTTCTGCTAGCAAAGTGACTTGATAGTCAAAACGTGATAAATAATCGTGAGCTTCTCTAGCTGTATGTCCCCCTAATACCGAGCCTGATATCACTCGAATGCGGTTTTTTTTATTCTCTGTAGGACTAAGCTGATCATAAGGAGCTGTCGTAAGTCCTTTGAGGTTGATATGTTCTTGCCCCACTAACTCACTTAAGCAAGCACCAAGACGGGTTTTGATAATGCGAGGATTATCCACCACCGGACCACATAAAGCCACATAACGATCTAACCAATGACATCCTTTTATAAAAAGATATCCCATGGCTATCACATCTTGATAGCCCACATGCCAATTCACATGCGTTAAACTCACAGGCAGTAGCATATGCATATGTGTTCCCACTAATCCACAAGGATGCTTGCCTTGCCATTCTTCATGGTGAATAAACGGCTTGTTTGGAACACTTTGATTAGGAGCCGTATTCAAGTAAATATCTTTACCGGTTAAGCCATGTAACACCCCAAGGCCTGCATCAAAAGCCTCTGAGTGCTCAGCAATGACTATTTGGGGATTAAAGGCTAAAGGCCTTGAATCCACTGTGGAAACAAAGACCGCTCGAGGCTGTTCATCCACAGCAGGGGTTTTAGAAAAAGGTCTTCTGCGGATAGCTGTCCATAAGCCAGAATCAAGCAAGCGCCTGCGTATGTCTGCTGAGGATAAAGAAGCTAAAGTGCCTGGATCTATGGGAGTAAAGAAAGCCTTTTTACTTAAACCATCATCATCTTCTAAGTGCTTTGCAGAGCTTTTGATCACACATGACAAAAAAGTGCGACGCTCGCCACGATGGATAGCAGTTACTTTGCCTGAAGCAGGAGAGACAAAGGACACACCTGGTTGTTTTTTGTCTTCAAAAAGTATATCCCCTAGCTTTACCTCATCACCCACACGCACATGCATGGTAGGACGCATACCATGATAATCACGGGCGAGTAAAGCATAAGAGCTTACAGGTTTAAGCTGGTCCACCACATGTCTAGGTGATCCTTTAATAGGAATGTCTAGACCTGTAGAAATATGCATAGTGCTATGCCTCAACCTTTTTTTTTGTGTTTTTATTATGTGTTTTGTAGAAGGGATAGGATGTCAGTTGTGTTTTTTGAGTCTTATGTCTAGCAAAGATACCCGCAATATAATGTTTACGATACAGAATACAACATCAAATATAGAGTTTTCCTTAAATCAAAACATCAAAGCTGCTGAGCTGGTTAAACGTTTGATGTCAGCATCATTGAAATGGAATCCAGCGCCAACAAATGGGCTCATATTCTCTATGGATGATCCTATGTTATTGTTGTTGTTATGGGAGGATGTATCGGTGGGGTTTTCTGTTTGGCCACGTCCACTGATATCAGCGAGTCCAAAAGAAGCATAAACATGGGGAAGAAAGTACCAAAACCCATAAAACTTAAACTGCGCTAACCAGCGTTTCGGAGAGCTTTGGCTAAAACGAAAAGCCTCTAGAGAGAAGCGTAACCGATTGTCTAACAGATGCAAATCGGTGGCTAAGCCTCCAGAGTTTTCAAACACACCGAGACGAAAAGCCCAGTGGTTGAAACGATGTCCCCATTGAAGATGAAATCCGATGGTGTCTTTTTGTGTGGTAGCTTCTTGTGTGGTTATAACTTCTTGTCCATTTTCTTTAGCAACAATACGACTAGAGGTGGTGGTGGTAGCTGGATAAGCAGTTAAGCCTAAGGTATAGAAAGTGTTTTTTTGCAAACTCACAATAGTTTGCAAATAATGCTGGGAGTGAGAGCCCCAACGGAATTCATTATTGTACTGTAGTTGTATGCTTAATCCTTCCTTAGGAGAAACCACCTGACGGATCTTTGCAGCTGTTTCTCGTAGGTCTTCAGCAAGATCTTCATCGGTGAGTAATTTTCCCACTGTGCCTTTGCCTTGCTGCATCCCGCTCACAATATCTTGAAGTCCCGTGACAGCTCCTTTGGCATCTGTGATGAAATCATCGATTTTGGCTGAAGCTTCTTTGAGATTTTTGAGAGGATCTTGTTGGGTATAGGCCACAAGATGGTCACTGGTGGTTTTTATATTGCTGAGTATCTTTTTTACCTGAGCTTCATTGCTTTGAATGATACGTCTGAGATCGGTGGTGGATTGTTCTACGCCATCAAAAACGGTTTCAATCCGACTTTTTCCATGGGAATCTTTTTTGACCAAGTTGGAAAAGGATTCTGTGACATGTTTCACATCCACAGCAATACTGCCAATGATACGGATCAAATCCGAGAAATCCACAAATTGGGTGTTCATGGGAACCAGATCTCCTTCGGCAATATATCTTCCTGAATCAGGAGCTCTTACCACCTCAAGGAAGGTTTCACCGAGTAAACCACGGGTACGTAGTTCCATCTTTGATCCTTCGGGAATAAGGATGCTGCTATCAATGGCAAAATAGATCTGTGTCATCTGTCCTTTCAGCTTAATGCCTGTAACCTGTCCTACGGTCACACCACCAGCTCTTACATTTGTCATGTTCACAACCCCTTTTGCATTGTTGGTAAGGGTGTAGTGAGAGATGGTTTTTTTAGAGCTGAAATATTTGGAATTAAGAAGAAAGAGAATATAACTTAAAGCAGCAATGGAGAGAATGGTGAAGATACCCACTCGAAACTCTGTGGTTAACTTCTTCATGGAGCTACTGTCCTACTCTCTAGATATAAGGATGCGTTTTTTTGGTTGTGTATAGCTTTTTGTATATTGTATAGCTTTGTGTATAGCTGCTGAGCCGATCGGTTTTATGATCATATCTTTATGAATTCATAGCCCTATCTTATCGAATGGTCTTTGCTAAGAGATATGCTAGCAAAGGGCAAAGTCTGCTTATAGCTATGGTGTCTGTGATAACGGGAGGGCATTTTTCCAGCCATCACATACGATCATATCTGTTTGGGTGGTTTATTGTTATGAGATTACGAGCGTGGCTTACTCATCTTCAAAGAAGATCAGCTCTTCGTTATCTTCCATAATGTGATATTTGCTACGCAGGACCTTTTTAGCATATTGATGAGAGTGACGAATGCGATGAATCTCAACGCTAATAGCTTGGCTTTCTGCTTCGAGCTTATCGACTACTTCTGAGAGCAGATCTCTTTTTTCTTTAAGCTCTACGTAATCGGAAAGGGTGCGTTCACCGCGAATAACACCATTGAGTAAGATTCCTAAAAGAGCAACAATAATGCATCGTGACCACAAGGTGTATATCAGCATAGCTAGCTCGCACGTATGGTGGAGAGTCCCCTACTTTTCAGCATCAAAGTAGCATGCCTGAGATGGTCTATGTTGCTTTCTGCAGGAAAATCATGCCGAATACGACACTGGGCTTTGTTTCGTTTATCAAAATAAATTGTGTAAACTCTTGAGGATAACATGAAAAAAGCGGCTTTATAGATTATATTTTTTGAAAAGCACTCTCTTTTATGCGCCTTTTGCCACCTCAAGAACCTGCGAGAGCTGCCATACTGACATCTGTGACACGTATTGCTACATCGTGTTTGATCAGTCTTCTTGGTGCTTTTTTGGTAGATGATCCTGAGGGGTTATTAGGCGTTGGAGGAAAATATAGCCTGACAGGGGCTGTGCTGTCAGTGTTTTGGATCACTATCAGTGTTTTAGCTATCATTGGCTTTAGTTTTAAGCTGTTTTGGGCCACAAGCTTGGCTTGGTTAGTGATGTTTTCCAGTGTGGGTGTGTTTGCTTTAGCTATGCCAGTGGATACATGGTTAGCTGGTATCTTGGTGTTTTATCAGGCCTATCTCGGTGCTGTTACATTTATGTACGCTCGTCCTTTAGAACCAGAAGGACATTCTGCTTTTATTGGTTTTTCTGATCGTCGTCTTCGCGGTTACAATCCTTATCGTGTTTGGATGCAGAACTATGCTCCTGCTCTGTCTCATGTGGTGTTGATTTCAGCCATCAGCTTGCTTTTAACGTATGGTTTTAAGGTTACAGAGTTGAAAGCTGTGAGTAACGCTATTGTGTTGTATGCAGCGGTGGCTTTACTTCTTACCACCCGTTTTCTTTATATGCTTATTCGCTATCATCCAGCCTTTAGAACTCTGGGTGTGATTTTAGTGATACTCGCATTGAGTGCTATCTCTCTTTTTGGAGTATGGGGAGGGATACTCTCTCAGATTTTCATGTTTATGTATTTTATTACGGTGTTGAGTTTTCTTGTGGCTGAAAACTCAACAGTAAGAGATATTTTAGAAAATTTTCAATCAGCTCCTGCTTTATTGGTCCTTTTTAGCTTTGCTGTTTTGATTAGTTTAGGATCATTGTTTCTTTATCTTCCAGCAGCTTCTGCTACGGGAAGCTCTATCACATTTATGCAGGCTTTGTTTACCGCTATCTCTGCTACCTGTGTCACAGGATTAACGGTGGTGAATATTTCAGAGGTGTTTTCTGAGTTTGGCCGGTTTGTCATCCTTGGGCTGATGCAGGTGGGTGGTTTAGGGATTATGGTGCTATCTACTTTTGCAACCATTGCCTTAGGTGGAAAGCTCGGTGTGCGTACAGAAAAAGCTTTTTCAGAGTTTTTTTCTAGAAAAGGTATGAAGTCTACCAGTCAATTGATTATTTTTATTGTGATATCCACAGTGATCATTGAGTTGATAGGTGCAGCGATCATCGGTTATCAACATTATCATAGTGTGAAAGATCCTTCTTTTTATACGTCTTTAAAGTTGGGTATATTTCAGGCTGTGAGTGCTTTTTGTAACGCAGGCTTTTCTCTCACTGATGATTCTCTGACTCATCTCCACGGCTCTCCTGTAGCGCTTGCAGCTTATGGGGTTTTGATTGTGCTTGGTGGCATGGGCTTTGTGGTGTTGTTTGAGTTGATCTCTCGGCTTTTCAAAAGGACGCATATCACTCCTTTGAGTGTTCAAACCAAAGTGGTTGTGGTGGCAACGGTTGTGTTTGTGGTTGCTGGTGGGGTGTTGTTTTTGATGTTGGAATGGGATTCAGCTCTGGCAAGCTTGTCACTTCGCGATAAGATAATGAATAGTTTTTTTCATAGCATCACTTTAAGAACAGCGGGTTTTAATACCTTGCCTTTAGAGCTTTTTACGTATCCTTCATTTGTGGTGATGTTGCTGTTTATGTTTGTGGGAGGAGCTCCTGCCGGTACGGCTGGAGGAGTTAAAGTTACGACATTTGCCACTCTTTTAGCCACCCTTCCTACGTTGATTCGCAATGATAATAGAGTGATGTTATTTTCTCGAAATTTTTCCATGCAAACGGTGGCAAAAAGTTCGGCTCTGATCATTCTTTCCTTTTCAACTATCGGTGTATTATGGTTTTTGTTACTGCTCACCCAAGATTTACCACCCATGTTATTGTTATTTGAGATATTTAGTGCCAGTGGAACTGTTGGCCTAACATTAGGTATTACTGATAAACTCGATCTTGTGGGACAAGTGATTATAGCTATTGGGATGTTTATTGGTCGTATTGGCCCCTTAACCCTTGCCATTGCTTTAGCTAGTGATGATCGTTCACGCATCAATTTTCCCAGTGCTGAAGTGATGATCGGTTGAGTGCGGTTGAGTGCGGTTGAGTGATGTGTTTTGTTCATCTGTCCAGGAGATCTTTCCATGACTCATGCATTTGCTGTTATTGGCCTCGGACGTTTTGGTAGCTCTGTGGCTAGAACTCTCTCTCAGAAAGGCTATCCTGTGCTTGTCATCGATAGCAAGAAAGAGCTTATCGAGGAGATTTCCAGTGAAGTATCAGCAGCGGTGCAAAGTGACACCACAGATAAAGATAGTCTTTTGGAGTTGGAGATCCAAAAGTTTTCTTGTGTGGTTGTGGGGATTGGAGCGAGCTCTCTTGAAGCATCAATTCTCACCACAGCTTTGCTCTCTCAGATTGGCTGTGCTCGTATTATTTCTCGTGGTATTCATGCATTACATGAAAAGGTATTGCGCTCTGTGGGAGCTCATGAGGTGATCAATCCTGAAGAAGAGCTGGGGAGGCGTTTAGCTGAACGTCTGTCTCAGCCGTATTTATTGGAGCAGTTTAATCTTGGTCATGATTTGAGACTTTCTGAGATCAGTACCCCGCAGCGTTTTGTCAATAAATCTCTTCAAGATCTTAAATTACGTAATCGTTATAACGTCAGTGTGGTAGCTCTTTATCGAGGAGATATGGTTATTGCATCGCCTAAGGCTACAGAGATTATTCAAAGTGTGGATAAGTTGGTGTTAGTGGGAAGCTCAGAGGATATTCAAAAACTAGCGAGTATCTCCTAGGAGCAGCCATGAAATTACGCACACGTATCACATTTTTATTTATGGCTGCTATGATCCTTCTGGCTGCCATGATGATGATCAATTACATCAATCAGAGCATAATCTTTCAAAATCTGGAAAAATCCCTTGGTTTACTGACACTTGCGGCTGTTCCCGCTCAACATCTGCAAGATCACATGACCAACGAGCTTGCTTTACAGCTTGCTGCTCTGCAAACCAGAGGGCAAACCATTCTTAAAGATTTTGAAAATTACCGCTATCAAATGTATTTGCTGATGGTGATATCAGCTGTGCTGGTTATGTTGCTTTTTGCCATTGGGATGAGCACTTTAAAAAAGCATGTGGTGACACGTCTGAATTCTTTAAGGCGTTTTGTTTTAGATAGTCATAGTCATGGGTTACTGCATAAACGTTTGGTGATGAGTGGTTTTGATGAGCTTTCTCAATTTGCCTCTCTTTTTAACTCAGCTCTTGATGCCATGGATAAAACCTCATCTCAGTATGCTGGACGACTCGCTGAGATTCGTAAAATCATCCTAACTCTCATAGCTGATATGCCATCACCTACGGCTTATTTTCGTATGAATGGGGATTGTTTGGGATCGAATATGGCTTTTTCTAAAGAAAAAACCATCATGGAACTGGTGCGCAAAGAAATCAATGATATCCAAGAACTCGATAGTCTTGAGGCTCTTTATCCGCTCCAAGAGGATGAGTCTTTGCGTGTAGAAACCATTGGTCCTTCTGCGGGTGTGAAGTTGTTGATCCGTGCCAGTGTGGAAAAGGTGGATGCATCACAAAACACCTCTCCACGCATGAAAATCGCAGAAATCGTCATTTCTGATGAGGATGAATAAGCTTTTATTGTTGATGTAAGGTTCATGTATGCCACGAATGGAGCTTTTTCGCAAAAAACAGGTCATTTATGAACTCGCTGTGGGTATTTTATCGCTGGTGAGCTTGATCAATCTTGTCCCTCTTACTTTAGAAGGTAAGGCTGAGGCTTCAAGAGCTTTAGCCTTGGGTTTTGATCGTTTGTTATGTGTTGTTTTTTTGATGGATTTTTTCTATCGCCTCAAACGCGCCTCATCTCGCAAAGTGTATTTTTTTAAGCAAGGTGGATGGTTGGATCTGCTATCTTGTATGGCTTGGTTTGATGTTTTCCGCTTAGGACGTCTTTCTCACTTAGCACGATTATATTATTTGTTGCGTTCTTTAAAGGTTTTTAGGGGTATAATTCCCTATTTGATCAAAAACAATAATGTCTCAGCTCCGGTGTTGATTGCTCTTATTACCAGCTTAATTATCTTTCTGACTTCGACGTTGATTCTCTATTTTGAAAATGCGCCTGACTCGAGCATTAAAACACCACTGGATGCTGTGTGGTGGAGTGTTGTCACGCTTACGACTGTGGGATATGGCAATGTCGTACCCATCACCTTTAATGGCCGCATACTGGGCATTGTGGTGATGATTTATGGTGTGGCTTTTTATGGTGGTATTTCTGGCTTACTGGCAAGCTACTTCATTGAACTCGACGATCAAAATAAAGAAGAAGTTTACAACAAAAGACTTGTATCCATTGAAAAAAAGCTTGATAACATCATCAAACACATGGATGTGCCTACAAAGAAATAGCTAGAGCTCAATAAACCCATAAATCAATAAATAAGCTACCTTACCACTACAAACAAAAAGCGCCATCTATTGTTGCTATCCAAAGTTCCTTGCAAGCTGGGCAAGTTGGGCAAGTTGGGCAAGTTGGTGGTGCCTAGGTGTATTTTTCCAAATGCATTTACGACGTGTGAGTACGTAGGATAGTAATACACCAAGCAGGCATAATCATGGAGGATAAATGTGGAATTGACGAACACCTGTGAGTTATCCCATAACTCAAAAGACCACTGTCCATCTTCTCTGCTATTATTTAGCGGAAGATTTAAACGATATCCCACCACTGCTGGTTGAGGGGTTAAGGTGGGGTGGAAGGATATGTGCAAGACCACATCCAATACTCCTGGGTAGTCAGCTAAAGCAGCAAATGTGGCACTAAGAGGCTGAAAAGATCCATCTGCTTGTTGGTTTCCACTAAAAATCATGCCGTTATAGATAATAAAAGGAGCTATGTGATGGATATAAAACGGATAGTTTTCAAAATTATAGGGATGACTTGATGTGTTTGATCCATGGAAGCTGAATACACCAACATAGGGCTCGTATGCTGTGAGTTCTGTTTGAAAGGGTTCTTTGGCTGGTTGTTGAGCAAAAAAACGAGAGGTATGAGCACCAGCTTCAAAGTCAATGCCTCTGATTTGGATGTGTGCATTGATACTTTGAGTGCAGGTGTTGTTAGTGTCCCAACGTAAAGGTGAAACAGTGCCATATCTTTGGGCAGCATGTAAAAAATTAGGAAAAGCTAACAAAGCACATACTAGACATATGATGTGAAAAAAAGACATGACTTATGGCGTAGAACTTGAGGTTAAAGAAACAAACAGAGTAAACGGGCTCATTTTAAGACGTTAGATTTTTAAAAGTTTCGTGATTGAGATGTGCATTATGGTTTTGGCCACAAAAAGTACTTAACGGCACTGGCAGACACTATGTTGTATTTTTGTCTAGTTAAAGAATACAGATTGTTTGTAGCGGGTAAGATGTGGTAAAAAAACGAGATAGAACGCTTAAAACGTAAAGCAGGTCCTTTCTTAAAAGATCTTAAGAGAGGACCTGCTTAGGTGTGTCACATCATGACGTTCTTGTGCTGATGATTATGATGTTGACTCCTATTTATTCGTAACGGTAAGCACATAAAAAGGCGCCTCCTTTTTTGCGATGGAGTTTAATGGAATGTACATCTTTGTCATCTAAAACATTCTTTAAAAATTCTTTCACAAGAAACTGCGCACCGGCTTCCATTCTATCGTAATGTTCTTGCGGGTATAAGTATTTACCCTTCTTGCCGCGATATGGAGATGCATCGTCTGTGGTAGCTGAGGAGTCATCTGTGGAATATGCATCTACGCTGTCGCGGCTTCTTTTTACTTCTCCTCCGTCATAGACCTTGTCTCCGCTGTAGTCCTCTAAGGAACTGCTGAGCCTTGGCATGTACCTTTTGCTGTCATAAGCGTCGCCATAAGCCTTGGGTGTGGGAAACACGAGACAGACGGAGTTTTTACCATTCCAGGGTTTATCGCCCCAGGAGTCACTTGAGTAGCTATGAGAGTGTTTGAATTGTTTGATTGATTTGAGTTTTTTGTGGAGGTCAGTAAGAAAATCTCCAGGATGAGGCATGTCTTTTGGCATAGGCGCGTTTGGCATAGGCGAGGAACTCATGTTGTCTTCGCTGCCTTCTTTAACCGCTGTGACATTGACGCTGACACGTTCAACAAGTAACTCAATATCTGAGCCTAAAGGGCCGCCAAAAAACTCTCGGGTTTGTTTAAGGACTGTGTCTGAGTCATCGCCGAAGTCAAAGAACCTCACATATGACCATTCACTTTCAGGATCAGTAAGTGAACGTACAGCTAAGATACGGTCTCCTAATTCAAGGTCAGTAGGTTTGTTTAAAAAGCCGGTGATTTGAAGGTAATCTTCTTCTTTAGCAAGTTGAAGACCAACTCCTGCTAAGACATCATCAGCATCTCCACCCTCTGTCATCACCCTTGAAAAGGCTTCAAAGTCGTATGGAGACAAACGTTCTAAAACCACAGAGAATGTTTGTACAGAGGATTCGCATTGGTAAAAAGTAACACCGTCTTTTCTTAACTTATCGCAAGGATCGAGACCTTCGAACTCACCCCAGTCTTCTCCTGTCGTGTGTTCATATACTTCTACTTCTCCTGCTGTGTTTTCATATAGTTTTTCGACTTCGAAGCCAATGTCTTCTGTTGCTTCTTCTCCTGTGTCTTCTGCTTCTGTTGCTTCTGTTTCTTGTTGTGTCTCTTCATCTCCTCCTGCTGCTTCCTCTGTGGCTTCTTCTACTTCTTGGTAGTCACTATCTTCTGCGGTGTCTTCTTGGGCGTAAGCCAAAGAAGCAGATAATAACCACCCCATACACAGACATAGAAATGTTTTTAAAAAGGCTAATTCTTTGTGTTTCATGACGGGACTCCTTTGTTTGTAGTAAATGCTTGTAATCATAAAATAGATAAAATAAACGACGGTGCTATCTAAGAAAATTAAGAATGAGAAACTGGAAAGCTGTGCTTGCTATTTGCTGTTTGTTTGATGTCTGTACTGTTTTACGCCGTCGTAAACGCACAGACAAAAAAGTAGATGGTATTTCAATAGCATGTTTTTATGTTTTAAGCACCCTGTATTGTTCGAACTATGAATAAGATTTCTTAAAGATTTTTTAGATGTAAGTCCTACAGCTGGCCTTAAGCCTTAAAGAGGCGCGTTTTTTTATAAAAATTCAGTTCTATAATCTCTAAGAGCATATAGTCAATGCGCGTTTTAAAAAAAGCACATCATACATCTCTTAGTTCATTTAGTTCATTGCGACATAGAGCATAGAATGAGTTGCAGGCTTTTCATCTCTGTTTGCTCCAAATACCCACGTTATAATAGAAAAAATATCTGTACATTTTAGTTGTTTTATGTATAACAATAGTTATGTACTAGCGCTGTCTTATGCTGCCGTAAACTAAAGAGGTAGAGAAAATAAGGGAAAATAAGGCTAAAACCGATTCTGGGTTGTGTCAGTCGTAGGTGGCAGTGGCAATAATGGTAAAAATTGTGAACCAAAAACCGTAAACGAAGTATGGCTTATGAGAGTAAAAGAACTTATCTTGTAAGTCATAAGAACTCTGAACTCAGAGCCCTTAACTCAGAATGCTAACTATGTGGTAATGATGAAAGGCGGGATGAACTTGATAATGAGCTTGATAAATAAGCAGTGGATAAGTAATAAATTAGGTATCTAAGCGGGGATCAAACATCAAAATATCACGTGATGTGTCTAGTTTAGATGGGAACTCACCTCATCACCCCATAGGCAAGCATTCTTGGCGGCTTGGAATGTGATCAAAAAATCTAACAGACCCATCTAACAGACCCATCTAACAGACAAAGAAACCGCCCAGCATCTAATTTTAGCATCTAACTCTGACATCTAACGTAACCACCATTTATCTAAATCAACTCCAGATCTTGCATTGAGTGTAACAGAAGCGAAGAGAGAGGATATCTAGAAAAAACTGGTAAAAACATCTGAGCAAAGGGGGTTTTGTTTGGAAAAACTTGTCTGGGAAAACTTGTCTGGGAAAATAGGTATTTAAGTAATTGAGGTATTTAAGTAACTAAGAATGAAACGTAACCCAAAATACTAAACAGTACATTTTTAGCTCAATACTTCAAAATCCTTCTACCGGTGAGGTTACGCCTGATTTTTTGTTAGGAATTTTGCGAAACTTCCGTATCAACAATAACGAGGACGTGTTGTTGTGTGGGTAAAATAAAAATGTCTACGATAATGAAATCTTTTCTTCTTGTTTTTACTTTGAGTGTTGTTTCATGGTGTATGGCTGTAACAGCTTTGGTTTATGGTTCTGAGGATCATCTTCTTTTTAAAGAAGATGATCAGATATTGTTTGTTATCACAGAAAATGATCATGCTTTTGAAACACTGACCCATGATGATATAGATGATATAGATGATATAGATGATATAGATGATATAGATGATATATATATTCTCAAAGACCCTGATACTTTGCATCACTCTCTTGACTTCGAAGCAGGTATTCCTGTTCTTGGAGCTATGGCAAGCTTGCAAGCTCCGCGAATACTCAAAGGTTTTGCTTGGCTCAAAGAGCTGATGCTCACACCATCAGCAAAAAGAATGACTTTTTTCTTAGCAGGAATAGGAGTGGTTAGTGGCTATCTTGTGGGTACGTATCATGATGTTTTCTTGTCTCAAAACATAATCCATGGTCTTCCTCTTCGTTACCGGTCCGGTCATAAACATACAGGATATGGTGTGAGAGAGGAAGAAGGCTCTCCTGATCCATCTCCACCACCTAAAGTATTTGGTGTGATTTATCGGCAAGTAGAGCCACTCTACGATGATGTCTCTTTTGACGCGTTTGTGGATCAATCCCCTCCCCTGTTTCCCATAGATGCTCTCGCGTACAGTAAGTTGATCGTACGCCAAAAAGACTCTCCTCATGGGTGGGAGCTGATGGTGGGGCGTAAAAAGTCTTATTTTTCGTTTGCCTCTTCTTATATCGATATCTATGACAGCCTGTATGATCCACAAGAAAATGATATTATTGAAATTTACACCGATGGTAGCTGTTTTCCTAACCCCGGTGTGGGAGGTTGGGCAGCATTGCTTCAGTGGCGCAATCAAGAGATGCTGATTCAAGGCAGTATTGAGCCTCAGACCAACAGCAATCGCATGGAGATGATCGCTGTTATTGAAGCTCTAATGAGTGTAAAACCCATAGGAGTTCCTGTTAAGGTTTATTCTGATTCTCGCTACATCACCGAAGCCTTTCTTGAGGGCAGGGTGAAGCAATGGGAAGATTCTGATTGGAGTAAAAAGTCTTTAATGAATAAAGATCTTTGGAAGATTTTAAGCAAATTAGAAAATCGGCATCAGGTCACTTTTGAATGGGTGAGAGCTCATAGCGATCATGCTCGTAATAACATGGTGGATAGCTACGCTAAGCAAGCACGAAGAGAGCTTATACACAAACGCAGAGATCTTTTCTATGAAAGAGCAAGACCGTACGGCTGTTTTTAGCCCTAAGATCCGTTCTAGTGAGGGCGCCAGTAGCGGTTAAGATTTCATTTTAGGGGCGTTTGTGTTAGCTGATTGAATGATGGCATTCCATGTAGTGCTTGGGCGCATCAGCTTTTCAAGGCTTTGAGGGTTGGGATGAAAATAGCCTCCCATATCTTTTGTGGTGATGGCTTTGCCTTGTACAGCCAGAAGCTCTTCAAGAATGGTGGTTTCGCTTTTTTTCAGCTGTTGAGCTAGAAAAGTAAAGTAGGTTTTATGATTATTGCGATAGCTGTGTTCTGCTAAGGCCTCTGCTAAGTAGAGAGAAAAGTAGAAGTGAGAACCGCGGTTATCCAGTTGGTGGCATTTACGAGAAGGGTATTTTGCATTGCTCAGATAGTGCGAAGTGGCTTGGTGAATCGAACTCAGTAAGGGAACAAGTTGGGAAGAGTCGCCATTATAAGCAAGAAAAGTGAGGGCTTCTCTAACGGCAAGAAATTCTCCGAGAGAGTCCCAGCGTAAGTGATTTTCTTTTTGAAACTGTTGGACATGTTTAGGTGCTGATCCACCAGATCCTGTTTCAAAAAGTCCGCCACCAGCTAGAAGTGAGACTTGAGAAATCATTTTTGCGCTGGTACCAATTTCTAAGATAGGAAAAAGATCGGTAAGATAATCACGTAATACATTTCCTGTGATGGCGATGGTGTCTTGGCCATTTTTGAGGCGCATTAAAGTGGCTTCTGTGGCTTCTTTGTATGACAAGATAGGGATGAGTTGATGGACTCTGGACGGATGTTCTTTGATCTTTTTAGCTAATTCTCGATCATGCGATCTGTTGTTATCGAGCCAAAAATAACTTCTAGAGTCTGTGCCAGAATCTGTGACAAGATCGGTGCGGGTAATGGCAAGTTTTATCCAGTCGCGTACGGCTGAGTCGGCCGTGTGGCATAAGCGCCAGATATCGCCTTTTTCCACATCCCAGCTGTAGTAGGTTTTTCCACTAGCTTCATCCACCACAGAGAAGGTTCCGTCGGCTTCACTGGCAAAGGTGGTGTCATGAGAGCCGTATTCTTCAGCTTTTTTTGCCATAAGCCCTACGTTTGCCACAGAGCCCATGGTGAGAGGATCGAAGCGGCCGTGTTTTTTGTGAAAAGAAATGGTCTCTTGGTAAAGGCTTGCGTAGGTGCGATCTGGGATAAGAGCTTTGGTATCGCCGGTGTTTCCGTCTTGTGCCCACATCTTTCCACCAGCACGTATCATAGCAGCCATGGAGGCATCGATGATGATATCACTGGGAACATGCAGGTTGGAAATACCTTTGTCAGAATTTACCATGGCTAGTTTGTGAGGATTGTTAACACCAAACAGGCTCTCATGGATATCTTTTTGAATGTCTTGCGCTTGAGGATGTCCGCTGATCTTAGAAAGGATATCGCTTAAGCCATAGCGAGGATCAACTTTGCATGTTTTGAAAGCAGCTGCGTAACGAGTAAAGACTTCTTTGAGATAGCTGCGTAATGCCACCCCAAAGATCAATGGATCTGCAACCTTCATCATGGTGGATTTGAGGTGTAAAGAGAGTATCAGGCCTTCTTTTTGAGCTTCTTTTTTGGCAGCATCAAAATAGTCTTCAAGGGCTTTGATGCTCATAAAAGTGCCATCAATAATGGCTCCTTTATCAGCATATATGCGTGCTTTGGTGATAGGAGATGATGCTGTGTTGCTTTGAAATGTTACCAGCAGATGGCCGGCTTTGCTTGTAACAAAGCTCTTTTCGTTGGCATAAAAATCACCATGTTGCATGCTGCTAACGTGGGTTTTTGAGTCTTTGTTCCATGATCCCATGGGGTGGGGATGATTGCGAGCAAAGTCTTTTACGGCTTCAGGAATACGTCGATCAGAGTTGCCATCGCGGAGCTTAGGGTTAACAGCACTACCGAGAACGCCTCGGTAGATGTGTTGGATGTCTCGCTGGCTATCTGTGGTGGGTTGTTCGGGGTAGTGAGGAATGTTAAAGCCTTGTTGTTGCAGCTCCAAAATACAGGCTTTGAGTTGCGCTACCGATGCAGAAATATTGGGAAGTTTGATGAGGCAGCATTGAGGATCCTTTACATATTTGGCTAGATAAGCTAGATCGTCGGTGACTTTATGCTCATCAGCTAAGTACTGCGAAGATGAAGAAAAGGCTGCTAGCACTCGGCGTGCTAGAGAGATATCAGCAAGTTTGATATGGATACCAAAGGGCTGAATGAAGGTTTTGAGTAGTGGAAGAAGAGAATAGGTAGCTAGATGAGGAGCTTCATCGGTGAGGGTATAAGTGATGGTAGGGCTCATGGGGCTTCCTGCAAGGGTGGGTTTATAGGGTTGTAATGGGTTTGTGGTATATGAATGTCCCAGAATATGGGGCCTATGCCACACAGCATCATACAGTATAGACGGTCACTTATGTTACTTTCCATCTATACAGAGTATGTCATTTAGGGTAGCGCAAGTCTTACAGTTATGCAAAAAGCTTCTATGTCGCATTGCCGGTGTTAAAAAGCTATTCCTCCTTTACTGCACTATCATCACTTAAATCTCGGTGAGATTTAAGTGATGATAGTTAAGAACTGATTGTTTGATTGTAGATAAAATATGAAGAAATATGAAGTAAGATCTATGTTTTTGGATTTATTTACAGGGTTGTATATAGTCACAATCACTAAGAATAGCGCTGTTTAGAGCTGCTATAAAAAGAGTAAAAATGACTAAAATGTGTATTTAGCGGTAAAACATTCATTTTTATGATGTAAAACATGATTTTGATACGGGCTATATATTGTAAATACTTGCGAAAAATTATAGAGGATATTGCTTCCCGTAATGCCCTAACAGATTGAAATCAATGTATAAATTTTGTGTAAATGAGTGTGCTTATCCTAATTATTTTTTAGATGTTGCCGAATAGTATTATGTAAGAGCCTGAATAGGGACTTTGAAGTAGAGCGGCTTTTTGTATAGTTGTAGAAGCTTCGTATGGCGCGCTTACGAATTGTTAAGAAATCTTTATTTAACCATCAAACAGCGCGTTGCTTAAGGTAATTTTCCCTAGGCTGTGTTTGTTGAAGTACTACTTTGTTGTCTAACATATTGCTTGTTCTAGACAAACATGGTAAAGTGACTTACAATATATGTATGAGGATGTGTGCAGGAATTGCATGCAAATGACGAGTTACTCAAAGTCTTTGTAGGCTTGCCCCAAAGACCTGGATGATTTTAGCCTGTTTTGCAAAGGATATTTAGATGATGTAAGTGGATGTAAGCAAACGTAATTAATAGTAATTAATATAATAAATAATGAATCACGAAAATCAATAATAAGAAATAATCAATAATAATTTGTAAATAAAGAAATAATAAAACATAATAATTTCATATGAATGATAATTATACTATTATTACAAATCATGGTAAAAATGAAGAACGAATAAGAGCACATAATAATAAAGAAATAATAAAGAAATAATAAAGAAATAATAAAGAAATAATAAAGAGGAATAATTACATAGTAATAGTAATTCATACGAATAATGAACGAATGCGAAGTAAGCCAGACAATCTTTAGATTATTTTTGCGATCCATCCAACTAAGTGCTATTTTCGGCGAGCGCGGACTTATCATAAGTTCTGAAGGCCTGTTCAGGTTAGCGGTTGCGTAGCAATAGAGATTCCCATAATACGCAATACACTGCATAGACGCATAGATTAGAGAAGATGATAGCACGGTCCCATCCGCGATGGATGAGCAGGGTGTTGTAGAGATCGCTTGAGTTATTCTCATATATAGAATTTCTTCTTGATAATTGTGTTGTGATTGGTAGCATGTTTACTTAAGAGATACAATAAACACAGATAGCAAAACAAATAGCAAAGAAGAAGAGGATAAACGTAACGAAAAAATAAAGAAGCTAGAAGCTAGAAGCTAGAAGATTACATTGAGAGTCTGCTTAGCTTGTGAATCATAGCTTAAATAGTAGCTAGTCTGAGAAGTCAGTAAAAATACGTGCAATAAGCACACAGGAGCCATAACGACATGAGCAGTATATGTAATAATAAAGGCGATTATGTGGTTGTAGCTCATTCGTTGCGTAGAATGCGCTCTCATGTGTGCAATGCTTGTGCTGGTTTTCGGGTGTTTTTCTTGTTGCCTTGTTTCTGTTTGTATCGCGTTTCACACTTTCTTTTTCGTGGATCTCATCGCGCTCTTTATCTTACATACGATGTGATATAGAAATTTTTGTGATCTGGTTCCTAGCTTTTTGCTTGAGCTTTCTACAAGCTTTCGGATGAAGATGTTTATCCTGCCTGGCAAAAGTTGGTTAGTGGGGCTTTTGGTCATATGTGCACATATTCTGTGTATGCATGGTGTGTACCATCTTTTTGTTTTGTTTGATGTCTGGCGTGTGCCTGGCTTAGCCCACGGGCTTTTTGGGGTTGTTCTTCTGAGTTGCCTGGTAATCAGTATAGGTAGGCCAGTGAGAATGAGAAGAAATGGTTAATGTTACAAGTTCTAGGAAAGTTTTGGAAAGCAGCTACAGCTACTAAGAGCTACAGCTACTAAGAATCAGTGAGGAGTGAGATAGAGAAAGTCAATTGAAAAATGGTCACTCGTCATAAGCGTTCACTTAAGTAACAGTAACAAGGGCAGTAACAAGGAATGGCTCACAATTAATAGACTGCGAATGTTGTGAATAGAGAATAGTTGTGAATAGAGAATAAATAATTAAAAGGAATTGTAGATAAGTTATGATGGGATATTCAACACACCATACAGATGTAACAGCTGTTTTGCCAAGGAGCTTTTTGGCAAAAGCGGTGCTGTACTGTGTTGTGTTGTGGGTGGTTGTTTTTGTATGGAGTTTGTACAGTTCATTTGCTTTGGCTCAAGAGGCTGTATCTTCTTCTGCTGATTCTGTGCCCCCTGTTTCATCTTGGTATGATGGTTTGGCTGATAATTTGGAAGTGTCTTCAGATCTCTCTGTGGGATCTGTTAAACAGTATGATGATCTTACCAATGAGCATAGCTTTTATGCCAGAACTCATTTAGATTCTCACTGGAGTAATGGTTCTTTTAGTGCTCGCGTCTTTTTGTGGGCTCAGGCCAATAGTGATGTGGGCTTTGAGCCTAGAGATGCTTTTGAGATTGGTTTGCGTCAAGCCTATATTGGTATTGAAGCAGACTTGCCGTGGAGAACATATGTGGGTTTTGTTCACGATGATTTTTGGGGATCCGATTTAGCTTCTTACAGTAGGTCTTTGCCAACGATGAAGGTGACTTACTCTTATGATGCGTATGAGGTAGAGGGCTTTGTGAGTTCCATACCTTATAAGAAAAAAGATGCTTTAGTGGTATCTAAAAGTGTTCCTTATGTTGCTGGTCTTCAAGCGGGACGATCCTTTGATCCTGATAGATATTTTTTGCTGAATTCGGTGTCGTTACGTTGGTTTGGCACAGGTGGTGTTCCATCTGAGCTTGCTGAGCGTTATGCCATGAAGGGCAATAGTGTGATTAAGGGCAAGTATGTTAACGCATTAGCTTATTCCATGTCTACTTTGGGGGCACGTGCTAGCTTTGGTAAGAGGCTGTCTGCAGAGCATGGTGTGGATGCTTCAGTGGAGATATTAGGCAATACCCAGGCCCCAAAAGAGTATGCTTATGGGCTATGGGGAGACCTTTCGTACCAGCGTTATTTCTTCTTGTCTCAACGAGAGGCATATGCTGGTTTAGGAATGGTGTTTTTCTCGGTGGGTGAAGATGTGTATTTGGCAGAATTTGGCAAGCATCATCTAGGCTATACCGGAGTGGAAGGATACGGTGTGAACATCAGTTTTGGCCAAGAAGATACCAAAGTGGATGCGGGTTTTTATGTCCATACACCGCGTCATAGAAATATGTATAAGCGTGATACCAGCCTGGTGAAATTGAGGTTAACTCAGAAGCTGTGGTGATAACGAGCGATATGAGCGATAACTATAACTATAATGAATGATATTTCATTCCCGTAATGACGATTTAGATATACTTGGAGATATGACATATGTTACACACACTTATTCTCAATCATCTCGCATCCTCTCTGAGGCGTTATGTATTCAGAGGTAAGGCTGCTGTGGCACATAAGGCTGTGGCACATAAGGCTGTGGCACATAAGGCTACTATGAAAGCTGCTACGAAACAAAAAACCCATAGATACCTTATGGTTGCCCTAACATGTGGTGTATTGCTATCCGTTGGTGCCTGCTTTAAAGATAAAGATAAGGCACAGATGGGCTTTCATGATTTTGTGAGTTCTCCAGTTAGTTACCGTATGATTGAGTCTTATCGTCCAGAAGGTGAGATGTTAGCTACTCAGAAAACCTATGAATTTGAGACGTGTCTGAAAGATCGTATCAGTATGCGCAGTTTGCCTTTGAGTCTTTTCAAGGTAGGTGGTGAGTCATATGTGAGTGATGAAGAGGGCTGTTTGAAGTGGAAGCAGACCGAGTCATTTAATCCTTATGTGCAATCTCATGCTTTGAGCAAAACATTTGAGATTGTGGGAGAAGGCAAATACCCTGGTCGTTTGGTGATTGCTTACAAGTTGAATCCTTGGGCGGGTTTACGTCCCACAACCTCTGCTGAGTTTGTGGAAGTGGTGGGTGACGATGACCCTCATAATCCTAACAATAAGAGCGTTGCTACAGAGCAGAACAATGCAGCTACAGATCAGAAAACTCATCCATCGGATGGGGCTGATGGTGTAAATAAGCCAGCTTTGTTGAAGATTTCACGTGTTGAAAGGAGAGTCTTTGCTCATAACACGGCTGCTAGGGATCATGAAACTCATTGGCATCTTGATATTGACCCACAACTTGAAGTATTTGATGACGCGGGGGTATCTCATTCACTTATTCCTGAAAATGGGACACTTGATGTGGTTGTGGAGTTGATGAGCTTGAATAAAGACTATAGTTTGACAAAACAAAATCTTTCTCACGCCAAGACACTCAAAGTACATACTTTTAAGAAACAGAGTATTAAGGCTGGTAAGCTTCATGTCATTGAGAAGCTCTCTTCGGCTATTACTTCTGAGCGAGATAATCTTTTATTGAAGATATCTCTTAAAAGCCATTCAGAGTTTGCAGGGGATGGCTTGAAACCGGTTAAGACTTTGTATTTTGTCAATCAAGATCTTGATAGGGAAACTCTCCAAGAAGCAGACCTTGCAGAAGTGCCTGCTGTGGCGGGTGCTGGTGAGGGGCCTCCTTTGCAAAAAGAGGGTTTTGCTCATGCCACATTCTTTGCCCAAAACCCTAAGATCGCCTTCCTTAAGGAAAGCTCACGTACGACAACAACAGTCACGTATGATTTGCAGTTTTCTGTGAAGCTGATTCATCGCTCTTCAAGAAAGCCTATTAAAAATACCGACTTGCTGGTGAGTTTACAGGGACATGATGAGTCGCGGCAGGTGAGGGTGAATAGTGATGGTGTGATCCATTTTGATTTCCCTTTCTTGTATGACATTTACACGATGCAGAGCAAGTTGCAGGATCTGCGTTTTGTTATAACGAATACAGAAAAAACATTGTCTGTGGAAGTACCTTTATTCTTCCGCCCTTGGGGTGATGGTACGGTATGGAGTAGTGGTAAAGTGCTTTCAGAAAACCCAGATAAACTTTCATCAGACGTGTTAGCTAAGTATCGTGCACTTAAGGCTAAAAAGCCCACAGTATTCATCCACAAGTATGACTTAAAGCCGCCTAAGGATTTCCGTTACTTGCCACGCAAGGATCTATCTTTGCGTATTCATTATGATTATCAATTTAGTGCTTCTGTGAAAATGCGTTCCAAGATCATGAAGGAGTTCGGTCAGAAATCCATGGTGGTGGATGCTCCAGATGGTTTGTATCGCTTAGATGCCTATTTGACGTGTGCTAAACAAAAAGATCGTCATTTGATTAATCGATCGTTGTATCATCTTTCCATTGGTGATGATTTACGGCAGATTACAGTGCAGCATATTATGAAAAACAAGGGTGATAGCTCCAAACCTCGTAAGTATCTTCGCTTCCCACCATATGAGCAACGTACTGTAGAGCAAAAGGCTGGCGAAGCTTACAACTATACATTTTGTCCTGCGAGTATGACGAGTCAGGATGTCTATGTGAAAGACGGTAATATTCCTCCAACAGTACTGCCTATTACGTTACCGGATGCGCGGATGAGTTGGTTAACCACTCAACTAACGTTTGTCTTGACTCCTTATGAAACCAAAGAGTTGGCAGTTCCCATCCATCTCACACCTCCTGTAAAGCTTGCTAAAAACGTGGATGTTGCTCCTATGACCAATCGGGTTACCATCAAGCGGTTTAATAAGTCTTCGCGATCCACGGAAGGCGTGGATCTGGCTCATCGAGATGGCGAGAGTGTTTCGGGCAACGATCAAAAAGATGCTAGTAGTGGTCGGGTATCTTTAAGTGAAGAAGATATGAGCTATGATGGCAAGCCTTTGCTTGGTGATTCGGAGTATCATTCCTGGGAGGAAGTGCAGCTTCTTGTGAAAAAATGGAATATTCTTGAGCGTTATTATGCTCATTTTAATACTTTGGATTCGGAGTATTTGGAGAGTTCTAACTTGAAATATGTGTCTTTAGAAGAAAAGCCTTATTCGGCGTTGCATTTTCCGAAGCAGAAAACTCAGAAGGGTTCTGTGCCTCTTAAGCGGCATTGTTTGGTGGAAGGTGGCGAGTGTTTGGATGATGTCAGTAAATATCGCAGCATGTCGGTTGCTCAATTGAATAAAAAGGTTTTTTCAGAAGTGGGTCTGTCTTTAACAGCAGAAGAGCTTAGAGAGATTGCTTGGAATCGTGAAGGTAGTCGTCAGGAGGAGTTGGTCCATCAAATATGTGGCTTGTGGTTTAAAGACATACCTCATTTACGGACTATGCTTAGGGAAAACTATCTTTTTTATGAAAGGAGTCATTTCTTTCAAGTCGGAAGTCCGGAGTGGTATGGTTTAGTTAAGCACTATTTTGAGCCTTATTTTGAGAAGTGTCGTCAGATCCGTTCTGGTGAAATGCATCATTCGCTTCGTGAGTGGCTCAGTCAGACCGTTGTGGTTCATCATCTTCTTAAAGGATCTAAGGTAGAGGCTCGTGCAAAAGATGCCGGTACGGATATTCTTGCTTTTAAAGATGTTCGTTCAAAAGCCATTACTCGGGGCTTGGCGTTGTATCAGACCATGTCTGCCAGTTTTAATGCAGTGGAATTCTTAGAAAGCTTGTCTAAGGCTGTTGTGAGCTTTGGGGTGGGACTCAAGACATCTTTTTCAAAAAGTGGTGAATATGAGGAATCTGATCAAGAAGAGCTTGGTGGTGGGGCGACACATTATTCCAATTGGACCACCTTGCAGGTGTACTTGAAGTTTGATCGTCCTAAGCACTGTTTTCTGTTACGTCTCAATTATGAGAACTTTTATAAGAACTTTTTTGGGGGCTTTCATGAAAGTGAGTTCAAGAAGATAATGGACACACAGGTAGCTCGTGAATGGCTCGAGAATTTGTTTAGAGGTATGGGAGATGGGTATCTTATATGCACTGACAAACAGCCTCCTGAGCTTCTTAAAGCCAAAGAATCCGATCCGCAAACTAGTGTAGCAGTTGTAGAACACTATCGTTACCCTGCTCCTCGATTTGAGGATACAACCATTTATGATTCCAGCTTAGAGAGGTTCCGTAGTTGGTTATACCCTCTTAGAGGGCAAAGTGATTATTTGAAGTTTATCTATAGCCTAACAGATCTGGATGTGGATGATCCGGAGGGTCGCAATGAGGTGAATACCATACCGGAATTTCCTGGTCTGGCAGGACTTAAGGAAATGACCGATGACTATGTACTATGGTTTATAGACGATAAATCTGTGTTGAGTGTAAATAAAAATCTTTTTCCTTCTTCACAAAAATTTATCAAATTTCCTAAGGGATTCATCTATAACCGCTTCTCTCAGGTCTTACCTTCTATAGGTGGTTATTATAACTATTGATCTGTTATCGAGTTTTTCATGCACACTACTAGTTGGTAGCTTGTTGTTCTTTGCTAACAACAAGCTATGGGTGTGTTTTCTTCCCCTACTCTTCTTATGACTTTTTGTTGTAGTGTCTGTGCATTGTGATTCATGTTGTTTCACTAAAGTGCCGATGACAGTAGCAGCATAGTATGGCTAATAGTACGGCTAGGTGTCTGCTTGACAGTGCTTAGTGGGATTTTTTTAAGATTCACGCTTTATATGTTTATGATAGAATGATAGATGGTGTGAGTTTGCTTCATTTGTGGGAGGTAACTTATGAAACATTTAAGGATGATTGGATTATTGTTAGTTGCGGCGGTGTTGTGTTTTGGTTGTAAAATGCAATCGGACGATCAAAATGGTGGTTCTTACGTCTTAGCAAACACAGGTCAAGGCTCTGGCGAAGAAGGTAAGAGTGATGATGATTCGTTTGAGTGCGAAATCACTTGGGATGAGGTATGTACTGGTATAACTGCGGTAACACAATACGATGGAGTTGAATGGAAGGATGCACTTTCACACAGTTATGCTCAAACGCCACTGAGTAAAGCTTCTGCGGCATGTAAACAAAAGATCTTAAAAAAGATGAAAAGCTATTACGCCGCTGTAGCAGAAGAAGATCGAGTTTTAACTAACTGTATCTCTGGGTGGAAAAAGTACTAATATAATCAGGCAAAGAGGTTTTAGATTCTCAGGCCTAGTCCACCTAACAAAGCAAAATAGACCTCATACTTGCTGCCGCCAGTACCAATCAGGAACATGCTGCGGCCTTCTAAGTGGAGGTTGATGTTTTTTGTAACATAAAACTTTTGACCAATACTTATAGTAACGGTAGGTGTGTAATACTTTTGGCTATCTGGCCTGCCTGCTTTACCATATTCATTCACTTCATCTGCACTTACTCCTGGCGTGGTGAGCTCACTAATTGTAGCTGAGATACCTTGTGCTGGAGCAGATCCTCGCAGCGACTTGCCTGTTGAAGATTTGGACTTTCCTGGATAATGTGTGTTAATGGTAACACCACCGGCAAGGGACACAAATGTGCTAAAGTGGACAACCTGTGACATAAAAAACAACAGTTTCCCATATATAGGGGACCAGATAAAGGCAGCTTGTATGATCATGTTGAGTTCGCGAATGGGTGGGTAAGCTGGTCCCATATTTGGGATAGGAGGTGCTGAATTTTGCACCTTTGCTAGCTCTTTTTTAGCTGTTTCTGGGTTGCCATCACCGGCACACACAGAGCTTAGGGGGAGATTTTCGTGGTTAAAAGTGTTATAGAAATTTTCTACACAGATACGTTCTGGTTTGTCTTTGTTTAAGATGTGGGTATAATCGAGTCCTACTCCGATACTTCGTGTAATATAGTAATTAGCAGTGCCATGAATGGTCCAGGGTTGGATATAGGGGTGATTAAGAATAGCCCCACCATGCACACCTATATCAAAAGCGCTGCGGGTTTTATAAAGACGGTTTTTGATTTCCACATCAAGATCAGCGGTGTCTTGTTGCTCTTGGCACAGAGCTTGTGTGGATAGCCATACCCATCCAAGACATATTATTACCGCATATACTGCATACCACAGGTAGTTGGTAAGAAAAGAGTGTTTAGTGATCCCGAAGGTGCCATACACCGATGTATCTTTGGTATTCATGAGGGTTGTTGGCCTTAAAGCGTTGATCACTATATTATGTTACTCACATTTATTCTACTCATATGTGGTTGTATGTTGACATGGCGGGGGTATACATTGATGCCTATCTGTTAGGTGTTTGTTGACCTTCTTTTCTTGTTTATATGACCTCAAGTGTCAGTGTGTGGTTTTGAGTGAAAATCTAAAAAAGCAGTTACTAAAAAACATTCAAAAAAATAGGTCAAGATCGTATACATCATATTATCTTCGATTTTAGCACAAAATGTATTAAGGCATTTATCATAAGCCATGAGAGGCATGTGTTTTTGCAAAGTCTTGGTTTTTGCTATGGTGATATCTGACAACTATTGCTAGCAGCTATGATGTCTCTAGCGGTCTTTCCTAAGAGTTGGCCCATTGCACTTTGTCCGGTAAGAATGCTTAGAATATTGCCTCCAGCTTGTATAAAGGAACACGTTGTGGAATCAGTAGTACTTTTTACTCCTGTATCTATGACCTCTATGGGTACGGTTATTTCTGCTGTAACATCGCTTGGAGCTGAATCAATGGTTGTGCATAGATTGGTGTTGCTAGAATATTTTATTTGGCAAGCTTCTGTAGGAACCATTTTAAAGGTAATATTGGTATTTCCAGCATCAATAAAGAGATTTTCCATGGTATAGGTGTGGCCATGTGTGCCTGATTTTGTGGATTTTAGCCCTTCTCCTTCAACATTTGATGCGACAATTTTAGACAGGAAAGGCTTGCTATTTTTGTTTTGGAGCTCTATCACCCACTTTGTGGTGACATTGGTGGCAGCAAGTAATGTTTGATGGCCTTTCTCTTTTAGCTTGCTCTTAAACTTACCGGTTGCTGTCGCATTACTGGTGGTGGGAGTGGCTCCATTATTATGGATCACATATTGAAAATCGGCTGTGATGTTCTCATGTGTGGTCACAGTGTTTGGTGTTGTACTTTGGTTGTTGTCATCAGTTGTGTTGTTGTCATCAGTTGTGTTGTTGTCATCAGGCGTAGTACTACTCGGTGGTTTCAAACAAGAGACCAGAAGGGTTAATAGAGCTGTTGATATGAAAACATTCCACTTCATTATGTGTATCTCATAAGGCTTCTTTGTCACAATGTTTCTCTGCAAAGGTCTTGCCTAGGTATGCTGGTTGATGTTCTTTCTTGTATCTTAATAAAATCTTGTCAACGTAGAGTATCTGTTGGTTATAGCTACAGACACTAACCCAGCACCTTGTCGGCATGTGAAGAGCTTTCTGAAATCACTTCTTTAGTAAGAGCCTCTCTCTTTATAGGCCTGCTTAGTTGTATCACTTTGCTATCGTTGTCTTTATAAGATGATCTATCTCAGCAAAGTTACGTTGTTGGGATATCCCATCCACCACGTCGGTCTTTTTTTTACGCGGAGGTTTGTGTGGTCAAACACCTGAAGAGCTTAAAGATGACGTTTGCAAAGAGGTTACTATGAGTTTTTCAGTTAAGAAAATAGAAATGCAGTGTCTTTTTTGTTTGATTAGACAAAAACCTTTTATCAAAATGAAAACACGGATATAAGTTTTATAAATAGGGAGTGATAAAAGAGCATTTTTGCTTAAGGTCTTTGAACTTGTCAGCTAATTTTATAATAATTATCACTAGAATAAATTTATCCAATAAGATGTAACATAGATGCTTAAGGTTTCGCAAAAAAATTATGGCTAACGTCATTAAGGAATTTATTTTAGAAAAAGGAGTGTCTTTTTAAAAATAAACATTATGCGTTTAACAGATAGACTGAAAAATATCATGAAAGTTACAAGGCTTTTGAATCATTGGACTTGCCCAAAAACTGATGGTATTAAGGAGAAGTGGTAGATTTTGCAATCCTATTTAGGTAAAATTTGGTACCGCCTTAAAAATTTTTGATGACTCAGGCAAGACAGAAGTGTAAAGTGCAACCAGATGCATATATGGTAGTGAGGTTATTTTTATACAAAATTATCACAAATTTTAGAGCGTCTCATGACGCATCGTAAGAAGACTACGCTTCGTTTTATCAAAGACCAAAGCCATCAAATGAATAGATTTACCCTTACCTTGATAAGGATCCGCATATTCTTGAGAGTGGATTTGATTCATAGCAGCATCTGGTGTCTCTTTTTGCTTGTTTTCACCAGATGCGGCCTTTAATTTAAAAAAATTTTGATCCTCACAGGAAAACATTATATTACAGCGTCCTCGGGATGAAACTTTTCGGCTTGTAGATCTCCATGTAAATTCCATAGCTGACTATGTAAAATAAGAGCATAGGTGTGTTTACGCTTTTTATGGAGACTGAATAAAGTAAGGAATTTGAGCAAGGTATATTTTTAGGGCTTCTGCAAGTTTATCAACATTGTTTTGACTTAAAAATTTTAATAAATATTCTTCTCCTAGAAGCTGTGCCTACCCGCAAAATATCTAGTTACCAAAATAATATCTTCATAAAAGTAGATTTTAATAATTTGTTTTTTCTATGTTTTGAAGGATAAAAATGTAAAAATTTATCACAGACTCTATACTCGTAGCCTATCAGATAATATAGAACCTTATGGTAAAGATAGGCTTAGAATACATGTTTTTTATGTATGATTCAGCTATGTACTTGTACATACTTAAAACTGACAATTACCTATGAACTTGCCGGCATCCATGTTATCACATCTATTGCCAATGATATGAGGCATGTACTACGCTAGAGGCTTTGTGAAATTCTGCATGAAGAGTAGCTCAGTGTCAGTTTATATTTTCCTTCCCCACCATCTTGGTGACTAAAGCCATCTTAAAAAGGGCTTTGCTTTCAAGTAAAGTGAGTATCCCTAAAGAATTAATGTGCTATACCGATCATAGTATTATAATTATCGGGGGGTTTAGGGCTTAATAGTGTGATAGTAATGCCAGAGAAAGTACCTGGTGTTACTAAGTGGTAGGGGTTCATTAAAAAGATAACAAATACATTAACAATTAGACATTAATGTTTTGTTGTAATTAAGCGTTGATTATGCTTGCATTATCCATTTTTGTCTGTAGAAGGAGAAAAAAGAGGTCTTTATGAATTTGAATAAAAAACAGCTTACAACATTATAAAATAAATTTTTTAACACGTTATCAGTTTAGTACTATATGGGATTTCAATACAGGATTTCAAATGAATATAAGATCATTATTTAATGAAAAGGTGGTTAATATCAAGGCATATCAAGGCATATCAAGGCATATCAATTTTTCTTTGGCTTTGTTTATGTTTCTGCCTGCATTTTCGTTTGGTTGCACTGATGTGTCAACACAAACTAGGGAAAGTTCATCTCTTGCCCCTTCTGCTATTTCACAGGACAGTGCACCTTTGACTGTTTCACAGGAAAATGAAGAGTTAGCTAAAGGCATAGATGATTTTTTGTTTGATATATCTAATGATACTAATAATAAAGGTGATGATGTGCCATCACCTCCGAAGTACTCTGTAAGCTCTTCTTTAGTAGGGTCTGTTGTTGATAATAGCTCAGTAAAAAGCAAAAAAAAGACCTGTATTAAGTATGATAATAATAATAGAGGCTCTTCTGTCGTGTTTTCTCAATACGCCAATGATAGTCATGGTCATTTTCGTTTCTTTGGTATGGATGATCGCTCAGAATGTCAAAACCATTATGATTATGCAAAAATATTTGTTTGGTTTAAAGGTCCAAATGGTTCAAGAAGTGTGCCTATTTCTTCTAATTCTTCCGTGCCTGATATTGACCTCCGAAGAGTTATAGAATTTTCTAAAACTCAAAGAGATGGTCATAGATTAGGAACTCTTAGCCTTTTTGGTTCCTCTCTGAGAGCCGATGGTCCTTTAGCTGCTATATTGAAAAGTCATTATCCTGTATATTCTGATTTAAACTTAATGTTTTATTTATATAAATCTGGTATAGACAAACACCAACATTCTGTAATGTTTAGTGTGGAAGAAACTAAAATATTGAGCCTTGTAGCTGGCTACTATAATAATTTTAGTAAATTTTCAGAAGCAGATATAACGAAGCTTGTAGGTATGAGGACTGGAGTACCACTTCGTTTTATTTCTTCTACGAATAGTTGGAGTGTTAACTATGAAAGACGTAAAGTAGTAGGAGGATATGTGAAAAGATTCGTGTCAAGACTCATTGAAGCTTTGAATCAGAATCATTAAGATAAAATCGGCTAAGTAAGATAGTGTTTGTTTATTATGGAGGTCGATATGAAGAGAGGAGATTCTTACAATGAAGAGTTTAAGCGTGATGCTGTCAACTTAAGTGAGGAGCATGGAGTCAAAACTGCTGCAGAGAAGCTGGGTGTTTCTGCATCCTGTTTATATAGCTGGAGACGTATATACCTTGACATCAAATCCCCTACGAGTGGAGAGACTCGCAGCTATGCTGAGCTTCTTAAAGAAAATCGTGCCCTTAAGAAAGAAGTAAGCATACTCAACAATGTAGCTTCTACGCTAAAAAAAACTGCAGCGATTTTATCGCAAAGCCACCTCGGAGGTATGAAATGATTAACATGACAAAAAACAATAACGAGAAGCATTCATTTAAAGCTTTATGCCTACACTTCGACGTTTCGCCTTCAAGCTTCTACAAGTGGAAACTTGATCAAAGCAAAGGCCTACCAAGCCGTAAAGATAGTATCAAGGCAGAGATTAAGCACCTGTTTGATCAATCAAATGGTACTTATGGATCTCCCAGGATCTTCCATGCCCTTAGAACTTCCGAGAAGTCAGTTTGTAAGAACACTGTGGCTAAATATATGGAAGAGATGGGGTTAAATGCGAACCGTAAGAAAAAAAGAAGGAGGATTGTTACAACTGACTCAGATCATAACTCTGCTGTTGCTGAGAGGAGATTTGAGGTAGAAAATCCAAACAGTTATCCTCAATCGCCAAGAGAGGTTTTAGCCGGTGATATCACGTATTTAAAGCTGTCTAATGGCCAACATATCTACCTTGCTGTGGTGTTAGATATCTTTACTCGTGAGGTCTTAGGGTGGTCTCTAGCAAAGAACTTAGAGACTTCTTTAGTGCTCAATGCTACAAGCAATGCATTACATAAAACTCCCACCACCCCCATAAACAATGTCAAGATAATCTTTCATTCAGATCGAGGAAGTCAATATGCAAGCAAGGCATACAAAGACTTTTTAGATGCACATCAGATCCTCCCAAGCATGAGTCGTCGAGGTAATTGCTATGATAATGCTTATGTGGAAAGTTTCTTTAGCACACTCAAAAAAGAACATATATACAGGCATAAAATTGACTGTCAAGAGGAGATGCAAGCCCACTTATTTAAGTATATTGAAGTGTGGTACAACCGCCAGAGACTCCATTCTTCCCTTGGCTATCAAACTCCGTTTCAATACGGAGAATCTCACTACTCCTCAAAGAAAGTTAGTGGTCAAAAACCCCACCCTCTTGATAGTCGGGTGGAACAAGGGGCTAAGGACGCCAAAGAGCTGGCCCATCCCGAAGTAAGTAATATATCATATTGAAGTAGTGAATTTAAGCTTGAAGAAAGGTTGCCGATACATTAGTGTAATGATGATCCTTGTCCTGTGGTAAAGATCATATATATGAAATTGAGTTGCGGGGAAAGGGAAAGGAGCCATCAGCATACCAAGAGCCATCAGCATACCAAGAGCCATCAGCATACCAAGAGCCATCAGTACACTAAAAATCTGGCGGGTATACGAGGTGCCATTAGCTCACTGTTGCATTAAAGATTTTATCTAACAGCAGGCTCGCAAGGGGAGAGGCTAAAAGCAAGAAGCAACTGACAGGTTAGTGAAGGAGTTACTGCTCCTGTCAGTTGCTTAGAGGTGAGACTAGACAAGCAACACCAATTGGTTGGAGGAAGTACTCACAAGGATCACCACCTAAAAAATTGGATTCTATTTCGTTATGAGCTACAGCACTATAACTATAGGTGCTCATAAGAGAAAGTGTTAGCAAAAGGATAATTGTTTTCATCAGGATTGTTTTCATAGCACGCTTTTCTTTTAAGTGGTGTTGTTTCTTGGTTTTCTGTGAAATTCGTTGGCTTTTTTAGTAAGACCTTTAGCAAGACCAAAACACACATCTTGTGACGTGTATAACATAGTTATTTTGAATGTAAATATAAAAACTGCTACTTTTTTCAGGTACAACCTTTCTTTATGTTTTAGGTGTTGAAGTCGATATCTGCTAGAACAGGGAAGTGTGTACATGTGAGGGAAGAAGAAATGTATCTCTAAGATCATGAATGATTTTGATGATATTTACCCTTCTTTAGAATCTGATTCAAAGTTGTTTCAGGCTTGCATATCTAGGTATGCAATAAGTAATAGGGATGCGGTAGGTGCTTTTGAGTTTGTAGATTTTTTTAGCTAGAGAGTGTTCCAATAGTGCAGCTAAGTAAGTTGCTGATAAAATTTTTTGAGGCGTTTTTGTTATGAAGCGATGTAAGATAAGTTTTGGTATTGGTATGTGTTTATTACTGGTTTTAGCTGCTTTGATAAGCTGTTCTGAAGAAACCAGTGTTGGAAGTGAAGGTGCTAAGAGTCAAGATCAGTTGCAGCTAGAGAAAGCATTTGCCTTCTCTGGTATGACCACTTATGAATTTCCACTGGAAGAATCTGAGCAAAAAGAAGACAGCATCTATTTTATAGGTATGGTGCTGCTTTATAGTGGCATGGTTTCTAAATTATTAGAAGAGGCAGGATCTAAGAACTTTATTCCAAAAGTGCTGAAGCAAATACAATCTTCTAATGCAGATTTTCTGCTCGAGTTTTTTAATGAGTCAGGTTTACGAGTCCCTTTGAAGGAAGGTAAGTACGATAAAGAAGATATTCTTTTGCTCGCTAATGGTTTGATTGCGGTATTAAAGATGATTCAAAACAGACTTTCAGCTAGTCTGGCAAGTGCAGAAAGTAAACGTTTGACATCTAACATTACCTCATTAGAGGAGTTTTATAAAGCAATAGAAGCTGGAGAGGAGATAGATCTAGAGGGGGAGAAATATAAAGCGGTGACACGTAAGGTTCAGTTAGATGTGATAGGTGCAAAGTTCACAGAAGATGAGCCACAAGATAACTCCAATGATCCTAGCGAGTTTTTCTTTGCCACACTTATGGCGAATACTAGCTTAATGGCAGCGGGTGCACTCGTAGCTGCTGTTTCGGTCTCAGATTCTAAAGTATTTGATGGTCCTGATGCAACAACTCCAGAAAAGGTATTGGTAGAAGTAGCATTTTCTAAAGCTATGATGTTTTTGGGAATGTTGGGGTCAGTGCCTGACAGAATGAAAGATGTGCTAACAGCAGGCGAAAAGACGTTTGTTAGTACGGTTGTTGATCAGTATGAGGAAATCTTTAAGGATTATTGTAAAGAGCTAGAAGAGTCTGTGACAGAATGCCAAGATGTTTGAGATTATTGAATGAAAAAGTGCCAAATAAAACAGCTTAATATATTGCTGTTATAGCATAAAGTATCTTTCAAGATAAGAGTATATATAGAAATAAGGCTCTGTTGTGATTAAGTCGTGATATGGAATGATCGGATTTTGGCTTAAGTTAATTTTTTAAAAAATAACTTAAAGTTTGTTATTTATGAGAATTCCAGAAGCTATTATATGATAGTTTAGTATGTAATAAAATGTTTCCACTCAAGCGGTGTAAAAATAGCAATACATATTGAATATCGATTATAAATGTGACCAATACGAGTATTGAAAAAAGAGCCCTTTTTAATTTCTCTAAGGGCCATCTGGTTTGATCTTATGTTTAAATATGTGGAGATGATACGTGCTTTAAATGTTTTTGCACATTCTGTGGCAGCCTTCTAAGACCACTCAAAGAGAGCTATATAATTACCTCATACTTAGCTACATCTTTGTCAGGGGCCAGAAATTCTTTGAAATGACTGTGTATAGAATTGACAGTTTGAATGTGATAAATACCTCTTACACCTCTAGAAGAAGACAGTTGTTTGTTGGCACTTTGCGCTTCCACTTATGAGATCCTTTTATTAAGGCTGCTTCAAGGTGTCTGTTTTCAATTTATGCCACCACCCATTTACAGGTTAATCCCCTACCTAAATTGGGACATCAAAAATCTCAATATCGGGACCACATTTTTACAAAAATGGGACTACAAAATCCACTACTTCACCTTTGCGTCAACCACCATCTAAACCCTCTCAACGTTTCTCATCAAAAATGAAATTCTTGTGTGAATATCCCCAAAAACAAGACACAGCTTTTGATCTTGGTTTAGAATTGAGTCCAAAATTTGGTGCATATAGATGTGCTATAAGCTTATCATTGCATGGAAGATATTATGTGACAGCAGGTTTGCAAAGGGAGGTAGGGGCCAAAAGCAAGAAGCAACTGACAGGTTAGTGAAGGATTTACTGCTCCTGTCAGTTGCTTAGAGGTTAGACTAGACAAGCAACCCCAATAGGTTGGGGGAAGTACTCACAAGTATCACCGCCAAAAGAAACGGCGTCCTCTAGATCAGGAGCTACAGTCCCATAGCTATAGGTACTCATAAGCGAAAGTGTTAGCAGAAGAAAAATTGTTTTCATCAAGACGGTTTTCATAACAAAGTCTCCTTTCGTTAGTAGTGTCGTTAGTAGTGTCGTTAGTAGTGTCGTTAGTAGTGTTTGCGAAGTCCACCGATCTTGTCAGCAAGACCAGGATCATAGCACGCATGTCGACAAATGTATCATAGAAAACCAATATTACAAAGAAAAAATAAAGATATTAATCACTTAGCAGTAATATGGGCATGTTTGCTAGCCTTAAAAGAACAAAAAAAGCTGAGAGTAGCTTATGTAGTTAGGGGCTTAGGGATGGGTGATGTGATTTTTTGCAAAATTTCAGATACCAGAATATGGCAGCGGAATGAAAAAATTGTATTACGTGCGGAGAGAAAACATTTACTTATGAGATGATGAACGCTGTTTCAGGTAAATCTAGGTATGCAGCAAGTAACAGGTATGTGATAGGTATTTACGAGTTTGTTTTTTTGTGGTATAGAGTACTCCAATGATATAGCTATGTAGGCTGTTGATACAATTTAATGAAGGACTTTTGATATGATACGATTAAAAATAATAAGCCTTGGTGTTTCTTTATTACTGCTTTTAGCTGTCGTAAGTTGTTCTGAGGACGATGCTGGTGCAAAAAGTCAAGGTGTACAAAGTGAAAGTGTACAAAGTGAAAGTGTACAAAGTGCAGATAAAAAAAGTCTGTCGCATCTCAGCCTCAGCCAAGATCAGTTGCAGTCGCAACTGGATAAAAAATATGCCGTCTTTGGCATGACAACTCGTGTATTTCCACTCGAAAAAGCTGAGCAAAAAGAAGACAGCATCAATTTTGTAGGTATGGTAGTGCTTTATAGTGCTCTGCATTCTTTCTTTTTAAAACAAGAAACACAATATACGAATTATACGAATGTTGTTCCAGGAGTTCTGAAGCAAGTAAAATCTTTCAATAATTCAGAATTTGGGTTCAGGTTATTTGATAAAGATGTTGTAAAAGAACTTGTGGAGAAAGGTGAATATAATAAAGAAGATATTCTTTTGATTGCGAGTAGTTTGGTCGAGATATTAAAAATGATTCAAAGCAGACTTGCAGGTAGTCTGCGAGACGTAGAAAAAGATCTTTTGGGATACTATATTACTCCATTAGATATGCTTTATAAGACAATAGAAGCTGGGAAAAACCTAATAAATGAGGAATATAAAGTGTTGGCAAAGTTGCATAGTGCAAGCGAGACGTTAGAAAAGCTCATAAATGAGCAGTCGGCAGGTCGCATATTTGGTGGTCCTGAAGTGTTTTTTGCAATGCTTATTATGACTACCGGTGTTATGGCAACGGGTGCACTTTTAGCTGCTGCTACTGTCTCAGGCTCTAGCAGTGAAGATCAGATTAATCAAGTACTTAATGATGCTGATGCTGATACTCATATTATTACTAGAACTAGAGGTACAGAAGAGATACTCCAAAAATCCTACTCGCTACCTGATGGTGGCTACGGTACATTTGGTATTCCTGCTTTATTTGTTAATATTTTGGAGACAGTTGATGACAGGATGAAAGATGTGTTAACAGTAGGTGAAAAGAGGTTTATTCAGCAGGTTATTGGTCAGTATGAGAGTTGCTCCGCAACAATGCACCACACTACTAGAGAGCACGGATGTTTGCTGCAAAGCAGTGATTAATAATGGTTCGGAAATCTGACAGACAGCAGAAGGCACTGATGATGGATGCCAGTGAATCATCATCAGATGCAGAGTACTTCGACCATCTCGTTATGTAGGCTGCTGGTAGTGACAAAGATATCTGGTTTTTTATGATGAAGATAACGGGATGTTTTTGTGTGGTGTGTTGGTGAGATTTTTTAAGAATGGATCATAAAATACTTTGAGATGATGCAAACACCACTGGGGATCCTCGGTGGTGAGATCATGTCCTGCTGCTGGATGGATCATGTGAGGGGCATGGAGATATTCTGCCAGTGCTAAAGAGCATTTTGGCGATACCAAACGATCTTTGGCTCCTGAGAGGATTAAGGTTGGGGGGAGATCTTTTGGCGATGGCAGGTGGCGACTGTGTTTGTGATGAAATAAGAGTTGAGAAATAAGTGCTTTATAGGTCCATGGCTTTGTCTCTTGCCATGTGAGTGCTTGTTTTTTGATGGATTTACGAATGGAAGGGCGGTTGATTGCGAGCTTAAGCATGGTCTTTTCACCGCATGAGCGAGACAATAAATGAGTGCAGAATAGATGTATGACAGCAAGAGGTGAGAAGCGTTGATGCAGTGAGGATAGTTGCCGGTGAGAGGGGTTGATGAGGCAGAGAGATTGACATTGCTTAGAGACATCTTTCATGTTGTGTTGAGATTGTAAAAGATGAAAAGCTGTGAGAGCTCCAAGTGAGGTAGCCAGTAGGTGAAAAGGCTTAGAGGTGTTGATATTGTGATGGCTCATGGATGCTTTAGTGTTCTTATAATGGAGAGCTTCTTTCCATGTGGATGGTTGAGGAGGCATATCTATGAACTGTACATGGGAGATATCAAGGAGATGTTGCAGTGCCTTATCAAAACCATACCAATGATATCTCCTACCCACAGGACCGCGGATCATGATGAGAGAAAAATCTTTTGACATAATAAGTGGCAGGTGAATGGAGGTGTGTGTTGGGTTTTTACTCATAAATCACATGTGTGTGCATCATGTGACTTGGGTTGGTGTATCTTCCGCATGAGAGTGTGTGACAACTCTATGGTACATGATGTGCGTGCAGCTTGAGCTTTGTTTAGCTCTTTTTTTGATATTTGGGATGCAGTTCGCTCATCTTGAGGACGATCAAAAAATCTATGCATTTGAGATCATTATCGACCCCTGCAGTGGAGCAAATTTTAGCACCTGAGCGTATATAGATTTTATAGAGATCTGGCATAGGCAAGACCTTTGTGTTAGAAAAGCCAGGCTCTGGTTGTTGCGAAGTGGAAAAGTTCAAACTGCGTGCTAGAGGGGTAGCGAGAGTTTCTCCAACATAGTTAAGACGTTGAAAATGCTCATAATATCTTTGGGCTAAGTCTTTATGGGTGGTTTTGATGCTTGGTAGTCCAAAGAGGTAGTTGATATGGTGCATGTGCGCGTAAACAAATATACCTCGCCATAACAGTAGAAAATGGATGCCTTTGCGGTGTCGAGGATGGATGCAGAATCGGGATATTTCGAGTTTTTTGCCAGGTTTTGCTAGGAGTGGTGAAATGTCAAATTCATGGGAGGCATAATAGCCTTGCTGATGATCAGCTTCAATCACCCGACATCCACTGATAAGCCGGCCTGTGGTGGTATTGATAAGAACAATCACTTGGGAGTGTGCATCCCATTGATCGAGGTCTTTTTTCATCTTTACCACATTGCCACGGAACTCACGCCCGAATACTCGGGAGCGAATACTGTAATAAATTTTTCGTTCTCTAGGTGATGCCACCTTGACACATACATCGTTAAGAGTAAGGAGTATGGGGTAGGCGTTTGGGTTGTTTTTGTTTGTTCTGCCCCTGAAATAGTAAAGACGTGTATCACCAAATTTGTTACGTAGATATGAAGGGGTATAGTATTTTGTGGTATTGATAAGAGTTTTAAAGAAAGGAAGATTTTGAGTCAGTGTCAGGACCTTCTTAGGTTTATACGTGATTTTAGCTAAGGTTTTTTTAGGCTTGATTTTATGAGGATCATTTTGAGGCTTGGATGGTGATTTTGACATCTTTGATCGAGCTGTTTTGAGCCGTGGCTGGGAAAGCATAAGGTTTTCTCCACATTGAGAAGCAAGTAGGTATAAGCTCTCTTTTTGTATTCAAAGATAAAAGATATGTATCCATTTATAAACAGAGAATTGAGCGGGGCCGTCTCTATGAGCATGGTAGCTACTTGAGGTCTGTTTTCAATCAGTACTTTCCTATCTCGGTTTGTGGACTGGAAACTCTATTAGGCAACATATGTCTTGACCGGAGAGTTATTTTTCTTGTGATTCTTGTGAAGAGCTAAACAAGGTTACGTCTAAAGTCGTTCGTCTTGATACGCTTTATGTCCAGCGAGGCATTGAGCGGTGATCCGGCTAAAAATATAGAGTGATTGTTGTCTTAAGTAAGCACTGGGTATCTGTGCAGGATCGATAGTGGACCATATAACTTTAACAGAAGTATGGGATCGTTTCACAATTCTGTAAAGAAGTTGCACAAAGGTTGTCTCTCCTATCCAAGCATTGTCCTTGGTGTCTTGGTAGCAAATAGACATGGGAATGATGGTAAAAGAGTGGTAGCTGAGAGGTTGCTTTTTATTCATAGCCCAGATGTTTCCTGATTTCCATTTGCCGTATACGGGAATGGTGGAGTCGGTGGTGGTGCCTTCAGGGAACAGACAAAAGGGCATGGTTTGTAAAGATGACTTCATCTTCATCAAGGCCCGGATACGTGAATAAACACTATTACGATTGACAAAATGAATGCCAGCCCAGCCGATCATTCTGCCAAGAATGGGCCAGCTCTGGACTTCTTGTTTGGCAAGAAAGGAAACATTAGCCACTGATCCAATTAAGAGAACATCTAGAAAAGAAACGTGGTTGGATTGCACCAATACTTTTTTGTTTGAGGTGTTTTTGTGAGAAGGAAAGTATTGGAGAAGTTCTTTACGTGATGAGGGAGTGAGGTTGTTTTCGTCAAGATATGATTTGTTGCAATCATAGCGATACACTTTGATTTTTACATTCATGGCTTGGCAAAAAATCCAGGAGTAAAAGCGGATGTAGGCTAGCTGCATATGTTGGATGCGTATACTCCAACGCTTTGGGCAATAAAAAGGTTTTAAAAAAAAGATGTGTTTGCCACAAAAGGCATATGTTCTTACAAAGATCTGCAAACACATCGTAGCAAAGTAACAACTGATGATGATCAGACAGATATAGCCCAATCGGATGAAGGCGCGAAGAGTGGATATCATGGAGGTTCTCTTAGCTGTTTTCTGTACGGTGTTGGATGTTGTTTTTTGGTTAGAGTTCTAAGCTAGAGTTCTAAGCTAGAGTTCTAAGCTAGGGTTCTGGGTTAGGAAGGATAGCGTCACTGGATGCTATGGCATAAGCATCATGGCTATGTAGGCTTTCGTAGTGAAATACTTGTGCTTCGAAGTGTTGGATATGCGGTAATTTGGCAAGATGAAAAGTCAACTTACGTGCTGCATCTTCAGCAAACATGGTGTTTTCAGCACTCAGTGCAGCAAACTGCTGTTCATCTTGGCGCTTCACGGCTGTTTGAGTGGGTGTGGATAGGATATCTTCTATGGTGTTGATCAGATCTTCGAAATCAAAGGCGTTTTGGCTGCGTTGCATGGAAATAAAAGCATGAGAGCGTTGCCCATGAGGTGTTGCAGTGAGGCCTTTTGTATTAAGCCAGTGGGTGACTTCTTCTTTCGTAAAGGTGTCTTTATGGGGATGTTGTGTGACAAAAGAGTCGCAAATATGACTTTTTGCCAGCGCTGTAGAGCAAGGGCATGTACTGCCGTAGTCCACACGTAGATGTATAGTGAGTTTGAGTGGTTCTTCTTTTGTCAGACTCGCTTGAATTTCAATGGGATACTTTTTCCATCCATGACTCTCTGTGATCAATGCTTTACGCAGCAGAGGTAGTTCAAAAGCAATATTGATAAACGCTTTGTCACATAATCCTTCTTGAGTGGCAATAAACTCACTGAGAAGATTGTGGATCATCTCTTGGCAAAGAGGTTGATGGGGTAGGGTTTTTTGAGCATGTAAGTATAACCGTGACATATGAATACCACGAATTTCTGGCTTATTAAGGTTGATGGAAAGCTGAGAAGTAGCTCCTAGGTTCAATAAGCCATTTTTTGTCTTCACTTGTACTGGGACAAATACCTCACTCATACCCACTTCATTTAAGGCAAGATGATGGTGAGAGGAGTTTTTGGCAACGTCAGGGAAGTTTTGAGGTGTCATAGTGGACATTCCTTCTTCTCTTAAATGTATAGAGAAGTTAAGATGATCAGAGTGTAGGGTATGAGTGATAAAAGACAGTTATAGCATGGTTATATTTGGATGATAGTTCTGAATGATAGTTTTGGATGATATGATTACGTTAAGCACTTATATCATATTAGGAAATACGAAGAAGCACTCTTTGGAAAGTTTACATATGTAAGACTTGTATGTAAGAGTCATCTAATGGTTGTTAGGGGCTGTATCTAGCTTGATATGATTGTGAGCGCATGCAGGCTGGTACGATATGGGTACAATGTGGTTACAATAAAAAATACAAAAAATATTAAGAGTTGTGTGTGGTTTGATATGAATGTACTGTGCTCATTGACCTACATGTTCTTTGGTGTAAAACTCTGAAGTTACTGTAGCATGTCGGTGATGAAAGTGGAAGTATTTTTGCCTCTTACCGATCAGTGAGCTAGCTTGCTCGCTAGTTTTATGGTTAGGGACGTGTATGTTTTCCTATTAGGCTATACGTGAGTAGCTACATGCATAAACGGAGCTTACATCTATTATAGATGATTTGCTTGTTATGTGTGGTAAAGAGCTATCCTCAGAACTTAAGAATATAAGCACTACTTAGTATGGTACTACTAACGTACTAAGAACATAAGCAAGAGTTCGTCACTCTATCAATTAAGAGTTAAGAATATGTCTGCATCACATACTCAAGGAATAGAGAGTTTATGGAGGCTTCGGCAAGCTCACAAAGGAAAAAATAGTTCTCCTCAGTTGGCTTTTTCGGTTTCTGTGCCCATAGGTGGTAGTGATACAGATGAGCAGAATGAAGGTGATCCAAGCGTGGAACAGAAGAGAGAGCGGCAAAGAATTGAGAGCATGGAAGCAGAGAGCATTAAACAAGCATGTCAGTGTATTAAGGATACTTTAACGAGCTTTGCAGATGCTCAAGGGAAGCTTGGATATATCGTGGAGTGTGGCAAACATCATCCTTCTTTAACTCAGCAGGAAAAAATAGATCGTTATCTGATTAAAGGCTGTTTATCTCAAGCATGGTTGATCAGTGAATACAGAGAAGGCAGAGTGTATTTGCGTGGTGATTCGGAAGCTTTGATTGTCAAAGGTTTGATAGCGTTGTTGATGAGAGTTTATAATGGGCGTTCTGTTTCAGAAATACTCTCTGTGGATGGAATGTACTGGAAAAGTGTTGGGATAACGGCTTTGCTTTCTATGAATCGTCGGAGTGGAGTGGCTCATATGCTTGAGCAGATTCGTTTGTGTGCTCTCACCTATGAGCTATTAGAAAAGCAAAGGAAAAGCAAAGTAAGTAGCGAACAAGGTGATAAGACGGCACATACCTGTGAGGATGTGAGAAAATAGAGGAGGCCTTTTTGATACTCACAGATGGTGAAATATTATCTCAAATGGAAAGAGGTCATATTGTGATCTCTCCTTTTAAAAGATCTTCTTTGGGTACCAATAGCTATGATGTGCATCTGGGTACAAGATTGGCTCAGTACACACATAATGAGCTGGATGCTAAAAAAGATAATCCTGTGCACTATTTTGATATTCCAGAAGAAGGCTTTGTGATGCAGCCTTCGGAGCTGTATTTGGGAGTGACAGAAGAATACACTGAAGCTCATCGTCATGTGCCGTTTCTTGAGGGAAAATCTTCGGTGGGGCGATTAGGTATTGATATTCATGCCACAGCAGGCAAAGGAGATATTGGCTTTTGTAATAGCTGGACCTTAGAGATTTCTGTCAAAAAACCTGTTCGTGTCTATTCAGGTATGCCCATTGGACAACTTATTTATTTTGAGGCATCAGGTGATATCCTTGTGCCCTATAACCATAAGCCAACAGCAAAATATGCTCAAAAAAGTCATGGTCCTGTGGCGTCCATGATGTATCAAAATTTTGGTCATAAAAATACAGCAGGTTTTCGTGTTTAAATCACGTATTTAGATCAGGTACTTAGGTAGCAAAGAGTTGGTTTGTATTTACCTTCACTTTCACTATACGAAGATATAGCTTTCTTTGCAGGGGAATTAAATAATTTCTCGTCCTGCTATATATCCAGAGCGTCGTGATTGACAACCACAGGAACGCTTGCCAGAAGATTCAAAAAGTTTATTGCAGACAATACATTTGCGTACTTTAATGGTAATAAGAGACAGACCAGCAAGTTGGCGTGCATGATTTTTAAGATCGATTTCACGGCGTACTGAAGGGGTGAGTCTTTTAACTTTACGCGGTGTATTGTTGTTTGGTGATGAGATATTTTCTTCTTCTTGTTCTTCTTTTTCCTCTTGTTCTTCAACATCAAGAAAGTATGCAAGATGATTTTTTGATGGCGAGTAGTCAGGATGAGTAGAAGATGGTTGATTTTGCGTGCTCATGGTGGACTCCTAGCAGAAAAAAGAGAAATCGTAAGTTATATAAATATGTGGTTTTATGTAATAAACGTCATGTGATAAATGTTATGAAAAAATCTATGAAAATGTGATGGTTTGTTTATATAGGGTATATTACAGGTTGTTCAATTGTTTGCTAAATGAGTGTTTTGCATATGCGAGCTAACTGATATGGTTAGCTTAAACGTTCCACCAACTACTTTAAGTAGTTGGTGGGAATTGTTTATGTGTGTTTATGTGTTTTTGTGAGATGTGTTTATAATGATGGATTATCTTTTGTCTTTTGTGTGTATGGTATATGAGTAAGTCATCTACCTTTTTTTGAGTGAGTTGTAAAAACACTTGCTTGTAATGTTTAAGTCAGTTTAATTAACATTAATCTAAAGATTAACCTAAAGTCTCAAGTGGCTTAAAGTAAGAGCAAGAAGTAAGAGCAAGAAGTAAGAGCAAGAAGTAAGAGCAAGCTTAATAAATCCAAGTAAGCGCGTTTAACAAGTGATCAAGTAAGTATAAGGACACGTATAAGAAGCTGAGTGCAAGAATTCTGAAACATCAAACACCATCTGCTGAGTCTTTGTCTCAGATAATCTAGTCTTTAATATATAAGATTTTTTAGTGGCTGTCAAGGATATTTTTTTGGTGTTTTTAAAGGCTTTTAAGTGGTTTTTAGAAAAATAGAAAATATAATGAAAAGGTGATTGTTGCATGGATCTATGTATGGATCTATGTGATTTTTGTTTGTAATCTTTATGACTTTTTTATGATTTGGATAGATCAATCTTATGGTAAAGAAAAATATTGTTGTGCCATCGAGCATACCTGAAATGCTTTCTGTGCAGAGATGGCAGAGTATGCCTGTGCCGGCTCGTCCCTTATCTGATGTGACAGTGGAGAGTTGTGGCAAAGTGATTATGACAGGAGAACATGCTGTCATGTATGGAGCTAAGGCAGTGGCTGCTGCTTTGGTGGATAAAAGGATGTTTGTTTCTGTATCCTTTCACGATGACATTGACTCAGGTGTGAAGGTGTTTTTGTTTGAAAAAGACTTTACTGCTGAATGTGTTTCAACCATCCACAAGGCTTTGGAGTTATTGAGGATAAAGGTAGAACGGGGCATGAGTGTGCATATTCAATCACATATTCCTTTAGGTGCTGGTTTAGGTGCTAGTGCTGCGCTATGTGTGGGTGTTATACGGGCCCTTGCTGCTTGTTATGACATCACTTTAAGTTCTGAGCGTTTGATGGGGCTTGCTAATATTCTCGAAGAGCGTTTTCATGGTTCGCCATCGGGTTTGGATGTGGCAGCGGTGTGTTTGTTTTCTGTAGCACCATTGATCAGTTTTGCCAAGCGTGAGGGCAAACCACATTATGTGACGTTGCCATCTCCACGTTGTTTTCATTTTTGGTTGGTAGATTCGACGTTACGCTCTTCTACGAAAGCTATGGTTGAGCGTAGTGGTGGTTATTTTTCATCTTCTCAATGCGCTCAAAGGGTGGCAGCTTTTGATGATTGTCATGATCTTTTTGTGAAAGCTTGCAGGTTACAAGATCATAACTTACTTGCCCAAAGTATGACGCGTTCTGCTGAGCTTCTTTCGGCAATTGATGTGGTGGGGGCTAGGCTTTCACAGATGATGGAAAAACTTTTGGACTTGGGAGTGCTTGCAGCAAAGCCCACGGGTTCAGGAGGTGCGGGGTATGTATTGGTGTTGCTGCCCAGTGATCCTCAACAAAGACAGAGTGTATGTGAGCATATTGAGTCCCATTACCCACAATCGGCACATATGGAATTGGTTATTTGATGGGTGATGGTAACAAGGGGGAGTATGTGGATATGTCACCGGTTTTTTCTATGGCTTATTCATCGGATAGCGATGATGCTTTGATGATATGGGCTTTAAAAAGAGGACTGAGTGATGTCTTTTTGCGTGATAAGTCAAGCCAAGAGTCTTGCATTCAAGACAATGCTTCCGATGTTTTTCGTTCACCTTTTTCCTATGCTGCACACAGGTGTGTTTATCTTGCTAGAGACATTGAAAAGCTTAACCAGCAGAGTCTTTATGGTACCTATGAAGTGAGTGCTTTATCTGCAGCGGTATTTCCTCAGGTTAAAGAGCGTTATCAGTTATTAAGTGTGGGGATGAGTTTTGCTGGTCGGGATTTAGGTCCTACTATTGTGACGTTAAAGGATTCTGCGGTGATCAAGCCAGCTGATTTGCGCGGCAAGGTGGTTGCTCTTCCAGGGTCCCATACATCTGCTTATGCTACGGCACGGATGTGCATTGGTGATTTTGAGCCGTATTTTTGTTCCTTTTCTCAGATAGCTTCTCGGGTATTGTCAGGCAAGTGTAGTGCGGGGATATTGATTCACGAAGAGCAACTGCAGCTTTCATCAGACAGGTTACGTGTTGTGGGGCATTTGGGTGATCTATGGCATAACCTGAGTGGTTGTGAGTATTTGCCTTTAGGGGTGATTGGGATAAGACGATCTTTGTGCGAACACACTAAGCATTGGTTGTTAGCTTGTTATCGTTTCTCTATTCAGTATGGTTTGCAGAATTGCCAAGAGATTTTGCCGGATATTTTAGCGCTTCAAAACGTTAAGCTGCCCATGGAGAAAGCCCGGGCATATATCCATCAATATGTGGGATCATCGGCGTTATCTTTAACTCCAGAGCACATAGATTCTTTGCAGTGTTGGTACAGAGAGGGCAGAAAAATAGGGTTATGGGAGGCATCATTTCATATTCAAGAGGATATGGTATGAAAAGGACCTGAAAAGAGATATATCTAGCTAGATACGACAATGAGCTAGATATCTCGTGAGTAAGAAATAAGAGAAATGAAATAAGCGTGATGAAAAGAACAGAAATCATTTATCAACCCGGGTTATGGTGATGCTCAAGCCTCTTATAAATGTTGCAAATAATGCAACAAGCGATACAAGCAATACAAGCGATACAATAAATATCCCCTTGCTGTGTGAGCAAGGGGATATAGATCAGCTGGTCTCATCTATAGTGAGTGGTCAGCGTTTATCTATGGAAGATGCTTTGTGGTTATACCATCATTATGATTTGTTATCTCTTGGCACGTTAGCAAGTAAGGTGAATGAGAAAAAGCATGGTTCTTCGGTGCTTTACAATATTAACCGTCATATCAATCCTACCAACATCTGTGTTTATGATTGTAAGTTTTGTGCTTACGCTAAGCGTGTGGGAGAGACGGGAGCTTATGCTTACTCCATTAAAGAAGTGGTGGATAAAGCTCTTCAAGCGGCAGCAGATGGTGCTTGTGAAATTCATGTGGTGGGGGGATTGCATCCTCGATGGTCATTGGATTATTTCTGCCAGATGTTAGAGGCTATCAAAGAGGCAGTACCGCATATCCATATTAAGGGATTTACGGCAGTGGAAGTGTATTGGCTTGCAAAGAAATCCCGTCTTTCTATAAAAGAGACTTTGTTAAAACTCCGTAAAGCGGGTTTGGATTCTATGCCGGGAGGTGGTGCGGAGATATTTGATGAGGCCATTCGTACTTTGATCACAGCCAAGCTGGATGCAGATGGTTGGTTAGATATCCATCGTACAGCTCATAGTATGGGTATGAAATCCAATGCCACCATGCTTTATGGTCATATTGAGTCTCCTGAGCATCGTATTGCTCATATGTTGCGCTTAAGAGATTTGCAAGATGAAACTGGGGGGTTTAATGCTTTTATTCCTCTGTCATTTCAACCGCATCAAAATGAAATGGGTATTCGTCATTACACTCTTGGTAGTGATGATTTACGTTTGATGGCTTTGTCGCGTTTGGTATTGGATAATTTTGCTCATATCAAAGCTTATTGGATTATGTTGGGTAAGGATATTGCTCAATTGGCTTTGCATTTTGGTGCTAACGATTTAGATGGAACGGTTTATGAAGAAAAGATATCCCATGCTGCAGGTGGTAGAGGAGGGATGCATGCTTCCACAGCAGATTTGGATCGTATGATCCAAAGAGTTGGTAAGGTCCCTCAAAGACGTACATCTCTTTATGAATGGCTTTCTTCTGCTCCACCTGCAGCTCCTCCTTTGCAGCATAGTCGTGATACACTGTCTTCCTTTCCTACTCAGTTGGTTGCGTTGTTAGAAAAGCCTTGGTTTTCTTTAATGCGTGCATCTGAGCTGGTTTTAAAAAAGCATTATCAACATAAGCGTACCATAGGTTCTTATGAGGTATTAACTGACGTTATAGCAGAGCCTAGCACAGATGCAGTCATAAAAGATTCTTCTGTTCCGTTGGGTATAGATGCTAGTGATGTGTCCTTGAGTGGCTTTTTAAGTCGTAAAGAACTGAGTCAAACACTTAACAGTTGGTTGGATGATCACATTCCTAAGCAGAGGCAAGATCGTTCTGTGGTGTTGTTTTCTGTGGAAAAGTTACTGTCTTCACTTGAGGGTTATGACAGGTCATGGCTTGTTGATGTATTTGCTTGTCTTTGTGATCGTCATATTCGTCAGTGTTTGCCAGCTCGGGATTTGAAGCAACGACTAGCTTATGGTAAGAGTGCTTCTTTGGCTCATCAGTTACAATGTGTGCGGATATGTTCAGAGAAAAATTATCCTATGCAGTTGCGTTTGACTTTACTTTTGACCACAGCAGAAGATGGTTTATTGGATGTGGCATCTTTTTTACAGCAGCTTGGTATGATCAAGGCATCAGCTTGTTATCAGAAGTGGGTGACTTGGGAGATTATTGCAGCACCTGGGAGTGCTATTACTCCTAGTGAGTATATCCAAATGCTAGCTTTAGCTCGTATATGGTTAGAGGATGTGTCTTTATCAGCGCCTTTATTGCATCTTCCTTTGCTCTCTCCATCGTTTGCTCAAGGAGTGCGTGCAAGTCAGCATCCTGGCGATAAAGTTGCTCCATTGTATATTGCAGTTGCTGCTAATGATTTAGGGGTATGGGAGAGTACTTTTTTAGACAAAGAGTCTTTAGAGCGTATCACTGCAGATGTGGGTTGCAGTCTTCACATCAATGAACTCGGCAAAACGAGCTTATAAGGCGAGCTTTCTAAGTTCTTATGAGTTTGTTAAGTTCTTATGAGTTTGTTAAGTTCTTGATTTTTTTTGATAAATCATCTTTTTTTAAGTGCTTTCCTGGTTGTTCGATGCTTCAAGTGTTGCATCGTTCTATCTTTTCCCATCTTTACCATTACAGAAAATGAGATATCTCGTCGGGATGTTCCTTTTCTTTCTTTGTGTTTATCTCAGAAAGTGTGCGTTGAGGTAGGTAGGGTTTGTTTGCTGCAACAACGATGGATTAAGGGTTGTTTTATTTCTATGTTGATTGTTGGAGGTTTCTAGTGAAAAAGCGAAATGTGGTTAGTATTCTTAGTGTTTTATGTATGTTTTTGATATCAACACAGGCATTTGCTCGTAGCAAAGTCTGTCATGACAAAACAGCTTTACAGAAGTTTAAGGTGCCTTCTCTTTCTGAGTATTATGTGGATCAGTTACTTGGTGCAGATTCGCAATGGGGTGGTTCTGTTCACGTCGGCTATACTCAGGTGTTTAAGCAGCATCAATACAAAAAAGCTCTGAAAGCTTTGCGTGAGGGCAAGATTGTGGGAACAGCTGATGTGAAGCGTTGTGCGCGTTTGAGTATGAAGCAGTAGCAGGATTTTATGTGGAAAAACCCCTGGATAACCTAGACAATAGATGTTTCAGGTTTATCTTGAAGGATAGAGACATGAGTGTATGTCCTGTGTCTATCTTGTTGAAGTGCTAGCTTTGATACTAGCTTTGAGATATGTTTATGGAAGGTATGTTTTCAGTGGTTGTCTAAGGGTTTTTTCTGTATTGGAGGGAATATTATGGGTTACAGTAATAAGAGTGAGAACACGGGCACACATTATAATAACAATGAAAATTATGATGCCGCTTATGATGGGTATCCGGATATGTATCCGGGATATCGTTCGACGTTGATTAATACGCCGCTACCGGATTTTAAGGCTCAAGCGTTTTGGAATAATGAGTTTAAGACAGTGACATCTGAGGATTTGAAGGGCAAGTGGTCGGTGTTGTTTTTCTATCCGGCAGATTTCACATTTGTGTGCCCCACAGAGTTAGAGGATTTAGCTGATCATTATAATGAACTTAAGGAGATGGGTGTAGAGGTGTATTCTGTGAGTACAGATACACATTTTGTTCATAAAGCTTGGTATGACACTTCACCATCCATTGGTAAAATCAAGTACCCTATGCTTGCTGATCCTACTGGTCATTTGTCACGCTCTTTGGGAGTTTATATTGAAGATGAAGGTCTAGCATATCGTGGTACGTTTGTGGCTAATCCTGAAGGATATATTAAGCTTGCTGAAGTGCACGATAATGGTATTGGGCGTAATGCTTCTGAGTTATTGCGTAAAATCAAGGCAGCTCAATTTGTGGCAGAACATGAAGGTGAGGTTTGTCCGGCAAAATGGAATCCTGGTGATACCACTTTAAAGCCTAGTCTTGACCTTGTGGGTAAGATATAAAATATATAAGGTATGAAAATATATAAAGAACAGTCTTAGGTTTAAAAACACATAGATAGAAAAACGCAAAAAAATACATATAAATACATATAAATACATATAAATACATATAAATACATATAAAAAACAGAGGAGTGAGGTGTGTTTGTACACCGAACTCCTCTTTTATGGTGTTATCATGATAGAGAAGAAAGCATGAGACAAAAAAATGAGGAATGAGGAATGAGGAATGAGGAAAAGAACTTTTTATGTTAACCCGTGAAATAAAAGATACTTTAGGAAAGCATTTTGCCAAGTTGGATGCTGCTGTGATGTTAGTGGCAAAAAGTTCTTTATCTGAGCATCAATCTTTGCTTGAGGAGCTTCTTTCTGAGACAGCTTCAACCCATGAACGGGTGCAGTATCGGTTGAGTGAAGAAGTATCTGATTTGCCGTATTTTTCCATACATCGAGACGATGGTCCCACAGGGATAGCTTTTTGTGGTTTACCTACGGGTCATGAGTTTAGTTCTTTGGTACTGGCTATTTTGCATGTGGATTTGAAGGGACAACTGCCTGATGAACATATTCAACAGCGTATTCGCTCACTGAAAGGGGAACGGCATTTTCGCACCTATATTTCGTTGAGTTGTAGCAATTGTCCTTTGATTGTTCAGGCTATGAATCTTATAGCTTCATTGCATCCATCCATCAGTCATACCATGGTTGATGGGGGGATGGCTGAAGAGGAATTTCAGCGTTTGGGTTCTTCAAGTGTACCTGCTGTGTATGATGGTTCGACATTGGTGCATGCAGGTCGTGCAACGTTAGCGGAGTTGCTAGCAAAGCTTGAAAAGCATTTGGGTGTTGTTGAGCGCGAGCCTGTTTCTTTTGAGCAAAAAGCTTACGATATGGTGGTGGTGGGAGGAGGTCCTGCGGGGGTTTCGGCAGCCATTTATGCAGCACGCAAGGGTATGAAAACAGCTATTGTTGCTGAGGCTTTAGGAGGACAGTTAAATGAGACTCAGGGTATTGAGAATTTTGTTTCTGTGATTTATACCCAAGGAGCTCAACTAGCAGGACAGATGGTGAATCATCTGCGAGAATATCCTGTGGATATTCTCGAACATCGTTTGGTGAGCTCTTTATCATCTGTAAGTGATCAAAGTGAAAAAAAGATCCTGACCTTAACCAGTGGTGAGGTTGTGACAGCCACTAGGGTGATTATTGCCACTGGTGCGCGTTGGCGTGAGTTGGGTGTTGAAGGTGAGAAACGGTATTTGGGTAAAGGTGTGGCTTATTGTCCTCATTGTGATGGTCCATACTTTAAAGGTAAAGATGTGATTGTTGTGGGAGGGGGTAATTCGGGAGTTGAGGCGGCTATTGATCTTTCGGGGATGGTGAAGTCCGTGACTCTTTTTGAGTTTTGTGATGAGTTGAAAGCCGATCGTGTTCTTGTGGATGTTTTGAAGGGTCGCAAAAACACTTCTATTATGACTTCTGTGGCTCTTCGTACGGTAGAGGGTGATGGTAAGATGGTCACTGGTGTGAGGTATCTTGATCGTAACAGCGAAGAGGTAAAAGAGCTGAAAACCTCTGCTGTTTTTGTCCAGATTGGCTTGCTTCCTAATTCCCAATTTCTTAAAGGATCGGTGGATCTTTCAGAGCATGGAGAAGTGGTGGTGGATGAAAAGAATCGTACGTCCATGAAAGGGGTGTATGCTACGGGTGATGTCACAACCATTCCATATAAACAGATTATTATTTCCATGGGTGATGGTGCAAAGGCAGCTCTGGCGGCCTTTGAAGATTCCATCCTTGGATAAATATCACATGTGGCATCTCAGCATGTGATGATAGCTTGCAAGCAAGGTCTTGTGAGCTTGTGAGAGGTTTTAGTTTTTGGTTTTGATAAGGTGTGCTAAGGCCTCATCTATGTGAGGGTATTGGTAATGGAATTTTTGCTGAACGTCTTTGCTTGCTATGACATATTGTCCTTGGGTGATATAGTTTGCTCCTTCACCAAGCACAGCTTTGAGAAAAGTTTTGGCCACAGGGAAAAAAGCTGGCAATTTGAGATGTTTGCTTAATGCTTTGGTGAGTTGGGAATTGGTTACAGGATGGGGGCTGGTGAGATTGTAAACGCCTTCTTGCCAGTGGGAGTCGGTGCAGGCTTGATAGAGTGCTGCTGTGAGATCGTGGATATGAATCCATGAAACCCATTGTTTACCGCTGCCTAATCGTCCTCCTAGGCCTTTTTGAAAAATAGGTAAAACTTTTTTGATCATTCCTCCGCGGGTGGACAGAACGATCCCAATGCGCATAATAGTTACTTTATCTATTGCGCCTTTAAGACGCAGGGCTTGTTGTTCCCATTTTTGTGCAACGTCTGCCAGGTAATCATGTCCTGCTGGAGATGATTCATCAAATTTTTCGGTTAAGGATGTGCCATAATAGCCCACAGCTGATGCTTGAATAAGATGTTTGCATCTTTCAGAGGGGGGTTGTGAGAGAACGTAGTCGGCAATATTGTGACTGCCTTGGATGCGTGAGGATTGAATGAGTTGTTTGGTTTTAGCGTTCCATCTGTGTTGAAATAAGGGAAATCCTGCAAGATTGATAATGGTGTGATGTCCTTTGATATGTTTACACCAAGATGCATCACGGATATCTCCTTGTAATAGGGAAAAAGATGTGTTCTGGCTTGATGGGGGTAAGGAGGATTTTCTGGAAAGTATGGTTCCTGAATGGCCAGCTTCAGCGAGTCTTTGTACAAGGCTTGTGCCGATAAGCCCACTACCTCCGGTGATAAAATGATGGTATGTTTTCTGATCATGGTGGTTCATAATGGGCTTTGGATTGTTGTTTTTGGTGATGCTGTTGGCAATTCTGAAGTTCTGAAGAAGTAAGGTAGTCTTTATATCTAAACACATTATGGGAATGCAATGAAAGATGCCAGTAGGCGGGTTGTGGTCACAGGATTGGGTGCTATAACGCCTTTAGCTGATGGAGTGGTTCCTAGCTGGCAGCGGTTGCTTGCTGGAGAGCATGGTTTATCGCCTTTAACAGATCTTTATAGTGAACATTATCGCGCTAAGGTTGCGGGCATTGTCAAAGATTTTGATACATCGGTTTTACCTCCAAAAGCTTTGCGACGCATGGATCGTTTTGTCCAATTTGCTTGTGTAGCCTCTCGGGAAGCTTTGTATGATTCTGGGGTGTTGGAGGATGTATCTGCTGATGATTACTGTGATTTTGGGGTGAGTATTGGTGTGGGGATGGGAGGAGTGGACCATCTTTACCGTACCAGTCTTGTTTATCAACAAAAAGGGCCTCTTAGAGTATCGCCTTTTTTAATTCCTCAGATCATTCCTAATATGGCCTCAGGTATGGTGGCTTATCTTCATGGTCTTAAAGGGCCTAATATTTGCACTACCACAGCGTGTAGTTCGGGGAGTCATGGTATTGGTGAGGCTTATATGTTGATCAAACAAGGGCTTGCTGATCGCATGCTTGCTGGAGGATCTGAGAGTGTTATCACTCCTGTAGCTTTAGCGAGTTTTGGTAATATGAAAGCACTTTCGGCTCAAGAGGATCCTCGTTTGGCTTCTCGTCCTTTTGACGCTGAGCGTGATGGCTTTGTCATAGGAGAGGGAGCTGGAGTATTGTTGCTTGAAAGATTAGATCTTGCTCAAAAGCGGCAAGGGAAAATATATGCTGAAATCATTGGTTATGGAATGAGTGGTGATGCTTATCATATGACAGCACCAGCTCCACAAGGCCAAGGAGCGAGGAGGTGTATGAATAAGGCTCTTGAATTATCATCCATAGCACCTGAGCAGGTGGATTATATCAATGCTCATGGCACATCAACGCCACTGAATGATGCCTATGAAACTCAGGCTATAAAAGATGTTTTTTCTGATCATGCTTATAAACTGGCTATTTCATCCACAAAAGGAGCCACAGGTCATTTGTTGGGTGGTGCTGGTGGTGTGGAAGGATGCTTTAGTGTTTTGACGTTGTATCATCAAATAGCACCTCCCACAATTCATTGGAAGAATAAGGATCCTCTCTGTGATCTGGATTATGTACAAGATGGAGCTCGCCAGATCGATGCAAAAGTGGTGATGTCCAACTCTTTTGGCTTTGGTGGAGCCAATGCCACTTTGGTTTTTAAGCATTATGAGAGTTCTATATAAGCTCATTTTATAAGCTTATTTTATACGCTAGGAACTCACAGAAAGGCATGCTTGCATGGCTTTCTGCCATGCTGTTCTATGCTGTTTTCTGAGCTCTGTGTTGATCTGTGGTTTGAAGTGGCTCGCTTCTTGGCTGTTGTTTTGGAGTTGATGGATGGTTTTAGCTCCTGTAAAGCCATGGGTGGCTATCATAGCAGCGCCGAGTGCTGTGCTTTCTATTTTTTGAGGACGGGTGATGGTTATGTTGGATATGTCGGCTTGAAATTGCAGCAATGCATCGTTTTGAGAGACACCACCATCCACTCTCAAAGAGGATAAAGATTGAGACAGATCGCTTTCAGCAGCTTCTATGAGATCAGCAACGCTGAAAGCAATCCCTTCGAGCATAGCTCGGATAATCATGGCTTTTGAGGTGTCCAGTGATAGCCCAAATAGAGCTGCTCGTGCGTTAGCTTTCCAGTGGGGCGAGCCCACTCCAGAAAAAGCTGGCACAAAATGCATATGAGGAGAAGCTGTGACATTTTGAAGGGTAGTTGTTGTGGCTTTGATATCTTTGAAGAATTGCCAACTGTCTTTGAGATAATCTATGCCTGTACCGGCTATAAAGCTGCTTCCTTCTAAAGCATAGTAGCGTTTGTCTTCAATTTGCCATGCTATGGTTGTGAGCAGTCCTGATTTGGAAAAGGTGGGTTTTTCACCGGTGTTGATGAGTAAGAAAGCTCCACTGCCGTAAGTGCATTTCGCTTGTAGGGGGTTGAGGCATTGCTGTCCGAGTAGAGCAGCTTGCTGATCACCGAGGATGCCTGTAATGGGGATGCCATCAGGTAGACCATCCACATTCTTGGTACTACCAAAGTGAGAACAAGACGGTAATATGGCAGCTAAATTGTTTATAGATGGTAGTGAAAATATCTGAAGAAGATCTTCATCCCAACTGTTTTTTTGTAGGTCCAGTAGTAATGTCCGGCTGGCATTAGAAGGTTCAGTGGCAAAGGTTTTGCCATGTGTTAATCGCATAAGCAAATAGGTATCCACAGTACCGAGTAAGGCTTTTTGAGAGGTGAGTAATGTTTTGATCTCAGGGTTATGTTCCATTAACCAAAGGATTTTGCTTCCTGAAAAATAGGGATCGAGTGATAGTCCTGTTTTGGCATGTAGATCTTTTGCATAGCCAGCTTTTTTGAGGTTTTGGCATTGTTCTATGCTGCGATTGCATTGCCAAGAAATGGCAGGTGCTAAAGGCTTACCATGTTCTTTATCAAATACACAGAGGGTTTCTCGTTGGTTGGTGATGCCAATACAGGCGATATTGGCTGCTGGATCTTGTGCTTTAAGTTGAGCCAAGGCTTGTTTGCTAGCATGTGTGATGGCTTGCCAGAGTTGTTCAAGGTCTTGTTCTACCCATGAAGGCTTGGGGTAAGATTGCTGAAGTTCCACAGAATACTGTGTGACTGGCTGAAGTGTGTTAAGCGAACACAAAACAGCTGTGGCAGAACTTGTGCCAAGATCCATTGCAAGGACATATTCGCTTTGCACTGATGGCATATGCTTTCCTCGTTTAGGTGAGTTGATACAACAAAATCTTTTGTTGAAAAGATTTTCGCATATTATGAGATCTCTCGGTAGATGAAATATCCCTATGTTAGGCCCCTGGTGTTTTTTGCTTGCACCCTGCAATCAACTTTGTGAGCTATGATCCTTTTTAAGATATGGATGAATAATCTGTACATCCTGATATTTTTTTGATACCCTCCCAGCTGCTTGAACAAAAGATACTTTTTGGAGTGTTTTTTGTGGATGGTGTAGGTTTTGTGTGTGGTTGTATTGTGTTATTTTAGAAAATCTTTTCGACTCAGTATGGTGTTGATATGAAAATAAGTGTTGTCTTTATCGTGTTGATGTTGTGCCATCCGTTTCATCTGGCTTATGGCAAGAATAACGCCATGGCTTTGCAGCAAGAAACTGAGCCAGTTTCTACGGTGGTAGATTATGAGCACTTACCAGCGGTAGAAAATGTGCATTTGGCTTTTCAGGTTTTGGGTGGTGTTTTATTGCCTGGTGTGTTGCAGCGTGGTGCTCACCAGAGATTGATGGCTGCAGGAGCGGCAGTGATGATCATATCTGGCTATCTAGCTTCCTATCTTGTGGGTCAGGATCATATTGTTTTTATGAAAACACCAGAAAATAATCCATCAGAGGTTATTACAGGAGATGTATTTTTATCACTTGAGGATCCACAGTCTCACAAAATACCACCATGGTTTCCTGCTCTAAGTGATGTTGGTGATGATGAAAAGGATAAGAAAGATAAGAAGGATAAGGAAAAACCTGCTGGGCGTTTAGCACGAGATGTTAAAAGCTTGGATATTCAGTTAAAAAATGTTCACTATGAAGCTCAGCTACTTGAAGAGATTCAAACGAAAGGTCTTGAATTGTATGCGTTTAAAAAAGGAGTTGCTGTATCTGATCTTACAGATGAAGAGAAAAAGGATTTTTTTTCACATGTGAATGTGGATTATTTGGCTGATGTCTCTGAGGCAACTTTAGAACGTATTCATGCTCAGTTAGGACAGCTAAGTGAAGAGATGCAAGCTTTGAAAAAAAATGGATCTTACAACGTTTCCCCTCGAATGCATATTATCAAGAAATATCTTACTTGGCTGGGTGGTGTGTGTGGTACGGTACTGCTTTGTATTGGGCTGCTTTAGATACAATCCTTTATTTTTTTTTTGTCTTAAGCTTTTTTGAGTTTGAAAAGAGTTTGAAAAGAGTTTGAAAAAAAACCACATAACATATTATGTTATGTGGCTACAAGTAGAGTCTACTGTATGATGTGTATGATTTAGGGCTTGATGTAATTGAGAGGTGAATTAGAGGTGGGCCACCACTGCTTTAAGGTTTTACACATGCGGCTGTATCCCTCATCTCTTCGAGGAAGACAATGTTGTGCCAGTTGTGTATCCGTAGCCCACTTCATATCTCTGATCATATAGCCTAGGATGGGCAACATTTCTGGTATTTTTGCTGGTGTAAATTCCGTTTTTTCATTTTTCAAGTGCTGGGTGAGATTTTTAAAGAACTTACCTGCCTCTTTTCTATTGGTTCCAGTAATAACCATTTGTAATCTATCTCGTGGATTTTTGACGTTATGTTCTCTGATGAAATTGTGAATTTTATCATAATCTACCGTTCCATCTCGAGCAGTGGATCTCTCAGCTATTTCGCCTAACAGTTCGGGATCCATATAGGTACTATCTATGTGAGGGTCGAGATGAGAAGATGTGGGAGGATTGATCCCATGGTATACAAACATGTTCGCTGGTGTGCTCAGTCCTAGAAACAGAAGAGATTGCTGGGCCAGTTTAGAGAGGTCAGACATTTTTGACATTGATTTCAGGTGTCCCCAAGCTCCTATGCCAGCAAACACCGCGGGTGTCACAAGTATTGCTGTCAATGTGATGAGAGTGGCATTGCGTGTGAAGGCTCCTAATCTTTCAACTTCTGCGCCTTTTCTTGCGATCGCACCTGATGCAGTGCCATGCATGATCATAGCTTTAGGGATGGAGAATTCTTCGCCATCTTGTGAGGCAAATGCATTGACGCAGTATTGTGATTCAGAAGGAACAGCAGGAGGTGCACTTTCTTGAAAGATATGGCATACATAAAAACCTAAGTAGTTTTCAGAAGGTGAGGAACTGATGGGTGCTGCTAGCAAGTAATAGTAACTATCCTTGATGGCACTGAGATCTGAGGCGGTGGGTTCTAAAGAAGAATTATAATGCGTTCGGCATCCACTAAAGGCCAATCCTACAATCAATAGAATGCTTAGAAGGGTTTTGGGGCTCAATGTGGCAAGATACTTCATGGTTTATTTCCCTTTATGCTTTTAGAATGAAGTTTTCATAGAATGTTCAGTGAGTAGGAAAGTGACTTAGTAAAGTAGTGTTCCAGGTAATTTGAATTCTGCAGGCTTGTTGTATTTCAAGAAACTTCCGGTATTCCATTTGGTGTTGAGATTTAAACACATACGTGGGTTGGCTTGCTCGACCTTTCTTTTAGGTAAGCAATGCCAGTGCACTTCACTTGTGAACCACTTGACATCTTTGAGCATGTTTGCGAGCAGTGGTAGCAAATCAGGTACTTTGGTGTTTACCAATGTCACGGTTTCATGGTCATTAAGATTGAGTGATAAGCTTCTGAGGTACTCAGCTACATCATGGCGATTTTGACCTGCCACAACAAGTTGCCAGCGGTCTGTGGGGTTGTTGAAATTGTATTCGTAAAGCGCCTTTTGGAGTTGAGCATAATCGACCTGGCCATTGGAAGTGGCAGCCTCAGTGAGTTTTCTATATATAGTAGGATCAATGTATTCTTCTACTTCAGATATGCCGCCTTGGTCCTTTGGAGGTTGCCAAAAGGCATTATGGAATTTCCAGTAAGCACCACCTATAGCCACAGCTGGAGTGGCAAAAAAGATGAACTCAAAGGCTTTTTCAAAACCCCATGATGAACTAGAGTGCAAAAGGTTGTGGAATGCTGATTTGGTGGAAAGAGCTGCGGGGACGAGAAGAATAATAGCGGGAATCCCAAAGACGATACGTTCTGTCCATTTCCCTATCTCTGTTTCTCTATTAATGTGATTACGGAAAAATTTCAGGTTGACAGTTGTTTCCACCAATGCTTTGGGGATGGTGAGAGGTTGGCCTTTGCGATCAGCAAAAGCGTTAACACAGTACTTTGAACCAGCTACATCTTTTGGAACATATTTTCCTTGGATATGACAGACATAAAAGGCATAGCTAGTGAAAGATCCGTTGCTATGTAAATCGGCTTTTGCCAGTACTAAATGGTAAAAACTGTCTTTGATAGCACTCAGGTCTGATGAGATAGTTTCTTGTGGTTCTTGCGGAAACATAGCTCCACAGCTGACTAATGTTACCCAGACAAGTCCTGTTAAAAGTGCCGTGAGGAAAGTCATAGACTTGAGATATTGAAGAATCAACATAAATATACTCATAATCCTAAAGTCCTAAAATGATGTTTGAGTGATGATAGAGGCTTGGAAATAACGTGACTGCACATCAAACGACATCGATAACGCGGTGCGTGCATCGACAAGAAGCATGATGACTGTAGCGGGTAATAGTTACACTCGCAGCCATGATGAGTCAAGCCAATAATGCCAGTCCAAAGAGTTTGCTAAGATGCTTTATGGATTTTATAGAGAGGGTTCTTGGTGGTGAGATGTTGATGATGGTGGGTTGTATGGATGCGTTGCATGTGGAGATGTTTGCCAGTACTTTGTTAAGCTTTGGTAGCCTCTAAGAAGTCTTTCTTTGGGTTCAGTGATTTTTTGCCAGTGTTTGATGCACTGTTGTTCATCGCCTTGACGAGCTGCTATGATGCCCAGCAAAGAATGAGCTTTTTCTTGTGTTTGTGGGTAAAGAGTGAGTTTGTTGAGGTGCTCTATAGCTTCTTTATGACTGCCTATGCTCATGAGGACTTTGGCTATTTTGAGGCGTAATGATGGGTTGTTTTTATAAAGTCGTAGAGCTTTTTGGTATTCGCTCAGGCTGTGGTGTTCCATGCCACAACGGATATAATCATCACCTAAGGCTTGATGATGTTGGGCTAGTCGTCTTAAGGTGAGATAGGATTGAGAGTGATGCTTATCGGTGTGGTGTTTTCCGGCAGCTAGTATATGTTTGGCGCGATGATATTCACCAAGGTCGCAGAGAGTGAGGGCGTAATTGATGCGTGCTTCTATATGGTGAGGATCATTTTCTGTGGCTCGTTGAAACGAGGCCATTGCTTCTTGGAATTTTGATTGGCGATGGTAGACAAAGCCGGCAAGATTATGCAGTTCTGCCATTTTTGCGTTATGGAGGCTGTCATCGTCTGATGGCTGGGAATGCTCGCTTGTTACACCGTTACTTTCGTGGGTTTCGATGGCTTCGTTTAAGAGTTTCTCGGCCACTTCATAGCGTCCCACAGAGAGGTACAACATGACCTTTTTGTGAAGCTCGCGATGAAGACTATGATGGTTGTCAGAGTGGCTGAGGTTCATATGTCATTCTGTAGGTGAGAGATCATTAAGCCACGGCTTGAGATTCAAAAATGCGTGAAACCTGTACTTTAATCTGTGATGGATAAGAGACATCTTCTTCGATTTTGCGAGCGATGTTATGGGCTAACTCTCGTGCTTTTGGCTCACTGACTATGCGATGGTTGACTTTGACATGGACCTCACGCCCACCATTCATCATGGCAAGATCACTGACACCGCGAAAGCTTCTGACAATTTCGGTGATGGCAGAGAGGCGGAGTTGATAGCCTTCTTCAATATTGACACGTGCCCCTGGACGTGCTCCTGATAGGGTGTCAGCGGCCATTAAGGTGTAGGCTAGTGGGCTTTCTACCACAAGGTCGGCATGATGACTCATTACGGTATCGCAGATGAGTTTATCTTCACCAAAACGGTCTGCATAATCACCTGAAATAATGGCATGACTACCTTCTATGCGGTAATCTAGGGCCTTGCCTATATCATGGAGTAGTCCGCATCTTTTTGCTGCTTGAGGATCTTCACCTATTTCAGCAGCTAAGAGTCCTGCCAGTACCGCTACTTCCATGGTATGAAGCCATTGATTTTGGCGGTAACTTGTTCGCCAGTTGAGTGATCCAATCAGGTATTGAATTTCAGGATGAATATCCAGCAGTTTCAGATCTTGGATGGCAATAGCTCCCAGTTCTCTGGCTTCTTTGTTGAGTTTTTCTGTGTATTTGCCATAAAGTTCTTTGATGGACGTATGGCTATTGCTAGCTAACATCTCGGTGAATGCTAGTTTTGCAGCCTCCCGATAAATACCAAAGCCACCAGCAAATTTTATGGAGGATGATGAGTCGGTAGAAATAGGGGTGATGGTGACACCGGATAGTTCATGGAGTTCATCCACAAGGTGGGGATGTATCTTCATGAGTTGTTCTATATGCCCTTCTCGTTTTTCTGTGACAACATGAGATACTTTTGGCCATACAAAGTCTGGGCTATAACGTGCATGAATGCTGGTTAAAATAAGATTAGCTTTTTTCTTAGATAAAGTCTGTGTTTCGGTCTCCATGAATTTGAGAGCTTTTTGATATTCAAGCGTTTTTTCTTCAACAAAATGGTTTTTGGTGTGTTCTTTTAATGTCGTTGCTTCCACATGACATTTTTTTTGCAAAGCTTCTTGTAGGGTTTCTTGTGATGCTTGCCAAGACATCATCGTTTCATTGTGTTGTTGCTTAGATAGACTGACTTTTGTGGTGTATGCCTCAATACGTTGATGACGTTTTTGGAGTCGTTGTTCTTCATCTGCTAATTTGTTTTCTCGTTCATCGAGAAGTTTCTCATCTTCACGCAGTGTGGTTTTAAGAGAATCCAGATCGGCTTTGAGTTCTTCTCTGGCAAGTTCTAGGGATTCTTTCTGAGAGGATTGAGATCGGATATTTTTCTGCTGTTTTTGGGCTTCTTGAATGATGCTTTTTGCTTGAGTTCTTGGTTGCTTCATGAAAGTGGCTGGAACGAAGGCTACAAGCAGGCGATACAACCCATACCCTGCTGATGCTGAAAGGATGAGTGTTATAGCTGTGTAAATATCAATCATAGGATGTTCTCCAATGTAATGTAAGACACGTACGAAAAAGACTATGGTGGGTTCTTTTTTGTGTGAAGTCTTGTGTCAAAGTGTAAACCTCAGGCGGTGTTTTCTGTGTTCGTTGAGTCAGTTTTTAAAACTAGCTCCTACAACTAGCTTCTAAAATCAGCTCTTAAAGTTAGCTCCTAAATGAGCGTAAAGCACAATCTCTTCATAACCCAGCTAGTGGGAGCTGTGATCTGTGTTTTTTCATAAGCTAGCTATTTTATAAGTTTATAAGCTGTCATCTGTCATCTTTACCTAACAAGGTAGCGAGATCTCGTGTGAGTAGATCTAGTATATCTCAGTTCTTTTAGTAGTTAGTAGTTAGTAGTTCATTGAGTATGGGTTATGGGTAGCTTGTTTGTGTGAGAAACGTGAGTATATGAGATGGTTTGTTGTTGTTTAAGTGAGTGATGAGGGTTTTTTTTATCCTTCATCCTTCATCCTTCATCCTTCATCCTTCATCCTTCTCTTATCCTTCCTTATCTTCCTGCCCTGCCCTGCCCTGCCTTCTTTCCTTTTCTTTACTATCGTCATTATCTTTGTGTCTTTGTATCTAGTGTATACGTGCTGTATTCATTTCTTTGATGTATGTGCCTTTTCTTGTCGGTTTTTTGGGTAACATCCGTTTTATTTCTTGTGGGTTTATATAGCTCTATATGTTTTTTTGTACATTTATACATGTATACATTTCTATATTACATTCCTTATATGTGATATTTTTGCAAGGAGAGCCTAGAGACTACGATTATCCCTGAGGAACTTCTTTGAGATACTACCTCAAAGAGAGTGGAACAAGAAGGATAAACTTACCTTAAAGTCAACCGAGAGTGTGTGGCAGGATGGGGGTTGTTAGCAAGGTTGTGGTTATGGTGGTGGCTGAAGAGATGATGTTATTTTATATAAATATATAGTTTATATAAGAAAAGAGAGCTATGGAATTGAGGGTAAAGTGTCACTTTTAAGTCAAGCTGTAGCTATTGCGCAAGCAGCAGGTGAGAGGTTAATAAAACACTTTCGCTGTGGTGTGAGCTATGATGTGAAAAAAGATCGATCTTTTGTTTCGAGTGCGGATATGGAAAGTCATGGGTTGATTAAGCGGCTTATTAGTGAGGTTTATCCTGATCATGTGATTTTGAGTGAAGAAGATGATCAAGATCAGGTGATGGCAGATTTACTGGCAACCATTGCTAAAAGATATGATATGTCTCAAGAGACATATCTTTGGGTTGTTGATCCTCTTGATGGTACATCAAATTTTATTCATGGTTTGCCTTATTTCAATGTTTCTTTGGCTTGTGCTCGTCTTGTGGGATTACCTGCCTGTTTTGAGACTATGGTCGGGGTGGTATATAATCCCATAAGTTTGGAAATGTATTATGCCCAGCGTGGTGGTGGAGCTTACAAGCGTGTCACTCCTTACACTCATCAGCTGTTGTCCCTTGATAGAGGAATGCCATTATCTCAGGCTTTTGTGGCTTGTGGTTATCATGGTAATGATCATTCATCTCATTTTGTGGAACGTTATCGTAAGATCATGATGACTGTGGAAAGCTCCCGTCGTATGGGTTCAGCAGCTTTAGATATTGCCAAGACAGCAGAAGGGCATTTTCATGTGTTTTTTGATCCCAAGGTGAAGGCGTGGGATATTATGGCTGGAAGGCTTATTCTTGAAGAAGTCGGTGGGTTATCTTTATCTTTTCCTTCTGTATCACCGTATAAGTCTGATGATATACGTCGTGAGGGGATCATTTGTGGTGCTCCGGTTACAGCTGAGCTGGTTTATCATCAATTCTCACAAAGTGTGAGTAAAGACCTAGCTGTTTGATGCTAGATGAAAGTTAACTTGAAATGATGATCCTTGTTCTGTGGTAAAGATCAGTTCTGTGGTAAAGATCAGTTCTGTGGTAAAGATCAGTTGAGTTTTCTTTCTGCAGTGATTACACTGCAGAAAGATTAAGGTGTGGTATGTAAGGTATTGTGCTTAACACACATACAAGAATCACAGTAAGCTACAAAAAATAAGCTACAAAATAAGCTACAAAAAGAACCACCAAGAACCACATTCACTTGTTTTTGGAGTGATGAGCTCATCTTTTTTCATGATGTGATGAGAGGTAATGAGCGGTGAAAAATGAGTGATGGGCAATGGAGAAAAGCACCATTATGAGACGATGTGTATATGTTGTCATAGGGCTATGTTGGTCGTGGATGGTGGTGTTTGCTCAGCTTCCTGAAGGGAGTGATCCACCCAGTCAACAAGATCAACAGCAACATCCTGTTGTCAGCGAAGACTCGCTATCATCTCAGTCTCAGTCGGAACAAGAGTTTTATTCCAGATCTCCATTAGAATCTCCAAAGAGTGAATCTAGCGGGGATGCTATGGAAGATATGGCAAAGGCAGAATCTGTGAGTGGTGCTGATGTATCTTTGGATACCTATTGGATTGATTGGGATCGATCGTTACTTCATCTTATGATCACACAAAAATCTGATGGATCATATAGTACGTTGGTAGAACAGGCCTGGCAAGAGGGGATGCAGTGGTATCTTAAGTTAGCCAGATGGTTGTATTATTTGCATTATAAAGATATGTCTTTATCTAAAATGGATATTTTGCAGAGGGTGATTTTTTGGCAAGATTCTTTGTCTGCACCTGTGGCTAGCTCTGGGATGATGGGCTCTGGAGCAGTTAGTTCTGGTGAGACAGGCGATGTATCTTTGTTTGAGGAGGCGAAGCAAGCATCACAGCGTGCTTCGCGTTATGTGTTTTCCACATTGAGTGAGTATTATAGTGATGGTAAGGTGAGGGTGCGATTAAGTTCTCGTTTAGCTCCGGTGTTTGCACGCCTTCATACGTCTCACCTTCTAAAATCTCCTGTATTGGTGGAAAAAAAAGAGGTTTCACGACTCTTAGTGCGTTTTTTATGTCCCATCTCACCTCGTCCGTCTTTGACTATTCGTAGTGAGGGAGAGGTTATATATGCACCACATCTGGTGGCTCAAGATGTGTATAGAGAAAAGCTTATGGGAACATGGTTGCTTAAAAAAAATGTATCGAAGCTTACAGACAGTCCGCCTCTTGGAGAGCTTGCCATGGCCAGTGAGGATATATCTATGTTTTACGGTAGTCCTTTATCGTTAGATGTGAGATGTACAGATCATCCGGCTATTTTTGATCTTGATCGTCCTGAACTGTGGAAGCACATGCCTGAGGGGTTACGGCAATGGCTGGTGAGTAGTGCAAGTGTTGCCTTTATTTATGAGTGAGTGATGGAGTAAGATAAAGCCAATACTTGAGTGTTAGGGCTTGTTTTTTTATGCTAGCTTTGTTAAGCTTCAAGCTTATTGTTTTGCAGTTTTTGTAACTTGAACGTGTAACTAACTGTAGAAAATCATGTTTATGAATGTTTATAAATGTTTATATGAGTAGGGATGGTATAAGATGCCCAAGATGAAAACACGCAAAGCAGCTGCGAAGCGTTTTCGAGTGACAGCTTCTGGTCGTATTAAACGTGCTAGCGCTTTTAAAGAGCACATTCTGACAAAAAAATCTCGTTTGCGAAAGAATCGTTTGAAAAAAGGATCTTTTGTTCACGCTAGTGATATGAAGAACGTTCGGCGTTGTTTGGCGTTGTAATGATAATGATGAACAAGCTAGTTAAGCAAGCCAGTAAAAAGAGGTAAGGTATATGTCTAGAGTTACACGTGGTTTTAAAGCCAATCGTCGTCGCAAACGTGTACTTAACTTAGCAAAGGGGTTTCGGGGCACGAGGCACCGTAATTTCCGTAGTGCTGTGCATGTCGTGCATCGTGCACTGTCTTATGCTTATCGTGATCGTCGGGTGAAGAAGCGTGAGTTTAGGCGTCTTTGGATTGTTCGTATCAATGCTGCTGCACGTGCTCATGGCTTGAAGTATTCGCAGTTTATGTATGGCCTGCAACGTGCTGGTGTGGAGTTGGATCGTAGCGTTCTAGCAGACTACGCTGTTCGTGACGAGAATGCTTTTGCGGAGTTGGTCAAAGTTTCTAAAAAAGCTCTGGCAGCTTAACGGAAAGCTGGTACATATTTTTCATATAAGCTCGGTTTTGTATCCTGCTTAAAGTTATCCACAGGTCTTGTTGTGCCTGTGGATATTTTTTTGGGGTGAGATTTTTGTGGCTATGACAGGGATGTATGGATGGAGTGTTCTGGGTTTTGAAAGGGTAGTGGGGGAGAGGCTAGAAAGAGTGCTATTTTAGGAAAAATATAATGATAACAAAGAGTTATATATGATTAGATGGTGATAGAAAAAGACATATAATGATGCTAAGACATTTTTTGCTTGCACAATGTTATGTTTTTTGTTGGGGGGATTGGCAAGATGGCTGCCAGCTTTATGGGTGAGTTATCCACAGGGCAGTTGTGTTGGGTTTAGTTGCAAAGTCTTCTGTGTTCAGCGTAGGTGGGGTTGCTCGCAAGTGTGACTTTTTCGATAACCACTTTCTTGGCTTTTTTGCCTTGTTGACTACAGGCATCAGGTAGGTCAATGATCATGGGTTGAAAGGTGGCTTGAAAGAAGGGAACACTATTGACATCAATACGAATAGTTGGATCTTGAGGCCAGTTATTATCGCCTCTTGAGGCCCAATAGTCATTTCCTAGGCATGGTGTGATGTATTCTGCTTTGAGGTATTTCAGTTTATCTTGAACCTTCAAGCCTCTTTGCATATCCCAGCCAATGATACGGTTTTGATCGGCATTGTTGGGTGTGTATTGGCCATAGATATAAGGGATGTAGAAGTTTTCAGAGAATTCAAAATGGTAGTTGACATTGCCAAGATCGAAGTTGCCTATGGCTACAAAAACACTGAATGATTCGATGGTTTTATTGAGAAGGCAGTTTGCGCCTTGAAGTTTCGTGCTGCTATTGCCAAAGGGCTTGCAGCTTGTCATAGAAAGTACAAAAGCTGCTGTACAGCAAAGATAGAAGAGGCGGGATATATGTTGGTTCCGTTGCTGACTGCTACGTGTTTTGTTGAATTCCGTGCTTGGAATCAAAGAAAACGTGGAGTGGAGCAGACGTATCATGGTGCAAACTCGTTTGGAATACCTATTTTATCTTTTATCACTTGGTGGTCTTGCCTCCGTTGCATATACCTCGACGATCAGGCCGATCCTTATCGGACTGTTTTATATAAGTATAAGGTTTTTTCGCTCATTTTTGCCATCTATAAAGATAGCTGAGATAAGTGCTTATCATGATGGGTTTTGTTGGAGATAGCTCGGGACAATGGGAAGAGAGTGGTGTTGTAGATCAACTCTTTTTAAGAGGGGATTACATGTCAATAAGTGCTTGCTCGTAGGTAATGGGAGATGAGATCGGTTTGTTTGGAAATGGTAGTGTTTGAGAGATGATGACTAAGGGATTGTGTGGGTGTTTTTGGTATAAAAACATCGAAGTCTCAGTGCCCGCATCATCTCTATTGAGGACTGGCTTTTAAAATCACCTACTTTCTATCCTTTATGAGGTGAGATCTTATGGAAAAGGGGAGTTGTTAACAATCAAAGTATGTGTCATGCTTTTTAAAATTTGGCTCATATCATCTTCAGAAATGGTTGGGTAAAGCTGAGCGAGCTTTGCAAGTTCGATGTCTTGTAATCCTAAGACCTTGGCTAAAAACAGATGCAGATAAGCCGGTTGATCTGCAATATTTATTTTTGCCATCGAATAGGCCATATTTGTGTTTGAAAATAAACGCTGTAAAGGCAGATAACCATCATGAGAGTGTTGAGACTTTCTGCGATGAAGTAAAAAGTCTCCTAATTGTTCATAGATCTTTAAAGCCTGTTTTTGAGTGATTTTACATCCTGAACATGTATAGGTGGTATATTGAATATAATTCAGGAAATGAATCGGTAGGTAGGTGTGTAGTATATCAGCTACGAGTAGCAATTGCTGCAAAGACATTGTTTCAGGAAACTTGTAATAATCACCTGCTATTTGGGTATACAAAAAAACATAGGTAAGATAATAATAAAGGTCTTGGGTTAAATACATCTGTGTATCACTGTACAATCCATCACTATTGTTTTGCCATGATGCAGGGATTTTATTACGAAGTTCTTCAGGAAGATCTTCATCAAAATGCAATACACCTCCAAAAAACACACCTAGAATAGTTTTATAATCAAGTTGCAATAAATTATTGTGCTCGATATCAAAAAAGCCTTTATCAATATCTTCTTTATGAACATGTTTTATAAATTTTTTCATATATTCTTGACTATTATTAAACAGTTTTTTAAATCCTGGAATAACCCCCAAGTTACCATCATGGAATAGCAAAGCTGTATTTTCAGAAGAAGGGAAAACATCAGATAGTTTTAAAGAAAGTAGCCTATTATTGAGATCGCTTGTAGATAATTGTTGAAATTTTTGTATATAGTAATACAAATAGAAAACTTCACGATTGAATAATGTTTCTTCAGCTAGGTCTGGAAAGTGCATCAAAGTAATAGCGCGTATTTCATCTATCTGCTCTTGAGACATAGGAGATGAGAAATGAGGAAATGTCTTATGAAAGGCTCGTGTTATTTCATTGTTATCCTGGGTCTGATTTGTTGTGGAAACGGTTAGGTCCATAAAAGGTGCATATGTTACGGTTGGGTTGGGTGAAGCCATTGCTTTGAAAGCACATAAAGATAACCCCGTGAGAGTGATCCATCCGATCATAACATTTTTGATATAGCTTGATTGTGTCATTCTTGAAAGCATTATGGTTACTCCGACAAAGAAGATTTTAGATGTGATATGTCTTTTGGGCATGAAAATGCTAAAGCTTTTTACGTTAATGCTTTTTGCCTTAAGATCTTTGAAAGAACAACAAAGAATCTCGTGTCACGTGTTACAGAAAGCTGAAACATAGGAAAAATCAGGACAGAAAACGTCCTTATAAGAACACAGGGTAAATAGCCATGGATGAACAGTGATGTAACGAGTGAGGGGGTATATAAAGATAAAAGCATATACCAAAGCGACACTCTCTGAGCTACCCTAGCACAGAAGGATCCAAAAAGCAAGCTTTTGACTCTTTTGGCTTGGGTTCTTTTTATTGTCTTTTCTTATTGTCTATGTGTTAGTTTGTCGTGGTTAAGGGGTTCGTCTCGTTGCGTAGAGCACCTAAGTGAGTTATGTACCATCAAAGCTGATGTCATGTTGTTTAAGCAGCACCAACTACTTCAGAATAATCCATGGAGTGATTCTTTTCTTGTTGTTTTTCGATGAAGTTTTTTAAGGCACGTTTATCTTCTGGTGATATTTGAATGATACTGATGGCTATCCCTTTGCGCAGCTCACCTTGTGATTCCATAGAATGAACCACTCGAGCCATCTTGCCATTTAAAAAAATCTTTTCACCGTCAGGTATTTTTAGCCATATCTCTAGGATCGAAGAGGGGAGGAAAGGAAATCGTGCTGGTGATTCAAATTCAAAAAAAAATCCTTGAGAGGATATATCATTGGTCATAAGGGTGTAGATGAGGCTACTACCAATACTTGCCAAACTTACCTCAAGAGGTTCTTGGAGGCGAATACGAGAAATCTTACGGTTATCTCTTTCTCTTTGTTCCATTCCTCGTTCCTTCTCTAGTTAACCTCAGACACTCTCTAGTTAACTTCAGGGGGTCTATATATCACAGCAGCTGGGTTTACTCATTATTTTATTATTTACTTGCTTGTTTTGCCTCAGCTAATTCTCTATCGATGGCTGCTTGAAAATCATCACCACTACGTACTTGTAAATAACGACCGTTTACGTAAAACGAAGGAGTTGAATTCATCCCATGTTTCGTTGCACTTGCAAGATTACGATCAACTCTTTCACCTACCTTCTCGGGTTTTGCTTGACAGTCCTTAAATTTATTGTTGTATATGCCAAGTTTCTTGGCATGCATCACAAAAGACTTATCACTTAGATCACTTTGATTTTTAAACAAGGCATGATACATCTGCCAGTACTTTCCTTGCTCATAAGCACAGCCAGCTGCTATAGCAGCTGGCCGACTACGGCGATGATGAGAAAAAGGGAAATCACGAACAATCCAGCGTACTTTCCCTTTATTCTTTTTCATGATTTTAGAGGTTATGGGAATGATAGAAGCACAAGCGGGACATTGAAAACCCGAATACTCTATGATGGTTACTGGGCATTGATCTCCTTGGCAACCAAAAGATTTGCCTTCATCTTCAGGCTTTTCTCCATAACGAGTATACTCATCTTCGTGCATTGTAAATTGAATAGCTGGAAGTTTTGGTAGAGGTAACATAAAGACCATCTGGCCACTGCGCATCGCATCATCCATAAAGTCACTTACACTTTGTTGCCTGACCTGTCCTTCAAAGCTATCCCTCACCATTTTCTTTTGCTCTTTTTTGCTCTTTGAGGCAAGGTCTGGATGATTGGAGTTATTTTTTAAGAAATCCTCTACCCTTTGATCAAGGAGCTTGCTATTTTCTTTTAACTTTTTAGCAAAATATTCGTCTTGTACCTCTGTGACACTCTTGCCAGACTTTTTGGCTAGTTTTTCAAAATAAGTTGTAAAGTACTGCTGTCGCATCAAGTTGAACATCTCTTGATACACTTTGGTTTCCAGATCATAGATAGCTTTAGGATTGCTACGCTTGAGTTCTTCTAAAGTCATAGACTTTCCATTTAGCGTATAGATCGTGGTGTCACTCTTTAACATAAACGTTGTAGCATCAGTATCCTTGGTTACTTTTTTTTCTGTTGTTTGTCCATATCCCGCTCCCACAGGAAGCAGTATCAATAATACCAATACTCTCACTATCCATATGCATTGAGCTTTCATAGCTACCCTACTTTCCTTAGTATCCTTAATATTTACCATTTACATATTTCTAAGATATATCTCATAGCCATCTCTTGGTGATCTATTCTCAGTTAAGAGATGATCAAAAGATTATGGTAGACCACAAAAACACAGTACTTTCTTTCTGCATGGTTTTCTGTCTACCTGTCTCTCTATCTTCTTGTCCCCAGCGTTAACGGTTTAAAAAGAGCAAAACTTTCTACAAAACTTAGAAAATGCTGCCTATTTTTTCGTGTCTGTATATTCTTTGTATTTTACCATGTGTTTATATCTTGATATCATCTATATTCTTTATACCATTTAGGACGGTTTAGAAACTCTGTTAGTACTGGATAGTATTAGAGATAGTAGCCTTAGAAAGAGTAACATAAACCGTTTGAGAGTAGTGCACTAAGGTTGTTGTTGTCTCATCTCAAGGATAGACTATGATAGTACCGATATGGTCTGATGGTCTTTATTTTAGCAATGATGCTAATTACACGTTACTTTTCTAGGAGCCTTGGATGAGCTTTGACTCCCCACCTTCGCACTTTCCTAAGCACAATAATATGTCTTTTCGTACGAACTCTCAAAACAACGGCAGCCACAACGCCTCACATAAGAAGCGCAAATTGGTTAACAGTCACAATTCTGAATCACCCCCTGCACTTGATATTGTCTGGATGGACCTGGAAATGACAGGTTTGGATCCTCAGCGTGATCTTATTATTGAAGTGGCCACATTGATAACGGATAAACATCTGAATATTTTGGCCACAGGACCTGAGCTGATCATCCATCAGCCGCTGAGTGTTTTAGAGAACATGGATTCTTGGAACCAAAAGCATCATCAAAAAAGTGGTTTATGGGATAAGGTGTTGGCATCAACCACAAAGCTTGCCGAAGCTGAAGTGTTGACGGTGGAATTTTTGCGACAACACTCGAAACCTTCGACACTGCCTTTGGCAGGTAACAGTGTGTGGCAGGATAGGCGCTTTCTTAGACGTTACATGCCTGAGGTGGATCAACATTTGCATTATAGATTGGTGGATGTTTCAGCCATCAAGGAGCTATCGAAAAGGTGGTATCCTCACTTGAGCTTACCTACCAAAAAAGGTCAACACCGAGCAATGGATGATATTAAAGAAAGCATCGAAGAGTTGCGTTATTTTCGAGAACATATCTTTATACAAATCAGTTAACCCATTTTCACTCATATGTGATGTATGTCGATGGATTCATTAGCTCCCTTTTTTTTCACCTCAGAGTATGCTCTCTATTTTCAAAAATCCAGCATCACAAAGCATGCGCACAATAAGCATAAGGATACTCATAAGAATAAGAACCAACTATCTACTGTTGATACCATTGCTAGGTTATGTAACAAAGATAGACAATGGCTGAAATCTTGTAAGCATCCTCAAAGGCGCAACAATTTTTTGAGATCACGTCGGATGCTTTGTGAGTTATTCTATCCATATGCACCGCGTCGTCTAGACAATGGATATGTGTATATAAACCCTTACCATTGCGTGAGTATAACTTATAAAAAAGATCTAGTGATCGTTGGAAGAACTACCGCCTTCCCGGCTCATCAAGGGCTTTTCTTTGGTGTTGATATTGAAAAAAGACATGTTTCTGATCGTCTCTCTAAGCGTTTGCTCTCAGAGATAGTACGCCCCTATGATATGGCAGTTCTTTGCAGGCATGCCAGTCAAGCCAGTCAAGCCAGTCAAGGAGAACCACAGGCGTTGTATAACTTTCTAGGAGCTCTGGCTTTTTCTGGTAAAGAAGCTATCCACAAGGCTTTGGGACGTTATGGCATGGAAAAGTATGCCCTTCATTATGAGCTTTACTTTGTTAGATCTCACAAAACTCACCGCTATCGTCTTTATGAACAAGAATGGTTGTGTACTTTCAAATACAAGAATAAAGGTCATATCATATCTTCAAAGCTTCCTTTATACCTGTATCTAAAAGTATATCCCTTTAGCCAAGCAGGATCGTCTTATATCCTTAGCATTCTCTACCAGCATCACCACAAACACCCTTATGGGTTTTTAGGCAAGAAAAAATAGAAGATGTAGAAGCTGATGATCCTGAGATGAGGAACATCTTATATACAAGCAAGAAAGTGGCGGTAGGTTTATTTCTCATCATCCATAATATGAAACAAAAAAAGAACCTCTTCAGCTATGAAAACGAAGAGGTTCTTTTATGAGGTCTTATGAAGTCATTCAGGTCCGTATCACACAAAATCTTTTAACGTTTTTAAAGGACGAACTTTCACAAGCTTTCGTGCAGGCTTCGCTTTTACAGTCATAGGCTCTCCTGTAAAAGGATTGGTTGTCTTTTTTGATTTAGTAGCTTTTTTGTGTACCCTCGTCAATTTCAAAAGACCTAATAATGAAAACGCACCTGGGCCTTTTTTGCCCAAATCATAAGCAATCAGATCACTTAAAGCTGCAAAGACCGCCTTAACATCATTGCGTGACAGCGCTGTTGCTTCTGAGACAATGTTAACCACATTTGTTTTTGTGCGTACTTTCAAAGTCTTAGGTGCCACTTTACTGACGGCTACAGGTGTGTGTAAAACACTTGCTTTATTTTTAGCTGCGCTGGACTTCTTAGTAACCACACTCTTGGATACAGCAGATGTGGATTTTTTAGGTCGTCCTACTTTTCCTTTTCCAGCAGATTTTTTCTTAGCTTTTGCAGCACTTGTGGTTTGTTTCAAAGCTGCTTCTGTTTTTTTAGGTCGTCCTACTCTACGTTTGCCAGTAGGTGCTGCGCTTTCTGTTTTTTTAGGTCGTCCTACTCTACGTTTGCCAGTAGGTGCTGCGCTTTCTGTTTTTTTGGGTCGTCCCACTTTACGTTTGCCAGTAGGTGCTGCGCTTTCTGTTTTTTTAGGTCGTCCTACTCTACGTTTACCAGTAGGTGCTGCGCTTTCTGTTTTTTTAGGTCGTCCCACTTTACGCATGCTAGTAGGTGCTGCGCTTTCTGTTTTTCTAGGCCGTCCTACTCGTCTCTTTACACCTGAAGATAACCCACCAGCAGCTTTACTAGCCGATACCGGTCGAGGTGTTCTTCTGTTTACTCCTCTGCTTGCTCCCGCAGAACTTTCATTCTTCATTAGCATTGACAACCCTCCAAAACATATTTACACACCTGTTAGACTATACAATCGGCTTCTGTTTCATCAGTATCTTGTTATCATATTCTTAACATATCTTTAACACTAAAACTATCACATATTATATTTTCTTGTTATATTCTTATCGCATTTTTATCATATTTTTATACATATGGACTTTATGTTCATGTTTTTTTATTTCTTTACTTTTTTTATCCTGTTATCTTTTTAGATCGTTATAACTTCTATCTGTTAACTCTACCTGTTTTCTTATGATTTTTCTAGGCATCATTCACAATCCATCATCATTATATCGCACTTGTGGGTGTTATTTTACAAATACATGCTTATCTATGGTTTCATCATAGTACATATTTGTATGGAAAGCATCCTAGATATTCATGAATACAATGGGTGGTGGTTTTTTCAACTCTTTTTTTTCAGGTCCTTGAGGCAGGCTATGCGACACATTTTCTGGTAGGTTATTGCTGTGCGCTTTGTCCGCATCTCTATTTGTATATTTGTATCTATCTGTTTCTTTTTGCTGTCTCTCTTTGCAAACGTGGCTACATTTAGCGGACCGCAAAACATGAAATAATACTTATCCAATGTTTATAACACATATAGCAGATCTAGTTATCACGTTAAACGGATTATTTTGCTAATGCAAGCATAATGCAAAAGCATATCATTAACAACATGTTTATGAAGAGATATATTTGAGTCATCGAACAAAGCTCAAAAGTTTTAAAAATCCATGAACTATCTTAATGTATATGATGTGTTTGTGTCATAGTTAAAGTATTTTTTTCAATAAATTCAAATAGTTATATTATTTTTCCAGCTACTATTCGTTTCGTGGGTTAAGCGTTCTATTTCTGAGAACAAACATCAGCTAATGGGTATGTAGATCGCTTTTATTAAAATTAAGCTTTAGCAAATTTTGGCACAAACTCTATACCTTGAGATCATCTTAGAAATAATAAATGATACCCAATCGACTGCCTATGACAGGCCACTGAAAAGTAAAGTTCAAAGAGGGTGCTTCTTTTGGTTTGAGTAGTAAGTAAGGTTTATAGACTATTTTGCCCCAAATACCTGATATGACTAACGCCATAGATGCATCAAGATAGTACGCCCATTTTATCACCCATTTCATGTCTTGGGCAACAAAACCTACCGTTGTTCTCTTTGAACTGGTGGTGTTAGGGGCATTGCCTGAGGAGCTTATGCCTTTTTTTGTATAAGTAACATTCTTCAGTAGACGTAATGCATATTCTCCAAAAATCCAGATACTGTGAGATGTGCCAAGATGCAATGCAAGACCTCCAATAAAAGATG
>Ga0209022_1000069_pt1 | contig 130820 bp, 90 predicted proteins | sample PinacodermPK_FD_187300 | JGI IMG/M metagenome (GOLD analysis project Ga0209022, IMG submission 187300) | Host-associated microbial community of the marine sponge Aplysina aerophoba from Gulf of Piran - sponge pinacoderm, lysed by proteinase... | ecosystem: Host-associated > Porifera > Sponge >... | reverse complement strand
CGTCACCTTACTGACATTCCAAGAACTAATGTTTCCTTCAGCATATCCATAAAGCTCTGCACCTTTAAACATCTCACTCATATCAGTCACATTACTGACATCCCAGTCATTTAGGGACTTATCAAATATTGGAGCACCATTAAACATGCGACCCATATCGGTCACATTACTGACATCCCAGTCATTTAGGGACTTATTAAATGATCCAGCACCACTAAACATATCACTCATATTGGTCACATTACTGACATCCCATGAACCAATAGGACTATCGAAATTCGTAGCAGCTGCAAACATGCCACCCATATCGGTCACATTACTGACATCCCAGTCATTTAGGGACTTATTAAATAATGTAGCGCCACCAAACACATCACTCATATTGGTCACATTACTGACATCCCAAGAACCAATGGGTTGATTGAACCTTGTTGCACGATTAAACATCCCACTCATATCGGTCACCTTACTGACATCCCAAGAACCAATAGGTTGATTGAACCTTGTTGCACCTTTAAACATCCCACTCATATCGGTCACCTCACTAACATCCCAACCGCTGATGATAGCAGCACTCGAATTAGTAATTCCAAATTGTGTATCTCCAAACATGCCGCTCATATCCCTGACAAAACCGACATCCCAACCACTGATTCTTGGTACAAATGAAGACGTAGTAATGGAATGAAACATCTCCTTCATACTCCACACACTACTCACGTTCCAATCTCTAATTCCTTCTGCTCTGAAAATTTCAGCCCCCTTGAACATGCCGCTCATATTCCTGACATTACTGACATCCCAATTATTGAGATCTCGTACACCATTATTGATGCGACCAAAAGATGTAGCATCTTTGAACATATAGCTCATATTCCTGACATTACTGACATCCCATTTTTCACCGAAAGCTCCATTGAAAGCAGTTGCACCATCAAACATATGTTGCATAAAAGTTACATTACCCGTATCCCAATTAATATTTTGATGAAAAGAAGTTGCGTCTTTAAACATAAAACTCATATCGGTCACATTACTAGTTTTATCCCCCCAATTAAGAAGTTTATTGTAGTCACTTTCCCGGAACATACCGCTCATATCAGTCACCTTACTGACATCCCAAGAACTGATGTCTCCATTGAATTCCTGAGTATCTCTAAACATCTCTCTCATTTCCCTCACATTACTCACATCCCAAGAACCGATGTTTGTTCCTACGAAGGCGGTAGCACCCTCAAACATATCTTGCATATACCTGACATTACTAACATCCCAAGAACTGATATCTTGATTAAATCCACTAGCACCTTTAAACATTCCAGGCATAAGCGTCACATTACTCACATCCCATTTACTGATATCGTCATTAAATGTTGTGTTATCGTTAAACAAATTCCACATATTATCAACAAATGTGGTATTTACGTATTGAACGTTCCCACCACCTCTTACTTGACCTAGTAGTATTCCAGAATTAGCAATAAGATACTTTTGAGATGATTGATCGTTGGGATCAATTAGTACAAGCTGACCAATTAATGACCGAGCACAATCTCTTGCTTTTATGATTCCATCTTCTTCGTATAACGGGTCCGTCCCAGAAGGGCAAGCAGTGGTAGGTTGATTCGTAGTAGTAGTAGTGGTAGGTTGATTCGTAGTAGTAGTGGTAGGTTGATTCGTAGTAGTAGTGGTAGTGGTAGGTTGATTCGTTGTCGGTTGATTGGTTGGAGTTGTAGTAGTAGGCTGTGTATCGGTAGGTTGTGTACCAGTAGGCTGCGTATCGGTAGGTTGTGTACCAGTAGGCTGCGTATCGGTAGGTTGATTCCCCGTCGGATCATCATCCTGATTATCTTCACCGCCAGATGATTCTACCAAACTAAACAAAGCCTCTAATGAACAATTACCACCTACGTCAAAACGCACTTGCTCATTAGTTAAAACGATATCATCAGGACAACCAGAACCCGATGCACGCCAACGATCAAATGCATAACCATCATCCGGCTCAGCGGTAATGCTAACTTCCTGACCAAAACCTCTTTCCTCTTCATCACTATCCACACTACCTCCAGCGCCACCTTCAGCAGTAATGCTGTATAATACCTCAGTAAACTCCGCCTTGATCGAACAATCTCTTGTCACTATGAAAGAAATAGTTCTCTCATCGACATCAATGTCCGGAGAATCCTCTTCACCACAACTGAATACCCATTCCTCGAAAGCATAATGCTCATTGGCTGTAGCAGTAACCACTACCTCATCACCATGATCAACAGTCTCAGATGGGGTAATGGTTATTTCCCCATTCGCGTTCTCTTCTATCGTAATGGTTCGGGGTGCCTTGGAAAAGACCGCTTCCAAACTACAATTACCCGCAACCACAAACTCCGCTTCAACATCTGTAACATCTTCAAGCGTAGGACAATCATCACTTCTCCATTCACTAAATACATAACCCTCATCAGGCGTTGCTGTCAAAGAGATGGTCTCTCCATAGACTATACTAATACCCGTCTCCGAATCCTCATCGCTAACGCTTCCTCCCTCAAAAGATCTCGCTGTGATGGTATAAGATACCTTTTCAAACACCGCTTCTATCGTGCAATTAGATTCCACAGTAATCGTTAGACTTGATTCATCATCGCTTAAATCACCACAATCTCCAGACCAGCCCTTGAAGGCATAATGCTCGTTGGCAGTAGCAGTAACCTCCACTTCATCACCATATACTACACCCTCTGATGGACTAATGGTTATCTGTCCATTTTCGTTCTCTCCTGCCGATATCATACGAGGAGCTTTTTCAAACACTGCTTCCAAACTACAATTACCCGCAACCTCAAACACCGCTTTAACCTCTGTAGCATCTTCAAGGGCAGGACAATCATCACTTGTCCAAGCACTAAACCGATAACCCTTGTCAGGGGTCGCTGTCAAAGTAGATGTCTCTCCATAGACTATAGAGAATTCCTCATCAACCGGCTGGCCGTCTCGAATCACACTACCTCCCTCAGAAGATGTCGCTGTGATGGTATAGCTCACTTTCTCAAAAATCGCCTCTATCGTACAATCCGATACCAGAGTAATCGTTAGGCTCAATGCATCAGCACTAAACTCACCACAGCTTCCAGACCAACCCTTGAAGGCATAATGCTCATTGGCAGTAGCAGTAACCACTACCTCATCACCATGATCAACTGTTGCAGATGGAGTGATGCCTATTTCCCCGTTCTGATGCTCTTCTATGGTAATGGTACGAGGGGCTTTGGTAAATACCGCCTCTAAACTACAATTACCGGCAACTGTGAAGGTCACTTTGTTTTTGACCTCTATAAGGTCATCAGGACACTCACTACCTTCAGCTACAGTCCATCCGCTTAACTGATAGCCTTCTTCGGGTTCTGCCGTAAAAGACGCTACCTGTCCAAACTCTCTTGATAATTCCCCCTCTCCGACACTGCCTCCATCAGTTGAACCGGCGGTGATGCTATACTTGATCTTTTCAAACTCAGCTCCAATCTGACAATTCTTGGAAGCGGTGATGGTGATTTCTGTATTGTCTGAACCAAAACTACCACAATCGCCTGTCCATTGCTTCAACTGATAGTGCTCTTGGGCTGTGGCAGTAACGGTCACCGACTGACCACCATCTACACTTTGACTACCCGTTATCGAACCACCAACACCAGTAGATGTGGCGATGGTAAACTTAGCCAATACCGGCTGAATAGGTGCTGTGGGCGTATCTTCATCATTACAGGAAAATAACAGAAGTAGCCCTAATACGGAAATGAATAATGGAAATGGAAAGATTCTTAATCTCATCAGATAGTATATTTAATAGGTTTGTTGATGTTTATAATTGATTGTAATAGATGAAATCCCCTCAAAGCGGATAGGTGAAAAATCATAGGATCTAGTTACCCCCCCCCATATTGGAGTTTGAAAATTCGGGGAATAGAGGCTCCATTTCCTCCCTTGTAAAAAGGAAAAAAGAAAGTACAGAGCATACCCAATAGAGTGCTGCTTAAAAAAGTTTGCTTGAAGATTGGGGTGAATGACCCGTTCCCTACCCCAAAATAATGGGGGGGGGTAATTACATTAAAGAAGATACGGTCTATCGCCAATCTATTACAAGATAACAACCGGGTAGAATCAGAAAGTATATTTCTCAATTAAGTAATATTTTGCACCGCTATTGCGGGTGGCGCAAAGGTAAATAAATTTGTAAAAAAAAGAGAGTTTTGCACTAAATTTTTAGTAATAGCATTAGAATATGTAAATTAATCGAGTTTAGAAATTTATTTGACATTGACTAAAATACTTGTATAATTGAACTTATTGTTACATCTTGGCTGTCGCTATGCGTTTCACATCTTATCATTCCAAACAAATGAGTTTTTTAAACCACACCAAACCAGGAGTGCCTATTCATCAAGCCAATTTTTCAAACACATCAACACCATCATTGACTGGAAACCAATCGAAGAGTATCTAGTCAACCATTATAAGCCCGGTAAAAAGCAAAGAGGTCAAAAAGCCTATCATCCGATGATCCTATTTAAAATGCAGTTGATTTCGGTATGGTATGGTCTTTCAGATGTTCAAACAGAAAACTTGACTATGGATTGTATCAGTTTTTGTCAGTTTTGTGGCTTAGAATTAATGGACAGTGTTCCTGACCATAGCACCTTATCCCGATTTCGTTCAGAATTGACTAGAAAGAAGTTGTATCAACCCATCATGTTGATAGTCAAAGGCACAGCCATCATTGATGCATCCCTTACCTTGAGTCCTTTTTCTCCGAAGGGGAAGTTGGATCATCAAATGGCTGAGGATAGAAAAGAAGATACCCGTTCGGATACAGAAGTAATGGAAGAAGAGAAATATCACCAGAAGAAAGAAGAAGAAAGTCCCCATGCGGATCATGAAACTCGGTGGTTTAAAAACAGGTGCGTCACCTGGCAGCGTTTAAAGACCTACTTTGGCTACAAGAGACATATAGCGACTAACGATGATGGCTTGATACTTGGGGTTCATACCACTCCTGCCAATGAGCATGATAGTCAGGGGTTGGGGGATCTAATGGAAAAGGTTCCTGTAGATGAGCGTAAAGAGGTGATGGGGGTCAAAGGGTATAATACCATTTACACATTAAAGTTGCTCATAGAAAATTTAATGCCTAAGTTGTTTAGCCGTAGAATAAATACATAAACTTATTGAGCAATATAATGTTCGTTATGGTATAAGTCCAAGAAAAATGATCAATTGCTGGAAGAAATGGGCAGTAAGTCATTGATTATGGAAAAAGGATATAGACACAAGCCCTTGACAAAGGAACAGAAAAAGAGGAATAAAGAGATTAGTAAGAAACGCTGGAGAGTGGAACAGACTTTTGGTGGTTTACATCGGTGGTTTGGTTGTCATATCACTAGGCTGAAAGGCTTAGAGAAAGTTCATCATCAGCATATACTGGAGGCTATAGCATACAATTTAAAGCGTTCTCCGGGATTGGTGTGTCTGCTGGTGAAATAAGGTGTAAAAAAGACTGAAAATAAGCCTATTAGGGAGTGATATGGACATATATTTAGCGAAACATTATCAAAAAAAAGATGACTTAAGTACGAATTGAGCAATTACAAAGTAAAAAAAAGAACCCAAAAATTGGGTTAAGCCAGAAAACCCAATTATGCAAAGGTCTCCCTATTATTTAATTGAAAATAAAAAAGTTGTTTTAGTATTCAACAAGCCGGATGTGAAAACCAAATGTGTTTAATCCCGACTTTCAATCTTTTTTTGAGTAATGTGTATCACTTATATATTTGTATATCAGATATATAGACGATATATTTTGAATGTATTTTTGTGAAAAATGGGTCCATGTGACATGCTTATTTATCGCTATTTAATTGATTGTAACATATTTACATCATATTTTATAAATCTATGTCATATTACATCGAAGTCGTACCCAATAGAAAATACCGACCAACCACGATCCTCCGTAAAGCCTTGAGAGAAGGAAAGAAAGTCAAAAGAAAAACCATAGCCAATTTGATCGACTTTCACCACCCTCTGTTATAGAAGGCTTTAAAGTAGCTATCAAAGGGGGGTAATCTATAAGGATCTTTCCAAATCCTTTCCCATCAAAAGATCTTTACCTCATGGGCATATAGCTTGTATTTTGGGATTGATCAAAAAACTGAAGTTTGATCGACTTCTTTACAGAAAATCTACCCCAATGCTACACCTCGCTCTGGGAACTTTGCTATTGAATGAGGTAAGTCCACCAAGAGATGATGACCGAATGATTCATGTAATGTCTCAGGCAACGGAGAGGGCATTAAACCTTATTGGTATGGATCAAAAAAAGATGATTCCAGTAAAGTAACAGTTGGAAATGGTACTTTTTTCAGGCCTGGTAGGGTTTCTGGCTATATTTCGGGGCGAAAGTCAGGTATAATGGAAAAGGTTGTTGTAGATGAGTATAAGCAGATATTGGGTAAAAGAGTACGAGAATCAAAAATGGACAATTGATGGGAAATGGATAGCCAATTACTGATTATGGAAAAGAGACATGGATATAAACCTTTGACAAAGGAGCAGAAAAAGGTGAATAAACAGATTAGTAAGATATGCCGGAGAATAGAATAGACCATTGGTGGTCTGTATTATAGGTATGGCTATCAGGAAAACAAATTAAAGAGGTTGGGAATCGTTCATCGTAAGCATATTTGGAAATTATAGCATAATCTGAGATAATCTTTAAGACTAGAATACGCAATGGTGAATTAAAAGTGAAATAGACTAAAATTAAGCCTATTAAGGAGAAAGATTAACCACTATATAACTAAAATTGAACAAGAAAAAGCCCGGAATGTTCCAATAATTGCAGTTTAAAAAGCCAATCATGGGAAAGTCTCACAGTGTACCGAAAACCCCCCGTTAGCAAAAAATACGAACCCCTTTTATCCTAATCTAAACAACAAACCAATCACCTAGTCAGGGTCGTATACCCTTACATAATCAACAATCATCTCCTGTGGAAATTCTACATCCTCACCCACAGGCCCTCCAAAAGTTCCTCCAACTGCATTGTTTAGAATGATGAACATGGGTTTATTAAAAGGATAATTTTCATTGCTTTTATTCGTAGGTGAGTATTTATAGGTTAGCTTATCATCAAAGTAAAAATCTATAGACTGAGATGTCCAATTGACTGCATATACGTGAAATCTTCCCTCTAAGTTTTGGTCTTTTGTCGATTTTGAACTTGCTTCACCCCCATTTCCACTTGGAGTATGAATCGCATTTTGAAAAATTCCAGGAGCTCTGCCAGCATATTCCATGATATCAATCTCACCACAAGCAGGCCATCCCACCTCTTCAATATTAGCCCCAAGTAACCAAAACGCAGGCCACATACCTTCTCCTTCTGGTAATTTAATCCTGGCCTCTATACGTCCATATTGAAATTCTTGTAATCCTTGTGTTTTGATTCGAGTTGAAGTATATCTCCGAGGTCCACTAGATATTGTTTCAATAACCAGCATACCATCTTTTACTGAATGGTTAGCCCTAGTATAATTCTGAAGTTCTTGGTTACCCCAACCACCTCGACCTAAATCAAAAGTCCAATTATCTAAATTAAGATCACTTCCTTCAAAATTATCTTCCCATCTCAATTTGGATTCTTCAACTGGTGTCTCGGTTACTGCTGGGGCTGGAGTTTCCGGAGGGAGTATAGGTTTATCAAAGCCACCAGAAGAACAACCCAGAACAACAAACAACAGAAATGTAGAAAATATAATCTTCAAATTATACAAATTAAATCCGAAATTACCTAATCCTTTTCTATTCATTCAATGATACCAATATATTTCAATATGAAGATAATTAATCAAAACCTTTGGTTTTGTAGTCCAATTTAAGCGTTCAATACAAATTTCTCCTAATATCTACGGAAAATACACTGAACTTTGTGTGAGTATTATAGAATTATGCCCCCTTAGATAAGCTTATACGGAGTTTGAAATTTGACCGATTGCAGATGTCTGACGTTTAACTAGCAAATCGGACGAAACTGCAAATTCTTGGTCATCTTTCAAGGAATAAGAAATCTGAACCGCAATTCCCATATAAAATTTACACAACCTATTTAGTAATGTGCGTATTATCATCAAGGGTGCAGGGATTTGTTCATGAAAACGAAAGTGCTTCATAATTGGTCTCTTAAAATGCTTTGATTCTAGTCAATATTATTATTGACAGGAGGTTTTATACCCTTTTTGTATTCACCCCAAACACGAAAAAGGAGAATTAATGAAGCCAACGCAATACCCAACATAACGAAAAAGTAGTTATAGTTTTGATAAAGTAAAAACCCAGTTCCAAATAAAATGCTATAAATTGATACAGAACCTAAAAGCATACAAAGAATTCCATTTGGAATGTCGTTCTTCCTTCGTCTCTCACGAGGTATATCCTTTATAACAGGCCCCCAGCCAATAGGTGAAGGTTGTATCAGATTATAAAAACTTCTTAGAGTCGATTCGTTTTCTGGTCTTGTGACTAACGTCACCAAAACCCAACAAATGGTGGTGATACCTACGCCAAGTAGTAGTTCAGTAGTTGAATCAATTGGAGTAAACCCTATCCAATCATGTACTAGTTTGAAATAAAGCGCAACTATAAATGAAACGACCATGGCGGTGATCTCACTATATATATTGATCCTATACCAGAACCATCTTAAAATAAAAAGCAATCCTGTACCTGCTCCTATTTGCAACAAGATCTCAAAAGCTTGCAAAGCGTTACTAAGCTTGAGTGCTAAGACACCTGACAAAAACATGAGTAGCACAGTAGTCAATCTGCCTATTGAAACCAATTTTTTTTGACTTGCCCTATAATCTATAAACCGCTTATAAAAATCATGAACTATATATGAAGATCCCCAGTTCAAGTGAGAAGAAATAGTCGACATAAATGCTGCAACTAAACTAGCGACCATGAGTCCCAATAAACCGGATGGAAGATAACTAAGCATTGCTGGGTAGGCCAAATCATCATCGATTACATCGGATTCAATCTGCGGAAATGCGAGCTGCAGACTTTCAAGATTTGGGAATATAATAATTGAGGCTAAAGCAATTAAAATCCATGGCCAGGGGCGAATTGCATAGTGCATAAAATTGAATAACAACGTGGCCCAGACGGCATTTTTTTCATCTTTAGCAGATAACATTCTCTGGGATATGTAACCACCTCCCCCAGGTTCGGCTCCAGGATACCAGACACTCCACCACTGAACAGCAATGGGAATTAAAAAGAGGGTAATAAAAAGATTCGGATTTGTTGAATTGGAAGGCAACAAAGATAATTTTGGGACTATATCTGTATGACTCAATAAATTTTTCAGTCCCCCAACTTCAGGTAATTTTAAAATGAAAATACAAGCAGCAATAGTAGCGCCCATAGCCAACAAGAACTGAAAAAAATCGGTGATGATGACACCTTTCAAACCTCCCAGGGAACTATAGACCACTGTGATTATTGAGGCTATAAAAAGTGTTTGAAAAGGAGTTAACCCCAACAAGACTGCTCCTATTTTAATGGCTGCCAGACAGACTGATGCCATCACAACAATATTGAACAAAAGGCCTAAGTATAAAGCCCTAAACCCACGAAGAAAAGCAGCTCCTTTACCGCCATATCGGATTTCATAAAACTCAAGGTCCGTGAGAATACCTGAACGCCGCCATAATTTAGCATAAAGAAATACCGTGAGCATTCCAGTCAACAAAAAAGCCCACCAAACCCAATTCCCCGAAACTCCATTTTTTCTAACTATGTCAGTAACAAGATTGGGGGTATCTGACGAAAAAGTTGTGGCAACCATAGAAATCCCCAAAAGCCACCAAGGCATATTTCTACCAGAGAGAAAAAATTCACTAAGACTTTTGCCTGCAGTTTTGGAAGAGTAAATGCCAATTCCTAAAGAAACTATAAAAAACAAGCCTACAATTATCCAATCAATTCTTTCTAGATGCATAACTAAATTTTTTTGAAAGATAAGTTATTAAAACCTATCAAGCTATAAGAACCCTCAAAATCTTAATTGACTCTTGTACAATTTAGTCAAATAGGTCAATCAGAGACATGATTGTTACAGAAACTCTTTTCCAGCAGACTTCACCAGAAGAATTCATGTTATATTGTCCCAGGCCAACTTATACCATTTACAGATTTTTTCAATCCATAAAGATCATTTGGCAGTGGGCTTTATATTTTTATCAAGGAAAATGTGTTGTTTTAACCACAATGTATAGTCCAACAGATTGTGGATGCATTACATATCTTTGGTTAATCTAGGTCAGATATAATACAAAATTGATATTGGAGTAAATAAAATTCAACCAATTGTGTACATTTGACCATAAACAATAGAAATGATCAGCAAAAAATTCTTAGGGACTCTTTTAATTGTCCTATTTACTTTAAACGCTTTTTCACAAAAAACTAAGGATTTAAAGTCAGCAGTAATCCAGGATATCGAAGATCAAAAGGAAAACTTGATTGATATATCTGACAAGATTTGGGAAGCTGCAGAGGTAGCCTTTCGAGAAACAATTTCTTCGGAGACTTTGATTGAATATGCCAAAGAAAACGGATTTAGCGTTCAGCAGGGAGTTGCTGATACCCCCACAGCCTTTGTCGCAACCTATGGCTCTGGAAGTCCGGTCATCGGCATACTAGGAGAATTTGATGCCCTACCTGGAATTTCCCAGAAACCCGTCCCCTATAAAGACCCTCTTATTGAGGGAGGGTCAGGTCATGGATGTGGACATAATATTTTTGGCACAGCTTCTTTGGGAGCAGCAATTGCGCTTAAAAACCTCATTGAGGAAGGTAAACTAGAAGGAACAATCAAATTTTTCGGCACACCTGCTGAAGAAAAGTTTTTTGGAAAACTATGGATGGTTCGTGCCGGCGTATTTGACGATTTAGATGTTTGCCTAGACTGGCATCCAAGTGCAACAACAGGAGCCGATGCCCAAAGCTCTTTGGCACTAGTAGATTTTTTGGTTGAATTTTATGGTCAATCAGCCCATGCTTCCTCCGATCCGTGGAACGGACGATCGGCTTCTGATGCGCTCGAGCTTTATACCCATGGCATCAATGCCCTGAGAGAACATGTAAAGCCCACTGTTCGAATTCATTACCACATACAAGATGCAGGGAAAGTAGTCAATGTTGTTCCAGATTATTCACGCATCTGGGTCCGAGTGAGAGATAGCAAGCGAGACGGTATGACAGAAGTATACGAGAGAGTGAAAGCTATGGCAGAGGGAGCAGCTATATTGGCTAATGTCGAATATAAGGCTAGCCTAATCTCAGGAATACATGAAATACTACCTAATGTTGCAGGAGGGAAGGCTATGTATAAAAATTTACAAACTCTAGGCGAAATTGAATACACGGACGATGAGATTGCATTTGCCCACAAAATTCAAGAAGCAACGGAAAAACCATTACTAGGAATTGACGGCAGTATTCAACCTTGGGAAGATCCAAGAGAGCATCCCGGAGGGGGTTCAACTGATGTGGGTGATGTAAGTTTTGTTGTACCCGTAGTTAGAATGCGTGCAACCATAGCACCGATAGGAACACCATGGCATTCCTGGGCTGTTGTTGCTAGCGGAGCTACTTCAATAGGTCACAAAGGTCTTGTTTATGCTTCCAAAGCACTAGCTATGACCGGAGTGGATTTATTTACCAATGAATCGCTGATTAGGAAAATAAAGAAGGAGTTCAAAAACCGCAAAGGAGATTATGTATACAAGGGGCTTTTACCAGAAGGTCCTCCACCTTTGGATTATCCAGATTAATGCTTTAAAAACGCACCCATTTTCGTTCTCGCATCTCTTTGAGCACCCTGTTAGATAAATAAAGTACCGCAAGCATATTGGGTATACACATCAAGGCAAATGATAAATCAATCAGTCCAACTACTACCTCAACAGCGACTATAGAGGATATGATAATACTGAGGATATAAAAGTAATTATACAAAAAACCCCATTTCTGATTTGTGAGAAAACCAAGACATTTCACTCCATAATACGAATATGTCAATAGAGTGGAGACTCCAAAAATCAATACCATAAACAATAACAATTCATCTCCAAAACCGAAAAACATTCTTCGGAAAGCTTCAAGAGTTAGGGTAATACCATTTAGATTTTCTATGAGATAGGCTTTACTGATAATGACCACTAACCCGGTTATAGTACATACCAATATAGTATCAAATAGGGGACCTAGCATAGCCACAAGACCTTCATCTGTCCCTTTCTTTGTTTGTGATTGTCCGTGATACATCGGTGCATTTCCTACTCCAGACTCATTTGAAAAAACAGCCCTTCGTATACCCAACAAAATCAAACCCCAAAAGCCTCCGGTGATGACAGTTTGGGTATCAAAGGCTTGGCTGAAAATGAGTCCAAATGAAGGCAAGATTTGAGTACTATTAGTCACCAGAATATATCCGCCCAACAAAAAATAAATTCCCACCATTGCTGGAACTAATGATGAAGTTACTTGTACTATTTTTTTTAGACCTCCGAAAATCACTGCTCCGCTAATGATACAGAAAATAACCCCAAAAATCAATTTCCAATAAAATTCTCCAATTTCAAAATACCTATCGGGACTAACTACATTGATAATTGAAGCAGTCAGTTGATTAGCCGTAAATGCAGGAAGCACCCCAAATAATCCGGCAATTGAAAACCATATAGCCATAATCCGTCCGTATCGCTTTATACCCATACGCATATAATACATTGGACCACCTAAATACTGATATTTATTGTCTTTAGTTCTTAGTTGTACCGATAGTGAGCAAGAATAAAATTTGATTACCATTCCGATGATTGCAGTTATCCACATCCAAACCAATACACCCGGTCCGCCCATGTTGATGGCAATTGCGACACCAGAAATATTTCCAAGACCAACAGTTGCCGCTAATACTGCTGAAAGTACTTTGAATCTAGAAATCCCTTGATTATCATCTTTAGTGACAAGTAATTTAAATCCCCTCGAAATTTTTCCAAGAGGGACTAACCTTGAGTGAAACACTAAATAAAAACCTCCGCCCACAATAAGCAGAAGCATCACCCATTCAAATGGTCTGATTAAGGCATCTATAATTAGCTGGAAAAAGTCGAGAATCTCGTTAAACAAAATCAATTATTCTTTGACAACCAAATAAGTAGCCTTCACTCCGGTTGCCATATACCAACGATCGTTCCCAACTAAATAACCTTTGTCATTGAACACCTTAATTTCGGCTGTGTTAGGGCCAGAAGAACCTTGATTCAGTGCAAGAAAATCTAATTTATTGAATCCTGGGGCCAAATTAACCTGTAGAATTGAATAACGTTCGTGTAATAGGATTTGAGGGAAGACTTCAATTTCATTGACAAATACTCGGATTAAATCCCCATCAGGGTATTCATGGTCTCTCAATGCTATCTGAACAAAATTCCCATTATCTCTAATATCGCCAAGAAAAACATCTACCCGACTCATCAAAGATTTATCTTCATTTTTATTTGAACCGCTATTACTATTGAGTTTCCTGAGGTACCTTTCTCCCGGGTTGATAAAATTTTCTTTGTTGGTCATATTCCAACTATCATTAGAAGATATTTCATTGGCTTTGGCCTGAAATGGATTTGCCATTTGACTAGTTAAGAATGACCGATTTGTTTTTGGTAAGAGACTGCCAGATTTGTTTTCTTGATTGTCAGAGTTTAAAAAGTTTATAGTACTTGGGCTATCAGTTGGTGTCTGAGCAAAAGAAAAGAATCCGACAACTATGACTAAAAAACTCTGAATCAAAAATTGTATCAGCTGACTTCTCATCTATTACAAAAATAATCAAATACTTGGCATTGTATTACCCTCAATACAGTTTGATTTGTCAATGATAATACAACTCTGAGAAGTCCAAAGAAAACAAATGGTATATTTATCCAACACAACAACTCATTTTTAATGTCAATTTCAAATTACGATTCTTATTTTTGGAGTCATAGAATTCGAGATTTGCGTTTTTTAATTGCTGCCCCAAAAGAGCCCATGCAGAAATGGATTAAATCCTTTCGCAGACTGGCGCCCCAGATTCCTTTGGATATTGGAACCGAATCACCACATCCCGACCAAGTGGTTTGTATTTTGATTTGGGGGGATCAAGGCGATATTTTTTCAAAATTCAAAAACCTAAAACTCATTTATTCGATGGGTGCTGGTGCTGACCATATTGTATGGAACAAATCTCTACCCTCTCACATACCTGTTTGTAGGATAGTAGATCCTCAGATGGCTTTTTCGATGAGCAACTACATCATCACTGCAGTTTTGAATTACCATCGAAATTGGTATCATTTTATCCGGCATCAAAAGGAAAAGGAGTGGATGCAATATGATTATCCAGAAATTCCTCTTCGGATTGGCGTAATGGGTATTGGTCATCTGGGTATGGATGCGGCAAAAAAGCTTCAGTACTTAGGACATCATGTAATAGGCTATAGTATTTCCAAGAAAAAAGCCAATTTTCCTACTTATTATGAAGACCAATTGGACGAATTCTTGGGTCAAATCAATGTTTTGGTTTGTACAGTACCATTAACCAAAACAACTAAAGGGTTATTGTCCTTGAAATTATTCAGTAAACTGAAAGAACCCACATATCTAATCAATGTTGCTCGGGGTAAAATTCATATTGAAAAAGATATTCTTACGGCAATAGAAAAAGGAATATTGACTGGAGTTTGTTTGGATGTATTTGAAGTTGAGCCTCTACCCAAAGAAAGCCCAATTTGGGAACATCCCAAGATTATGATTACCCCACATAATGCAAGCTTTTCATTTCCAGTTCAGGGTGTTGAACAGGTTATAGAAAACTTTAGAAGGGTACAATCTGGCGAACCACTTTTGCATCAAGTCCATCTGGATCGAATGTACTGACACCAAAATATTCGCTCATTTTTCATAAGCATTTGATTTGTTTCAACCTATATAAGTATAGGATATTTGACCGTCCGAAGCGAATATCAAATCCACAACAAAGTTGTTAGAGCCTGAAATTTTGATGGGAAAATCACATATTTCACTATATTAGGTTTTTCTTTATTGTAAAAAAGTTGGATACTAAGAAAATCTCAAAGCTATCATACGAAATCAAAAATGGTTCTGAGAAAGATTTCAAAACTTTTTTTGAGATATCTCATGCAATGGTTTTTAGTGTTTGCAAAAAGATGGGGCTTTCAAATGAAAATGTAGAGGAAGTGGTGCAAGACACATATATTCAATTTTGGAAGCAACGTGATTCCATAGATGAAAACAAAGGAGTTATGGGGTTATTAAAGGTCATTGCCAAAAGACTGGTAATCAAGAAAATAAATTCTAAGGAAAGGCTATTGGAGTTAAAGGACAATATCGTTAATCTAAATAAACACCGCTCCGTTGAGACACCTAAACTGATAAATCGCAATTTACTCTCCAAGAATATAGAAAAATTGCCCTCAGTCCAGAAACAGATTGTCAACCTTTTTTATATGGAAGGATTGACCACATTGGAAATAGCAAAATATCTTGGAGTAACCGGCAGGACCGTTGAGAATAATTTATATAGAGCAAGGAAAAATTTGAAAGTAATTTTCAATAATGAAAATCTGACAAAAAGTTCATTTTATGATTTTATTGATGAGTAGTTTGGGTACAAAGAAGTAATGTCTAGTTAAAGTAGGTTTAATGCTAATGAAATCGGATAAGAAGATATCCTTAGGTAGAAAATTCGACCGGCTTTGGAATGAAGCGAAGGTAGATTCCGTGCCAAAAAAAACATCGGAGAAAATCTACAACGGCATCTCAGGAGAATTAAATTTCAATGGATCTCAGAAAATTATGAAACGAGGCTTGACTACTTTGTTAAAGTATGCTGCAGTATTGATGATAGGGATATCCTTGATTGGCTACTATTTTTTCTCGCAAAAGAATACCTGGGATTCTTCTGTGGTGGAAAACAAACTAATCGAATTCAAGACTATGTCTGAGAGACAATCAGTACGACTAGAAGATAACTCCGTAATAAATCTTTTAAGCAATAGTTCTATTTCTTACCCAGAAAAGTTCAACGATAGCATTAGAGAGGTTTTTTTAAATGGTTCTGCGATGTTCGAAATAGCCGAAAGTAGAGAAAAGCCATTCATCGTTCATCAAGGTAGATTGATTACCCAGGTTCTAGGAACCACCTTCGCTATAATAAATGATTCCTTATCCAATATAATCAAGGTTTATCTACATACTGGTAAGATTACGGTATACAATGAATCTCGTTCTTTCGAAAAAGTTCTTTTTCCGGGGGATTCCCTTTTCTATAATAGGTTGGATGATAGAGAAGTTATTGAAAAACTTGAGATGGACAATAAGGTGTATATCAAAGACGCATCAACCGCTATAAATGACAAAATGTCTATCACGTTTGTAAATGTAAAAATTAAAGATGCATATCAAGAAATTCAGAATAAAACTGGAATACATATCGACTATTCTGACATTGGAATCGGTGGTGATATATTTATAACCTTGGATTATAAGGACAAAACCATTGATAAAATCCTAAAAGATCTTAATTCATTTAGTGGTTATTCATATACCATAAAAGACAATTCAGTAGTAATCAAAAGGTAATCCTAGTGAGTAATCGTTTTTTTAACATTTTACAAAAGTGTGAGTAGTTTTCTTCATTTAAGTCAATTATAAGTTATGTGATGAAATCAATTTTTGAAATAATAATGGGAAAAAAGTTGGATGTAGACCTCATGGATTTAAGACATATAGTGCAAAAGAATCACAGAAGTCTCTGATATAGTGTGTCTGAAGGATTTCGCTGAGTATAATTCTTGTTACGAAGGAGCTAAGGAAACTCCACCAGCTATAGCAGGTTGAAAATCAAGAATCTTACCAAAAACACTATGGGAACTATAGATAAATTGAACAATAAAATAATGCAAAAGAGTGATTTGAACAAGGTGAAATTGGATGCAGGGTGGTCTGAACTAGAAAGATATCTCCCCCTAACAAGGTCTGGGTATGCAAATTAGACTCCAAGCAAACCTCTAGTTTTTGAGGTATAATGTTGGCACCCGGCTTTATGAGTAAAGATGAAGGAAATTCACCATCTTAATTTGTTTGAGTTTCGCTTATTCAAAAGCAAAATGCAGATATTGAAACATCGTATAAATATATAGGCCTTTGACTATGGATAATTGATTGTGGTTGGCTGAAACATCTAACTCTTTGAGGTTGGAAAGAAGGATTTAAAACTCAAGCCGAATCTATACTTGTTCATGTATCATCTAAATGGGAGATAAGGGTAAAAGTTCATGGAGAGGGTAAGAGAACCTATGCCGCAGACAGATGTTCATTACTTTAGTACAGACTATTAAACATATTTACTACAGAAAGTAATTTTATTTGTTGTGTATATATTTTACCACAAAAAGCACTATAATGCCAAATTAGAAAAGAAATAGTTCGAAGATGCTCAAGCTCCATTCTGCATTGCCATTCTCCGATAGTAATGCCTTTACAATTCAAGAAAATATAACAGATATTGGTATCGTTGCCAGCCAAGGTTTTTCCATTGAGACTCTTTGGAAGGGCATTTTGGGAATGGGTATGCTGATTCTTCTGGCATTCCTTTTTAGTAATGATAGAAAATCTATCAATTGGAAAACAGTGTGTATTGGACTATCCATACAATTACTTATCGCAATTGGAGTCTTAAAGGTTCCCTTTGTCAGAGCAATATTCGATAGCATTGGAAAGATCTTTGTCAGTATTCTTGATTTCGCAAGGGCTGGAAGCAAATTTTTATTTGAGGGACTAGTTGCAAATATGGAAACTTTCGGATTCATTTTTGCTTTTCAGGTATTGCCTACCATAATCTTCTTTTCCGCCATAACCTCTGTCTTGTTCTATTTTGGTGTGATACAAAAGGTGGTCAAGGGTTTAGCATGGTTATTGACTAGATTATTGAATATTTCTGGAGCAGAAAGCTTAAGTGTTGTTGGCAATATTTTTTTGGGTCAGACCGATGCACCTTTACTTATAAAGGCATATTTGGAAAAAATGAATAGGTCTGAAATACTTCTAGTCATGATAGGCGGCATGGCAACCGTTTCAGGAGCTGTATTGGCCGCCTATATCGGTTTCCTTGGAGGTGATGATTCTTTACTACGCTTGTTTTTTGCAAAGCATTTGCTAGCGGCATCCGTAATGGCTGCACCAGGTGCGATTGTAATATCTAAAATACTATATCCACAATCAGAAGCAATACGAACAGATGTAAGGGTATCCTCTCAAAAAATCGGAACCAATGCTTTTGATGCAATAGCGAATGGAACTACAGAGGGATTAAAATTAGCCGTCAATATCGGTGCAATGCTTCTGGTATTCATTGCCTTTATTGCTTTAATAAATGGAGTTCTTGAATGGATTGGAGAGATTACCAACTTAAATGATTGGATGGTCGTAAATACCTTTTACCCCAAGTTGTCATTAGAAGCGATTTTAGGTTATGTCTTTGCTCCCTTAATGTGGCTTATTGGTGTTGCCAAAGAGGATATGATGATCATGGGACAGCTGTTGGGGATCAAACTCGCAGCCAGTGAATTTGTTGGCTATATACAGCTTGCTGATTTAAAGGATCCGGCCAGCATGGTTCATTTCATGTACAATAAATCAATTATTATGGCCACCTATATGTTATGTGGATTTGCCAATTTCGCTTCAATAGGCATTCAAATTGGTGGTATTGGCTCGCTCGCACCTAGTCAAAGAAAAACACTATCGAAGTTCGGTTTAAAAGCATTGATTGGCGGTACTCTTGCTTCGTTGCTATCGGCTACCCTTGCCGGAATGATTATCGGATAACTCTACATTTAAAACCGGACAAAGGAAGGTAGTGTTCATTGTTATAGATGCTATAGAAATAGGATCTTTACCTGTCACTCCCATTTACAATGACTTGTTTATCAATACAGTAGAAAAGATAGCGAAAAGTGTTCCCGAATTCAAACTTCCTAATTTAGCCCAACTTGGATAGGGAATATTAATCCTAAAATAAACTATGATCCTAGTGAAAAACCATTAGGTAGCTTGGGAATCTATTATTCAAGTGAAATATCCCCCGACAGCTTATAATCCTCCATGTCCAATTTGTCATAAGACACTTTCCAAGTACTTTTTATTGAGATTTGTGAGTAGTTTAAGTTTTTGGTTGCAATTACAATATATACAACTAATAAAACTACTCGAAAATGACAAAAATTATTTACCCACTTTTTTTATTGTTTTTCCTTTGTTCAGCCTTTACGGTTGCTCAGGGGGTGACAAGTGGTTCTATATCTGGAACAGTAAAAAGTAATACTTCGGAAGACATATTTGGTGCAAATGTAGTTGCCGAGCATACTCCATCGGGAACAAAGTACGGTACAATTACCGATGAAAAAGGAAATTTTCGTTTCCCAAGTGTACGTATCGGGGGTCCCTATACATTGACATTGACTTATTCAGGGTTTAAAGAAACTATTATTGAGGATATAACTATCTCACTTGGCGAAACTTATAGATTGGATGCAACCATGTACGAGGAAAGGACGAGGTTGGATGAAGTTGTTGTGGAAATAAATCGAAGCTCCATAATAAATAGTAGTTCTACCGGAGCCACTTCCAAATTTAATGAGCAAAAAATCAATGTTCTGCCAAATTTGGATCGTTCTACAGAGGGTTTTATTAGACTTACTCCCCAAGCGGGATCCAATGGATTTCTTGGGCAGTCCAACAAACAAAATTTTGTTACTATTGATGGGGCTTCCTTTAACAATGCATTTGGTTTAGGTGGTGCTTACTTATTGCCTGGAGGAAATACCAATGCCCAACCTATCAGCATTGAAGCGATTCAACAAGTCCAGGTTAGCCTTTCGCCATTCGATGTTCGTCAGGCTGGATTTACCGGAACAGGGATAAATACTGTGACTAAAAGTGGAGAAAATGAGTTTCACGGTTCGGCTTACACTTTCTTTAGGAACGAAAGTTTAACAGGAATAAAGGTTGAGGATGAAGAAATTGAAAGGACAGATTTGTCAAATACGGTTACAGGAGTTACACTTGGTGGGCCAATCATCAGGGATAAACTATTTTTCTTTGCAAATTATGAGATAGCTAGAAATAGTTCTCCGGTTTTCAGTACTGTCGCTGGAAGAAGCAGTTTAGCCGGCGATAATATATCGTCAGTACAAGCAAGTACACTTGATGCACTGAGCGGATATGTAAAGAATCAATACGAATATGACCCGGGAAGATATGAAGGATACGACAGAGAAACCGATTCAGATAAATTTCTTGTAAAACTCAATTGGAATATTAATGATAAGAACAAAGCAACGGTACGTTATTCTCAGTTAAAATCTTCATTGTCGCATGTGGATGCCAGCTTTAATTCGACTCAAGTTGCTTTTGAAAATTTTGGCTGGACAAGAAATCTGGATACCTATTCCATTGTTGGCGAATTGAATAGTACACTGGGGGACAATGCAATCAATAGATTTTTTATTTCGTACAACTCGTTGCCCGAATTTAGGGAGCCACAAGGTGGTCAGGTTACACCTTTTACCATGATTAATGATAATGGTCTGAGATTTACCTTGGGCTCGCATCCTGCGGCCTTTGGAAACCGGGTTGAACAGAAGTTTTTGCAAATCCAAAACGATTTCATCTGGTTCAAGAATAATAATAAATTCACAGCGGGGGTCAGTTATGAGTATATGAATTTTACAAATGAATTTACCTTGTTCAACAATGGCTTTTACATCTTCAACTCTTTAGATTCATTTTACAACAGCTCTCCTACAGGAACCACCACTCCAATCGGGAGGAGTACAGGAGTTGGATACCCAGCCCTTTTTCAATACCGATACCCTTTGGATGACAACAGAATTGCAACCTTTACTAATCCAAAATTTTCACAATTGGGCTTTTATGTACAGGACGAGATTGATTTAAGCGATCATTTTAAATTGACCGCGGGTCTTCGTTTCGATGTTACATCGTTCATAAATAGCCCTATAGAAAACCCGACTGTAGGAGCATTATCTTTTCAGGATGCAACTGGTGGCTCCGAGAGTTTTAGCACATCAGAGCTGCCAGATTCAAGGTTTTTGGTTTCACCAAGAGTGGGGTTTAATTATAGACTCCTAGATAGAAGACTACAGTTACGAGGGGGAACAGGAATATTTACAGGTCGAATTCCTTTTGTTTTCATTGAAAAACAGTTTTCACAAAACGGTCTAGTGGAGGGAGAGATAATTGAAGCTAATTTTGATGGTTCCAATACTAATATTCAGAACTTTCCATATGTTATCGACGTAGCTTCATATAGGCCAAAGGGCTCGGATCCTATTCCCAACTTTACTTTGGCTTTGGTTAATCCCGACTTCAAAATGCCTCAGGTATGGCGTACTGATATTGGTGTGGATTACAAAATGTCAGGCAATATTATTGCTTCCACAGAGTTTATTTATAGCAAGGATATGAATGCAGCATACTACCGAAATGCAAATTTGGACCATATAGGTACAAATACTGGACCAAACGGACAATTTGTATTCTCCGATAATCGTATTAATGATAACATAACTGGTGCATATGTATTGGACAATACCAATAAAGGGTTCGCATATTCGATAACCGGTAAGTTGGAAAAAGATTTTTCTAACCATTGGTCTGCATCTATCGCCTATAGTTACAACAAAGCTAAAAATGTAAATGATTTAAATAGCTCGTTACCAGATAGGGCATATGATAGAAGTCCCGTTGTAGGAAATGGAGATTTAGAAGTTTTGAGCAATAGCTTATACGGACCAAAACACAACATTATAGGTTCCCTCGCTTATGTTGCGGATTGGGCCGAATGGACTTCCTCAACATTTTCGTTCTTCTTCAAAGGTGCAAAAGATGCTAGATTTTCGTATGTATATGCAGGTAGTGATGTAAATGGCGATGGAAGCAACCGAAACGATCTTATTTTTGTTCCATCCAATGCCGATGATATCAATCTGGTTCAGAATGGAGACCTCACCCCGGAACAACAATGGAAGGTACTCAACAGTTTTATAGAAAGTTCAGACTATCTGAGATCAAGAAGAGGACAGTTTGCTGAAAGAAACCGATTAGAGGTGCCATCATATTTTCAATTGGACTTTAAACTTTTGCAAGATTTCAACATCAACATCAAGGAGGAAAAGCACAACCTACAATTGAGTTGTGATGTATTTAATCTTACGAATTTGTTGAATAGCGATTGGGGCATTATTCAGACCCCGAGAACCACGAATCCAATACAGGCTACTTCAGCGACTGAATTTATCGTTAATCCAGATATTTTGAGTCAATCAGAATTTGTGAATATTACTTCAGAAATATCCAGATGGAGAATGCAATTGGGGTTAAAATACAGTTTTTAGAAAGCTAATACTCCTATAATTGGTACTAATTTAGTTGAAAAAGTGGAGAGATCCCATTTCTACTACCCCTTTTAATTCTTACAAATGATATTAGAATCAGAACTTATCTTAAATCCAGACGGTAGTATTTACCATCTACATCTTAAGCCCGGACAGGTAGCGGATACGGTTATTTTAGTTGGCGACCCCGGGCGAGTAACCGTAATTGAATCCTATTTATCCGATGTTGAGTATAAAGTTGTCAATAGGGAATACATCAGTATTACAGGCACTTATAATGGCAAAAGAATCACCGTGGTTTCTACTGGTGTGGGTGTCGGAAATATAGATATTGTGATGAATGAGCTTGACGCTCTTGTAAATATAGACTTCGAAACAAGAGAAATCAAAGAGAACCTCAAGAAACTTGATTTCATTCGAATCGGAACCTCGGGAAGTATACAGGAGGATATTCCAGTCAATTCATTTGTTTTATCCCAAAAATCGGTTGGCTTTGACAACCTATTATATTTCTATGATGTTGATAAAGGAATAATTAATGAAACTTGTGGAAGACTCTTAAGGATGGTTGTTGGTGGTCATTCTTTATTTCTCAACCCTTATGTTATTGATGCCTCTGAAGAATTATTCAATACACTGAAGAGCAAAAAAACCAAAACTGGTATTACTATCTCATCGCCCGGATTTTATGTTCCACAGGGACGGGAACTAAGACTAACTCCAAAACTTGAGGATATCAATAAAAAACTATCAGATTTCGAATATGAAGGGCTTAAAATCACGAATTACGAAATGGAGATATCTGCTATGTGCGGTTTGGCTCGAATGCTTGGGCACAATGCAATAGGCATCTGTTTGATAATAGCCAATAGGCTTAGTCAGAAAGTCAATGAAAATTACCGTGATAAGATTAGGGAACTCATTGAGTATGTCTTGCACAAGATAACCCATGAAAATTAAAACCCACCATTGTTTACTTCTCTTATTTTTTTGCCTTTTCAATTGTAAAGAAAATCATAAAAGAGATAGTCAGGAAATCAATAGATTTTCTCAATTGCTGGATAGAAAGCAATTGTCAAAACCTGCTATCATGGTACATCGAGGACGACTTAACGACTCTTGGCCAGAAAATGCCATCGCATCATTTGATGAAATCAATCAATTATCTGAGGGGCTGATTATAGAACTTGACGTACGAAAAACTAAAGATGGTACTTATGTCCTTTTACATGATGAAACTTTAGATAGGACAACAATAGGTAGTGGTTTGCTTTCCGAAAAAACATTTGATGAGGTTTCACAACTTCAATTGATATCCAATTCTGGAGATACAACGAACTATAAGATTCCAAAATTTGAGGAAGCCTTGAAATGGAGCAGATCAAAAAATATATTGGCCATTGATGCCAAGCTCGGATGTGAGGTTAAGGATATTACGAGCTTGATTAATGAAATGGATATAGCGGATAATTGCTTTGTTATATGTTACAGTATCGAAGATGCAAAACACTACAATGAACTAAATCCAAATCTTGTGCTTGCTCTGGGATTCAATAGTTGGGAGGAGTTGGCCAATATTAAGAAATCAGGACTTCCATTAAAGAATCTACTGGCGTTGACCCCAACCTCACTTCAAAAAGAAAAATTCTATGATGAGATTAGAAAACTTGGAATTGATATAGCCTATGGGACATACAAAACGATAGACTACAAAGACTTCGAAACCGTCAAGAACATCTATAAACAATATTTCCAGAAGTTTGATATCATAACAACCGATCGAGCAAAAAGTGTTTATCTATTGTCAACCGAAAAAGAGTGAAGGGGATATGAAGTCTTTTATTGCTTTTTTCTATTTTAAATTGAAGGCACATCCTTTATTGCAAGAGTATTTATTCCAATCAATGGGGGTTTTGGTGCTTATAAAAAAATAATCTATGAAACAAACATGGCGGTGGTTTGGGCCCGAAGACCCTGTATCCTTGCAGGATATAAAACAAGCCGGAGCTACCGGAATCGTTACAGCACTCCATCATATTCCTAATGGTGAGATTTGGAGGGTAGAGGAAATTCAAAAAAAGAAAAAAATCATTGAAAGTAGTGGACTACGTTGGAGCGTTGTGGAAAGCATCCCTATACACGAGAACATAAAAACTCGAACAGGTGGATTTCATAAATATATTGAAGCATATAAAATAAGCATTCAAAATCTTGCGAGTTGCGGCCTCAATATTGTTTGCTACAATTTTATGCCCGTACTTGACTGGACACGTACCGATTTAGCATATGAGGTTAAAGATGGCTCCAGAGCATTGTTGTTTGATATGGTGGCTTTTGCAGCTTTTGATCTCTACCTATTGCAAAGACCCGGTTCAGAAAATGCCTATTCGGACCAGGAGAATGCTGAAGCAAAAGTCTATATAGAAAAACTATCAGAAACAGAAAAAACAAGCTTGGTCAAAAACATTATTGCAGGTCTTCCGGGAGCCGAAGAAGGTTATACTTTGAAACAATTTCAAGAAGTCCTCAACACCTATTCGAACATCAATAGCCAACAACTTAAAGAACATCTGGTTTTGTTTTTACAAGAAATCATTCCGGTAGCTGAAGATAATGGAGTATTGATGTGCCTTCATCCCGATGACCCGCCCTATCCTATATTAGGATTACCAAGAGTGGTAAGTACAGCAGCTGACTATACCCATATTTTTGAGCATGTCCCCAGCAGAAATAATGGGATTACATTCTGTACGGGATCTTTAGGTGTTATTGCCGAAAACAATTTGGAACAAATGATAAAGCACTTTGCAAACCGCACCCATTTTGTCCACTTAAGAAATATAAAACGAGATGCCAAAGGTAATTTTCATGAAGCCAAGCATTTGGAAGGCGATGTGGATATGTACATTATCATAAAGGAAATCCTTAAAGAAGAGAAACGAAGGAAACAGGAAAATTATAAAGACCATCAAATTCCAATGCGTCCCGACCACGGTCATCAGATCTTGGATGATTTAGACAAAACGATCAACCCAGGTTATTCGGGTATTGGCAGATTACGGGGGCTTGCCGAATTGCGGGGTTTGACAATGGGCATATCAAGAAGTTTGGGACTATGAATTTCAACAATATAGAGCTATTTATTGCGGAGGATTTTTTGTTGGAAACATCTATAGCAAGACAGATATACAACAACTAAGTAGCAGGAATGCCAATTATTGATTACCGTAGCCATTGAAAGGTTCCAGTACTCTTATCCATATATATTGGTTCCAATAGACCATGGCATTGTGGTCAACAGCTGGTATGATAGAACAATGGATTCAATTATAAATTGGTTGATGTTAGTTGAATTACAGAATCTTTAACCTATTTCAGTTTCCCTTTAAGGATAATATCTTCAATATTTTCTGACAATCTTCGGTTAAATCAACCTGGAAAATGAACAGCAGAGAAGGCAGGCATATCAAATTTATTGAAGAAACCTGGCAATATCTTTTAGAAAAATGTACTATGGAGGTGGTATGAACAAATTACTTGCAATGTCAGTGAATCATAATAGTAAGATGTTATATTGCTATATTAGGGTTTTTATACTAGTGGTACTTTGGTGTGAAGGCCATCATCTTATGGGCCAAAGTAAAACTGAAATACTAGGGCAACCCAAAATGGCCATCCACTATCCCGTAGGTAAAAACCTATCTCATAGTTTCGCGTTGGTTCATAGAGCTTATCTGTTTCAAGACAATTGGACATATAATGCACGGCATTTTGAGGCCTCGCATTTTTCGACACTGGCAATTGGGCATTTGAGCAAAATAAGTCTCGGGCTGACGTATAGGAACTTGGATATTTTTGAAAATGGTGGGCAGAATGAGGTTTGGATTACCCATCAGTATGCCTATGCCAGTCGAAAACGCGTTGCACGTTTTGGACATAGAGCCAGAATAGAAAACCGATTTAGAGGGTCAAGGACATCTTTTAGGCTTCGTTACCGGTTTGCAGTTGATTTTCCTTTTCAAGGGCAGAAACTGGATGTCGGTGAGTTCTATGGTATAACAAGTTTAGAACCTCTTCACTCTTTTGAAAATAAAAGGAACCCAGAATATGATTTTAGGCTGTCTACGGGACTAGGGAAATTAGTGAAAAAGGGAGTAATGGCACAATTTTTACTTGATTATAGGTGGATTGACATTTTTGAGAAAAAGGACGCTCAAATTTTTCTGCTTATGGATGTGCACTTTCATCTGCGGGATATGCTTTAAAATGGGTTGGTCATCAGAACATGAATCTGTAGAAGAAATGGCTATATTTCTTGGCATAGCTTAAACCAATAGATCGTTTCATCTCTATTCTAAGTATTTCAGACAAACGGAGCCACCATCACAGTTTCTAGTGGAATATCCACATATGTTTAGAAAAATCCCAAATTTGAGATCTCCAAATACTATTTTCAATAGGACTCAGGGTAGATTGTAAGACTAAATTTCACCCGAATAATTCATATTTAAGGGGGGGGGGTAATATATGGGTTTATTAATCCCGAATTTCAGTTTGAAATACGGCCAATACCCTTACCAGTACTGAAAAAGTATCAACGATACCTGAAAAAGGGATCATTTCAAACTGTTGCTTTAACGGGAGCATTTTTTTTGATCAATACCAATAAAAAGGTATAGTGTCCTCTGTAAAATCTCCCTTGCATCGGACATAAAATGAATCACTCGGTCAGTATTTCTAAGTAGACTCAATATATGAACAAGTAAGGCTTGTGTTACTAACCACATTAATCATTTATTCCAAGAATCTGTTAGCTTAATTGTTTTATTATCTAGCTCAGGGGGGGGATCTTACCTATTTACACAGATTTTGACACATTGTGTCTCGGTGAATTGGTTTTGGCATGTTTTTCTATTATGGCCTTAATTGCTCCCGGTTTTCGCACCACTTCGTTTGCCCAGATACCAAATCTTCCATAGGTGTTTACGGCTTCTATCCACTTTCCTAAATACTTTTGCTTTACCTTATCTTTTTCTCTTTCAAATCCTTTAGTTTCAATGATGAGCATTTTACCATTTTTTAGTTTCACTATAAAATCGGGAATATATTTTAATTGTTTACCCTCATATAAATAATCTATCTTAAAATCAAGGTGGTCATTTTTCACCCAGGATTGAACATAATTTGACCTATCTAAGTCTTGTGCATCCGATCGTTCCCAACTGCTATCACAAACACAGGCATTGATATGGCTTTTGGCAGCTTTCTCAATAGATTTACTCGTATACCAAGGAAGCATAAATCCGGTGGATAGAATGGGGTTTTCAGTATCAAAAACCGGTTCATATCTAGTGGTTTTATCGAATTCAATGTATTGTTCTATATGATCGGTGATGCTATCAGTTTTAAACGAAATCGACAGGCTCCTACGAAAATTATCTTTGTGGTAATCATCCGGTACCACCTTTAGCTTATCAGAATTAATGAATCTTTCCATCAGTCGAACAAGCTCTGCCATCAAATAAACATCACTAAACCCCGTGTGTTTTTTCCATTCTTCTTTCTTACGTTCAAAGATACCAATTGCGGATTTAAAGATACTTTCTTGTAGTCTTGGAGATGTTTCGGCAACTCTTTTTAAATCAATTTGATCAATCGAACGAACATTAGGTATACCTTCAATCACTGGAGCTAATTCAACCATTTGAATAATATCATTAACGCTGATTTCCAAGACCTCTATTTCCGTCAAGTTCAACGTCAGCTGAGGCTGTATGATATGCTCAATACGAACGATATTCGGCCACTCTATTTTGTGCTTTATTTTATCCTCTACCGGCTCAATACGATACTTGACCTTCAGAGGAGGAGGGACATTGTCGCCTCCTTCATGTGGCAAAAATGAAAAGGGTATACCAAAAACATTGACATATTCCGGCTCATAAAGCCCGGTTTCAGGGTTTACCTCATAGGATGTCCTCCTTAACCCTCTTCCAACTACTTGCTCACACAATAGCTGACTATGAAATGCCCTTAATCCCATGATATGGGTTACGGTTCGGGCATCCCACCCTTCGGTCAACATATTTACTGAAATAACGTGTTTTATAAATTCACCTGGCTGACCTAATTTTCCAACTGTGTCGACTTTTTTTCTAAGAGATTCTGCTTCTTTACCTTTCTGAGATGTTCCACTAGTACTATGAAATCCAAGAGATTCCGCTGTTTTGAGAACATTGGAGTCGATATGTAAGGTATTTTCTGGGTCACAGAGTTCTTCAATTTGTGGTATTTTTTTGTTGTCAAATGCATATTTTATCCTCGCTGCTGTTTCCGTTCGATTGGCAACTGAAATCATTACCGGAGGAGTTTTCGTATTATTTTTCTCCCAAGCTTTCTTCGTCTCACGCCAGTCCAACCCCAGCAACATATACGCATTAAGAACCAACTGTGGCAAACCATCTTCTTTAGATGATCTCTTATTGAGATTTGCATGAACCTCCTTGTGAGAAAAAATGTGATACAACTGAGACTTATTTTCCATACCATTTTCTCGCACCACTATCCTCGGGGTTTTAACCAATCCCGATTCAATGGCATCGCTCAGCCCAAAATCACTCACTATCCATTTGAACAAATTCTCTTCTGAGCTTTGCTTCCCAGAAGGTATAAAAGGAGTAGCAGAAAAGTCATGACAACTGAGGATACCTATTTTTCGATTTATCCTATCAAGACCGGCAATCCATTTAGTCGCTTCCTCCACTTCTTTTTTCATTCCCTTGAATTGGACCCCTTCGGGAATTCGCCAGGCGTGATGTGCTTCGTCATTGATGACCAATATATTCTTTGCCCTGGACATATCTCCTAGCAAATGTTTAAGGTAAGCAGCATCACTTAACGGACCTCTTCTGTCTACACTTCTCTTTGCCTGAAGTTTTTCTTTGGTTTCCCATAACATAGAGTGCCAATTATTTATAAGCACCTTGGCTTGTCGTATTTTATTGCGCATGGTACTAGGCACTATCTTGAAATCCTCGTAATAGTTTCCCTTTTCATTAGGATCTAATACACTTAGTCTCTCTTTAACGGTTAATCCAGGAGTTATGATGAAAATACTCTTTGAAAACCTACAGTCTTTTGAATTAGTAACTTTATTGAGTACGTGCCAAGCTATGAGCATAGCCATGACTACTGTTTTTCCCGTGCCGGTTGCCATTTTTGAACAAATTCGTTCAAATGGACCTCCATCGGATGGAATTTCTATTCCCGTTCGCTCATGTTCAGAAGATTCTTTGAACCATATAAGGGTTTCTATCGCCTCTATCTGGCAGAAAAAAAATGGCAATTCAAATGATTCTTTGTCGTTCCAGTACTCCAATAGTTTTTTTGTGATACCTGTAGATCCTGGATATCCTCTTTCACGCCATGATTTAACCCTTTCTCTTATTTTATCAACATTGGGAATTGACTTAAAAACACCGGGATCATCAAATTCTTTTGAGTCCTTTGATGCCACCACATACCCTGCCGGACGTCGCCCCTTTTTACGGGTCCACTTTTTTGTCAGTTGGTCATACAGCCAATACTCAGATGGAACATCATAAGGCGAATTGATGATCAGCTGATCAATTTGAGTTTTCAAAATCTTTGGAATCTATAATTTTTAAACTTTCAATCCCCCTATCATCAATAATTTTAACTGCAATGCGTTTATGATTTCCTAAAACAAAGGGGAGAGACTTTGTACCATGATATTTTTTGATTAGGGTAGGATCTATTTCTGTGCGAAGTTCTCTGGAAAGTTTCTTCCATCCCTCGCCTGATCCATTCTCAAGGAGAAAAACTTGTTTAGGAAATAAACTGCGGCCATCATAATCGGAATCCAGCATCCACATAGCAATATTCTGTGTGTCCCCATGTGTAAGTTCTCTTTTTACAGTATCATAATAGTCGAACCCCTGAACTATTACTTGATATTTTTCTTGGTTTGAATCTTTCAATTTTTCAATTTTGACATCGGGTTGACCAATCAGCCAGAAACTTTGACTTCTGGTCTTTTTTCGTAAATCAGCAGTGAGTACTTCAGAATTCATTTGAGCCTTGATGAAGGTAACTCCAGGCCAATTCATTTGATCTATATCCTTTGCAGCCTCGGGATCAAATTGAAAAGCAGCAAAAACTATCAGCTTAGGTTGGGGAACCAGCCTTTGTGCTTCCTCAATAGCTCTTGCTACTTGTCTTTGCACAAGAGGTGCATGTGCCGGTCCGAAGGATACTAGGAATAACTGAAATTCGGGGGGGGGGGGGGGGGGGGGGGGGGGGGGGGTAGGACGTAACTATTTGATTGTCTTTATTTTGTGTCTGTATGTTTCCTTTCGCATGGATGAATTGAGTAGCAGGAATTGGTTCTAAATCAGTAATTTTCAAGTGCTGACCATTTTTTCCTCGGATACCTGATTTTAGGAGTTCTTCTCTCCATTCTGATTGACGCAGGGTTTCTCCTTCACGGCTTACTGAGATGTCAGCTGATTGGGCTTTAGGTTGTTTACCGTCACGGGGGCTTGAATCAAGCAGTTCTGAAACTGATTGTACCATAGGTGCTGGTACAGCTTCCACTGTAAAGGGTCCGGTTATTCGCTTTTTTGAATTGTCCTTGTAAGGTTGGTTGTAAAGAACTACTTCTTCTTTTGGTTCATCACCGGCAAGAATTTTAGCTTTAACCTTTTTGAGTGATTTATATTGAAATCCTGAGCCAACACCTTCTTGGGGTTTAGCCAATTTGTAGTAGTCGAAAACGGATGTCATCAATCGCTGCTTGGCCAAAGTTAGAGCCACCCTAGACGTGTCACAAGTGATCCATCTTCTCCCCCATTGCTCTGCGACAAATGCAGTAGTCCCACCTCCACAAGTTGGGTCAAAAACTAAATCTCCAGGGTCTGTAGACATCAGCATACACCTTTGAATGATTCTTGTCGAAGTTTGAACAACATAAACCTTTTGGTTTGCTGGATAATTACCTGCCCAGATGTTATTGATTTCCCGCCCAGGATATTCATCATCATAGCGTTTCCAACTTAAACCTGTATCCCTGAATACAATCCTATTTAATTCGACTAATCTATTTATTCCATCATGAGAGACACTCCATTGACGATTTGGTGGACATTTATATTCTTTCCCTTGGTGAATGTAAGGTTCTGAACGTCCTGTTGTTGAATCCCCCTGTGAACTTAATGGAAGAGCCTGATAAATTTTACAATGTTTTGGAATTAAATCAGGATTGTCTTTTTCTTCTTTGGAAAGAGGCCTATCCCGATTGGTGTGATCATCCTGAATCCATGCACCTGAACGAAAAACACCAAGAATGGATTTTCTATCTCTTGGTTCATACAGTTGCCGATACTTAACCTTATACTTATCTTTATCCTTTTTATCCTTAGCAAACCATAATATATAGTGAGCATCCTGAGATAAAAGGTTTGCAGAAGAACTCCCTGAAGGAGCATAAGTAATGGTTGCTACCCTATTTTCCCATCCAAAGATTTCTTCAAGAAGAATAGCCACTCGATGGACATTATCCTTACCAATCTGAACAAAAATACTGCCGGAATCCTTCAATAAGTCTCTCGCCAATAAAAGTCTATTCCGCAAATAAGTCAAATAAGAATGTATCCCCAATTCCCAGGTGTCCCTAAAAGCTTTGATCATTTCAGGTTCCTGAGTTAAATCCTCATCCTTTCGATCTGTGACTGAAAGATTTCCTGCAAACGGCTGAAAATTCGAGCCGTATCCTATCCCATAAGGGGGATCAAAATAAATCATCTGCAATTTCTTACCCAAGCCTTCTTTTTCCAACAAGCTATTCATGACCAAAAGACTATCTCCAGCAATAAGTCTATTGGTCCAATTATTTCGGTGCTTGTAGAATTCTATGGCTTTTCTTAATGGTAACTCCTGTTCAGAAAATAATGACAATAACGGAGCCTCCTCAGAGTTGGTTTTTTTTACATTCTCAACTATCGTTTGTGGATCTATTCTCTCATGGACATGAAGTGATACTGTATTCACTTCAAATGAAAGGTTTTCTTCCTTTCCTGCCCAAGATAAAAAAGGATCAATATGAAGATCGTGCTCGTAAGTTTTTGATTCAGAGGCTGGATCTGTTTCAGGGGTTACTAATCCCACCGGAGGGTTGTTAGCCCTTTCCTTTTGACGATGATCATATGATTCAATTGACCTTGGTTTCTTCGACATAATCTATAAGTTATTTTTTGTGTGGTCTTACATCTCTATGAAAATATACCTAGAATTAATCATGGCATTTAATACAACTCTAGGATAGGATTTTCAATTATAAGTCAAAAGTAAATAAATTGGATGACAATGGTGTTTTTTTGATTTTTTAATTACAATGTGCGTATCCATTTTGTTGATTGTGTCTGGTTATAGAGGATATTCAATTGTCAGTTGTAACCTTATTTTTTTAAAAGAGAGTTAATAGTGTTGTGATTACTTTGGTTTTAAGTTATGGTTGTTTATAGGGGTGGCGAGGGCCCTTCTTTTTTGGGATGGGGGTTCGTTCCCCTCTTTTCTGATAAAATATAAGTTGCATTTGCTCTACTCCTAAAGTTGCATTAGAGACTTGAATCTGCAATATAGTATTCAATATAGATTACTACTATTCAATAGATTATACATCTTGTCTTTTTACTAAACTGTAATTATTAATGATCACAATCCATCTAACTTTCAGCCAAGCGTTATACGAAAGTACTTTATATGGGACAAATAAATAAATCGTCTATTTAAATTTGAGGAGACGTTATGCTATCATAAATTGAATCTTGTATGCCACCGAACAAAATAGAGGTACAAGTGTCCAGTTCAGAAAATGATTTGATTGGTATCAAAACACTCATATCAGAAAATCATTTATCCAATCTCTCCATAAGTGAACAAAATCAAGAAGGATTTGTTACCATAAACTACTCTCTTGAAAATCTGAAAATACTCCACAAACTAATTCCAGCAATTATCGCTGTTGAAAATGGCCATGTGATCGGATATGCACTAGCAGCAACAAAAAAATCGATCGGGATTAATCCTATGCTAGACGACTTAATACGATTTATTGACTCTATTGACTATAATTCAAACTGCCTTGCAGATGTCCCATATATCATCGTCGGACAACTCTGTGTCGCAAAGACACACAGAAGACAAAAAGTAGCCCAAAAAATTTACCAAGTCTTTCGTGAGGTGTACGAAAAAAGATTTGTCTATTGTATCACTTCTATAGATCAATATAACCAAGGATCAATCAACGCCCACCTGTTATGTGGTTTCAAGGTGATCCGAACAACTACTTATAAGGAAAAAAACTATAGTCTTGTACTCTGGGATTGGTCAATAAATAGATAAACCGTCAATTCCATCATATTTATCCCTTATTTTACAGGACTTCCAATGAAAAAACATATCAATCCCAGTCCGTAAAATAGAATGATTCGTTTATACACTCTATCCATTTTATGCTGTTGCAAATGCAATGAATATCCAACCGAAATGAAGAAAGTAGCTAAACTGTTTACCAATGGCTGTTCAAGTAAATAAAAGCGATACTGTCTAGATTCCACTATATTCCAAAATTCAAACTGACTCCAATAATCAAATTCTTTGGATAAAAAATAGTAAAAGAAAAATAAAATTAACTGCAGAAAAGAAAAAACCAAACAATAGCGTATAAGGGTAAAATAAAATTTTGGTGGATGAACGTATTTCCTTAGATACCCTATTCCAAGGATAATGCAAAGTGCTAATGTCCCAAATAATAAATAATTGAAAATGGTGAAAGCATAGATAAAACTAGAATGCATACCTTAATGATGTTTAAAGTGAATATACCGAAATTCAATATGTCAAACATCCACACTTAATTTGGTACTATAACTTTGACCTTGAAATTCAATCTTCTGATAAACCAAAATAATAGTATTATTATTTCGTACGATGACTGATCTTCAGTTACAAATAATTAGTCTGCCGCATCAATGTGGTGTATATCAATTCTACGATAAGCTAGATAAGGTAATCTATGTAGGTAAAGCAATCAATTTGAAGAAACGAGTCAATTCTTATTTCACCAAGACTCATGATAATAACAAAACCAGAATGATGGTCAGCCGGATTAGGCGTATCAGTACTATCGTAGTTGAAACAGAACTAGATGCACTATTACTAGAAAATAATCTAATAAAAAAATATCAGCCTCGCTACAATGTGATGCTCAAAGATGACAAAACCTATCCCTGGTTGTGTATCAAAAAAGAAAGATTTCCAAGAGTTTTTTATACCCGAAAAAAAATCAACGACGGTTCGGAATACTACGGGCCTTATCCAAGTTTCAAAACCGTCCGAACCTTAATGGATCTAATCAATGAACTGTACCCCCTTAGAAATTGTAATTACAATTTAAGTGCTGAAAAAATTGAACAAAAGAATTACAAGGTTTGTTTGGAATATCACATCGGAAACTGTTATGGCCCTTGTGAATCGAAAATTGATGAGCAAATCTATAATGACAACATTAAGGCCATCAGACAAATAATGAAGGGGAATTTTAGAGATTCCATCGAAAAATTTAAAGCCCAGATGAGCCAATATGCCGATTCATTAGATTTTGAGAAAGCTCAATTGATAAAAGAAAAAATTGAAAGTCTTGAAAACTATCAGGAACGCTCAATGATTGTTCATCCTACAATTCACAATTTAGATGTTTATAGCATCTTATCAGATCCAGAATTTGCATATGTGAACTATCTGCAGGTCAATCATGGTGCTATAGTTCGAAGTCATACCATAGAAATCAAAAAAAAATTAGATGAGGATGATGCAAAATTATTGGCGATGATGGTTATCGAATTACGTCAGCGCTTTGACAGTGATTCAACCAATATCATCGCTTCACATGCCTTCAAATTTGACGAAGAAACGAGGGTTAAGGTTCCCATAAAAGGAGACAAGAAAAAACTGATTGATTTATCACTGAGAAACGCAAAATACTTTCGAATTGAGCGATTCAAACAAATCAAAATTGTCAATCCCGAACGACATACCAATAGAATAATGCAGCAAATGAAAAAAGATCTGCGCTTAGAGATAGAGCCTCGGCATATCGAATGCTTTGATAATTCTAACACTCAAGGCACCAATCCTGTATCTGCATGTGTAGTCTTTAGAGATGGAAAGCCCAGTAAAAATGAATATCGATTGTTTAACATCAAAACCGTTTCAGGCCCAGACGATTTTGCATCTATGGAAGAGGTCATTTTTCGTCGCTATAAACGTCTCTTATCTGAAAACTCTTCTTTACCAGATTTAATTATTGTTGATGGTGGTAAAGGTCAACTTTCAGCCTGTTTAAAAAGCTTAGAATCCCTTAATTTGAGGAGAAAGATTACCGCAATAGGAATTGCCAAAAGGTTGGAAGAGATTTTTTTTGAGGAAGATCCTTTGCCTCTCTATCTTGACAAAAAATCTGAAACCCTCAAAATCATTCAGCAAGCCCGCGATGAAGCCCATCGTTTCGGATTGAACCACCATCGATCTAAGAGATCTAAAACAAGCTGGACTTCTAAATTAGACCTTGTTCCTGGAATAGGTATAAAAACCAAAACTCTCTTGCTGAGAGAATTTAAATCTTTGAAAAGACTAGAACAGGCTACTGAATCGGAATTACAAAATCTTTTGGGAAAACAAAGGGGCGCAAAAATCTTTATTGAACTCGGTAAAATTGGTTCATTATCCGAACCATGATCATAAAAATTCCTTATTTTATTATAAATCAACACCAATTTTGTATAGATATCTGGTATCATCTATAGTTTTAGGATCAATGATGTCCCTTCCATCAAAAATTTTTACTCCAAAAGTAGAACTACGAATAATTTTATTCCAATCATAATCTTTAAATTCATCCCATTCAGTTACTATAGCAATTGCATTGGCTTCTTTAACTGCATTGTCAAAATTCGAATCGATTTTAAATAATTGAGTCTTCTTTTCAGTTTCAGAAAAACTAATTTCTTTCCAGTAGGCACTTAAATCAGCCATCATTCTTTTCGGTGAGACCATAGGATCATAGACCGATATGCTAATTCCCAGTTCAAGAAGTCTGCTAGAAATTTTTATAGCTGGTGATTCACGCGAATCATTGGTATCTTTTTTGAATGCCCAACCCAGAATGGCTACTTTCTGATTATTATTTTTCAGCAACCCATCTTGATTTTCTTTTTGATTTTCCAGATGCTGAATTATTTTATCAGTGAATCGACTGGTTTGAAAATCATTTATTTTAATAACTCCCTCCCAATAATCAGCTACTTTATCAAGGCCAAGAGTTTTACACATATAGACTATGTTCAAAATGTCTTTTTTGAAACAACTGCCACCAAATCCTACAGAACATTTTAGAAACAAAGGACCAATTCTTTGGTCCATACCTATGGCATTGGCTACTTGATGAATATTGGCTCCCGTTTTTTCGCATAGAGCACTCAATGCATTTATTGAAGATATTCTCTGGGCAAGCATGGCATTAGATGCCAATTTTGAGAGCTCTGCAGACCATACATTAGAGGTGATGATTTTTGCTCTTGGTATCCATCGTTCATAAATCTTAATCAAGGTTTCTACTGCTTTTTGCCCGCTAGGTGTTGTGTCCCCACCGATGAGCACTCGATCTGAATAAAACAGATCTTCAATGGCTGTTCCTTCGGCGAGAAATTCAGGATTAGAGAGAACTTCAAAGTGAAGATTTTGGTTTTGAATTGACAGCACCTCTTTTATTCGCTCAGCTGTTCTTACTGGGAGAGTCGATTTTTCGATGACTATTTTATCTGTTCGGGCAACTTTCCCAATTCTTTTTGCACATTGTTCAACATAGGTTAAATCTGCAGCCATTCCCTTGCCCTTTCCTGATGTTGCCGTTGGGGTATTAACAGCCATAAAGATTATTTCCGATTCGATTATAGCTTTGTCAATGTCATGACTGAAAAACAGGTTTTTCCCCCTAGCCTTGCTAACCACCTCTTTTAGTCCAGGTTCATAAATAGGTAATTGAGATAAATCTTTTGAGTTCCAGGCATTGATTTTACTTTTATCTATATCAACAACTGTAACGTTTATTTCGGGACATTTCAGTGCAATAACTGCCATGGTTGGCCCGCCGACATAACCCGCTCCGATACAGCATATTTTTTTTAATGTCATTAATTTGATTTTAGATATAGTGAAATCCTACAGATATCTAAATGGAACTTTATGTTTAGTAAAGTCACAGCAGATTTTGCTATAAAATAGCACCGGTAAAAGACTGAATTGACAAACCACTTTTAATTATCCAATAAATGCTTAAAAAATCCAAACTCCGGATCGACTAAAATTCTTCTATCAAGACCTAAATTCATTTTTTCACAGGATGTTTCGGATACCAGCATACAAGAAAAACATGCAGAAAGGTTAAACTTTTCGATACTTTGTCCGGTTTCTTCCCAACAAAGGGGATCTGAAGAACAATGTTCACTTCTTATCAAAGCTCTTTTAATGAGATTCTTAAGGTTAGATGGTTCACCTTGGGAAATTAATCCCCCCATACTTCCTTCAGATCCATCAGTAGTGTAAATCAACACACCATACATATCGTGTTTTTTTGAGATATAAAGTCTTTCTCTTAGACTTGCAGCTGGATAACCACACGAAAATTCAAATTCTTTCATCAGCAAATGAGCAAACGAATGAATTAAATAAAATGCTGATGGATTATCACAAATCTCTTGTTTCAATTCCCTATAACTAGCATCTTCTGAGGGTTTAACTAAAAAATCTTTAATCCTATTATTGAGTTCCTTTTTGTGCTTCTTTTGCCAAGAATCTATTTTATTTTTAGACAACTCTAAAAATAAACCTTCACCGACTGATTCAATAGCAGGTAAAACTTGAATCTGTTCTAATTTAGATGAAAAAATATTTTGCGATTTGGAATTTTCAGGATTGATTCTTCTAAATCCTAATTGCACCGTAGTAAGTTTCAATTTTTCGATTATTGTAATCCTCTTAAAATGCTCTAATCCAATATGAATGCTTTTGAGTTTTAATCCTTCATCTGCATATTCTTTTTTGGAAAAATACTTGTATTCTGCAAATCTATATTCTCTTTCTCCAATATTTCTTTCTTTTTTGTTTTCTATATTGTTCTTTATTTTTTCTAATTCTCGTAAAATCTTGGCTTCTTGAATCTTGATACTTTCCTCACAAAAAATAGACTCTCCCTTTAACTGCTCTATTGCTCTTAATTTTTTTAACTCATCCTCATATTTTAAATCATTTTCTCGGAGACTAGTATCCGCATCTACTGGAATATAAATACTTGAAAATATGTCGGCAAAATACAAATACCTTGCTGACACTGGTACTACTCGCATGAATTTCGAGCAAAAACGCCCTTTTTTAAAGACAGAAAAATTTTTATTGTCTAATTGTACCTCCCAAGGTTTATTTCCAGTACATTTAAAAGCCCTTTCTCCTAAACCTTCTAAATTCGTTTTTTTATCACAAGACTTGCACTTAATAATAATATTACCTATTGTTTCCGATTGGGTTTTGTTCTCTATCCATTGTAAATCCGGATTTTTACAACAATCCTCTAAATCATATAAATCAATAGATGCATCATCATTATGTTCATAATTGCCATTTTTGAAATTTAAGTATTTAGACCAAGGGATATCATTTAAATGTCCTTCTGGACAAGCAATCACAAGATAAGTTTGAGATAATTTTTTATATGCGTCTATTTTTATTTGATTTCCATCTTCATCATAATCAGTTATTTTATAAGAGTTTTTATTTTTAGCATCTCTAGGTGGAGCAAAATGTTTATGTTTAAGAGGGACTACTTTCTTGCATTCTTCCTCCCAAAGTTCAAACCAAACAGATAGCTCTTTTAAATCTCCCCTATGATTTTTGAACCATTTAGGAAAATGAGTTGCACTAACCATATAATCAGAAGCTGGAATATATCTTTCGCTATTTTTTTTTAAAAGTTTGTTAATCGGATTATCTTTCCAATTTGGAGAAAATCTATCATTAAGTGGCATATCAGGTATAGAAATCAAACATTTTAAGTTGACATAATCATATTGTTCTTTTAAGAACTCAATGAATCGATAATCTTCAATGTTTTGAACGCCAATTTTCTCTAATGCATTGGAGATATCTTTTTGATCGGTTATTTCTCTTATTTTATAAAATGATTTCTTTACAAACCCCCATTTGGTGACATCAGATATTAATACGTGTGTCCCAAAAAGAGTCGTTGCAATAGCCCCAGGACCAGATACAGAAGAAAGTAATTTATGTTTGCTTTTAGATACATTATATTGTCTCTCATTTGAAATTGTTGGCATTTTTTAAAATTTACTGATTTTTATAGATGTTTCTGGCTCAATCACTCGCAAGGAATATGGGATTTTCCATTTATTACTATGTACATTTTCCTTGTATTCATCTATTCCCACAAATAATTGTTCTTGTTTTTGTTTAGATATATCAGATTTATTGTTAAACACTAATTCTATTCCATCTTTTAAGGATTCATTGGCCAATCTATTCCAATCTATAAGAGATTCTTTCCACCATTTTTTCATGCTTTCTATATTAGATTGATAGAGAATTGTGCTCAATGATGATTCTTTCTTTTCAATCCTCTTATTGAAATACAATGCCATTTCCTCAACGATTTCATCTATTTTATCTTCTATATTTTCTCCATGAAATTCACATGGTGATTTCCTATCTATGAATCCTTTGGAATTTATTTTTCTTAGACCGGCTATTTTATCATGACGAATTAATGTCACCAAGTACAATCCCATGAATTTGTCTATGGCATTATTAGTAAATGGAGTGATTGAAATAGGTTCAATATAAGTATACATTTTTTGATGGAATTCGATGAATCGTTCATAATGTGAAACATCTCTTGACCTATATGGATTATGGATTGTGACAACTAACCCCGGATGTTTCCTAGCGACTCGACTCGTGGACTGAATATATTCCGCGAAATTCTTGGGCATTGAATTGATCAACATGGTATTCAATCTTGGAACATCAACTCCGACTGAAATCATATTTGTTGCAGCAAGAAATTCAGGCACACTATCGGTTTTATTTTTCTTTAATCTATCAGAGATTTTCCAGTCATTTGAAATCGATTTAAGGGTTGTTTTAACCTCTTGTCCAGATATTCTTCCAGTCAGTTCTTTATTGGTGATTTCACTATAAGCATACATTCGTTGCATCAATTTGCGTGGTCTAATTACTCTGTTAAATACTTTTCTTACTTCTCTAATTAAATAGCTGTCAAGCTGAGACTGAGTTTTAGCCACTTCATTTAGACTGCTGAAATAAGACACAAGAGTATGATAGTTATTCATCACTTGTTCAAGTTCTTTTGGGTATTGTTTGGGATCAATAGGACCAATTTCCTTTAACTCATTTAATTCAAACAATGCTCTATGAGTTAAGATAATAGCAGTTAATCTCATTTGCATCCATGTAGCACTTCTCCCATTGGTCATGAGGCCTAAATACTTTCTTTTGGATATATAATTGCATTTTTTTTCTGTGCCAGAATGCTCATATTCTCGTTTATGATATGCAAAAAATGAATCATCACTCTCTATCCCAGATTTAGGAAATACATTGACATCTCTATCAAAAAGTGCTTCTATCTGAGATTCTGCGTTTCTTGCAGTTGCAGTAGATGAAATAATTTTTGGCCTTGTGCCATCTTTACGAGTAGATAATTGATCAATTGCTGCCTCAAACTGTGCTACTGCAGAGCCAAGAGGTCCAAGTAGAAGGTGTAACTCATCCTGGATGATTAAATCAGGGGGCAAATAACCCTTTTGGGGCTTTCCATTTTCCCAATTTCCAACTCCAAACAATCTTCTTGTGTCTTTGTTTCTGTCCTCATCCTTGTTGGAAACTTTATGTGCTAAAGAAGCGAACTTATCTACAGTGCCAAACAATAGTGCTGGAGGATGCCGATAAATAATTTCATCAGAAAGAGATACTGGAAGTGAACCTTGATGTTTTTTTCTGTATTTCTTTCTTTTATTATGAGAAAACGCACATTTATTATTGGTGCATTTCAATAAAATTTTACCGTTTAAATAAATATCACTATTTATTATTTCACTGGCCTCCCCTTTGAGTTTTGAATGGCACCAAGGACATTCTAAAAAAGGAAGTTTATTGGAATTATTTTCATTTAATTTTTTGTATTCTTTCTTGAGGTTCTCTGTTTTATTGGGAATTTGACTATCCCCAACCCATAAACCAATGGTAATAGGTTCTTTACCTAAATCATAAAGTTCCCACCTACGGCATAATTCCAAAGCCATTATTAGTAGAGTTGCTCTCTGAAATTGTTGTATTGTGAGCAATCGCAATGTATATCTCATGATGACTGCAGTGCCACCACCATTTGTGGGGGAGCATTTTCGTCGGTTGATAATGGTTAAGGCAATAATCCCTAAATATGATTCTGTCTTACCTCCGCCTGTAGGGAACCACACTAAATCAACCAAATCATTTCTTTTAGTCCATGAACTATCATCAGGAAGTTGAAATATACCATCTAAATTCAAGAGAATAAAAGCCAGTTGAAATGGTCGCCAAGAAGCAGATTGATTTGCAGCAAACAAATCATCTTTTTGAGATTTATAGAACTCAAAATCAAAATCTACAAATGCTTCATTGCTCATTATTTCCTCAACTTCACCTTTTTCAGATTTTACTCCATGCCATAATTGCATAAACATTACTGCATTCATTAATCTAAAACAATGGAGGTTTTGCCGATTTTCTTTAGAACATAGAAGAACCTCAATATTTTTTCTCATCCTTTGGTAGTCCTCGCTACATTTTTCCAATTCTTTTTCGGCTATATCTTTATGCTCATATGGTATTTTTCTGGTTTTAATCCAAGAACCATAGGCATCAACAAACTCCAACAGTCCATTGATAATCTCCTGGTCAGTGGCTTCAGAAAAAACTGAAAGCCACTTGAATTGCAAAAATTTTGTTTCCTTGAAATAAGGTGCATCAATATAGATATTTGAATTTCCTTCTTTTAAAATAAGTTCTCCTTTTTTCCTGGTAATGAATTCCACATCTGGCGTGTCAAAATGAGGAATATATTCGGTCATTATCGCCTTTTTATTTCCTTCAATCTCATGGATAATACTACAGCCATGTCCAATTCCATAAACCTTTTGGTCTTTATAGAGCATTAAATTGATATTTTCTTCATCATCAGATATTCTTTTCTTGGAGTCTATTGGGGAGGAATATGGCACAAGATTTTTGTTTTCTAGTTTTATTTGAACTCCGAAAAAAGTTTTCAAATTGACTTTTTCATTTGCTATAGAATAAAAACTTTTATCACTTGTGCTTTGAAAAGAAGTTGATGTGTTTACAAGTTGAATCTTTAAAAACACTTTTTCTTCTTTTGAGCGACTGTCATTGCTTAATTGTATGTTAGCGGATATAGATGCGAAATCATTTTTAGAAGCGTCAATTTTGAATTTATAAATATCTTTTAATCCGTTAGACACTAATTCAAGATTTTCATCATAAACCGAAATGTTATCATTTAATTCATTTTTAAATGTCAATCTACTAATCGATTTGTGAGCATTGAGACCTTTAATTCTAAGTAATCTTTCAATGTAATTTGATTTCCATAAACCATAATCATTAGAAGATTTAACATTCAATAAGTTCTGAAAATGTTCTAAATAGATTTCTTTTTCTTCTATTTCTTGAATGAACTCGTAAAGTTTTAATCGCTCATCAAGATGTTCGCTTTTTACGAAATTTTTCAATAATGCATTTTTGATATTATTCAAATACTCCTTTCTTTTAACTCCGATATCAACCACCTCTTTTTTCTTCCAATTTTCCAAGAAATCAACGGATATTTTTTGTTCTATTTCCTTGATTTTTTTCCTAATTTTCTCTTGATTCAATTTTGAACTCATCAGAAATTCATTTTTACCAACTTTTTTTACATAAAATGAATCAAGCCCATACTTTTTGATGAATCCCAAGAATGATTTTGAATTATCTACCTCAAGCAACAGTCCATATCTATCATTGAATTCATTTTTCTTGGGTGGTATTTTCGTGTAATGACGAAATGAAATTTTGAATTCTATAAAATCATCATTGAAATCTTGTTTGTTTAAGCACAAGGTTATTCCCATTGTTCTAGGGTATCGTTGGCTTGCTTCAATAGTATCTTCTTCATCTGTAATAGTCTCAGAATCATTGGAATCTATATCTTCTTCCTTATCATCAATGTTTTCGGTGATTTCAGATGCTTTAGGTCTGTTTTCTCCATATTTATCTTTTTTGCTGTTGTCTTCAGGAAAAAGAATTCCAGTAGAATAATAAAGACCAGGCACAGTATTTAGGATTTCTGATTTGTAATCTATAGGTTTTTGTTTTGAAAGATATTGTCTAGATATAAATTTATTTTTTGTATCAATATACCGATATCCACAAGCTCCAGGACCAAGTGTTTGCTCTCTAATGAATCTCTCAAGAGAGTCTCTTTTTTTATTAAATTTAGTCATCGTATTCAATCGAATGCACTCTTGTTAGTTGAAGGTTTGATTTTGTTAGACTTATAGAATTTATTAGATACTCTGTAAGTTCTTCAGTGGTCAGATCCCATTCATTATAGGGATTGATTCTTTTAATTTTTTCGATGTTGTTGGTTAAAATCTCATCTATATTGTCATTTTTCTTAAAGCATCCTATTTCAATGAAAAAAGTCAAAAATTCATTCATTTTTTTAGTGAATTTTGTTTTATTTTTAGATTGAGAATTGGATATACGCAACAGCAATCTGAAATAGTTATTTGGAAGACCTAAATAAGAGCATAATTCTTTAAACATCTTTTTATTTTGGATAATTAGGCTGGGGTGTTCTGGTTGCGACCATGCCTTTATAAAATGATTAAACGACACCATCTTGAGTTTTTTTTCTTTTAAATACTTTTTTATTTGAGAATATAAAGTCCATTCTTTCGAATAGATTTCGGATTTAGGATATTGTTCGGGGATATTATCAATATCATCAGAAATTTCCTCAACTTTTAACTTTAAGAGGTTCTTCCATAATTTTTCGTCGTTTGTATCCTTTAGCCCATACTTATGTCTAATCCGGCTTAATTCTAATTCGAGAGCATTTTGATTTTTCTGCAATTCTTTTGGTGGTTCAAAATGTTTGGATATATCTTCAAAAGTGATGTATTCTGGATTGCATTCTTTTATTTCATCAAATTCATCGCATAAATCAGATATTCTCATTGCTTTAAACTGAGCATTCTTATTTATTGTCATAATCTTTATCGAATGCTCATGGGTTTTTTGATTTGAATAATCTTTATTTATAATACAAGTTATTCGTTCGTCGAAACGATAATTATTCTCTAATTCATAATTTAAATAATCATAGTCTTTAGATTGTTGTTTCCACAATTCTAAATTTTCTTTTAATCTTTTCCACTGAAAATATTTTGTCCTAAAGGGATGATTCAATATTTTATATAGATTTTCTTCTAACACGATTTGTTTTTGTCGGTATCTCATGGCAAAAAGAGGTTCGAGTAAATAGAAAGAAATTGGGATGTTTTGATCAATCTTGCTGTTTTCATATATATTTGGATAAAAACTATTGAAGCGATTCCCTTGGTCTCTATAGGAAAGAATGACGGCAGATTCTGTTTTTGTTGATTCCAATTGTTTCCAAGAAGTAAATGAATCCGTTTCGCCATTCATGGAAAGACTATAAGAAATCAATTTGCATAATTTTTTATCCCTTATTACAGAATCATCGAAGATTAATTTAGAGTGTTTTTTTAATGATTTTTGAATTTCCACATTAATACCGAGTGCAACTATTTCATCTAGGAAATCTGAGAGTGTTTCGTTGAGGGTTTTAAAATTTTCATTTTTAAATAATTCGTTGATTGTTTCGTTGTTTTCACTTCCAATATATTTGGAAACTTCATTAGCAGGAAACAACTTATTCAAAATATGTTCCTTGATTTCTTTTGTGTAGCATACATTGAATAAATTTTTGTTGTGAAAAGATTTTAATTGCCCTAATTCTTCGGGTAAATTTTCTACGAAATTCGACCAAGAATCAGATGTAGAGAGACCAAAGAAAGTCTCTTTTATTTCAATAGTATTTTTTTCATTGCCATTGGTATTCAATTCTTCTTTTAGAATGACATATGTCTCTGAGTTTTCACTCTTTTTTGGAGTTAATTTCTCTTTTATTTCCTTTAAGCGTTTTTGAAGATAGTTAATGTCTGAGTTTTTTTTACCGAAAGTGACAACGATCAGATGTTCGAAATCTGTTCCTCCGTCTTGGTTCCATTCATTGAGATCTTCTTGGCTGAAATCTTCTGCCCAACTATTACCTGTACAATCGAACAGAATTATTGTTTTGATATATTCCAAAATATCAGAAAGTCCACCATAATCTTCATAATTCTCATCTAAATCGTTTAAATCATTTATGTTGTTTGCTTTATCAGGGGCATTTAAAATACAATAAGAGGGCAAGATGTCAAATTGGAGACAATCAACTCCATAAGGCTTAGAATTAAATACAGTTTTTAATGCATTTTGATATTTTATAGGAGAATTGAAAAGCATAAAACAATCCTTGATATTTGATTTCATCAATTTCGTATAATGTGAAATTTGACTATTGTTTATTGTTCGACTTTTCTTCCATTGTTTGTGTTTTAGGCTTCCAGCTTTTGCATTTTCAGGAATGTGGCATAATTTTATTTTCTCTTTATTTAGTCTTTTTATTGTTTCTTCCACTTTACACTTTAGTTGGTTTTCTTCCGATTTAGATTTTAATTTTTTGACGTGCTCAAAACTCCACACAACTATAAACTTGGCGATTAGATTTTTGATTTTATCATCTAATCTTGTTTCAAAATGGAGATGAAAAAAAGCAGGTAAGAGTTTGTCTTTTAGATTTCTGCTGTAATGATAGCAGAGTAATTTATCTAAATAGTTGATGATGTTTTTTGTGCACTCATCATCTTTAGGATAGAGATTGAGATTGTTAAATACACCCTCAAATTTTCCATCGCATTGTTGAAAAAGATGGGGCAGATATTTTTGAGTGTGCCTTCTAACCATTCATATTACAATTAATTACTCATCGCACAATCAAATCTCATGTGAAAATATATTCACAAACTCATTTGACTTAGGATCTACAAAAAACGAAGTTAATTATTCAGGTTCATAAAATCAACCCTTAAATGCAACTTTTTGTCATAATCATTCCACAGTTATCAATCGTTTTGGTTATAAGGTTGCTTTTCACCACAGGGGATAGCTTCTTCTGGGAAAAATCATCATTGTCTAATGTTATTTTCGAGGGTTTTCTAAAAGATTTTAGCAACCAAAATCCGAAAGAACTTAAAAATTATGATTATAGATAATGTCGGCTTTCATGCTCGGAAGAATATTACCATTATACAAAACATTAAGCCTAGAATTCCCCCTTATACCCCAGAGCCTATTCCCGCTGAAAAGGTATGGCAATGGATGAAATAGTGACTATGAAATTCCATAAAACGGTATGTCCAAAGGGTAAGAGTTCCCTGCCTCGTACTCCAGAAAAAGCCATTTAGATTTAATCAAATTTTTACCCAAAAATAAACAGAACAAACACCTGTTTAGACCTGATGTCATCAATGCTGGCGGGGATTATGAAAAGAATAACTCTATTATAGAAGTTGAAAAGGATACATCTATGGAGGTACTTTCGGCCGATTCTGCAGTTGGTTTTTATAAGGTTATTGGCACAAGCTTCTCAACACCATTAACAGCAAACACAGCGGCTCAAATTCAAAAAAAATACCCGACCATTAGAGCCCAGACCATCAAGGTCTTAATTATAAATGGGGCATCATTGAAAAATATCCAATTTGATAATGATGTTAAGAATCTCCAAAGTAAAATAGCGGGACATGGATTGGTCAACCCGTTTGGCAGTCTTAATTCTTCTGACAACGAGATTACATTTGTGATTGAGGATGAAATAATGCCTGGTAAAATGAAAGTTTTTCCTTGAATTTTCCTGATTATTTAACAAAAGGAAATCTTGGAAAACGTAACGGTCTTCTAAAATGTACCGCCACTCTCTGTTTTAGTTTTGAGCATATAATAAATTATCAACTTGGATATTGTCCACTATAGATGGCTTTCTCAATATTCAGAAATCATTCCGGAACCCAAATCTTGGAAAAAGAGATGAGCTTAAAATCCAAATTGAAATCAAGCTGGTCTCAAAATAATCGATTGAAACAGAAACCTGTGCCAGCTTCCAATACTCAAAAAATTAGTTTTTCCATCGGTGAGAAAGACTTAAAGGATGAAAGAAATACCTTTAAATTGGCAGTCCATTACTTATTGAACTCCCAATTGCTAGGGGATACGAGTAATACCATTTAAACACTACATTTACTCAACAAGTTTATATGTTTACTCTACGGCTAAACAACTTAGGCATTAAATTTTCTATGAGTAACTTTAATGTTTAAAGGGTATAACTATAAAATCAACCATCCTTTTTCTATGACCATTACTGTTGAGGAAAACCTAAAGGAAACTCAAAAGGCTGGGAAGCTTTATTCCGAAATGACCGCTATCAATTAAGTTGAGAACATTGCTGAAGTTGTAGATCAAGCGACAATAGATGTGAATCTGGAAAATGAATAATCAGGATATCAATAATTAATCTTTGCTGAATTCTTGCTTTTCTTTCAAAAGAAGTTCCCTCCAAATGTCCGTCTGAACGATTATCTTGTTTTCCCAGATATCGTTCTGTCGCTCAAACAAACTTCTTTTTATTGCTGTTATCAATATTTTTTTAATGCTGAAATAGGAAAGCCCTTGTACACTATCGACAAATTCTTGCAGAACATTTAGGCTATCGAACTGGAAATGTCCATTTTTTAAGACGAGTCTGACTAGATCCTTAATATTCTCTATATCAGGTAAAGGAAACTCAATACTGGTGTCAAATCTTCGTAGTAGTGCATTATCAACCATGTTTTTTTGGTTCGTAGCAGCGATGACAATACTTGTCTGTGGCAAATAGTCAAAAAGCTGTAATAGGCTATTAACCACCCGTTTCATTTCTGCATGGTCTTGGTTGTAATCTCTCAGCTTTCCCAGAGAATCAAATTCGTCAAAAAATAAAATACAATCTTCAGTAGAAGCCTTTCGGAAGATTTTCGCCAAGTTTTTGCTGGTTTGTCCCAGTTTTGATGAGACGATGGCACCCAGATTAACCACAATCATCGGCTTTTTTAACTCGCCTGCAAGGACATAAGAAGCTAAGGTCTTTCCACACCCTGACGTGCCGTGTAGCAATAGTTTATTGGAGACCGGTAAATCATATTTCTGCAATAATTTACGGGACTTATGTTCCTTTATAAAGAAATGCAGTTGCTCCCTTACCTGTTCGCTACACACCAAATTATCGAAAGAGTATTCTGAAGTCAACTTTTCCAAAATCAGATCACTTACTTCCCCATCCACCATAGGTTGATAATGAATAGGGGAGCCTATTTTGGTCAATCCATTCCTATGCCGTTGCTTAGTAACATCCTTCAATATAGATTGTAATTGAATGGCGAAATTTACCTTTCTGGTCTTTTTGGAGTATTCTATGAGCTCGTTCAAGGAAAATAATAGTTTTTGCTGGTCATTTTCCAGACCATATTTCGCTATTTCTTTTATGTAATCAAACTGGCTCATAAGAAAATTCTTCGAAGTTAGGATGTAACTAAATTTACCAAATCCAAATACGGTAGAAATAGAACACAGCAAACTATTGTGCAAAGTAACAGAATATTTGGGTTCCCTCACAATGTGAAAATAGGCATGAGCTGGTTATAGATTAATTCAACTCTCTGAACGTACCTGTTATGGTCATAAGTGTCTTTACTTCTTATCCCTAAATTTTTGATCAATTGTTCGATATTTAACCCTCATAAGGATTGTTCCGACCTAATCTCATTTTATCAGGCGGATTCTGCTCCGATCCATGGATAAGATTTTCACTTCTCAAATCACATACTTCAATAACTTCCACAATTGACCATTTCTATGATACAAATTATTGTTTAAGCAGAATTCAAGTTCTAGTAAAACTTCGGGATTTGCAAGCAAAAACCTTCAATCATAACGTAAGTGTTATACTTGACAATAGAACAAATTATAATATCACAGGATAGTTCCTATTTCAATACTGTCTCGAGATTCCCTATATTCAGTAAGTAGTACATAGAAATTACCAAAATGCGACAATAACCTCTATAGGCTTAATAAACATCATTGGTTTATTACTGGAAAACTTGATTAAAAAGTTGCATCTTTGACTAGGCTGCGCGTTCCTTTTCTCCTTTTGGTATACTTAATTCATCAAGTCAAATTAAATGCACAAGAATTTTAGTCTTTAACCAATTTATTGGTATATACTCTCAGTTTCTAATCAACAAACGGCAAACTCAAGTCACTTCTCTCTATTTTTACTTGAAATCGGTGATCGTCACAGGAAAATACTTTTCTAGAATCTCTCAGTTCTGAATGTATGGACAACAAGAATGAATTACGGAAAAGATATAAGAGGTTGCGCAAATCTCTCTCTGCTGAAAAGATGTCTTTTCAAATTACACAACAATGCAAGAAATTATGCATTTGGGATAATCTACACTATCATTTATACCTAGCATCAACAAGACCTCAGGTCAATGAAGTATCAACGGTTCCTCTTATTGACTATTTAATTAAATCTAATAAAAACATTTATGTTCCAAAAGTCAATGGCAACGAAATGACCACACACCGATTAAATAAAAACTCGAACTTGAAGTTGAATCAATGGCTTATTCCTGAACCAATGCATGATGCCTCGGTTGATCCGAAACGGATAGAAGTTATTTTTTTGCCTATGTTGATCGGTGATCAATTGGGGTACAGGGTAGGCTATGGAAAAGGCTTTTATGATAGATTTATAATCAAATGTAATAATGACTTAGTTAAAATAGGTCTCAGCTTCTTTGAACCAATCAATCGAATCGCCGATGTAGAACCATTTGATCAGAAACTCAATTACTTGGTCACACCTCACAAGATCCATAGTTTTTGATTTTGGAATATTTCACACCATAATTCTATTTTTCCATTCTATACATTTTGAAAATAAGGACATTCAGTTAGTTAAAACCATGTTCGCTATGAATATTGAATTTTGTTAAGCCGATTTTTCGGTTCATCTGGCGTGATATTGATTGAGTTTAGTCTGTCTATTCTAGTTTTTTAAAAAAACCTTATAAGCTGGAACTTTGGTCTATTAACTCAAAATATATATCGGCAGAGCTACGCCATCTTACTATCTCGAATTAATGTCTGTTGATATATTTATCTAGTGCCACTTTTTGTTTTAAATTGTTGCCAAAGCGATATGATAATAATTCAAGATGCTGTAGTCGCCCTACAACAATAGCAGTATGTGTATTATATCTAAGTGCTAATCGTCTGATATCATTTTCAGTAATATCATGAGGTAAATCAGCCGTAATGTCTTCCGGCAACAACCATTTGTTCGCAAAATCATCTGCTTCAGCTTCCATTTGTGGATCCAATTCACATCCTTTCAAATTTTCGACAAAAACTTGTTTTTTCCCATGTAACATTACATGCCCAGCTTCGTGAAAAAAAGAAAACCAAAAATGATCATTTGACTTATATCGGTCAGTTAGTTGGATTAAGGGAATACCACCTACCCACCTTGCTACCCCACTTATCGGAGCTTTGGAGATATTTGCCGTATAAATTACTGCGACCCCCACATCAGAGCAAAGATTCTGTAAACGAGAAGCAAAATCTTCTGGATGCCTTCTAACCATTACTCTAATTTCTTTGAGAGCTTCTTTAAAAGCTGCTTTTCTAAAAGAACCCAAATTAAATTTTCTCATCTCTATTTCACCCATTCTTAAAAAAGTAGCTAAACCTCCTAAAGTAGCCTTGTATGCAGGACTTTTTCGAAAACTTGATGAAAGATATTGAGTTACATATACTTCCTCCCATTCTTCAGGAGTAGCCACACCATAAAATTTTAAACATTCTTCAACCATATTTGATCCAACTCTTTTTGATACTATATAACCGTATTTTTTTAATTCCTTTATAGGCTGTATTTTCAACCAATCAATACAATTTTTCAACGCCTCTTTTTGCTCTAACCTTAACAATTTTTGACGATATAACATTTCTCGATTAAGCCAAAATTCCGCATCTATCCCAAGAACTTTTTCCAGTTGAAAAGCCGTTTTCAGTGTAATTGGTTCCTTGCCAGATATTAAATCATTTATTTTAGACGCTGTTTTGCCCATTCGACGAGCAAGCTCAACTTGACTCATTCTAAGATGTTGAATTGTTTCCAATATAGTATCTCCTGGCTTAGAGAGAAGTTCACGTTCATCTGTTAGTTTAGTCATAATTCAATTTTTTAATGATAATCAACTATTTCAATTATACAAATATCCGTTACAGACTTAGTATCTAAAGACCCATCTTCATTTTCCGGGAGTGGATTGTGGACTACTTCAAATATCATTCGATGATTTGTTGAAATATTTAATGCCCATTTTCCATTCCTATCTCCAGATAGCCTATGGCAATTTGCAGCAGGAATTTGTATTAATACATTGAGATTTGGCGATGCTGTTATGTCACTTATTCTGCTAGATACCCTCTTTGCATTTACACCAAAGTTTCTTTTTATCTCCGACGCACTACTTAATTGCCTTTTTAGCTTGTTCTTTTTATACTCAATTTTCACTCATAATATTCATAATATTTCACTCATAATATTTAAATTACTGAAAAAGGGTAATACTTTGCAAAAGTAACGTTTCTAATAACATTGATGCAAATCAAAAATCACTTGAAACGAGAGGATTAAGAGTTTATTGTACGGACAAATAAATTTTGTGACAGCTATTTTCATGTCTCATTGGGAAGAATAGTCAGAATTAGCCCTATTAAATATCTATCGCTAAGGTGAAAGAACGTAATTTGTGCATTGATCTCATATCACATAAACATATAATTGGCACACTGTGCGGCTGATTTTTATTTTGATTCCTAAACCAATAACTCTATATCACTTTAAAATTGGTGCCGATATGTGATCCCAGGGAAAAGTGGGTTCTAAAACCAAAACACAAGGATTGGTATTTCTATAGTACAACTGAGCTATTGACAGCATACTATAGAAGCATAATATATAGCATCTCAGTATTTTGAAATAGCATCATTATTTATTACTTATGAGCTATGCTCAATTTTTGTGCAACACCCCTACTATATAATGAAAAGTTTTTAGACATTGCACCCTGATTTTATGACCCAAAGTTCACTTATCTTGAAGCCCTGTTTTAAGCCTCTTCATCTGGTCTAATGCTTATTTTAGTCACTATCATCTATAAAAATTTATGAGCGAAAAAGCGTTTAAGATCTGGAATAATATTTGGGGCTGGTCAATTTTTATTATCGCTCTATTTGTATTCGGATCTACAGTAGAACCAACTTCGAGTTTTTGGGACGCAAGTGAATATATATCCACTTCAACAAAACTACAGGTAGGACATCCTCCCGGGGCTCCCTTTTTTCAAATGGTAGGAGCCTTTTTTGCGGTCTTCGCAACAAGCCCTGAAAAAATAGCCCTGATGGTAAACTTTATGTCAGTCATTTCAAGTGCTTTTGCCATTCTTTTTTTGTTCTGGTCTACTACCATACTGCTTAGAAATTTACCCGCCTTTTCAAAACTCGACCATATCAGTACCAGAATTTCTTACTGGGGAAGTGCAACAGTTGGCTCTCTAGCCTTTTGCTTCTCAGATAGCTTCTGGTTCAATGCCGTGGAAGCAGAAGTCTATGCCATGGCTATGCTCTTTCTGTCCACACTTTTCTGGCTAGCCCTCCGATGGGAAAAAGATATGTCTAATCCAAAAGGAAATAAATGGTTGGTGCTGATGTCCCTTGTCATGGGATTGTCTTTTGGCGTCCACTTTATGGCACTCCTAGCTATTCCAACCATCGGAATGGTTTACTATTTCAAAAACTATCCCAAGACTACCACTAAAGGATTTTTGTTGGCTAATGCGATTTCTATCGCTATTTTGCTGTTTATCTTTAAATTACTATTACCAAATACCCTGGCCTTTTTCGGCAAAACCGAAGTGTTTTTTGTCAATTCCCTAAGACTTCCATTCAATAGTGGGACTATTTTTGCTGGACTATTAATTGCCCTACTATTTGCACTGGTCCTAAAATACACGGCCAAGAAGAATCTAGTTCAGTTGAATACGATTTTTCTCTGTTTGCTGTTTCTACTAGTTGGGTTTTCATGCTGGATAATGATCCCCATCAGAGCAAATGCCAATACCGTAATCAATCAAAATAATCCTTCTGATGCCAGAACCCTACTGGCTTACTATAGAATGGAACAATATCCCGATACATATTTGTTTTATGGTCCAATGTTTTCCGATATGTATGCCGGACAAGATCCCTATAAACCCTATCGAGATGATAAACCCAAATACGAAAAAGATCTAGAGAGCAAGAGTTATGTAGTTGTCAATCACTGGAAAGGTGCACGACTCAATAGTCATTCAAACCATAAAGGTCTGCTTCCCAGGCTTTGGAGCACCCAAAATGCAGCCAACTATATGGACTTTATTGGACCTCTAGATTTTTCCATTCTCCCAGAATACTCCAAAAGTCAACAACTTCAAAATATTGTTGGAGATTTCCGTCTTCGAGGACAACAAGGATTTCTTACCGGAGAAGACTATCATGATTTTTTTAGATCATACGGTGAATACATAAAAATCAAAAAACCTAGCCTTCTTCAAAATCTCGCCTTTCTAGTAGATTTCCAAATGGGATATATGTACTGGCGCTATTTCATGTGGAACTTCACCGGCCGGCAAAATGATATTCAAGGAGACTATTCAATACTAAACGGTAATTGGATTAGCGGTATTCCCTTTATTGACAAAATTAGGCTCGGAAATCAATCATCATTAGATCAAGATGCATTAAGCAACAAAGCACGCAATACCTATTATTTTTTACCCCTTATATTAGGAATCTTAGGCTTTCTCTTTCTCTATAATCAAGATCGAAAAACCTTTTGGAAACTGCTTTTATTGTTTTTGTTCACAGGATTAGCTCTAAAAATATATCTCAATGAACGTCCTTTTGAACCACGGGAAAGAGATTATGCACTGGTGGGTTCCTTTTTTGTATTTTCAATAGGAATAAGTTTAGGGTCCTATTATTTAACCGCATTGTGGAATAGATTCAAACCCCACCTGATGCGTCCATTGATGGTTCTGATAGCACTGCTTTGTGTGCCATTATTAATGGTCGCAGAAAATTGGGACGACCATGATCGTTCCAATCGCTACACAGCTCAGTCAATGTCCAAGACCTATCTTAAATCACTCCAGGAAGATGCCGGTGCAATAATTTTTACCATTGGCGATAATGACACTTTTGCTCTCTGGTATGCCCAAGAAGTTGAAGGAATACGAACCGACGTAAGAACAATCAATACCTCCCTTTTGGCTACAGATTGGTATATAGATCAAATGAAAAGAAAGACATACGAAAGTGAACCGATACCTTCACAGTTGACACACAAACAATATGGATATGGCATCCGAGACTATGTCCGCTTTCAACCAATTAACGATTCAATCCGTTGGGAAATTAAAGATTTTGTCAATTGGGTTGCTAGCGATCATCCGAAAACTAAATACCGACATATACTTGAAGAAAATGGGCGTGATTATACCGTTTTACCCAAAAGTCAACAAGAAATGATCTATTACCCAACCAATAAAATTAGAATTCCTGTAAACAAAGAAAATGTACTCAAATACGGCATTGTAAAACCTGAAGACGAGTCCAAAATTGTCCCCTACATTGATATCGACTTACCTACCTCAGGATTGACCAAAAATCAAATCATGATGCTGGATATAATCGCTAATAACGACTGGAAAAGACCGATTTATTTTACAGGTGGTAGCTTCGAAGAATCAGAGTACATATGGATGAAAGATTATTTGGAATTAGAAGGCATGGTCTACAAACTCATCCCTATAGAAACCCCGGTGAACTCCAGAAATCCCTACCTGATGGGGAAAATTGATTCAGAAAAAATGTATTCTATTGTCATGCAATGGGAGTGGGGAAATTCACAAGAAACAAATATTTATCACGACCCCGAAACTCGAAAAAACAGCATTACCTACCGAAGTCATATTGCACGCCTTGCTGAAAAATTGATTGAAGAAGAAAAATTTGATAAAGCAGAAAGAGTTATTGATCTGGCATTAGAAAAGATGCCCTTGGATTACTTCGGTTATTATTCCCTATTACATCCTTTCATCGATTTTTATTACGAAATTGGAAATCCCAAAAAAGCCAGATCCCTATTCGACAAAGTGACCCAAAAGTATTCCGACCGTCTAGCCTATTTCAGTTCTTTATCCATCAGTAGACAGAATTTTATCGCAACAGAAATACTAACTGAGGTCCAACGCTATCAAACATGTTTGGATGCTCTACTATATAGCTCCGATACCGATAGATTTGAAAATGCCATAGATGTCTATTTGGAAAGTGCAACACCCCTTTCCCATCTCTATGGAGATTTTGAATTTTACACTCCTTTAGTTGGTTTTGTTGATGCATACTACAAGGCTGGTGCCACCGAAAAAGCCCAAAAATTAGCATCCCAAATTGCTGATCAATTTGCTTCTAGAGCAAACGTATATACCCAAATTCCCGAAGAAAGTTTACAGCTATACCAGAACCAACTTGCAGATGTAATCTCTAGATACAGTAATCTGGTCAAGTCGGTAAAATCATCAGATACCAACACCTCATTCCAAACTAAGATTACCGAAAAGTTTAATCAAACCGTTGACCTTTTTGATATTGACCCAGAAGACCTTTAAAGAACATGATCTTTTAGCCCGGGATTATATAGTTAGAGACCTCAGGATGATTTCCACTACTAACTTCTTACAGAACACTATCCTAACAATACTTCAGAAATTTGTTTTCATAAATAATTTAAACAGCAATACTAGGGAACTCACCATTTTCCACTTTATTCGAAAAAATAATGAATACACATTTGGTATTCCATCAAAACTGTTCCTCTGAATTTACCTATGGAATCATTAGTACTCGTCAATCCCTTTTCTTTATCAAGGTGATATGAGTAATTTCAGGGTAGATGCCAACCCGTCCAGGATAAGCAATATATCCAAATCCCCTATTGACATTGATGTATTGATTGCCTTCTTTATAAATCCCTGCCCATTGTTTGTATCTCCACGAAGCAGGACTCCATTTTATTACCCCAGGGATCTCTATCCCGAATTGCATTCCATGAGTATGGCCACTCAAAGTCAAAGGAACCGGATTCCGATGAGGCAACACTTTAGCTTCCCAATGGGATGGATCATGGGATAAAAGTATTTTGAAATCATCAGGATGAACATTTTTAAGGGCTTGATCCAAGTCTCCTGCCCTTTTGAATCGACCCGTGCCCCAGTTTTCAACTCCAACGATGACAATCTTTTGACCATTTCTATTCAAGACGATGGATTGGTTTAACAAAAGAGTCCAACCCAGATCCTTGTGGGTTTCAATCAATTGTTTAAAATTCTGCTCCTTCTCAGCTTGTGATTCCCAACTTGTATAATCTCCATAATCATGATTGCCCAAAACAGAATAGATACCCTCTTTAGCCTTTAATGAGGAAAATATATCTCTATACGAATCAACCTCCGAGGCTCGGTCATTGACTAAATCCCCTGTAAAAAAAATCACATCTGAACTAAGCTGGTTGATCAATCGAAATCCATATGCTACTTTATCTCTATTGATAAAACTGCCCGTGTGAAGATCTGAAATCTGTGCTATGGTAAATCCATCAAAAGCCTCAGGTAGATTATCGAACTCTAAAGTATGCCTGATGACTTTATAGTTGTATCTACCCCTAAACATCCCATAAAGAATCGTCCCAAATGGAAGAGCTCCAGCTACAAGAGCAGTCCTTGAAATAAACACACGTCTTTGGGGAATAAAAAATTCATCAACACGTGCCCCCTTAGAAAAAAAAGACGCAGTAGCTTGGAAAATTCTGACGATATCTTCTAAAAATAAAAAGAAGACCGAGACAATCTGAAAGATCATCAAACCCATAGATAAACCAATGAGGTATTGTCTATAGGGAGTCATTTGGTTTTGACGTTGATCAAAGAAAAAGAACCAAAAAATTGAGCCATATATCAAAACAACTAACCCTACATATAAAAATTGAGTTGGTTTAGAATGGAAAACTGTTTTTATGGCCTGAAAACTGTACCATGAAAGAATAAAAAACCCGATGAATAATACCCAACGCATCAGCGAAAATAATGCCACTAAAGTAGATGAATATTACATTTTAGTGCTTCTATAATAAACTTAGTAATTGTCAGTAGAACCCAACGCTAGTCCGAAAGTTCCTTTAAAAAGCCTTCTTTTTTATGTCTAAGCTATTCATTATCAAAGTTTTAATGACTTTAATTTACCCCAATGTGAATTACTTGGAACCAATAATAACTTTTTGTTAACATAATCATCCCAAAATTTAAATTTTTGGTAAAAAACGGGTGAGATACTCAATATACTTTCGCACCATCAATTCATAATAATCAATTTTTACTCTATGAAATTTATTTATCCCTTACCGATTCTAATCATTCTATTAGGATTGACATTTACCAGTTGTGAGAACAACGACGATGAGATTGCAAGTCTGAATGAACAAATCAGTTCGCTACAGACAAGACTTGATGATGCTAACAAGGCCAAGGGTAATGCCGAGAGCACCATTACTGATCTCGAAGGCACCATCACAAAGCTAAGGTCTGACATATCAAAATTGGAAGCAGAAATTGAAAGCAATACTGGCGGAATTCCGCAAACTGTTTACAATCAGGCCATAGACCAATTTGAATCCATACTAGAGGAAATTGGAAATAACGCAATTGTGGAAGGCTTAGCAAATGACTTTAATGCTCTTGTCAATACTTTTAAGTCTAATAATGAACCTGAAGAGTTACTGCAAGGAATACAATCATTAGTTTCCCAGGCCAATACTAGTGTAGAAGAGACACTATCGGGACCACTTAATGAAGACAAAACACTGGTTGCTGGAAACGAATATATTTTGGACGAGAAACTTTATGTAACTGATGGAGTCACTTTAACCATACCAGCTGGGACAGTCATCAAAGCAAAAGCCCAGACCGGAGCTAATGCTGCTGCTTTAGTTGTGTCAAGAGGTGGGAAAATCTATGCTCTGGGAACGGCTGAAAAACCAATTATCTTTACTTCAATTGATGACCCCATTCAACCTGATGGAACCTATGCTGAGGGTGAATCTTCTCCCGGAGTAGAAGTGCAGGGTAAATGGGGAGGTGTAATCGTGCTTGGACATGCACCAGGCTCTTTCAAAGGAGATGTAAGTGAAGTGCAAATTGAAGGTATACCAGCTGATGATATATACGGACTATACGGAGGAAGTAATCCAAACGATAATTCAGGCATCATTCAATACGTATCTATTCGACATGGGGGTGCAGACATTGGAGAAGGGAATGAAATCAACGGATTGACTCTCGGCGGAGTTGGAAACCAAACTGTGATTAGGAATGTTGAAGTAGTTGCAAATAAAGATGACGGAGTCGAATTTTTTGGCGGAACAGTTAATGCCTCTAACCTACTGGTATGGGGACAAGGTGATGATGGCCTAGATATAGACCAGGCCTATAGTGGTACTATATACAACTCAGTAGTCAAATTAGAAGGGAGCTCTGATCACGGTCTCGAAATTGATGGTCCAGAAGGTTCAGCGGAAGGAAGTTTCCAAATCACCAATACAACCATCATAGGAGCCACAGATTTATCCAATTGTGAATCCCTTGCTGATAAAGGTGAAATTGCTGATTTTCGATCAAATGCAATGGGAAGCCTAAATAGGATTGCCATTAAACATTTTGCTCAAGGCAAGGACGTTGAATTAGATGCAGGCGATGAAGACAATAATTCTGCTATCTCCGATAATTATAAAAACAACAAGTTGACTTTCATCAATATAGATGTGGTTGTGCCATCAAATTGTAATATAGGAGAATTATCGGATATCTTTGTTGACAAATTATCTGAAAATAAGTCTTCCTTCAGTGCTGACAGTGGAAATTTTGCTGAGTTTGTGGACGATGGAAGTGAAGTTGGCGCTAATATCTCTGAATTTGAATGGACTTTTTGGCATCATACCACCCAAGCAAAATAATGCCTTTACATCATTCGTTAAGTAAGCTCGAAATGCTCAATACGATTAGTATTGGGCATTTTATTTTCGCAATTTAGTTTTCATATTCAGAGTGTTAAAAAACAGTACTACCTCACAGCTCTCAATCGTTTTGTTTGTATTTCTAGCCAGCGGGTCATATATATTTGGTCAACAAGGTATTTCAGGTACCATCATTGATGGTGATTTCAACGAACCTTTACCATTTGCCAATATAATTGTCAAAGAAACTGATAAAGGAGTAGTCTCAGATTTTGATGGCAACTTTTCTCTCGAATTAGAACCGGGCACCTACTCCGTTGTTGCTTCATTTGTCGGTTATCAACCCAAAGAAATCACCAATGTAGAGGTTGATGCTAATAACTTTTCAATTATTGATATCGTTCTGTCCTCTGCTGCATCAGGTTTAGAAGAAGTTGTAATCAGTGTTGAAGCATCTACCAACTCAGAGGCATCTGTTCTTGCTATTCAGAAGAGGTCAGCTAGTTTAATGGATGGGCTCTCGGCTCAATCTTTTAAAAAAGTTGGTGCTTCTACCATTGCAAGCGCAATTAAACGAGTTCCGGGGGTTTCCGTGCAAGGTGGGAAGTATGTGTATGTTCGAGGACTAGGTGATCGATATTCCAAATCAATACTCAACGGAGTAGACATTCCTGGTCTTGATCCGGACAAAAACACAGTACAGATGGATCTATTCCCAACGAATATGTTGTCAAATATCCAAATAACCAAATCAGCACGTGCTGATTTACCTGCGGACTTCACAGGCGGGGTTGTTGATATCATCACAAAAGATATCCCAACTAGAAAAGAGATTAGTGTTTCTGCCAGCATTGAGTACAACCCTAGTATGCATTTTAACAATGAATACCTCACATATTCAGGTGGTACCACCGATTGGCTAGGTTTTGATGATGGAACAAGAGACAATCCCCTTGCAAACCAAATTGCCCAGGAGAGTAATCCTATTTTAGGGAATGAGTACACACCATTAATCGATTCAGGCCCAGGGACTCTTGATCGAATAGCATCATTATCTAAAAGATTTGATCCTCAATTGGGACCTAGTCAAGATAACAGTGGCCTTGATTATGGGTTTGGCATCGGATTCGCAAATAGATATTCAGTCGGCCAAAGTGACGAATTAGGTCTAATCATTTCTACAGCATACAAAAAAACGCAGTCTTATTATGAGGATGCTTCTGACAATATCTTTAACAAGGACCCGGATAAAAACGTTATAGAACTAAGTAAAAATCGATCACAGATAGGGACAATAGGAGAAAATAATGTTATTATCAGTGGTCTATTAGGTGTTTCATTCAAAACTGGTTTATCTAAATTCAAGTTTAATGCTTTTCACATTCAGAACGGAGAAAGTACAGCTGGAGAGTTCAGACAGGAAACTAGATTTTCTGACTTTATTGATTTTAATAAATACACTTTAGAATACTTTGAACGCTCAATATCCAATGGTCAATTGTCAGCTACACACAGCTTTTCAAGTGGAAAATTTAAGCTTGAATGGATGCTTTCTGGCACCTTAGCTAAAATCCACGACAAGGACATTCGAAACACTTCTTTCCAGGACGAGGAAGGATCATTGAGTATTCCACGCAATACCGAGCCAAAAAGATTCTGGAGGTATCTTGATGAGGTAAATTATGTTAGCAAAATTGACCTCACCAAACGTTACTCTTTATTTTATGGAGATGCTCTAGTTAAGTTTGGCGTTTATGTTGCACAAAAGGAACGGGACTTTTCAATTGATGAGTATTCCATCAGTACTAATTTCACTTCATCCAAAGATTGGGCCCGATATGGAGGTGATCCCAATAAAATACTTGATCCACAAAATATTCTTTCTATAGGCAACCCAAAAGGCACTTTTCTAAATTCTAACACTACCATCCGGCAAGATGTAAATACTTTTAACGCACGCCAAGAAAACTATGCTTTTTATGCTTCCAATGAATTCAACATTTCACAAAAATTAAAGTCTATCGTTGGACTGAGAATGGAAAACTACAGCATTTATTATACAGGAGAAAATGTTCAAAGAGGCCTGTTATATGATAACCAACAACTGATTAACGATTTTACATTATTTCCTTCAGCTAATTTGATTTATTCTTTAACGGAGAACACTAATTTAAGATTAGCATATGCTAAGACCACAGCTAGGCCAAGTTTCAAAGAAGCCTCAATAGCGGCCATATTTGATCCCATTTCAAATTTGACCTTTATCGGCAACATCAACATAACGCCTAGTTACATTGACAATTTTGATCTCAGATTTGAGAGTTATGGTGATGAGGCTCAATTATTCTCTCTGAGTGCATTTTATAAATCCCTACAGGATCCCATTGAAATTGGCTTTGTAAGGGTAGCTACGACCAATTATACTCCTCGAAATCTCGAAAATGCTAAGGTTTATGGTCTGGAATTAGAATTGCGAAAAAAACTTTCTAAGTGGATTCGTGGATTGAGGCATCTCAATCTCAATTTCAATGGTTCGTATATAATCTCAAATTTACCATATAGTGTTGATGAGCGTGATTTGAGAACTTTAGGACTAAGAAATGGAGAAACCCTTGAAGATGGGAGAGAATTACAGGGTCAGTCTCCTTTTTTAATTAATGCTGGTTTGAGTTATGATAATATAGATAAAGGACTGCAGGCAGGAATATACTACAATGTACAGGGAAAAACACTAGAGGTGGTAGGTGATGGTTTCTATCCTGATGTCTTTACTATGCCTTTTCATGATTTAACATTGAATATTATCAAAAAATTAAAAAACAACGCAGCAATTACTGTTAAAGTCCAAAACATTTTAGGGGAAACTCGAGAAAGTATTTATCATTCTTTTAGAATCTCAAATAGGCATTTTCGATTTCGAGACCCTGGAAGGAGCATCTCTATTGGTTATCAAATTTCTCTATAATCAAACTACGGTCTAGTATATAACTTTATGGAAAATATCTTCCTACTGATCATTATCCTCATTAGTCTTCTTGCCATTGGAGATTTAATTGTGGGGGTCAGTAATGATGCGGTGAATTTCTTGAGTTCAGCCATAGGCTCTCGGGCAATTTCCTTTAAGCGGATTATGATTTACGCCAGCTTGGGGATCATTGTTGGGGCTATTTTCTCTAGTGGTATGATGGAGGTTGCTCGGAAAGGAATTTTCAATCCTTCCGAGTTTTTTTTTGATGAAATAATCTTCATTTTTTTAGCGGTTATGCTCACCGACATTTTGTTATTAGACTTTTTCAACACCTTGGGTCTTCCCACTTCAACCACTGTCTCCATCGTATTTGAACTTCTAGGAGCGGCAGTTGCTATGTCGGTAATTAAACTTTGGGAATTAGGTCAAGATTTATCTTTTCTTCATACTTTCATAAATACTGAAAAGTCCTTAGAAATAATCTTGGGGATTTTATTGTCTGTTGGTGTTGCATTTACAGCTGGAGCTTTGATTCAGTGGGTTGCCCGGTTGTTTTTGGGGTTCAAGATTAAAAATGGACAAAAATGGGTCAATGCTCTTTTTGGAGGTATTTCGTTGGCTGCTTTGTTCTACTTCATTTTCATCAAAGGGATAAAAGGGAGTACGTTTGCGGGTATATCTTATGATGCTCTGGGAGGGCAAACAATCCCGGATTTTATTCAGGACAATAATTTAATCGTTCTTGGAATCAGCACTATATTCTGGGGAATCATTTCTTATTTATTACAATATCTGGGAAGGTTAAACATCTACAAATTAATTATTGGTGTGGGCACCTTTGCATTAGCTTTGGCTTTTGCTGGTAATGATTTGGTCAATTTCATCGGTGTTCCTATTGCAGCTTTTCAATCGTTCCAGTTATGGATTTCATCTGGGGTTTCTGCCTCTGAATTTTCTATGGTTGATATGTCTGGACAAGTCCCTACTCCGGTGATATTTTTAATTATTGCGGGGTTGATTATGGTTGCAACGCTTTGGATATCAGCCAAAGCAAAGAGAGTGGTAAAAACCTCCATTGATCTCTCCAACCAGCATCAGGTAGATGAACGCTTTAAGTCTAATATACTGGCTGTTGGTTTGGTAACTTCATTCAATAGTGCCAACAAACTATTGGTTCGGTTATTTCCCCCAAAATTAAAACTCTGGATGACTGAACGATTTCATCCGGTTGAGCTGCCTCTTGTCAATGGATTGAGACCGGCGTTTGATCAAATTCGGGCCTCAATAAATTTAGTTGTTGCTGCTCTATTGATTTCTTGGGCAACTACGCTAAAACTGCCTTTATCAACGACCTATGTCACTTTCATGGTTGCCATGGGCACTTCTCTTTCTGATCGGGCTTGGCAAAAAGGCAGTGCAATTTATCGGGTTTCGGGTGTCTTGAACGTCATTGGAGGGTGGTTTATCACTGCATTTTGTGCATTTTCATTCTCCGCCCTCATTCTTGTGTTACTACACTTTGGAAAGCTCTTTTCGGTGATTACCATCACCATAATTGTGGTGCTATTGATAATTAGGAGTCATGGACACTTTTTAAGAAAGAGGCATTGAACATTGACTTAACCTCCACTTTTATATACTGACCTCGAACACCGTTTTTTCAGATAATTTTTTCGTGGGGGTTCAAATTTTTTGGCTATCTGCCAAAATTTGACTGTTGTCCCATCTGATGGCTTTGACAACTTTATTATTCTCAAAATCCACTTCAATCAGTGACTCATCTTCCCAAAAAAACCATTTTGAAACCCTCATTCCTTTGTGGTATTCTCCTTCGGCAATCTTTTCCCCTTGGGTATTAAATGCTGACCATAAACCGTGGTTTAAACCATCTTGAATAGTTCCGATTTGTGCTAATACACCATTGGAATAATACTCCTTGTATTCAATAGTATCTCCCTTATCTTGATAGGTAAACTGGTTGCTATCCTGTTGAGCATATGCGGTACTATAAATCCCAAAACACATTAAAATAATGACTAATCTCATGATTGTAAAATTTGTTAAGTCAAAGATAATACAAAATTATCATTCATGTAACATTTAGGTAACATTAAATTTTTATTTATTTATTTTTCAGCAATTTAAATCCCTAATTATATGTCATTTATAGTTGCTTTTTAAGGTTGATTGTGCGATTTTAAATAAGAAAACCCTATCGGAAGAATTTCCAATAGGGCTTAAGGTTGTGAAATTAGTTGGTCTATACTACAATAAATCCCTCTAAATTAAAGGTAAGACTTTGGATTCAAATTTCATTGAAACAATCCCTGAATTAATTTGGTTTTGTATTTGATCTGAAAAATCCATTGTCTATGTCAAATTTTGGAGGAACTACCATACATGGATTTCAACATTTGTTGGATTAGCCAAATTATCAGTAACCGGACATCGGTCCCTTACTATCTGGAGCCATTTGTCAAGAAGTTGCTGATCAGCATCAGAATCCACATCAAGGTTGACTCGAATGTCAGAAAATCCAGCTCTTGCTGAATTGTCTCCACTCAATAATTTGCTAGGGTTCAAATCTCCTTCAATATTGATTTTAAGAGATTTCAATTCAATGCCAAGTTCTTTAGCAATGAGATGGGCTACCACATTCAAGCAACCTGCAAGAGAAGCTAAAGTATATTCCACAGGATTAGCTGCTTCATCTTTGCCACCCAAATCAGGAGGCTCATCAATAGTGATTTGGAATTTTCTTGATTCCCCAACAAATTTGGTTTCGCTTATGCTTTGACCAATATGTGAAAATGTGAGATTACTCATTATATTACGTATTTAAAAGTTATTTATGATTGATTATTTCTTATAAAAAAACTCCTTTGGTTTTAGCTACTACCAAAAGAGTTCAAAAAAAATTTTTATTTTTTATTTAGATAGTAGCAAAGAGACGACAAGTCAGACATGATATACATGCAAAACATAAACATAAAAAGAAAAGGAATGCTATGCTTCATACCAAAATAAATGCTCCTGCTATATCTTCAGAAATCGGCACCTAATTTAAAAAACTTAGATCAAATAAGTAAGACGAAAAAGGAATGAAGCTGTACTCTTGACTTTTTTGGTTAACTATAGGGTTTGTTATTTTGAGATTAGCCGCCGCACATCGGACAATCACTATCTTCTTTATTATCACGATTATGAATAATCATTTCTTTTAAGTCTTCTGGATTAATAGGAGTTGACTCAACATCGCCATTTTCACTTTTCTTAGGCATTGTGCCTGTTTCTAAGGCAATTCCAGTTGACACTTTTGTTTTACCAGTTGCATATTTGACTTTTTCAACCTGCTTTTTGCTGATATCTATAGTGAATTTGGTGGGATCGACTGCAGCCTTGGTCCTTAGATAGTACATGCCAGTTTTCAGTCCCGATCGCCATGCATAGAAATGCATGGAGGTCAATTTTTTTTCTGTGGGATCTTCCATAAAGAGGTTCAGAGATTGACTTTGATCAATAAAGCATCCACGATGGCGGGCCATGTCAATGATATCTTTCATCTTCAACTCCCAAACCGTCTTGTAGAGTTCTTTTAAATCTTCGGGAATCCCCTCAATATGTTGAATGGAACCATTGGATCTCATCAATTCTTGTTTTAACTCTTCACTCCATAATCCCAAGTCCACCAAATCTTTTAATAAATGTTTGTTAACTACTATAAATTCACCTGAGATTACTCTCCGGGCATACATATTTGTCGTATAAGGCTCTATACATTCGTTGTTTCCGAGAATTTGGGATGTAGAAGCTGTAGGCATCGGAGCTAGCAAGAGGGAATTTCTTACCCCATGTTTGAGTACTTTCTTTCTCAAATCTGCCCACTTCCAGCGGCCACTCAAGTCTTTATCTTTTAACTCCCAAAGGTTGTATTGGAATTGACCTTTGGATATTGGCGACCCTTCGTAGGTCTGATAGGGTCCATCTTTTATGGCTTCCTCCATTGAGGCGGTCACCGCAGCAAAATAGATGGTCTCAAAAATCTCTTTATTCAGATTCTTGGCCTCTTCAGAAGTGAAAGGTAATCGCAATTGAATAAACGTATCCGCAAGACCTTGGACACCAATCCCTATTGGTCTGTGTCGTACATTGGAATTTTTGGCCTCAACAACCGGGTAGTAGTTTCGATCAATGACTCTGTTGAGATTTCGAGTGATTAACTTGGTAACTTCATATAACTCTTCGTGATCAAATCTTCCATCTTTGGTCACATACTTAGGTAGCGCAATCGAAGCCAAATTACATACAGCAATTTCATCCTTTGAGGTGTACTCAATAATCTCAGCACAAAGATTTGAGGAGCGAATAGTACCTAAATTTTTCTGATTTGATTTCCTATTGGCATGATCTTTATAAAGCATATATGGGGTGCCGGTTTCGATCTGCGATTCGAGAATTTTAAACCATAACTTCCTGGCATCAATTACTTTTCGTCCCTTGTCTTGATCTTCGTATTGTTGGTATAATTTTTCAAACTCTACACCATGGGTATCGTAAAGCCCTGGACACTCATTAGGGCACATCAGAGTCCACTTCTCATCATTTTCAACTCGTTTCATAAATAAATCCGGAACCCACATGGCATAAAATAAATCCCGAGCCCGCATTTCTTCTTTGCCGTGGTTCTTTTTTAAATCTAGGAACTCCAGTATATCTGCATGCCAAGGCTCTATATATATTGCAAAAGATCCTTTTCGTTTTCCGCCACCTTGATCTACATATCGGGCTGTATCATTAAAAACCCGCAACATAGGAACAATGCCATTGGAGGTGCCATTGGTACCAGCAATATAGGAACCCGTCGCTCTAATATTATGAATTGAGAGCCCAATCCCACCGGCTGCTTGAGAAATTTTTGCTGTTTGTTTTAGTGTATTGTATATTCCTTCTATACTGTCATCCTGCATTGTGAGTAGAAAGCATGACGACATTTGTGGTTTAGGTGTCCCTGAATTAAAAAGTGTGGGGGTTGCATGGGTGAAATATCTTTTGGACATCTTACTGTAGGTTTCCAAAACAGCATCAATATCATCAAAATGAATTCCGACACTGACCCTCATGAGCATATGCTGTGGGCGCTCAACTACTTTGTTGTTGATTTTCAGCAAATAGGAACGTTCTAGCGTTTTAAATCCGAAATAATCATATTCGTAGTCTCTCCGGTTGATGATATGAGAGTCAAGAAGCTCGGCATTTTTTTTAATTATCTGGTAAACCTCATCCGAAAGTAAAGGTGCTTTTTTACCTGTCTTTGGATTGACATAATAATAAAGTGTTTCCATAGTATGGGAGAAAGACTTTTTTGTGCCTTTATGGAGGTTAGATACTGCAATTCTAGCTGCTAGCTTGGCATAATCCGGATGGGTTGTTGCCATAGTAGCAGCAATCTCAGCCGCTAGATTGTCAAGTTCTGAAGTTGTAACTCCATCGTAAAGCCCTTCGACTACTTTTAGCGTTACCCGCTCGGGGGTAACAATACTACTCAGTCCATAGCAAAGTTGGTGAACTCTTGCAGTGATTTTATCAAACATGACCCGCTCCTTGCGGCCACTTCTCTTTACTACAAACATTTGGTCATGGTATTTCCCATCATTTTTTTATTTGTCTATGATTAAAATTCTTCTTCAGTCCCAAACTCTTTTTTCCCTGATGCTCTTTCACTTGCTGATCTTTTAACTCCGGCTTTTTGATATTCGGCTACTTTCTTTTCAAAAAAGTTGGTTTTACCTTCAATTGAAATTATTTCCATAAAATCGAATGGATTTTCAACATTATAAACCTTTTCCACTTCTAGTTGAACCAATAATCTATCGGTTACATATTCCAGATATTGTGTCATCAGATCTGCATTCATACCGATCAACCGAACAGGTAGAGATTCTGTGATAAACTCTCTTTCGATGTTCAGAGCATCTACTAGTATTTCTTTAATCCTCTTTTTAGGAACTTTATTGACTAAATGATTATTATGAACGTGTACAGCAAAATCGCAATGCATTCCTTCATCCCGCGAAATCAACTCATTAGAAAAGGTAAGTCCGGGCATGAGGCCTCTTTTTTTGAGCCAAAAAATCGAACAAAAAGCTCCAGAAAAGAAAATCCCCTCAACTGCAGCAAAAGCAATCAATCGCTCAGCAAAGGAGTCTGAATCAATCCATTTTAATGCCCAATCGGCTTTCTTTTTGATGGCTGGAAAAACCTCAATGGCTTTGAACAGACGATCTTTTTCTTCCGGATCTTCCACATAGGTTTCAATTAATAGAGAATAGGTCTCTGAGTGAATATTTTCCATCATAATCTGGAAGCCATAGAAGAATTTTGCCTCAGTAAATTGAACTTCGTTGACAAAATTCTCTGCCAAATTCTCATTAACTATACCATCCGAAGCTGCAAAAAAAGCTAGAATATGTTTGATAAAATATCTTTCCTCGTCATTCAACTTGTCATTCCAGTCTCCGATATCGTTGCTCAAATCTATTTCTTCTGCTGTCCAAAAGCAGGCTTCACATATTTTATACCAAGTCCAAAGATCAATATGTTTAATTGGAAATATTACAAATCTATCTTTGTTTTCTTGTAAAATCGGCTCTATTTGTCCCATAATTTTAGAGTATTTAATTAGTTTATTTAATGAATTTAAGGTCTGATTTTAGATGAAAAAAGGATAAGCAATTTAATAGAATTTAAATTCTCAATTCACGTGAGAATTTGACATTTCCTGATGTAACCCTGCAATATATAGGATAAAATGCTCTCTAACAAATAGTTGTCAAGTAAGCTAAATTTTTCTATTTCCTTTGATTGGTTGGGTTTAATTCTGGAAAGGAACCTCCCAATCTGTCTATGGCAACACTTCAAATCAAAGAAGTATTTTTCTCAATTGTAAGTCTCTGTATCTTTAAAGCGTTTATGTACATAGGGAGTTAGCTTATTGAATTGTTTCAAAATTTGTAAATCTTGATTATCATAGAAGAATTTTTTGAGAGATGAATCAATATACTCTCTATATTGTATGGGATTCAAAGAAGTATCAATTTCATTTACCTTGTTCTTGTTGTAGTCCGTGATTTTTGTTTTAAGATCTAGATACATCCTAAAAAATTCGTCCCACCAAAACCATCGATGCCTATCTTCATGGGTAAGATTACCAAAATCGACATGATCATAAGGATGACCATACTCTAAGAATACCTTATCTATTCTATTTATTTGCTCTTCTATTTGTTTCACCCACTCCTTGTCTTTTTGATTGTCCATTCTGCTTATTACTTAATGGTTGTCTTTTGAATACTTGGATTTTGGGGATTTATTTCTCTTTGATTATCTGTTTTCTCTATATACTCGTTCATTAAAGACATAGGCTTAATTGAACTATCTATCATAAAATCATAAAAATAATTTAAGTCTTTGGTTTTATCTGTTTTTTCGAGTGCTTCAAAGTAAGCATCTTTTTCTTCATTTAAGACAAAAGTCATCGGTAGGTTATGATATGCCTGAATATAATTCATCAATAACCTGGATGTCCTACCATTCCCATCGCCAAAAGGATGTATGCTCACTAATTTATAATGAGCTTCGAAAGCCAATAGATTCGCTGATTTTACATCATTGCTGTTTTCTAATCTAGAATTGATGTCACCTAACAAAATATTGGTTTGATCTGGAACTGCCTTGGGATGCATAAATACTTTTTGACCTCCTCCTATTAAACCGATACCAACAAAATAAGTTCTCAATTCTCCTGAAGCCGTATTATATTTTTCGCCTGTTAGAGGACAAAATCCTTCTTCTCCAGTTCTCTTTTTAACAAGAGAATTAATCTTTTTTAGCAATGGTAAGCATATAGAAAGATTTTTTTTTGCTTGTTCTAATACATAAAGAAGTGCATTATAATGATCAATCACCATGAAAATCGATTCTTCTTTGTATGGTGCATTTGATGGGAATACCTTATGTTCTAGTAATTGCCAACTTTCTTTGATGGTTAATTTCGAACCTTCTATAGCAGAAGAATGATGGGCTATACTACATAAATTGTGCTTATGTAAATAAGAACGACCAATTAAGTGTTTTTGGCATTTTTTAGATAAATCAATGAACTCATTCCACTTGGACATCTTCTAAATTAAAAGAACAGATAGTACCATAAAAATAGGGAAATTACCATTAGTTTATGGACTCAAAAGAGGTCGGGGAGTATATAAATAACTGTTTAAATAGAAATTAGATGGGTCCGATAGACTAACCTGATTCCTGACTTCGTCGGTTTGAAATCCCAACTAATTGACAATGATTTTGTTAAAAAAACACGGTACGCTACAAAAAGGTAATTCTCAGAAATAAATCGATGCGATACAGATGGAAAAACTAATCTGTATTGTACACTATTTTACTCAGGTCCCTGGGAACGGTCCTGGTTTGAAGCTTCAACCCTAAAGCATGATATATCCTTGTCTGTGTATCATTGACCGATGAAGGAAGTAAAAATTCATTTTTGTTGCCCGTATCCTCTATAATCGATACCTTAACATCTCGAATCTCCCTGAGCATCCTTCCTTTACTGATGGGTTTGCGACTGTATTGGAGATGATAGCAGTAATGGGCTATCTGAACCAGTGCAAAAGCCACAAAACAAATACAAAAATGAGCATGGATTCTCCTAGGCTTCCAATGAAAGGTCGGACGCGTTCCCAGATCAGTCTTCATCACTCGAAAACTCTCTTCTATCTCCCATAGCTCACTATAACGCTGATAAATATCTTCTTTTGAAGCAAACTTTAATGAAGTCCATACCCCATGAAGACCATCAAACTTCTTGTCCCTTGCAATAGCTTCCTCATCTATCTGTGCATCTTTGCTTTCCATTTTGATATATCTACCTCCCCTACCACCGATAGTGATGGCATTCTTTTTTATTCTCTCTTTGGCCTTTTCTACCTGCTGGTCTCTTTTGTGTTGCATCCGTGCAGCATAATCAGGACAATACCTTAAAATTAATCTCTGGTTCCCTATTCTGTATTCAACCAACTTCCGGCCATCTTTGAGTTTTGTCCAATCATGCTTCCCTATGATGATCTTGGTCAGCTTCTGATTCAATGATCTTAACCTAGCAGCAACCACATACTCAGCACCTAATTCCTTTACATACGCTAAATTGCTTTTACTCAACATACCCGCATCAGCGACAAAGACCACATTGTCTATCTCTTTATACCGCTTACGCAATGCCTCTATAGCAGGCTCTAAGGTGGATACATCGGCTGTATTACCGGGAAACAGATGATAACCCAAAGGCAGTCCCGAACTCCCCTGAATCAAAGCCAAGACCACTTGTGTCTTCCGATGAAGACCATTTTTACTTAATCCCTTCTTCCGTAAACCCTCTTCTACCAATTTCTTAGCCGTCTTATCTGATGGTTTAGATTCTTCCTGAGCATTATCCGGTGATGCATCCTCATCTTTAGATTTCTTGACCATTTGTTGCTGATTTTCCTCGTTTGTGGACAATGAATGGAAAGAATGTTTATTTTCTCCCTTTTCAGGAACATCACCTGTATCTTCACCGGCTTGAGATGTCGACTCATCGGGTAAATCCAAGCCCTTTTGTTTTTTGGATAAAGCAACATCTTCAAATAGGTCTTCATCATTTTGGTCTTGATGAAAATGAAATGTGGTGGCATCAAAAAAAACCACATCTATCTTACCTCCAAGAAGAGATTGTACCTCCCGAGTGATTACATTTTGAATTCCTTTCCTTCGGGATAAGGTAAGGGTATCCATCATACGATAAAGAGCACTGACCGATACAGGACGTTCTTCTTCCAGAGTCATCTGCTGAGCGTGAAATAGCTTACTGGTTCGAGGATATGCCAATCGAGAGATGATTTCCTGACGAAATAAAGCACCGGAAGTATGCATACGGGAAGTAAAGACATCAGCTATATTCATTCGGTCATAGAGAGCACCGACTACTTCGTGCAATCCGATGCTGATACGCTGATGTTCTATTATCTTATGGGCATCGGCAATAGGGATAGGGCGTTTGGAAATTGGTTTTAAACGGGCTTTTGCTAGTTCACAGCCCAGATCAAGATAGGGAAACAATGGAGGTGGTGGCGTGGAAAGAGAAAGGAGTTTTTTTAATTCGATTTGGGCTCTTGTTTTCAAGTTTTCCAGATGTTCACCTGGTGGTGCGGATCCGATGGACATCATGACCTTATGTCGTGGTTTACCTTCGTTATTTCTATAAGATTTGGCGATTTGTACTCTTACCGATCGGCAATCTTTTCTTTTGGTGATTTTGACATACATGGTGATGCCAAAGATAGGGCATTTTTTTGCCATGTGGCAGTCATTTAATAACTTCGGTACGCTACACCGGAAAGATGATGGCCTGAGCGGGAGGAATTGGAGAAAATGATGATGAGAGTCAGAGGAATTACAAAGCGAAAATTGGGCTTAGATAATAGGAAAGAAATAAGCATATACTATTGTATATCAATATGTTAAACACAGAGTCAAAAGCCTCTTTCAAGATGTTATTGACAAGGAAATCAATGAATAATTAAGGAAATATTCTATAAATCTAAGACTATGTTTTTTATTATGTATAATGAACCAAACCGATGAAGTCAGGATAAATAACTGTTTAAATAGAAATTAGATGGGTCCGCTAGACTTATCTGAATTTCTGTATTTCTTGAGTGTGGTTTACCAATCCCATTTCTTAAATGGTAAATTTATATTTTGATTGTAAAAGACAAACTAATTAGAGGACGTAGCATATTAGCCAATATCAAAGCTATTTCTAAGGGTACCTTGTTAGGGGGATTTTGCTGAAGTAATCGAAATGCTTTTACAGGTGGTACAAGAAGAATGCCCACGATGATTACACATCTATGAATCTAAAGTCTGTGTTTGGACTTTTAAATATCCAATGTGCCTCGTGATTGTAAAAGGTTTTTGAGCAACAGATATTACGCAAGCCAAGTGATATAAGTCCTAGGAAGAATCCAGTCCATCATATACAAAGGAATTAAGTTTGTAATATAGGCATAGGATAGTTTTAGTCATTGATGAAAGAACAATAGTAAACAGAACCTATACAAAAAACAACCTATTATCTTATATTTAGCAATAATGAATCGCCTCATCCTTTTGATAAGTTTCTTGTTTTTGACACTTTATTATTGTAATGATGATGGTCCTACTGGGCCGAAGTTGCCAGTTGAAATGCCTGAACCAACAAACGTTGAAGAAGAAACAAACACAGAGCAAACTGACAATGATCAGGACAACAATAGCACAGATGAAACCAATGACGATAATAGCGACCAAAGTAGCACGGATACTGATCAGGATAGTAACGCAGATGAAACCAATGACGATAATGGGGACCAAACCAGCACGGATACTGATCAGGATAATTCAGAAGATAATTTTTCGCACACTGTTTTACCTGATGCTATAGAAGATCTATTTGAAATGAAAGGAGATATCGAATCAGATACGGTATGGGTTTACATTCAAGGTGGTGCAGTATTAGATAGAGACTATCCCCTTAACAGTTCTAACTCTTCTGGCTGTTCAAATTGCGACCAAGACGAAGCAGAAGTTTTTGACTATCCCTATTTTGTTGATGATCTAATCGTTTATCCATTTCAATCTCAGCATCTCAACCCCTACATACACAGAGAGAGCGAATTGACTTTTGAACAGGCAAAAATTGAAAGCGCTCTCAGTGCTGAGATAATTAAAAAAGTAATTGACCACTTCAACACTATGGAAAAGACCATATACCTCATTGGACATTCCTATGGTGCTTTTTTGGTCAATGAAATCCTATCAAAATACGGGTCAATTGCTAGAAAATCAATTTCACTCAACGGTAGACTAGATATGGACCAGGTAGTTGTAGATGGCTTTTCTGAGGGAATAGTCTGGCTCTTTGATGAAAACGGTCAGAATCCATATGAAGCGAAAGTTCCAGAAGAATATGCTAGCGAAATCAAACTAATAAGCAACCTATCTAAGTTAAACGCAGGATTGGGTTTCAATCGTTATACTGAAAAATTAGCAGAAGTAGACCTTTCTGATGCTATTTTTTTATTCTCAGAATATGATATGAACGTCGGCGATTTCACGCCAGAGGCAATCAAGCTCTTGAAAGAGACCAACCCAGCAGAACATCTGATTATTCTCGAAAATGGCACCCACGAAACAATATTTGCTGACCTCCGGGAAACAAAAAAACTACACGACTTGATTATCATGGATAATTGACCGATTCAATAACATTCGTGTTTTATGAAAACTCTATCCCACAAGTTGCATTAATGAGTTTATTCTAAGCATAGGAAGTTAATTTCATGCTTAACAATGCGATAGGTATCATTTAACCCATGAAGAACATGAAAAAGTTGAATAGGATTTACTAACAGGTTCTTATTTTACAATAATTAGCAACGCATCTCATTTAGTGATGGTCAGTAATAAGATTTGACAAGAAACATATTTTTGTCAATCACATTTTAATTTAATGACTATGAGTTTAATAGCATTTAAGATTGCTCTATTATCTCTTCCTTAGATGTCGGTTTTTGGGATTCGTTGGCTCTGGAAATGCGCCTAGAAAAAAATACTACCATCATAACACCAGTAGTAATAGCCGTATCAGCTATGTTGAAAACATATTGAAAAAAAGTGTACTCCTTCCCACCAATCAAAGGGACCCACTCAGGCCAGACCCAACTAAATAAGGGGAACTGAATCATATCCACCACATGACCAAGAAAAAATGGTGCATAACCCTGTTCAGGTAAAAATTGAGCCACCTGTCCATAGCTGTGGGTAAAGAATACTCCATAAAAAATAGAATCAATTAGATTACCCAGAGCTCCAGCAAAAATGAGCGCAATCGACCATTTAAGTACTCTGGATTGCTTTTGAATGACTCTAAAAAATAAATATAAACCGATTCCGGTTATGACGATCATTCGGAAAAAAGTAAGAATCAATTTAGCCGTTTCTTCATCGCCGATGGGAATGATATCACTAACCTTGGTTCCCATCGCCATGCCAGGGTTTTCAACAAACAAAACCTTGAAAAATCCCCAGTCCAGAATTGCTGGCGAAAAATAACTGCTGATGGGATAATTTAGTTTGATGTAAAATTTTGTCCCCTGATCTAAGAGCAATACCCCAAAAATGATTAAGATGACCCAATGAATGGCACACCGTCCAATCCTCATAACCAATATTTAATTAACAGCGGTAAATTTAGCCAATAAGGTTTCCTAATTATAAACATTTCCTAGTGTTGTGCCAATGACTAAATTGGCCGAATACTCCGGATTAAAAGTTGTCAATACAAGACCATATTTACTCCGAGCATCAACATTGACTTGAGAATTAACTATGCAAATATTGGCTTCTAAAGACTCTATGGAACTTTTAAAGGTATTTGCTTCAAAAGAGCAAAATCCCGTATTCAATTGTAGATTGATGCGGTTTAAATTTCCTTTGACTTCCACCCTACAATTATCTACCATTACCCAAACCTCTAAATCACTTGGCACAAGCAATTTTGCCTTTGTGGCGTACTGTTTGTGGACACTTAACTTATCATGATGTAATTCAAAGTTTGGATTTGAAACCTCCTCAGCATACAATACTCTACCTATCGTCCTGATTATAATTGTACTAGCAGTCTTGTATTCTCCATAACTATCATACAATAAATCAACTTGATCAATTGAATCCAATCCAACAATTTCCAACTGATAGACCCAGGGCAGTCGAAACTCTGCCTCAGTAATTTGTTGAGCTGAAATTTGTTTACTGACTACACTCTGACCCAAAACGGGGAAAACAAAGCCCAAACAGATAATTGATAAAAATCTCCTTATTTTTTGTTTCTTTTAGCCTCAATAGATAAGGTGGCATGTGGCACCAATAATAGCCGTTCTCGGCTAATTAATTTCCCCGTAGCACGACAAATTCCATAAGTCTTGTTTTCAATCCGAACTAGGGCGTTTTTAAGATCTCTGATGAACTTTTCCTGCCTTAGAGCCAACTGTGCGTTGGCTTCTTTGGACAATGTAGTAGAACCTTCCTCATAGGCTTTAAAGGTTGGCGAAGTATCTTCTGTGCCATTGTTACTGTCATTCATGTAGGCCCTTTTTAGAAAGACCAACTCCCGTTGGGCAGTACTGATTTTTTCTTCGATAAGTTCTTTAAACTTTTCCAACTCTTGGTCGGAGTACTTCTTTTTTGTATCTGTTATACTCATTATTAAACTTTTTTTAGGGCAATCTTAAATTCTAATTCGTCTAATAAGACATCCGTTCCATCAACAACAAAATCAACATAGCTTAAGCTTGTTGCAAGAGTCTCACTGAGAATATATTTTCGATTACTTTCAATTACTTGTTTTAGAAAATTTTGTTTCTCCAAATATATTTCAATTCTGTCAGTTATTTCAAATTTTTTTGCTTTTCGAAGATTTTGTATTCGATTGATGAGTTCCCGAGCAACACCCTCATAATACAATTCTTGAGTAATCCGAACATCTAAACTAAGGGTAATACCATCACCTTGAATTACTTCCCAACCCTTTATATCTTTAAATTGAATAAACACATCTTCAAGAGCAATAGTCGTTCTATAGGGTTGTTCCAGTACAAAAAAGCCATTTGTTTCCAATTTTGAAATTTCATTTTGATCTAGGTGAGACAACTGTATTGCAATCTCAGAAACTCTATATCCATATTTTGGACCCAATGATCTGTAATTGGGTTTCACTTGCTTTTGGAGAATAGGATGATTCCCATCTATCAATTCGACTTGTTTGACATTTATTTCTGCTTTGATCTGATCAGAAATGCTTTTAATCAGGGTCTTTTGCCTATCGGTATTTACTGGAATCAATAATTTTTGAAGAGGTTGCCGCACTTTAATTTGATGAGACTTTCTCAGCGATAGGGCCAAACTAGAGATATTTCTAGCCAAATTGATTTTTTCTTCCAACTGACTGTCAATAAATTCATTTCGGACCTCTGGGAAAGAATCAAGATGTACAGACAACTCTTTTTCAGGTTGATTGTGTACTAAATCGCAATACAATCTATCCATATAAAACGGTGCAATAGGAGCTGATAATTTAGCAACAGTAACAAGACACATATGAAGCACCTGATACGCTGCTTCTTTATCTGATGTATAAATATCTTTCCAAAATCTTCTTCTAGAAAGCCTTACATACCAATTACTTAGCTTTTCTAAAACAAAATCCGAAATACTCCTAACAGCTTTTGTTGGTTCATAATCAGAGTAGTAGCTATCTACAAGACCAACCAAAGTATAGAGCTCGGAAAGAATCCAACGATCCAATTCATTTAAAGATCCTTTATTGATTTTAGATCTATCTCCCTTAAAACCATCAATATTGGCATAGATGGCAAAAAAAGAATAAATGTTATAGAGGGTATGAAAGTATTTTTTCCTAATCTGTTCTATACCTTCGGTGTTAAATCTGGCATCATCCCATGGATTTGCATTTGAAATTAAATACCAACGGAGGGCATCGGGTCCATATTTATCTAAGGTCTTAAAAGGATCCACCGTGTTTTGTAGTCTTTTGGACATCTTTCGTCCAAACCTATCAAGTATCAATCCATTTGAGACCACATTTTTATAGGCTATGTCATCAAAAACCAGAACTCCAATGGCATGAAGAGTGTAAAACCATCCTCTTGTCTGATCTACTCCCTCTGCGATATAGTCTGCAGGATAAAATTCATTTTGATCAATTTTGTTTTTATTTTCAAAAGGATAATGCCACTGAGCATAGGGCATTGAACCTGAATCGAACCAAACATCAATCAAATCGGTTTCACGGTACATTGGAGAACCGTCTTCTGATGAGAGTACAATCTGATCAACTATATGACTATGTAAATCAATCCGATTATAGTTTTCTTTGGAATTATCTCCTACGATAAAACCAGAAAAAGGATTAGACTGCATATGACCATTTTTGATGGACAATCCAATTTCTTTGATCAATTCGGATACAGATCCGATGACTTTAGTGGTTTTATTGTCCAAGGTTCTCCAAAGGGGAAGTGGTGTTCCCCAAAATCTTGAACGTGATAGATTCCAGTCGCTGGCATTGGCCAACCAATTCGCAAAACGTCCTTGGCCTGTTGCTTGGGGTTTCCAATTGATTTTCTGATTTAAATCAACCATCCTCTGGCTAATGGCCGACACCTTGATAAACCAGGAGTCTAGAGGATAATAGAGAACCGGTTTGTCAGTCCGCCAACAATGAGGATAGGAATGAGTGTATTTTTCTACCCAAAATGCTCTGTTTTCTTTTTTTAATGTGATGGCAATTTCAACATCAACAGATTTTTGGGGTTCTTGTCCGTCGGGGTAATATTCATTCTTAACATATTTCCCAGCCAGAGAACCCATTTGTTGAACAAATTTTCCCTTTGAATCTACTAAAGGTGTTAATTCACCTATTTCGTTGTAAACCAATAATGGAGGTATAGGAGGAGAAGCTTGCCGTGCAACCTTCATATCATCAGCACCAAAAGTTGGAGCTGTATGGACTATTCCTGAACCTTCTTCGGTAGTAACAAAATTTCCGCTAATTACTCTGAAGGCATCTTGGCATCCCTCTGCCGGCAAAGGAGCTTCTTTCCATATTCTCTCATACCGTAATCCTACTAAATACTTTCCTTTTACTTGAGATAATTTTAGATAGGGAATATATTTATTGCTTGTCTTTTTCGATGAAAAATCTTGGATGTCTTTTGTTTCTTGATATGGTTTTTTGAGCAATTTACCCGTCAGGTCCGAGGCAAAAACAATCCGTATTTTTTGTTGCGTATATTGATTATAAGTTAGGACGATACTGTAGTTAATCTTGGGGCCAACAGTTAAAGCCGTATTAGAAGGTAATGTCCAGGGGGTTGTTGTCCAAGCCAAAAAATACAATGGTATTTCATGTCTTAAATCCTCGGGAAGACTTTCATCTATTGCTTTGAACTGGGCAGTTATTGAGGTGTCCTTTACCTCAACATACGTTCCGGGTTGATTTAATTCATGAGTCGACAAACCTGTTCCAGCCATTGGAGAATAAGGTTGAATACTATAGCTTTTATAAAGAAGACCTTTATTATAAATCTGTTTCAAGAGCCACCAGACCGATTCAATATATTTTGATTCATAGGTGATATAAGGATTTTCTAGATCCACCCAAAATCCGATTCGTCTTGTAAGTTCATTCCAAGCATCTGTATAGCGCATAACGGCCTTTCGACATTCTTGGTTGAATGATTCAACCGAAATCTTTTTGCCGATATCTTCTTTGCTTATTCCTAATTGTTTTTCTACCCCCAATTCAACGGGTAATCCGTGGGTGTCCCAGCCAGCTTTTCTAATCACTTTATACCCTTTCTGGGTTTTGTATCGGCAAAAGATGTCTTTGATTGCTCTAGCCATCACATGGTGAATTCCGGGCATGCCATTTGCCGAAGGCGGACCTTCATAAAAAATGTAGTGGAGTGCATTTTTTTTGGCCTGAATACTTTTCTGAAAAATTTCTCTCTTTTCCCACTGACTAAGGACTTCGACAGCAACCTGTTGAAGGTCAAGATCTTTATATTCCTTAAAATATGCCATTTACTGATTCAAACTGAACAGGCGAAAATAAGCAAAACTCTACAGGCTCTTAGGCTTATTTGAAATCTAAGGTTCTGCTGAAGTTCTCTGTTCTGATTATTTTTTCTGTTTTACAAGCTTCACGAATAAGAATGGAAGGAGCATTTCGAATAGATATGATATCGGCAGGAAAGACATACAGCATAAACATTGACAAAAATGTAATACACTTACTCAAATAATTGGTAAAGAGTTAAAGTTGGGGTTAGTATGGGATACAATTTGGAAAAGAAGGAATATGACCTGGAGATAGTTTACTATTTAGTAAAAAAGAAAGACACGAATCTTAAATACTAAATTCGCTCAAAAAGGCTTTGGGGTATAAATCATATCCTATTATGGATTTTATGAATTCAGACTTCAGTTGAGTAATCATCTCAGTTATTTTTTTCTTTAGAGATTCCATATCTTCAAAGAATTTCACAGCCACTCTTTCTTTCATCCGTTGCCAAACCTTTTCAGCAGGATTAAGCTCTGGGGTATAAACAGGAATTCTGATGAACGCAATATTTTCCGGAATGGTCATATTCTTAGAAGCATGAAAGCCGGCATTGGCTAACATTTAATTATTTTACTTAGATGGAACGCCTAACGCTATGCGGTTGTCTATAATCAGGATTTTAAATTCTTTCGGATTTTGTTTGCTAACCCCCTGAGAGGGAACAAGAACCTTTCAGAAAACCCTCGAAAAGATCATTAGACACTGATGATGTTTCCCAACAGAAGCTATTCCCTGTGATAGGTGAAAAGCATCCCCATAACCAAAACAATTGATAACTATGCTGATATTTACCAACCGGATGGACACCCTTGGAAACCAACACCCGCTTTTGTTTGGTCATTAATCCGAAACGGGATTCATCTTGAAAATAAAGATGCGCCGTGTCAAACTTATTCTTATTCTTAGCTGTACTGCTTTTAATTTCACACAGTTTATCCGGAAGATCTTCTTTAAACCCGACTTTCGCACTTTTTTGAGTGATTTTTATCACTTAAACGACTGTATGTCAGTCATATAGATGATATATTTTGGATTTATTTTGTGAAAAAGTTTCCATGTGAGATACTTTTGTATAGCTGTTTATTTAATTGAATGTAATATATTTGCACCATATTTTATATTTCCATGTTATATTACATCGAAATCGTACCCAATAGAAATTACAGACCAACCACGCTACTCCGTAAAGTCTGGAGAGAAGGAAAGAAAGTCAAAAGAAAAACCATAGCCAATTTGAGCGACTTTCACCCCTCTGTTATTGAGGGCTTTAAAGCAGCTATCAAAGGAGTAGTAGTCTATAAAGATATTTCCAAAGCCTTCCCCATCAAAAGATCTTTACCTCATGGGCATATAGCTTGCATTTTGGGATTGATCAGAACAAAATGTGTCCATTAAAGTAACAGTTGGAAATGGCACCTTTTTCAGGCCTGGTAAGGGTTTTGGACGTATTTCGACCCAAAAGTCAGGTTTAAAGGTCCGTTCAGCATCTTTATCTTTTTTATAATGAGATTTTCTGGACACTTTTAGCGTACTATTGTGATGTTTCCGGCAGTGCTTATAAAGAACTTGATCACTTGTATTGGATTGGTGATTTTTATGCACCCATGCTAATAACTCAACACAACTAGTTATCGTTGTTGTAGGATTTGCAAGCATAGATGCTATGGCTTGTTTGGTTTGTTCCGTTATCCATGGCGGAATACCACCTCGTTGTCTGATAGCGATCATTCCCTCTAAACCGCCTTCATCCTATAATCTAAGCCAATTGTAAATAGTCCTACAGCAAACCTTAAGCTTGGGGACTAAATCCCTAGTATAAATCACTTTCTCCTGTTTTATCAAGAGAAGCATCTTATCTTTATTTTTATTGGTAATGTTCTTTTGCTTGGGCATGAGCCTCCTCAGTTCATGCTCGCTCTCTTGTACCTATATGTCAATTTTTTTAGCTGCAGATTCAAGTCACTAATGCAACTTAAATGAAACGAAAAACAGTATGATTACAAGGACACAATATCCTTTAATTGATTAGATTCATCTGTCTGGGGGTTGCTTTGGTGAATGCTCTTTGATAATTTGAGGTATAATTTCATTTTTAAACCAATAGAAAGCATCATTTATATCATACTCAACACCTTTATTTAATATTTTTTTGGTGTCATTAATAAATTCAATGCTTTTTTCTTTTTCTTCTATATTCCGGATAAAATTCTTTTCTGTTGGTATAGTTGCCGGAGATTTTCTTTTTGGGAATTTGTCTGATTTTGGTTCAAAGAGAAAATGTTTTTGAAAGCATTGGGTTAGTTTGCTTATATCGAAATCTGGGTGTTCCGATGCTTTATATATATCAAATAAATCTCGGCCCTTTTTCCTTTGATATAGTGCACAGGCTTTTTGTCCGAGCATTTCATTGATATCAAGCGTAGGAATCATGATTGTTTTCTTCATCAAAGGATTATCAATGACTAATTCTTTTTTGATATATCCCAATGTAGTAAAATGTTCATGGCAATTGGTTTCTATTTTGAGTTTTTCTTTTTGTTCTGTTGTTGTTGATGGATATTGAACATAAAACTTAAAACCAGTTATGCTCTGTTTGTATTTTCTATCTAATTTTAGTTTTTCCAAAATATCATGTATGATACTCATAGAATGACCGGATTTTATAGCATATCTTTGGGATAAATCTATATCTTCTGAATATCTTAGGTTTCTTTTTAAATGCATTTTGTTTAGGGCAGTCCCACCCTTAAAAATATAATTGTCACTTAAATGCTTGTTGGAATAAAAAAAATAAAGGATACATTCAATAAGCAAATCCTTTTCTGCCTGGAAATCAAACAAAAATCCTTTTTCTTTTTTCCAGTATTTTATTATTTCCTTTCTAATGTTCATAAAATTCTATTTTATCAGTTGAGTAGCAATCCGGCCAGTCCAAATCATTATCTAAAATAAAAGTAATTTTTATTTGCCATTTTTTGGCTATTTTTTTGATTCTTTCATGTCGTTCTCTATCGATATATTGAGAAGTAACTTCCTTTTCTGTGGATAGTAAAATTGTTTCAAGCCCTATTTTCTCCATGTGTTTTCTTATAGGAGGGATCAAAGATGCGTTTTCGCTTAGTAATTCCATCAGAAACCCGAAGCGTTGTATAGTATGCTTATGTGGATACCAGCTAAGTAATTCTTCTATATCATCTATGGTCATTTCCTCTGATAATTCTTGTATGTTGGACAAGATACCGCTGATACCGCCATGGTATCTATCATGGATAAAATCTATGGCTGTTAAGCTCGGACTAGAAAAATTAAATCCATAACCATATTCAACAGATTCTTTTCTCCATATGTTTTTTCTATCAGTTTGATAAATAGGATATTTGGGTGTAATTCCCTTTAATCCAATGTATCCACTATCGGCAGAGAAAATAGGTTCCGTTTTTGGAGGAATTATTTTTGTTTGTTTTGGAGGAAAATCTCTATTAATGACTATACAGATTCCATAATAACCTTGGTCGATATAAATAATGTTTTTTTCTGTTTTCTTTTTCTCTTTATAATACTTCTCTTTTAAAACTTCTGGCACCTCATTTATGCTAAGAAAAAAATAAAAATACATCTGATGGCAAGCCCCATGATAGCGTGATGCGGTAAACCAACTAACATAGTATTTATCTTTTTTTTCTAAAAAAAATGCAAAATCTTCTATATAATTCATTAATTCTATCTGTTTGTTGCATCTTTCTTCTGGTGGAATGATAAGATAAAAATCTTCTAATAAAGCGAAAATGTATTTTTTGTCTTCATATTGCTTCAAATACTCTTTTATTTGATCTTTTTGTTTTTTTTGTATAAAGATATCCTTTAATTCATCTATAGAAAATGAGTATTTATATTGTTCTAATTTTTTATTTATAAAACCCAGAAAATTTGATGATTCTGTCTTTTTCATGTTTTGGCTTTAATCACTTTGTTGTGGAGTAGAGGTCGTTTAAATTTAAACGGCATCTATATGCACATATAGGATACACTCATGTTGACTTATCCCTTTCTTCTCATTTTCGACCACTTGTGATCCAAGGTGGTTAAAAGTTCGGTATTTATCTGCCAATTCTGACAATAAAAGTTTTTTTTCTTTGATTTCTTTTTCAAGAAGTGAAAAGTAAGACCTAATTATAAATATACCTAATTGTCATTAGATAGAGTATTTAAATAAATATAATCTTTTTGATTACAATTCAAACGGCATCAAATCTGAACAATACATTTTTTGTTACTTAGCATTATACAAATATAAACAATAGCGATTACTTTTGAATAAAAATAAATAGTTCATTTTTAACATTCCGCAAAAAGGGATTACATCCTTTTTTTAAAAAATTTATTAGGGCAATGTAATCAGTTATATAGTCAGAAAGATGGGGAAATCCACCTCTTTTCTGATAAAATATAAGTAGCATTTGCCATCCTCGTAAAGTTGCATTAGTGCTTTGAATCTGCGGGCTATAGAAAATTTAATCAATTAATTTTTTCATATGAATATAGTATAAATCAAATGGTTGATCAGATGGATTCTGTACTCATAAAATCCATTACAGAATATGAATGAGACATCAAATCCCTTTTGAGTAAATATAGTGTTTAAATGGTATAACATAAATATTTTAACTGTAAAATTTAAGATTTCTCGGAGGCCGTATCGGAATCTGAATTTTGGTCAATTCCGCAATAAAGTGATCATACCCACAAAATATTGTACAACCTTTTTGGCACACTGTGATTTTTTGAAACCAATGGATAACATAATCATAGATGTGCTGAAAAACCCTATAGTGTGAATACCACCAAATTCAGCATTGACCATAAATCGTTTTAGCAAAATATCATAAACCCCATCATCTATCTATAGATAAAAATTCTAAATCCCTATTATTAATGGCAAAGACCAGAGATGTTCCTTCAATATTGGCAAGTTGTATTAGTGCAATATGTTTGACTTCACCCTTTACGGAAATGCCACTTTCATGTGGAAATTGAGCCGTGAAATTACCGGACCCATCTCCCTTCATAAAAAGTCCATAACTAGCGTCGTTACGAGGAGTTTCCACTTCTGAGCCTAAAAGATTACCCGCCAATATCAAGTCCAAATTACCGTCATTGTCAAAATCTTCTGTGACAATAGCATTCACCGAGGATATTTGTGCTAATTCAGGTAAATTCCTAGCTATAAATCTACCTTCTCCAAGGTTCTCAAAATAACTCGTGGCAAAATTTTTCGCCTCATACTGAATAGCAGTATCAATATTTTCAAGACCATAGACATCCTTCAAGGACGCTTTTGCAAAAGCATCATACGTCTTGAACTTGTTCTTTATAAATGGCATTTGGTTTGATGAACATTCTCTTCCTCTTAATGGATATAGTTTCCCTTCTTCATAGAAACCAAGAACTATGTCAAATGTCCCATTGCTATCAAAATCTTTTGCATAAATTTTAAAAGGTTGATCATAATCTGCTTTATACTTGTAATTTTCCCCCAGGTTTCCTCCCAAAAAGTCCAGGTCCCCATCATTATCAAAATCCCCATAGACCAATGTGTTCCACCATCCATTTTCATTTGCCAGTCCTGATGTCTCCGAAATGTCAACAAATCTATTCCCTATGTTTTTCAATATCCTTATTGGCATCCACTCACCTGTGAACACAAGGTCTTCGTAGGCATCGTTATCAACATCTATCCATATGGCAGAGGTTACCATTCCAACCTCCGATAACATAGGAGCCATTTGCTTAGTGGCATCCCTAAAAGAAAATTCTCCCGTTTCACTTTCATTCAATAAAAGAGTACTGCTTACTGGTGATGGATACCTTCCTGGGACTTGCCTTCCACCGACAAAAAGATCTATATCGCCGTCCTTGTCAAAGTCACTGGGAACCACACAGGATCCACTTGATGCCACTACCGGAATTGTATTTGTTCTTCTATTAAAAATACCATCTACATTTTCATAAAAACGGTCATTGTAATAACTGCTTCCGGCCTCTTCTTCGTTGCCTCCACTTACCACATATAGATCAAGATCACCATCTCCGTCGGCGTCGAAGAAAGTAGCTCCGGTATCTTCATGACCCCTATCTCTTTCAAAATCGTTTGGAATAACGGTCTCAAACGTGCCGTTTTTATCCTGTATTTGCAGAACGGCATTTTGACCCTTGGCTCCCCCAATGTACATATCTTCTAAACCATCACCATTGACATCCCCAATGGCCATTGCTGGTCCAAACTGAGACATTTTGTGGGGCAATAAACTTTCCCTTGCAAAATCATCAAAATGATTTTCTTTATGCTTATAATCGTTATCAACTTTTAGGGAACTAAAGAGTTTATCATTCTTTTCTATTTCCAATAGGGAATTTTTCTTTTGGAGGTCTTCTTTTTTTTGGACAACCAATTCTTGATTTACCTTAATATTTTCTATAATTTGAAGATCTCCATCGGGCCACACAATTTCTAAGGAGGTTGCTTTTTTCATTTTCCCCAAACCAAAATGGACCACAGGCTCCATTGATGATTGATACCCCCTTGATAAAATCAACTCTTGGGTCTGTGTAATACCATCTTCAGTGGTAACACTTATTTTTGAACTCAACCCAAGGAAATTACTGGGGTCTCCTATCAATTTTAGACGAAGATAATTTTGCCCTTCAAATGTTTGTCTAGCCTTATTCTCAAAGACAAGTGCCTTGGCATCTTGATTATTGAACACCATATCTAGATCACCATCCCGATCAAAATCGGCATAGGCTACACCATGGGTATATCCTTTAAAACTTAGCCCCCAGTTCTTTCGTTCTTGATCCTTTTTGAACATTAATTTCCCTACATTGGCAAAAACATAGTTGTCAACAGGGTTTTCGGGTATAAAGTTTATCAGTTTGTGTTGATTTTGCGGGGTGATTTTCTTCTGAGCATATAGTCTATTTGAGAATAACAAATAATCATTATTGTTGACATTTCTTCTCATGCCATTACTTACGAACAAATCTTTCCGCCCATCATTATTCAAATCAACAAACAGGGATGCCCAGCTCCAGTCCGTATACCCAACACCAGACATTTCAGCTACATCACTAAAAGTTCCATCACCATTATTCAGCTGAAGACAATTCCTCATGTATTGGTAATGCAGCCCTGAGGCTAAGGCCTCGTCAAAAATCGCCGTGTTCATCGGAGACATATTGGTCTTTTTCCCTATATTGTTGTCAGACATCATATCGCTCTGAAAAAGATCCACATAACCGTCGTTGTTGAAGTCTGCGGCATCCGTACCCATACCAAAATTGGACGTGTGCGGAAAATATTTTTCTAATTCATCCTTAAATGTACCGTCGCGTTGGTTGATGTACAAAAAGTCCTTAGCGTTAAAGTCATTGGATACATAAATATCAAACCATCCATCCGAATTAAAATCTGATATGCTAGCATTTAAGCTAAGACCATAATTTAAGACCCCAGATTCTTCTGTGACATCAACAAATTTCCCCTCACCTTCATTTCGGTATAACCTATCACTTTCAGCATACTTGGGGTTTTCATTTTTCTCTTTGAAAAAGTAATTTGAATTGTGCAGGTTGAAGGGTGGATATACGGAAATGTACAAATCAAGGTCACCATCCCTATCGTAATCAAAAAAAACGCTCTGTACTGAATTGCTGTCATCATCTATACCATAGTCGGATGCCATCTCCTTAAAGGCCATATTACCCTGGTTCACATACAATAAATTGTTGCGTCTGCCCGGCGGGTCACTTACACTGACATAGATATCCAAAAGTCCATCATTGTTTATATCCACCATAGTGACTCCCCTTGTCCACCTTACTACATCCAGTGCCCCTACCCCTGATTTTTCGGTCACATCCTCAAACTGCATATTTCCTCTATTCTTGTACAGTCTGTTCTTAACCATATTACCACTAAAGTATATATCTGCCAGACCATCATTGTCCAAATCACCTACGGCAACTCCTCCTCCTGAATAGATATTTGGGTAAGTAAAATAATTGAGATTTTTCCCCTCGGTTATTTTATTTTCAAACTGAATGCCACTATGTGAAGGATCTACCAATGAGAAGTTGAGATCACCAATCGGTTCTAGTTTTTCAAAATCATCACTTTTATTCTTGCATGAAACGATAACCGCCATAAGCAGAATGCACTCCATCCCTTTTTGAAAAATTAACCTGATGCTGTTTTGCATACCCATTTGGTCCTAATCGTTAAATTTATTCAACAATCGAAATTAAATGTTCCGAATAGAGCCTCGGAAAACTACTAATGTTCTTTTCTTTTAATGTCAGATGGATCTACCCATAGGATTATTTACTATTGTATTCCACAAACTGTAAAGGTGCATTGTTCTTGGCAATGCCGAGCATATTATTTTTATTATCCTTTGTTCCCACCTTGGCAATATGTCTTACAACCCCATCTACCAAAATCCCCAATTGATTTGGTTCTATAACCTCAAAATCTCCTTTACCATCGCCTAGAAGCATCACCCCAAAACCAGCATCGTTTCTAATAGTTTCTACTTCGACTCCATAATTATTACCTGCCATAAAGGCATCAGTATTACCATCTTGGTCAAAATCATCTATATAGATAGAATTCACACACGAGATTTGAACCCTATTGTCCAAGGGTACTATTTTAAACTTCCCATTTCCTAAATTCTCTATGTATGATGTGGCAAAATTTTTCGCTTTAAAATTCAATGCATTTTCAAGTCTCTCCCCTCCGTATACCTCAATCAAAGAGGCTTTTGCATAAGAATCGTAATTTGGAAATTTCTTTTTGATAAATGGCATTTGGTCAGAGGAACATTGTCTACCCCTTAAAGGGAAAAGTTTATCTTGATTGTAATAGCCCAAAACAATATCAAGGGTTCTACTTTCATCAAAATCGGCAGCGTAAATCTCAAAAGGAGTTTTCTTAGTAGCCTTATATTTGTAGTTCAGCCCAAGATTTCCAACTAGAAAATCTACATCTCCGTCTTGATCAAAATCACCACCCCCAATGCTGTACCACCAACCTGTCTCATCTGCCAAACCTGTAGTTTCAGAAATATCTTTGAAACCGTGATTGGTATTTTGGAACATTTTAATGCCCATCCATTCCCCAACTAGGACCAGGTCAATGTTCGAATCACCATTGAAATCGGTCCATACGGCATCGGTAACCATTCCGATATCTTGAAGTTCTGGCATCATTTCACTAGTAACATCGGTAAAAGAAATATTTCCTTCCTCGCTTTCATTTTTGAGCAATACACTAGAGGTAGGGAAAGGATATTCCCCAGGTTGTTGTCTTCCACCAATAAAAAGATCAAAATCACCATCGGCATCAAAATCCCCTGCTTTTACACACGAGCTACTAATAGTTAGATTTGGAAGGTCTATAAATTTTGAAAAAACGCCTTTTCCATCATTTACGTATAACCTGTCCTGGTACCATTCTGAACCCTTAGCATATTCATTACCGCCACTTGTCACAAAAAGATCAAGATCATCATCGGCATCTACGTCAAAAAACAGAGCAGAAGCATCCTCATACTTATCTTCGGCTTGGAAAACGGTTTGTGCAGAAAATAAAAAGCCACCATCATTTTGCTGAATATAGAGACCAGGGGCATCATCTTTTGAAGCACCATAATAAATATCGTCCAATCCATCACCATTTACATCCCCTGAGGCGAAGGCCGGCCCCATTTCAGACATCTTGTGGGGCAAAAGAGATTCCCTTTCGAAATCATTAAACTTGTTCTCTTTATGTTTTTTGTTGAAATTAATCTTGTCCGACACATCGGTAAATAGTGTTCTTGATGCCCGTTCTTGTTGATCCGAAGTCTTGGAGTTGGCATAGTTGACATAGAATGTCTTATCAACCTCAAGGTCATTGATTATTTGTACTCTTCCATCTGGCCAAACCACCTTAAGCCTATCCAAATTTTTCTTGTTACCTACCCCAAAATGGATTGTAGGGTCCAAAGAAGACTGAAATCCGCGCGTCAAATAATGCTCATGGTATTGCAGCTGACCGTCATACTCCAAGTACAGCTTTGTCCCAATACCGAATGGGTTATCCTTTGTTCCCTTTAGCCGAACCATCAAAAAATTATTGGTAGATATTTCGTTGGAATTGTTCTTATACAAAAAAGCGTAGTCGTCCATATTATTAACCACAATATCCAAATCTCCATCGTTGTCCAAATCTGCAAAAGATGCTCCGTTAGAATAACTTTCAGTTTCCAAGCCCCATTCGCGGTTCATTTTCTGAAAACTTAAATCCCCTCTGTTAAGAAATACCGAATTTGTCGCAGGTCTATGAGGTATGAATTGTGTCAATCTATGTAACATCGAATCTTGGTCAATTTCCCGATCAGCATTTTGCAGAATCATTTTTTCCTTAAACTGTAAAAAGTCATTGTTCCTAAAGTCCCTTTTTATTCCGTTGGTAATAAATAAATCTTTAAAACCATCATTATCTAGGTCGTTCAATAACACAGCCCAGCTCCAATCAGAATTGGAAATTCCAGCTAAATGAGCCACTTCACTAAATGAGCCATTTCCATTATTAAGCTGCAAACTATTGAACATATATTGATGGTGAAAACCGCTTTCCACTGCCAGCCAGAACCTTTCCGGGTCCATCCCACTCATACTGGATTTTATCCTATAATTATCATCCGCTACCATATCAACGGAAAAAATATCCAAAAGCCCATCGTTATTATAGTCGGCCACGTCTACTCCCATGGAATAAAAAGACATGTGTTTTAATTGTTCCTTGCTTTTTTCAGAAAATGTGCCATTTCGGTTGTTGATATATAGATAGTCATATTCGTCATAATCGTTGGAAACATAAAGATCTGGCCAGCCATCATTGTTCAGATCACCCGCTGCAACGCCGAGACCATAGCCTATTTCATTTCCATAAATTCCTGATTTTTCACTAACATCCACAAATTTTCCATCGTCATTTCGATAAAGTTTATCCCCTACCAACTTATCTCTTTTATTTCTATCAAAGCCAACAAAACTTTTGGTGACCACATTGTGGTTCAGTAAAAACATATCAAGGTCACCATCCTTATCATAATCAAAAAATAGGGATTGGGTTGAATAACTGGCATCTGCTAGACCATATTCCTTACCCATTTCCTTAAATTGTGGAATATTCTTGTCATTGGATCCAAGGTTGACAAACAATTTATTTGTTCTTTGATCCTCATCCAATCTACCAGACCTACACACGTATATATCAAGCAAGCCATCGGCATTCACATCTGCCATTGTAACTCCAGTTGTCCAACTGGGCGTATCCATGATCGCTGCTTCATTGGTGATATCTTTAAACTTCAAACCTCCCATATTCATATAAAGTTTGTTGGGAGAAACGGAAGCTGTAAAGAAAATATCGGGCAGATTATCGTTATTCAAATCTCCAATGGCAACACCGCCACCATTATAGTAGTATTCATAAGAAAGCCCATTCATTGTCTTTGATTCGGGGACTGGGTTTCTAAAAGCCAATCCACTTGTTGTATACGGTACAAGTTCAAAGCGTTTTTTTTCTTGAGTTACCTCATTGTTGTTTTTCCTACTATCCTTACAAGTAACCAAAGAGAGTAAAACAACAAACGGTAGAATACTTCTTTTCATACTCTAAATCTCAATTTTTCGACTGCTATTGTTTGAAAAAAAGAAGCCCTATTTCAAAAGTAGGGCTTCATAGCAAATTAGTTCAAACTGCTCATATGTTGATAATTACACAACTCAAACCGATAAAAATTTAACATTAAATTTTTAAAATATTTTAGTATCCAGGATTTTGATCCAATGTCCCATCAGAGAAATCAATTTGTCTTTGTGGGATTGGCAGCACCTCATCTTTTCCAGATTTGAAATTTTCAAATTCTGTGAGAGGTGAATCTATACCTGCTTTGGAGGCATACCATTCTGATGCGATACCCCATCGTCTTAGTGCATATCCGAATCGAGCTTCTAATGCTAGCTCCACACGATACTCGTGATAAAGTGCCTCCCAAGCCTGTTGATCCGTTAAGGTTCCAGGGTCTAATAATGGTAAATCTACCGAAGGCCTCGCCCGAACCCTATTGATCTGTTCTACTGCTGCATCCTTTTGCCCATTACGTAACAATGCTTCTGCATATAGCAAGATGACTTCAGCATAACGAATTTCATGAAAATTCTGAGGAGCATAATTAATTCCTACTGTGGTTCCACTGGGCGGATCTGTAACATATTTTCTCGTTCCAAAACCCGTGCCGTTTACTCTATCTTCAAAAGTGATTACAGAACCATTATTTTTGGTAAAAGTATCACCAATTTCAAATACGGTAGCAGATTTTCTTGAATCCCCTTCTTCGTATTCATTCACTAAATCTGGCAAGGGTCGCACAAAGCCCCATCCACCATTTGGTACCATACCTTCACCATTAGGTCCATATATCAAAGACAAAGACGACCCTGTATTTTCACCAGTTACTGCTGCAAACTGGATTTCAAAAACCGATTCTGAACTGTTCTCATTACTACCATCAAACAAACTAGTATATTCGTCTACGAGGGAATATCCCATACCTTCAATTTCCTGGGCCTTAGCCAATGCTGCTGGGTAATCCTTTTGCCAGAGCAAAACTTTCAGCAACAATGCTTTGGCCGCTCCTCTTGTTGCCCTACCCACATCATCACCCGAATAGCTTGTAGGCAACATACTCTCAGCTTTTTCCAAATCGGACTTCACCAAAGCCAAAATCTCCTCTTTGGTAGAGCGAGGAATAACAAAATCCTCCTCCTGGCCAGGATCTAATAATCTATCTACAATAGGAACTCCTCCGTACCACATTGTCAGATAATGGTAATAAAGGCCTCTAAGAAAATAGGCTTCTCCTATTATTCGATCACGAACTCCAGAATCTATGTTCTCTATTTCAGATACATTTTGTATCACCTGATTGCAACGCTGGATTCCTACATAACCCCTCCACCAATTGTGGTTGGCCAAATTATCTGTAGGCTGTATTGTAAAAGTACGGACAATACCGAAAGTAGACACCAAATCCGGATGTTCATGTACATTACCAGACCACATCAGTCCAGTAGCATCATAAGCATTGACATCGTTTCTCCCACCATGCTTAAATCTTTTTAATTCTTCATAGGCAGCATTAACAGCCAACAATGCATCTTGCTCGCTAGTAAAGAACGCATCTGAAGATGTTACCGCAAAGGGTTGCTTGTCCAAAAATTCGTCAGTACATGATGATACCAATAGAATCACCATGGCGAGTATCGTTAGACCATTATATTTTTTCATAATCATTTTTTTTTAGAATGTTGCGTTTACACCGAAATAAATTGATCCAGCTACAGGATATCCTGTATAACCGGTTTGCGGATCAAAACCGTTAAAATCACTAAAGGTAAACAGGTTTTGGCCAGCTGTATATATCCTCAAATTGGTCAGCCCCCAATCTTCTATCAAGTTTTGGGGCAATCTATATCCCAACTGAATGTTCTGAATCCTAAAATAATCTGTATCTTCCAAGTAAAGGGTTGAGAACCGCCGGTTGGTATTGGGATCACCTTTAACTATACGGGGCAAGAAATTACTAGTTCCTTCTCCACGCCATCTGTTTAATAATGCCGCACCAGTGATTTCCAGAGGACGTATGAAATTGTGATATCCAAAGAAAGGATCCCATGCAATATCACCTCCAGCTTGACCCACTCCCAAAATATTAAGGTCAAAGTTTTTGTATTCCAACAATATGCTTACCCCAAAATCATGTGGTGGTAACGAATTTCCGATCCAATCTCGATCATCTGCATCAATTTTCCCATCACCGTTCAAATCCTTAAAACGGACATCCCCTGGGGCTGTATTCGGTAGTTGAGTGGCATGGGCATCTACCTCTGCTTGGTTTTGAAAGATTCCATCAGCTACCCATCCAATTCTTCGGGAGAGCGGTTGCCCCACTCTTGACTTTCCTATGGAAGAATCCCTTAAATCCTCAGAGGGGCTCAAGGTAACCACCTCATTTTTGACATAAGCGTAGTTAGGACTGATTTCAAAATATAGTTCACCAATATCATCGGCGTACGTAAAGGCGATTTCAATTCCGGAATTACGAATATGTGATGTATTTTGGAATGCCGGTGGCAAACCGAATAGGGCTGTAAACTCGGGCTGTACAATAATTCCTTCGGTATCCTTTTTAAAATAATCAAGGGTCAACGATAGCCTATTGTCAAATAAATTAGCATCTAGACCAATGTTTGTCGTCGTAGAGACTTCCCATTGTAGCGCGCTATTCTGAATCCTATCTGCTACAACATTGGGGACCTGGTTTTGATTAACTCCTAAAATATATGGGGTATTATTGGGCACAAATGAAGATTGATAAGGGTAATCCGAAGTTCTTTCATTACCAATTTCTCCCCAGCCACCTCTAACTTTCAATCGATCAATAAAGAGTACATCAAAAAAAGATTCCTCGCTGATTACCCAACCAGCTGATACTGACGGAAAAGTAGCATCCCTAAAATCGGGGTGTATTCTGGAAGAATTATCCCTTCTTACTGTTCCAGTCAGCAGATACTTTCCTTTGTAATTATAATTCAATCTTCCCACTAGGGATGAAATGGCCCATTGTCTCCTTCCATTATTACCTGTCAGCTCATCCAATGACAAGGATGCGTCTATCACATGGAGGCTGGGATCATTCGTCAAAAAGTCACGGGCAAACAATCCATAATTTACAAAATCCGATTCTTGGGCTGTATATAATAGGATAGCATCCAAGGTATGTTCTCCAAAAGCCTTTCTGTATGAAAGCTGATTGTCCCAGTTCCAAACAAACAATCTATCGGTACCTACGCCCAAACTATTGTTGGGTCTATTATTGACATTGTTACCATCCGTTGGATAGAGTGCTATTGGACTAAAGTTTTTGGAATTATTGGATGAGTATTCCACTCCAAAAGTGGTTTTGAGCTTTAATCCCTGTAAAATCTCATATTCACCAGAGACATTTCCAATTCCTCTTAAATTGCCCTGATCATATCCATTGTTTTCCAATTCAACCAAAGGATGTCCTAAGGTAAAACCGGGTCCCGCAAAAACTAAATTGCCCTCAGCATCACGCACCGCAAGGTTTTTGGGATACTGAAAAGCACGATATACGATACCGCCTTCAGATGTTCGAGCTCGCTGACCATAGGTAATATCTAGTGAAGAGGTCAACTCAAACTGCCTGCCTACATTTATATCATTATTTACCCTAAAGCTGTATCGATCAAACGAAGTAGTCTTTAATAAGCCTTCTTGATGAAAATAACCAGCTTGAACAGCATACCTATTGTTTTCACTTCCTCCCCTCACCGCTAAATGAAAGTTTTGTTGAGATCCCGTTCTAAAAACCTCATCCAACCAATTCGTATCACCGGCTACTGCTGGAGTTAATGGGTTTGGTTCTTCACCTGCATTAATATACCATTCTTGATTTAGAGTTACATAATCTTCCGCATTCAACAACCCAACTTCATTGGTCATATTGTCAAAAGAATAATAAGAACTAAACTCTATAGTAGGCTTGCCTACTATACCTCTTTTAGTAGTAATCAACACTACACCCGCCGCAGCTCTACTTCCATAGATTGCCGCTGCAGAAGCATCTTTTAGTACCGTTATAGATTCAATATCGTTAGGATTTAAAAACGATATACCAGTAGAAACTATCTGACCATCAATTACATACAGCGGTTCATTAGAGTTTCTAGAGGTGGTTCCACGAATTCTAATTGATGGTGCCGCACCAGGGCTACTTCCTGTATTTACCACGCGCACCCCTGCAATTCGTCCTTGTAGTGCTAAAGTAGAATTCCCTCCGGTGGCATTGTCTTTAAAGTCATCGGATGAAATCTGCTTCACAGAACCAGTTAGGTCTTTGGCCTGTTGCGTGCCATAGCCAACAATCACAACCTCTTCTAGTCCAGATGTTGATTTCTCTAAAGATATGGATATATATGTCTGGTCACTGATAGACGTTTCTACGGTTGTGAACCCGACATACGAGATGACTAGTGTAGCATTCTGGTCGCTGACTACAAAGCTGAAGTTACCATTAAAATCCGTTTGAGTTCCGTTGCTAGTACCCTTTTCGAGAATAGTTGCTCCGGGTAAAGGAATTCCATCTTGGTCAATAACAGTCCCAGAAACTTCTTGTCCTTGATAAGCATCAAGGCTTAATTCTAATACCCCCCCCTTTCCGGAATTAGGAGTACATGCCCGTATGTTGTCATCGCGGACAACAAGACAAACATTAGTAAAATGTCTTTAATCATGTAAAAGTTTTTCTTAATTCGAATATACAAGATCCCAAACTATAAAAAGACCTTTGCACTGAATTTTTTAAAAATCATACGGAAGTTTAACATTTCATTTTGTAAGTGGCTGCAAATCAGCATTTCCAATTTTAAAAAATTCACTACGCCTTACATTTTTATGATTTTTTCTCCCTAAATCTCTTATCTGGTATATGCATAATTGGTCTTTTCCAAAACAACATCACCACGTTGCCACTTATTCAACTCTCGCTGAATAGTTCTCCAACTATCATCTATCCCCCGTGTCTTTAATTTTCTCCGGATCATATGAACTCCATAATAGGCCAGTACAATAATGAAAATAGGTGCCTTTATCCCATGGTCTTTCTGATAAACAATCGGCCTAACCTTCAAATCAGTTTTTAAAGTCCCAAAGGTGTGTTCTATATCATTGAGCTTGTGGTATTGCATCACAACGCTTTCTATGGACCGCCCTACATGACTCCTTCTGAAGATATAACCACCAGAAGTATCTGTCCTATTCCGATGTAAAGGCTTGGCGGTATAGGAAACCTCCAAAGCATCGGTGCTGTTTTCTTTGGGGACCACCAAAACATCATAGTGATGCGACACCAGCTTATACCATTTAAACACTATATTCACTCATAATTGTTGAGCTTATTCCAAAATAAGCCTAAGATTCTGAGCCTGCTTCAATAGAATGATAAATCAATTTTTGTATGTTGATGGGTAACTATATATACCATCATTTGTTTTGGTACCAGTAGGTCCACTCGAACTGGCTTAAGTCAGCACCTTTTTCATTTCCAGATGTAACCAATTCCGCAAAGGAAGAGGACTCTCTGGAAAACTGACTGCTTTGGTCATCAGTATGGTCATAAAATAGTTCATTTACTGTTGGTGCATCACATCCCTCTGAGAAAACAATATCTATATCCTGGAAAGATAAATCCCCATTTACATAGTTTTCTGTAGCCTCAGGATCGCCTAACCAAACAGCAGTATCGTCGGCAATTAAATTTGTACAAGCGACTTGACTTACACTCCCTAATAAATTACCCAATTCGATATAAATTTTTGGATCTTGTTCAGATTGGCAAGGAGAATTTAATTTGGGACCTAAGATTGATGTATTTGAAATCGTAATCTTTTTTTCATCCATTGATAAGTTCTCTATGGATGAACCTTCAACTGAAATTCCAGAGTAGGTCTGTTCATTTAGATCAACAAGTGAATTGTTTAATTCTCCTCTATACCCGTTTAGCCATATACCAGACTCCGCTGGTGAATTAGAAACAACCAGCCCCGTAAGATTAACATCGGAATCAGCTACTATCGCTCCATATTCTAGACCTCCTACAACCTCTACATTTTCAATAGTTGTCCCAGAACCAACCCCCAACAATACTAGCCCGGTAACTTGAAAATAATCAATATCTTCAATAAAAGAACCTCCATGTCTAATAGAAACATAATGTAAGGTGCCGGAACCGTCATTCGGATCAGAACCGCCAACTTCATACTGCTCTCCTTTCAAACCGAAAAATGCTGTGGAAGGACTTATTGGAGCTTGACCTAAAATACATAGTCCACCCCATCTATGTTCATCAAGCAATGGTTCCGGAGGGGTTACTCCTTCCTCATAAGTCCCATCAGCTGTAATCGGATCCCCTTCATATGTAAATATTATCGGATTTTCAGCAGTTCCATTGGCTTCAATTTTTGCGCCCGATTCAATAATTAATGTTGAGATACTCTCTCTAGTAGTTTGCTTCGCTTTGATAATGGTTCCTGCTTCAATGCGAAGGGTTGACCCTGCAGGTACTGTAACCCAGCCATCTAAAATATATTCTGTTCCAGCTTTTAATTCTGTCGTACCACTTAATTCGCCATATAATACATTGGATGCTTTCCTTTCAGGCAATTCATCAATTAATTGTTTAATAGCCGAAGTGAAATCAACAAATTCTAATTCTCCTTGCTTCAATAGTCTGATATATATCAGAAAAGAACTAGACACCTTTTTCAGTTGGTCTATATGTTGCTCATCAGCATAGCTGGTTTGGATAAATAATATGTCTTTTATATCGGTTAGCATAGAAACAATGAGGTTAAATAGGTCTTCAACTTCTTCAGGGGACATGGAGTTCTCAAGCGATTCAATTGTGCGTTGTAATTCAGAAACAATAGCATCAAAATCTTCTTGGGAAGGAGAGTTCTCAAGTTTTTGATTTAACGACTCAATTGCATTTTCTAATTCACCAATCATTGCATCAGCATTAGACTTTGCATCTTGTGCATTTTTTAACTGAGTTTGCAAATTGGTAACCTCAGCATCCGAACTGCTCTTAGCATCTTGTGCTTGCTTTAGTTGAGTCTGCAAAGTCGTAATTTGGTTTTGTAAATCTTCAATTTCACCGTCTTGATTGTTACAATTCGTAAATGAAACAAAACAAAGCAAGGAAGCGAAGACAAATAAAAAGGGGGTAAGTATTTTCATGAAAGGTAAAGTTTTTTAAATGATAAAATGTGTTTTTTTAAATGATAAAAATAATCTTATGCACGAATTACGACTACTCAATAGGTTTTGCGTTATTTAAATCTTCAGGTGTAAAAATCCAAGAAAGAGTGAAATGGTGTTTATTATATCTGTGTCTACCTTTTAATTTCCTTATGCTAAGGTGACCATCGTATCTCTTGTCTAAGTTATCTTCATATCCCATATACCAATTTGGATAGAAAAGGGTTCTTTCACTCTTATCAGGTTTGTCTACTGTATACTTCATGGTTCTTTCATTTTCATATTTTACTACAACAGAATCAGTACGTGCATTTTGAAAAGCAAACGGTGCTACAACACCATCAGTATTTATAGGACCTATTATCGCAGAATCTTCATTATCTATTTTAAACTCTCTATAACTATTCGTACCATATATTTCCATAACTAATTCTACTCCAGAACGATTAAAATAACAATATGTAACCCAATATTGATGGCTCACTACTTTAGTACAACTAATAAAAGCTGTCATGAGTATAGCCGATAAGCATATCAATGTTTTCACAATTTTTAATACGTCAACATGAATCCCAATGCACAAAGCACGACTACTCAATAGGTTTTGCGTTATTTAAATCTTCAGATGTAAAAGTCCAAGAAAGATAGAAATGGGGGCTAACATATTTGGGTCTACCTTTCCCGTCTTTGTATTTCCGGTTTAAATTCTCTTCATAGTGCCTATACCAAATGGGATAAAAAAGGCTTCTTTCACTCTTATCAGGTTCGTATGCTGTATACTTCATGGTTCTTTCATTTTCATATTTTACTACAACAGAATCAGTACGTGCATTCTGAAAAGCAAATGGAATTGGACCACCATGAGTATATATAGGACCTATTGTCGCAGAATTTTCATTATCTATTGTAAACTCTCTGTATTGTGTGGAACTATATATTTCCATAACTAATCCCACTCCAGAACGATTAAAATAAGTATATGTAACCCAATATTGATAGTCCACTGTTTTGGTACAACCAATAAAAGCTGTCATGAGTATAGCTGATAAAAATATTAACGTTTTCACAATTTCTAATATGTCAACATCAATCCCAATGATCAAACAAAGCGTCTAGTTTAGATTCAGTTGGGTTATTATACTTCTTTTTGATATTATCTCTCCATCCAGTCCATGTGCGCTGACCATCCAATGCTCTCTCAAGTTGTGAAATTGTATATCCAGTTACTTGATCATGTCCACCATCAATCATGTCTTGAACTACTCCAGTGTATTTACCTAATCTATACCATGGCGTATAATTACTATAAACCATATTGGTTAATACCCATTGAACTCCTCTTGCCCAACTTTCTCTCACTATATCAGAGATGTTCCTATAATCGGCTCTTCCCATATTCCAATGGGCGGCGTGTGCAAGCTCATGGATTGTCGTCGCGTAAACAATCATACTTTCGGCACCATATAGTTTAATCCGTATAGTACTTCCAATACCTAAAAAATCTCTTACGGAACTGAAATTTCCTGCATTCTGACTTAATTGTTGCAAAGCTTTTAATTTTATCTGAGTCCTAAGCGCACTGTTACCTGGTGGGGCACTTAGCCCTTTTATATCTCTATAGTAGTAGTGATAGGCAGCTTGAAAAATAGTTGCATGGTACGTATCTTTTTTTCCAGTTAAAGTAAGGTACCAAGACCCTTCTTTTTTTGGAATACTTACCCCAGCTGTGTTGAATAATAATCTCGCATTACGAACCTTGAAATCATATACGGCAAAATCAAAAGAATAATTTGCAGGACGTTTAAATGTGCCATTACAACTAAACCGACCATTTGAATCCGTTTGCCCACTATGGGTAGTAAACCAACGCCTTGCCCTAACTATCAGACCTTGCACACCTACAGATCCATTTGATGAATCATAGGTTTGAATTCTACCCGATGGCCTCCAATAACCCCTTCCATTTGGAGAGGGTTGTATCTCTTCTTCCCAATTACCGGTTAATCTCAATGACTCATCAACAAGAGAACTGATAAAGTTTTTATATCCCCGGTGATTCGACTGGACTATCTCATAATCACCATCAGAAGAAGGAATGTGTAGATCACTCAATACTTCATATGGAACATCCCTTGGAAAATCATAGTCAGCTTCAACGGACAGATAAAGAGGCATGGGCCGACCTTCAGGCACCTCAGTGTCTATGTAGTAGTTTCCTTGAACAATAATTTCTCGGTCAAGTGGATAACCATAAAGAATGAGGTTTTTATCTCTCGATAAAATATCAAGGTGTTCTTCTGACTCTGGGGTGTATTTCAGATAGTAATGAGTCGTTGTGACTCGGTAATCCTCAAACTGATTATATCGAGATGACTTCCGTAAGCCAGCAAGAGCTTTTTCCATATTCTCAACTGAATAAGGATTTTCAAGTTGAGATCCTAAGACCATCAAATCGCCAGGTTCCAGGTTGAACATCTAGTTTAATTGAAGACACTAATGGTGTTTGGTCTATCGGTTCGATTGATCCAATTTGCTCTTCTTTTTGACAAGAAATCAAAACCAATGCAAACCCAATTAAGAACCAAAAAACTTTCTCCATTTAAGACTTTATTTACTCACGATTTTTAGACGAATTATAAATTGAAATGTTACAAAATATTTTTATGTGCTTAAAAAATATCTGATGTAGGATACATTATTCCAATAATATATTCATTACGCAAGTTTATCAAAAACCAAATATGTTTACCCCCCCCCAAAATTTTCGTTAGTTCATTGAATATATTACAATTATTAAGCCTTTCCATTGATATGTTTATATCTGTAGGGAAATTAATTGTCATATTGCATGTTTTTTTGAAAATCCCAGATGTAGAGTTTATGCATTGTTTTGTCTTTGAGGGTTTGCTATCACATATCCGAACAAAATTTTACTATATGTCTATGCTAACAAAAATCAATATCCCAAAATTAAAACTAAATAAGGTTGCCTTCTCCCTTTGTAGAGCAGGATATATTAACCAAATACTTCCCCCCGATCAACCTGACCAAAACGGTTCAAGCAATAAGGCTTTATCATAGTAGATAAATTCATAAGCAGTTGATTATCAAGACTATAATATCAATTTTGACAAACATGTGCTAAATACCACAATTCATAAGTCCAGCAAGAGTTTTTGGTAACACTAGGGCCTAAGGTCAGCCTAGTGTAGCTGGAAAAATTGCCTAAAACCGATATTGAACCCCTATTCGAAAATTTCGGCCCGGAGAAGAAATGCCAGAAGCAAATGGCTTATAATGAATATCAAGAATATTCTCCACACTAAGACGTATAGTCGCATTTTTCAATAAGTAAATCTCACTTTTAAAATGATAAACCGCCGAAGATGGTGTACCCGCATATTCTGTATTGCCACCACTGTCTAACGCAACCAATGGCGTTTCTTCAAGCCCATCTTCACCTCCAACACTATAATCCTCAGGATATTTACTATCATTGAATTCCATCTCAAGCAACATCTGAAATCGTTTGTTGTTGTATCGAAGCTCAGCACCACCAAATAACGGTAAAATTGAAGGTAAAGGCCCGTAATCTTTATGCTTCACACCCTCAGTAATGGTCAAAGAAGAAATTAAATCTAAATTTTTTATCAGTGAAATCCTAGAATCATAAGTAGCACCATAGATGTACCGCCTACCTAAGTTTTTATTGGCCTCAGTCTCAACTACATGATCGCTATAAATAATGGTAGCATTATCAGGAGTAGATATATCTGAAATAATTTGGTAATCATCTCGCCCGATATGTCTTGAAAGTAATGTCCCGTATGCCCTCAAAGAAATATAATTTGATGAACGATTGAATCTTCTGTTGTAGCCAATGTCCAAACTATAAGCATATTCTGCTTTTAAAAAATCATTTGGAACCAAAAGAACTCCGCCACTCTCCCTAATCTTACCCAAATCATCTATGTTGGGACTTCTAAAACCACTTGAAACAATAAAATTCCACTGAGTCAAATTCTTCGGCCTATAAATCAATGAGACTGTCTCACTAGTCACTCTATTGATCACATGTGAATTGTTTAATAAAGCATCAATATTTGCTACTTCATTCCACTGAGCAAAAACTTCAACATAGTTCATTCGAAGGCCTAAATTTAAACTCAACTTGGGATTAAAGTCCCAAACCCAGTTTCCATAGGCAGCTAAGGTGGTCACATAGCTTCGGTCACTTGGGTAACGAGAAGGGATAGGCATAGTATTAACAAAATCAATAATTGGTATGCTCTGAGTCGAATTAGGTAAGATGGAAAAACCTACCTCAGGCGGTAAAATTTCAGTTTCTTTACTATAGACAATCTCCTGGGAGTATGCATTAGAATCTACTAGATTGTGTGTAGCCTCAACACCATATGAAATCTTGTGGATATCATTAAGCTTAAAATCAAAATCGGCATTCAGACTAAACACATCAACAGCTTCATTTTGATGCGACCTGGTAAGACTATTGAAACCCCTATTGATGCGAGATTCGTTAATGTTTTGATAGGCAAAAGTGATCAAACCTTTGTTCAAAAATTTATGCTCTGAAAAAAATTTGTACTGGCCACTGATTAGAAATCTCTTTTGAGGACCATAAAACCATTCAGCAAAACGCAATTTGCCTTCTGTATTTTCCAACAATCGGTCAAAACGTGGAACATCGGATGTAGTAGAAAATTGAAGATTCAATAGCAACTGATCTTTTGAATCGATTTGGTAAATAAATTTTTGAAAAAAATCTGCTTGTTGATAACCTGAGTTTTTTTGAACCAATGGATCTATGTTGCGCGTTGGATAAGGAGAATAATTCTCACGGGTGTTTCTAGAATAGTATCGCACCAACCCCCAATCATCATATCCATGTTTTCGGACCTTACCCATTCTGATATCACCAAAGTCAGAATAAGTGAAACTAGTGAAACTACCCCATTTCTTAAATCCCAACTCTACGGATATGTTGTTGATTAATTGGTTATCTGTACTACTGATGCTACTATTCAAACTGATATTTGAATAACCATTGGGATTTAACCTGGGGGTTTTGGTATAATAATGAATCACACCACCTAGACCATCGGAGCCATAACCTACAGAAGAAGATCCAAAAGTCACCTCAACACGCTCAATGGTATTGGGATCAACCGATAAAGAATATTGATGATGACCAGAGCGATAAATTGCATTGTTCATGCGCACACCATCAATGACCATCAAGATTCTATTTGCCTCTAATCCCCTCAAAATTGGACTTCCTCCTCCGCCCTGAGACTTCTGTAATCGCACTCCCGGGCTGAGCTTCAACAAATCAGCACCAGTTGAAGGCTGATTAAATTCTATCTCACGCTTTGAAATAACGCTGACTTTTTCAGCAATCTGGCTGCGAGAAGCAGTACTACGGGCAACAGATAAAACGACTTCATCAAGATCCAAGTTTTCTGGTTCGAGAAAAATCTCAATGAGTTGCTGGGATTTGTCTAATACAAAACTGTAGTCCTCGTATCCTAATAAGGAAACTGTAAGACTCTGATCAGAGTCAAAATCTGACAGTAAAGCCTGGCCTTCAATATCAGTGATTGCCGCATTGTTCTCCGAATCAAGAATAACCGCCGTTTCTAGTGGCTGTCCTGTTTGTTGGTCTTTGACAATAATCTTCTGGGAATATGTCCACATTCCAAAAAGAAAAATGCCGACTGAAAACCACAACCTATTCGACCAAAACCTCATCTAGCATTCTTAATGAACAGGGAATTTTAAACTCTAAAAAATGATGACCATAATAGTCAAAAATGTTCCCCAGCATATCCATTCTTTCCGATGGGCTGAAATCCCTCATATCAAGATCATCAAAACTTGTGCCAAGAAAATAACTCCATCTATCCTTGTCTTGTCCCTCTAAATATTTTCCCTTCGGTAATTGATGAGAAAAAAGTGCCTTTTCAAAATCAAAATACGGTGCATCATGATTAGATAAATCAGGTAAATATCCCAAATGTTTTGTCATCTCTAATAAAAACTTTAGATAAAAACCATTGGTGTTATTGCTTTTATCATACCATTTTAGACTTTGAGTGATATAGTCATATAACTGGGCATTAACCCCTTCTTCACGAAGAAGTTGGTAAAGGAGTTCGAAGAGAAATAATACAACTGTTTTTTTTTGATAGTCATACTGCATTAATTGGTAATGATATCCCAGTCTTGCTTCAGTGAGATACCCCAATTTATTATTTGGGTATTTTTTGGCAACGATTTCCAAGATGTTGGTCGGCTGGAATAATGCCCTTGAAAGACCTCTTTTGTTTTTGTTCCGGCGGATTCCCTTCAAAATATAAGACTGATAACCATACTCTTTAGTATAGGAGTTAGCTATTAGACTAGTCTCCCCATACTTTATTGTTCGTAAAATAAGTGCTTGTAGAATCTGCATCTGTAAGTTAAAGATTAAACCACACCTTGTGATAGCATAGCGTCTGCAACTTTTACAAACCCAGCTATATTAGCTCCTTTTACATAGTTTACCTTTCGGCTTTCTTGGCCATATTCCAAACAAGTCTGGTGAATATCTCTCATGATTACTTTCAGTCTTTCATTGACTTGCTCCCTAGTCCAACTGATTCGGAGTGAATTTTGAGCCATTTCCAAACCGGATACGGCCACTCCTCCGGCATTAGAGGCCTTTCCTGGAGCAAAAAGTACATTTGAATTCAAAAATTCATGAATCGCTTCATGTGTTGAAGGCATATTGGCTCCTTCACCAACAGCAATACATTTATTGGCTATCAACCCTTGGGCATCCCTTCGGTTTAATTCATTTTGGGTGGCACATGGAAGGGCGATTTGACACGCTACCTCCCAGGGAGTTTTTCCCTCGTAATATAAAGCCTTTGGGTATTTGTTGAGATAAGTTTTGATGCGGGCTCTTTTTTTATTTTTTAATTCAATAATAAAATTCAGCTTTTCACGATCAATACCATCTTTATCATAAATAAAACCAGAAGAATCAGACATGGTTAAAACTTTCGCCCCCATAATTATAGCTTTTTCAGCAGCGTACTGAGCCACATTTCCAGATCCCGAGATAACTACAGTTTTCCCTTTGACACTATCCCCGATGTTATTGAGCATATTTTCAACAAAGTATACCACTCCATATCCTGTGGCTTCCGATCGAATTAGGGATCCTCCCCAGGTAAGTCCTTTTCCTGTGAGAACACCTGTAAATTCGTTTTGGAGTCGCTTGTATTGCCCGAACATATAGCCGATTTCTCGGCTGCCGACTCCTATATCTCCGGCAGGAATATCTCTGTTTGGCCCTATGTGTCGAGCCAGTTCGGTCATAAAACTCTGGCAAAATCGCATCACATCAAGATCGGATTTTCCCTTTGGATCAAAGTCAGAACCCCCTTTTCCACCACCCATGGGCAAAGTTGTTAGGGCGTTTTTAAAAATTTGTTCAAAAGCCAAAAATTTCAGAATACTCAAATTTACATTGGGATGAAATCGAAGCCCTCCTTTATAAGGTCCAATAGCCGAATTCATCTCCACACGATATCCTCGGTTTACTCTGATTTCACCACTTTCATCTACCCAGGCGACCCGAAACGAAATAACCCTTTCTGGCTCAACCATACGCAACAAGATATTTTGACCAAAATAAATATCCCTCGAAACAATGTAGGGCAACACTGTTTCAGCCACCTCAGCCACAGCCTGCATAAACTCAGGCTGGTTCCGGTTTCTTTGCTCCACTTCTTTTAAAAAATTCTTGATTATTTTTTCCATAAGTTGAAGTTTATTGATATGCTTTGTCAATAGTAGATAAAATTGATGAAGAATTAAGGTCTGAAGAAATGTTGAATCACCTTTTCTATTCTTTCCGACTGGTAGAGTTTGATATCATGTATTTCCTCTACAGATTCATTGTGTTTTGACATGACAAATTCTTTATACCCTCTTTTTTGGGCTTCTTTTATCCTGATCTCTATTTTCGGGACAGCTCTGATTTCTCCCGAAAGTCCAATTTCCGCCCCAAAACAAGTCGATTGAGGAATAGTCAAATCGTAATAACTCGAAAGCACGGCCATCACAACCGCCAAATCAATGGCAGGCTCTTCCACTTTAATTCCTCCCGTTATGTTGATAAAAACATCCTTGGTCCCAAGTGAAAAGCCAACCCTTTTTTCTAAAATAGCCAGCAGCATATTGAGTCTTTTACTGTTGAACCCTGTACTACTTCTCTGGGGGGTACCATAAACAGCGGTACTCACCAAAGCTTGTACTTCTATCAAAAGAGGGCGTATCCCCTCAACTGTTACTCCGATTGCATAGCCACTTGAATGACTGTCTTTTTGACTAATCAATAATCTACTTGGATTTTCAACCTCTGTCAAACCATTGCTGTGCATTTGGTATATCCCGATTTCTGAAGTTGGTCCAAATCGGTTTTTTTGAGTCCTCAATAGACGATGCGAATAGTTTTGATCTCCCTCAAAGAGCAGTACTGTATCAACCATATGCTCCAAAACTTTGGGTCCCGCTAGCTGACCTTCCTTGGTAATATGTCCAATCAAAACCACCGGGATGAGTGTTTTTTTTGAAAACTCTAATAATTCAGAAGTGCAAGTCCTTATCTGGGTTATTGATGAAGCTATCGAATCCACTCTAGCGGAAACAAGAGTTTGTATCGAATCAACAACCACAAGTCCAGGAGAGAGTCGATTGATATGCTCAAATATGGATTCAAGCTTGGTTTCTGCAAGGACATAACAGTTTTTTTTGTTCCCTCCAATTCGATCTGCACGAAGTTTGATTTGTTCAACACTTTCTTCACCACTTATGTAAAGAACTACTTCTTCAGCATCCAAAGATATTTGTAATAGAAGGGTTGACTTTCCGATACCTGGTTCTCCTCCTATCAATACCATTGACCCAGGAACCAAACCTCCACCTATTACCCGATCAAATTCCTTGTTCTGAGTTATTATTCTAGGTCGCTTGCGAAGATCAATCTGGTCAATTTTTATTGGCTTTGAACTTTTTGTAGCATGTTCATTTCGATCCCATGCTTTCTTGGCTTTGGTCTCCAGCTCTTCTTGGACAATAGTTTCCCATTGCTTGCATGAATTACATTGTCCTTGCCATCTGACATATTGTGTACTACACTCTTGACATACATAAGCGGTTTTCGATCTACTCACCGGATTTTTTTCTATGTTTATTATTTCGATTCACTATGGGTAAGGCCACAAAAGCCAGACCTCCAAAAACCACTATCAAAACAGTCTGTGTAGTCCATACGATCCAGCCAAAAGCCAAACCTGATTCTTGTGCCATCCCAAACGAAGTTAAATAACCTCCCACCGCCAGTGGGTATATACCCAAGCCACCGTTAGTGGTTGCAATAGTCAATGCCCCTACAATAAACGCCGGCAATAGAGCTCCTATTCCAAGTTGAGAAGCATCGTCAAAGGCAAATTTTACGATATAAAACATCATAAAATACATCACCCAAATAAATACCGAATGCATCAGATAAATAGCTTTATCAGGCATCTGAATCAGTACTTTGATTCCGGCCACAAATTCTCTTCCAAATTTCTGAATGAACACCTTTTTTTTTTCTGTAACCCTATTGAATAAAAAACGTAATGGATAGAAAACGACCAATGCAACTATAACCACTATCAAAAAAATTCTAATCCAATTAACTGAACTCTTCTCTACCAAGAGTTGCCCGATGACTTGAAAATTCAAAACTAGTGCAACAGCAATAAATATAATCAGCATCAATAAATCTATTATGCGCTCGGCTATAATATTTCCAATCGCCTTAGCAAAGGGTACTCTTTCATATGTAGCGATTGTGGAAGCTCGAAGGATTTCTCCACTTCTTGGAACTCCGAGGTTTCCTAAATAAGCCACCATTATTGATAATAAATTATTAATGATTCTAGGTTTGTAACCCATAGGCGCAAGCATATAGTTCCATCGAATTGATCTTGATAAGTGACTGAGTAATCCAAAGAGCAAAGACAATACAATCACCCAAATTGGAGTTTGCGACATATACCCAATAATTTTTTGACGCTCTTGGTCTGTGGTAATTTCAAAGGTCAAAAAGATAAAGAATGCTCCCAAGGCCAAAGGCAAAAAAATTTTGGCCAATTTGACAAGTATTTTTTTATTTTTCAATTCTGAGAATTGGATAGCTGATTGGTCTTTTCGTCAGGATAGATGATTCGAGGAAGAAAACTTCTGGCTTTATCAATATCCATTTGAGCATAACTAACAATGATGAGAACATCTCCTTTTTCAGCCCACCTAGAGGCAGGCCCATGAAGAGCTACTTCACCGGGTGTCTGGCTTCTGATGACATAGGTTTCTAACCTATTGCCGTTGTTGACATTGAGCACATGGACCTTTTCTCCATCAACCAGACCAGCTGCTTCCATTAAATTTTCATCCAAAGAGATGCTCCCGATATAGTTTAGATTTGTATCAGTCAAGCGGACCCGATGGATTTTTGACTTCAGTACTTCAACCAGCATTTCTTGCATTTTACCGCCTACAAAGATACCATTCTAGGCTTGGGAATTTTGGCTTTATAGGCTGACCGCAAGATTGTCTATCAGTCTAATATCGCCAGCATAAACGGCTATACAACATTGATATGACTTGCCTTTGATTAACTCAGAAACAGGTTGAAGAAAATCTTTTTCTATTATTTCAAAATAATCCAATTCAAGATATTGGGTTTGGTTTATTTTTTTTGTTACTACCCTTTTCAATTCTTCTACTGGCATATGCATAACTTGCTTTTTGGCTAATTTCAAGATCTGATAGATTAATTGGGCTTCTCTACGCTGTGGTGGAGATAACAGAACATTCCGAGAGCTCATGGCAAGTCCATCGGATTCTCGAATTGTAGGACAGCCAATAATTTTGGTTTTCCAGTTTAGTTTTTCCCTCATCAATCGAATTATTTGTAGCTGCTGGAAATCTTTTTCTCCCAAATAGATTTTAGTTGGGTTGATGATTTTCAGCAATATATTCATCACCGTTATTACTCCTTGAAAGTGATTTGGTCGGGATTTCCCTTCCATATGCTTATCTAGGTATTGTAAATCAAACTGCTCTGCTCTGACGTGTTTTCCATAGATCTCATAGGTATTTGGCATGAAGATCAAAATATTTTTTCTATACCGATTAAGTATTGTGATATCTTGATTGAATGTCTTCGGATAGTTTTCTAGGTCTTGGAGATTATTAAACTGAGTAGGGTTTATAAAGAGACTCAGCACCGTTAAATTGTTGTCTTGAATTGAACGTTCTAGTAGACTTAAATGTCCTTGATGTAGTGCCCCCATTGTGGGCACAAATCCCAAAGATGAAAAATTCAATTTGTTCAATTGCTCTTGAAGTTCATATTTGTTTTCAAAGAGATTCATTCCACTTGGATAATTCTTGGCAAATTACTTTGGATTAGGCAAAGTATCATAGTTTTCTTAACTTTGTGCTCCGGTATGCGTGCCAAATCAAAGGTCTTAAAAAACAAGAGGGTATTAATAATATCGTCCGATGTGGTGCCCTATATGCCTCAATCTAGTTCGGCTATTAAGTCTTTTGAGCTGGGGAAGAGCATCAATCTTGCTGGGGGACAAACTAGAATTTTCATTCCGCGTTATGGTTCTATTAATGAACGAAGGCATCAGCTACACGAGGTAATAAGGCTTTCAGGTATGAACTTGGTAATTAATAACTATGATATGCCCTTGTATATCAAAGTAGCTTCTATCCCTAAGCTCCGAATGCAGGTATATTTTATTGATAGTGATGACTATTTCAATCGCAAGGGATACCTCAAAGATTTGTCAGGAAAATACTATACTGACAATGATGAGCGAATGATTTTCTTCGCCAAGGGAGTCATTGAAACGGTAAAAAAATTAAATTGGGCTCCTCATTATATCCATTTACATGGATGGTTTACTTCCTTACTCCCACTTTATTTAAAAACTTATTATAAAAACGAATTGTTATTTACCAACAGTAAAATCATCACTTCCTTGTATAGGGATGCTTTTTCAGAAAAGTTAGATTCTGAGTTCAATAAAAAGCTTGAATTTGATGGTATTACTGGAATCGGTTTAGAGGATTCGCCTTCTTTAACTATTAGAAAACTATTAGAAATTGCTGTTACTTATTCTGATGGAATCGTTTTGGCAGAAGAGGGAATTGAGAAAAAAATTATTGAATTAATAAAAACCCAAAAAAAACCTTTTTTGACTTCCCAAGAATCACTACAGGACAGTAATGTAGTCGATTTTTTCAATCGTGAATTTTCATAACCCTTCTTAAGTTGTTGCGTTTTATTTTTTATCCTCTATTGTCATTGGTAGTTTTGTCTTTCCTATTTAGCGGATGTGAAACAGATTTTCATCCGGTAGGTAAACGCCTTTTTGAAAGCCAGCAATTCGTTTCGGGAAAACAGCGCTTTCCGGTATACACTTATCAGAAAAGGAATCAATCTGTTCAGGCCAATGGGTTACCTACTGCACAACTTGGGAAAATTGAACATCCTATTTTTGGAATCAGTACTGCCAAGATTATCTCGGCTTTGACCATTAGTCCAAACCCACGCTTTGGTTCTTTTCGACAGTCTCAAGAAGACCGCCAGGAAAATGCCATACAGGAAGATGAACAGGTGACTCAAGTATTTCTTGAACTACCTTTTTTTACCAATCAAATAGACGAGGATAATGATGGAGTGATTGATTCATTGGATTCAGATGCTACTAATCCCAATAGTGACACAGACGGAGATGGGATATCTGATCTTGCAGAAAGTCAGGGAAACACAAACCCACTCTCTTCGGACAGTGATGGTGATGGCATACCTGATTCTGATGATTCCGACAATGCTAATTACGATCCAGAGAATTCAGTATATGCAATTGATTCGATTTATGGTAATCGCTTTGCTTCTTTCAATCTTAAGGTCTATGAGCTTACCTACTTTCTAAACGAGCTAGATCCTTCTAATAATTTTGAATCACAAGAGGTATACTATACCGATCAGGATTTATCCAAACAGGGATTCACCGGTGCTCTTTTGGCCGATCATAGGCTAAAATTAAATTTTGAAGAAGTCAGAATCAATTATGAAACGGATAATCCTGATACTCCAGATGTAGATGAGACTACTAGGGCTGAAACTCGTTTGACACCTAGAATAAGGATTCCTTTGGATAAAGAGTTTTTTCAAGAACGAATCATTTCTATGGAGGGAAGTGAATATTTTGAAACTGCAGGAAAGTTCAGAGAGTATTTCAAAGGAATTATCATCCAACCTGAGGTAGATACTTTTACTGATGATTTGTATCTAATTCTTGATATAAACAATGCTGTAATCCGAATCGACTATCAATACAACAAAAACGATGAATCATCAAACACGGTAATTGTTGATAAGGGTCAATACCTGATCAATGTCAATGGATTGCGTTTAAATATTCTTGAAAACAATTCTTTTGACGAAGAAATTTCCGAGCGGATTGTCGCTTCAAATCAGGGGCAATCAGTCGACAGAATCTATATTCAAGGAGGGCATTTTCATGGATCTTTACGTTTGTTTGACAACCTTGTTGATGATGAAATCAATGGGATCATTGAAGATCTTAAGAAAAACAATTGGTTGATTAATGAGGCCAATCTGGTCTGTTATGTTGACCCGAGCACTCCAAAAGAATTCTTATTAGCCGAGAGGCTTTACCTGTATAATTTAAAAACTGGAATGCCTTTGAGCGACTATAGCAAGTCCTCAATAAACAGTCAAAACAGCAGAGACCCTGACCCAAATAGAGAGCAATTCGGAGGTATTTTGGAAACAGATGATAGCGGAAATCCTATTTCATATAAGTTTCGCCTAACTGATCATATTTATAACATTTTACGAGATGGTGCTGAAAACGTAGAACTTGGACTGGTTGCCATTTCTGATATAAATAATACCATCAGTAGTCAAGCCATTTGGAATGATAATCAAGCTCCTGTCAAAGAATTTCCTCAATCGGCTATCATCAATCCTCTGGGTGTTATTTTGATTGGATCCAACCCTCAAAGCATATTAGGAGAAAAAGAACCAACCTTAGAAATCATCTATACCGAGCTCTAATACCAAGCGCGGCATAATAATCACTTTACCCGCATTATTCGAACCGTACGATCAAAAAAGATGGTTCCATTAGACCCGACTTTCGCACTTTTTTGAGTGCAGACTCAAGTCACTAATGCAACTTTATGAGGAGAACAAATGCAACTTAAATTTTATCAGAAAAGAGGGAGAAAATCCCCCTCTTTCTGACTAGATAAATGATTAAATTGCCCCTAAAGTTCAATAGAATGGGGCATGCAATAGACCCTGAAAGAGGCATGCTTTTTCATTACAACACCTTTTTTGGAGGAAATGATACTTACTTCGTTTCCAAAATAGTTTTTGATATCACTTCTGAAAGTTGGTTTAAGTCAGCTCGTGGAGAAAAGGAGATTCGAAAAGAACTAAGTTCTATTGATTTTATAGGAAAAGTTAATCTTATTGATTTTCTTTTGAAAGGTTTGTCCGCTCCATCCCCTAATGAACTAATGGATATTGTACAGGGAACGGAGGATGACGTCTATGATATTTCTGATTATGTTGAACGGAATTTTCCTAATTTCAACTCTGAGCTACGAAACATTTTCGAAAACTCTAGTTGTTTGTACTTAAGTAATGGGGCAGATTCCGAATTATTTTTAACTTGGGATAATGTGATTGCAGAATGGGATTATCAATTTTTCCCTAAAGTCTCAGTCATTCGAGATAGGAAAACATTAAGTGAGGATGACATTACTTATATTACAATGAATGAAGTCTTTAGGTTAAATAATATAATTCCTGTTTCTGTTAGTTATCCTGGCGCACAGTCAGACACTCCAATTCTTGCTGACCCCAAATCGGGTAGAAAACAATCAAGGACTTATGTTGATTCTGTAGGTATTAAAGGGGATTATCTGATTCTTCAAGAAAACAAAGGGTCCTTTGAGTTGAAAAAGGTTGCTGAAGATATTAAAAAGATATCTAAATTCAAAAATGATTCTTCCCATGTTCAGGCTGTTTTTCATTTTACTGTTGAAATGGGTTTAGATGTTAAAGAAATTTTGATTGGAGTTGGTTTTAGAATCTCTGAATCAATGTAGACCAAGATAGGTAAATGCGGTATCGAAAACGCAGACTATTTTTTAGTTATTTCTACAGAGTTAGATAAATGGAAAGTATTTTCAAATATTGATGACGATATTTTTCACATCAAATCTTCTAAAATAAATTACCCAAAAACCTATGATGTGATTAAGGATTCTTGATATCTTTATAATGTATCAAGAACGTTTATTGCCATGACCAACCGACCCTCTCAAGGCAGGGTGGCTTAGAATACGGGAAAATCTTCCAAACTAATTGAGAATCCACAGTCTAAGATTGATACAATTATTTGTTTGACCATTACAGATTTAACCTATTAATCCTGACTTTCGGGTCGAAATACGCCCAAAAACCTTACCAGGCCTGAAAAAGGTGCCATTTCCAACTGTTACTTTACTGGAAACATTTTTTTTCTGATCAATACCAATAAGTACTAATACCCTCCGTTGAATCTCCATTGCCTGAGACATTACATGAATCACTTGGTCAGGATTTCCAGGCGGACTTACCTCATTCAACGTCAAGGTTCCCAGATCTTTCATCAGGGTTTTGAAGCTATGTACAGGATGACCATCTTCTGTAGTTCTGTTGTCCTGTTTCTCTATGGCACTATCTGATACTTCATGGACATCAACCTTTCCCAGATTCAATAAAGCCCCTATACTGGTGGTAACGGTAGGTTCAGACAACAGACGGGCGGTAGCTAGTTTGGAAAGAGGAGAAAGAATCCTCATGATAATAGCACCAAGAGCGATGTTTCTCGTTCGGTTAGATTCTCTATAGAGAAGGCGATCAAACTTCAGTTTTTGGACCAATCCCAGAATGCAAGCTATATGCCCATGAGGTAAAGATCTTTTGATGGGGAAGGCTTTGGAAATATCCTTGTAGACTACAACTCCTTTGAGAGCTGCTTTAAAGCCCTCTACAACAGAGGGAGGAAAGTCGCTCAAATTGGCTATGGTTTTTCTTTTGACTTTCCTTCTCTCCAGACTTTACGGAGTAGAGTGGTTGGTCTGTATTTTCTATTGGATACGACTTCGATGTAATATGACATGGAATTATAAAATATGTTACAAATATATTCAATTAAATAAACAACAAAAATAAGAATTTTACATGGACACATTTTTCACAAAATAAATTCAAAATATATCATCTATAAAATTGAAATACAGGTGTTTAAGTGATATAAATTACTCAAAAAAGTGCGAAAGTCGGGATTAGTGACTTGAATCTACAACCAAAAATTGTATCCGTTTTAAAACAGGGGTTCGGGGCAAATTCCCCCGCATGTCAGATTTCTTTTCTTTTAGAAGGAGAATATCCTTAAATCTAAATTCTTGAATTAATCAAGATATCATAAATAAAATGTGCAATGGATTTAGTGTATTGACCTAGAAAGTATTTTGCTATGACAATATAATCTTTGCCCTGCAACAAAGAAGAGAGATAGTCATTTTTATGTGCGCCTAAAAGTTGTCCATTATTAGCATAAGTCATCAATGTGAAGACTTTTTTTTGAGGATTTTTAAAAGGACCTTCGTAGGGCTGTTTGTATAAAGATATTTCTCCTTTAATCTTATATACCCCTTCTGAATCCCAATCCGCCCATGTAGTATATACATTGAATAATACATCTATAAACACATGATTTTTACGTTTCTCTATCCATAATTTCCATTGTTTCTTTTCATGCAATAAATCATGAAGTATTGCCTTTATACACAGTATTTCCTCAATGCAATCTAATTTTTTAAAACTGTTATTGAATGACCTTGCATAATCATTGACTTCCACATCAAAAGATAGTTGATCCATATTTTAGTTGCAGGTAATGACAATATGCCAACATCGCATCATTGTCACTATTTTTACGATGAAATTATACGACCATCAGTGAATTCATCGGTCATATCGATACAAGATATCGGAATTTTCCACCAAATTTGCCAACTCATTGAAGGGCTTAAACTAAATATCACACCATATTGATTCTGGTTTTTATAAGAAGCACCTTGTTTTCTCCAATTATTACTGTCTATTTCTCCCAATATGTAATGGTTGATATAGCAGAGACGATAAATATGAGACCTTCCAGAAGCATCATCAACTTTTCTATAAGGCGTTGCAATATAATTAGCAGTTTTTCCATTTAAGTATTCAGTTATTTTACCAAAATCTCCTTTAAATCTGCCCAGTCTATACCCAGAAAGTGTTAATATGGAATTGTTTTTATTGAACTGACCTGATTTTACTTGTATATGGTGTTTTTTGCCATTTTCTATAATCAATATATCTTTCTTATCATCATGACCTCCTTCCTTCCATTTCGGAAGATGATTCGCTGTCGTGTCAGATCGAATAGCTTTGACAATAAACTCTTCTAATTGCCAAGACTCACATCTCTTTCCATCTACTAAGTCATGATACCGTTTGATTAATTGACGGAGATTTTGCTCCATTCGTGGTGTTAATTTATACATTAGATTGTTTTATCCATTTATTTGCGAATTCAATATACTCTTTATTCATTTCAATTCCACACCATTTTATGCCCATTTCATTTGCAACAACACATTCAGAACCAGAACCGGCAAATGGAATAAGCAATCTGCTTTGAGAAAAAGAATTTTTGCTTATTGCCGATTGAATAAGTTTTTTGGTTAATTGCATCGGCTTCTGAGTAGGATGTTTCATTATCCGACATTTTCGATGATTCTTTATCTCCGAAGGATGAAAAACTTCTCTATCACAATCATAACACATAAACCATCTTTCGGACGATCCTGCACCACCAGCAAGTGCTGGAATTTTTAAAACGTCACGTGGTAAAGCGCCCCCATAATCGCGATAAATAGTTTTCTTCCCGCCACCAAATCTGGATTTAGTTCCAGCTCTTGATTTGCCGATATTTATTTTATATCCATTGGTATAAGGCTCTCTGATTTGATCTGTTTTTAATTTTGGTACAAAATCTGATTTCCAGAGACAAAGAATACTTTCATGTGACCTTTGCCAAAATTTTGATGATGGAACAGTCTTATTCGTGTAGTGCCAAATCAACCAACGTTGGCTCTTTAAGGGGAATAATACAGATAGATGAGCTAGTATCTCAGAAAAACCATACACATAAATAATGCCATCATCTTTTAATAGTTTAAAACATAAAGACAACCATTCTTTGGACCAATGAACATATTCTTCTGTAGATTTTTTCTCATCACCATTGCCAAAATCTTTGCCGATATTATATGGAGGATCAGCTATAATAAGATCATATAAAGAGGAACTATTGTGGGCATTTAATACCTTTATAACATCACCGCAAATTAATCCGGAAAGATTTTGCGGGTGTATAGATTTATGTATTTTTTTGGGGGAATCAAATATTTTTGGTAATGAGTCAGGAGAAATGTTCATTTGATATTTATAGGCCCTCAAAAATACATTAATTGTAATGATTAAAATTAAGAGCATAAAATTATTTTTCCACATTCAATTTCAGATAAACTGCTCACAAAATAAAACTTGGATTAAATGAACGCACTTGAATAATTTTATTGAGGTCATCATTTTCGCTATACCAGATATTTTTGATAGACTTTTTCCTTGTTGACCATCTTTGTGATTAGATTGTTGAATATCGTCTCTTTACTCTGTGAACGATTGGTATAGCAGAACTCGTTGAAGTATCTATCCAGATGAAAGTCGCTCACCCATGAATAAGTAGTACGTATCCAAGACTTTATCTGGTGGTTCATCGTATGAAGAGCCTTGAAGTTGAGTCCATAGTTGCTCTCCATCTGGGTAATGTTATAAGCCTTGGCTATTGGTATATATCCTTTCCACTTGTCGGTGGTTATCTGGGCAGACTTACTAATATGGTTGGCAAAGATGGACTCAAGGGAGCGGGACGAGAAATCTTCTATGCCCAGGGCATACATGCGCCTAAGCTTTCCCTCCTTGGTTAGCTGTACCGCCGTTACCGCTTTCTTTTTCTTGGTATCATAGCTACGCCCTATCTTTCCTTGTTCCACTCCACCCAGAACGAACTCGTCGCCATGATCAACTCGCCAACGCGACATTACATACCCTGATTTTTTTGGTTATTTAGAAAGAGGTAAATTGTTTTGATGTTTAGTTATATTATGTTTTTTGTATTTGCAAGATACTTAAGTTTAGAATAAGTTCATAGCTAGATTTTTAGGATAAAGTTTTGATTGTACATCGGAGTTGGCCAAAATGGATGAGTCATAGTGTGCCAAAGAATGTGTACATAGGTAGAAGTGGTTTAGCAGATTTGGTTTCAAAGATGGGGGAAAGGGAGTGTGCCAAAATCTGTGTAAATAGGTTAACTCGGGTTAACAGATTTAGCTGCAAAGACAACAAATTCTGATAATTTTCAGATGTTCTTTTGTTTTGGCAAGATTTTCTTTAGTTCTCTCTCGCTCTCTTTTACTTGTACGTCAATTTTTTAGCCACCATATAGAAAATTTATAAATTTGTTGAGTATTATAAGTGTAAATATAGTATTAACCCAAAAGATGAAAAGAAATTTCATCAAACGATTTTAGACAGATTATCTAATGATGAAGAAATTAAAGAGAAGTATAGGATTCCAAAGCTCGTAAGAAGCAGAATAAACCACAGAATGCACACCTAGCTCAGATCATCTGGCTGCTTGCCAAAAACTGTGATAATATCAAGTTATCCAACTGAAATGATCATTTCAGCAAGAGACTACGGAATATGAAGATCTTTAATTAAATCAACAAAAGTAGAGAAAAACTGGGCCGTACTTACATCAGGTGACCCTTCAGTAGTATGAAACATTAAAGCCAAATACTTGATATAATACTTTTGTTCAATGTTCAATTGCAACGAAACATCACGACGTTTAGAATCTATCTTCGGTCTCTTACCTCTACGAGATATAAACCGGACATACTGATTTGGGAGTTTTGAAAGTTCATGATTAGAAATCAAATGATCAACACAAAGACTAAAAAATCCGGCATTTGACCCAGCCTTTAAGTAGTTATGGGTACGTTGTAAATATTTCTTTTTTAATTGATCAAAATTTTCTTTGTCCGATTCTGTTATATGCATAATCAGACGCTTAAACTCGTCTGTTTCGGTAGAAAGCGAATAAGATGCTTGAGTTTCGGCTTTTTTTCCGTCTAAATTGAAGAAGTTAGGTTTCATTTTATAATGTTTTATTTCCAGCTATTGAGTTTCATAATCATTGATGCGAACTCCACATTGTCAAGTTAACAAAAATTTCTCTGAATTAATAAGAATAAGCAATCTACCCGCCAAAACGAATCTCAATATATTGGAGTGCAAAGTTACCAAATACTATACTTTTTATAGCTATATATTAAAAAATTAAACTAACCAGTTTATCTTGATCATTAGGGGTAAAAACAGAATGATTAAAAAATGTGTTGAAATCTATCATAATTAATACCATTTAAACACTATATTTACTCAAAGTATAAGTTTTTTAGGATTTTGTTTGCTAAACTCTATCAGAAACTCTCGAAGATGGGATTATACTACTATATTTATATTAAACCATTTAAACACTACATTTACTCAAATTAAATTTTTAGAATTTTGTTTGCTAAACTCTATCAGAAACTCTTGAAGATAGGATTATACTACTATATTTATATGATACCAACCATTAACTTATTAAATTTTCAACATGGCTAAAAAAATGGACATACAAGTACAAGAGAGCGAGCATGAACTGAAGAAGTCCATGCCCAAGCAAAAGAACCTCCCCAATAGAAGTAAGGTTAAGATGCTTCTGTTGATAAAACAGGGGAAAGTGATTTATACTAAGGATTTAGTTCCCAAGCTTAAGGTTTGCCGTAAGACTATTTACAATTGGCTTAGGTTATATGAACAAGGCGGTTTAGAGGAATTGCTTGCTATCAGAAAGCGAGGAGGTATTCCGCCCTGGATAACCGAACAAACCAAACAAGCCATAGCATCTATGCTTGCAGATCCTACAACAACGATAACTAGTTATGTTGAGTTATTAGCATGGGTGCATAAAAATCACCAATCCAATATAAGTTATCAAGTCCTTTATAATCATTGTCGGAAACACCACAATAGTGTGCTGATTGTTTCAAGAAAATCTCATCATACAAAAAGATAAAGATGCTGAACTGACCTTTAAAGAAGAGAAACTTCCAAGTAAACTGCGTGAAATTAAAAGCAGTACAGCTAAGAATAAGTTTGATTCCTTCAATCTTTATTTTCAAGATGAATCTCGTTTCGGATTAATGACCAAACAAAAGCAGGTGTTGGTTTCCAAAGGTGTCAAGCATATTGGTAAGTATCAGCACAGCTATCAATCGTTTTGGTTATGGGGATGCTTTTCACCTATTACAGGAAATAGCTTCTATTGGAAAACATCATCAGTGTCTAATGATATTTTCGAGGGTTTTCTACAAGAATTGAGCAAACAAAATCCAAAAGAACTTAAAATCCTCATTATAGACAATGCTGGTTTTCATGCTTCTAAGAATATGACCATTCCAGAAAACATTGCGTTCATCAGAATTCCTCCTTATACCCCAGAACTTAATCCTGCTGAAAAGGTATGGCAATGGATGAAAGAAAGAGTGGCTATGAAATTCTTTGAAGATCTTGAATCTCTAAAGAAAAAAATAACGGAGATGATTACGCAACTGAAGTCTGAACTCATCAAATCCATTACAGGATATGAATTATACACCAAAGCCTTTATGAGTGAATTCAGTGTTTAAATGGTATTATATACTAAAACCTTTATGAGTAAATATAGCATTTAAATAGTATAATATGTACCGGATGTTTTCGGCAGCTACTTTCTTTGATCAAGACATCGGATCTTGGAATGTTAGCAATGTGACCAATATGAGTGAGATGTTTTTCTATGAAACTTCCTTCAATAAAGATATTGGTTCTTGGGATGTTAGTAATGTGACTAATATGTACCGGATGTTTTCGGCAACTACTTTCTTTGATCAAGACATCGGTTCTTGGAATGTTAGCAGTGTAACCGATATGAGTGAGATGTTTGCGGTAGCTACTTTCTTTGATCAAGACATCGGCTCATGGAATGTTAGTAATGTGACTAATATGACTAATATGTACCGGATGTTTGCTGAAGCTGATGCCTTCGATCAAGACATCGGATCTTGGAATGTTAGTAATGTGACTGATATGTCTTGGATGTTTGCCCATGCGACTGCCTTTGATCAAGATATCAGCTCATGGAAGGTCAGTGAAGTAACCGATATGAGTGAGATGTTTGCGGTAGCTACTTTCTTTGATCAAGACATCGGCTCATGGAATGTTAGTAATGTGACTAATATGACTAATATGTACCGGATGTTTGCTGAAGCTGATGCCTTCGATCAAGACATCGGATCTTGGAATGTTAGTAATGTGACTGATATGTCTTGGATGTTTGCCCATGCGACTGCCTTTGATCAAGATATCAGCTCATGGAAGGTCAGTGAAGTAACCGATATGAGCTATATGTTTTTGTCTGCTACTTCCTTTGATCAAGATATTAGTTCTTGGGATGTTAGCAAGGTGACTGATATGCAAGATATGTTTTCGCAAGCTACTTCCTTTGATCAAGATATCGGTTCTTGGGATGTTAGCAAGGTGACCAATATGAGATCAATGTTTAGTCGTGCTCGACGATTTAATCAAGACATCGGATCTTGGGATGTTAGCAAGGTGACTGATATGCATTGGATGTTTTGGCAAGCAGAGGACTTCAATCAAAACATCGGTTCTTGGGATGTCAGTAATGTGACTGATATGACTAGGATGTTTTGGGAAGCTGAGGACTTCAATCAGGATATATCCGATTGGAAGGTGGGCGGAGTAAAAAAGTGTGAAACTTTTGCTGTTGGAACGCACGCTGGATTTACTACAGCAAGACAACCTTCTTTCTCAAATTGTCAACCAGATTGATGAAACTATGGACTTTTTAGAGTAAGGGTAGATTTTTACTAAAGCTTAGAATTTCTGAATAAAAATATACTCTCTTTCTCAAATAAGCATAACTGCACTTGAAGCTATGGTTTGATGGGACTCGTTTAAGTTTTGCTTTTCATATCTGCATAATATGAAATTGATACTATTCATACATTATAATTACTCATAAAGGTTTTGGTGTATAACTCATATCTTGTAATGGATTTTATGCGTTCAGCATCCAGCTGATCAATCATTTGATTTATTCTAGGCCTTCTAAAGCTTTAATCCCGACTTTCACTCTTTTTTGAGTATTTTTTATACTTTCTTGCATATTGTTTTCCTTTGAACACCATAATATTTGTCATCTGATGATATTGTAATTCTTCTCAATTGGTGTTCGTAGGATGAAAATTAGATATTTCCCATAAAAAAACTACAAATAAGTGCTACACATATGAAAATATTACCCATAACCTATCCTATTAATCATAAATATATATACCAAACATTTAGTGAATTACTCATCTTCAATTTCTCATCAAAGACATGTATTTAACAAATATAATATATATTATGACAAACTTGCATAATGATTTTCAAACCATCTTAAAATGGGCTTCATTTACTGATAACACAAATAAATAATCGTTTGTCTCTTACTTTATTCATTACAATTATCGAAATTGGGTTTATTCGCTTGTGTGAGTCCGCTACCGTATGAGAAATAAGAGCAAAGAGCTACCATATTAACATTCCAGCTACTGATATCTTGATTGAAGGCGGCAGCACTTCGAAACATCCCACTCATATCAGTCACATTACTTACATCCCAAGAACCGATATCTTGATTGAAAGCGGCAGCATCTTCAAACATACTGTCCATATTAGTTACCTTACTTGTATCCCAAGAACCGATGTCTTGATTGAAAGCGGTAGCTTTGTAAAACATCTCATACATATTGGTCACCTTACTTGTATCCCAAGAACCGATATCTTGATTGAAGTCGAAAACATAAGCAAACATCCTATTCATATCGGTTACCTTACTTGTATCCCAAGAACCGATATCTTGATTGAAAGATCTAGCACCACTAAACATACTACCCATATTAATCACCTTACTTGTATCCCAAGAACCGATGTCCTGATTGAAAAAGTTAGTATAAAAAAACATTCCATACATATTAGTCACCTTACTGACATCCCAAGAACCGATGTCTTGATTGAAGGCGAAAGCACTAGCAAACATCCCATACATATTAGTCACCTTACTGACATCCCAAGAACCGATGTCTTGATTGAAGGCGAAAGCACTGGAAAACATTTGATCCATACTAGTCACATTACTGACATCCCAAGAATCGATATCTTGATTGAAAGATTTGGCACCAAGAAACATCCGATGCATACTAGTCACATTACTGACATCCCAAGAACCGATATCTTGATTGAAAGCGGTAGTATCCCAAAACATTTGACTCATGTCGGTCACCTTACTTGTATCCCAATTCCCGATGTCCTGATTGAAGGCGAAAGCACCAGCAAACATCCCAAACATATTAGTCACATTACTTGTATCCCAGGAACCGATGTCTTGATTGAAGGAAGTGGGTTCGTCAAACATATTACGCATATCGGTCACGTATGTGGTAACTACATTTTCTACACTTAAATCGTTTTTAATTCGTGTTTTAAGCATATCAGCATCCACAATGGTGTACTCCACTCTCCCTCTACTATCTTGGTAATCTATATATCCAGTTCGTCCCACATAGTCCGCTTGTGCAAGACCTGACTTAACTTTTACGGTAACTCCGTTTGCATCAAGTTCAATCGGATTCTCAACATTTCCCTGTCCTTGTTGTTGAACATTAGTATTTTCCTGACTTTGTTGTTGACTATCAACCTCTTCAAAGTCTACACTGATTGTACAATCTTTGGTAGCGGTAATGGAAACTGTATTCGTATTCTTTCCAAAGCTTCCACATGACCCTCCCCAAGATTGTATTTGATAGCCTGTACTGGGCGTTGCGGTGATACTCACTGATCCTCCATGCTCTACTGATTCATTTTCAGTAATCGTTCCGCCAGTACCTGCACTTGTTGTAATCGTATAGGATACCTTTTCAAAAGTTACACTGATGGAACAATCTTTGGAAGCGGTGAAAGATGCTGAATTTCCACTCTCGGTAAGGGTTCCACAGTCTCCACCCCATGATTGTATTTGATAACCTGTATCAGGATTTGCAGTGATGCTGACATTGTCGCCATGTTTCACAGATTGATTTTCAGTAATAGAACCTCCATCACCTGCATTTGTAGTGATGGAATAAGATACCTTTTCAAAGTCTACACTAATAGAACAATCTTCGGAAGCGGTGAAGGTTGCAGGATTCGTAGATTTAGTAAAAGTCCCACAGGTTCCAGCCCATCCACTTATTTGATAACCTATATCCGGCGTTGCAGTGACACTTACCGATTCACCATGCTCTATTGATTGTTTTTCGGTAATTTCTCCTCCAGCTCCTGAACTTGTAGTTATTGTATAAGATACTTTTTCAAAGGCTACACTAATAGAACAATCTTTGGTAGCAGTTAAGGATGCTGAATTTCCACTCTCGGTAAGGGTTCCACAGTCTCCACCCCATGATTCTATTTGGTAACCTGTATCAGGCGTTGCAGTGATGCTCACATTATCGCCATGTTTCACTGATTGATTTCCAATAATAGAACCCCCAGCACCGGCATTTGTAGTGATGGTATAGGATACCTTTTCAAAGGATACACGGATAGTACAATCTTTGGTAGCAGTGAATGATGCTGAATTTCCACTCTCGGTAAGGGTTCCACAGTCTCCACCCCATGATTCTATTTGGTAACCTGTATCAGGCGTTGCAGTGATGCGGACATTATCGCCATGTTTCACAGATTGATTTTCAGTAATAGAACCCCCAGCACCGGCATTTGTAGTGATGGTATAGGATACCTTTTCAAAGGATACACGGATAGTACAATCTTTGGTAGCAGTGAATGATGCTGAATTTCCACTCTCGGTAAGGGTTCCACAGTCTCCACCCCATGATTCTATTTGGTAACCTGTATCAGGCGTTGCAGTGATGCGGACATTATCGCCATGTTTCACAGATTGATTTTCAGTAATAGAACCCCCCGCACCGGCATTTGTAGTGATGCTATAGGATACCTTTTCAAAGGATACACTAATAGAACAATCTTCTGTTGCTGTGAAACTTGCAGGATTCGTGGATTTGGCAAAGGTGCCACAAGTTCCTGACCATGCACTGATTTGATAGCCTGTACTTGGCGTTGCAGTGATGCTTACCGATTCTCCCTGCTCTACTGATTGATTTTCGGTAATAGATCCGCCTGTTCCTGCACCTGTAGTTATGGTATAAGATTCTTTTTCAAGTTTTTGTAGACTAGTAGTCAATTCCTTTTCCTTTAAGTTTGCGGTAATCGCACAGTCTTTAGTTACTTTAAAACTAACCTCTAAATCATCCGAACTGAATGTTCCGCAGGTGCCCGTCCATGCACTCAGCATGTACCCTTCGTTTAAGGTTACCGCTACTGTTGCTGTTGCTCCAGACCCAATAGTTTGTGTCTCTGTAATCTGTCCTCCCAATGTTACACTACTGAGGATCGTATAGGATACTTTTTCAAAGGCTACACTGATAGAGCAATCTCCTGAGCCAGTGATGGATACCGGATTGATAGATTTGGCAAAGGTGCCACAAGACCCTCCCCAGGATTGTAACTCATAGCCCGTACTGGGCGTTGCAGTGATACGCACTGATTCGCCGTGTTTCACTGATTGATTTCCAGTAATCGTTCCACCAGTGCCTGAACTTGTAGTGATGGAATAAGATACCTTTTCAAAGGATACACTGATAGAGCAATCTTCTGAGCCAGTGATGGATACTGGATTGGTAGATTTGGTAAAGGTGCCACAAGTTCCTCCCCAGGATTGTATCTGATAACCCGTATCAGGAGTTGCAGTGATACTCACTGATTGGCCATCTTTCACTGATTGATTTCCAGTAATCGTTCCACCAGTACCTGAACTTATAGTTATTGTATAAGATACCTTCTCAAAGGATACACTGATAGAGCAATCTTTGGAACCAGTGATGGATACTGGATTGGCAGATTTGTCAAAGGTGCCACAACTCCCTGACCAGGATTGTACTCGATAACCCGTATTTGGTGTGGCAGTGATACTTACCGATTCTTCATGCCCTACTGACTGATTTTCAGTAATAGAACCTCCAAGACCTGCATTTGTAGTGATGGTATAAGATACCTTTTCAAAGGATACAGATATAGAGCAATCTGCTGAGCCAACGATGGATACTGGATTGGCGGATTTGTCAAAGGTGCCACAACTCCCCGACCATGATTGTACTTGATAACCCGTATCAGGAGTTGCAGTGATACCCACAGATTCACCATGTTTTACGGATTGATTTTCAGTAATAGAACCTCCAGCACCTGAATTTGTAGTGATGGTATAGGATACCTTCTCAAAGGCTACACTGATAGAGCAATCTTTGGTAGCAGTGAAAGTAGCGGGATTGGTGGATTTGTCAAAGGTGCCACAACTCCCCGACCAGGATTGTACTCGATAACCCGTATCAGGTGTTGAAGTAATGCTTACCGTCTCTCCCTGTTCTACCGATTGATTTTTAGTAATCGTTCCACCTATACCAGACCTAGTGGTAATAGTATACGTTATGCTACTAACTCCCGTGGGAGGATTATTATCGTCCCTTGTACTCTCAGTAACAGTAGAAGTATCCTCTTGTTCAAAAGATACACTAATAGAACAATCTTCGGTTACTGTGAACGTTACAGGATTGGCACTCTTGCTATAACTACCACAAGTCCCTCCCCAGGATTGTATCTGATAACCCGTAATTGGCGTGGCAACGATGCTCACCGATTCTTCATGCTCTACTAATTGATTTTCAGTAATAGAACCTCCATCACCCGCATTTGTAGTGATGGTATAAGACACCTTTTCAAAGGCCACAGATAGAAAACAATCTTTGGTAGCAGTGAACGATGCGGATTTGGCGGATTTGGAAAAGATGCCGCAACTTCCTGACCATCCACTGATTTGATAACCCGTATCAGGTGTTGCTGTAATGCTTACCGATTCTCCCTCTTCTACGGATTGATTTCCAATAATCGTCCCACCTATACCAGCCTTAGTGGTAATCGTATACCTTATGCTAATATCTCCCGAGGAAGGAGTATTGTCATCCACTGGATTCTCACTAGGAGTAGAAGTACCCTCCTGTTCAAACGATACACTAATGGTACAGCTTTCGGAAGCATTGAAAGTTACAGGATTGGTACCCTTGCTATAACTACCACAAGTCCCTCCCCAGGATTGTACCTGATAACCCGTATTTGGTGTGGCAACGATGCTCACCGATTCACCCTGTTCTACGGATTGATTTGCAGTAATAGAACCTCCATCACCCGCATCTGTGGTGATGGAATACGATACCTTTTCAAAGGTTACTCCGATAGAACAATCCTCAGAGCCTGCGATCGATGCTGGATTGGTAGATTTGGAAAAGGTGCCACAACTCCCTGACCAGGATCGTATTTGATAACCCGTATCAGGTGTTGCAGTGATACGTACCGATTCCCCATGTTTCACCGACTGATCCCCAGTAATAGAACCTCCATCACCTGCATTTGTACTGATGGTATAGGATACCTTTTCAAAGGTTACTCCGATAGAACAATCCTCGGAAACAATGATAGATATCGGATTGGTTGTCTTGCTATAGGTACCACAACTTCCTGACCATCCACTGATTTGATAACCCGTATCAGGCATTGCAGTGATGATTACCGATTCTTCATGATCTACGGATTGATTTTCAGTAATAGAACCTCCAGCACCTGCATCTGTAGTGATGGTATAGGATACCTTTTCAAAGGGGAATTATATGCTTTTGTAACCATTGATATACTGATTTTCCCCCTGCTTTGTCGTATATTTGCAGTAGTAAATAAAATAAATTATGGCAGGAAAATCACACCGAAAAGGTATTAGTTTAGCGAAAATATCCGAATTATTTGCAACAGAAGAACAAGCCCGAGAATGGCTGGAAAATAGACGATGGACAAAAGGAGTATCATGTCCTTTCTGTCAAGGAAAGAATGTGGTTACACTAAAACATCCTACCCAGACGCATCGCTGTAAGGATTGCCGGAACAGAAAGACGAAGAACCAGTTCAATGTCAAAACAGATACGGTCATGGAACATAGCAATATCCCTTGTCGTATCTGGGCAATAGGGATATATCTATACACCACGAACATCAAAGGCATTAGTTCGATGAAGCTACATAGGGAATTAGGCATAGGTCAAAAAGCAGCTTGGTTTATGTTGCATCGCCTAAGAAAAGCATCTTCGGTGTTTAAAGGAAAGAAGTTTGTCGGAAAGGTAGAAGTAGATGAAACCTATATCGGAGGAAAAAGGAAAAATATGTCCAATAAAAAGAGAGAAGCATTAAAGGATGCCGGCAGAGGGACAGTAGGTAAAACGGCTATCGTGGGTATCAAATCGAGAGAAACCAATGAAATAGATGCCCAGGTGGTAGATTCAACAGATAAACATACTATACATCCTTTTATTGAACAACATATAGAAAATGACAATAAAGGTTCATCAACTATTGTCTACACTGATGATGCTAAGGTTTATCAATCGTTGGATTGTGAGCATGAAACGGTTTGTCATTCCTTGTCGGAATATGTCAAAGATATAGCCCATACCAACGGTATAGAATCGTTCTGGGCGATGTTCAAAAGAGGGTATCATGGGATTTACCACCATATGTCGAAAAAACATATCAGCCATTATGTTTATGAGTTTTGTTATCGCCATAACCATAGAAAAAGAAACACTATCGATCAAATAGGCATGATAGTTACGGATATGGTAGGGAAACAAATAACTTATAAGCAACTGATTCAATCCGTTTAAAAAGTTGTTTGATTTAAATAAATACGAACTCTATCCGAAATAAAAAAAACGACTATTATATTTCTATTTATTGACTTTATATAACTTTGATTCGGAATTGAACATTTTACTGTAAAAGTAAAATTACATTGATGGTTTATTCTAAAGATAATCAAACATGTGTACCGTGCTAAATAAATAATTAAACCGATATAAAACACTTTAAGTCAATGTCTATAAACGAATTACCCCCCCCCAGAAAAATGAATTAAGTCAAAGCAAAGACCTAATTCAGGAAAACATCCAAAAACTTAAAACCTTATTTCCTGAAATTGTCACCGAAAACAAAATCGATTTTAAAGTTCTCCGAGAAATACTCGGAGAAGAAATTGAACAAGGAGATGAGAAATATTTCCTTAATTGGAAGGGAAAAAAGAAAGCGAGAAGTGAAGCACATAAACCTTCTACAGGTACTCTTCGTCCTGCCAAAGAAGAAAGTTTGGATTGGGATACTACTCAAAACCTCTATATTGAAGGAGACAACCTAGAAGTGTTGAAACTTCTCCAGAAGAGTTATGCAGGAAAAATCAAGATGATTTATATTGATC